>ERZ778021.24-NODE-24-length-403333-cov-9.531740_pt1 | contig 403333 bp, 346 predicted proteins | sample MGYA00375751_ERZ778021 | MGnify/ENA primary metagenome ERZ778021 (study PRJEB29350, sample SAMN05389814) | bioreactor metagenome | isolation source: Thiocyanate stock bioreactor | place: South Africa: University of Cape Town | collected 2013-08-29 ...
GCGGCTGAAAGCCGTGCCTCCGGAGCGGTCTTCCTTACCCGGGGCGACGGTGGCGCGGCTGAAAGCCGTGCCTCCGGAGCGGTCTTCCTTACCCGGGGCGACGGTGGCGGGGTTAGGACGGGGCGTCGAGTACCAGCAGGGTTGCGCGGCCGTCTTGTTTGACGGGTTTTTCTTCGGTGGTGAGGTGGATCTTGGCCGGCATCGTGCCGGACTGCGGGATCACCGCGGCGAGCGGGATCGCGCCTTCGGGCACCTCGGCCAGGGGGCCGACCACGGAGACCGGCTCGCCGGCCGATAGCCGCCGCTGGACCTCGGTCTCGGTGTCGCCGTCGTGGAACAGTTCCAGTGCCTCGGAGTTGACGATCGGCGCCGCGTCAGAGGGCGAACGGCGCCGGTAAACCTGATTCGCCTCGTAGAGCTCGGCCAGTTGGAAGGAGAGCAGCTGGTTGAGGCTGTCGTCGTCACTGACCACGGCGAACGCGGCGACATCCTCCAGCGGTGAATCGGCCGAGTTGTCTTCCGGGTCGAGCGGGCCGCCGAAGGAAGGTAAGCCGCGCTCGGCCGCGGCCCTGGCCTCGTCGGGATCCTCGGTCCAGACGGTCACGTCCGCCCCGGCCCGGGTCAGGCCCTCACCGACCGTGAGCGCCCAGGGCGGCGCCCCGATCATCAGCAGCGCGGGCCGGTGCTCGCCGGCCAGCCCGAGCAGCCTGGCCAGCCAAGGGGAGACCAGCGAGTAGTAGAGCACGGTGCCGATGATGATCATGAAAGTGACCGGGATGATGTACTCGGCTCCGGGAACGTCCCGTTCGGTCAACTCCAGCCCGAAGGCGGAGGCCGTTGACGCGGCGACGATCCCGCGCGGAGCCATCGAGGCGAAGAACACTTTTTCCTTCCAGGTGAAGGGGAGCCCGACCAAAGCCAGTGCGGCCAGGGGTCGGGCGACGAAGATCAGGATCGCGATCACGACCAACCCCTGCCAGCCGAGATCGATCACCTGGTCGATGTCGACGTTGGCGGCGAGCAGCACGAAGAGGATCCCGACCAGGATCGGCACCAGGGTTTCCTTGAACTCCGCCACCTGGTCGATCCGGACCCGGCGCTGGTTGGCCAGGGCGACGCCCATCGCGATCGTCGCGACCAGCCCGGAGTCGGCGAGGATCGCATCCGCGACCGCGAAGCAGACGACCACCATCATCAGGGTCGCGGCCACCTTGTCGCGGCCGGCCAGTCGTTTGGTGCCGAGGATCGGGAACATCAGCATCGCGCCGGCCGCGCCGACCAGGCCGCCGACCCCCAGGGAGACCAGCAGCTCGACCAGGTCGAACTCGCCGCCGACCCCGTTCTCGAAGGAGCCGAAGACGACCACGGCGATGATCGCGCCGATCGGGTCGATCAGGATCCCTTCCCACTTGAGTACCCGTCGCACCTTCTGGGTCGGCCCGATGAAGTCGAGGATCGGCAGGACCACGGTCGGCCCCGAGACGATCACGGTGGCCCCGATCAGGATCGAGACTTCGTGCGGCACGTCGAGCAGCAGGGCGATCGAAACCGTGGCCACGAACCAGGTGATGACCACCCCGATCGTGATCAGGCGGGTCACCGCGCCCCTCACCCCGGAGGCGAGCTCCTCCCGTTTGAGGCCGAGGGCGCCTTCGAAGAGGATGATGCCGACGGCGATCTCGACCGCCGGCGAGAGCGACGGCCCGAGCAGCTTCACCGGGTCGATCAGGCCCAGCCCCGAGATGCCGACCGCCATGCCGACGATCAGGAGCGGCACGATCGGCGGCACCCGCATCCAGGTGGCCGAGAGCCGGGCCAGCACCGAGAGGATCACGACAAGGCTCAGACCGAGGAGGATTTCATCCATTCGCGCGTGACCTTCCGAGGTTGCCGACGATCACGGCGACAACCGTGATCACATAGATCTGCCCGATCAGGGCCTCGGCCGCGGTCAATGACCGTCCCAGGTTGGTCGCGGCGGAAAAGTCGCCCATGCCGACGGTGGTGATCGTGGTGATGCTGTAGTAGAGGTAGTTGTTGGTGGTGCCGTCCGCGACCCCTTGCTGGAAGAACGGGTCGCCGCTGACCGCGGCGATCGCCCCGAAGGCGGAGGCGAAGGCGAGGCACATCAGCAGGTAGATGCAGAGCACGCCCATCATCGTGTGGGTGGTGATCCTCCCCCGCTCCTTGACCTGGCGGACCAGCCCCCAGCCGATCACCGGGGTGGCGATCACGACGAGGGAAAAGGTGGAGAGCCTGACGAAGTCGTCGTTGACGGAGTTGGTGAACGCGGCCTGAGTCCAGGCGGCGAAGATGGCCAGCCCGATGATCACCCCGACCGTCACCCGGAGGGCCATCCGCGGCTGGGCTGCCCGGGTCGAGGCGAAGAGCGCGAACGCCTGGAGGTTCAGCGAGATCACGTTCGCCCACTTGCCGTCGGGCGTGGCCATGATGAAGACCATCGAGGCCAGGATCAGGATCAGCGCGAAGCCGTAGCGCTCGGCCCCCATGTCACGAATCTTGGTCAAGTCGCGTCTGCTGTCTCGGAAAGCTCGATGTCGGTGACCAGGGTGACGTTCGGGTTCTCGATCCGACCGGCCGGGATGCTCGGATCCCCGGCGGTCAGTTTCGAGAGCGCCTCTTCCTTGCCTTCGCCGGTGACCAGGAAGAGGATCTGGCGGGCCCGATCGATCGCCTTGTAGGTCAGCGACATGCGGCGGGTGCCCTGGTAGTCGCCGGCGGTGATCGCGACCTGCCGGTCGGTCACCTCGAGGATCTGATCGTCGGGGATCAGGGAGGCGGTGTGCCCGTCCGGCCCCAGCCCGAGATGGACCAGGTCGAACCGGTCCGGCAGCGAGTACTCATAGCCGCTGGCGGCCGTCGCCAGGTCATCGGCTCCGACCGGCATCGGCCGGATCGCGGCCTGGCAGATCAACGGCAGGGTGAGGACCAGGTGGGTGAGGTTGCGTTGCGTGCTCCCGGTCGGGGCGATCCGTTCGTCGACCTGGAAGAGCGAGGTCCGGCTCCAGTTGAGGCTGCTCTCGGCCAACAGCTCCAGCATCCGCCACGGAGTCTTGCCGCCGCTGACCGCGAAGTTGAAACGGCCCCGATCGGCGATCGCCGCGTCGGCGACCATCTCGACGATCCGGGCCGCCTCGATTGCGGCCGCTTCCGCATCTGCGACGACCCGGGAGACCAATTAGCCGTCCTTGCCCTCCGCGGGCTTCTCGTCGTGGCCGCCGAACTGCTTGCGCATGGCCGAGAGCACCTTGTCGCCGAAGTCACCCAGGCCGCGCGAGTAGAAGCGTTCGTGGAGGGCGGCGGTCAGGACCGGGGTCGGCACCCCCTCGTCGATCGCGGCGATCGAGGTCCAGCGGCCCTCGCCCGAATCCGAAACGCGACCGGAGAACTCTTCCAGCTGCGGCGACTCGGCCAGGGCGGCTGCGGTCAGGTCGAGCAGCCAGGAGCCGACCACGCTGCCGCGGCGCCAGACCTCGGCAACTTCGGCCACGTCGATCTCGTACTGGTAGTACTCGGGGTTCTCCATCGGCGCGGTCTCGGCGTCCCCGTCGCGCAGGTGCTTGCCGGCGTCGGCGCTCTTGATCACGTTCAATCCCTCCGCGATCGCCGCCATCATGCCGTACTCGATCCCGTTGTGGACCATCTTCACGAAGTGGCCGGCGCCGGCCGGACCGCAGTACAGGTAGCCGTTCTCCGCCGGCGAGGGGTCGCCGCTCAGGCCGGGGGTCCGCTCGGCCTCTTCCACCCCGGGGGCGAGGGTGGCGAAGATCGGCTCGATCCGCTGATAGGCCGCTTCGGGCCCGCCGATCATCAGGCAGTAGCCGCGCTCGAGGCCGAACACGCCACCAGAGGTGCCGCAGTCGAGATGGTCGATCCCCTTTTCGCCCAGTTCCTCGGCGAAGTGGATGTCGTCGCGGTAGTAGGTGTTGCCGCCGTCGACGATCGCATCGCCCGGCTCGAGCTCCGCGGCGACCGCGCGGATCGTGCTGCGGGTGATCTCCCCGGCGGGGACCATGATCCAGACCGCGCGCGGTGCGCTCAGCTTCGAGGCGAGCTCGGCCAGGTCGGCCGCCGGGTCGGCACCCTCGCCGGCGAGTTCCTTCGCCGCCTCCGGGTTCACGTCATAGACCACGCACCGGTGTCCATCCCGCATCAATCTCCGGGCGATGTTCGCCCCCATACGACCAAGCCCGACGATCCCGATTTCCATGCCGTCATATTAGAAGGCGTGGTCCGGGTACGCTGCGGATCATGAGCAAATCCAAGGAGAGGGAAGCGACGGACGCACTGGTCATCTTCGGCATCACCGGGGACCTGGCCAAGAAGATGACCTTCCGGGCGCTTTACCGGCTGGAGATGAGGGGCAAGCTCGACTGTCCGATCATCGGTGTGGGACGCAACCAGGACTGGCACCACGAAACCATGCGCCAGTGCGCCGAAGAGTCGATTCGCGGCACCGTCGAAGAGTTCGACGCGGCCACGTTCAAGCGTCTGGCCGAACGCATGCGGTTCGTCAACGGCAACTTCGACGACGAGTCGCTCTATCAGTCGCTGGACGAGGAACTCGCCGATTACGAACGTCCGCTTTTCTATCTGGAGATCCCGCCCCCGCTCTTCTCCGAAGTGGTTCACGGCTTGGCTGCCGCCGGGTTGACCAAGAACGCCCGCGTGATCCTCGAAAAGCCTTTCGGCCACGACTACGACTCCGCCCAGGAGCTGCAGAAGGATCTCACCCGCGTGCTCCGCGAGGACCAGATCCTGCGGATCGACCATTACCTCGGCAAGGAGCCGGTGATGGACATCACCTACCTCCGCTTCGCGAACGCCCTGCTGGAGCCGGTCTGGAACCGCAACTACGTCTCCTATGTGCAGATGACGATGAGCGAGAACTTCGGGGTCGAGGACCGGGGGCGCTTCTACGAAGGGGTCGGGGCGATCCGCGACGTGGTCCAGAACCATATGCTGCAGGTGCTCGCCCTCCTGGCGATGGAAGCACCGAACGCGAACCAGCACGACTCGATCCGGGCCAAGAAGCTGGAGCTCTTCGAGGCGATCCGCTCCGCCGACCCGGAGAAATGCGTGCGCGGGCAGTACAACGGTTACCGGGACATCCCGGATGTCGCCGACGATTCCCAGGTCGAAACCTACGCGGCGATGGAGCTGGCGATCGACAACTGGCGCTGGTCCGGCGTGCCCTTCTACCTGCGCACCGGCAAGAACCTGCCGGTCAAGCACACCGAGGTCCGGGTGGTCTTCAAACGCCCGCCCCACACTGGGGTCGGGATGAAGTCGCACAAGCCGCCGCGCAACCAGATGGTGGTCCGTATCGACCCGCTGCCGGGCGCCCGGATGGCCTTCGTCGCCAAGGCGGCCGGGGTCGAGGATTTCGAGGAGGCCGACCTGGACGTGCTGTTCGAGAAGGAGCCGGGCACCGAGCCGGAGCCCTACGAGCGCCTGCTCGACGACGCGATCCACGGGCGCTACGACCTCTTCACCCAGTTCAGCATGGTCGAGGAGACCTGGCGGATCGTCCAGCCGCTGCTCGACGACCCGCCACCGGTGGTGCCCTACGAGATCGGCAGTTGGGGCCCGGAAGAGGCCGATCGCCTGGTCAAGGGCATCTGCGACTGGGACCAGCCATGGCGCCCGGTCGAGGACGCTCGTCAGCACGTGCTGCTCGGAGGCTGAGGCGGCAAGCCCGAAATGGTGCCCCACAGGTAGGATTCCCCGGATATGTCTGAGATCCTGAACGTTCTGGTGGAAGTCCCGAAGGGCTCCCGAAACAAGTACGAATGGGACGCCGAGCTGGGCGCGATCAAGCTCGACCGTTTCCTTTTTTCCTCGATGGTCTACCCGGTCGACTACGGCATGGTGCCGAACACGCTCGGCGCGGACGGCGACCCGCTCGACGCGATGGTCTGCGTTTCGGAGCCGACCTTCCCGGGCTGCATCATCCCGTCGATCCCGCTCGGCCTCTTCCGCATGACCGACGACGGCGAGCTCGACGACAAGATCCTCTGCGTCCCCGCCGACGACCCGAACTGGAACTACATCGAGTCGCTGGACCAGCTCTCGAACCAGCTCAAGGAAGAGATCTCCCACTTCTTCGCGGTTTACAAGCAGCCCGAGGGCAAGATCGTCGAAGTAGACGGCTGGTACCCCCTCGAGTCCGCCCTCGAGGTACTCGAGCTCAGCCGCGAACGCTTCACCTCAGGCGCCAACGCCTAGAGCCGCAGGATCGAAGGCGGGTCAGGCGGCGGCTTTGGCGGCGAGTTGACCGCAGGCGGCGTCTATGTCGCGGCCTCGGGTCAGCCTTACCGTGGCGTGGATTCCGCGGGACATCAGGGTCTCGCGGAAGTGGTCGATCGTTTCCCGCGGTGACCCCTGGTAGCCCGTGCCGCTGGGGTTGTAGGGGATCAGGTTGACCTTGAAGTCGTTCTTGGGCAGGAGGAGGTCCGCCAGCTCGTGGGCCAGTTCCTCGCTGTCGTTGACACCGTCCAGCATCAGGTACTCGATGAAGACCTTGCGCTTGCGGGTGTGCCGCCACTCACGGCAGGCGGCGACCACGTCCTCCATCGGGTAGCGGTCGTTGACGGGCATGATCTCCGAGCGCAACCGGTCGTTCGGGGCGTGCAGGGAGAGCGCGAGCCGGACCGCCGGGCCCTCGGTGGTCATCCGTTGGATCCCGGGCAGCCAGCCGACCGTCGAGACCGTGGTGTGGGAGTTGGCGATCCCGACCTCGGGCAGCCGCTCGCAGACCGCGAGCACGTTGTCGAGGTTCATCATCGGCTCGCCCATCCCCATGAAGACCGCGTGGTTGACCGGCTCGATCCGGCGGAAATGGAGCGCCTGGTCGAGGATCTCGGACTCGGTGAGGTTGCGGCCGAACTTCATCGTGCCCGTCGCGCAGAAAGTGCAGGTGAGCGGGCATCCGGACTGGCTGGAGAGGCAGAGCGAGCGGCGGCCGTCGCGGTAGCGCATCAGAACCGCCTCGACCGGGCGGCCGTCGGCAGTCAGGAAGAGGGCCTTCTCGGTGCCGTCGACCGACTTGGCGGTGGCGTCCATCGCCAGGGTCGAGATCGGCAGCTGGCTGCCGAGCTCTTCCCGCAGCGAGGTCGGCAGGTTGGTCATCTCATCGAATGACCCGGCTCCGCGGGCAAGCCACTCCCAGACCTGGCCGGTCCGGTAGGAAGGCTGGCCGAGGCCGGCCATGGTTTCTTCGAGCAGCTTCAGGTCCACACCACAAGTGTGGCAGGAGCTGATGGCTCCCTGCCTTTCAGGCGCCTTCCTTCTGCGGGGTCTTGAGCCAGTTCCTGATCTCCTCGCCTTGCTGGTCCAGGGCCGGCGGCGGAAGCCGCGTCTCGGCCGGGCTGCCCGAAAGGCGGATCGGGGATGAGGTCGTCCTGATCCCTTCGAACTCGGTCACGGGGTCCAGCCCCAAGCGGTCGGCCAGCTCGAAGCCACCGCCGATCTCGTTGACCGGGCCGGCCGGCACGCCGGCGTCGTTCAATGCCTCGGACCAGTACTCGACCGAATCCAGGCTGAGGCGCTGTTCCAGTTCCGTCCGCAGGGAGCCCCGGTTCTCGACCCGGTCGAGATTGCTGGCGAAGCGGGGGTCCTCAGCCAACCCGGGGGCGCCGATCGTCACCGCGAGCTGCCGGAACTGGCGGTCGTTCCCGGCGCAGATCATGATCGGCCCGGTCGCGGTGGCATAGGTCGCGAAGGGCTCGATGCTGGGATGGACGTTGCCGAGGCGGGAGGGGGAGTTGCCGGTGTTGAGGAAGGCCGAGCTCTGGTTGGCGAGTGCGGCGAGGGCGGTAGAAAGCAGGCTGACCTCGACCCGCTGACCCTCCCGCCGGCAGTCGCGATCGTGGAGCGCGGCGAGGATGCCGGTGGCGGCGTTGAGGCCGGCGATCACGTCGACCAGGGCGACCCCGACCTTGCTCGCTTCCCCGTCCGGCGGGCCGGTGATCGACATCATGCCGCTGAGCGCCTGGATCAGCGGGTCGTAGCCGGGCATCGCGGCCCCCGCGCCTTCCCCGAAGCCGGTGATCGAGCAGTAGATCAGGGCCGGGTGGGCGGCGTGGACGGTTTCCCAGTCGAGGCCGAAACGGGCCATGGTGCCGGGCCGGAAGTTCTCGATCAGGACATCGGCCCGCATCGCCAGCTCGAAGGCCAGCGCCCGGTCCGCTTCGTCCTTCAGGTCAAGGGCCACCGATCGCTTGTTCCGGTTCGCCGTGTGGAAATAGGTGGATCTACCCTCTGAGTCGACCGGCGGCAGCCACGATCTGGTCTCGTCCCCCCCGGGTGGTTCGACCTTGATCACGCTCGCCCCGAGATCGCCCAGCGTCATCGCGGCCAGAGGACCGGCCAGTACCCGGCTGAAGTCAGCCACGATGACCCCCGAGAGTGCGCTCATGGTTGCATGGTGACGGATGAAGCAGCCAACGACAACGACGGCGGCGAACCCGGCCGGTCCGGTCCCGGCGGCCCTTTCGATCCGTGGCCTGACCAAGCGCTACGCAGATGGCACCCTGGCCCTGGAGGATCTCGACCTGGAGATCCCGGCCGGCAGCTTCTTCGGGCTGCTCGGGCCGAACGGAGCCGGCAAGACGACCCTGATCGGGGCGGTCTGCAACCTGATCCGCTTGAGCGGCGGCGAGATCTCGGTGTTCGGCCAACCCGGCGGCACGATGGCGGCCCGCCGGATGATCGGGATCGCCGAGCAGGAGCCGAACCTGGACAAGTTCCTGACCGTCTACGAAACGCTGCTCTACCACGGCGGCTACTACGGGATGGACGGCGCCGAGGCCTCGGAGCGGGCCGAGCAGATGATCGATGCCTTCGACCTGCGGGCCAAGCGCGACGTCGAGGCGCCGAAGCTTTCCGGCGGCATGCGGCGACGACTGCTGCTGGCCCGGGCGCTCCTCCACCGACCCCGGCTGGTCATTCTCGACGAGCCGACCGCCGGCGTCGACCTCGAGCTGCGACATGAACTGTGGCGTTACATCCGTGCCCTCCACGAACAGGGCACCACGATCCTGCTCACCACCCACTACCTCGAAGAAGCGGAAGCGCTCTGCGACGAGATCGCCCTGATCAGCGGCGGCCACATCGTCGCCCGCGATTCGGCCGAGGGACTGAAGCAGTCGTACGGGGTAGAGACGCTGGAAGAGGTCTATCTCCGCACCGTGGCCGGCGGGCGCATCGCGATCAACCAGTTGGAGGAAGTCGAATGAGCAAAGTCGGATACATCGGGTTGGGGATCATGGGGCGGCCCTGCGCCCTCAACTTGATCGAGGCGGGCCACGAGTTGGCGGTCAACACCCGCACCCGGTCAAAGGCGGAAGACGTGATCGGGGCCGGTGCCGCTTGGTGCGACACGCCCGCCGAAGTGGCGACCGCCTCCGAGATCGTCTTCCTCAATCTGCCCGACACCCCCGATGTCGAGACCGTCATCCTCGGCGATCACGGCATCACTTCCGCCCCGGACTTCCAGGGCCTGGTGGTGGACATGAGCACGATCGACCCGGGCCGCACCGCGGAGATTGCCACCGACCTGGCCGGGCGCGGGATCGGCTTCGTCGACGCTCCCGTCTCCGGTGGCGAGAAAGGCGCGATCGAGGGCAGCCTCTCGGTCATGGCCGGTGGCTCCGAGGCGGACTTCGCCCGTGCCCTCCCGCTGCTTGAAGTCGTGGGCGGCCGGATCACCCACGCCGGCCCGGCCGGGGCGGGCCAGATGGTCAAGGCCTGCAACCAGCTGCTGGTCGGTAGCAACCTGATGGCGATCGCCGAGGCGATGGTGCTGGCCGAACGCAGCGGCCTGGTCTCGCCCGCCGTGATGCGGGAAGCGGTGACGGGCGGCTTCGCTGACAGCCGCTGCCTCCAGGTCCACGGCGAGCGCATGGTGAATTCGACTTTCGAGCCGGGCTTCAAGACCGAGCTCCACGCCAAGGATGCGGGGATCGTGGAGAAGATGGCGGTCGAGACCGGAACCCCGATCCGCGCCTTCGACGTTGCCCGCGCGGCGCTCGACCGGCTGGTCGAGACCGGTCGTGGCGAGCTCGACGACTCGGCCGTGATCGAGATCGTGCGCGAGGCGACCTCCACGGCCGATTCGGATGAAGGTTCGGGGCCGGGCGCTTGAACCCGCTGCCCCCGGTTGAAGTCGAGCCGCATCCGTGGCGCGGGCTCGCCTGGCTGACCAGGCGGGAGTGCCACCGCGTGCTGAAGCTCTGGAAGCAGACCATCCTCGCGCCGGTCATCTCCTCGCTGCTCTTCATGATCGTGTTCGGGCTTTCGCTCGGCGACAGCATCGCCGAGGTGAACGGCTTCGAGTACCGGGTCTTCATCGTGCCCGGCCTGATCGCGATGGCGATGGCCCAGTCGGCCTACTCGAACAACTCGAGCACGATCTTCCAGGCCCGCAACGACCGCTACCTGGACGACATCCTCTCCGCCCCGATGAGCGCCTGGCAGGTCCACCTCGGCTACCTCGCCGGAGGTGCGATGCGATCGCTGATGATCGGTGTCGTGCTGACCGCCCTGGCCCTGCCGATCACCGGTTCGCCCCTCGAGCAGCCGCTGATCCTTCTGCTTTCGGTCGTTCTCGCGATCGGCGCCTTCGGCGCCCTCGGGATCATCGTCGGCATCTACGCCCAATCCTGGGACAACCAGTCATTCATCAACAACATCGTGATCCTGCCGCTGATCTTCCTCGGCGGGGTCTTCTACTCGGTCAGTCGCCTGGGCAGCCCCTGGGAGCAGATCTCGCACCTGAATCCGCTCTTCTACGTGGTCGAGGCGATGCGCTACGGCTTCCTCGGCGCCGCCGACGTCTCCGCTTGGCTCTCGCTCGGCGTGGTCGGGGCGATCACGATCGCCCTGCTCGCCTGGGCCCAGTTCCTCTTCTCTACCGGCCACCGCCTCAAGCCCTGACGGGCCACTGAAGCTGAGCTCAGGCGAGTTCGGGGATGTACCGGCGAACGTGCTGGTCGATGGTTTCCCTCACCCAGCGACGGGTATCGGGATCTGCCATTCGGTAGCGGCCGAGCAGCATCTTCTGGTCCTCCAGGGGCAGGCCGGCGATCTCCCAGGAGACCACGAGGCGCTCGAAGACCAGTTCGGTCCGGCGTTGCCAGATGTCGTCCACCGAGTAGGCCTGGTTCTCGATCTGCTCGCTGACCTTGGCGATCGATCCGTCGCTGAGCGAATCTCGCAGCACGAGTGTGTTCCCTTCGGCGTCGGTATAGCTCGAGGTCGAAGTCTTCTCTCGCGAAACCCGCTTCTTCGGCTTGCGCTTTTTCGCCATCACGTACCAGTTTGACAACTGTCCGCGGACCGTGAGACCCGCCGGGGCGGGGCTGGTGAGGCCCGGCCCAACACCGGTGCCTCACCAAACTCCATAGGGCGGCCAAGGGTCAGGCTCTCGGTCCGCCCTACCCCGGAGTGCCGGCCTGACTGCGAGCTCCGGCACTACCGCTGCTAGGCTTCATGGCCTCCATGGGAGTCGGAGGGCAATGTCGTCCCGCAGCATCGATGCGTCGTACAGGGATATACCGCGCATCGATATTCGGGTCGTGTCCACAAAGGGAGCCGTGAATCACGCCCCGACTTGTCCGGGTGGGGTTACCGCCTCCGCCTGACCGGCTGCGATGGATTCCTTTCCGGAGGAAACCTCCAGACGCCCGCCGCAGGGATGAATGCGGCGGGCGCCTGACTTTTCACCCTGGCCTCTTGCCAGGGCAAACTTGGTGTGTCTCGCTATCAGCCGACCTTGATGCTCGCCTTTCCGGTCTTGCTGCCGAGACCATTGGCCGAGGCCTTGAACTTCAGGGCGACCTTCTTGCCCTTCTTGGCCTTCTTCTTGACCTTGACCTTGAACTTGACCGTCTTGCTCACACCCGCTCCGAGCGAACCGACGTTGACGCACTTGGCGCCAGCGACCATCTTCTTCGGTGCGGAGAGGCAGACCTTCGTCCCGGCCGCGGCTGCGGTACCGGTGTTGACGATGGTCGCCTTGGCCGTGGTCTTCTTGCCACGCTTGACCTTGGACTGAGCGACGCTCACGATCAGGCCGCTGAGCTTCGCCTTCGGAGCCTGGCACTCGGCCTTGCCCGCGTTGGCCGGGTCCTTGCAGTACTCGTACTTGCTGCAGCCCGGCAGGGTCGCGTCAGCCTCACAACCTTGCTTCGGCGCGGTCTTCGCCGTCTTGAAGGTCTTGTCCTGACCCTTCTGGACGAAGCCGAGCTCGTTGGTCACGACCAACCGGTAGTGGTACTCCGTGTCGGGGGTGAGACCACCCAGGTCGGCACTCACCGGTTCCGATCCACCGGCCGCCAGTGACTGGCTGTCGGTCGACGAACCGTAATCGTCCGAGGTTCCGTACTCGAACTGGTAATCGGTCGCCCGGCCGTTGGTACCGACCTGGCCGTTGACCGTCGCCTTGGTGTCATTGACCACCGTCGAACTACCGGTAGCCGCCCGGGCAAAGAGATTCTTGCCCGAGATGATGTACACCGAGCCGGACTTGGTGAGTCCGTTGTTCGCCTCGGAAGGCGCACTGACCGCGTAGTCGGTCAAACCGTCGCCGTCGATGTCGCCCAGCACGGTCGGCAGGTTGCCGAACTCGCTCTGGCGGACCTTGCCACTGACGATGGCAACGCCCAGGTCAGAGGTGAACTGCGGCCCGAGGCCGATCGGCGATTCGACACCCGGCTCCTGCCCCTTGAGCAGGTACAGCGCGCCCGTCTGATCGAGCCCGTTGGCGGGAGTCGCCGTAGCACCGACCATCATGGCATCGAGGCCGTTGCCGTATACGTCACCCATCGACGCCAGCGCGTAGAGGCCGAGCGCGGCGGGCGCCCCACCGGGGTTGAACACGTAACCTCCGCCCTCTTCCATGTCGATGCCGGCGAGGATCGGATCCGAGGTCGGCAGCTCGGGCATGTAGACGACCGACAACTCACCAGCGGTCGCAGAAGCGGCGTTGATGTAGCCAACCCCGAGGTCATCCCGGCCGTCACCGTTCATGTCACCGATGTTCCTGACGGTGGCGAACCCGAGCGGAGCCAGAGCGATGTAGAAGCCATCCTCCGGCTCCACGGTGTTCAGATCGATCGGATCGCTCACACCTTCGAGCGAACGGCCGGTGACCACATACTCACCACTGCCGGCGAAGAGGCCGCCGAGGATGGCGATCTCGTTCTTGCCGTCGCCGTTGACGTCATCTAGCCCATCGATGATGAACCCGAACTGGGTGGCAGACGGTCCGAGAACCTTGATCGCGTCGGTACCGACCGCGGCCTGGAGATCGACGGTACCGGTGCGCTCGCCACCCTTCAGGATGAGCATGGAAGCGTTGCTGCCGTCATTCGCCGCGAAGGCAAGGTCCTTGACGCCGTCGCCATCGAAATCGGTGGATGCCATAGAGATCAGATCTGGTACGTCGTTGGAGATCTTGTATCCCTGGTCAGCGTCCATCGTCGACGGATCGAGGCAGCGCCCCGCACCCGAGCTGCAGGCCGGGAACGAGGAAGCGTCCGCGACTCCGTACACGACGTATGCGTCGCCAACGTTGCCGTTGCCGTTCGGCCCGACCAGCAGGTCATCCCGGCCGTCTCCGTTCTGGTCACCGATGCTCGTGACTCCGGGAGTGTCGTTACCCCCGGAGGGGTCTGTGATCCGGAAGCCCTTGTCGGGGCCAACGGGCGACATCGTCCCACTCTTCAAGCCGTTCGTGCTGAAGAGGATCTGCATCGTGCTGTCTGTGCCGTCCGCGATGGCGAGGTCGTTACGGCCATCACCGTTCACATCACCGGCAGACAGGCTGGCCGGTGTGGCCGGCGCCGGGGCACCGATTTGCGAGTTGGCGGAGGCACCGTCCAAGCGCACGCTCGCGACATCGTCGATGTCGATCGCACCGTTAAGGACCTCCGGCACGTCTACCGTCCACGTCGCGGACGCAACCGGTCCCTCGCCGCCCGGACCGATGGCCTTGACCGAGAAGGTGTGATCGCCGTTCGTCGGGTAGTTCGAGATATTGCCGCCTGAGGAACAGCTAAACCAGGCGGCGTCATCGAGCCGACACTGCATTCCCGAAGCCAGGTTCGTGTCGGCGGGGTCGATGATCGACTTGACGACGTTGGCCCCAGCGGTGGTGACCGGACTGGTCGGCTGGGTCTGGATCACCGGTGGCGCCGTCGGCGCCGGCAGAGCCTGATTCCAGCTGTAGTTGGCTATCCCGGTGCCCTGGATCGCTCCGCTGACGGCAACCGCCTGGAAGCGATGGGCGCCGTTGGGCAAGCTCAGATTGAGGGTGTACGGTGCGGACGGGCTACCGCAGCTGTACCAAGGGCTCCAACCACCCGTGCCACTGTCGACCCGGCACCGGAACGAATCCACGGTCAAGGTCTCGGCCGGGTTTGGCTCCACCTTGAACGAGCTTGTCTTATTGGTGATGTTCGGGTCGTCCGGAACGGTGACGATGATCGGTGGCTCGGTCGGTCCTGGGACGCCACTCTGGGTCCAGGTGTAGGAGGCGATCGGGCCCTGGGTGTTGATGTTGGTGGTCTCGCGGGCCGCGACTTCGAACTTCCAGTTGCCGTTTTCCAGGGTGTACGCCTTGGTCAACGGCTGCGGATCGGTCGAGGTCCCGCAGGCCGACCAAAGGCCATTCTCGACGGGTGTGACCGCCTGGTCGTAGACCCGGCAGTAGAACCGGAGCGGTGAAGCGGTCGAGGTCTCGCCCGCACCGACCGTGTAAGTGAAGGTGGATACCGTTTCGGTCGAGTTGGGGTCGGCCGGGTGCGAAACGATGTCAGGGGCGGCTGTCGGCGCGGCCTGCGCCATCCCCTGCATCGCCAGCAACCCGGCAATGGTCATCGCCACCGCTATCAGGCAGCGTTTTAGAGTCTGTCTTGTACTACTCATTGAAATTCCCTCCTTGATCCCTTTTGGAAAGAGGAAGGGGCTGCCAGGCGGCATTGCGCCGGGCAGCCCCGTCTCCCTACTTGATCTTGATCGTGGCCTTGCCGGACTTGGCCCCGGCGTTGGACGTGGTCGCCTTGAACTTCAGGACGGCCTTCTTGCCCTTCTTGGCCTTCTTCTTGACCTTGACCTTGAACTTCGCGGTCTTGGTCGCACCAGCACCGACCTGCCCGAGGCTGACGCACTTCTTCACCTGGACGAGCTTCTTCGGTGCGGTCACGCATACCTTGGCGCCCTTGGCAGCCGCCTTGCCCGAGTTCTTCACCTTGACGGTGATCGTGACCTTCTTGCCGCGCTTGACCGCCTTGTTCTTCGGGGCGACCTTGAGAGCAGCGAGCTTCGCCTTGACACCAGGCTTCACGCAGTTCGGCGGAGTACCGGTCGTCCCGTCGGGGCAGGTCTGGTTGCCGCCGGTGACGGTCCAGCTGTAGCTGCCAGCCGGGCCGTAGCCCAGGTTGTTACCAGCCCTGACCTCGAACTTGTGGGCTCCGGCCGCGAGGCCGGTGTAGTCCTTGGTACCCGAGTCACAGGCCTCCCAGGCCGACTCTTCGGTCGAATCCAGGCGGCACTGGAACTTGGTTACCTGCTGCGTCTCACCCTCGCCAGCGTCGTACTGGAAGCTCGCGTTGGTGGCGTTGGTCTCCGACGGAACGTCTGTGGTGATCGTCGGTTCCTTGATCGGCGGGGTCGGCACGACCTCGCCACCGATCGTGGCAGCGCCGGACAGCCAGAGGCCACCCTCGCCGCCGATCAGGCCGTCGACCGCGGGACAGACGATGGCGGCCATCTCTCCGCCCATGATGGTCGAGTTGGGCAGGCCTTCCCACTCATCGACCATCGCACCCGCATGGGTCGTCGGGTCGAATGCTGCCGAGTCGTAGTCCGTCGGCGGGGTCGTGGCCGGGTCCGTCAGGGTGCCGTTGGTTTCCATGTCGAGACTGAACCCGCTGACCTTGCACTTGGCGGCAGCGGCCGATTCACCTGCCGCGTAGACGGTGATGATCGCCTGAGCCGGGACCGTCATCGTCGCCGCACCCGAGGCATCGTCGAAGGTGCCGGTCACGTTGGCGGTCGCCGAGATCTCGATCTTCGCGTCCACGTACGGGAGGAACGAATTGCCGGTGGCCAGATTCGTGATCGTCTTCTTGGGGAAGGTAAAGGCCGACTTCGGCGCCGAGAAGTTGCCGTCGTCGCCGAGCGGCGCCGTCAGGGTCGCCGGATTGTCCGGCGGGCTGAGGTCCGGGTCGATGATCTTTACGCCGGTCGTCGAGCCGAGGTTGATGATCCCGCGGTCGAGCGAGAAGCTCAGCGCGCGGTCGGCCGCTGAGGCCGAAGCGATGTTGACTACCGCCAGCGCGCCAATGATGGTGGCCAGCGAGATGCACAAGGCAAGGACGCGACCTCGCGCGCCTCCCCATGTGCCACTTTCGAACGTTCTGTAACTCACATCCCCTCCAATCGGGCGGTATCTCCGCCTCGTTCTGGTCTCCCGCACGTGGCGCCTCAAGGCGCACTCCCTGCCTAGGTGACATTTCTCCCAGCCCGTCCTGCCGGGCCTTTTCGGCAAGATACCCAGAACGCTCAGGGTTTGTCAAGTAAAAAGGTGTCTTTGATCAAACCACTTGTTCATGGAATGTTGCAGAGTTCAGTTGCAGAGCCAAAAAGCTCTACAAACGGGGTTTAGGGGAAAGCGCCCAGGACGGGCGTGTTTTTCAGGCGCGATGAAAGTGCAGCAGGGTGAGCTCGGTCTTCTCGAGCTCTTCCGGGGCGGACCTGGCACGCGACTGTTCTTGAAGTGCCAGACCGAATCCGATCAGGCGCTCGAGTTCGGCCCCTAACTGCCGGAACGCCTCGTCGTCGAGATCGAGGGGATTCCAGACGACGCTGGCCCGGGGATCCTTGAAGCCCTCTGCGCCCGCTTCCGCAACGTGGTCCCAAGCTTGCTTCAGCGTCTGGTCAAAGATCCGGTCGCGCATGCCCTGGGGCAGGCTCTCCCACTCGGGGGCACTGAGTGCCGGCAGCATCGTGTGCCGGTAGAAGTGCTCGAGTGCGCCCCGGACCGGCTCGGTCCTGACCAGTTCCACCGCCTCGCACTTGACCAGGATCTTGAAGTGATAGCTGACGTTACTCAGCGGTTCGTCGATCTCCTTCGCCACCTGGCTGGGGCTGGCCACCCGATCGTAGAGGACCTGGAGAATCCTCTGGCGCAGGGGATGTCCCAACGCCTTCAGCACGTTGACGTCAACGGTCGCTTGCCGCTCAGCGGCAGCCGCCTTCGAGGCACTTTTGGCCATGCATCCCTTCTCGCCGAGAAAACCGGGGCCGGGCGCGGGCTCTTTACCTCACGCGTTGGGACCAGCCACCACTCGACAGTTCTTGATTATTTCAGAACCCGCCAGCGGAAGAGATGTTGCGGTACCGATGAGCGCGGACGCTCAGGTCCGATCGGGCCGCGGATCGGCGGCCCGGAAGGCGAGGTCGGTGACGAGGTTGAGCAGGACCATAACGAGCGCGGCAACGAGCACGAGGCCTTCAATCACTGGCAGGTCAGATTGGTTGATCGAAGAAGTGACCGCTGATCCGGCCCCGGGCAGGTTGAACACCGTTTCGACCAGGATCACGTTGCCGGCCAGAATCAAGCCGAGGTCAAGGCCGGCCAGACCGAGGATCGGGGTGAGCCCGGTGCGGGCGGCATGCCGCCAGACGACGGTCTGTTCACCGAGCCCTCTGGCCCTTGCGGCGAACACGTAGGGCGCCCGGAATTCACTCCTCATGGCCGACCGGGTCAGGCGATAGTAGATGGCGGCCGAGGTGAGTCCGAGGACCAGCACCGGGAGGATCATCGCCGCGAGCTTGCCGGCGGCTCCCTGCGCATCCTCCCACCCCCCGATCCCGGGCAGTACCGGCAGGAGGCCGACGCCGGCGCCCAGCACGAAGATCGCGACGTAGCCGGTCCAGAAGATCGGTGCCGAGATCAGCAGTAGCGACAGACCGCCGGCCAGGCGGTCCCCGGCGGTGCGGCTGTAGCTCGCCCCGATCACCCCGCCCAGTACCCCGGCGGCGAACCAGACCAGCGCAGCCCCGAAGACCAGCAGCGCGGTGACCGGCAACCGGTCGGCGATCAGGCTCCGGACCTCGGTGCCCGACCGGGCGCTTTCACCGAGGTCAAAATGCAGCAAGAGGTCACGGACGTAGATCCCGAACTGGACGTACACCGGCCGGTCGAGTCCCATCTCCGACCGGACCCTCGCGATCTGGTCGGGGGTCGCGAACCGTCCGATCCGGAGCGTGGCCGGGTCACCGGAGGGCAGCACCTGGAAGATGAGGAAGACCAGGAGCACCGCGAAAAAAGCGAAGAAGACTGCCCAGGCCAGCCGCCCCAATATGAACCGTGCCGACACCTCAACCTCCCTTCAGGGAGATCATCGGCAACGCGGGGGTCGTCGCGGAGCGTTCCAGGACCAGGTTGACGTTGGCAGAGCTGAGGTAGGAGATGTTCAGCCAGACGATCGGGACTGCCGGCGCCAGGCCCGTTATCTGCCGGTCGATGCGGCCCCAGCTTTGCGCTCTCGCTTCCTCTCCGGTCACCTGCTTGGCCCGATCGATCGCACGGTTGACCGCCGGCACGTCGAGTAGCGACCAGTTCGAGTTGTTCACGGGCATGATCGCCGCGCCGTTGAAGGTCGGGTCGAGCACGGTCTGGCCGTCCCCGAACTGGCCTACCCAGCCGACGTCAGGACAGACCGCGACCCGCTTGGCCGGCACGTTGCAATAGGTGGAGTACATCGTGTCCCGCGAAACCTGGACTTCGTCCACGTCGATACCGAGCGACTCGATCGCCTGGCGCAGGATCTCGGCGAAACGCTTCCCCTGGGTGGTCGTGTCGGTCACCATCACGGGCCGCGCGTCGCCGTCATAGCGGCCGGACGGATAGCCGGCTCGCCGCATGTACCGGGCGGCCAGCGCGGGGTCTCCCTCCGGAGCGCCGAGGAAGTCGAAACCTGGCCCGGCCACGCCGCCTGCCTCTTCGAAACCAGCGACCTCCGGGGGCAGGAAATGAGTGGCAAGGTTGCCGACCGTCTTCCCGCCGATGGCCAGCCGCATGGCGTTGCGGTCTGTTGCGGCGATCACCGCCCGCCGCACGTTCGGGTCGTCGAACGGCGGCACCTGGGTGTTCAGGCTCGAATAGAGGGCCGCGCTCGAAGGCGCGATCATGAGCTGCTGTGGATACTCGGTCGCGGCGCTTTCCAAGGCGAGTGGCGGCGGCGGGATGTCGCCGCTCACCATCGACGTCCCCGAAAGGATCTGACGCGACGCGGCCAGCGGGTTCGTGTAACCGCTCTCCAGATCGATCTCGTCCAGGTAGGCCGGGCGGAAATCGCTGGCCGGCTCCCAGTTGGGGTTGCGGACGAGGGATATGGAGGCCCCTGGTTTGTACCCGGTCAGCTTGCCCGACGCGTCCTCGGCGACCATGTAGGGACCGCTTGCGACAACGTGGTCACCGTACGCCGACGGAATCGAGCGGTCATAGGGTCGGGCGTAGGCGCGTGGCACCGGCGCCGTGACCGGGAGAGTGAGCGCAGCTTGGGCGAGCGGCGGCACCGATCCCTTGAACCTGAAGACGATCAGGTTCGGCGAGGGGCAGCTGATCCCGGCAATGACCGGGGCCCGATGAGGATGCAGCCGTGCCCCCTTCCGGGCCCGCCCCAGGCCTACCAGGCCGTCGAGATAGGTCACGATCTCGCCGTTGGCCACCCCGGGCATCAGTGACCGCTCGATCGCGTACCTGACGTCGTCGCTGCGAACCCGGCGGTTGACCGGCGGCGAGAAGCGCACGTCGTCGCGGAGCCGGACCCGCATCACTCGGTGATCGGCATCGACCTCGGGCATCCCGTCGGCCAGGTCCGGCATCAGGGCTGAGCTCGACTCGGACGAGATCGCGAGCGGCGCCCGCTGGGTTGCGAAGACCAAGATGAAGGTCGACTGGTTGATCGCCTGGCCGGGGTCAAGCGGTCCGAAATCCCCGTTTCCCAGGACTCGGAGCCGTCCGCCACGCACCGCGTCAGAGGTGGGCTGGTATCGCGGGGCAAAGTCTTCGGGACCTGAGCCAGAGGATCCGTCGCCGCATCCGGCCGCCGCGAACGTGCATGCGGCCAGACAGGCCAGCGATGTCACGACGTACTTCTTCACCGGCTCAGTACCACCTGGCGGACACGCCGCTCCGTCGTCGGTTCCTCCGTCCGCAAGGCGTCGGCCACGACCGTGAAGGAGACGACCGTGATCAGTAGCGCCACCCCGGGTGCGACCAGATACCACCAGGCGTCTGGGAAGGAAGCGGCACCGGCCGAGATCATGGCGCCCCAGCTGGGCGTCGTCGTCTCCACCCCAACCCCGAGGAAGGTAAGCGCCGCTTCGGCCATCACGGCCTGCGGGATCAGGATCGCCAGGAAGACAGCCAGGGTTCCCGAGAGGTTCGGCAGGACGTCGGCGACGAGGATCCGCCGGGTAGGGATTCCGGCCGCCTGGGCAGCCTGCACGAAGTCGGCCCGCCTCAGGGTCGCGACCTGGCTACGGACGACCCAGGTGACGATCGGCCAGCTCGCCGCCACGATCACCACGACGACCAGCGGGATACCTGGTTTCAGGGCGCCGCCGACACAGCCTTGACCGACCGAGCAACTGGAGGCGATGCCTGCGGCCAGGACCAGGTAGGGGATGATCAGGAATGCTTCGGCCAGCCTCGAGATGATCCAGCCGAGGGTGCCACCGCGGAAGCCGGCCAGCAGGCCGAGCGAGGCGCCGATCAGGATGGTCAGCAGCGCGGCCGGCACGGCGACCAGCATCGCCACCCTGGCGCCGTAGATGGTGCGACTGAGCACGTCCCGCCCCAGACCGTCTACGCCGAGGGGATGACCGGCCTCGGGACCGGCCGGGGTTCCAAAGACGGGCGAGAGCGCCGAGGTGTCGCGGAAGTTCGGGCCGGGCAGGCCGAGCACGGAAACGAGCAGGGGCGCAAAGATCGCCACCGCGAGTATTAGGCAGATCATCCCGAGAGCCAGACGGACCGAACGCTTCACCCCTGCAACTCCTCCCATTGCCTGTCGGCACCCATATTAGAGACTGTGCCGTTCTTCATCCCACCCCGGGCCGTCGTAGGCTCCCCGGAGACCAATGTCCGAAAGAAGCGAACCGATCCTTGTCGTGAACGGCCTCAACCTGTGGCTGGGTCGGGACCGTGCCCATGTGGTGCGGAATTTGGATCTTTCCGTGGGCAAGGGCGAGATCCTGGCGATCGCCGGGGAATCCGGCGCCGGCAAGACCCAGGCGGCCGCCAGCCTGATCGGCCTGGGTGGGAACGGCACTGCGGCCGCGGCCACCGGTCGGATCACCTTCGACGGCGAAACGATCGAGGCCGGTGACTTCAACCGCCTGGCCCGATTGCGAGGCCGGGGAATGTCGATGGTGACCCAAGAGTCAATGGCTTCGCTCACCCCGGTCCGGCGGGTCGGGGACCTGCTTTCCGAGACGCTCGGACAGGTCGGGGGCGGCGAGCAGGGCGAGCGGGCTGCCGAGCTGCTGACCGAAGTCGGATTCGACGACCCGGACCGCGTGCTCACCTCATTCCCACACGAGCTCTCGGGCGGCATGCGCCAGCGCGTCGCCTTCGCGCTCGCGCTCGCCGCCGAGCCCCGCGTGCTGATCGCCGACGAGCCGACCACCGCCCTCGACCTGCGCCTGCAGGCGTCGCTGATGTCCCTGATGAGCCGGCTGCGGAATTCCAGGGGAATGTCGATCCTGCTGATCACCCACGACCTGGCCGTGATCGCCCAGTTGGCGGACCGGGTCCTGATCATGCGGCAGGGAAGCCTGGTCGAGTACGGGCCGACGGACCAGCTTCTTGCCGATCCCACCGAGCCGTACACCCGGCAACTGGTCGAGCAGAACCGTCACCGGAGGCGGGGCCTTGTCACTGCTTGAGGTATCCGCCCTGACCGTCGCGTTCGAGGCCTCGCGCCGGTCGGAGCCAGAGGTCACGGCAATCGCCAATCTCGATCTCGAGATCGGGGCCGGCGAGGTGCTGGCCCTGGTCGGCGAATCGGGTTCCGGCAAGACCACCCTGGCCCGGTCGATCGTCCGGCTGGTCGATCCGACCCACGGGAGCATCCGCTTCGACGGGGTCGAACTAACCGGTCTCGGGGCCAAGGAACTGGCGGCGGTCCGAGGCCGGATCGGCTTCGTTATGCAGGATTCGGCTACCGCGCTCAATCCTCGACGGCGCCTCCTCTCGTCGGTTTCCTCACCGCTCGACTCGCAGCGGTCGGTCAGCCGTAGGCAGAGGGAAGGGCTGGCTCGAGAGGCCCTTCAGCGGGTCGGCCTTCCTGCTGATTTCGGCGAGAAACAGCCCGGCGAGCTTTCCGGCGGTCAACGCCAGCGGGTCTCGGTTGCCCGGGCGATCGTAACCGGGCCGGACCTGCTGATCTGCGACGAGCCGCTGGCCGGCCTCGACCTGATGACCGAATCGCACATGCTGCGGGTGCTGAAGGAGGTGACCCATGACACCGCCTGCCTGTTCATCACCCACGACCTCTGCCTCGCGGCGGAGATCGGCGACCGGGTCGCGGTCATGGAGCAGGGGCGCATCGTCGAGGAGGGACCGGCCGGGGAGGTGCTTTCCCGACCGGCCCATCCACACACGCGGGCACTGATCGAAGCGATCCCGCCGGCCGATCCTGACTCGGCCTGGCGGGATCGCCATGGGATCGTCAGATCCGTTCAGCCGCCGTTCGAAGCAGCCACGTAGTCCCGGCTGGGCTGGCCGCGCAGCGCGGTCGGGGGCGGCAGCGGATTGCCTTCCGATGTCTGCCCCGGGACCACCGGCAGGACCAGCTTCGACGGCACGGCGCCGCCGAGGCCGATCGTGTTCTTGGTCTTGCCCTTCTCGATCGTGTCGAAGTCCCAGATCGTCCGGTCACCGCCGGGCGCCTGGATGTTGATCCGGATCTTCGAGCCGGCCCGGAAGACATGGCCGAACGGGAAGATCTGGATCCGCTCGTAGTTGTACTTGCCCTTCTTCAGCCAGGCCGCATCCTGCTTGAGGTGGGTCTGGACGGGATCGAAGGCGCTCGACTTCTTCTTGTCGATCGCCCGGTGCGAGGCCCTGAGCCAGCCGTTCTGGACGTAGGTCTCCTTGCCGTCGGGCCGCACCTCGGTCAGGGTGACCTGGATGTCGGTGTTCCGCTTGCTCGACTTCAGGTAGAGGTCGACGCTGGACGGACCGGCGATGAAGACGTCCTTGGTCAGGGCCGGGGTGATGAAGCCGAGCCCCTTGCCGGCGGCGACCGGCTGCCAGTTGTACGGCGGCTGAGCCAGCCAGGAATCACCCTGGGCGTTCTCGCCGAGGGTCTTGGCCGGACGGGCCGACGGGTCGGACTTGTAGCTGTCAGAACCAGACGACGGCTTGCTCGTCGTCAGGGTGCCACCCTTGCCGAGGTAGTACGAGGTCGGCTTGATCGAAGGGATCGGCCAGCTGTTGAAGTCGGCCTCCCACTTCGCCCCGATCGCGCCCGGGTCTCCCGGAACGGCAGCCCCGTTGTCCATCAGGATCCGGATCCGCGGATCCTTCTCGAAGGTCGCCTTGGCGGCGGCCACGTTGGCCGGCGTATCCGCCATGTCGGCGAACCGAGTCTGCTGGAGCGGCAGCGATCCGGCATCGGCCAGGAACTTGTAGAGCTCGCCGCCCAGCGGCAGCACGAACGACGGGACCACCGGGATCCGGTCGGCGACATACAGGTTCATGAACTCAGCCCAGCGCGTGATGATGCTCGGACCGAGCGAGTCGACGTGAACGCCGTTCTGGAGGGTGACCCAGGCCCGCTTGTTGGTCTTGGGCAGGTTGGCGATCGACTCGGGCCAATGGCCGCCGGTTTGCTCATCCTCGAACTGGCCGACCCAGAAGATCGGGACCTTGATGTTCTTCACCCACTTGCCCGGTGAGCGATTCTCGAACAGCAGCGGGGTCCGGAACGGGTTGTCCTTGATCTGCTTGTTCGCATCCCGGGTCTGCAGCCTCAGCTTCTGGTTGTCGAGGCAGTGCTGCTTGTTCGATTCCCGCGAGATCGGGTCCGTGTCCAGCGGATCGCCGGTCGAACTCATGATCTTCGCCCAGGGCTGGCCGCCCTCCGGCGCCGGTTCCGCGTCATGCATGCGTTCGGTGATCCAGCTGTAGGCGAACCCGTTGTTGAAGATGCCTCCCGGGAAGCCGGTCGCCGAGTAGACATCGTCGGTGACCGAGAGTGGTGAGACCGCGGCCAGGTGCGGCGGGTTGGTGCCAGCCGTGAAGAGCTGGCTGATCCCGGAGAACGAGATGCCGCCCATGCCGACCTTGTGTCCCTTGACCCAAGGCTGCGCCGCAACCGTCTCGACCGCGTCGTAGCCATCGTAGGTGGTCGGAAGGCCGAACAGGTCGAAGGCACCGCCGGAGCAGCCGGAACCACGCATCTGCACGCTCACCGTCGCGAACTTGAGCAGCGGGCCGACCACCGAGCCGACCGCGGTCGAGGTCGCCGGAGCGAGGTCGTCACTGGGGCCGCTGCCGCCACCGCCAACCTGATTGATGATCGCGTTGAGAAGGCCATGCGGGGCCGCGGTCTGGTAACCGGAGTACTCGATGAAGGTCGGGAACGGTCCATCCGCGAACGAGGTGGCGCCCATCGGCAGGCGGACCGTCATCGCCAGTTCGGTGCCGTCGCGCATCGTCACGTAGTTGAGTCCCTCGTGGAGGACCTTCTTGTCGTAGAAGGACTGGGGTGGGTTGGCACCGGGCTTGAGGACCTTGAACGGCTTGGTGCCGATCGACTTCTTCTTGCTCTTGCGGGTGCGGACCGTGAACTTCGCGCCCTGCTTCACGTCGTAGAAGATCTTCGATCCGAACTTGTCGGCCTTGCCCTTCTTGACGATCCGGTTCTTCTTGTTGACCAGGAGGAGCATGGTCCCTGGCTTCGCACCGGTGACGGTCGCGTCGCCCACGTTGCCCCGGGCCGAGTAGGGAGCCTTTGCCTTGATCGGCGGCGCCTTCGGAAGCTTCTTCTTCGGCTTCTTGTTCGCCTTCTTCTGCGGCTTCTTCTGCGGATGGTTCTGCTTCTTCGCCGCGTCGGCCGGCATGGTCAGGACCATGCTCACTCCGAACAAGCCGACGAAGGTCAGCAACAAGGCCGCAAGGCCGCTTCTCGTCCTGCCCATTTTCTCCTCCAGTTGGTTCCCTAGTTGGTCGATCGCGGACCCATCCTCCGCGAGTCCGCGATTACTATAACCCAATCGAGTACTCGAAGTTTCTTGAGCAACTGGAATGTTTCCGGAGTGCACGCAAAAGGGCCGCCCGCGGGCGGCCCTTCGAGTTCGTTGCGTTTCGGGCTTAGCCGCCGTTGCTGGCCGGCACGTACGTCCGGCTCGGTTCCCCGCGGAGCGCGGTTGCCGGGGGCAGCGAGGTTCCCTGGGCGTCCTGGCCCGGGATCACCGGCAACACCAGCTTCGACGGGATCACGCCGCCCAGGCCGATCTTGTTGACCGTCTTGCCCTTCTCGATCGTGTCGAAGTTCCAGATCGTCCGGTCGCCGCCCGGGGCCTGGATGTTCAGGCGGATCCTCGAGCCGGCCCGGAAGACATGCGCCACCGGGAAGATCTGGATCCGCTCGTAGTTGAACTTGCGCTTCTTGAGTGACTTGCGGTCCTTCTTCAGCCAGGTCTGGACCGGGTCGTAGGAGATCGACTTCGACTTGTCCACCTTACGGTGAGAAGCCCGGAGCCAGCCGTTCTGGACGTAGGTCTCCTTGCCGTCGGGCCGCACCTCGGTCAGGGTGACCTGGATGTCGGTGTTCTTCATGTTGGACTTGAGATAGAGGTCCAGGCTGGACGGGCCGGCGATGAAGAGATCCTTGTCCAGGGCCGGGGTGATGAAGCCGAGCCCCTTGTCCGCGGCCAACGGCTTCCAGTCATAGGCCGGCTGGGCCTTCCACGAGTCGCTCTGGGCGTTCTCGCCGAGGGTCCTGGCCGGACGGGCGGATGGATCGGACCTGTATTTCACCGTGGTTCCCTTGGCCGCCTTGGTCGACGACAGGATGCCGCCCTTGCCGAGGAAGTACTTGGTCGGCTTGAGGCCGGGAACCGGCCAGTCGGTGAACTGGGTCTCCCAGGCAGCCCCGATCGCGCCGGGCTGGCCCGGGATCGCCGCCCCGTTGTCCATCATGATCCGGATCCGCGGATCCTTGCGGAACTCGGCCTTTGCCTTGGCCACGTTCTGGGGCGTATCCAGCATCGTCGCGAACCTGGTCTGCTGGATCGGCAGGGCCGGGGATTCAGCGATCAACTGGTAGAGCAGCGGGCCGGCGGCGATTACCACGGGGTTGATCCGCGGAACGCGGCCGTCACCGGTGAACAGGTTCATGAACTCTGCCCAGCGGGTGATCGTGCTCGGGCCGAGCGAGTCGACGTGGACGCCGTTCTGCATGGTGACCCAGACGTCACGGTTGGATTTCGGCAGGTCCCTGACCGCTTCCGGCCAGTGGCCGCCGGTCTGCTCGTCCTGGAAGGCACCGACCCAGAAGATCGGCACGTCGATCTTCTTCACCCAGGCGCCCGGTGAGCGTTTCTGGAACAGCTTCGGCGTGCGATATGGGTTCTGTTCGATCTGCTTGTTGTAGTCGCGGGTCTGCAGTCGCATCTTCTGGTTGTCGACGCAGTGCTGGATCTGCTCGCTGTGGAGCGGCTCCTGAACCTGCGGATCACCAGTGGTGGTCATCGCCTTCGCCCAGGGCTGGCCGCCCTCGGGGGCCGGCTTGGCGTCCTCGGCCCGCTCGGTGATCCAGCTGTAGGCGAAACCGTTGTTGAAGATGCCACCCGGGAAACCCGTCCCGTAGTAGACGTCGTCGGTCACCGAGAGCGGCGCCACCGCCGAGAGGTGCGGGGGCCGGGTGCCGGCGGTGAAGAGCTGTGTGATCCCCGAGAAGGAGATACCGCCCATACTGACCTTGCCGCCCTTGACCCAGTCCTGGGCCGCGACGGTCTCGATCGCGTCGTATCCGTCGTAGGTGGTCGGCCAACCGAACAGGTCGAAGGCGCCACCCGAACATCCGGAGCCACGCATCTGGACGCTGACCGTGGCGAAGTCGAGCAGCGGGCCGATCATCGAACCGACGGCGGTCGAACTGGCCGGGGTCAGGTTCGGGTCCGGCACCGGGCTGCCGGGCAGGGAACCGGTGATGGTGTTCACCAGGTCACCGAGCGGGCCGGGCAGGTTGCTGGAGGGGAGGCCCGCGACCAGCCCGAGCAGGGCATCATGCGGGGCGGCAGTCTGATAGCCCGAGTACTCGATGTAGGTCGGGAACGGACCCTGCGAGAGGGAGGTCTTGCCGTACGGGAGCCGGACCGTGACCGCCAGTTCGGTGCCATCCCGGGTGGTGATGTAGTTGAGGCCGGCCTTGAGGTCGGGCTTGCTCTCGTACCAAGTCTGGGAGGGATTGTCGCCGGGCTTCAGCACCCTGAACTTGCTGGTCCCCTGCGAGCCCTTCCCCGTAGGGGTCCGGACCGTGAAGACGGCACCGGGCTTCACGTCATAGAAGATCTTCGAGCCGAAGCGGTCGGCCTTGCCCTTGCGGACGATCCGGTTCTTCTTGTTCACCAGCAGCAGCTTCTGCCCTGGGTTGGCTCCCTTGACGTAGGCGTCCCCGACGCTGCCGCGGGCCGTGTAGCTGGCCTTCGAGGTGATCTTCGGCGCCTTCTTCAGTTTCTTGTGGGCGGCGCTGGCGGTGGTGGCGAAACCGCCCAGAAGGGCGAGGCCGAGGACGATGGCGGCCAAGCTGGCCAGGGACACACGAATCTTTCTCATCTGCGAGAAACCTCCCGGTAATTCTTAGGTCGTGGCATGACCCCGCATGCCTGTTTCGAGGGTGAACCACTGATTCCCCGAAAGGGCGACTCACAAACAGGATGTTTCCGGACCGTGTCCGGGCAACGAAAAAGGGCCGCCCGTGGGCGGCCCTTCAAAACGGAGCCCGGCCATCAAACCCTTGATGGCCCTGGCCGGGCGGGTTCCTGTTGCCGCCCGGCGAAGACCGGGCGGCATGCAGGTGGAGTAACGGCGGCGTCAGCCGGCGTTACTGGCGGGGGCGTACGTGCGGCTCGGCTCTCCGCGGAGGTCGGTCGGGCCGGGCAACGGGGTGCCCTGGGCGTCTTCGCCCGGGATCACCGGCAGCACCAGCTTCGACGGGATCACTCCACCGAGGCCGATCGTGTTCCTGGTCTTGCCCTTCTCGATCGTGTCGAAGTCCCAGATCGTCCGGTCACCGCCGGGCGCCTGGATGTTGATCCGGATCTTCGAGCCGGCCCGGAACACGTGGGCGGCCGGGTAGATCTGGATCCGCTCGTAGTTGAACTTGCCCTTCTTCAGCGGCTTGCCGTCCTTCTTCAACCAGGTCTGGACCGGGTCGTAGGCGGTCGAGGCCTTCTTGTTGAGAGCACGGTGTGAAGCCCGGAGCCAGCCGTTCTGGACGTAGGTCTCCTTGCCGTCGGGCCGCACCTCGGTCAGGGTGACCTGGATGTCGGTGTTCCGCTTGCTCGACTTCAGGTAGAGGTCGACGCTGGACGGACCGGCGATGAAGACGTCCTTGGTCAGGGCCGGGGTGATGAAGCCGAGCCCCTTGCCGGCGGCGACCGGCTGCCAGTTGTACGGCGGCTGAGCCAGCCAGGAATCACCCTGGGCGTTCTCGCCGAGGGTCTTGGCCGGACGGGCCGACGGGTCGGACTTGTAGCTGACCGAGCCGCCCTTCTTCGCCTTCTTCCGGCCCAGGGTTCCGCCCTTGCCGAGGAAGTACTTGGTCGGCTTGGTGGAATTGATCGGCCAGCTGTTGAAGTCGGCCTCCCACTTAGCGCCGATCGCGCCCGGATCACCCGGTACGGCCGCGCCGTTGTCCATCAGGATCCGGATCCGCGGGTCCTTGCGGAAGTCGGCCTTGGCCGTCGCCACGTTGGGCGGCGTGTTGTTCATGCTCGCGTAGCGGCTCTGCTCGATCGGCAGGGCGCCGGCCGAGGCGATCTCCTTGTAAAGCAGCGAACTGGCGTTGACCACCAGCGGCGAGATCTTCGGGATCCGGCCGTTGCCGGTGAACAGGTTCATGAACTCAGCCCAGCGGGTGATCGTGCTCGGGCCGAGCGAGTCGACGTGGACCCCGTTCTGCATGGTGACCCAGACGTCCTTGTTCTTCTTCGGCAGGTTCTTGACAGCCTCGGGCCAGTGGCCGCCGGTCTGCTCGTCCTGGAAGGCACCGACCCAGAAGATCGGCACGTCGATCTTCTTCACCCAGGCGCCCGGCGAACGCTTCTGGAACAGCTTCGGCGTGCGGTACGGGTTGGTCTCGATCAGGCCGTTGTAGTTACGGGTCTGGAGCCGCATCTCCTGGTTCTTGACGCAGTGTGCGATCTGCTCGCCGCGCAGTGGCTCGGCCACGTCCGGGTCACCGGTCGTGGTCATGATCTTGGCCCAGGTCTGGCCACCCTCCGGGGCGGGCTTGGCATCCTCGGCCCGCTCGCTGATCCAGCTGTAAGCGAAGCCGTTGTTGAAGATGCCACCCGGGAAGCCGGTTCCGTAGTAGACGTCGTCGGTCACCGAGAGCGGCGAGACGGCAGCCAGGTGCGGCGGGCGGGTGCCGGCCGTGAACAGCTGCGAGATGCCGGAGAACGAGATGCCGCCCATGCTGACCCGATGGCCTTGCGCCCAGTCCTGGGCGGCGACGGTCTCGACCGCGTCATAGCCGTCATAGGTGGTCGGCCAACCGAACAGGTCGAAAGCACCGCCGGAGCAGCCGGAGCCGCGCATCTGCACGCTCACGGTCGCGAAGTCGAGCAGCGGCCCGATCAGGGAACCGACCGCAGTGGAGGTGGCGGGGGTGAGCGGGTCGCTGCCCCCACCGCCGAGGACAGAGGAAAGCAGGTCATGCGGGGCGGCGGTCTGATAGCCCGAGTACTCGATGTAGGTCGGGAAGGGACCGTCGTCCAGGGTCTTGCCGGAGGGCAGCCGGACCGTCATCGCCAGTTCGGTGCCGTCGCGCATGGTCACGAAGTTGAGCCCGGCGTGGAGCTTGTGGGCGTCGTCCTGGTAGAAGGATTCCGGGGGGTTGGCGCCCGGCCTCATCACCTTGAACTTCTTGGTGCCCTGGGCTCCCTTGCCCTTCGGGGTGCGAACCGTGAAGTAGGCACCGGGGGTGACGTCGTAGAAGATCTTCGAGCCGTACGAATCGGCCTTGCCGGTACGGACGATCTTGTCCTTCGCGTTAACGAGGAGCAGCTTGGTGCCCGGCTCCGCATCCTTCACGTAGGCGTCGCCGACGCTGCCGCGAGCCGTGTAGTCCGCGGTCGATGTGATCTTCGGCGCGGTCTTCAGCTTCTTCGGCTTGGCGCTTGCGGTCGTGGCCATGCCACCGAGCAAGGCCAGCCCTGCAATGACTGTGGCCAATGCGGCCAGGTACACCCGAATACGACGCATACTGCGTTCCTCCATCCCATCCATCCCAATTTTTTGTCTGGGAGCGCCTCCTGGCCCCCGTGGGAGTCCATCTCCCACTCCCTGCCGTCCGCGGACTATACGGCAAAGGTCTAGCTAGATGAACGCAGCGTTTCCTCAGGAGTTGCGGTGCGCAGGAGATGGGAAGCGGGCGCGGCCCCCCGAGGGGCAGGGGCCGCGCCGGCTTCCTTGTGACACGGGACTGGAGATTGTCCCGGCCACGTGACGCGCCGGGCCTGGCAGGTGGCCGTGGCGCATCGCGAGCGAACAATCCGCAGATGGGATCACGGGCTGTCCGCATGCCGGCCCGGTTCCCGCAGGGAAACGGGAAGTAGCCCGGGCCGCCCGGTCCCCGGACCTGACATCCGGGGTCCAAGGCTTCCTGACTGGGACCGGGAATCGTCCCGGTCCCAGCTGTGGCCCCTGTGCTTAGGTTCCAGTCATCAACCTCCGTTCGATGCCGGCTCGTATTCCCGGCTGGGCTGGCCACGCAGCGCGGTCGGCGGCGGCAGCGGGGTGCCCTGGGCGGTCTGGCCCGGGATCACCGGCAGCACCAGCTTCGATGGTGTTGCGTCGCCGTATCCGATCGTGTTGGTGGTGTCACCCTTTTCGATCGTGTCGAAGTCCCAGATCGTCCGGTCGCCGCCCGGTGCCTGGACGTTGATCCTGATCTTCGAGCCGGCCCTGAACACGTGGGCGACAGGGAAGATCTGGATCCTGGTCAGGTTGAACTTCCCGGCTTCCAACGGCTGGGAGTCGGCCTCGAGGTGGTCCTGAACCGGATCGTTCGGGGTGGACAGGGCCGGGTCGACCTTGCGGTGCGAGGCGCGGAGCCATCCGTTCTGGACGTATGTCTCCTTGCCGTCGGGTCGGACCTCGGTCAACGTGACCTGCAGGTCGGTGTCGGCCTTGCTCGACTTGAGATACAGGTCAAGCGAGGACGAACCAGCGATGAAGGTGTCCTGGGTCAGCGCCGGAGTGGTCCAGCCGAGTCCCTTCCCGGAAGCGACCGGCTTCCAGTCATACGGTGGCTGGGCCAGCCACGAATCACCTTGGGCGTTCGCGCCGAGGGTCCTTGCGGGCCTTGCCGACGGGTCGGATACGTAGCTGTCCTGACCTGCTGGCTCCGGGTTCTTGCTGAGGTCGCCGTCCGGACCGAGGTAGTAGCTGGTCGGAGTGAGCGAGGGGACCGGCCAGTTGGTGAAGCTGGTCTCCCAGGCTGCCCCGATCGCACCCGGATCGCCATCCACCGCGGCGCCGTTGTCCATCAGGATCCGGACCCGCGGATCCTGATCGAAGATCGACTTCGCCTGTGCGACATTGGCCGGCGTGTCAGCCATGTCCGCAAAACGCGACTGCTGCAGCGGCAAGGAACCGGCATCGGCCAGGAACTTGTAGAGCTCCCCGCCGAGCGGCAGCACGAACGACGGGATCACCGGGATCCGGTCGGCCACGTAGAGGTTCATGAACTCGGCCCAGCGCGTGATCGTGCTCGGACCGAGTGAATCGACATGGACGCCGTTCTGCAAGGTGATCCAAGCCCGCTTATTGGACTCGGGCAGGTTCGCGATCGCCTCCGGCCAATGGCCGCCGGTCTGCTCGTCCTGGAACTGGCCGACCCAATACACCGGCACATCGATCCGATTGACCCAATAACCCGGCGCCCGGTACTTGAACAGCTGCGGGGTCCGGTACGGGTTGTTCTTGATCTCCTCGTCGTAGTCGCGCGTCTGCAGACGCAGCTTCTGGTTGTCCAGGCAATGCTGCTTTTGCTCGCTGCGCAGCGGCTCGGCCACGTCCGGGTCACCGGTCGTCGCCATTGCCTTGGCCCAGGGCTGACCGAACTCAGGCGCCGGCTTGGCGTCCTGGGCGCGCTCTGAGATCCAGCTGTAGGCGAATCCCTTGTTGAAGATGCCGCCCGGGAAGCCGGTGCCCTGGTAGACGTCGTCGGTCACCGACAGCGGTGAGACCGCCGCCAAATGAGGCGGGTTGGTGCCCGCCGTGAAGAGCTGGCTGATCCCGGAGAACGAGATGCCGCCCATACCGACCTTGCCGCCCTTCACCCAAGGCTGCGCGGCGACTGTCTCGACCGCGTCGTAGCCGTCGTAGGTGGTCGGCAGACCGAACAGGTCGAACGCGCCACCGGAACAGCCGGAGCCACGCATCTGCACGCTCACCGTGGCGAAGTTGAGCAACGGACCGACCACCGAACCGACCGCGGTCGAGGTCACCGGCGCCAGATCGTCGCTGGGACCACTGCCGCCACCAGCGACCTGGCTGATGATCGCGCTGAGCAGATCATGCGGGGCCGCGGTCTGATAGCCCGAGTACTCGATGAAGGTCGGGAACGGGCCGTCGGCGAGCGACTCCGCACCCATCGGCAGGCGAACCGTCATCGCCAGTTCGGTGCCGTCGCGCATGGTCACGTAATTGAGACCCTGCTTCAGGGTCTTCCCATCGTAGAACGATTGCGGCGGATTCTCGTCCGGCTTGAGGATCTCGAACTTATCGGTGCCCTGCACGGTCTTCTCGTCCACCTTGGTGCGAACCGAGTAACCGGTGCCCGGCTGGATGTCATAGAAGATCTTCGAGCCGTACGAGTCAGCGGTACCAGTCGTAACAACCTGCTCGTTGCCGTCAACCAGCATCAGCTCCGAACCGGGCGTCGCACCCTCGACATATGCCTCACCGACACTGCCACGAGCTTCATACGCGGCCGGCGCGTTGGCCTCCGGGGCAAGCTTCTTGAGCTCATTGTCGTAAGTCAGGTTGGCCCGCTTGATGCAGGTCTTGCTCCTGACCTTGGCCTTGCGGACCCGCTTGCTGGACTTGCGGATCCTGACCTTCGCCTTGCGTACCTTGGTCTTGGTCTTGCGGACCCGCTTCGAGGCGGAACGAATCTTCACTTTGCTGTGTGCCCGTCTCGCCTTACCGCGAGCCTTGATCGCTTTTTTGCGGGCCTTTTTCGCCTTGCGAAGCTGCTTCTTGGCCTTGTGGACTTGCTTGTTCGCCTTGGCCACAGGCTGCTTGCACTTCTTGATCTGATTGGACCGCTGCTGTCTAAGCTGCGCGTACAAATCCGGCTCCGCGGCCGGCTTCGCCACCGCCGATGCCTCGAGGACACCGAGGCTTAGGACCGCGACGAGCGCTACCAGCGCCATCGCGAGTCTCGATCTGACCCTGCTCATCTCTCTCTCCATTCCTGTTCGAGTTCCTTCTGACTACCCCAGGGTCGATCGGCCTTCACGATTATCTCCCCAGGCCCCTCGATCATCGAGGGGCCTGGGGAGCACGTGTCCTCCTTGACCGAACCTCGGCGTTCGCCTGTTACTTGATACGGACCTTAGCCTTACCGGCCTTCTTGCCCGCGTTATTTGACGTCGCCGTAAATTTCAAAACGGCCTGGCCCTTCTTGCGCTTCGCCTTGACCTTGAACTTGGCGGTCTTGGACTTACCGGCGGCAACCTGGCCCAAGCTCACGCACTTCTTGACCTTGACCAGCTTCTTCGGTGCCTTGACGCAGACCTTCACCCCGGTCGCAGCGGCATTGCCGGCGTTCTTCACCTTGACCTTGACCACGGCCTTCTTGCCGCGCTTGACGGTCTTCTTCTTGGGCTGGACCTTGAGCGTCCCCAGCTTCGCCTTGGGCTTCACGCAATCCGGGTAGGTGCCGGTCGTGCCATCCGGGCACTTCGAGGTCCCGGTGATGGTCCAGCTGTAACTGGCAGCTGGGCCGCTGCCGGCGGAGTTGGTCGCCTTGACGGAGAAGCTGTGCTCTCCGACGGTGAGGTTCGCGTACTCCTTAGTGCCCGAATTGCAAGGCTCAGGAGTTCCGCTGTCCAGGCTGCACTCGAAGCCGTCGACCGGCTGGGTCTCACCGTCCCCCTTCTCGAAGCTAAAAGTGGCAGTGACCTGGTCAGTGCTGCTGGCGGGGTTGGCAGTGATGTTCGGAGCTACCGTCGGAACGTCGGGCCCAGGCTTTTCGCCCGGCAGGGCAGTCCCTTCAAGCCAAAGACCGCCCGGTCCGCCGATCAGCCCGTCAACCGCCGGGCACACAATTGAGGCAAGTGAACCGCCCAAGATCTCCGAGTTCGGGAGGGAAGCCCATGTGGCAAGCATCGCTCCCGCGCCCGAAGGCGGCGCGAATGCGGCAGCGTCGTAGTCATGCGCAGGCCGCGGGGGCGAGGCTGAAGGATCTCCAGGATCCTGAAGCTGACCGCTGGTCGCGAAAGCGAAGGTCATCCCCGACACCTTGCACCGGGCGACCGATGCGGGAGATCCGGCGGGATACACAGTTATCACGGCTTCGGCCGGGAGATTCAGGGATACCACACCTGAGTCCATATCGAGGTTGCCTGTGATGTTGTCAGCGGCTGCGATCTCGATCTTGGCGTCAACCATTGGCAACAATGAGTTTCCGGTTGCCAGGTTGGTGATTCGCTTCACCGGGAAGGTGAAGTCTTCTTTCGCAGCGGTAAGAGTGCCATCCTCAGCTACGTTTGCCGCCAGCGTCGCCGGGTTGTCCGGAGGATCGAGGCTCGGGTCTACGATCTTCGCCCAGGTATCCGACATCTTGATCACGCCTGTATCCAGCTTGAAGTTGACGTTCTGATCCGCAGACGCGCTCTGTGCCGACGCGCCTGCCAGAGCCAACGTCATCATTGCGATAGCCAATACGAAGGCCGAGAGCTTCCCGATTCGCCGTTGGTTTGTTCCCTGCTCTAGTAGTTCCATACTTTTCCTTCCCTCGGGGCGGTTGTCCGCCCAATCACGCGCCGTATTGGTTCCCTGGCGCTTCAACGTTTCAGTGGTTCCTTCAGCTCCATCGAGTTCTCGAGACCCAACCGGGTGAATCCGGGGAGGCCGGTCTGGCGCTGTGACGCATCCAGACCGGCCTCTCCTCCAGATCAGCTCCCAAAAAGCCCTTACTTGACCTTGAGCTTCGTCTTGGCGCTCCGCTTGTCGAGCCCGGTCGCGGAAGCCGTGAGCTTGATCACGGCCTTCTTGCCACGCTTGGCCCGCTTCTTGACCAGAACCTTGAACTTCGCGGTCTTGGTCGCACCGGCGGTAAGTTGGCCAACCGTGACACACGGCTTACTCACCTTGACCAGCTTCTTCGGACCCGACGCGCAGACCCGCAGACCACTGGCAGCGGCCCCGCCGGTATTCACTACCGTGACCCGGACCACCGTCTTCTTGCCGCGCTTGACCTTGGCCGTCAAAGTACTGACGATCAGCCCACTGAGCCTGGCTACAGGTGTCTGGCATGCCGCCTCGCCAGCATGGGTGCTGTCTTCGCAGTACTTGTAGCCAGGGCAACCCGGCTTCGTGTTGTCCGCCTCGCAACCCTGCGACGGAAGCGTCGCGCCCGTGGTGAAGGTGCGGTCACCCCCGTAACGGGTCAAACCGAGATCGTTCGTCACGACCAGGCGGTAGTGATAGATCGTCTCCGGATCCAGGCCGGTGAGGTCGGCATCAGCGGAATCGGAAGAACCGCTACCGGCTATTGCCTGAGGGGAACTCTCCGACCCATAGTCGGTGGAAGTTCCGTACTCGAACTTGGCTTCTACGTCACGCCGGTTACTACTGACAACCCCGTTCAGGCTGGCCGTCTTGTCGGTGACGCCGCTGGCCTTGCCGGTTTTCGCCTGCGCGACGAGACTACTGCCGCGCACGATGTAGATGGCTCCGGCTTGACCTTGACCGAACGCCGAACCGAATGGAGCGGACACGGCAAAATCAGGCAATCCGTCCGCGTCGACGTCGCCCATCGGAGCCACCCCGGACCCAAGCTTCGCGCCCGGACTGTCTCCGGCCAGAGCAAGCCCGATGTCGTTGGCCATACCCGGTCCGACCGTGATCTCGTTCGATGCTGCCGGACGCTGACCGAATAGAAGGTCCACCAAGCCCGAGTTCGTTCCGTTGCCCACGGACGAACTCGGCGCTCCGTAAACCTGATCTGGGACTCCATCGTTGTTGAGGTCACCGATATCGGCGGTCGAGTTCCCGAAACCGTTGCCGGACTCATCGGTAGTCAGGGCGTACCCCTGCGCCAAGGCCGGGAACAACATCGAAGTTGCCGCACCCGACCAGTCCGACCGGCCGTACAAGACCGAGCCAAACCCGTCCGGGGAAAACAGTCCCGTCGCGCCGATCAGCATGTCGGCAATGCCATCGCCATCCACGTCGCCGCCGTTCTGGGCTTGGACCAACAGTCCCGCTCCCGGGCTGAACTGGACACCTTGCTCCCCAGTCAGACTCGACAACGACAATGGGTTCGGAACGTCAGACCCACCGAAAATGACAAACGATGCCGCGGATGGACCGCCGAACAACGCCGGAGCGTTGGCGTAAAGGTCGTCGACTCCGTCGTCGTTGACATCCCCTACTCCACTCGTCAAAAAGCCGAGCAGCGACATCGCGTCGGTTCCGGTGATCGTCAGGACATCTGCTGGGGCGGCGCCGTCGACGTCCAATGTGCTGAGCGAACGTGAAGCGTCCCCGAAGACGACATAGATAGCACCTGCCATCGAGTCTGTACCTAGATAGTCGCCTACAGCGAAGTCATTAACACCATCCGAGTTGAAGTCACCTATGTCAGTTACATTTGCTCCAAAAGTTGCATTTCCCTCACTTTGAGCTGCCGTCGAGGTTATGACGTAGCCCTGAGTCGTCGACAGTGTCGTGGCATCCAGGCACTTGGTCGTCGATCCGCATGTGCCGAGGGAGCTTGGATCTTGAATCCCGTACACGAGCATGGCCTCGTCCGAGTCGGACAGCCCCAGCAGTTGGTCTGGAATTCCGTCTCCATTCTGGTCGCCGACCTCGGAGAAGCTGGCAATCGTGCCCGGCGCCTTAATCACGTACCCCTGCGCCGCGCTCATACTGCCAACGCTGACGTTAGACGAATTTCTGCCAAAAAGGACGTATAGTCTCTGGTCTTGCAAAGCGAGGAGGTCTGCCTGACCGTCCTGGTTTACGTCACCGGCCGACTTTACGCCACTGCCTATGCCTTGGGTGAGGCTAAGCTGCTGATTTGGCGCCGATCCCCCCCATCCAAGTTGTGCTACCTCGTCAGCCTGGACGCTCTCTGGTGGCGCAGCCCACGCGGGCTCCGGACCGGAAACGACGAGGCCTAGTAAAAAGATTGAAGTCGCTGCGATCATCCAAGATGTGACGAGCGCCCCTAAATTGGTAGATGTACTCCCTAATTTGGACATCCAAATCCCTCTGTTTGTAGATAACTATTAGTAAGTTCTGCCTTGAAATCGTGCCGTCAGGGGTTTGGCGAACTCGGCCAAACCCCTGAGGGCACCGGCCTCACGTACCTGCTTTCTCGGTGAACCGAGTAGGCAGGTGCTTGTGAGACCTCTGAACACGGTGAAGCCCTACTGCTCCTGGAGATTCAGACTCACGGTCGACGGCGATGTCGTTGGGCAGGCGTTGGGCGAGCCCGGAGTGAAGAAGCCGTCTGCCGGGAAGGTGGCGGTGGACTCCCACCGCTGCTTCGGCGTCGAAACCGTCTGGGTGAACGGCACCGAGCTGGTCAGCGTGCCGGTGCAAACCGGAATGGAGAGAACCGTTGCCCGAATGCGGGCCGAACCGCCGTCCGGGGACAGAGTGCCCGTTCCGGTGGAGTTGTCCAGCGTGGCAGTAAAGCTGTCCGAGCCCACGATGCGGACGTTTCCGACCGGGCACGCGATCGTACCGATCAACGCGTTATTGATCGTAGTCGACCCTGAGTCGTCCACCGCAAACGCACCGGAGGTACAAGGTGCCCCATTGTCGATCGAGACTTCAGCCTTCACGGTGATCGACGCGGCCGATGCAGTGCTGGCACCGAATCCTCCAACCGCAAGAACTGCGATCAGAAGCGCGAATGCTCCAGAGTACTTCTTGATTCTGTTCAAGAGATTCCTCTCTTCCGTGGTCCTTTGGACCAGATTTGAGAAACGCACCGCTTCCGTGGGCATTTCTCCTCTTCCTCCCCCTCTCTTCAGGGGTGCATCCACGTCGTGCCGGCTACCCGATGGTCCTGGCTCCCTCGATCTGCAAGTCCACAAACGAGGCTTACAAGAGCTGATCGAGTATCTGGCCGTTCATGGAGTGCTGCGCTATTAGAACACACCGATCAATATTTGTCAAGACGCACAATTTTTCTTGACTTGCCCCGTGGTTTTCGTTGGGTCAGACTTCCGAGAGTCGCTTGGCCAACTTCCTTCTGGCTCGGCTGAGCCGGACTTTCGCCGCCGTCTCGCTGATTCCAAGCCGCACGGCCACCTGAGGCTGGGTCAGGTCCTCTACGTAGCGGAGCCCCAAGATCTCCTGATCAGCTTCGCTGAGCGAAAAAAGTGCTGCTTGCAGCTCCGCTCCCTCGACCAGATCATGAAGCCGGTAGTCCTCCTCGCCACGATCCTCGAACTCTTCCACCGGGGTCGGAAGCTGGCGTTCCAGCCTCCGCAGCGCCTTGTTCTTCGTGATCTGCCCCAACCACTCGGCCCACCGGTCTGGGTCGCGGAGCTTCGACCGGCTCCGCCAAGCCTGTACCAGCGCCTCCTGGGCCACGTCTTCCGCATCCAACGAATTTTTCGCATACCTCTTCGCCACTCTCAGAGCCAAAACACGAGCCTGCTCCCAATCCCAAGATTCGTTCGATGTAACGGTTCTCGGCCCTCAACGGATCTTTACCGGTATGAGCACTTCGTACGAACAAGATCATGCCCCAACTCGGGAGGCCTATGACCTCCTTTCCACCCACTACGACGAGCTGACCGAACACCACCTCTACGAGGAATGGTTCGACCGGCTCATCCCCGCGTTGGAGAAGGAAGGACTGACGGGGAACCGCCTCCTTGACCTGGGCTGCGGCACCGGGAAGAGCACCTTGCCGCTCCTGAGGCGTGGCTGGCGGGCAACTGCGGTCGATCTCTCCCCGGGAATGCTCGCGCAGCTCAAACGCAAGGCCGGCGCCCAAATCGAGACCCTCGAGGCAGACATCGCCGACCTCCGCGTGCTCGGCGAGTTCGATCTCGTGCTGAGCCTCGGCGAAGCGATGAACTACAGCGCTGCGGAAGGTGGCTTCCAGGCGGCGTTAGATGGCGTGGCCAGGAACCTCGCCCCAACCGGACTGGCGCTGTTCGACCTGAACACCCTCCATAGCTACGAAACCTTCTTCGCCCAGACCGAGGTGAAGCCCGCAGGCGGAGTCACCACCACCTGGACCGGCCAAGTGAGGGGCGAAGCCGAGCCCGGCGACCTGGCGATGGCCGTCATGGAGTTCACCTCGCCCGATGGACAGCATCTCAGCACGATCCATCGCCAACGGCACGTCAGCGAACCCGACGCCATAGCCGCCCTGAATGCCGCCGGCCTGGAATGCGTCGCGGTCTATGGACACGACTACTCCGGCGTGCTCGAGCAGCCGCTCGATCAGAGGCGCCACAACAAGGGGATCTTCATCGCAAAGCCTTGCAACCAAGCAGAGGAGAGGAGGTGAACACACATGAAGCTCCGCAAAGTCGAGAAGCCGATCGCGCCGCGCCCCTCATTCCAGAAGGGGTTCTGATGAACGGGGGTGACCGTCTGGGGACGCCCGGACGGTCACTTGACCGTGTTCGGCTGAAGCGATCGGTCGACTGCCTGCCCACCGGCGACGGCAACGTCCAGCTCCTCCACGACGGACTGGAAGAGCAGTACGAGATCGACCGGCCGGAAGCTCGGGATCTGATGCTCCTGAAGCTTCTACGGACGGGCTTCATAAGCGAGGTGGAGATCTGCGACCGCCTGCGAGAGGAAGGATTCGCAACCGAGACGGTCGCCCGGTCGCTGGCCAACCTGGAGGAGACGGGTCTTCTGGAACGCGACCGGGGACGGGAACTACTCACCGAGGAAGAGGCCGAGCGATTCGACCGGCAGCTGATCTACCTCGCGGATGTCGCGCCCGCGGACCAGAGCGCGTGGGAGATGCAGGCCCGGCTGGGACGATCTCACGTGGTCGTGCTCGGTTGCGGTGGGCTTGGCTCGTGGGCCGCCACCGGGCTCATGCTGGCCGGGGTCGGGCGGCTCACGCTGGTCGACGACGACACGGTCGACCTCAGCAACCTGAACCGACAACTGCTCTTTCGCAAGTCGGATATCGGATGCCAGAAAACCCGCGCGGCAAGGCGATCACTGACCGCGGTCAACCCCGGCCTCGAGGTCGATACCGTCGAGAAACGCGTCGAAACCTCGGCCGAAGTCGCGGAACTCGCGACCGAAGCGGACTTCCTGGTGATGACCGCGGACCATCCCCCGTATGAAGCCTTGAGGATCGTAAATCGTGCCTGCCTCGCGACAGGAACTCCGTGGATAAGTGCCGGCCAGATCCCGCCGACGATTCGGATCGGACCGGTAGTCATTCCCGGAAAGACTCCGTGCCATGAATGCCAGGAACGCGCCTTCAGACGGGACTATCCGGGTTACGAGACGCTGATCCGCCACCGGACCGACAACCCGGCCAACGCGGCCACACTCGGCCCGGCTTCAGGCGCGATCGGGTCGCTGATCGCGATGGAGGCGATCCACCACCTGACCGGCGCCGTCAGCCCGGCCACGGCCAGCCGGGCGATGATGATGGACCTGCGGACCCTTCAGGTCGACTTCGAGCCAGTCGAGCCTGACCCCGACTGCGATTGCCGCGAATTGTCACGCGGAGCCGGCACTTTCTTGATGGGGTAGAGCATCGTGTCGATCTCCACCAGCCGTGTCTTGCTCTCCCGCTCCTCCGGGTCAAGCGCCGCAAGCCGCTGCTCGGCGCCGCTCTCCAAGGCCATTATCTCGTACACGAAGGAGGCGACCTTCCGGCTTGCCTCCGTGAACCCTTCCTCGTCCAGCGACACGACGTTCCAGGCGATCGCGGTGCGGAGGTCCTTGAGGCCCTCGTCATCGGATGCCGCCCGCACGTTGCTCCAAATTTGCTGAAGCGTTTCGTCGAGCAAAGTCTCCCGGACCGGCTCCGGCATGTGACGCCAGTTCTCCTCGTCGGCCACCGCCCGGACCTTGGCCCGGTACAGATGGATGACCGTGGTGCCCACGATCTCCTTCCTTACCAGCTCGATCGCATCGCACTTCTTGAGGATCCTGAAGTGGTAGCTGACCGTGTTCACCGATTCACCGATGATCCGCGCGACCTCACTCGGACTCGACTCCTCATGCTCGGTGAGCACGTGAAGGATCCTCTGCCGGATCGGATGCCCGAGCGCCTTCATGAGCTTCACGTCGACCGTGGTCCGATCCTGCTCAGATTTCACGCCTTTGCCCATCTTCGCTCCAGACTCTCCAAAAATTGCTTCCCATACTTGCTCCGACGCTCCTCGAAGCCGCGGACGGCGGAGGAGTTTCAGAACAGATGGTGACACACGGAGCAAACGTTTTGACCGCTCAAGCATTCTTTTGCCAAATTCAGCGGCCAATCCGGGGGTCGAATTGGGTGCGACTCAGCAAGTCTTGACCGAACCGCGAGAGATTTCGTCGAGGCTACCGAGGCTTGCCTGGCTGCTATTGCCGAGGCCTCTTCGAAGGGGTCGGCAACTCGGGGATGGGGTAGAGCATCAGGTCGAGCTCGACCAGGTTCGTCCTGGCCTCGCGCTCCTCCTCGTCCAGCTCGGCGAGCCGTTGCTCGGCGCCGATCTGCAGCGCGAGTGCCTCTTCCGTGAATTCACCCACCATCCGGCTTAGTTCAGCGAATGCCTCGTCGTCCAACTTCAACGGAGACCAGGCGGCTGCGGTGCGCAGGTCCTTGAGACCGTCGCCCTCGGAGGCCGAACGCACGTTGCTCCAGATCTGCTGGAAAGTTTGGTCCAACAGAGATTCTCGAACGTTGTCGGGGATGTTTCGCCAGTTGTCCTCGTCCACCACGGCCCGGACCTTCGCCCGGTAGAAGTGCTCGACCGAACTGCCAGACACCTCGGCACGGACCAGCTCGATCGCGTCGCACTTGACCAAAACCCGGGCGTGATAGCCCACGTTGGTCAGCGGCTCGTCGATTGCCTGGGCGATCTGACTCGGACTGGCCTCCTCGGAACGAGTGAGCTCCTGCAGGATCCGTTGCCGAACAGGGTGCCCGAGCGCCTTCATCAGCTTGACGTCGACGGCGGGTTCGTCCTGTTTGAGACCAGCGGCTTTGCTCATCTTCAATCCTGTCTTTGGGTGGGATCCGGACCGGACTTTTCCTTACGCTCTGCGGTGAGCGCAACCGCCGGCCGTCGATGCAGTTTGGCGGAGGCTAGGACAAGCATCAAGGTCGGTGGCCTGTCGCTACTTTCTGGAGCGAATTCTGCTTCACCGTGTGGCAACTCTCAGTGATCCGATCCGCTTTCCGAAGCCGGGCGTTGCAGATTTCATCTGTGACCGGCAGCATCGCCCTACCTCCGAGACCGGAAGAGAAATCCGGAGTCGATGCCGACGGTCAACAGACGAACCTGCGAATTGCAGGTAGTCAAAACGTACTAGTACGACACGACGTTGTCAATTCTCTCGTTCGCTCAGGGTAATCTGACCGAGCCTTGTCCAACTGCGAGACTCCCAGTTGCTTAGTAGGCGTTACGTACATGGGCGTTTTGAGTATTGACGTGGCTGCCCGGGACATCTTGCATCTGTGGGGTGACCGCCCGGACCTCCCTCGCCAAGGAACTCAAACGCCTGGCCTCGGAGCGCGGTATGAGCATCGACCTCCTGGTCGAGCAGGCGAGGGACACGGACCGCAACGGATACGCCGCGTCGACCCTCCGCGAGATGCTCCACGAGAAGAGAACCCTTCAGATCAGGGCGATGGTCGCCTTTGGCAAGGCACTCGAGGTGGACCTCTCCGGCAACGAGGAGTATCGGCTTCGACTGGTCCGCTACCTGACGGATGAATCGATCCACGACATGGACGTGGTGCTGAAGAATCTCAAGAAACTCCGGATTCCCAAGCTGCCGAAGCTGACCGACGAAGAGGTTCACCGGATCCCGATCAGCCACCGGCAGATCAGGGAGGAAGCGGTCAGCCGCGGTTCGGCGGCAGCGAAACCGGCCAGACGGCGCAGCTCGGGCACCTAGGGCCGTCGCCCGCCGGTCAGCCGACTGATCGCCACGGCGCCTATCCGGCCTCCCCTTCCCTTCCGGGCCGGCGCGGCAGGAGGGACAACTCCGCTTCGCAGCTGGCCAGGCTCGCCCAGGTTTGGAAATCGGTCAATGCCCAGGCCCGGTGCTCGTGGCCCTCGAACAGGAACGCCCGGTCGGCGATGAAGCGGGCGATCTCCTCGGCCAACTCGTAATCGAGCTCGGTCACCTCGTCTTCATCGCCGCTCGCCCTTGGCTCGCTTCCCGCCATCTCTACCACCTCGCTATACGAACATACGTTCGCTCGGAGGCTACGGATGCCAGCGGCGTTTCCAGCCTGTTCTCGCCAACTTGTTACAGATCTGCAACGAACGCGACAAAAGTGCAACGGATCACACGGTGAGGGTGGCGGCATCCAGCAGCGGGCGCACGTTCTCGCCGAAGTTGAGGGCTTCCTCCAGATGCGGGTAGCCGGAGAGGATGAACTCGTCGATTCCTATGTCCCGATACTCGAGCAGCCGCTCGGCCACCTGTTGGTGGCTGCCGACCAGGGCCGTGCCGGCTCCTTCCCTGACCAGGCCGACCCCGGCCCAGAGGTTGGGGGCGATGACCAGCGCGTCGCGGTCGAGCCCGTCGGCCTCGGCGGGGTGGCTGAGGTCGGTCATACGAGCCTGGGCGGTCGATTCCATCCGGGCGAACTTCTCCCGCGCCGCCGCGACCTGCTCGGGGTCGATCGCCTCCAGGATCCGGTCCGCCTCCAGCCAGGCCTCCTCCTCGGTGTCCCGGCTGATCACGTGAATCCGCAGTCCGCAGCTGATCACGCGACCGGCCGCTTCGGCCCTTTCCTTGACGGGCGCAAGGCGCTCGGCCACGGTTTCGACCGGCTCGCCCCAGGTCAGCCAGGTGTCGGCATGCCTGGCGGCGACTTCGAGTGCCGGCGGTGAGGCGCCCCCGAAGTAGACCCGTGGCGGGCCGACCTCCTCCAGGCCGAGCCGCAACCCGGCGCCCTCGAGGCGGAAGAACTCGCCTTCGTGGTCGTAGACCTCGCCCGACCAGGAGCGTTTGACGATCTCGAGGAACTCGCCGGTCCGGCGGTATCTCGTCTCCTTGTCGAGGTGGTCGCCGAACGATCTCTGTTCGACCGGGTCGCCGCCGGTGACCACGTTGAGCAGCAGCCGGCCACCGGTCAGCCGCTGGAAGGTCGCGGCCTGGTGGGCGGCCCAGGCCGGCGCGATCGCGTCGGGCCGGAAGGCGACGATGAACTTGAGCTTCTCGGTGTGCTGGGCGACCGCGGCACAGGTGACCCAGGCGTCTTCGCAGCCGGACCCGGTCGGGGTCAGGACGGCTTCGAAGCCGGCCCGTTCGGCCGCCTTGGCGACCTCCGACAGGTACTCGACATCGGCTGGCCGCGACATCGCCGTCTGGCCGAGCTGATCGATCACGTTGGTCACGTTGCGACCGTCGCCCGAGGTGGGCAGGAACCAGTGCCAGCGCGGTTCGGGACGGTTCTCCGGGTAGCTCAATCCTCTTCCTTTCCTGGGTTGCCGATCGTATCGCGCACTTTGCGCTTGAGATCGAGGAATGCCGTCGAGTCGCGGATCGACCGGCGCACGTCGCCGCCGGTCTCGGCTCCGAAGGATCCGATCGGCAGGTCGAGCAGGATGCGGCCGGGCTGGCCACCCATCACCACCACCCTGGTCCCCAGATAGAGCGCCTCGTCGACGCCGTGGGTGACGAAGACGATGGTCGACCGGCTCTCCCGCCAGATCTCCAAGATCTCATCTTGGAGACGCTCCCTGGTGATCGCGTCGAGCGCGCCGAAAGGCTCATCCATGAGGATGATCGAGGGGTCCGTGGCCAGCGCCCGGGCGATCGAGCAGCGCTGCTGCATGCCGCCCGAGAGTTCCCAGATCTTCTTCTCCGCCGCGTCACCCAGGCCGACCATTTCAAGCAGCCGGTCGGAGATCTCGCGGCGCTCGGCCCGGCCGGTTCCGGCCAGCTTCGGCCCCAGTTCGACGTTGCCCCGGACCGAAAGCCAGGGAAAGAGGTTCGAGTGCTGGAAGACCACCGCCCGGTCGCCGCCGGGCCGGTCCACGGTGGCCCCGTCGACCACCACCTGGCCGCCCTCGGGGAACTCGAAGCCGGCGATCAGCTTCAGCAGCGTCGTCTTGCCACAGCCGGACGGCCCGACCAGACAGACGAACTCACCCGGCTCGATCGCCAGGCTGAGGCCGTCGATCACCGGGGCGTCCTCACGGCCGTAGCTGTGGACGATGCCGGCCAGCGAGATGCGGCCGACGGTGCCGGGACCCCGAGAGGTCCCGGCACCGACCGCTTCTTTGACGCTCGGGCTCAACCGCCCGTCACCGCGTTCACGTACTGCGGCGCCAGCGCCTCCTTGAAGAGCTGCGGCTGGGCCTGGCCCTCGAGCTGGCCGAGCTCGGCCAGGAACTCGGCCGTCGACTGCAGCGCATCCGACAGCTTGCCCGGGGCTGCGACCGTGCCGAGATAATCCGGCGCGGACTGTTCCTTGGCGTTCAGGAACTCGAGTCCCTTGCTCTGCGCGAGCGCTTCCTGGGGCGGGATGCTGAGCTCCTTGCCGATTACCTTCGCGGCCGCCTGCGGATCTGACTTGTAGAGCTCGACCGCCTTGTTCTGGGTGTCGACCCAGGTCTGGACCGCGTCCGGGTACTGGTCGGCGAAGTCGTTCGTCACGACCGCGAGGTCGGCGGTCAAAGCGCCTTGCTTGGCGAGCTCGGCGCTGGAGACGATGATCTTGCCCCCGTCCTTGACCAGTTCGGCCAGGGTCGGGTTCCAGACGTAGGCGCCGTCGATATCGCCCCGGGTCCAGGCGGCGAGGATCGCGTCGGGTTCGAGGTCGACGATCTTGACGTCGCTGGGCTGGAGCCCGGCGTTCTTGATCGCGGTCAGGAGGCTGTAGTGGGTGGTCGAGGCCAGCGGCGCGGCGATCGTCTTGCCCTTCAGGCCCTCGACGTCGGTGATGCCCGAGTCCGGGGTGACGGCCAGCGATTCGGCGTCACCGATCACGTCGTGGATCCACGGCACCTTGTAGCCGATGTCCTTGGAGGCGCCGTTGGCCACCGCCGCCGAACCGGCCAGACCGAGGTCGATGCTGCCGGCCGCGATCGCCGTGTTGACGTCACCACCTGAGTCGAACTTGACCCACTTGATGTTGCTGTCGGGGAAGGCATCTTCGAGCCAGCCTTCGCCCTTGACGATCAGGTCGCCGTTCGGGATCAGCTGGTAGCCGATCCGGATCTCGGCGGGTGCTTCGGTCGAGACGGTCGAGGCGTTGCTGGTCTGGGTGGTGTCGGCAGCGGCGGTCGCGTCCGAGTCACCGGTGTCCGAGCTGGAATCGTCGGAGCCACAGGCGACCAGCCCGAAGGCGGCGAGGACCATGGCCAGCACCAACAGCCAGCGAAGGTTGCGGATTGAGGGGTTGGGGTGGGTTGCGTTCATTTGCTTTTCGAACCTCCCGGGTTCGGTCGAGACATCGCTTTTCGCATCAGTCGTTTCTTGGTTGCTTGGTTGTGTTTGGAGGAAGAGGGTTGAGGGGCCGGCCGCGGCCGGCGAAGTACGAGGTGCCTGGCTCAGTGGCCCCGCCAGGGGACGAGCAGGCGGTCGGTCAGCCGGATCAGGCCGTCGATGGCCAGGCCGCAGATACCGATCACGATGATCCCCAGCATCACCACGTCGGTTGCGTTGAAGCGCTGGGCGTCGGAGACCATGCCGCCGATGCCGGGCACGCCGTTGATCGTTTCGGCGGCGACGATGGTGGTGAACGAAATCCCGACCGCGAGCCTGATCCCGGTCATGACCTCCGGCAGGACCGAGGGCACGGTGACGTGGAGGATGGACTGGAACCGGTTCGCGCCGAGCATGCGGACCGCGTTGATCCGGTCGGCCGGGACGCTCCGGACCGCATCTGCGGTCGCGATCACGATCGGCGGGAAGGCGGCGAGGAAGAGCAGCGTGACCTTCGGCGTGTCATCGATGCCGAACCAGATCACCAGCAGGCTGAAGTAAGCCAGCGGCGGCAGGTTCCGGAGGAAGTCGATCGCCGGGCCGAAGATCCAGCGCAGCGGGGTGACCACGGCGAGCAGGATCCCGATCGGGACGCCGAGCAGGATCGCGTAGCCAGCGCCCTGGAAGAGACGCGACATGCTGTGCCAGAGGTGCTCTTGCAGGAAGTAATTCGAGTAGCCGCGGATGCCGTCGTGGTAGCCGGTGATCACGAAGAGCTGATGGAAGACGTCCTGCGGCCCGGGCAGCAGCAACGGCGGCCAGATCTCGGCCGCGGCGATCGCCCACCAGATTCCGATCAGCACCGCGATCGCCGAGAGCTGGACGGCCGCCTGCTTCGCCCAGCGGGGAACCCGGGGTTTGCGGCGGGTGCCGGTCGGGCCTGCCTTCACCGACGGTTCGGTCGCGGCGTCAGCCGCGGGCGGGGTGGCCTCGAAGGCCTCACGGCCCCCAATGCCCTGGCCTCCCCGCCCGTCGACTTCCGCATCCCCCAGAGAGAGGTCGCCCTGGCCCACACGGCCGGGGCCGGTGCCTGCGGGAGTGTCGTTCCGCGCCGGCCCTCCGGGCGAGGGGAATGCCTGTGGACCGGCCGTAGCACCGGTCGCAACGGTGGCCGGGGTGTCTTGCCCCGGAAGCTTTCCGTCAATCTTGATGGAGTTACTCGACATTAGGCGCGGTAACTTATCAAACTTGACCAACAAAGTCATGAAAGATCGACGCCGGCCTCCCAGACCCTGCTGTGGAGCTGCCGCGCAGGGTTCTAGCTCAGCGCTTCAAGCCCGCAAACGGGACGCCCCACACGGTGAGGTTGAAGTTTCCGCCACATAGCGCTCGAATCTTCAACCTCACCGACCTGGGCCGGCGGGTTCCTGTGGTCATCCGGCGAAGACCGGATGACATGTGGTTAAAGATGGCTGCGGCCGGGGTCGCTTTCGAAGTCGAGGACCGGGCCCATCGGGACGATCTGGGTCGGGTTGATCTTCGGGTGGGTGATGTAGTAGTGCCGCTTGATGTGGTCGATGTTCACGGTGTCGGCGATGCCGGGCTGCTGGTAGAGGTCGCGCAGGTAGCCGGCCAGGTTGTCGTAATCGGCGATCCGCCGCTGGTTGCACTTGAAGTGGCCGACGTAGACCGCGTCGAAGCGGACCAGGGTGACGAAGAAGCGCCAATCCGCCTCGGTGATCTGGTCACCGGTCAGGAAACGGTGCTCGGCCAGCCGGTCGTCCATCTCGTCCAGTGCTTCGAAGAGCTCGACGAAGGCCTCCTCGTAGGCTTCCTGGGTGGTCGCGAAGCCGGCCCGGTAGACGCCGTTGTTGATCGAGCCGTAGATCCGTTCGTTCAGCTCGTCGATCTCGGGCCGGAGCGATTCGGGATAGAGGTCCAGCTCCGGGTTCCCCGCCCACTCGTTGAACTCGCTGTTGAGCATGCGGATGATCTCACTGCTCTCGTTGTTGACGGCCCGGTTGGTCTGCTTGTCCCAGAGCACCGGAACCGTGACCCGCTCGTCGAAGTCCGGGTCGGTCAGCCGGTAGGCCTCACTCAGGTACTCGAAGCCGTTGATCGGGTCGGGGTCATCGGGGAAGAACTTCCAGCCCTTTTCGTCGCGGACCGGATCGACCGCGGTCATCGAGATCACGTCCTCCAACCCCTTCAGAGCCCGGAAGATGATCGCGCGCGAAGCCCATGGGCAGGCGTAGCAGACATAGAGGTGGTACCGGCCCGGTTCGGCCTTGAACCCGGATGAACCGTCCGCCGTGACCCGGTCACGGAACACGTTCTCCTGGCGGACGAACGCACCTTTCTCGTCGGTCTCCTTCTCGAACTGGGCGTTGGCCATCGATTCTCCTTGCCGGTCGGGGGTTGAATGAAGCTTAGGGAGCATCGAGTGTCGGCCGGGCCCAGTTCCCCCGTTCACCGAAGGTCGCGGGTATAGTCTGATCATCAGCGGGGGCCGCCAGTCGTGGGCTGCGGAGGGAATCCCGCTTCAAGAAGGGAGAGTCTTGCCGGTCACCGATACGAAGTCGTTGCGCCCGATCCGGGTTCTGCTGCTGCTCGCAGCGGTCTTGGGCGCCTGCCTCGCGGTCTCCGCCTTGCCCTCGTCAGCCGCGGCCGACGAGCCGTTCAAGATCGAGTTCGACAAGAGCAATATCCAGATCGGCGGCCTCGCCGACCTGCCGCTGGACACGATCGCGAGCGGGGCCAGCCTCGAAGGCACGATCGACGAGAACGGCAACGTGACGATTCCGAAGGGCAGCTTCAAGCTGCCGGAACTGGGCATCGACGACCCGGTGAAGCTGCGCGGCTTCATGGGCATCGAGAGCCCCGCCACCGGAACCTTCGACGCGGCCACCGGCCGGCTCGAATTGGACGCCAAGGCCGGGATCTGGATCTCGGTCGACGTCGCGGCGGCCCTCGACCTGGCCGGGGTGGACATCGACGACCTGATCGGCCAGGTCGCTGGCGGCTCGACCGGCGGGCTCAACATCGGCACCCTGATCAAGCCGTTGCTGAGCAACCTGACCTGCGGTTTTTCACCGATGGACGTCCACTTCACGACCGAGGCGAATTCACTTTCCACCGGCAGCCGCTTCGTCGACGGCCCGACCGGCACCGGTGCGATCACCGCCGAGTGGTCGCAACTCGGGCCGTTCTCCGGCCGGACCAAGATCTTGGGGCTGATCGACCCCTGCCAGATGCTGATGAGCTACTTGCCCACCCTCCTCGAGGGAGGCCTCGGTGGTTCTCTTCCCGGTGACATCGACCTCGGAGGACTCGACCTCGCCGGCATCCTCGACAACCTGAACAACCTGAACCTGGGGCCGAGCGCCATCACCCTGACCCGTACCCAGTCCCAGCCGGATCCGGACCCTGACCCTGACCCCGATCCGACTCCCGGCCCGGCGAAGCTCAGGCTCTCGGTCACCCCGAAGCAGCACCGGGTGAAGGCCGGCAAGAAGACCACGTTCAAGACCAGGGTCAAGAACGTGGGCAAGTCGAAGGCAAACGGGGTCCGGGTCTGCCTGACCGGCCCCGGCGTCGGCATCCTGGTCCGCTGGCGCTGCCTGAAGCTCGGCTCGATCAAGGCAGGCGCGACCAAGACCAAGAACATCCGGGTCCGGGTAAAGCGGAAATCGCCGCGCCGGAAGGCAAAGTTCCATTTCCGGGTGAAGTCGGCGAACGCGGCCAAGCGGGCCACCAGCGCCCGCCTGCTGATTCGCCGCTGAGCTCAGGCGACGGATAGTTCCCGGGCCCGACCGAGCGTCCGGGCGAGCCCGCTGAGCAGCAGGTCGGCGAGCAACTCCGCCTGCTGGCCGATCTCGGGCACGGCCGTCGTCTCGAGCAGGACGCCGTTGCGTGGCGGGCCGATCGCGAAGATCCGCTCGGAGGTGACCGCGTCGCTGCCGATCAGGGCCCCATCATCGTCGACGTCGAAGCCGATCCCGAGCGCATCCGCGCGAAGCAGCCCGCCCTCCAGCAACCGGCCGACCAGCGGCTGGTCCAGCCGGCGCGGATCCCAGGTCGGGCCGGTGCAGTTGATCACGCGGTCGACCAGCAGGCGCTCCTCGGTCTCCGAGTTGCTCATCCGGAGTTGGACCGCCACTCGCTCCTCCTCCAGTTCGGCCCGAATGATCGAGGCGGCCCGCACCCGGAGCCGGCGGTTGACCTTGAGCCGCTCCAGCCGCAAGGCGACCCGCGGCGCCATCCGGTGCCGGTGGACGCCCCAGATCCGGCTCAGGTCGGAGAGGAAGCGCTTCTGGTCACGACGGTCGAGTGACCGCCAGAGGTCGTTGGTGATCGGGCGCAGGGAATCGAAGGCGACGCGCCAGTCCTCTCCCCTCGCCCCGGCGACGGCGATCTCGGTCAGGAGGCGGGAAGTGAGCTCGGTCAGCGAACATCGATCGTCCGGCAGGGCGACGGGGCGGCCCCGCACCGGCATCGTGTCCCCATGGGCCCGCGGCAAGAGGCCATGCCGGGATACAGCCTGCATCTCCGGGCCGCCCGGGCCACCGAGCGAGATCGCCATGTCAACCGTGGTCAGGCCGGTGCCGATCAACAGCACGGCCTCGTCGGTGAGCGCCTGCTCGATCGCACCGGGGCTCCAGGGGTCGGCCACATACCGCTCCGACGCGGCCAAGGCAGGATCGATGCCGGGCAGTTCGGAGGGCCGGCCGTTGCCAAGGGCGAGCACGACCCGGTCGGCCCGGACTTCCCGGCCGTCGTCGAGTTCCAGGGTGACGAGGCCGCCAGGCTCGCCCGCGTCGATGCCGATCGCCTCGGCCCGGATCCGCTCGAAGGCTACGCCGGCCGATTCGCGGATCGTGCGGTCGAGCAGGTCGACCAGGTAGCGGCCGAAGACCCGGCGGGCGAGGTACTCCTGGGGCTGCGTCTCGGGCGCTTCCCGGCGGACCCATTCGAGGAAGTCGTAGGGCCGGTCCGGCAGGCCGATCATCTGACCGGCCGGCACGTTCAGCCGGTGCTGCTCGTCCTCGGTGCCGTACGCGACGCCCGGTCCTACCCGCTCCGACTTCTCGACCAGCACGACCCGCAGCCCGGGAGCCGAACGTCGGAGCAGCTGGACCGCGGTCAGGGTGCCGGAAGCGCCACCGCCGACGATGGCGATCGTCGCCACCGGTTCCGACGGCGCCTCACGTGCCACTTTCGGCGGTGCTCCACCGGGGGAGATGTCGACCAGCGGCACCTTGCTGGGCAGATGCCCGACCAGCAGCGAGGAGCCGCTGCGATTGAAGAGCAGCGGCCGGTGGCCACCCGGCTCGGGATCCTCCATCGCCTCCACCCTGCCGATCAGCAGTCGGTGATCGCCGGCCGGCACCGTGTTCTCGAGAGCACATTCGAACCGGCCGGCCCCGCCCTCCCCGAACTGGACCGTGAAGCGGGCCGACTCGGGGATCTCGGTGACCGGGGCACCGGAATCGACGCTGACCGCGAGCAGGGGAGGCTCACTCGATAGCACCGTGAGCGAGTCGGCAGCCAGGGTCAGGGATTCGGCGTCGGCAGAGCCCCGGATCGTGACCGCCGCGGAGCCGGCGGGCAGGCGGTTGGTCAGCCCGGCGAACCTCGTCTCGAGGTCCGGCCCCATCCCGTTTTCGTCCATCAAGCGGGAATCCCCGCGAGCCAGTTGCCGCTGCGCTCCAGCCAGGCGGTGACCAGGCCTTCGGCGCCGAGCGAAGCCAGCTCCGCTTCGAGCGCGACCAGCGAAGGCGTGGAGCACGTCGCCCCTAGCTCGAGCAGAGCCGGGCGAAGGTGGACGTCCGCGGCCATCGCGTGCCGGGCCTGGCGGGCGATCATCAGCGGGATGCCCGTCTTTTCCAGCAGGGCGGCCTCGGGCAGGCCGTCGAGAAAGAGCTTGAGCAGGCCGGAGTAGCTGCCCATCACGGTCGGGCTGGCCGCGATCACGACCTGGGCGGTCCGCACCAGCTCGTTCAGCTCGGGGCTGAAGGCGCCGTCCTCCAGCGGCAGGTTGACCAGGTCGATCGCCACCGCCGGCGTCTCCCCCAACTGCGCGGCCAGCCCGTCGGCGACCCCGGAGGCGAGCCGCAGGGTGCGGCTGTCCGGGCGCTGGTTGCCGACGATCGCGATGACGTTCGGGTTGAAACCTGGGTGGAGAGAGGTCTGATTCATCTGGTCGTCCTGTGTCTGAGGGGAGTGAAGGTCAGGGGCCGGGTCTCTCGACCCGGCCCCCTTGCTTGCGTCCAGCTGGGCCGTCTAGCCCACCGCCCAGCGGAGTAGACGTAGACATTCATGAGTTTGTCTAGTCAATAGATCAAGATACTACACGACCAGGGCGAAGATGCAATAGTGCGGCCATCTTGAAGTCGAGTGTCCCGTCCACGTCCGCGATAGCGGCTGCGCTGATCCTCGCCCTGGCGGCGCTGATGGCCGCCGGCTGCGCCGGCACCAGCGAGTCTTCGACCGACCGCACCCTGCGGATCTACGTCAGCCAGCCGCTCAAGGGCGACCGGGGTGGCGAGGACATGCTGCGAGCGGTCGAGATCGCGAACGAAGGCGAAGGCGGACGCATCGACTCGGCGAAGATCGAGATCGTGGGCCTGAACGATTCCGACGAGCGCGGCAACTGGGTCGCCTCGCTGGTGCGCCGGAACGCCCGCCGGGCCGCCGCCGACCCGTCCGCGGTCGCCTACATCGGCGACTTCGACTCGAGGGCGACCGAGATCGCGATGCCGATACTGAACCGGGCCGGGATGCTGCAGGTCAGCTCCAGCTCGACCGCGGTGAAGCTGACCATGCCGACCCCCGAGCTCGGTGAAAGGATCCGCCCGACCGGGATCCGGACCTTCGGCCGGGTCGTTCCGAACGACAACGTCCAGGCCGCCGCGCTCGCGCTGTTCATGGACGAGGAAAGCGTCAACGAGGTGTTCGTGGTCGACGACGGCGAGACCTACGGACAGGGGCTCGCCTACCGCTTCGAGAGGGCCGCCGAAAGCACCCGGATCGATGTCGCCGCCAGCGCAACCCTGACCAGCGAGGCCCGGGTCGGCCAAGTCGCCCGACGGGTGACCGCCTCCGGGGCCGACGCTTTGCTCTTCGCCGGCTCGAACCTCGACCTCGCGCAGGGCCTGTTCGAGACCGTCCACCGCGACAACAACTTCATCAAGCTCTTCGGTGGTGACGGACTCTCGCTCACGACCTTCCTGGAATCGATCGGAGACACCGGTCTCGACACCTACGTGACCGCCCCACAGTTGCCGGCCGGCAACTACGCCCAGAGCGGCGAGTCGTTCCTGCGCGGGTTCCGGCAGCGGTATGGACGGCCGGCGGAGCCGATGGCCGTCTTCGCCTACGAAGCCGGTCGGGTCGTGATCGATTCGATCCGGCGCGGGGCCCGCGGCAACATCGCGACCGAACCGATCGACGCCCTCCGAATCAACACCCGAAACGCCTTCTTCGACACTTCCGAGCGAGCCTCTCCCCTGGGCAGCTACTCGATCGACGCCAACGGGGACACCACCCTTACCTTCTACGGCGCCTACCGGGTGGAGGACGGGAAGCTGGTGCTCGGCCGGGTGATCGACGTGCCTCCTTCGCTGCTGATGGAGGACGAACGATGAGCACCGCCCTGACCTGCATCGTGATCCTGGCCCTTGGCTGCGTGATCACCGGAGTCTCGATCCTGCTGGTGCGGCGCCTCGTCCCCGCGAGCCTGCGCGGCAGCGAGGAGCGGCGGGAACCGGTCTTCGCCTTCGCCGGCGTGCTCTACGCGCTGGTGATCGGCTTCGTCCTGGCCTACGCGCTCGACGGCTACCAGACCGCCGAGACCGCTTCAGGCACCGAGGCCGACTCGGTCAGTTCGCTTTCCCGCGCCGCCACCCTTTTCGATGCCGAGAGCCGGGACCGGATCGGGCACGAACTGATCTGCTACTCCCGGGCGGTGATCGAGGACGAGTGGCCGGCGATGTCACGTGGCAACCGCTCTGAGCTGGCCACGGCCGCCACCGACCGGCTCTTCCAGTCCTTCGGGAAGCTGGGTCGCAACAGCGCCGACAATTCCGCCCTCTCGAGCTCGCTCGAAAGGGTCAGCGACCTTCAGAAGGCGCGGGCGACGCGACTGCTCAAGTCCGACACCTACCTACCGACCATGTTCTGGGTCTTCATGGTCGGCGGCGGGTTCATGCTGATCGTCTTCGCCACCGTACTCAAGGGTCGAGAACCGATCCGGGGCCAGGTGATGTTCGTCCTCCCGGTCACGCTGCTGCTGATCTGTTCGATCTACCTGGTCTACGTGTTCGAGCAGCCGTTCCACGGGCCGAACGAAATCGGGCCACGCGCGATGGAACGGGCCCTGGTCTCGGTCACCGAGTTCATCCCCGACCCCCGAGCGGACCGCCCCTGCCCCTAGCCCGTAGGGCCGAGGTCTTCTTGCTTGTCTTCTGGGATCGGGCCGAGCTTGCGGCTCGGGACCGTCTTGTCTTCCAGGTTGTGCTTGTCGTTGAACTGCAGCGGGGTCATCGGCTGGTTGCTGATCGGCGGATCGGGCTCCATCGCGTCGAGGCCCGCGTCGAGGTCGGCCTCCGAGACCGTGGAGGGGACCGGCACCGCCCGGTAGGAGGGAACCGGCAGGCCGAGACGGAAGGCCAGCTGACCGTCGGAGTTGAAGCCGTCGACCCAGGGATTGTCGCCCCAGGAAACGAGCCAGCCAGTGCCGAATTGTCTGAACGAACCGCAGCAATGGCTGCTCGGCGCGGCGGCCTTGTCGGTGAAGGCTCCGATGAAGGTGGCGGTGCGGTTCTCGAGGTCGATCCGGTAGCGAAGCGCCCGCGGTGCCCGACCCGCGATGTGGGTGCCGTTGTCGTGGACGCTCAGCACGTCGCCATCCATGCGGGCGTCGTGGTTACCGGAGATCGGGTAGTTGCCGTACGGGTCGTCGCCGACCACCTTGAGTGATTCCGGCGTCTTGACCCCGCCGAACTTCCAGACGATCTTGCCGGTCTTCTTGTCGATGCCCCAGACCGAGTCGGTGTGACGGGTCGAGATCACGTACTCGTCGCGCCAGGGCTCGATCGAGTTGAGGTGGAAATGGTCGTAGCGGATCCTGCCGTTCTGGTCGTAGTGCGGGTTGTTCCACTCGCGGATCCACCAGCGCTGCGGGATGTCCTCCATCGGAACGTGATCTCCCGAGTTCCAGGAATAGAGGACCTTGCCGTCCGGAGTCTGCACCTGGAAGGCACCGTCGAGCACACCGCGGTTGGCCCGGCCGCCGACCGGGCGGAGATCGACCCCGTAGCGCGGGTCGTAGCTCATCACGATCCGGTTGCCGTTCGGCAGCAGCACGTACTCGTGCGCGTCGGTGGGGGCGCCCTTGAAACGGACGGTCTTGATCAATTTGCCGCTGAGGCTGCGGATGTCGGTCGCGGTGCGGACATCCTGGCCGAAGCCGTCCCCGAAACCACGCGGGAACTGGACCGTGCCGTCGGCGAGCACCTGCCCGCCGAGCGTGTTGTAAGGCGGCGTGTACCACCAGCGCGGCGTGCCGTCCTGGTCCCATACGACCAGCCAGACCCGGCCGACCTTGCCCGGAGTGAGGTACGAAGCGGTCATGAACATGCCCTTCGGCGGCTTCTTCATCCGCTTGTACCGCCACTCGGGGAAGTTCGACGGCAGGCAGCGGACCTCGTACGACTCGGTGCCGCCATCCCGCATGATCTTCACATCGAAGTCCTGGCCGGGCATGGGCCGGGCCTCGGCGCCGTAGCGGCCGGACTGGGCCGGGTTGGCCCACACCTTGACCTTGACGTCGGGATCCGAGCGAACCTCGACCATGACCCGGCCCGGGACACAGCGGGTCACGTAGTAGTGGCGGTCCGGGTTGAACTTCGGCCACATCGACTTGGTGCTGAACTGGGCGTCGTACTCCTTGCCCGGATCGCCGTTGCCCTTCTCGGTGCCGACGATCGGGGCCAAGGCGTTGGGGTTGCCGCCGCCACCCTTGGCGGCCTTCGCGTCGTTCTTGTCGACCCGGTACTGGCGGTAGGCGAGCGCCCCCGCACCCAACCCGAGGAAAAGCGCGGCGAGCAGCACCGCAAGGTTGTACGGCGTGAATTTGAGTTTGTTCTCGGAGGTTTCCATGCCGGGGTGGGTCCGGTTCGTTCCCGTTCGGCCCGGCGTGCGCTGCACGTCGCGCGTGTGCCATGCCGGTGCGTCCGGGCGATTCTCTGGTGGCCCAGGGTCCGGAAACTATAGGCGACCGTCGGCGGGTAGGGTTCGCGCCCATGCCCCAGGCAAGGCTAGAAGTCGGCAAAACGATCCAAGCGGTTCTCACCACCTTCGAGGAGAACAGTTCCCTGGTCTTGCAGCTGACCGTGGTCTTCTCACTGCTCAGTGCGCTCTCGGTGCTGCTCGACGTCACCGGCGCCGCCGGGTTCGCGCTTTCGCTCGGCATCCTCTGCCTGCTCGGAGTCACCTACGGCGGCATGATCACCGCCCTCGTCTGCATCCCCGGCAAATCCGAGGGGGCGGGTGAACTCTGGACCGTGGTCAAGCCGGTCCTCGCCCGGCTCATCTGGGTCACCCTCTTGACGGGGGCCGGCGCCATGGCCGGGTTGATCGCCTTCATCGTTCCCTGCTTCGTACTGATCACCTTTTGGTCGGTCGCGACCCAGACCGTGGTGACCGAGCGCACCACGGTCTTCGAGTCGTTCGGACGCAGCTTCGAACTGGTCCGGGGAAACGCCTGGCGGGTCTTCGGCTACATCCTGGTCCTCGGCCTGATCAGCACACTGCTGCTGGGGCTGTCACTGCTCATCTCGATCCCGCTCGGAACCAGCCAGGTCGGCAAGGTGGTCGGGAGCTTCGTCAGCAACGCCCTGACCATGCCGATCGCCGCGATCGGCGCAGCGGTGCTCTACCGCGAGCTGCTCGCCCTGGGGCGGGTCAAGGCAGCGGAAGAAGACCAAGATCCGTTCGCGCCGCGCTGAGCGGCGGCGGGATCAGGAAGCTTCGGCCGGCGCCTCGGTCGAGACATCGCCCGGGTCCGGCACCGTATCGCCTGCCACCTCGGTCGGCGCCTCGTCGCCGTCGATGACGATCTCCTTCATCTTGCCGCCGACCATGCCGAAGTGGGCGACCACGTAGCAGGCCACCATGACTCCGGCCATCACGTAGAAGACGGTCTGGGTCGAGTGGGCGAAGGCGTCCTGGAGGGCGTGGTAGACCTGCTCCACCGACCCGCTCGAGGCGTGCCCGGAAAGCGCGTCGGAGTTGCCGCCGCCGGCCGAGGTCATCGCGTGGGCGATCTCGTCAGCCTTGGCCTTGGGCAGGCCGAGCTGGCCGAGTTTGTCCTCGACGTTGGCCCGGTTCTGAGTGGTGAGGATGGTGCCGAGCACGGCCAGGCCGAAGGCGGCGGCGTAGTTGCGGACGGTCTGGGTGATGCCGGTGGCCTCGCCGTAGCTGGTGTTGGGCGCCCGGTTGATCGCGTCGGTGCTGACCGGGCCGAGCATCAGCCCGACCCCGGCACCGGCCATCACCATGTAGATCCACTGGCCACCGAGGCCGGCATCGATGTCGGTCATCTGGCCCGCCCAGAGGAAGAAACCGACCGCGCCGAGGATGGCGCCGACGATGGCGGCCGGTTTGGCTCCCTTGCTGTCGAGGATGCGGCCACCCCACTGTGAGCCGACCACGAAGCCACCGAAGAAGACGAGCAGGAAGAGGCCGGCGTCCGAGGCGTCCCAGCCGAGTGCGATCTGGGAGTACATGCTGGCGAAGAAGAAGAGCGGGACGAAGGCGATCGAAAGGAAGAAGAGCGCCAGGTTGTCAGCCGTGAAGGCCCGTTCGCGGAAGATCGAGACTCGCATCAGCGGGAACTCCTGGCGGTTCTCGAAGACGAAGAAAGCGACCAGGATGACGATGCCGGCCACGATGCAGATCCAGGTCAGGGGGTTGTCCCAGCCCCAGATCGCCGACTGCTGGAAGCCGAGCACCGAAAGGCCCATGCCGAGCGCGATGATGACCGCGCCGCGGATGTCGAGCGGCTGCGGGTTCTTCTTGTTCCGGGGCTTCGAGAGCCAGATCAGGACCAGCGAGATGATCGCGATCGGGATGTTGATCCAGAAGATGGAGCGCCAGGTCCACTCGGTCAGGTAGCCACCCGCGATCGGCCCGACCGAGGTGAGGGCGCCGGTGATGCCGAAGAAGACCGCCAGCGCCCGGCCGCGCTTGTCGATCGGGAAGGCGGAGATCGTGATGGCCAGAGCGGCGGGGAACATGATCGCGGCGCCGGCGCCCTGGATCAGGCGGAAAGCGATGATCCAGGCCTCGGCGATGTCGGTCTCCGGCGTTGCCCCGCAGAGGGCCGAGCAGACGGTGAAGATCAGGATCCCGACCACCAGCATGGTCCGGTGGCCGACCACGTCGGCCAGCTTGCCGCCGAGCGCGAAGATCGCCGCCATCGCCAACAGGTAACCGCTGACGATCCACTGCACCCCGGTTTCGGAAAGCCCCAGATGCTGCTGGATGTTGGGAACCGAAATCGAGACGATCGTCTGGTCGATGAAGGTCATCGACACGGCGAAGATCATTGCTACCAGGACGAGGGCACCGCTCTTCTTTTCAGCCATGTCGGTGAAACTTATCCAAGGTGTCAACAAATCCAAAAAGTTGACACGCATCAGCTTATACGCGCTAGGCTGCGCGCATGGAGATCGTGCGCACGCCCGAAGAACGATTCGCGAACCTTCCCGGCTTCCCCTGGGAGCCGGTTTACCGGGAATGGGAGGGCATGCGCCTGGCCCACATCGACGAAGGCGAGGGTGAACCGGTCCTGCTCGTGCACGGCGAACCGACCTGGGGATTCCTCTGGCGCAAGGTGATGGACCCGCTGCTGGAGGCCGGCTACCGCTGCATCGTCCCCGACCTGCCCGGTTTCGGCCGCTCCGACAAACCGGTCGACGACGAGTGGTACAGCTACGACCGCCACACCGCCGCCCTGGTCGACCTGCTCGAGCAACTCGACCTGACCGGGCTAACCCTGGTCTGTCACGACTGGGGCGGTCCGATCAGCCTGCGCACCGCATCGATCGAGGTTCCGGAACGCTTCTCGCGCCTGGTCGCGATGGACACCGGCCTCTTCACCGGGTACCAGAAGATGTCCGATGACTGGAACCATTTCCGCGACTTCATCGCTTCGCATCGGGACGTGAAGGTCGAGATGCCGATCCGCGGCGGTTGCGCGACCGAGCTCCCCGACGAGGTGGTCGCCGCCTACGAGGCGCCCTTCCCGGACGCCGACCACAAGGCGGGCATCCGCACCTTCCCGCCGATGATCCCGGTCACGCCCGACGATGTCGGTGCCGCCGAAGGCCAGGCCGCGGCCCAGTACCTGCTCCAGGACGACCGGCCTTCGCTCCTGCTCTGGGGCGACAGCGACCCGGCCCTGCCGCTCGACCCGGTCGGCCGGACCGTCCAGATGCTCTTCCCGAAGGCCGAGCCGCTGACCGTGATCGAGAACGCCGGCCACTTCCTCCAGGAGGACCAAGGCGAGCAGATCGGCCGGATCATCGTCGACTGGCTGGACCGCACCCGGGCCTGAGCCCGGCGGACCCGCCCAAGTAGGGATAGTTGGCAACTATTGCCAACTATCCCGATCTCGCTGCGATTCAGGCCGGTTCGGCGGCGCGGAGGAGCATGTTGAGCAGTGGTTCGGCGCGTCGGGCGTCGGGCTGCTCGCCGGTGATCAGGTCGAGGTATATGTAGCCCGCCGCCATGCGCTCGATCACGTAGGCGAGATCGTAGGACTGGACGCCCGCGGGCAGGACCATCGCGCCGGCCTCGACCTGCCGGTCGATCGAATCCTCGATCCAGGCGATCAGTCGCGGCTGGTACCCGGCCCCCGAACGAGTCAAGAGCGACATCGCCGACTCCCCCTCGGTCGCGAGCCAGTGCTTCATGCCGGGGTTCTCGATCACTTCGTCGGCGAAGCCGATGGTGACTTCGATGATCCGATCCGGGCCTTTCGCAGTCGAGTCCCGCTCGAGCCGCTCGAGGCTGCGAATCGTCATGTGCCAGATCATCTCGACCAGGAACTGCTCCCTCGAACCGACCCAGCGGTAGAGGGTGGCCCGGTTGATGTCGAGCTGCCGGGCCATGGCCGACATGTCGATCCGCTCGCGGGCCATGAAGGTGCGGACGCCCAGCCGAAGCGCGCGCAGCGGACCGGAATCCTCCGGTTCGCCCGGTTCGGTCAAGGCAGCCTGAAGCTTTGTGGCTCGGGGAGTCACGGGAACGCCAGCATTTCGCATTTGGGCCGTTTCCGCCCGGTCGGTCAGCTTCCGGTACCGGCTGCCCGTTCGATCGCCTGCCGCATTACCTCCACCGGCTGGGCCCCGGAAAGCGCGCTCGAACGGTCGAAGACGAAGGCCGGGACGCCCGTGATGCCGAGCAATCCGGCCAGCTCCTGGTCCGATCGCACCTCGGTCGCGAACTCGTCCGAGCCCGCGACGGCCTCGGCCCGGCTCGCTTCGACCCCAGCCTCCGTCGCCAGGCGCGTGAGATCCGCAGGGTCGGAAAGGTCGGCCGACCCGGTGAAGTAGGCAGCGAAGAAAGCGTCGGCCAGGGACGCCTCGACGCCGGACTGGCCGGCCAGCTGGAGCATGCGGTGAGCGTCGAAGGTGTTGACCGCGAAGGCGTTCTCGAAGTCGAACTCGATCCCCGCGGCGTGGCCCATCGAGACCACGCGCTCGTTCATCGCCTTGGCCTCGTCCCGGGAGATCCCGAACTTGCGCGAGAGATGGTCGTAGAGGTCGCCTTCCGCCCGGCGCGGCGCCGTCGGGTCGAGCTGGAAGCTGCGCCAACGCACCTCGATGCCATCTCTGCCGTCGACCTCGCCGAGCGCCTCGGCGAACTGACGGGTGCCGATGTAACAGAAGGGGCAGGCGACGTCGGAGAAGATTTCGACTTTCACCCAAAGGAGACTAGAGAGCCTCCGGCCCCGGCCATAAGATCAGGCCATGGCACCGTCCAAGAAGGGGGACGTTCCCGCGAAACAGGGTCTCGTCCTGCTGACCCTCATCCTGATCGCCGGGGTCGCGAACCTGAACCTCGCCGTCGCCAACGTCGCCCTGCCGGACATCGGCAAGGACCTCGACGCCAGCCAGACCGGGCTCAACCTGGTCGCGGTCGGCTACTCGCTCGGCCTGGCCGGGTCGGTGCTTTACCTCGGCGCACTGGGCGACCGTTACGGGCGCAAGATGATGCTGATCCTGGGCACGTGCCTGGCGATCCCCGCCTCGCTGCTGGCCGGGTTCGCCCCCAGCGTGGACGTCCTCTTTCTGGCCCGGGTGCTCGGCGGCCTGGCGGCCGGCATGGCCTACCCGACCACGCTCGCCCTGATCACCGCCCTCTGGTCGGGCGCCGCGCGGACCCGCTCGATCGCCCTCTGGTCCGGCATCGGCGGCGGGATCTCGGCCTTGGGACCGCTGGTATCCGGCGCCCTGCTCGAGCAGTTCGACTGGGGTTCCGTCTTCCTGATCACGATCCCCTTGGCACTGATCGCCCTGCTGCTGGCGATCAAGCTGATCCCTTCGCATGTGAACGAGACCACGGACCCGGTCGACAACCTCGGCGGGATGCTCTCGATCGTCATGGTCGGCGGGGTGGTCCTCGCGATCAACTTCGTCTCGATGCCGGGCTACGGCGAGACGACCGCGGCGATGACCGCGATCGGCGTCGCCGCCGGCCTGGGCTTCTTCATCCAGCAGCGCCGCCAAGGGCGGGTCGGCAATCCGCTCTACGACCTGAAGATCGCCGCCCGGCGCACTTTCTGGGTCGCCGCGGCCGCCGGCATCATCGTCTTCGGCACCCTGATGGCGGCCATGTTCATCGGCCAGCAGTACCTGCAGAACGTGCTCGAGTACTCGACCCTCGGCGCCGGGGCGGCGATCCTGCCCGCCGCCGTCGCGATGGTCCTCGCGGCCCCGGTCTCGGCCAAGCTGGTCCAGAGCCACGGATCCCGGGTCACGCTGCTCCTCGGTTTCCTCTTCTGCCTGGTCGGCTTCGTACTGATGTTGCTGCTCTGGGACGAGAACGCCTCCTACTGGCAGGTCTTCCTCGGCTACTTCCCGGTCGGGATCGGGGTCGGCCTGGCCGGCACGCCGGCCTCGAACTCGCTGACCGGGTCGGTGCCCGTCCACCGGGCCGGTATGGCTTCCGGCACGGCCGACCTGCAACGCGACCTCGGCGGGGCGATCATGCAGTCGATCCTCGGCTCGGTCCTGACCTCGGCCTACGCCAGCTCCTTCGCCTCCCAGATCGCCGCCAATCCCGACGCCGCGAAGAACGTCAGCGACTCGACCCAGACCCAGCTCGAACGATCTTTCGGCAGCGCGGTCACGGTCGCCGAGCAACACAAGGAGTATGCGCCGCAAATCGTCCACGCGGCCCAGACCGCTTTCCTGAGTGGCGGCGACGCGGCCTACACGGTCGGCATCGTGGCGATCGCGCTCGGCGCGGTGCTGGTCTTCTTCGCCTACCCGAAACAGGACCGCGAAGCGGAACTCCTGACACAATTCCATGCCGAGGACGCCGTCGCGACCGCATAGCCTCGCGACGTAGGCAACCAACCGAGGAGCAGGAAGAGATGAACCGCACTTTCGTGATCGGGGTCGGCATGACCAAGTTCGACAAGCCCGGGACCAAGGAGGGCGACTACCCGGACTGGGCGGTCGAAGCCGGCCAGAAGGCCCTGGAAGACGCGGGCATCTCCTATGACGACGTCGAGAGTGCCTACGTCGGCTACTGCTACGGCGAGTCGACCTCGGGCGAGCGGGCGGTCTACGGACTCGGGCTTTCCGGCATCCCGATCGTCAACGTGAACAACAACTGCTCGACCGGCTCCTCCGCCCTCTACCTGGCCCGCCAGTCGGTCAAGGGTGGCCTCGCCGACTGTGCCCTGGCGCTCGGCTTCGAGAAGATGGAGAAGGGCTCGCTCGGTGCCAAGTACACCGACCGCACGCAGCCGCTGGACAAGCACTTCATCGAACTCACCCAGATCCGGCCCTGGGAAGACGCCCCTCCTGCTCCCCAGATCTTCGGTGCGGCCGGACGCGAGCACATGGAGAAATACGGCAGCAAGCCGGAGCACTTCGCCTGGATCGGCTACAAGAACCACAAGCATTCGGTCAACAACCCGTACGCCCAGTTCCAGGACGAGTACACGCTGGAGCAGATCCAAGCCGCGCCGGAGATCTACGCGCCGCTGACCAAGCTGCAGTGCTCCCCCACCTCGGACGGCTCCGGTGCGGCGATCGTCGCCTCGGAGAAGTTCGTCGACGAACACGACCTCTGGGATCGGGCGATCGAGATCACCGGTCAGGCACTGGTCACCGACACCCGCGCGACCTTCGACGACGACTCGGCGATCAGCCTGGTCGGCTACGAGATGAGCCGCCTGGCCGCCGAGCAGGCCCTCGGTGAGGCCGGCGCCAGGATCGACGAGGTCGACGTGGTCGAGCTGCACGACTGCTTCTCGGCCAACGAGCTGATCACCTATGAGGCGCTCGGCCTGGCCGAGAAAGGCCATGGCCACGAGCTGGTCGAAGCGGAGGCCACCACCTATGGCGGCTCGACCGTGGTCAACCCTTCCGGCGGCCTGATCTCGAAGGGCCATCCGCTCGGCGCGACCGGCCTCGCCCAGTGCTCCGAACTGACCTGGCAGCTCCGCGGCAAGGCCGATGCCCGCCAGGTCGAAGGCGCCGACAAGGCCCTCCAGCACAACATCGGCCTCGGCGGCGCCGCGGTGGTCACGGTCTACGAGAAGCCCGCTGCCTGAGCGCAGCGCAACTTTCAGGCATCTGGGTTGAAGTTATCCGCTTCATGTGCGGATAACTTCAACCCAGATGCGGGAGTGACCGTCAGGGGCCGATCCAGGCGACCGTGAGCGAGGCGCCGCCCGGCATCCCGGAGTTGACCTGGGTCGCGAGGTCGCCGCCACTGTTCTGCTGGGCGATCAGGGAGATCGCGTCGCCCGGGTTCAAGCGCGCTATGCCGGTGGCGGTCTGCCTGATCACGCCTTCGGTTCCCGGTGAGGCCTGGCTCATCGCGACGAGCTGGCTGCCGGCCCGGATCTGCAGCTGACGCGACCCCGTCGTGTTGCCGGCCCAGCCGATCTGGGCGGTGATCATCCAGGTGCCCCGTTTGTTCACCACGATCTGGTCATCCGGCGCCGTGTATGTGCCGCCTTGGTCGAAGATCTCGGTGTCGAGCTCGACCGGGGTCGCGGTCCCCGTGGCGAAGGTCTGAGCCACCGAGGACTTGGCTCGCCCGGCGGGCATCTCGGCCAGAGTCGGGTTCGGATAGGTCCCCGCCAGATCGCCACCGGCCGGGGTCCCTTCGACCGGCCCCGCCGGTCCGGTCGCGCCGCGCTGACCCTGTGGCCCCCGGGCGCCCCGCGGCAGGGAGCCAGCCCGGAAGTCTCGCGCGGTCAGGGACCGGTCCCTGACCTTGGCCGAGTTGATCGAGTTGTTGCGGATCTTGGCCGCGCCCACCGCGCCGTTGCGGAGCTGAGCGGTGCCGACGGAGTTTCGAGGCAGCTTGGTCGCCGCGTAGGCACCACCGCCAAGGGCGAGTACGAGAGCGAGTATGGCCACGAGCATCGAAGGTGATGGTTTGTGAGTTCCCATGCTCTCTGAAAACCCGTTTATACGAATTCGATGCCGTTTGGCCAGAAAACGGCCGCAAATTCCGCGACCTGCCGATCAGAGATCCGTGTCGAAGCCGGCCGTGCGCTCAGTACGCCGGGGCCGCGAGAGCGACCTTGCGGGCGAAAGCGATCGCCGACGGCGTATCGGCGAACACCCTCCCGTTGGCCTTCAGGTGTTCGGCCGCACCGATCGCGGCGAGCACCTCGTCGTGCCCTGGATTGATCCCGGATACGAGGACGACGATTCCACGTTTCTCCAGACGGTCGATCGCGTCGCCCAGCACCTGCGCGCCGGTCACGTCCATGGTCGAGACGCGAGCCATCCGGAGGATCACCACCCGCACGTCGGCGACCTCGGTCAGCTCGAGCAGGAACTGATGAGCGGCGGCGAAGAACAAGGGACCGTCGAGCCGGTAGGCGACGATGTGCTGACCGAACAACTCCCTCTCCTCACGGGAGTGGTCGGCGTGGTCGAGCGGGACCTCTTCGAGACTGGCGCTCTTGGCAACGGACCTGAGCGCGATCACGATCGCCACGCCCAGTCCGACGACGACCGCAGCGACCAGGTCGAAGACCACGGTGATCGCGAAGGTGAGGATGAGTACGGTCGCGTCGCCTCGCGTCGCCCGGGCCATCGCCTTGAGCGAACTCACTTCGACCATGCGGATCGTCGTTGCGAGCAGGACCCCCGCCAGGGCGGCGAGAGGAATCTCGGATACGAGTGGTGCTGCCACCAGGACGATCACGAGCAGGACCGCGGCGTGCGTAAACGCCGCCAGCTTCGAACCGGCCCCCGCCCGCACGTTGACCGCGGTCCGTGCGATGGCGGCGGTGGCGGGGATGCCGCCGAACACCGGTGCGGCAAGGTTCGCCAGCCCTTGTCCGAACAGCTCGCGGTCGGGGTCATGTTGTTCGCCGACGCTCATCCCGTCGGCGACCGTCGCCGACAGCAAGCTCTCGAGCGCGGCCAGCGCGGTGACCGCCACGACGGCCGGGAGCAGAGTGGTCACGGCACCGGCATCCAGAAAGCCAAGCGAGGGGGCGGGAAGCCCGGCCGGCAGGTCGCCGATCGGGGCCAGGTCCATTCCGAAGGCCACCGACACGACGGTCGCCAGAATGACCCCGACGAGCGAGAACGGAAAGACCGTGCGCCATCTCGCCCCGACCAGCATGAGTGCGCAAACAGCGATGGCGACCAGCGGCGGGGCCAGCGCCGGATCAGCCAGGAACTCCTTGACGGCCTCGAACGCCACGGCCCAGACCCGTTCTTGGTCGCTCGCCTCAACCCCGAGGGCGGATGGAACCTGCTGCAGCGCGATGACCACCGCGATGCCCGCGGTGAAGCCTTCAACCACGGGTGCCGGCAAGAAGCGAACGTACCGGCCGACCCCCGCTGCGGACAAGGCGAGCAGGGCGAGGCCGGCGAGGAAGCCGACGAATAGAACACCCGTCGCCCCGAACTGGTGGACGACCGGAACCAACACCACGGTCATCGCCCCCGTGGGCCCGGATACCTGCAGGTTGGAACCTCCGAAGATCGCCGCTACCGCGCCCGCCACCACGGCTGTCGCGATGCCCGCCTCCGCGCCCAGTCCGGAAGTGGCACCGAAGGCGAGCGCCAGCGGCAACGCGACGACGGCGACGGTGAGCCCGGCCAGCAGGTCGCGACGCGGGGATCGTTTGACCGCGTCCCAGTCGGAGCTCGGGGGCAGGAGCGCACGCAGGCGCGTCGTGAACGCATCAAGCACGGAAACCGCCGGAAGCTCAGGAGCCTGCTTCGGACGCGAGCTCGGCCAGCAAGGACTGCTGTCCGGAAATCACATTGGTCAGCACGGCCCTTGCCGCATCCATCATCTCGGCGACCTCGGGACTGCTCAAGGTGTAGAGCACGGTCGAGCCCTCACGGCGCGAGTTGACCAGGCCCGCACGACGCAGCACCGCCAGCTGCTGAGACAAGTTGGATGGCTCGACGTCGATCTCGGTGAGCAGCTCGTGCACGGGTCGCGGGCCTTCCAGCAGCAGCTCGAGAGCCCGTACCCGGACCGGGTGCCCAAGGTTGCGGAACAACTCGGCCTTGGCCTCGTGAAGCGGTTGACCCATGGCTCGAGTATTTCACAACTTTCGTATTTCTTCAATTCATAATTATGCCATGGCTACTCTCGAGTTCCGCCAACCACGGGTTCAGAGCTCGAAATAACGGGTGATGCCGCCGAGCATCAACTGGATCCCGATCGTGGCGATCAGCAGCCCACCGACCTTGGTCGCGATCTGTTCCGCCTGCTCGGAGAGGTTCAGGTGCCGGGCAACCAGCAGATGCCCGATCGGCAGCATGACCACGGCTACCGCGACCGCGACCAGGGCGGCAATCGTGCCCGTTCCGTCCGAGGTCGACGATGCGATCGTGATCACCGTGGTGATCGCGCCAGGACCGGCGACGAAGGGGATCGCGTACGGCACTATGACGCTGCCGTCGAATGACTCGGGAAGCTCCCTGGCTTCCTTGCCACCCTGGGCGCGGCTCGGTTCCCCGCCGAACAGCATCTCGAACCCCATCAGGGTGACGATGATTCCCCCGGCGATCCCGAAAGCTCCCAGGTCGATCCCCATCAGGTCGAGCAGTTCCCTGCCGACCAGGGCGGCGCCGAACAGTACGATCGCCACGGCGACCGTGATCCGGCGGACGAACTCACCGCGACGCTCGGGTTCGCCGGCGGTCAGCTGGCGGAAGAAGATGCCTCGGGTGACCGGATCGGTGATGACCACCACCGCCACGATCGCCTGGAGATAGAAGTTCAGGTCCCCCTTCATGGGCTCACGACAACTCTAGGAACGTGGTCGGTCGGACTCGCGGTGCCCGGATGGCTAACCTCTTCGCCAATGGCTGACTACATCTTCACCATGTACCAGGTCTCCCGGGTCCACCCACCCGACAAGGAGGTCCTCAAAGACATCTCGCTGAACTTCCTGCCGGGAGCCAAGATCGGCATCCTCGGGCCGAACGGCGCCGGCAAGTCCTCGCTGCTGAGGATCATGGCCGGGACCGACACCGAGTTCAAGGGCGAGGCCAAGCTGCGCGACGGGGCCACGGTGGGGATGCTCGAACAGGAGCCGCAGCTCGACGAGTCCAAGGACGTGCGCGGCAACGTCGAAGATGGGGTCCGCGAGATCAAGGACCTGCTGGATCGCTTCAACGAACTGGCCGCCAACTACTCGGACGAGACCGCGGACGAGTTCGCGAAGCTGCAGGCGAAGATCGACGCGGTCGACGCCTGGAGCCTCGATCAGATGCTGGACACGGCGATGGATGCCCTGCGCCTGCCGCCCGGCGACGCCGAAGTCGCGAATCTCTCGGGCGGCGAGAAGCGCCGCGTGGCGCTCTGCCGCCTGCTGCTCTCCAAGCCCGACCTGCTGCTGCTCGACGAGCCGACCAACCACCTCGACGCCGAGTCGGTCGCCTGGCTGGAACGCCATCTGGAGGAGTATCCGGGCACCGTCGTCGCCGTGACCCACGATCGGTACTTCCTCGACAACGTGGCCGGCTGGATCCTCGAGCTGGACCGTGGCCGCGGCATCCCCTTCGAAGGCAACTACAGCTCCTGGCTCGAACAGAAGCAGGCTCGCCTCGCCCAGGAGGAGAAGCAGGAATCGGCCCGGGCGAAGACGATCGCCTCCGAGCTCGAATGGGTGCGGGAGAACCCGAAGGGCCGGCGCAAGAAGTCGAAGGCCCGCCTCGCCCGCTACGAAGAGCTGCTGGCCGAGGAGAAGAACGTCAAGCTGGACCAGGTCCAGATCCACATCCCGGCCGGCGACCGGCTCGGCAACGTGGTGATCGACGCCGAGCACTTGAACAAGGCCTTCGGCGAGAAGCTGCTGATCGAGGATCTCACCTTCAAGCTGCCGCCGGCCGGCATCGTCGGGATCATCGGCCCGAACGGGGCCGGCAAGACGACCCTGTTCCGGATGATCGTCGGGGACGAAGAGCCGGACGGTGGCGAGATCCGACTCGGCGACACCGTCCAGCTGGCCTACGTCGACCAGTCGCGCGACGCTCTCGACCCCGAGAAGACGGTCTGGGAAGAGATCTCGGACGGGGACGAGAACATCACCGTCGGCGCCAACAAGATGAACTCGCGCGCCTACGTCGGCGGCTTCAACTTCAAGGGTTCGGACCAGCAGCGCAAGGTGGGGGTGCTCTCCGGCGGCGAACGCAACCGGGTCCACCTGGCCAAGCTGCTGAAGACCGGCGGCAACCTGCTGCTGCTCGACGAGCCGACCAACGACCTCGATGTCGACACCTTGCGGGCGCTCGAAGAGGCGCTGCTGAACTTCGCCGGCTGCGCCGTGGTGATCTCGCACGATCGCTGGTTCCTGGACCGGGTCGCCACCCACATCCTCGCCTTCGAGGGCGATTCGCAGGTGGTCTGGTTCGAAGGCAACCTCGAGGCGTACGAGGAGAACCGCCGCAACCGCCTCGGCGCCGAGGCCGACCGGCCGCACCGCATCACCTACAAGCGCCTGACCCGCTGATCGACTCACGCCGCCAGAAGGTTGAATCCGTAGATTCCCCGCTTGCGCTGACGCGAGTCGGGCGAGATCATTGGGTACATGGCTACTTTCAAGCGCGTGCTGGTCGGCCATGACGGCGGTGAGCACGCAGATGATGCCCTAGCCCTCGCGCGCCTGGTCGCCGAACGGACCGGAGCGGAGTTGGTCCTTGCCTCGGTCGTGCCGAACCCGGTCGGCGGCAGCTTCGCACCGGCCCTGCCGGCCGATGGCCACACCGAACTGGTGGCCAAGGCCCGGGCCTGCCTGGAGGGCGTCGCCGGCGAAGGCGGGCCGGCGATCGAGCTCGAGCAGTCCTCCTCCGCCGCCCATGGCCTGCAGTCGGTCGCCGACCGGATCGGAGCCGACCTGGTCGTGATCGGGAGCAGCTCCCGGGCCAAGCCGGGCCATGTCCGCGCCGGACGCAAGGCGCGACAGCTGATGTCCGGAGGGGCGAGCGCGGTCGCGGTCCCGCCGGCCGGTTTCCGGGACCGGCCCGAGCTGGCCCGGATCGGGGTCGGTATCGACGGCTCGCGCGAGTCGAAGCTCGCGACCGAAGTCGCGACCGAGCTGGCCCCCGACGGGGCGGTATTGAAGCTGATCGCGGTCGCGGCCGGTTACGCCGACGAGTGGGGGCGCTGGGGCGTGACCTACCCGCTGGCCGAGATGGCGGAGGCGACGCGGGAAGCCGCCGAGAACTACCTGGACGAAGCCGAACCGATCGTCCCCGAGCGCCTCGGGACGGAACGCGTACTGCTCGAGGGGACGGCGCCGATCCGGCTGGCCGAGGCGTCGGAAGGGCTCGACCTGCTCTGCCTCGGCTCCCGCGGCTACGGACCGGTGCGGCGCGTCCTGCTCGGCTCGGTCTCCTCGGATGTGGTCAACCACGCCGCCTCGGCGGTGATGGTCGTGCCCCGGACCGACCGGGACGAAGACTGATCAGAGCGGGGCAAGAGCGCGGCGCGGCTATTCGACCATGCAGCCGGTCTGGTTCCAGAAGCTGGACCAGATGCCGAAGGCCTTCGGCACGGCGTTCGCGATCGCCTGGGCGCGCACCTTGTAACCCTCGGAGGTGAAGTGGATGCCGTCTTCGATGAACCACTTGTCCTGGACCTTGTTCGCCCAGTCGTAGATCCGCATGTTCGGATAGTCCTTGCAGGCGTTCAGCAGCTCGTCGTCCCAGGCCTGCATGTTCTCCTCGGAGTAGGCCGGGTTGCCGGGGTTGAGGGTGCGGACGTTGATCCACAGGGCCGGGTTGCCGTCGGCCACATTCATCAGACTGTCGATCCGCTCCCGCATGCCCACGGTTGAGCCGACCGCGACGTTGGCGGTGTCGTTGGTCCCCATCGCGAAGATCCAGCAGCCCTTGAAACCGGAGTCGGCGATCGCCTGAGCCGCCTCGACGGCGTTGGGCTGCCCGTTCACTTCCTCGTAGGAGGAGCGGGCGCCTGAAATGTCGATGTGCTGTTCATACACCCCGACCGCCTCGAGCCGGGCGTCGAGCTGATCGTTCTTGTCGGGCAGGTAGTTGTCGGCTTCCGGCCCGTACAGGCCGACCGAGGTCGAATCGCCGATGTAGGCGACCGAGTCGCAGAGGCTCTTCGGGAACTCGTTCCGGTCCTTCTGGCTGATCACCGTCTTGGCCACCGGCGCGGCGGTGGCAATCTCCTTGACCGCCTCCTGGCCGGCCCCACCGGTCTCGGCGATCGGGGCGATCGGGCTCGAAGGCGCGATTCCGACCATCGCCAGCAGCAGAAGCAACACCACCAGGCCTCCGGCGACGGTCAGGCCCTTGCCTTCCGGCCCGAACTTCTTCCATTTGAACTCGCCGGCCCGGAACCGCTTCCAGAGCCGGCCGATCGCGCCCTTGCGGACCGGGTCCTCGATGAACTTCCACGAAAGTGCGGCGACCAGGAAGGTGGCGCCAACCTGGACCGGGGCCCGAAGCCAGTGGAAGCCGTGCGAATCGGAAGGGGTGGTCAGGATGATGATCGGCAGCTGCCAGAGATAGATCGCGTAGGAACGGACCCCGATCCAGCGGAGTGGCCGGCAGCCGATGATCGGCCCGAGCCGGGTGGCTGGATGGGCCAGCACCGCGACCACGATCGTGGTCGCGATCGCGAGGATGACCATCCCGCCCCGGTAGAGGAAGGGCGAGAACTCGGAGGTCTGCCAGATCAGGATGAAGATGACCAGCAGCGCCCCGACCCCGAGCAGATCCATGTTGCGGCGGGCCTTGGGTGGCAGGTTCCGGTCCAGCCTCCGGCTCGGCCAGACCATGGCCAGGGCCGCCCCGAAGAGCAGGGCGAAGGCGCGGGTGTCGGTGCCCTCGTAGACCCGGGTCGTGTCGAAGCCCGGCGTGTAGAGCACCGCCATCAGGACCGCCGAGACGATGCCGAGGCCGAGCGTGACCAAGGCCAGGTTGGGCCGGATCCGCTCGCGGCGCGCCTTCTTGCCGCGATCGTGGTGGGGGGAGATCTTCACCAAGAGCAACAGCAGCCAGGGCCAGATGATGTAGAACTGCTCCTCGACCGCCAGCGACCAGAGATGGCTGAAGACGGAGGGAGCCCCGAAGCGGTCGAAGTAGGACATGCCCTGGCCGATCGCCCACCAGTTCTCGACGAAGAAGATCGAGGCGACGGTTTCCCCGCGGAGGTTGTCGAGCAGGTCCGGGTTGCCGATCCAGACCCAGATCAGCACCACCGCCAGCATCGTGAAGAGGGCGGGCAGAAGCCGCCGGGCGCGGGCCAGCCAGAAGTTCTTCAGGCTGAGCTTCCGGGTCACCCATCCTTCGAGCAGGATGTCGGTGATCAGGTAGCCGGAGAGCGTGAAGAAGACGCCGACCCCCAGCAATCCGCCCGGCGCGAAGCCCACCTGCAGGTGGTAGGCGATCACGGCCAGGACGGCGATCGCTCGGAGGCCGTCCAGGCCAGGCATGTAGCGCTGGCCTGATCGCCTTTCTACTGGTTCCGGCATGTCCCCGGAAATCTATCCGGCGGCAGCATTTCCCATCTGCGCCGCGCGTGCCTCGTCGACATCCTCCGCGTCCCGCCGGTGCCAGCGGAAGAAGTACTCGTGGGCGATCACGCCGACCAGCGCCAGCACGAGCAGGCCACCGGTGACCAGGGCAGCCGGCTCGACCAGGTAGGCGAAGAGGCCGATCAGGACACAGGCGGCCGCGCCGCTGATCCGTCGCCAGGGCAGGCCGTGGGTGAGCCGCCAGCGGGTCGGGATGAAAGCCAGCAGGTACACGGTCGGCCCCGCCACGACCGCGATCAGCTCTGGCGCGTGGAGGTACTCAGTCGGGTGGGCGAGCACCAGCTCGTCACCGACCGCGCAGAGGATGATCCCGGCGATGATGCCGATGTGGCCGTAGGTGAAGATGTCGCGGCCGATAGCGGTCCGGTCTTCGGCCTCGTCGAGCACCCGCTCGAGGGTCGTCGCCATGTAGTTGAAGTAGAGCCACCAGAGGCAGGCGGTACTGACGAAGGCCGCGGCGAAGGCCAAGGCGGTCGTGAGGTCGAAGTCGAGCCCGGAAGTGGTCGCGCCGGTGAGCACGATGGTCTCACCGAGGGCGATGATCGTGAAGAGCTGGAAACGCTCGGCGAAATGGCCGCTCGATACCTGCCAGGCGGTGGTGCTGACCTTCTTCAGCCAGGGCACGTAGTAGGTGATCAGGGGACCGCCGTAATCGATCGCGAGGGCGAGAAGCCAGAGCAGGATGCGGGTGTCGCCATCGGTCAGGGCGCCGCCGATCCAGAAGATCCCGGCGAAGCAGAACCAGTGGAGGATGTGGAGGCCGCGAGCCCGGGCGATGGTGTGCGGCTCGGCGGTGAAGGTGAGGAAGCTCTGGCGGCCAACCTGGATGAACACGTAGGTGAGCGCGAAGAGCAACCCCTTGTCCCCGAAGGCTTCGGGGATGGCGACCGCCATGAGCAGGCTGGCCATCATGATCACCAGCAGTAGAAAGCGCACCGGCATGCGGTCCGGGTCGAGTTCGTTGGTCGCCCACGTGGTGTATTGCCAGGCCCACCAGACGACCAGCAGGACCATCGCCGATTCGAGTGCGCCGCGCCAGTCGAGGTGCTCCAGCAGCAGGTGCGAGACCTGGGTTATCGCGAAGACGAAGACCAGGTCGAAGAAGAGCTCGAGGGTCGAAGCCCCGAAGGTGTCGTTGACGTTGCGGCGGGCCCGGGAGCGCGGCATCAGGGTTCGATCACGTGGCTCGGGTCGGGCTGCAGCTCCGGCGGGGCTTCCGAGTAGTCGCCGAAATGGCCGTCCCGCTCGCGGATCACCTCGCCCACCCCGCCGCGCTCGGCCTTGTCGATGAACTCAAGGGCGTCCGGGGTGTTGCGCATCAAACCGTCCAGGATCGGGCCGAGGGTCTGGGTCGAGGCCAGGCCCATGTTCTCGTAGGCCTGGTTGACCACGAGCTTCATCGCGGCGAGCTGGGAGGACGGGATCTCGACCAGGTCGGCGGCCAGCCCGGCCACGGTCGCTTCGAGCTGCTCGAAGGGGACGGCCTGGTTGATCAGCTCGACCTCGGCCGCCTGCTTCCCGTTCAGCGGCCGGCCGGTCAGGGCGTGGAACTTGGTCCGGGCCAGGCCGAGCCGGTAGACCCACATGCCGGAGAGGTAGGCGCCCCACATGCGGCTGTAGGGGGTGCCGATCACCGCGTCCTCGCTGGCCACGATCAGGTCGGCGCAGAGAGCGAAGTCGCTGCCGCCGCCGACGCAGTAGCCGTGGACCTGGGCGATCACCGGCTTCGGCGTCCGCCAGATGCTCATGAACTTCTGGGTTGGCGAGAGCTCGGGGGCGGTCGCCATCGCGAAGTCCTTGCCCGGATCCCACTCGCCGTCGGTCGCGAGGTACTCGTCCCAGTGCTCGAAGCCGCCGCCGAAGTCGTACCCGGCGCAGAAGGAGCGGCCGGCCCCGCGCAGCACGATCACCTTGGCCTCCGGGTCGCGGGTCGCCTCCCCCACCGCCGCCTCGACCTCGTCCGGCATCGGCGGCACGATCGTGTTGAGGCGCTCCGGCCGGTTCAGGGTGATCGTCGCGACCGGGCCGTCGGTCGAGTAGAGGATCGTCTCGTAGCTCACGGAACCTGAGCCTACCGCCGAGGGTCGGAAGTGAAGCGGCCTGGCTGTCAGAATCCGGGGCATGAGCGATGAAACGGGACCGATCACCGTCTACGGGGCAACCGGCTACACCGGCAAGCTGATCGCGGCCGAGCTGGCAGCGAGGGAGGTCCCGTTCGTCCTCGCCGGGCGCAACCAGGAGAAGCTGGAAGCGGTCGCCGACGACCTTCACGGCCCGGGTCCGAAGCCCGAGGTACGGGCGGTGGCCAACACCGATGCCCGCGGGCTGCGCGAACTGTTCTCCCGCAGTGGCGCGGTGATCGCCTGCGCCGGGCCTTTCTCGCTTCACGGCGAGCCGGTCCTGGCCGCCGCGGTCGAGGCCGGCTCCCCGTACCTCGACACGACCGGCGAGCAGGACTTCATCCGGCGGGCCTTCGAGGTCTACGGACCGAAGGCGCTGCAGGCCGGGTCGCCGATCATCCCGGCGATGGGGTTCGACTACGTGCCCGGCGACATGCTGGCGGCGCTGACCGCGGCCGAACTGGACGAGGGCGAAACGATCGACAAGGTCCGGCTCGCTTACCACGCGCCGTTCCAGCCGAGCCGGGGCACGATCCGCTCGGGCATGGAGATGATCAAGGGCGGCGATGTGGAGTGGCGGGAGCACGCGCTGCGGCCCGCCTCGCAGGCGGTCGGCCGACCCGACTTCGACTTCGGGGGCGAACTTGGCCTACAGAAGATGATGCATTACCCGGCCGCCGAGCACATAACGGTGCCGAGTCACCTTTCGCCCCGCTCCGTCGAAACCGGCCTGACGGTGGCCTCGTTCGCACCGGGGTCAGCCGGGCAGTTGATCTTGCCGGCAGTCAGCCGGACCCTCGGCCTGGCGATGCGGACACCGCTCCGGCAGTTGATGTCGAAGGCCGTCACCGCCCTGCCGGAGGGAGCCGATGAGGAGGGCCGCCGGGCGGCCCACTTCACGGTGGCCTGCGAGGTGACCTCGACCCGCCGCTCGCGGCGGGGCGTGATGAAGGGCACCGACGTCTACGGGCTGACCGCGGCCATGATCACCGAGGGGGCGATCCGCGCTGCTCGTGGCGAGGTCGGCGGCAGCGGTGCGCTGGCGCCTGCCAGCGCCTTCGACCCGGCCGGCTTCCTTTCCGGGTTCGGCCGCTTCAAGCTCGAATGGGAGATCGAAGCCGCCGGCTGACCCTCCGGGGAGGTCATCCCCGCTCGCTAGTGTGGATGACGTGAACGGGGATTTCGAAGCCCGTCAGATCATCCTTCACGGCCACCGTGTCATCTACCGCCAGACCGGTGATGGCCCGCCGTTGGTGCTGATCCACGGGATGATCAACTCCTCCCGGCACTGGGCCAAGGTTGCCGACCGGCTGGCCGGCGACTACACCGTGATCGCACCGGACCTGATCGGCCACGGCGAATCCTCGACCCCGCGCGGCGATTACTCGCTCGGTGCCCACGCGGCCAGCATCCGCGACCTGCTGACCGCGATCGGGATCGAGCGGGCGACGATCGCCGGCCACTCGCTCGGCGGCGGCGTCGCGATGCAGTTCTTCTACCAGTTCCCCCAACGTACCGAGCGGCTGATCCTGATCTCCAGCGGCGGCCTCGGGCGGGAGGTCAGCCCGATGCTCCGGGGCGCGGCCCTGCCCGGGGCGGGGATCGGGCTGGGCCTGGCCGCCAACCGCCTGGTGATCGGGGCGCTCGGGCTGACCACCTGGCTGCTGAAGCGAGCGGGCAGCGACCTCGGCCGCCAGACCGAGGCGATCGCCCGGGCCCTGAAGCCGCTTTCACCGCCGGGCGCCCGACGGGCCTTCCTCGAGACCTTGCGGTCGGTGATCGACATCCGCGGCCAGAAGGTCAGCGCCACCGACCGCCTGCACCTGCTGGAGACCACGCCGACCCTGATCGTCTGGGGCGAGCGCGACCACACGATCCCGATCGAGCACGGGGCCAACTCCCACGCGACGATCGCCCACAGCAGCTTCGAGACGCTGCCGCGGGCGGCCCACTTCCCGAACCTCGAGGATCCGGAAGGGTTGGCCTCGGCCATCGCCGCGTTCCTTGCCGAAACCGAGCCGGCAGCCGTGCCCGACGGGCGCTGGGGCAGGCTGGTCGAGAACGAGAACCAGGGGCAGGGATGAAGGGCGGCCGCCAGCCAGGCACGAGGGTCTTCGTGGCTCTGGACCCGCCGGCGGAGGTGCGAGCCGAGGCCGAGGCCTGGGCCCGACACCTGGCTCGCAGCACCCAGGGCCTGCGGGTCGTACCGGCCCGCAACTCTCACATCACGCTCGCCTTCCTCGGGCAGCGGGACGAGTACGAGATCGACCAGGTCGCGACCGCGATCGCCGAGACCGAAGGGCCGGTCGGTGGCCTCTCGCTGGGCGCCCCGGTCTGGCTGCCCCGGCGCCGCCCCCGCAGCCTCGCCCTCGACATCCACGACGACCGCGGCGAGTTGAAGGCATTGCAGGCCCGGATCGCGAGGGCGCTCGGGGAATCGCTCGGCTGGAAGGAGTCGCGGCCGTACCGCGCCCACTTGACCTGCGGCCGGACCGGCCGCGGCTTCGACCCCTCGGGCCTGCGGCTGCCGGTCAGCCCCTCGATCGCCTTCGAGTCGGAGGCGGTCACCCTCTACGCCTCGCACCTGAGTCCGGAAGGCGCCGAGTATGAGGCGATCGAACGTTTCGAGGCGGGGGCCGGGGCTCAGTAGAAGCCGACCCGGGCCAGCGGTTCGATCAGCTCCCGTTCCTCGTAGGAAAAGTGGGATCTGAGCGCGTCGGTCAGCAGGTCGACCGCCTGCCGGACCTCCCCCATCCCGCCGGACTCGCCCGCGACCAGGGCGACCAGAGCCTCGTCGAGCCGGTCGAGCAGCTCGGTGATCACCTCGTGCTCGTCGCCCAGCCGGTCCAGCACCGGGGTCAGCTCGGGAACGCTGCGTCGCAGGTGCGGGAAGACGCTGCGGTCCTCGAGCGTGTGGTGGCCGGTGACCACCCGGCAGTAGGACTCGCAGTAGACGCCCAAGGTCCAGTTGTTCTGGCGGATGGTCATGCGGTTGATGTACGAGCGGACCTCGTCCGCTTCGACCTTGCCCTGCTCGACCTGTGCGACCAGGCCGCGCAGCTGCTCCAGTTCCTGCCGCAGCGCATCGTGGACGTCGATCAGGTGCTTGCCGGCCGCCTGCTCGTCCGGCGAGTAGAGCCGGTCCGGGTCGCGGGCCGGTCCGCTCGGCCTGGTTTCGTCGTCCCAGACCTGTTCGCTGCTCAGCCTCGGACCGTCCGGCGTGGCGACGGAGGCGAACGGCGTGCCCGCCCCACCCCGCACCCCGGCCGTCCCACCCGGTTGCTCAACCGCCCCCTCGGGAGGCGCCTCTTCCGCTTCTGGGTGGTCCCCCGTCCCACCGGTGCCACGGGCCCGGGCGGCCTCGACCAGCTCCCGCGTCGCCGGCGCGACCTCCTCGGCGAAGACCCTGAGTTGGCTGGCGTCGCCGACCGAGAGGATGTAGCTGCTCATGCCCACCTCCAGGGTGAGCTCGGCCAGTTGTTCCGGCCAGTCGCCGGGCTCGCCGCGGGGCCATCCGCTGTCCGAGCCGGGGTCGGCGAGCAGGTTGTACATGCGCCGGATCTCGCCCGGGTCGCGGCCGGCCGCGCGGGCCGCCTCGTCGATCCGGTCGTTCATCGCCGGCAGTTCGGGCGGGTCGGCGTATCCGACCGAGGGAACCCAGCCGTTCGCCTTCGCTCCGGTCAGGGCGAGCATGCGGGGCTTGTAGGCGCCGAGCCAGATGCCGATCGGGTGGACCGGGGCCGGCCCCGGATGGGCTCCATTCACCGTGTAGTACTCGCCCTCAAAGCGGATCGAGCGGCCTTCCATGTTCCAGAATGCGCGGATCACCTCGATCGCCTCGGTCAGCTGGTCGACCCCTTGGCCGGGTGTGAGCCGGCGGCCACCCATCGCTTCGATCGCTTCCCAGAAGGCGCCGGCTCCGAGCCCCAGTTCGGCCCGGCCGCCACTGATCACGTCCAGGCTGGCCACGCTCCGGGCCAGCACGGCCGGCGGCCGGAGCGGCAGGTTGGCGACATTGAGCGCCAGCCGGACGTTGCTGGTCTCGCCCGCCAGCGAGGCGAGCAGGGTCCAAGAGTCGAGGAACTTCGCCTGGTACGGGTGGTCTTGGAAGGTGACGTAGTCGAGCCCGAGCACATCCGCCTCCTTGGCCAGTTCGACCACCCCGGATGCCTGGTCGGCAACCGGCGTCACGAAGATCCCGAACTCGAGGTCATGCCCGTAGTCAGCCACAGGCGGATGCTCTCACAACGACCAACTCGCCTTCCGGGGGCGATGTGCCACCAAAGACGCGGCCGATCGCCCCCACAGACGCGCAGGAGCTGGCGTATCTACTTGACTCGGAAGGCGCCGCGCATCAGCGGGTGGATGCGGCAGAAGAAGGTGTAGGTGCCTTTGGGCAGGTTCTTCGGGGTCGACCAGGTGGTGCGGCCGACGGTCGGGGCGTCGGCTTCGCCTTCGCCGGGCAGGTCGCCGAGCTGGCCCGACTCGAACTGGAACTTGCCGTCGGCGATCGGGTAGGCGATGCCGGTCGACTTGTTACAGGGCGTCTTGCAAGAGGTCAGTGAGTGCCAGATCTGTTGCCCGACGTCATAGTCGGAGAGCTGGAAGGTCAGGCTCTTGCCCTTCTTCACGACCGGTGGCCTGCCCGCTTCGCCGGGCAGGCGGAAGTCGGCGCCGTTGTAGACGAAGTCGCTGATCACGAAGGGGTTCGCCCCGACACTCGCCCCGTCGGGCAGCTTGGTCGGGTCGCGACCGACCACCGGCAGGCCGCCTCCGTGGTCGTCGTTCTCGCTGTAGTGGCCGTGTACCGGCTTGCCCTTGTAGTCGACGCGGGCCTTGTACGGGTTGCGGCCGTGCTCGCCCTCGGCCATGTAGACGACCATGATCCCCATCGACTCGGGCCAGGACGCGCGCTTGGAGTCATAGGTCGCGTTGGTCGAAAGCACGTCGCCCTTCTTGACCTCGACCTTCCAGTTCGCGGGCGAGCCGTACATCGCCATGTCCCAGGAGACCGGGCCGGCCGGCTCGAAGTACTTCACCCGCGAGCGATAGAGATGGACCTTGTCGCCCTTGACCCTCGGTTGCTTCTTGGCGCAGGCGCGGTACTTCTTCATCTTGGCTTTGTACTTGCGTAGCGCTTTGAAGTAGCCGTTGACCTGTCGCCGATCTTTCCTACGGCCGTCGTTCACCGGATGCGGCACCGCGGGTTTCCCGGGCTTCTTGCATTTCGGTCCCTGGTATTTCGCGCCGGGACGCTGCAGGTACAGGTCGGTCCAGAGGCCGCCGGCGTGGACGTGGCCGGCCGTGGCGAGCAGGACGCCGTCGCGGTCCACGGTCCACTTGTTCTTCTCGACCCCGTTCGGGTAGGGGTTCTTCGCGTCGTCCGGGTAGGTGAACTTGCCGTCCTTGCCCCCGCTGCCGCGCCAGACGTCGAAGACCGGGTAGATGCTGCCGTTGTCGACGTCCATCCAGATCGGCGTGACCGGCTTGATGCCCTCGGCGGCCGGCGAATCGGCCGGGATGAAGTCGATCGTGTAGGTCGCGTAGAGGGTCATCGCTTGCGGCGTGAGGTTGTGGATCATGTGGTTGAGCAGCCAGAAATCCGAGGCCTTGTACTGGTAGCCGTACCCGGCCGGGAACTGGGTGATGGTCTTTTCCTCACCGGTCGCGAAGAAGCGCTCCTGGCCGCCCGAGGTCGCGTCCCGGCGCGACAGGTTGATCCAGACGCCGTGGTGGAACATCACCTTGCTCGAAAGCGGCACCGTCCCGTCCTCGTTCACGAGATTGGGCTTGATCCGGGTGATCCAGCCATCCACGGCCGGCTTCTCGACCCCCGACATCGGCCGGAAGGCGATCCGGTTCTGCCCTGGGGTCACGGTCAGCGGGCCGACCCGGTAGGTGATCCGCTCGACGCCATTGCCGAGGTACTTCGTCGAGCTGTGCGGCAGCAGGGCCGAGGCGCTCTGGGGCAGGATGAACAACGCGGCAAGAGCGAGGATCAGGACCGAGGCCTTGCCGAGCTTCATGCGCCCTACTTGACCTTGCGGGTAGCGGTCGAAGGCTTGCCGAACAGGACCGAGGCCTTGACCTTGATCTTGGCCGACTTGCCCTTCTTGATCGCCTTGCGGCCGGCCTTGGACAGCGGGATGGTCACCGTCTTCGTCTGACCGGCCTTGAAGTTCAAGTGCTGCTTCATGCCGAGGCCGGCCTTGCCCTTGTAGGCGTTGAGGGTCACGTTCTTGGCCGCACTGACGGCCTTCACCTTGACCCGGATGCCCGACTTGCGAACCTGCTTCAGCTTCTGCTTGGCGAAGGAGACCTTGACCGCAGGCCGGGCCACGATGGTCCCGGTCGAGCCGTCGATGGTCAACTCGCCACTCATGCTGAGCCCGTGCAGCACGCAGTAGAAGGGGTATGTGCCCGACTTGAGGTACTGGGTTCCCTCGACGACCTTGACCGTCCCGCCCGGGGCGGCGTCGGCGTAAAAGAGTGGATTGCCGTCGGGGCCGACTTGATTGGCCCTGATGTCGTGGTAGGAGGTCGAAGCCGAGTTGTCGAAGATCGCCTCCTCGCCGAGTCCCTGGGTGTAGGGGCCGGGCAGGAATGCGTAGGCGGTCGGGTCGGACTGGATCGTCGCAGCCGCGTTGGCGGAGCCGGCCATGACTCCGAAGACGGCAACTGCGGCCGCCAGCCCCAACGCAATTCTGGAACCGATCCCTCCCATACAGGGGCACATCATGACGCATATCAAATAACCATGCAAGCGGCCTGGTCTTCGCCAGACGCAACAGAAACCCGCCCTCCCAGAGAAGCAATGGATGGTCGGGAGGGCTCCGTCGGGTGGCGGCCCCGCATCCCTCTTCTCGATGTGACAGTTTTCGGGAATGTCGCAGACCCCCGAAGAGCGGCCCGACCTGACCGAGCTGAAACGGCGCCGGGCGCTGACCGAGGACGAGGCCCGGCCGGAGGCGGTCGAGCGCCGCCACCAGCGCGGTGGCCGCACCGCCCGTGAAAACCTCGCCGACCTGGTCGACCCCGGCAGCTTCGTCGAGTACGGCCGCCACGCGATCGCCGCCCAGCGCGCCCGCTTCGAGACCGACGACCTGGTCAGCCGCACGCCCGGTGACGGCCTGCTCGCCGGCACCGCCCGGGTCAACGGCGACCTCTTCGGAGAGGGCTCGAGCTGCGCGGTGCTCTCCTACGACTACACGGTCCTGGCCGGCACCCAGGGGGCGATCGGCCACCTCAAGAAGGATCGCCTCTTCGAGCTGATCGAGAAGATGAAGCTGCCGACGATCTTCTTCGCCGAAGGCGGCGGGGGCCGGCCTGGCGACACCGACTTCCCGGTGGTTTCCGCCTTGCAGGTCCGCGCCTTCGCGCTCTGGGCGAAGCTCTCCGGCGTGGTTCCGCGAATCGCGGTCGTCAAGGGCCGCTGCTTCGCCGGCAACGCGGTGATCGCCGGCTGCGCGGACCTGGTCGTGGCGACCGAGGATTCCTCCCTCGGCATGGGCGGCCCGGCGATGATCGCCGGGGGCGGACTCGGGGAGGTCGAGCCGGACGCCGTGGGGCCGGTCTCGGTGCAGGAGCCGAACGGCGTGCTCGACCTGGTGGTGGCCGACGAAGCGGAAGCGGTCGCGGCGGCGAAGCAGCTGATCGGCTACTTCCAGGGCCGGACCGGATGGACCCCCGGTGACGAAGCCGACCAGACCGTGCTGCGAGAGATGGTCCCCGAACGCGAGCGCCGCGCCTTCGACGTGCGACCGGTGGTCGAGACGATCACCGATCCCGGGTCGACCACCTTCCTGCGCGAGAAGTTCGCCCCGGAACTGGTCACCGCCCTGGCTCGGATCGAAGGTCGGCCGGTCGGCCTGATCGCCAACGACTCCCGCCACATGGCCGGCACGATCACCAGCGACTCGGCCGACAAGGCAGCCCGCTTCCTGCAGCTCTGCGAGACCTTCGGCCTGCCGGTCATCTCGTTGGTCGACACACCAGGGTTCATGGTCGGCCCGACCCATGAGGAGACGGCGTTGGTCCGGCACACCTCCCGGCTGCTGGTCGCCGGGGCGGCCCTGACGGTGCCGCTGATCGCGGTGGTGCTGAGGCGGGCCTACGGGCTCGGGGCACAGGCCATGGTCGGGGGCAGCCTGCACGAGCCGCTCCTGACCGTCACCTGGCCCAGCGCCCACCTCGGGCCGATGGGCCTGGAGGGGGCGGTGCGCCTGGCGATGCGGAAGGAGCTCGAAGCGATCGAGGACGAGGAGGAGAGGGAACGGCGGGTCCGCGAGATGACCGCGATGGCCGAACAGAATGCGCGGGCGATGAACGCAGCCCAGCTCTTCGAGGTCGACGACGTGATCGACCCGGCCGAGACCAGGTCGGTGATCGCCGCGACCCTGGCCGCCGCGCCCGCGAGGGTCGCGGAACGGCCGCCGCACCGCTTCGTAGATACTTGGTGACAGGCCCCTGAGGCCTGGATCCTCCGTGCCGGCAGCGCAACCCGCACGCCTGTTTCCGGTTATTGGAGTAACTTGATGTACGTCTTTGTCCGAGGGAACCGGGAGAGGTTAATGAGAGTCGGTAGTTCCGAATCGTTCATTTCACGTGGTCGTATCGTCACCGTGGCAGGCATCCTGCTGGCCGCGGCCCTGATGCTCATGGCAGTCGCCGACGGCGCCCGCGCGCAGGTGCTGTACACCGAATCGCTGCCCGGTGGCGTGCAGCGGACGACCTACCGCCTCGGTCCGGTCAACGTGACGCCCGGCCAGAATCGGATCGCTTTCCGGCCGATCTCCGGCAATTCCCGGCCCAACGTGAACGGTTGGATCACCCGGATCAAGCCTGACCTCGTCTACAAGGACGGCAGCATCCCGAAGTCCAGCAAGGTGATGTTCCACCACGGCGTCTGGATCAACACGTCCACCAACGAGCAGTTCTACGCGACGGGCGAAGAGAAGACGATCCTCACTCTGCCCCAGGGCTTCGGCTACCGGTACAAGACCAATGAGGTCTGGATCCTCAACGACATGATCCACAACCTCACGCCGGAAGCGATGCAGCTCTACTTCGAGTACACGATCGACTTCATCCCCGACTCGGCGGCCGAAGCCGATGACATCGTGCGGGCCCGTCCGATCTGGATGGACGTCGAGAACGGCAGCATCTACCCGGTCTTCGACGTCTGGCGCGACAGCGGTGGCGCCGACGGCGAGTTCACCTATCCGGCAGATGCGACCAACCCGTACCCGTCGGGGAACCAGAAGAACGTCAAGAACATTCCTGCCGACGGCGTACTGCTGGGTACGACCGGCCACGTCCACACCGGCGGCCTCCGGACCGATCTCTACCTGCGGCGGAACGGCGCGACCTACCAGGGCCCGACCTGTCCGGACCGGATCTCCTACGACGACCAGCTGTCGCCCCTGCGGGCCAAGCACTCGAAGTTGAAGGCCCGGATCAGCAAGATCAAGAAGCGCAACAAGAAGCTGAGCAAGAAGCGCAAGAAGATCGCCCGAAGCCTGAAACACAGAAAGAACAAGGCGAAGGCGAAGCGCCAGCTGCGCAAGATCAAGCGCCAGAAGAAGGCCAACTCGAAGACGATCGCAAAGGTCAACCGCCTGAAGACGACCAACAAGAAGGCGCTGGACAAGGTCGAGGCCAAGGACAAGGCCGAGCGTGATCGCGACGCGGCCTGCCGGAGCACCCAGCCCCGGGTCGACGAGGGCAACCGGGTCCACCTGTTCGAGTCGACGGCTCACTACTTCGATCCCCGCGGCCCGATCTCCTGGGACATGGCGATGATCAGCACCGGCGAGGACTGGCGGGTCAAGGTCAAGGCCGGCGACAAGCTGGAACTCCAGACGACCTACGAGACCAAGCGTGCCTCCTGGCCCGAATCGATGGGCATCAACATCGTCTACTGGGCCCGTGACACCGCGATCGCAGCCAAGTCCGGCCCGATCGATTCAGCGACCGCCAACGCCCCGGACCCGTACGGGACCAAGGTCGACAACGAAGGCGTGCTCAACCACCCCCACCTCGCTGAGAACGAGGACTACGGCGGCGAGACGCCGGTGGTCGGCCCCGACCCGACCAAGCTGCCCGACGGCGCGGAGACCGGCGGCCCGTTCACGATCAGCGACTTCGTCTACAACGGCGCCGATTTCCGCCTGCCCGGTGAACTCGGCCGGCCCCCGGTGGTCAAACAGGGCCAGTCGTTCACGTTCAAGCTCTCGGACTACGACATCAACAACGAGATCTGGCATTCGCTGACCTCCTGCGCGACCCCTTGCAACAAGTCGACCGGCATCTCCTACCCGATCCCGGACGGCAAGTTCCAGTTCGAGTCGGGCCAGATGGGGACGGGCGGGGCGCCGACGGTCGGCTACACGCAGTGGTCGACCCCGAAGGATCTGCCCAAGGGCACTTACACCTTCTTCTGCCGCATCCACCCGTTGATGCGCGGCGCCTTCCGCGTCAAGTAACCGAAGGGCACAAAGGCCACGCGCCGAGAGCGGAGTTGTCAGACCTATTGGCTGAGAACTCCGCTCTCGGCGGCCCACTCGGCGATCTCTGCGGCGGCGATCGGCATCAGAGGCCGAACCAGCGGGCCTTGCGGGAGGCGCCGAACTCGTCCTTCTCATCCCGCAGGGCGAGGGAGGGCGGGTTGAACTCACCGGTCTTTTCGGGGCCGGAGAGGAAGTCGATGTCAACCCGGGCGATGCGGTCCTCGCCGAACTCGATGTAGCAGGAGCCGCGGCCGTCATATGGCTCCGGCACGGGCTCGCCCCGAATCTCGGCGATCAGTTCGCGGGCCACGACTTTCGCCGCGCCTTCGGCGAAGACACCGGCCTTCGGCACCCCGGCCGTGGCCACGTCACCGACCGCGTACACGTCCTCGTACTTCGTCTTGAGGGTGGCGGAATCGACCGTCACGAAACCGTCCTCGGTCATGCCGCTCTCGATCACCACGGCGGGCGCCCGGTGTTTCGGCACCCCGAGGAAGAGGTCGAAGGGCAGCTCGGTTCCGTCGTCCAATGCGACCTTGCCCGGTTCGAGCCGAGCCGGCCGCTTGCCGCCGACGAAGGTGATGCCGCGCGAGTCGAACTCGGCCATCAGCGCGGCCGAGGTCTCCGGCGAAGGTGGGACCGGGCTGCCCAGCGGCATCACGAAGGTGATCTCGCACCGGTCGCGGACCCCGCGCCGGGTCAGCTCGTCGCTCAGCATCAGGGCGCATTCGCTGGGGGCCGGCGGACACTTGAACGGCGCCCCGCAGACGCCGATCACGGCGTGGCCGGAGTTGAAGTCGGCGATCGGTCCGGCCGCCGCCGCGGCCCCGGCGAAGGAGTAGAACTCGGTCCCGTACTCGGCCAGCCCCGGGGTCGCGTCGAAGTCGAAGTCGGCCCCGAGGGCGATGACCAGGACATCGGCCTGGTGGCTGCCCCGGTCGGTGGTGACGGTCCGCGCCTCGGGGTCGATCGCGGTGATCTCTTCCTTCAGCACGGTCACGCCGGGCTTGGCGATCGTCGCATAGGGCAGGCCGACCGAATCGAGGCTGGCGCCGCGGAACATCATGTCCAGCTTCGAGTAGCCGAAGGAGAAAGCGTCGCCCCGGTCGATCACCGTGACCTCGATCCGGTCCCCCAGTTCCTCGGCGAGCATCGCGCTCAACTCGAGCCCGCCGAAACCTGCTCCCAGCACCACGACTTTCTTGCTCACCGGGCCAGCATAGCGCCGGCCCGGCGAGTCCCGTCCAGGCTGCTCAGATCTTCCAGTTGACCTCGGTCAAGCGGGCGCTGTTGCCCGACGGGTCACGGAAGCCACAATCGATCCCGTATGGAGTCTCCTCCGGTTCCGAGGTGAACTCGACGCCACGTCCCTTCAACTCGTCAAACGAAGCTCGGCAGTCATCGGTGGTCAAGAACACCGTGCCGGCGAAGCCCTTGGACATCAGCTCCTCGACCTGCGCCTTGGTCGCGGCATCCATCACGGGCTCGCCCGGGATCGCCATCAGCACGATGCCGTTGTCCTGATTGGGAGGACCTACCACGAGCCAGCGGAAGTCACCCATCTCGGCCATCGTCACATCCGACTTCACTTCGAGGCCGACCTTCTTCGTCCAGAACTCGAGTGCCTCCTCCTGGTCACGTACCCACAGCTGGTTGAACTTGATCTCCATTTTCGGTTCCTTTCAATCGATGATCGTCGCGGCCGATCCTAGGAACTGCCGGAGGGGCTGTCTTCTCGAAACGTCCGGTATTGCGGCCGGCCATAGACCCGGGTGATGCAGGCAGGAATCATCGCCTGGGCCGCGGCTGGGGGATGCTCCTTCCGGTACGCGGTCGGGGTCATGCCGTAGGCCCGTTTGAACTGTCCACTGAAATGGGCCCGGGAGAGGTTGGCTGCCCGAGCCAGATCCTCAACCTCGAGCGGCTCCGAGTAGCGGGAGTCGGCGAGATCCCTCGCTCTGATCAGCTGTCTTGAAACTGTGGAGACGACCACGGTTCGATTATCGCGTGACTTCCCGCGCCGGCTCGGGTTGAAGGTTTGGATTCTCACGTAATTCTCAGGATCACCGCCTAGCCTGACCAGACCTCATGACGGAAGAGAAAGCAGATCGAGTGCGGCCCCTAGCGCGGCGCAGCCTGCGCCTCCAGTCAGACGAGCGGCTGCTCAAGCTCTTCCGCCGCGGAGTCGAACCAGCCTTCGACGAGCTGGTCCGGCGCTACCGCAACGCCCTGGTCGGATACGCCGGTTCGATCGCCGGCCGTGACCGGGCCGAAGACGTGGTCCAGGAATCGCTGGTCAAGGCCCACCGTTCGCTCGGCGGCGACCGCGAGATCGATCCCCGTCCCTGGCTTTACGCGGTGGTCCGCAACACGGCCCTCAACGATGTGCGAGACAACCGCAAACACCGCCATTTGGACCTCGTCGAATCTCCCGGGCACGGCGGAACGCCCGATGACGTGGTCGAGCAGCGGGAACGCTTCGCCGCGGTGCTCGCCGCGGTTGCTGACCTTCCGCCCGCCCAGCGAAGAGCGCTGGTCGACCATGAGCTCAGCGGTTTCTCCCACGAGGAGATCGCCGCCGAACTCGAACTCAGCACCGGTGCCACCAAGCAGTTGATCTACCGGGCCCGACTCACCCTCCGCAACGCCTGTGGCGCGATGATCCCGCTGCCGCTGGTCGCCTGGCTGGCCGAGAGCCCGGGCCTGTTCGCGACCGGCGCGGCCGGTGGCGGGGCCACGGCGACCGGCCTGATCGGCGCGATCGGCGGCGGTGGCGCGGCCAAGTTGGCCGCGGTGGCCGTGGTCGCGGGCAGCACGATCGCCGGCGGCATCGCGGTCGAGAAGCACGACTCTCACCCCCATCGTGAAAGCTCCGGCACAGCCCAGGCCGCGCCTTTCTCGTCGGCGAACGCGTACCAGGTGGTCTCGGACGTCCAACCGGCCAGCTCCGCGGACTCCGATGACGGTGACCAGAGCAGCAAGTCCGGGCAGCAGCCGGACGACTCATCGCGACCCGGGGCCATAGCCGTCGTCGGGCGTAGCAGCGGGAGCGGAATCCGGAGCGAGAAAACCGGCGACGAATCAAGCCGGGCCGACGGATCCGAGCCGGCCTCCTCGGAGGGGTCGGTCACCGAAGGCAGGCCGACCGGCGATTCCGGGGGCGACGGGTCCGGTCGCGAGTCGCGAGGCGATGGCCCCGGTGACCGGTTGTCGTCTACCGGCGGCAGCGGTTCCGGTCGGAACGGCGATTCTGAGGTCCCACCCTCCGGTGACGGTCCGCTCCGCAGCAGCGGTCCGGGCCCCGCCGCTGCCAGCAGCGTCCCCCGCGAATCGGACTCCTCCGGCAGCCCGGATCCAAGCCGTCCGCGTGACTTTCCCGGCTCCCCCGGGTCTTCGGGCCAGTAGCGCAAGCAAACACTCGAAAGGGAAGACATGAAGACCAAAAGGAGAGAGAGGATCGCCGTCCTCGCGACTGCCGTCCTCGCGCTGTTCGCGGTCTCGCTGCCGGCTACCGCCTCGGCCAAGGATCGCAACAAGGACAAGATCCCGGACCGCTGGGAGCGAACCCACAAGCTCTCGCTGAAGCGGGACCAGCGCAAGCTCGATCAGGACAAGGACGGGCTCCGCAACCGGGCGGAATGGCGGGCGGGCACGAACCCTCGCGACAAGGATTCGGATGACGACGGAGTCAGTGACCTCAAGGAGAAGGCCGGCGTGATCTCTGCCTACGACGAGGAGACCGGCGAGTTGACGCTGACCCTCTACGCGGGCGGTGAGCTGACCGGCTCGGTCACCGATCAGACCAGGGTCAAGTGCGAGTCGGAAGAGGCCAGCACCGACGACGAAAGCACCGATGGGGAATCGGGTGACGAAGCCGAGGCCGAAAACTTCCGCGGTTCCGGCGGTACGTTCGAGGACGAGTCGGGCGAGGACCGGGACGGTCACGGCGGTCGCGGTGAAGGCTGCGGCGGCGACTGCTCCGTCGAAGACCTGGCCAAAGGCGTGGAAGTGACCGAAGCCGTGATCAAGTACACGGCCTCGGGCAAGGTCTTCAAAGAGTTGGAGATCGTCGCTTCCGCGGACGAGTGATCTGTCCCCCCAACAGATCCCCCGGGGAAGGGGCCGCTCACGCGGCCCCTTCCTTGTGGCAGCATCGTGGCCGTGGCCGCTGCCGGAGAAAACATCGAGCTCGCCCCGCTGACCACCCTGAAGCTGGGGGGACCGGCCGAACGGCTGGTCAAGGTCGACGAGACGGCGGAGCTGGTCAAGCTGGTCCAGGCCGCCGACGCGGAGCGGGAGCCCCTCTTCTTCCTGGCCGGTGGTTCGAATGTCGTGATCGCCGACCAGGGCGTGCCGGGGACCACGATCTGGATCCGGACCAGCGGCATCGAGGAACGCGAGCTCGAGGACGGCCGCGTCTCGATCACCGTCGCGGCCGGTGAGACCTGGGATGAACTGGTCGCGCGTACGGTCGATTCCGGCCTGTCCGGCATCGAGTGCCTGTCCGGCATCCCGGGGACCGTCGGCGCCACCCCGATCCAGAACGTCGGCGCCTACGGCCAGGAAGTCTCCTCGGTGATCGCGTCGGTCCTCGTGCTCGACCGCGAGTCCGGGGAAGTGAAAACCCTGACCGCCGACCAATGCGGGTTCGGCTACCGCTCGAGCCGATTCAAGGGCAATTCCCGTTTCCTGGTGCTGGGGGTCGAGTTCATCCTCGACCCCTCGGCCACCTCGGCACCGATCGCCTACGCCCAGCTGGCCGGTTCGCTCGGGATCGAGACGGGTGAGCGGGTGCCGCTCCCGGTCGCCCGGGAAACGGTGCTGGAACTGCGCCGCTCGAAGAGCATGGTCGTCGATCCGGCCGATCCGGATTCGGTCAGCGCCGGTTCCTTCTTCACCAATCCGCTGCTGGATCTGGCCGAGATGGCCGACCTGGCCGCCCGGGCCGAGGAGATCCTCGGTCCCGACGACGTACCACCTTCGTATCCGGCCCCCGAAGGGATGGCGAAGACCTCGGCCGCCTGGCTGATCGAGAGGGCCGGCTTCAGCCGCGGCTTCGGTGAAGGACCGATCGGGCTTTCCCGCAACCACACCCTCGCGATCGTCAACCGCGGTGGGGGCAGCACCGGGGAACTGGTCGCCTTCGCCCACGGGATAGCCGACCGAGTGGAATCGGTCTTCGGGGTGGCGCTGGTGCCGGAGCCGGTCTTCGTCGGCCACCACTGGTAGCCGTTCACACGGCGGACTTCAGGGCTTGCCGGTCAGCTTGCCGATCGTGTCCTTGACCCCGCCGACCGTGTTGTTCACGGTCTGCGAGACCGGATCCTTCCCGGGCAGGGTCGGGATCGCATCGGTGACCGACTGGGTTACCTGCTGAACCGGCTTCTGCACCGTGTCGGTCACGGTCTTGACCGGGTTGGTCGTGGTCGTCGAACCGCTGCCGGAGCTGCCGGAGCCGGATGAGCCGCCGCTCGAGCCGCCGCCGCTACCGCCGGAGGCACCGGAACTCCCATCGGAGCCATCCGACGATCCGCCTGTTTCCCCGCCGGTGTCACCGGGGGAGGTCTGTCCTCCATCACCGGGATTCTGGCCCTGGCTCTTGCCGCCGCCCGTCCGGTTGGGGTTGTCCTCGATCCTGGCCGAGCCGCGCCTCGACCTTCCGGGCGTCGACTCGTCCGCGACCGTGGCCGTGCCGGGGAGCTCGCCGGCGGTGGCCGTGCCAGGCCCGGTGGCGCCGGCCTCCCGCACGATCGCCGGTTGCCGTGAGGTCTGGTTCTGATGGCCGACCTGGACCGCCGGGGCAGTGCCGATCACTGCCGCCGCGGCCCCGACCGCGGCCACCTGGGTCGCGCCGGTGCCAAAGCTGATCATCGACTGGCCGGCCTGCCGGCCGACCCCGAGCAACGCGGCCATCAGGGCGACCGGGCGCCGGCTCGAGTAGCGACCGTCAAAGGCCCGCACCGCATCGGCGTCTAACTGGGCCCCGGCCTCTTCCCTCAGCACGACCAGGGCCTCTTCGTGCGAACGGGGTTGACGGTATGAGCGGGCCGAGGTGAGCGCGTCGAAAGTGTCGGCCACGGCGATGATCCGGGCGCCGACCGGGATTTCATCCCGGGCGATCCCGTCCGGGTACCCGCCGCCGTCGATCCGCTCGTGGTGGTGCCGCACGGTCGCGGTCAGCTCCGGGTCGCCCATGCCTTCGACCAGCCGGGCACCAGCCCCCGGGTGCTTCTTGATCTCCGCGAATTCCTCGTCGGTCAGGGCACCCGGCTTCTCGAGTATTTCCCAGGGCACCTCGATCTTGCCGACGTCGTGGAGCAGGGCCGCGGTACGGATCCGGGCCACCTCGACCTTGCCCAGTTTCATGCTCCGGGCAATCGTCGTCGCGTGGCGCGCAACCCGTTTCGAGTGCCCGTGGGTTCGGGGGTCGCGGGCTTCGAGCGCGCCGACCAGCCGTTCGAGTTCCTTCGCGCGCTGGTCCGGGGTCAGCCCTCGGCCGGCCTCTGGGCCGACGAACTCCTCGGTCCGCGAGAGCAGCTTCTCGAAACGGCGCCGACGCAGCCACCCCCAGAGCATCAGATCCTCGAACAGCAGCGCGCTGCCGGCCCGGCGTCGTTTCCAGAACTCCGAGATGCCGTGCGAGAAGAGCACCGAGATCGCCACCGGGACCAAGATCAGGAGTGCCGGGGAGGTGACCACACCGCTCATCCGGAGGCCGACCGCGGCCAGGCAGGGCACGATGAGGACGAGGGCCGTCAGGCCGATCGCCATTGGCAGGCTGCCTGTGCTCTTGTTGGCTGGAACGGGTTCCACTACTCCTCCAGAGCCTGGGGCCAGTCTATCCCCTTGCAACTAAGAGGAAACGCCCCTGTTCACGAAGCATACAGCCCGTGAAAACCGAAGGGGATGTGATGTGGCACCGAAGCCCGGGCGATTTCCTCCATATTTCGGGCGTCGAGGACCAGCAGACCCGATTTCCGCCTGCGCCCGTCGAGCACGACCGAGAGCAGCACACCGTCATCTTCGGATTTCGCCCCGGGCCTTGGCACGAAGACCGGCTCGCCCGGATAGACGCCCCATTCCCGCCAGATCCGTGACTCGCCCTTCTTCACGTCGGCCTTGACCAGCTGGTCGATGAAACCGCTCGAGCCCTTTCGCAGCCCGACCCCGTAGGCGTACCGGTAGTGCCGCCCGTTGACCCGGTCGTAGTTCTTCTGAGGCAGTTCGATGTAGGTCTCGATCAGGTCCCGCTGAGTCATCTTGCCGTTCGAGATCTTGATCTCGAAGCGCCGGTAGCGGGCCTGCGGCACCTTGTTCCCGGCCCGGATCTTCTTCAGGTAGAGCGCGTCGATCACCCCGGCGTCCTTGTGGGCACAGACGTCGATGACCACCTTGCCGTCCCGCTGGTAGGCGTTGATGTGGTGGAAGGCGAAGAAGGGGTCGGTCTCGACCGTGCGGGCCACCCCGCCACGCTTGCGGTCGACCAGGATGATCTGCGTCGGTTCCTCTCCCTGCCACTCGAAGTTGGTGATGATCGGGCCGCGGTCGGGGCTGAGGAACTTCGCCAGGTTGAACCGGTAGGGCTGGGCGACGATCACCACGTAGCGGCGGGTCAGGCCGAAGGAGTGGAGGTAGCCGGGCATCGATTGCGGGACGAAGGCGAGCTCGCGCCGCCTGCCGTTCTTCTCGGAGACGATCCGCAGGCCGCTGGGCGGCACCAGTTCGACCTCGTAGCTGAAGCGCTCCCGGGTTTCGGGATCGAAGTGCGGGTGCGCGGTACCGAGGCGGCCCTGCATCTGCTCGGCATCGCCGATGCCCATCGTGTTGAGGAACTTCGGGTTGAAGCGGACCGGGATCGGGATCTCGGTGTGGGCCCGGAACTGGCCGGCCAGCTTCTCGATCGAGACGTTCGCATTCGGGATCCGCCCCAGCACCGGCAGGGTCGAGACGCCGGAGAAGATCTGGCGGCAGGGGTCGGGGGCCGGGTCGGTGGCCAGCTCGGAGAACTTGATCCGCCCCTCCCGCTGCCAGGCCCAGTACTGGCTGGAACGCAGGAAGCGGTTGCGGTAGCTGACCTTGCCGCCGTGGAAGGAGAAGGCGTGAAGCATCGCCAGACCGTCGAACCAGTGGTTGAACTTCTCCTCGCCGATCTCGAAGAGCGCGGGGCCGTTGCGGAGCAGAGTGCCGGTCAGCCATTTCGGCAGCTTGCCGTCGAGGTCGATCCGGGGCAGATGGGTCTCGCGCTCCAGCGACTTGAAGGCGAGGTTGAAACCGGGCCGGCGCAGCTTGCCGTGCGGGTCGGCAAGCGCCTGGCCGATGCCGAGCGGACCGCTCGGCGCAAGCGCCCCGGCGGCAGCCAACCCGGCCGCCACCTTCGACCCCTCAACCAACAACTCTCGTCGAGTCTTCGACGAACTCTCTCCCATGACGAGATGGTACCGGCAGAGCCGGCCCATCTATCTATTGATTCTGTGGGCCGGCGGGTTCCTTTTGGCATCCGGCGCAGACCGGATGCCGTGCAGATATCAAGAGCGCCTGGAGGCGCTCTTGTCGGTGTAGAGCTCCGCGTCGGCACGATCGACGCAGGCCTGGAGCTCTTCACCAGGGGCGAGTTGTGCAACCCCGTATGACCAGTCGACGGGAGAAACTTCCTTGAGAACTCCCATCATCTGTCGTGCATCATCCGAATCGCTGCCGGCTAACACCAGCAGAAACTCGTCCCCACCTATGCGGGCCAGAACATCGCTGTCGGGGACTACCCCGGCCCAATTCTCGGCGCATTGCCGCAAGATCCGATCGCCCTGGGAGTGGCCCTCCCGGTCGTTTATTTCCTTGAAGGAGTCGAGGTCGATGTGGACGATCGTCAGTGGATGACCGAATCGCCGACAGAGCGTGACCACCCGTTCGCATTCGGCCATCAGGCCCACCCGGTTCAGGAGCCCGGTCACGGGATCGGTCGTCGCCGTCGATCGAATCGACTCGCAGGCCCGGCTCAGCCACTCGGCACCGGCCAGCGCGGCGATCCCGACGATCACCCAGGTACCGGTCTGGCCTTCCCTGCCGCCGAGCCATAGTGCGGCACCCAACCCGACCCAGATCAACAGCACGAAGACCCGGGCCGTCCCTGGCTTGAAGTTGAAAGCGATGAACCCGGTCAGCACGAAGAAGACCGCGATCGTGAACGTGGCCGCGCGACTGGCGAAGATCTCGTTGATCGTGAGGACCGGGGTGACGAGGAAAACCGCCCCCAAGATCACGGCCACGGTCATCCAGCCCGGGCTGCGCAAGCCCTGGTCCAAGAATCTGACCCGTGATTCGGGGGTCGTTTCGAATTCAGCTGGAAACGTCACTCTGCAATGACGTCACCGCAGGGCACCCATCCCCCCCCCCCTTTCTTTTCGGGTTGGCCCTGGCGGGCCGGCTACCGCAGGCCGAATTCCTCGCCGGCGTCGGTCGTCGGCTTGGCCGGGTCCTCCCGCTTCGGCTTCGGTCCGAGTTCGGCTTTGACCGCCTCTGGCTCGGCGACCGGCGCGGGATCCGGCGGGGGCGGCGGGACATAGACCGGTTCGGAGGCCACCGGAGCCTGGCTGGCCGCCTCAGCAGCCTCCGCGACCGCCGTGGCCTCCGCGGCTGCAGCCGCCTTCGCCGCGGCAGCCTCGCGGGCCGCCTTTCGCTGCTCCTTTGCCGCCGCCCGGGCCTTTGCCCGACGCGCCCGCGCCTTCGCCGCTCGTGCGGCTCGTGCCGCCGCCTTCGCCTTCGCGGCAGCGATCGCGGCCGAACCGGCTTGGCCGTCACCTTCGCCAGCCGCCGTCAGGGCTGCCGCGCCGTCTCCAGGTCCCGGGTCCGACCCGCCGCCGACGATGCCGGTCGCGAAGGCCGCGGCCGTCGCTACCACCGCGACCGCGGCGACGGCCGTACCGGCCACTGCTGCCGTGCTGCCGATCGAACCTCCACCTTGGGCTGCGCCGGATCCAGCCTTGCCGCCGGCCGCGGCAGCCTCGCCCTTGCCCGCGCCGGCCGCGGCACCATGCCCTCCGCCCTTGAGTGCCAGGAGGCCACCGGCTGCCCCGCCACCCGCCGCGGCACCGCCGGCCAGCGTGGCGAAAGCGATCGGCAGTGGCGGGCCGATCGCGGCAAGCCCGCGGTCGGTTCGCACCTCACGCCGGCAGGCCGGGCAATGTTCGAGATGGTCGGTGGCCAGGCCGTATCTTTCACCGCCTGGTTCGAGCATGCCCATGGCGAAGGCTCGGATCGTCGAACTCATCTCCGCGCAGTGTTCTCCGGCTCGGACCGTCTCGACGACGTCGCCGATCTTGCCGGCCGCCCGGTCCATGATCTTCTCCATCCGCTTCGGCCGCACGCCCATCACCTCGGCCGCTTCGGGACGGGTGTACCCGTACAGATGGCAGAGGGTCGCGGCCTCGAGTTCACGCGGCGAGAGCTTCGCCCGCAGGCCCTCCCGGATGTGCCGCACCTGGATCTCGGCGTCGAGCCGGGCGTCGAGGTCGAGGTCGACCCCGATCGTTTCCAACATCGCCGGGTCGGCGCGGCGGTTCACGCGGAAGGCGCGGAACTCGTTCAGGGCCCGGCGGTAGGTGACCGTGACCAGGTAGGCGACCCGGTTCTCGATCTCCTCGCCGTCGGCCATGGCCATGTACAGGGCATGCCAGGCTTCGTTGTACGAAGCTTCGAGGTCGAACCCGGCCGCGGCTATCCCGGCCGCGGAAAGCTTCGCGGCGACGGTCCGGATCACCTCGGCCTTGTGCTGCTCGTACTCGACCGATACGAGGTCGGTGGCTGCCGGGGTCACCATCCACCCACGCGAATCTTCACCTTGCGCACCGGACTCTTGACGGTTGGCCAGGGCCAGCCCGGCGCTCCGCGGACCACGGCCCGGAACGAGAAAAGCGCGTTGCGCTGCACGTACTTGAACGTATAGCGCTTGGCGAAGGCACCCCCGGCCTTGGTCTTGACCGTGGCGACGGTCTGCCAGCGCCCTCTCACCTTGGCTTGAATATCGACGGGAACCGCACGCCCGGTGGGCCCGGCCCCGACCAGGCGACCGCGGAACCGGGTTGCCCGGCCGATCCGGACCTTGCGCGGCATGACCTTGAGCTTCACCTTGAGTCGGCTGCGGACCAGCGTCGAGGCGCTCGCCGTCACCGACTGTCCCACGCCGGGGGCGAAGGTGACCGTCACCTTCCGTGACCCCTGCCCGGGGAGGGTGAGGTGGAAGCCGCCGTCCGGGTCGGTGGTGACCGGGGGCCGGGAGACCGTCTTGTTTCCGGTCGAGGTGAGCTGGTCGACCTGGACCTCCAGCTTCGCTCCGTCGATCGGCAGGCCGGTGTCGGTGGTCAGCTTGCCGTGGATCTCCGGGGTTTGGCCGGGCCGGTGCCAGATCGACTCCGAGTCGATGCCCAGCCGCGGCTGGAAGACCGCCGGCGAGCCGTTCGTGTACCCGGGGCTGGGTTTTTCTACCGTGAAATCGACCGGGCCGAACGGAGCCTGGTTACCCGCCGCATCGGTGATCGTGCCGCTCGCGATGTGGTGGCCTTCGGGCAGGTTCGAGGTGTCGACCTCGAAGTTGCGACCGGCATCGGCCGGGCATGGCCTCGGCCTGACGTACGGCTGGTCGCAAGCGCCGCTCGAGATGTTGATCGTCTGCTGTGGCTGGCCGTCGATCTCCAAGCTCATCGAGGCGACGCCCGCGTTGTCATCGGTGGCCCGGACGAAGAGCCCTGCCGGGCCGTAGACCGTCCCGGTACCGGCCAGGCTCCCCCCGATATCCGCGAGGATCGGCGGGTTGTCGTCCTCGATCGTGACCGTAGCCCCGAAGAGCGCCACGTCGGCCGCGTATCCGAACGGCGAGGCCGCACAGCCGCTGGTGTTGGTGCAGGCGACCAGGACCGCCAGGCGATCGAGCGAGAGCCCGGTGGCGGTCAACTCGTTGCTGGGGTCATCGGGGTCGGTCAGCGAGCCCTCGATGCTGCATTGCCAATCGGGAATCGCGAGCGCCGAGGCGCAGCCGAACTCGTGGACGCTGGCGCCGTCGGTCTCGGAAATCGCTGCCTTGTAGAAGTAGCCGGGCATCGACGCCGCGGCCCGCAGCCCGCGCAGCAACCGGTAGCCGGTGATCTTTCCGCCTCGAGGCGGGTCGCACCCGAGCCCGAGGTAGGGCCGGCGGGGCCCGGTCGTGGTCGGGTTCAGGGTCAGGGCGACGGGACCGCCGGTGGCGCAGTCGTCGGCAAAGTTGACGTCGGTCGAGCTGGCGTCGAAGCTGCGCGGGGCCCAGGCCTCGGTAGAGAGTGGCTGACCGGCCGGACCACGGCAGGACCAGACGTCATACTCACCGGCCGATGCCGGGGCGATCGGGCAGGCCAAAGCGGCGAGGGCCAACAGCCCCGCTATCAGCGAGAGCAGATTTCGTAAGTTCGGGAACATCTCCCTTATTGCGCCTCTCTCCGGAAAGCGGCCCGGCTATTCCGGAAAGGCAAGGCTAGAGCATTGGCTGCGGCGGCGTTAGAGTCCCCTCCATGAGCAAGGAGAACCGACGTTTCGCATTGGCGGAAAGGCCCACCGGCCTGATCGACGAGAGCACGTTCACCTTGGAGACCAACCCCGTCCCCGAGATCGGTGACGGGGAGGCATTGGTCCAGGTCAAGTGGATCTCGATCGACCCGACCAACCGGACCTGGATTGGCGAAGAGCCGACCTACCTGCCGCCGGTCCAGATCGGCGAGACGATGCGGGCCCTCGGGCTCGGCGAGGTGGTCGCCTCGAACAACGAGAGTTACCCGGTCGGCTCGCTGGTCACCGGCCTGACCGGCTGGGCCGATTACACGGTGGCCAGCGACTCGAATCCGCTGATGGTGGTGCCGGAGAGCGCCAAGTCCGCCCCGCCCGCCTCACTGCTCGGCATCCTCGGCATGACCGGGGCCACCGCCTTCTTCGGGATGCTCGAAATCGGCGAGCCGAAGGAAGGCGAGACGGTGGTCGTCTCGGCCGCCGCCGGTGCGGTCGGCTCGGTCGCCGGCCAGCTGGCCAAGCTCAAGGGCGCCCGGGTGGTCGGCATCGCCGGCGGCCCGGAGAAATGCGCCTGGGTGATCGACGAGCTGGGCTTCGACGCCGCGGTCGACTACAAGGCGGACGACTGGCGCCAGCAACTCAAGGACGCGACCCCGGACGGCATCGACGTCGATTTCGAGAACGTCGGCGGCGAGATCATGGAGGCGGTCCTGCTCCGGCTCAACATCAACGCCCGGGTCGCCCTGTGCGGGTTGATCTCGGGCTACAACGACGACGCCCGGCCGCTCGACCCGAGGATCTTCGGCCGACTGCTGGTCAACCGGGTCAAGTTGCAGGGATTCATCATCCTCGACTACTACGCCCGCTTCGGCGAAGCGATCCGCGAACTCTCCCAGTGGGTTGCCGAAGGCAAGATCAAGTCGGAGCAGACCGTGGTCGAGGGCTTCGAGAACCTGCCCAACGCCCTGAACATGCTCTTCAAGGGCGAGAACAAGGGCAAACTGGTCGTCAAGATCAACGACTGACCCTGACTGCCTCGCCGGCTGGAGAATCGACAAGGCAGAAGAAGGCGACTATCGCCTCCAATCGCCTTCTCGATTCCCGCGGAAGTTCAAACCAGGGCTGACGAATCCAGGTCGCGGACCGAGTTCTGGCCGGTCAGGGCTAGCGCGACGTCGGCGTCGGAGCGCAGTACCCGGAGCATCTTCTCGACGCCCGCCTGGCCTTCGGCCGCGACCGACCAGGCCCAGGCCCGGCCGAGGATCACGGCCTCGGCGCCGAGCGCCAGCATCTTGACCATGTCCAGCCCGTTGCGGATGCCGCCGTCGGCGATCACTGCCGTCTGGCCGCCGACCGCCTCGGCCACCGCCGGCAGGGCCGCGGCGGTCGAGGGCACCGCGTCGAGCTGGCGGCCGCCGTGGTTGGAGACGACCAGCCCGTCGACCCCGGCTTCGACCGCCCGCCGCGCGTCCTCCGGGTCGAGCACCCCCTTGACCACGAGCTTGCCCTTCCAGTTCTCACGCACCCAGGCGATGTCATCCCAGGTCACCGAAGGATCGAACTGGGCGTCGACCCATTCCTTGAAGTCCTCCGGGGTGCGGGCGCCGGGCACCACCTCGGCCAGGTTGCCGAAGGTGAGCGGCTTGCCGCCGAGCGCGACCTCCCTGATCCAGCGAGGATGTGAGACCAGGTCGAGGCCGCGCCTGACCTTGGCCCAGGTCGAGGGCTCGTCGAGCATCGCGTTGCGCGTGTCGCGGTGGCGCGCCCCGACCACCGCCAGGTCGATGGTCAGCATCAGGACCGGCGAGCCGACCGCCTCGGCCCGGGCCATCAGCTTCTCCGCGTAGCCACGGTCCCGCATCACGTAGAGCTGGAACCAGGGCGGCACGCTGGTCGCCTCGGCGACTTCCTCGATCGAACAGATCGAGACGGTCGACTCGGTGAAGGGGATGCCGATCGCCTCGGCCGCCCGGGCGGCCTGTACCTCTGCCCGCTGGGCGAACATCCCGGCCAGGCCGACCGGTCCGAGAATGGCCGGCATCGAGAGCTTCTGGCCGAGCAGCTCGATCTCCTGTTCGCGAACCGAGACGTCCCGCATGACCCGCTGGCGCAGCAGCACCTTCTCCAGGTCCGCTTCGTTCGCCTTCATGGTCGCCTCTTCGTAGGCGCCGCCGTCGGCGTAGTCGAAGAGCTGGCGGGGCAGCTTCCTGCGAGCCAGTTCGCGATAGTCCCGCACCGTGGCGGGCTGGACGTTCAAGGGCCGATCCGCGGAGAATCGCATGGCGGCAACCTATCGCCTGACCTTGCCGAGGACGACCGCGATCGACGGCGGTTCAGCCGCTTTCCTCCTCCTTGGCGGCGAAGGGAGTGGCGTTGGCGACGCAGCCGCGCTTCTTGGTGCACGACCAGGTCCAACTGCCGAACAGTCCGGAGCCGATCGTTTCGCAGCCGGCGATGCCCTTTTCCGCGAAGCGGTAGCCGCGGTGGTCGATGCCGAGCAGCGAATCGTTTCGGCCGGCCCCGCAGTCGACCGTGTCACGGTCCCGGTCGGAAACCGAGCTGACCAGGTCATTGCCGGGCCCGGCGCCGACCCGGTCGCGACCGCTGCCGGGGTAGATGTAGTCCTTGCCGGCCCCGCCGAGGATCAAGTCGTTGCCGCCCTTCCGCGGCGGCGCGTCCGAGGTGTAGATCTCGTCGCCGGAGAGCGAGTCGCCGCCGGCCCCGCCGGAGATCTTGTCGTTGCCCTTGCCGCCTTCGATGATGTCCTGTCCCGCTTCGCCGAAGAGATAGTCGTCGCCCAGCCCACCCTGCAGCTGGTCACGCCCCTTGCCGCCACGGGCGAAGATCGGGGTCGAGGGCTTACCCTTTTCGGTGAACGTATCGCCGGTCTGGACGCTGTCATCCTTGTCACCGAGGAGCAGGAAGATCTGCTTGACCTTGCCCACCTTGCACTTGACCAGGCCGTAGGCGGGGTCGTTGTACTCATGGCTGAACTCGCAGCCCGGCAGGGAATTCGCCTTCCAGCCCATCTCGATGTCCGAGTAGTCCGGCATCTCGCCCGAGTCCCGCAGTTCGATCGTGCGGCTGGCCTTCTTGTAGTTGAGATAGATCGTGTTGGACTCGCCCTTCTTGGCGACCAGCACCAGGGTCGGCTTGCCCGACACCTTCTCGAACGAAGCGGTCGAGGCACCGGCATGGCCGACCAGCCCGAGCAGTCCCACTACGGCGGCGAGCGCCACCATCCCCGATTTGCGAATCATCTTTCCTCCCTGTGCATTTTCTGAGTCGTGCAGGCTACCGGCGGCGCAGGCGAATAGCTTTCCTCCGGATGGCCCGCAAGAAACAAGGACGCCTGAAAGCCCTGGGCGCCGAGGTCGGCGAGGTATTCAAGGCGATCTTTCACGTCTACCGGGCCTGGTGGGTGGAGATCATCCTGCTCTCGCTGATCATCTTCATCCCGATCGGGCTGCTCGACGCGGCCGACAGCCAGGCGATCGAAGCGATCGGCCCGGGCCATGATTTCCAGTTGGCCGCCCTGATCGTCGCGGCGTTCGCCGTCGCCGCCACCGGGTTGCTCGGCGAGGTCTTCCTGGCCGGCGCGATCGGCCTCTCGCTGACTCACGCCGAGGACGGCCGCCCACCATCGCTCGGCTTCATCGCCCGGCGGCTCAACTACTTCCGCCTGATCGCGGTCGACATCCTCTTCGTGTTGCTGGTCGCCGCCGGATTCCTGCTGTTCATCGTCCCCGGCGTGGCCGGTTTCGTCTACCTCTCCCTGACCGGCCCGGTGGTCGAGGTGGAAGACCGGACGATTTGGTCCTCGTTCAAGCGGAGCTTCCAGCTCGTACGCGGCAAGTTCTGGCTCGTGTTCTGGGTGCTCGTCCCGATCGAGGTGGTTGGCGGATTGGTCCAGAAAGGCATCGAACAGCTCTGCGAGGCGACCCTCGGCCACTCCTTCCTGGCCCTGGGCCTCGGCGAAGCGCTGGCCGAGGTCGCGCTTTCGCCGCTCTTCGCGATCGCCGCCGTGCTGCTGACCCGCAAGCTGATCCAGCTAAAGGACGGCCGCCTGCTCCCTGGGCCCGACCCGCGGGACCTCCAACGCCTCCGGCCCACGAGTTGAGCCATATCTACTGCCGGCGCTTGAGCAGGGAGATCGCGAAGAGCAGATCGGCAAGGTCGTCGGCCCGGCGCGGGTCGAACCCGCAAAGCCCGGCGACCTGGCCCAGCCGGTAGAGGACCGTGTTCGGATGCACGTACAGCGTCGTGGCGGCCGACCTGGCGCTCATGTCCGCGGCGGCGTACGCCTCGATCGTGTCGACCATCGTGCTTCCGGACTCGATGTCGGCCTCCAGCCACTCCCGCAGTTCCGTCGGCAGCATCCGGTCGACGGTGCCGCCGCTGCCCGCCAGCAGCGCAACCCGGTCCCTCAGCCTCATTTCGGCGACCACCAGAACCTCACCGGGCGAGGCGCCCTGGACCGCGAGCCTCGCCTCCTCATAGCCGTCCCGCAGCTCGGTCAGGCGGGCCGGCAATCCGAGGCCGGCCGATGGCTCGCAGCGGGCCCGTTCGGCAGCCCTGCCGATCAGCACTCGCACCAGGTCGACCACCGCCGTCGCGCTTGATTCCTCGAACGCGAAGATCGCGACCGTTTCGTCGAGTCGATTGGTCACCACACAGCCCCTGATCGGCCCCTGGCCTGCCACGGCACGGGCCGCAGTGACCAACGCTGCCCGCAGTTCCGGCTGTTTGGTGTCGAGGACGGAGCCGAGGGTGGCCACGAGATGCCAGGAGTCGGGCTCGAAGGCGAATTCCTGCCCGAGCTTGAGTTGCACGTCATCCTCGGGCAGCCGCCCGCCGAGCATCGCCTCGATCGCCCGTTCATGCAGTCGGTCCGATCCGGCCTGAAGCCGATGCTCGATCCGGATGTAGCTCTCGGTCACCTCGGATGAGGCCGCATCGATGAACCTCATCGCGGGCATCACCAGCGAGAGCGCGGCGTCGGAGCCGACCCCTTGGGCTTCCGCCTGCTCGAGCAGCGCGTTCCAGAGGACCTGAAGCCCCACCCGGAAGGCGTGGAGCACGTCGGCCATCGGCACCCCTTGCTCCACCCGAAGGGCGACCATCTGCGAAATGAACCCGAGATCGGGACCGGAAGCGGTGCGTCCTTCCCAGGCCGACGCGAGGAAAGCATCTAGGTTCAACTCGAGGTGCCGGACCAGACTCTGATGAAGTTCCTCGCCACCCGATTCATAGGTCGGTATGGCCTGTTCGATCTGCCTCAGCGCTGAATCGACGACCTCCGACCGGCTCTCCTGCACAACGCGCAGAACCCGTCGCTGAAGCTCGATGGTCTCGCCTTCTCCCTCTGCCACGCCAATTGACAATACAAACGGATCTCTGCGCCGACAAGATGGCCCACGTCTGCAAGACGTAATTTTGTGCACGGGCACAAAAATGACCGGCGAAAGTTCGTGCGCTTCAACCTTGATCCCGATTCGATCGACCCCTAGCCTCTCTTTTCGAGGAGCCACCCATCGGGGTGGAGTAAGCGAGGAGGGAATCGATGCACGCAGGGACCGGGGCCGATGCGGCCGACTACATTCGCACACGAGTGCTCTGGATCGGCGTTGCCGCCCTCCTGATCGCCCTGACCTTGGTCCCGTCCGCACGGGCAACCTTCCCGGGCACCGCCGGCCCCATCGTCTTCGCCAGCGATCGCAGCGGCAACAGCGACATCTTCAAGATGGACTCCTCTGGCGGCGGCGTCGTCCAGCTCACCAATTCACCGGCTTCCGACTCCGGCCCGGCAGTCTCACCGGACGGCACCAAGGTCGCCTTCGTCTCGAACCGCGACGGTGACAACGAGATCTTCGTGATGAACATCGACGGCTCCGGGCTGACCCAGCTGACGACCAACACGGCCAGTGACGTCGACCCGGCCTGGCACCCTGACGGCAACACGCTCACCTTCGCCTCGGATCGGGATGGCGACTACGAGATCTACAAGGACCTGCCGCTGGATGGCTCGGGTACGGTCGCCCAGGTCACGACCAATACCCAAGAGGACCGTCATCCCGACTGGTATTCGGACGGGACCAGACTGGTCTACCAGCGGGTGGTCAGCGGCAATTCGGCCCTCTTCGTGTACCTGCCCGATGGCGGGTCGAACACGAACGTGACCAAGGATCCTTCGCATTTCTATGGGGATGCCAGTTTCAAGCCGGACGGCATCAACACGATCTTGCTCACCTCGGACCGGGGCGGTGACATGGACGTCTACCGGGCCGTACTGAGCGGGACCTCGCTGACCTACACCCAGCTCGGTGCCAACGCAGCGGCCGATTCCGACCCGGTCTTCGCGCCCGATAGCAGCCGGATCGCGTTCGTCTCGGATCGGGACGGGACCCCGGGCATCTTCACTATGGGCACCGGAGGCGGGTCGGTCGTCAAGCTGAGCTCCGGGAGCGTCACCGACCTCTCACCCGCTTGGGCCGTACAGCCCCCGTCCGGGCCCAAGGCTTCGCTTTCCTCGACCAGCCACGCCTTCGGCAACTTCGACGTCGCCGACGGCCCGTCGGTGGCGTTCACCGCCACCCTTTCGAACCCGGGCACCGAAGACCTGACGGTCGGCACCCTGAGCCTGACCGGCACCGACGCCGGGCAGTTCTCGATCGCGAACGACACCTGTTCGGACGCGACCCTTTCCCCGGGCGAGAGTTGCAGCTTCGACACGGCCTTCGACCCGAGCGCGCGCGGCGACTTCTCGGCCAGCGTCTCGATCCCCTCCAACGACGCAGATTCCCCGACCTCTTTCGCGATCACCGGCACCGGCACCGACCGCACGGTCGACCCGATCAGCACCGTTCTCACCGGGCTCGACAGCCCGGCGATCAGCTGCACGGTCCAGACCGCGGCCGGCAAGGAGGGCCAGCGGTTCTGCACCGCCAGCCCTTCTCTTGCGAAGAGCTTCGACGGCACCCCGATCGACATCGCGATCGGGCTGCCCCCGGCGCCGGCCAGCGGGCCGGACGGCAATTTCCCGCTGGTCGGGATGTTCCACGGATGGGGCGGCGCGAAGCTGGGGCCGAACAACGGCGGCCCCCAGAGCTGGCTGGCCAAGGGCTACGCGACCTTCAGCATGAGCGACCGTGGCTGGGCGGGCACCTGTGGCACGCCGGCGGTCCGCAGCGCGACCCCGGCCTGGGGCAGTTGCGACAAGGGCTACATCCACATGGACGACCAGCGTTACGAAGCCCGCGATTTCCAGTATTTCGTCGGCCTGCTGGTCGATGAAGGCGTGATCAACCCCGACCAGGTCGCGGTCACCGGTGCTTCCTACGGCGGCATCCTCTCGGTTCAGCTTGCCGCGCTCAACGACCGTACCCGCCTCGAGGACGGCACGCTGGTGCCCTGGCAGAGCGCCGAGGGCACGCCGGTCCACATCGCGGCCGCTGCCCCGCAGGCGCTTGCCTCCGACATCGCCTACGCCCTGATCCCGAACGGCGGCAACCTCGACTACGTGTCGAATCCGTCCTACTTCGGACCGCAGGCCAACTACCGTGTCGGCGCCCAGAAGGAGAAGGTGATGGGCGGGTTCTACGGAACTACCGACACGCCCACCAACCGCTACTACGCGCCGACCGGGACCGACCCCTCGGCCGATGTGGTCAGCTGGTACCAATCGAGTTCTGGCCCCGGTCCCTACGACAGCGGCGGCGCCCTCGACGCCGTCAACGAGCTGACCGGCTACCACTCGGCGGCCTACGTTCCCGACGCCGGGCATCCACCGGCGCCGATGATCCTCTCCAGCGGGTACAGCGATGACTTCGTACCCGTCGACGAGTCGATCCGGATGTACAACCGGGTCCGGGCGAACCACCCGGACACACCGATCGCGATGTTCTTCGGAGACCTCGGCCACGCCCGCTCGCAGGACAAGTCGGCCGATGCCGCGGAGATGAAGGCCCAGCAGGAGAACTGGATCGACCATTACACACTGGGGAGCAGCAGCTCACCACCGCTCGCACCGGGCCAGGTCGAGGCCTTCGGCATCACCTGCCCGTCGTCGGCCGCCTCGCTCGGCCCCTATAAGTTCGACAGCTACGCCGACATGCAGCGAGGCGAGATCCGCCTCGACTCGACCGACAGCAAGACGATCGCCGCCACCGGCACGCTCTACGGCCCCCAGCTTTCGCAACCGAGCGCGACCGCCTGCACCACGGTCGATGCGACCGACAATCCGGCCACCGCTAACTACCGGACCCCGCCCGCCGGGACCGGTGGCTACGAGATCGACGGTCCGGCGACCGTCCAGCTCAAGGCCGTGGTCACCGGGCCGAGCGACCAGATCGCCGCCCGGCTGGTCGAGGTCGATCCCGACACCGGCCAGGAGCTGATGGTCGAGCGCGGCATCTTCCGTCCCGCGATGGACGACGGCTCGAACAGGCAGGTCTTCCAGCTGCATCCGAACCTGATGAAGATCGAGCCTGGGCATGTCCTGAAACTCGAACTGCTGCCGGACGACAATCCCTACTCGCATCTCAATGCGACCTCGCCCGACCAGGCGGCGCAGCATCCGATCCAGGTGCTCGACATGCAGCTCCGGGTGCCGACCAGGGACGCACCCGGCGCCGCCGACGGACAGGTGCTCGCGCCTTCGCCCAAGTTCCTTCCGGAGGGCTATGAGATCGCCGAGGGCTTCACCGCTGAGGACACCACCCCTCCCGATGACACGCCGCCCGAGACGACCATCGACGCCGGGCCGACCGGCACGATCTCCGTTGACAGCGCCACCTTCGAGTTCTCGAGCAGCGAGCCAGGATCGACCTTCGAATGCCGGCTCGACTCGGGTGACTGGGCTGCCTGTACCAGCCCGGAGACCCTGGGCGACCTCTCCGAGGGGGCGCATACGTTCGAAGTCAGGGCGACCGACGAGGCCGGGAACACCGACCAGAGCCCCGCCAGTCGGACCTTCACGGTCGACTTGCCGGAACCGCCCGACACCACCCCGCCCGAGACGACCATCAGTGCCGGTCCTTCGGGAACCATCGAAGTCGACAGAGCCACCTTCGAGTTCTCCAGCAGCGAGCCAGGATCCACTTTCGAGTGCCGGCTCGATGCCGGCGGCTGGGCAGCTTGCGTCAGCCCGAAGGTCCTCACGGGCCTGGCCGAAGGCCAGCACTCCTTCGAGGTCAGGGCGACCGACGCTGCCGGCAACACCGATGCCAGCCCGGCCGGCCGCGCCTTCACCGTCAAGCTCCCCGTCACGATCAATCCCCCGCCGCCGCGGCCGCAGACCAAGCGAGGCAAGAACGTGAAGACGAAGTACGTCATCCACCGTGGTAAAGCCAAGGCCAAGATCACTCTGCGCTTCAGTTCGGACCAGCCGGACGCCACCTTCCAGTGCCGCAAGCAGACCGGCCGCAAGAAGGGAAAGTGGCATTCCTGCCGCTCGCCATACCGTCTGAAGCTGCGTCCCGGGGTTCATCTGGTCCGGGTTCGTGCGCGAACCGCGGCCGGCGCCGACAGCACCCCGCTCGTCTTCAAGGTGAAGGTCAAGCGCAAGCGACACTAGGCCGGCGTTTTATGAGAACGCCTTAGTCTTTGACTCTCCAGGCCTTAGAGTCGTCTGTTCATGAACCTTCGAGGCACCGTCAAAGGCCTATGAGCACGTCGATCGCCGACGATTCCGTCACTCCGGAAGACGTCTCCAAGGCAATTTCCGAAAGACGAGGCTGGAAGCTCTACCAGACGGTTCGCTTGATCCTGAGGCCACTTCGCTGGTGGGCCCGGCTGCAGGTCAAAGGGCTCGAGTACCTCCCCGCCCGGGGTGCCGCGCTGATCGTCTCCAACCACGATTCGTGGCTGGATCCGTTGGCGATCATCGAGTCGATGATGTGGAAGGAACGCCAGCTGCGGTTCCTGGCCAAGCACTCGCTGTGGAAGTTCAAGCCGCTGGCCTGGATCCTCGACGAGGCTGACCAGATCCCGATCCGACGAGGTGAAGGGGACGTCGCCGCGCTCGACGCTGCGGCCGAGGCGCTGGGCCGTGGCGAGATGATCGGGATCTTCCCCGAAGGCACGCTTTCCCGCGGCACCAACCTGCGGGCCCGCCGCGGCGTCTCAAGGCTCGCCCAGGCCAGCCCCGGGGTGCCGATCGTCCTGGTTGCGGTGACCGGCGGCACCGAAGTCAAGCGCTTTCCCCGACGGCCGCAGGTCACGGTCGAGTTCTTCGAGCCGGCCGAAGGCCCGCTCGGACCGGAAGAGGCTCCCCAGGATTTCTCCCAGCGGCTGCTGGACGAGATCCGTGCGAAAGCGCCCCGGACCAAGTAGCGGTTCAGGCAGGGATGACGGTCCGGTCGAGTCCCCGGCCGATGTTCCGGGTCAGCACCTTGGCGATCAGGAAGTCGAGGCCGGGGACGGCGGTGCCGATCTCGATCCGCCACTCCATCTTGGTGCCGGTTCCCTCCCGGGTGAAATCGACGGTTCCGAGGTGATGATTGAGGGGAGTCCCCCTGGTCACCGTGTACTCGATGTGCTTCCCGGGCACGAACTCGGTCACGGTCTCCTCGAAGGCGGGCACCGGCCCGGGCGGGTTCAGGCTGCGGGCCGAACCGACCCCGTTGCGATTGCCGTCGGTGCCGTCGCTGATCCGCTTCACCTCGGCGCCGAAGATGCCGCCCAGGTTCTCGTGTTCAGAGAAGTACTCGAAGACCCGGTCGGGCGGCAGGTCGAATTCCTTGACGAATCGCATGCGTTGCATGACGCGATTCAATCACCCGGGTTCATCTCGTAGCCGCCGGCCAGGGCACGGGTCTTCTCCCAGACCGCATTGAAGCGGTCCTGGTCGACCACCGGCCGGGTGATCGCCGACCGCGCCCATTCGGCCTGGGCCGGAGTGGTCGAGGTCTTGCCGTGCAGCTCGGCCGCGTAGGCGGAGAAGTCACGGACCATCACGTCGAAGATCTGGTCGAGCGTGTCCTCCGGCAGCCCGATCAGGGCGGCCTGCTCGCAGATCAGCTGGCCGTAGGGGATCAAGGTGAAGAGCTCGCCGAGGGTGAGCAGGAAGTCGAGGTCCTTCTGCTGGGCCTCGTCCGGGCCGGCCTCGACCAAGAAACCCTTGAACGATTCGGCCAGCTCCATGAACTTGGCGACGTTCGGCACGCCAGCGAAGGGCTCGTAGGACTTCTGCCAGGGGCTGAAGCGGATCTTCCGCAAACCCCGGGCAGGGCCCTGCCGGAAGAGGAACTCGTCGTCGCCGGGCCCCTGGGCCCGCGGTGGTGCGGCCAGGCCGGGGTCGGGGTTGAACAGGTAGGAGCCCATGAACTTGAGCACCAGGGCCATGTTCACGTGGACGGTGCCCTCCAGCTTCGGCAGCGCGCGGATGTCGCGGGCGGCCATCTCGAACCACATGTCCCGCTCGAAGCCCTTGGCCGCGATCACGTCCCAGAGCAAGTCGATCACCTTCTCGCCCTCGGTCGTCACCTTCATCTTGGTCAGCGGATTGAAGAGCAGGTAACGCCGGTCCTCCGGCGAGGCGGTGCGGAAGTAGTCGACCGCCCGCCAGGCGAAGAGCTTCATCGCCACGGTTCGGGCGAAGGCATCGGTGAAGGCCTGCCGGACCTGGGGAAAGTCGGTCACCTTCATGCCGTAGAGCACCCGGCTGTCGGCGTGGGTTATCGCCTCCCAGAAGGCGTGCTCGCAGATTCCGATCGAGGCGAAGCCGAGGTTGAACTTGCCGATGTTGACCGTGTTCAGGGCGGCGTCGAAGGCGCCCGCCCCCATGTGGAGGACGTCGGCCGACTCGACCGGGTAGGCGTTGAGGTTGAACTGCGAGACGTAGTTCTGCGAGTTGACCACGTTGCGGACCAACTCGTAGTTCGAGTGGCTGGAGCTGGCGGCGAAGAAGGCATAGCCTTCCGGGCCCTCGATCCCGTCGACCCGGCCGAAGACCGAGACCATCGCCGCCTCGTTGCCGTTGCCGATGTAGTACTTGCCGCCGGTCGCGGTGTAGGTCTCCCCCGCGCCGTCGTCACCGGCCGGTTTCAGCACCATGTCGGTCGAGTAGATGTCGGCGCCATGGGCCCGCTCGGAGAGGCCGAAAGCGAAGATCGACCCCTTGGCCAGCTCTTCCGCCGCCTTCTTCCGGGCGGCCTCGTTCTCGGACTGGAAGATCGGGCCGAGGCCGAGGATCGAGACCTGCCAGGTGTACCAGTAGGGCAGGCCGTAGAAGCCGGAGATTTCATTGAACTCGCAGATCCGGGTCGTGTCCCAGCGCTTCGCCGGGTCGCCGCCGCCGTCGCGGGCCGGAGTGAGGAAGCTGCTGAAGATGCCCAGATCGGCCTGCATCTCGAGGAAGTCCGAGTACCAGCGGTTCTCGCGGTCATCATCCTTGAGCTGCTTCAGGCCGCGGTCCTCGAACCACTCGATCATCTTCTTCAGCCGCTCTTCGTCGGCCGGTTCGAGGTGCGGCGCCGACCATGCCTTCGGGTTGAGGATCAGCCCGTCGCCGGGCGTCCCGGGCTGAATCGTGGCGCTGGAAGTGTCGACACCAGGTGAGGGTTCCATGGCCTCATCCTATGACGACTCAAGGGCTTCCAACGCATCGCTGAACTCCCTCGAGAAGGCCGGGTAACAACTCTCAAAACTGCTTGCAAGCTGCTCGATATCGGCGGTAGCGGCCTGTCGGATCGACGGGTCCGCTTCGGCGACCTCTGTTGCCGCCGCCGAGATCCGCTCGATCTGACGCCTCACGTACTCCCTCACGTCAGCCCGGACGGGCAGTCCGTAGTGCTCGATCGCACCGCAGATTCCGGTCAGATTGTCCCGTATTTCAACCAGTTCCCGAGACGCTTCCGGGCTGGCTTCCTTTTCCTGTGTTGCGAGCGGATCAACGGCCGAGTCCGCGCAACCGATCAGCAAGAGCGACGTGACCAACAGTCCCTGGATCGTTCTCTTCAAGTATCTCCCTTCTCATGACTCATTCACCTATCCCCAAAAAGTCGCGACTCTAAGCGGCTCTGATCGCCGTTCGGCGCAGAGTTCAGCTATTTGCGCTCAGAATCGCCGGGAAGTGCCGTGGCGAACCGTCTCGCTCGTCAGCGACCGCACACGTGGAATTCAGCTCGACGAAAGCGGATAGCCCGAACGGCGCAGGTTGAGCAAGGTCGCGACGACCAAGAAGAAAGCTAAAGCGCCGAAGGCGAGGTCACCGGCATCCCGCGAGATCGCGTGGCCGACCAGCGGGATGACGATGATCGGCAGCAGCAACGCGATGAGGGTCATCAGGGCGAGGGGCTCGGCGGGCTCCTCCGGGTAGAGGTCCTGAGCCTCGGTCAGGGCGGTCGCGTAGGGCAGCCCGAAGCCGGTCGCGAGCAGCACCGCAGCCAGGAAAGCCGCCCCGGCGACCGGGTCGACCGCGATCGCGGCGAGGCCCGCCGCCGCGAGGCCGAGCGTGCCGCACAGCACCTTGTGGGTCCAACCCTTCTCCCGCAGCTCGGCTCCCCCGAACCGCATCACGGCGGAAAGGCCGAAGAGCAGGAAGGAAGCCAGGCCGGCGAGCGTCTTCGAAACATCCCCTTCGCCGGACAGGTACTCGATCATCCAGGCGCCGAGGATCATCGGCACGCCATAGATGGAGATGAAGAGCAGCGAGAGCCGGTACACGCGCGGCTGCCTGACCGCGAGCCGGAGGAACCCGGACGACTTCTTTTCCGCCGCGGGCGGCGTCTCGGCATCCGGCGGGATCGAGCCCATCGCGATCGCGGCCAGCGAGGCGCTGATCAAGAAGCCGACCCGCCAGTCGATGCCCTGGTCGAAGAGCACGCTGCCGACCAGCAGCGAAAGCGCGATGCCGAGCTGGATCGAGGCGCCGAACACCCCGACCAGCTTGACCCCGCCTTCATGTCGCGCCCAGACGATCCCGACCGTGGTGGTCAACGCGAAGCCGAGCCCGGGCAGGATCCGGCCCAGCGCGACGCCGGCGAAGTCAGGCGTGAAGGCGATGACGAGGTTCCCGGCCACGATCAGCAGGCAGGCCGACCGCATGCCCCAGACCAGTCCGACCTTCTCCCCGATCTGAGCCGCGAAGGAAAGCCCGATCACGTTGGCGGCGAAGAAGAGGGTGCCGGAAACGACGCCGACCATGGCCAGCGACACCCCGAAGTCCCCGGCCAATTGAGAAGCGACCGGCCCGACGTTGCCCGCGTTCCAGGCGCCGGAAAGCGCCAGCAGCGCTACGGCGATCCAGACCCTGGGCGGAGGAGCGGACACGGACACCGTCCAGAAAAATACCGGCAATCGCCGGCTTGGCAGGGATTTCCACGGGCATGCCGTGGAAATCCCTGCCGGGCTGCGCTAACCGGACCGCTTCAGCGCGCCTGTTTGCCGAGCGGGGTCACCTTCGAACGGCCGAGCACCTCGTTCTTGGCGCTGAGCGCCTGGGCCTGGACCACCTTGCCGAACCGGTCGACCGGGATCGCGGTCTCCAGGTTCTTCCACGGCACGGTGGCGATCGTCTCGAGATGCTTGCCGTCCGGCCCGGTCAGGACACGCCAGCGGGCGATGTTCGTCGCCCCGTTCCAGCTCGCCCAGACCGTGCCGCCGTCCTTCGTGGTGCCCTGGCTTGCTATCGCGGGACGGAACTTCGGGATGCCCGACCACAGGGCTTTACGGGCCCGGTACGAGTTCGTCGGCGCCTGGTTGAAGGTGGCGTCGAACAGGACATGCCCATCCGCCGAGAACTCGGTCATCCGGAAGTTGTTTCCCCAGCCGACGAAGGCATGGCCACCCGCCAAGGCCGACATCGCACCCTGGGATCCCGAGACCACCGGGTCCGGCTTGTGGGTGAAGCGGCGAACCAGGGTGACCTTGCGCGGGGTCTTGCCACCCCCGCTCGGCCTCAAGACAAGGCCGCTCGACTGCTTCTGGACGGTCGGCATCGACCCGCCGACGGAACCGTTGTCGAAGATCGAGATGTCCCCGTTGGGAAGGCGCCGGACATCATGCTGATACCCGAACTTGGTGCCCGGGCCGAGCTTGAAGTCGTTCGCCTTCGGCTTGCGACCGTCGCCGCGCATCCGCCAACGTAGCCAGCCGGTGCGGTGGTCGATTCGGTACAGCGTGCAGGTGTGACGGGCCGAGACCAGCAGGCTGTCACCGTCATTGGCGATCGCGTTGGCATGGAAGAAATCCCACGGTGCGCCTTCTTCGGGCTTGTTCATCGAGGCTTCCAGGTTGATGTTGCCGAGGCTGTGCCACTCGAACAGCACCGCTCCGGTCTTGATGTCGATCTCCTGGATCACGTTGTCCATGACCTTGCTGCTCTTCGTCCCGCCCTTGAAGCGGCTGGTATCCCAGAGCACGCCGCGATAGGAGATCGCCAGGGCGGTCCCGCGCGGGGTCAGGGTTAGTTCGTGCGCATCCGGCTTGTAGCCGTTGCCCATCCGGAAGCGGGCAATCAGGTTGTACTTCCGGTTGAGGATGCTGAAGTAGCCGATCTGCGAGAAGCCCCTGGAAGTCGAGGCTCCCTTCCAGTAGGTGAGTACCGGCTGGCCGAGGTAGGTCTGGCGCTCGAAGTTCTGGCCCTGCTCGCCGTTGCCGCCGTAACCGGTCATCTGGAACCAGTTCATCCGGCCGAACCGGTCGAGGATGGTCAATCCGGTCTGCTTGGGATCGATGAATATCCGGCCCGGGGCGGACGCTTCGCTGGTCTTCAGCACGTTGATCTTCGGCGGCCTCAGATCGGGTCGCGAGTGGAGCCGGGGGAACTTGTTCGGCGCCCCGGGATGGCCCTTCTTGTCGTCGCTTCCGTAGAAACGGCCGATCCGGACCCGGAAGTCGCCCTTGCGGGCACCCCAGATCTTCTTGCCGGTGAAGACGCGGACGAGTTCGCCGGGGACGAACTTCTTCTTCGGGATGAAGCTGACGCCCTTGCCGTCCGAGTGGGCGAGGCGACGACCGAAATGTCGGCCGCTTCGGGATCCGTAGACCTTGATCGGACCCATATATCTCGGCTTCACGCCGCGAAAACTGAAGCTGGTCGTGTCGGAGGCAACGGGGGTGCCGGGAGACGGGAACACGGTGACCGGAGACTTGTACGCCGCATCCGCGAGGGACGGGGCGAGGAAGATGGTCAACAGGACAATGGTGGAGACACTCAGGCCGAAGATTCGGCCAGCCGGGATGGGCATCGGTCCTTTCTTGGGGGGGTGGACGACAAAAACGCTTACACGTATCAACTACCCGGAAACGGATAGTTTCGGTCGAGGACCTTTGATCGCCGAGTGCATTCCGCGCTAGCGTTGCAGTAGATGGCCTTTTCGAGGAAACAGCAGTTGCCACCCGGGCCACGCATGCCGCCGCCGATGCAGACTTTCGGCTGGTGGGCGCGGCCGACCGGGTTCCTCGACCGCTGTCGCCGCCGCTATGGCAAGCGTTTCACGGTGCGGCTCGCCGCCCAGGATCCGTTCATCGTGATCTCCGACCCAGCCGAGATCAAGCAGGTCTTCACCGCCCCGCCGGATGTCCTCCACCCCGGCGAGGGGACGAGGATCCTCGAGCCGATCGTCGGGCCGAACTCGATCCTGCTGCTCGACGAGGGCGCCCACATGGCCCAGCGGAAACTGGTCCTTCCCGCCTTCCACGGCGAACGCATGAGAGGGCTCGAATCGATGATCGCCGAGGTGACCAGGGAACAGATCGATTCCTGGCCGCGGGACGAGTTGACCCCGATCCATCCGCGCATGCAGCGGCTCACGCTCGAGGTGATCCTGGCCGCGGTCTTCGGCGTACGGACCGGCGAACGGCTGGGACCGCTGCGCGAGTCGCTCACCGCGATGCTGGACTTCGGGATGAACCCGCTCAGCCTGTTGCCGCCGGCCCGGCGGGCACCGTTCGGCCGTGGCCCGTGGGCCAGGTTCCTCAAGGTCCGGGCAAGGACCGACGAGCTGATCTACGGCGAGATCAAAGACCGTCGTGACCGCCAGGACGAAGGCGGCAGCGAGATCATCAACTCGCTGATCGCCGCCTATCACGAGGACGGGTCACCGATGTCGGATGTGGAGATCCACGACGAGTTGCTCACCTTGCTGGTCGCCGGCCACGAGACCACCGCGACCCAGCTCGCCTGGACGATCGAACGATTGACCCGGGAGCCCAGGGTTCTTTCTGCCCTGGTCGAAGCGGTCGACGAGGGAGAAGGCGACCCGTATCTGACCGCGGTCATCCGCGAGAGCCTGCGGCTGCGGCCCGTGTTGCTCAACGCAGCCCCGCGAACGGTCAAGAAGCCGGTCGAGATCGGCGGCATCGTCTACGAGCCGCGGGTCCACATGCTGGCCAGCGCCTGGCTGGTCCAGCACGACTCTGACATCTACCCCGAGCCGTACGCCTTCCGGCCGGAGCGCTTCCTCGAATCCGATCCCGGCACTTACACCTGGATCCCCTTCGGCGGGGGCCGCCGCCGTTGTGTCGGCGCCAGTTTCGCCCAGCTCGAGATGGCGATCGTATTGCGCGAGCTGCTTCGGACCACCGAGATCCGGGCCGGGGCCGAAGGCCCGGAAGCGACCCGGCGCCGCGCGATCACCGTCACGCCGGGCCGCGGCGCCGAAACCATTCTCACCGGGCGGTAGGTATGTGCTGGCGTTCGCCGCGGGCCACCGCTCGGCGCTCGTACATCCTGCGGTCCGCCTTTCGCATCAGCCGGTCGAGGTCGGATCCGTCTCGGACCGGCCCACTGGCGATGCCGACGCTGATCCCTGCGCCCGGTTCGATCTCTCGGATCCCGCCTTCGACTTGCTCCTGGAGGAGGGATTCCTCCAGAGGTTCGCCGAATCTGAGGGTGACAAACTCATCGCCGCCCCAGCGCGCCGTAAAGTCGCCACCGGCCTCAACCAGGGATCTGGCGACCTCCTGCAGCACCTGGTCTCCGTGGTCGTGCCCACGCAGATCATTGATCGTCTTGAAGTAGTCGACGTCCACGTAGGCGCACCACGCCTGGCCCTCCGTCTGGTCGGATCGCAGGACTGCGCTCAGCAGCCCATGCCGGTTGAGCACACCGGTCAGAGAATCATGCGTCGCACTCTCCTGAAGCTCGCGGTTCAGCGCGGTCACCCGATCTCGCTCGATCCGGAACAGCCAGAGGATCGCCGCCGCGACCACGGTCCCGAGCAGGATCAGTGAGTAGCTGTCAAACAAGAACTCGCTGGTCTCATCGGCAGACCCGACCGCAGCCGCCCACGAGGTAAGGCCGATAGCGATGAAGAGCCAGAACGTGGACCAGCGGCGCAACGAAACCCCGCCGGCGATGAGGATCACGATGAGATAGCCGCAGACTTGCCACCACGGATCTACGTCAAGCAGCCCACCGTAGATCGTGTTGCCATAAGTGGCAAACAGGCCGGCGAGCATTGCCGCCTCAACCGAGGTGGTGGTGCCGCCGCCACCCCTCAGCAGGTACAGCACACTCAGGCCGCAGACGACCGCGACAACGAAGCAGCCCGCGAAGTAGCGGAGTGGATGCATATTTTCCGGGTCGACCAGAGCCGCCAGCCCAATCAAGATCGTGACGATGCCGATCGTGGAAAGGGTGACTACGACACGGATCAGGTGGTATCGGTGGCTGATCCGCTCCGCGGCGTCGGTTTGAGCGGGGCGATCCGGGTCCATGGATCAAATATAGGCAGGCTCAATCTGGCCGAAACCCACCGATCGAGCCGCGGCAGATCCGTGCGGTGCGGGCTCCTCAGAGCAACCCGGCCCGGAGCTCCTCCGGGGAACGCGGCGAAAGCAGGCCGGGGGCGATGTCGAAGACGGTCCGGGCGCCGCGATCCCCGGCCTTGGCCAACCGATGAGCGGCCCGCGCATAGGCGACCAGGACGGAGGCGGTGAAGCCAGGGTTGTCCTCGAGCGTGAGGCCGTACTCGATCAGCTGACGCTGGCCGCCGGTGTCGCCGCCGCGCAACACGAAACCGCCGTGCGGCATCTCGGTGTGGTCACGCGCCAGCTCCTCGGCCGAGATGAAATTGACCGTGGTCTCGTACTCATCGAAGTAGTGGGGCATGTTCACGATCGTCGCCCTGACCTGCTCCGGGTCGGCACCTTCTTCGAGCACGACGAAGCACTCGCGGGTGTGCATCTCGGCCGTGGTCAGCCCGGCACCGGAGCCGTTTCGCGCCGCTTCGATCGCCGGGGCCGCAGGCAGCGTGTACTGGACCGCGCCAGCGACCCCATCGATCCGGCGCAGGGCGTCCGAGTGGCCCTGGCTCACACCCCTTCCCCAGAAGGTGTGGGTGGTGCCTTCGGGCAGGATCGCCTCGCCGAACAGCCGGTTGATCGAGAAGACGCCCGGATCCCAGCCGGTCGAGATCACCGCGACCTTGCCGCCGGATTTGGCTGCCGCATCGACCTCGGCGAAGTACTCGGGGATGCGGGCGTGGGTGTCGAAGCTGTCGACCGTGTTGAAGATCGCGGCCAGCTCGGGCCCCTGTTGCGGCAGGTCGTCCTTCGAACCGCCGCAGAGCACCATCACGTCGATCCGGTCGGCATGCTCGGCGAGCGAGCCCCACCCGAACACTTCGGTCCCGGGGAGGCCGGTCTCGATACTCCCGGGATCGCGACGCGTGAAGACCCCGCCCAGGGTCATGTCAGGGTTCTGGGCGACCGAAGCTTCGACGCCCCGCCCCAGGTTTCCGTAGCCGGCAATGCCAATTCGAATCTGCTCGCTCAAGTTCACTCCTCGGTCTCAGTGGCCGCGTCGGCGTGGCGCCCACTCAGGGTAAAAAGCACTGCCGTCGAAAGCGGATGTGATCTCCCTGACGATGCCACCCGTCGCGGCACCGTAGTAACCATCCATCAGCCACAGTTCACTGGTCGAGCTTCCGGTTGCGAGAGCCCGACCGACCAGTGACTTCCCGTCCGGCGAGAAAACCGGATCCTCGTAGGAAACGAAGGCCTGATCGGGTGAGATCTGGCGCAGGCTGCTTCCGTCACGGTCGATCATCCAGTTGCGGTATGGCGCGTAGAAGGCAATCCGTTTGCTGCTCGGATGCCAGTCGAACCCGACCGGCGTTCCCGCCTCGCCATCACCGGGATAAATCACTCTCTTGCGGCCGGTCTTGACGTTGACCGCCATGAGCGAGGAGTCGTTCCAGGTGTCGAGGTAGGCGATTTCGCGACCGTCGGGTGACCAGACCGGGTGGTGGAGCCCGAGCTTGTTCTTGTCAAACAGGTATTGAAGGCCCCGCCCGTTTGACTTGACCAGGTAGATGCGACCGTCGTTCTGGCCGGCGAAGGCAATCCGCTTGCCGTTGGGGGACCAGGATGCCCAGTTGACCCCGGCGAAACGGCCCACGACCGGATAGCGCTTGAGAAGGTTGACGGACTTGCCGCCGCCGATCGGCATGCGGTACAGGCCGTCGTGGGTATAGAGCAGTTGCTTGCCGTTCGGTGAGGCGTGAAGGCTCCAGGCCGCTTTCCGGGCCACCCGCCTGAGGCCAGAGCCGTTCGAGTTGACCTTCCAGATCGAGGTGTAGTCGCTGAACAGGATCGGGCCGTTCCTGGCTGCCTCCGCGTACGCAGTCGAAAACACGGCAAAGGCCAGCAGCAGACCTACGAAACCACAGAACTTCCTCATGGCGACTCCCTGGTTGAAACGGACGAGATCTCCCCGGACCGTGACGAGTCTACAGCCGGGGAAGCAAGCCCAAACCGATGGCCGTTCTATTTTTCGCCCGACCATGAACCATCGGCGAGATAGATTGACCAGATGACGATCAGGATGGACAACGTGGGCATCGTGGTTGAGGATCTCGGCGTCGCGATCGAGTTCTTCCGCGAACTCGGCCTCGAACTCGAAGGTCAGGGCATGGTGGAGGGCGAGTGGGCCGGACGGGTCACCGGGCTCGGCGACCAACGGGTCGAGATCGCCATGATGCGCACCCCTGACGGCCACGGTCGGCTCGAGCTCTCCCGCTTTCTCGAACCCGCCGTGATCGCTGACCACCGCAACGCCCCGGTCAACGCCCTCGGCTACCTCCGCGTCATGTTTGCCGTCGACGACATCGACGACACGCTCGCCCGGCTCCGAGAAAAGAAGGCAGAGCTGGTCAGCAGCGAGGTGATCCAATACGAAAACTCATACCGCCTCTGCTACATCCGCGGCCCGGAAGGAATCCTGATCGGCCTGGCTGAGGAGCTGGGTTGAGAGCTAGCTGGCGCGAATCGTCACGCCGGTCCGGCGACCATCGATGGTCAGGGTGTAGACACCCCTCGGCAGCTTTTTGGCTCGAGGCACCCTGAACTTCCGGGCCTTCGCCCCGGCCGGGAGAACTCCCTTACGCCAGACCTTGCCGGCCCGCTTCAGCCGCCAGACCGACCGGCTCGAAGCCGCCTTGGTGAACACGACCCGACAGGAAACCTTCGTCACCCTCGAGCTGCGATTCCGGATCACCCGGCAGTTCACCCTCGAACTTTGACCGCCCTTGCCAGCCGGACCCGTGGCCCCGGTCGGGCCAGTCGCCCCGGAACCGCCGGTGGCGCCAGTGGCCCCGGTCGATCCGGGGTCGCCCCCGGGACCGGTCGCGCCGGTGGCCCCGACCGCGTTCACCACCCCGATCGTCAACTCGGACGCGGTCATCCCCAGCGCGTCGGTCAGGGTCACCCGGTACCGCCCGATCCCCGGCCCGGTCGGCGTACCGCTGATCACCCCAGTCGTGGGGTTCAAGCTCAAACCGGCCGGCAGAGCCGGTGAAACGGTGAACGTTCGCTTCCCGGTCGCCTTGCCGATCTTCGGCTCGATCGAAACCTGCTCACCGACCTTGTACACGCCAGGTGACGGAAAGGACATCTCGGGCAGGAAGTTCGAGTAGACGACATAAGCATGCCCGGGGGCATCGTCGCCGAGCCTGGGGTTGTTCGGCGCACCGATCAGGACGTCGTCGCGGCCGTCGCCGTTGAAGTCACCGGCCCCGGAGGCCGAGGCTCCGGACCAGTTGTTCTCGGCCGTGCCGTCGAGCCGGAATCCGGTCCCGCTCCCGAGCGTGTCCAGGTCGGTGTCCGGATTGGATGGCCCTCCGTAAACCACGAATGTGGCACCGGAAAAGGGCCGGGAGTTGTTGTCGGCGTCCGGCGCCCCCACGATCACATCGCCGTAGCCGTCGTCGTTTACGTCTCCGGCCCCGTCGACCGAGGCGCCGGTCCAACCTCCGGAGTCCGTGCTGAAGATTCTGAACCCGGCCGCGCTGGTGAGCGATGCAAGGGCGACGTCCGGGTTGGAGGTCCTGCCGTAGATGACGTAGGCCGTGCCACTGTTGACGTTGCCGCCGACCGTGACGAAGGGAGAACCGACGGCCACGTCACTCAGTCCGTCGCCGTTCACGTCACCCGCTCCGGCGACCGACCACCCGACGGAATCGTATTCCTCCGCTCCGTCGATCCTGAAGCCCTGGCCGGAAGCAAGAGCAGCCAGGTCGACGTTTTCTCCCGTCTCCCGCCCGTAGAGCACGTACGCGGCACCGGCGCCGAGTTGTGAGTGGCTTGCATTTAGCGCCCCGATCACGATCTCGTCGAGTCCGTCTCCGTTCACGTCACCGGCTCCGGCGACCGATTCGCCCGCATATTCATTCACCGCAGCTCCGTCGATCCGGAATCCGGCGCCCGGGGCCAGTGCGCCAAGATCGATGTCACCCTCCTGGGCCCGGCCATAGAGGAGGTATGCCGAGCCCGAGCCGTCCCTTGAGTTCCTGCTGGCGTAAGGCGCCCCGATCAACAGGTCGTCGTTGCCGTCGCCGTTCACGTCACCGGCTCCGGCGACCGAGGCGCCGGAGCTCTCGTAGTCGCTCGACCCGCCAATCCGGAAACCCTGGCTGGCGGTCAGCACGGAAAGGTCCAGATCGGTCTCCCGTGGCCGGCCGTAGATAACGTAGCTCGTCCCCGAACCAGGCCGGCCGGATTGTTCGGCTCCTGACGCACCGAGGATCAGGTCGTCGTAGCCGTCGCCATTTATGTCTCCGGCAGCGGATACAGAGGTTCCCAGCAGGGCGAAGGGTTCTGGACCGAGGACCCTGAAACCTTGTGCGCTGGAAAGCGCGCTCGGGTCAGGCCTGCCGTTGCCGTGACTGCCGAAAAGCACGTAGACGACCCCGGCATACTGTCTGTCCGCGGCGGTCTGTCCGGATGCCCCGACTACCACGTCATCGAGTCCGTCCCCGTTGAAGTCACCGGCATCCGAAACTGACCGGCCAAGGAAATCCTCGTCCTCGTTGCCGTCCATCGCGATGTTCGCCGTGTCCAGGTTCCGGATCGTCGCCGCCGAGGTCGGAGACGGGACCAACGAACAGGTCATCAAGACCAGCACGACGGCCAGCCCCGCTTTCAGAGCCGCTGCTTTCTCCACCGTCAGGCCTTCTTTCAACGAGAGCATGCAAGTCAAGCTAGACAAGCCGTGTTGCACTGTCGTTACTTCGCTCGAAGCACCGCCAAATACGGTCGCCTGAGGAGGGCAGACGAGCTACCAGACGCCGAGCTGCGATCGCTCCTTTTCAGGCGTCTGTGGAGAGCGGGATCTCGAACCGCACGTCGAGTCCACCTTCGGGCCTGGCCGTCGCGCCGAGCTCGGCCCCGTGAGCCTTCGCGATCGCCGCGACCACCGAAAGGCCGAGCCCGAATCCGGGCGTGTCCCGCGAGCTCTCGTGCCGGTGGAAACGCACGAACAGTGAGCCGACCTCCTCTTTCGTGAGCCGGGCACCGTCGTTTGCCACCTCCAGCGTGGCCACCTTTCCGTCGTTGCTGACCGCGACCGAGAGCAGGCCGCCATCGACGTTGTAGCGGCTGGCGTTGTCGACCAGGTTGGAGACGAGCTGTCCGATCAGCACCGGATCACCGAGGATCACCGAGGACTCCAGCCGGGTGACCAGTTCGAGTCTCCCGATCCCGGGAGAAGCGGTCACCGCTTCAGCCGCGACCTCGGCCAGGTCCATTTTCTCGAGTCGCGTCAAGGTCTCTGCTCGCGAAAGGGTCAGCATCGCGTTCACCAGTTCGCTGCCGCGGTCAAGGACCTGGCCGACCTCTTCGAGCGAGGCCCGCAGCTCCTCCTCGCTCATCTCTTCGTCGTCAAGCGCCACGTCCACCTGAGCCCGCATCGTCGCGAACGGGGTCCGCAACTCATGAGATGCGTCGGCTACGAACCGGCGCTGCCGTTCGAACGCGTTGTCGAGCCGGTCCAGCATCCCGTTGAAGGAATCGGCGATCGATTTCAGTTCGTCGTCAGGCCCGGCGCTGGCGAAGCGCTGATCCAGGTTCAGGGCCGAGATGTCCTCCGCGGCTTCCGCCAGCTTGGTGGCCGGGCGAAGCATCCGGCCGGCGACCAGCCATCCGGTCGCCAGTGAGATGACCGCGACGATTCCCAGGCCGATCAGGCCGTTGCGACGCATGTCGCTGACCGAGTGCTCGACGGAGAGACGGTTCTGCTCGATCAGCGCGAAGTTCTCGCTCCTTAGGGTCATGGGGTCCGTCGAATATCCGCTGAGAGGCAGAACAGGCGAGTTGTCTTCGATGTTCTTCTGGGTGAAGTAGAGAACGCCCACCAAGGCCAGCAGACCCGTCACGGTGACCAGTGCCGCGCACCAGAGAGCCACCCGGAGCCGGATGGAGAGGCGTCTGCTCAAATGCGGTACCCGCGGCCGATCACGGTATCGATGACTTCCGGTTCCCCAAGCTTGGACCTGAGCCTTGACATGGTGACCCGGACCGAGGACGTGAACGGGTCCACGTTCTCGTCCCAGACCGTCTCCAGCAGCCTTTCCGCGGATACCAGCTCGCCATCGGCTTTCAACAGCATCTCGAGCACCCCGAATTCCCGGTGGGTGAGCGAGAGCTGACGTCCCGCCCGGACCGCGACCCCGCGAGCCGGGTCGAGTTCGATGTCGCCCTTGACCAGCAGGACCGGGGAGGGTCGGCCGCTGCGCCGGGCTAGCGCCCGGACCCGGGCGACCAGCTCCGGGAACCGGAAGGGCTTGGCGAGGTAGTCGTCCGCCCCGATGTCGAGCCCCTCGGTCAACTCGTCCAGCGAAGATGCCGCGGTCAGCATGATCACCTTCGAAGGCGACCCTTCTTCGTTGAGAAAGCGGCAGATCTCGTCGCCGTGGACGAGCGGCAGATCCCGGTCGAGCACCACCACCTCGTAGTCGACCAGACGGGCCTTCTGCAGGCCTTCCTGCCCGTCGCTGGCTACATCGACCGAGAATCCGGCGTGAACGAGGCCCTTCTTCAGGCTCTTGAGCAGCGACTGCTCGTCTTCGATCACCAGAATCCGCACCACCGCATCATTGCCGAGCGGTGGCGCGAATGCCGGACGGGTCACTGAGGGGGTGCCTGGTATCCCTCGTCGGGAGCCGGCGGCGGATCATCGGGGTCGGGCCCCTTGCCCTGCCGGAGGCCGATCGAATTGAGCAGCCACTCGCCGTCCTGCTCGATGAACCAGAAGTCGAACTTCTGGCCATCGACGGTCGCGTTCGCCTTCGCCTGGCCGTCCTCGAATGCAACCGAGTGAACCTCGACATCGTTCGCCGCGCCCTTCTTGCCGATCACCTTGACGACGCGGTCCTTGCATTTGTCCGGGTCGCCGTCGCCGACGAAGAAGAGGAAGCCGCTGGCCATGTGCGCGCAGGTTTCGGCCGGTGTCTCGGCCTTCGCCCACTCGACCATCGACGTCTTGACTGCCGCCTCGTCATCGCTGGTGCCGTCGTCCCCACCACCGCAGCCGGCCAGGACCGCGAGCGAGAGGATGGCCAGGGAAAGGATTGCTTGGAACTTTTTCTTGCCGGGAGCTGTCATGGGCACATCCTGTCCTACCCGTGTTGCATCCCGGTTACACGCCGTGGCGGCCGCCTGCAACACGGATGAAACACGGTTGTTCAGTAGCGTCGCACCCATGATCGGATCACTCTCGTCCCGCCACTGGCGCCCCCTGCTCTTCGGATTGCTTCTCTTCGCGTTCGTACCAGCAGCCTCGGCCTCGGCCGCAACCTTCACGGTCACTTCGACCGCCGACACGGCCAATGCCGCCACCGACGGCTCCTGCGACGTCGACCTGATCACCCCTGGCAGCCAGTGCACCCTGCGGGCCGCGATCCAGGTCGCCAATGCGTCCACCGACGCGGACACGATCAACTTCGACGCCGGCTTCACCGGGGCCGAGTCCGGCAACACCATCTCGCTCACGAGTGCGTTGCCGAGCCTGACTTCGCCCGTCACGATCACCGGCGCCGGCTGCGGCACGACCGAGATCCCGCATCCCTGCGCGGCGGTCCAGAACCCGCTCGGCGGCAACGCACTAACCATCAAGGCCAATGACGTGACGATCCGGGGGATCGCCATCACCGGCGGAACCGGGGTCGCGATCTCGAGGATCGACACGACCACCCCGGTCCTTCCACCGACCGGGTCGAAGGTCTACGGCTGCTGGTTCGGCAAGGGACTTGACCCGGCCTACAGCGGTGTGAAGACAGGAGTATCGATCGACACCCAGATCGGGGCCACGATCGGGGGCACGGCCGCCGCCGACCGGAACATCTTCGTCAAGTACGGCACCGGCTACTCGGACGGCGGGGTGGTGGTCTCCGGCGGCAGCGGATACACCTCGCTCTCCGGCCTCCCTCGGGTCCGGGTGACCGGCAACTACTTCGGTTCCGACGAGACCGGATCGCCAACGACCGGTGGCAACGCTGGGGTTTACAACTCCCCTTCGTCATATGCCACCCTCACCGTCGAGAACAACTCGATCGTCAATTCCAGGTACGGAGTCTGGGCGAGCACCTATTGGGATCCCGGCGCGACGACCGATGTCTACAGCAACCTGATCGGCCTCGCGCCCGACGGGACCGTCTCCGGCAACACCTACGGCGTCTACGGCGACGCATACAACTACACAGCTGCGATGCGCGTCTACTACAACCATTTCGCGGGTGGCGACTACGGGGTGTTTTCGGATCGCACCAACTACGGCGGGGAGGTCATGTACAACACTTTCGGGCTGAGCGCCGACGGCAATCACGCGGTCACCGGCCCGAGCGTCGCCGGCATCCATCTCATCATCTACCCGACGATCAACATGAGAGTCGAGAGCAACTGGATCTCGATGACCTCCGGAACCGCGATCGTGGCCGACTGGGCGGCAGGCGTCAAGGGCAACTGGATCGGATCCGCGGTGGACGGTTCACCGGTTCCCGGCGGCGGGGTCGGAATCGAAGTCGGATCGCAAGGCGGCTCTCAGGTGCAGGTCGCCAATAATTCGGTCCAACGGACGACCGGGGCAGGCATATTCCTCCGCAGCCCCGCCAAGGCTTTGATCACCGGCAACTCGATCGGGACCGGAGCCGGGGGCGGGGTCGGTGGCGCCGGCATCGTCACCGATGATTCGACCTACACGATCACCGGCAACTCGATCGGGACCAATGGTGGTTCGACCGGCGGGCCCGGCATCTGGGTGCGGTCCTGGGACGGCCAGGGCGACAGGCGCGGACTGGGCGGGACCATAGACGGCAACCAGATCTCCAACGCCTCCGGGCCGGCCATCGCGGTGGCCGCTGGTACGAGGAAAGTGTCGATCCTGAGCAACCTCGGCACCGGCAATTCCGACCTGTTCGTAGACCTGGGGATCGACGGTGCCGGGAACTCGGTCACCGGCCCGAATTCCGGCATCCAGGCACCTGTGGTCATCGGAGCCAGTCCGGCCGTGGTCAAGGGAACGGCGACGCCCAATGCTTCGATCCGGGTCTTCAACAAGACCGCCGGCGAGCCCGGCAACGCCGCCTCCTTCCTCGGATCGACCACTGCCGACGGCAGCGGATCGTGGAGGTTGACCGGATTCGATCCGTCCACGCTCGGGGTCGGCGTGGCGGTCGCCCAGAGCGACGCTGCCGGAAACGCCTCGGAGCTGACGGACGCCGAGATCGACCGCACCCCGCCTTCACCAGTCGAGATCGTCCTTCCGAATGACGGCTACACGAACGACACCCGGCCCACCTTCACGTTCGACGCCTCGGGCGCGGCGAGCGCGAGCTGTCGCATCGACGAAGAACCAGTGGTCGACTGCAGCAGCGGCACCTTCACGATCGCCTCGCCTTTGAGCGAGGGCACGCACACGGCGACGGTGATCCTCACCGACTCGTCGGAGAACTCATCCGATCCGATCACCGCCGATGTCGTGATCGATACGACCCCGCCCGTGGCACCCGTCTTCACCGGCGGCCCGTCGGGCAAGACCGATTCCATCCAGCCGACCTTCACCTTCACCGGGGAGGCCGACGCGACTTTCAGCTGCAAGCTGGGCGATGAGCCGGCGGTCGACTGCTCGGCGGGTTCGTTCACGCCAGACGCGCCCCTCGAGGACGGGGTTTACGCGCTCACCGTGTTCCAGACAGACCGGGCGGGCAATCAGGGGCCCGTCGCCAGCCGGGGGTTCATGGTCGAAGCCCCGACCGGACCGACTGGGCCGACCAGCCCGACGGGTCCAACTGGGCCAACCGATCCAACGGGCCCAACTGGGCCAACCGACCCGACCGGCCCGACCGGGCCAACCAATCCGACGGGTCCGACCGGTCCGACCGGACCGGATTTCGTCCCGAAAATGAAGCTCGGCAAGGTGACCCGGAAGAATGGGTTCGCCAACCTGAACGTGTACGTAAACGGCGCCGGAACCATCAAGGCGACCGGGCCGAAGATCGCGGCCAACTCAAGGACCACGAAGTCCACAGGCACGACGAAACTGGCCATCAAACCCAAGGCGAAAGCGAAAAAGAAACTCCGCAAGAGCGGCAAGCTGAAGGTCCAGGTCACAGTCACCTTCAAGGCAAAGGCCGGCGGAAAGAAGCTGACCGCCCACAAGACGATCACCCTGACCAGGAAGAAGTAGCCGCGACGGACGGGCTCGTTCGCGGGCGTCGTCCTCGACGCTGAAGCGAGGTGCCGTCAGGTTCAAGCCGGCTTCAGCCGCCCAATGTCTTGGCGCGGCCCTTCTTCTTTCGCAGGGACTTGACCTTCACCGATCTGCCGTCGAACTCGACCTCTAGTTCGTAGCCTGACGAGCCGCGGCCTTCACAAGCAGCAATTAGTTGAATGCAAGTAGTCCCCTCACCAAGTACATGTCCTTCGCCGCTGGGCTCTCGGGCCACCCTGACCTGGGCACGCGACGGGTCCGATTCAGGAACCGAACACTCGATGATGTCGATGTGGCGTTGAACGCCTGGCGGGATGTCCAGCGAGTCAACTGGTTCAGCCCCTTCCCCCACCTCGGCACTTCCCCAGCGGAGGGACCTGACATCGAGTCCCGGGTGCCCGGTGGTGGCTGGTATGTATGCCAGCACCTGTGTAGACCGCGCTGTGCCGCCCCTGCTGTCGTTGCAGGCGCGAGCTCGAATGTACTGAGTGCATCCTGAACCATCGGCGTTTTGAACGGCAATCCCGTCATGTTTGTCGGCCGTCTCGATCAGGCAATCGTCACGTAGATAGAAACGCTCTTGCTCCAAACGCAAGGACGGTCGTTCTACCCACCAGCGCCAGATCGTTATCGACAACGCCGCAGCAGCTATCAAGAGCGAAAAGATCGAGAACACCATCGGGCCACCCTAGCCCAAGAGCTCAGACCCGATAGCAAACGGCCAGAAGAAAATATCCACGAACGAAACCGCCATCGGCGATAGTGGATCTATGAACTCTGAGGAGAGGTTCGGCGTCTTCGTCCACGTCATCGCTGTCCGGGTCGCCTTGCTTGCAGGGCTGATCACCCTTCTGCTTTCCGTCCACGTGGCGGCGAGCAAGGCAGATCCTCCGGAGACGGTGCTGGTCATGCCCGCCTCGTTGACGCAGTTCAACAACGATTTTCTGGAATCGCGCAAGGCCGGTCGAGGGACCACGATCGCGAAGGTTGGCGATTCGAATACCGAGTTCGTTCAGAACCTCTACGCGTTGGGGTGCCGATCGGATCTGAACGTTCCACTCACCCTTCTCTTGACGGCCTATTTCTACAGGGCCACGACAGTGCCAGATTCGGATTCGTACTGTCCCGATCAGCACAATTCGTTCACTCGTCGCAGCGCGGCAAGCCGAGGCGGAGCCTCCAGCACATTGCCACTCCGCAAATCCGGCACCTTGCCCCAGGCCGTCGGCTGGTTTACGAGGGATCGCCTTTGCACGGACGATGACGAGACGAGCGTGGCGTGCGAGATTCGCCTGACCAACGCCCGGTACACCCTCATCGGCGGGGGTACCAACGATTTCAACCCGGCCTATGGCCTCGACCTCGCCGACGCAAAGAATCGGTTCATCCAACTGATCAACGAGACCCGGAACAACCGGTCGATACCGATCCTCCAGACCATCCCATCGATGGTGAGCTACGGAGACCCGGCCTACAACGCGGAGTATCTCACCAAGGTAGCGACGATGAACCAGGCGATTTTCGACGCTGCGGCGGAGAAGGGAGTCCCGGTGATCGATATCTGGAGCGCTCTCCAGAACGTTCCCTACTCGGGACACCGGCAACTCGATGGAATTCACCTGAGTTATCAGTTCCAGCCCGGCGACACTTCCGCGACGTACCTCAACAACAGCGGCGATCTGAGCCCGTTGGGAATCAGCACATACGGGGCGAATGCCAGAAATTATTACGTTCTCGAGGCCCTGAACCGGCTCGACAAGCAGCTGAACATCTACACGAATCCTCCGTCGAGCATGAGCTACACCTCGATAAACGCGACCAAGACCTCTCCCAATTCATTCCGGGTGACGGCCGGCATCACCGGACCTGTTCCGCCGGGAGCGACCAGCACCATCACCGCGGCACCCAGCCGGGGAGGGACGGGCACACCGAAGACTTCACCCGCCACGGTCGGAACCAACAACGTCGATTTCACGGGTCTGAGCGCCGCCACCACCTACTACTTCCGCGCCAAGACCACTTTCGGGGGCTCGCCAACCGACGTCATCGGCAGCTCCGAGATCTCGGCGGCAACGGAGGGCAGTCCCCAAACCATAGCCCCGACGGTCAGACTCGACATGGACGCTGACCAACGAACGATCAACTTCGGTTCTAGCGTCTTCGGACCCGGGACTTTCTACATGTGTTACCTCGACGACGACGGGCTGCTGGGCGTGATCATGCAACTCTGCACGCCGCCCTTCCGGTTCGACGACCTGGGCGAGGGTGAACAGCACCTCAAGGTTGTGGCATTCAACCAGGGAGATCCGGACTGGGGCGGGGAGGACCTGAGCTGGGAAGTCACCAAGCCGAACACGATCATCGATTCCGGCCCGAACAACTCGATCACGACCAGCAGAAGCGCGACGTTCGTGAAGCATTCGACCGACCCGGCGGCGGACACGATCTGCACCCTGAAACGGAACGGGACGGAGCTGTCCAGCCAGCCCTGCGCTTCGTCGTCTAAGAGTTACTCGGGCCTGGCCGACGGCAAGTACGAGTTCTCGACCAATTCGAAAGACGCCTCGGGCGACTGGGATCCGTCCCCGCCTGTGCGCACCTGGACGGTCGACAACATCGCCCCGACCACCGCCATCGACCCGATCCCGGCAAAGACAAACAACAATGATCCGCTTCTGGCCTTCACCTCGAATGAGCCCACCGCCAACTTCGAGTGCCGGATCTGGCAGGGGTTCGCGGTCACGAGCTTCTCGCCGTGCATGTCGCCCAAGCCGTACTTGAATCTCGCCGACGGACTCTGGACCTTCCAGGTCAGAGCGATCGATCGGGCAGGCAATGTCGATTCGGCAACCGCGGTCAAGCAGTTCGAGGTCGACACCGTGCCCCCGGATGTGACCATCACCGGCGGTCCAGCCAATGGCTCGACCACCACCAACAGGACCCCGACCTTCACGTCGACTTCGACGGAGCCGATCATGTTGGGAAGCATGACTTGCACCCTGAAGAAGAACGGAACCGTCATCTTCCAGGAGTGGTGCGGGACGACGAAGACATACACGAGCAGCCCTTACAACCTGACGCCCGGCAACTACCAGTTCACGACAAACGCAGCAGACCTGGCGGGCAACTTCGATCCAACCCCACCATCCAGAACCTGGACCATCCAGTAAGACGATCGGCCGACCACAGGCCAACGTCGCAAACGTCGAGTTCCACCAATGCCTCCAATATGATGTCTTCATATGAGCCGCCTGCTTTCCGTATCTGTCTCTGACGACCTCGCCGACGAGATTGAAGCCTTGGCTGAAATCTCCGGCAAGACCAAGTCTGAGTTGGTTCGAGATGCACTTCGACGTCAGATCAGACTGGAGCGGTTCTCCTCTGTACAGCGTCTCGGACAAAGCCAGGCCGAGAAAGCCGGTATCGGGCCGGAAGACGTCGAGGAGCTGATCGACCAGCTCCGCGCGGAGTGACCACCAGGTCTCGCGTCGCCTGCGACACCAACGTCCTGGTGTCAGCTTTCATCGCCGGAGGGCCTCCAAGCCGAATCATCGAAGAGGTCATTGACGGCAGCTTGGACCTCGTTCTCCTCGAACCCGCGATGGTCGAGCTTGTCCGGATCCTCTCCGAGAAGCTCGGATTCACCATCGAGCGCCTGAAGGAAGTCCAGGCGCTGCTATCCGACATAGCGATCGGATCGCAACAAACGCCGACCCAATAGCCCGAACCCTTGACGGACGATCCGGATGACGATCTGATCCTTGCCTGTGCTATCGAAGCCCAAGTCGATGTGCTCGTCTCTGGCGACCGCAAACACCTGCTTCCCGTCGGTGAACACCGCGGAGTTCGCATACTCACCCCGCAAGCGTTCCTGGCCGAACTTCAAGCTTGACACGACTGCCTGACCGCTTGCCTGCGAGCCACTCGATGCAGCCTTCAACCGAGGAAACCTCAACCGCAGCGGTCGAGCCAAAAGGAGAACGCGCCCGACAGGATTCGAACCTGTGACCTTTGGTTTCGTAGAGTCCGGGTCAGGCGACTTATTTGGCTTGGATAAACACTCTGCGATGGGTTCTGAAACTGCTGCTGGGCCGATTGCCTGTCGGTTTCGGCCAGGTTATTCGTGTTCAGTACCTTCGTTGAGGATCTTGAGGAACTCTCGGTAGACAAAGATCCGGTTGCGTTTCTGTCCGGTGACCTCAGTGACGATCCCCTCGGCTTCAAGGATTCGGACAGCTTTCGAGGCGGTTGGTTCGGAGACGCCGAGACTGACCACGATTTCGGGAACCTTGAGCACAACTTCTTTAGAAAAGACCTCGAAAACCTGGAGCGCAGACCCTCCCCTACGGCCGAGAGATGCGACCCGCTCCCGATCGGCGTCGAGGAGAGTGAGAATTCTTCGGGTGGTTTCTATCGTCGATCTCGCAACGGCGATCACGCCCTTCAGGAAGAAGGTGATCCAACCTTCCCAGTCGCCCTTCTCCGTAACCAGCAGAAGCCGGTCGTAGTACTCGGTGCGGTTCTTCTTCAAGTACAGGCTTAGATACAGCAGCGGGTGACCGAGCACTGGCTTTAGGCCATCGGCGGTCTCTGAACTGAGCATCATCGTGACCAACAGGCGTCCAACTCTTCCATTGCCGTCGAGAAACGGGTGGATCGCTTCGAACTGTGCGTGAGCCATTCCGGCCCGGAGCAAGATCGGGAAGGCCTCCGGTTCGCCATGAAGGAACGCTTCCAGGAACCCCATGGCATCGGGGACGAGGTTGGGTGGTGGTGGCACATACCTGGCGCTCGTGGGGTCGATCCCTCCTATCCAGTTAGGAACCCCCCGAAAATCTCCGGCGCCAGTGCCTCCGCCACGGGCCCCTCGCAGGAGGATCCCGTGCATTTCTCGAATCAAGCGGAGACTGATCGGGACACCGCTCCTGATCAAGTCCAGGCCGTGGTTCAACGCCAGCACATAGTTGACCGCTTCCTGGACGTCATCGGCTGGCACCTCCGGGACGGCCCCTCGTTCGAAGAGCATCAGATCCGACAGAGATGACTGCGTCCCTTCGATCTGCGACGACAGAACCGCTTCCTTCCGGGCAAACGCAAAGAGAAACTGATCGGGGTCCGGCAGCCTTGAGGTCAAACCGTCAAGGCGACCGAGTTCCAGCATCGCCTCAGCCTGGAGGCCGTGCACAGTCGTGTCGACCTCAAGCGGAGGATTTGGAGGCAAAGGCGCAGGAAGGAACGCATCTACCGATCCGACCTCGGTCGACACAGGGACTCGATCACCGCTTACTCGCTGTGGGGTCACGGCTCAAGCTCCCCAAACTCGGCTTGGATAAGGTCCTCCACAGAGCGAGGTTAGCAAAGTAAAGCGCGCTTTACTTTGCTAACCGGATATGTTGCCAATTTGGATTGGACAAGGAATCCATGCCTATAGGGTCACCCGTACCAGCTACGTCCGGCCAGCAACCCACAGAAAAACGCTCCGCAGATAACCAACGCTGCCGCCATCTCGGTGATAGTCACAAGGGCAGCAAATAGGGTCAACATGGTGTTGAAATCGTCCTGGCTCACGTCCGAGTCACCTTCTCAAGTCCACCGGTATCGAGAGAAAGCGCCGACGGATAGGCCTGAAAGCCGTTTCTAGCCACGGCTGGGCGAATTCTCTTGCTGATTCTTCCGGCATCGGCTCCGCGATTGTGATGGGCGTTTGCCTCCCACAAGGCATGTGGAAGAATTTTGTTTGGTCCGGCGCATTTGAGAACGACAGGCAGATCCTGGTCGCACCAAGAGTTCTGACGGAAACCACCGAGAACGAATACTCGTATGCCTGACCGTTTGCCTGGAGGCAAGCTCGAGTCAGCGACGGCGGCGCCACCTGACCACAGGCACCAAGCCAAAGGAAGAGCGCGCCCGACAGGATTCGAACCTGTGACCTTTGGTTTCGTAGCCGTCGTCTAGCTTTCTTTTCGGCTTGGTTGAGCCACTCTTTGTCCGATTGGTTTGAGGTCCTGGGCCTTTGCCTGGCTTCGGGCAGAGCCAAAAAGTACTTCGATGGGAATTGGCGATCGTCGTGGTACACCTGTTGCCATGGACCTGACAAGCGAATCCAGGACAGTGCCGGTGACGGTCAAGCTCTCACCGAGCACTCTTTTCAAATTCGAGCAAATCGCAGAGCTACGCGGTGTGACGCGCTCCACCCTCCTCAACGAGATCGTCGAAGCGACAATCGATGGACAGCTCGTGATGGACCTCCCTTCCCGCTTCGCGGAGTACTCGACATGCACAGACGCACCTGTTGTTGCCCGAGACGAGCGGATCGAGGCACGACTCGTTGACATGGCCGCGCGAGACGTTGCCCGGGCCAAGTCAATTGTTGCCGAGTCGGAGGCTCGACTCAAGGCCGCGGGCGTGTTCGAGATGGTCGACCTGAAGGAGCTCGGTCGCGATGCTTGAGAGCAGCCTGATCGACCTCAAAGGCAAGCGCCTCGGTAAGTGGGAGCGAGGGTTGCTCCTTGACTGTGGCGTCATCGGCCAGCGGACCGGCATCCCGATCAGAGTCGAAGGTGGAACCCGCGCTCAGAACGTCGCCGTACGCCGCGCGGCCAAGAACCTCGAAGCGACCGGCCTTCTGATCACTCACAAACTCAGGCGCGCAAGCGTGATCTACGACGAAAGACTCGCCATGCCGATCTACAGGGACGGGGCGTTCTACCGTCGCGTGTCTCCAAAGAGGATCCACTGGACAGACTGCCTGGCCGGATGGCTGAGTCCGTTCGGGGCCGGAGTAAGAGTTGAGTACCTGCCTGAGCTACGAGGTCAACGACCGATCAGGTGGACCAGTGAGCGACTCAGAAATGCGGAGCACATCGGCTTCACCGAGTACGTGTCTGCACCCGTTCTCGACGCGGCGGACGTTGAAGGCACGCAAGAAGCCTTCGCCAGAACTTCACCGATCAACAAGGCCATGAAACGCATCGGGCCACCCGGCGCCGAAGAGAACCCAGGTCGCTGGACAAGCGCGATCAACTGCGCAGTGAGAGAACTTGGCTCAAAGGGATCAGTCGACTTGTGGACACGTTCGGTGGAGATCTTCAAGTCCGACGAAACCGATGCCCAGCTACTCCAACGCGGCCCGCAGAGGGCCACTTACCGAGGCCGGAAAACCGCGAAACCCGGACAGCTCCAGAAGAGACGTAGAGAACTGATCTGACCACTGGGTTGCCGGTAGTTCAAGTGATGTCTCGGATCAACTCCGACGGAGTGATCCCGAGAACCCGTGCCAACTTCACAATTGTGGTCAACCTCGGGTCGCGCTCGGCTCGTTCGAGCAAGCTGATCTCGGTGCGGTGAAGATCGGCCAGGTCGCCGAGCTCTTCTTGTGAGACGCCCAACTCTTTGCGGTGGCGACGGAGGTTCGCCGCGAATGTCTGCTGGACGCCCACGCCCGGGATGATCCGTGGGCGCAGACAAAACATCTACAGACAAAACGATTCATTTCCGGTATATGTTCGCGGACAGCAAATCGAGCAAGGGCGCTCCGTGGTGAGCGTCGCTCGGATCCAGAAAGGAAGCCCATGGGGAAGATGAGATCGGGAGCAGCCTGTGTGGCCGTTGCGTCGGTAATTCTCGTCGGCGGATGTGGCGGCTCAGATACGGACGATGTCTCCGACGAGGACCAGATCGTTGCCGTGATCGAGCAGTACAACACGGCCGTCGCAGACAAAGACGGACCAACCGCCTGCTCACTTCTCACTCCCACCGCCCAAAACACCGCAGCCAAGAAGCACGGATACCTCGGGTCTGGCGGTGTGAAAGCCACCGAAAGAGAGGCGACTTGCGAAGACGGCATAACCAACCGCTACCTGGGTGAAGAACCAATCTTCCAAAAAATGAAATTCGCCAAGGTCGACTCGGTGGAGGTCCGCGGCGAGGAAGCTCAAGCCAAGGTCCACCCGGAGGGATTCGCGGCGGAAACCGCACATCTGGTCCTGGAAGACGACGACTGGAAACTTGAAAAACCGCTCCCACCGATCGGCTGGGGATAGCCATGGCTCGGCTTCGCATATCCGTGACACCGACGGTCAAGGAACTCTGAGCCGTGGGCTTCTTTTCCAACGACGCTAGAACCGCGGAACGAGAGAGAGTCGAACGCATCCGCTCCGAAACTCGAAGCTTGATCTTCAAGAAGCTGGAAGCAGCCAAGACCGCCGCAAGAGAAGGTGACATCGAAGCCGAAGAGACCGCCTTGGCCGAAGCATTCAATCTCGCGGATTCACCCCACTCGAACCACAGCTGGAATCCCCTCCAAATCCTTGAGAAGGAGATTGAAAGGCTCACGCACCAACGCTTGATCCGAAAATCGAACCTGATCGGATTCGCCGACACCACCTACATCTGGGAAGACCGGATCATTGTCTTCGATCCTCCCCAGCAGGGAGGAACCGTTGTGCGCCTCATGTCTCCAGGCACCCATGCCGAGGTGATGACCGAAGGGCAACTCTCCACAACCAGTCGACCCACGCTCACCAGAATGGCTCTCGGATCCGTCCTCCCAGGATCAGCGCTCATCCCCGGACTTGTCTTCCAAAAGACACAGGTCCACGACTCCCGACGCCTCTTCTTCACGATCGAACAAGAAGACTGGGCCAAAATCATCGAACTCGACCCCAACCTCACCGACCCCGGTGCCATGCGACAAGTGGCCCTCGAAGCAAACCTCGCCGCCAAGAGGCTCCAGAAAGAACCAAACGATCCTGAATCCGAGCCCCCTTGGCAAGGAGACGAACGTCAGCGACTCGAGAAGCTGACCAAACTCTTCGAATCAGGGCTGATCTCGACGTCCGAGTACGAAGAAAAGCGTGCCTCGATCATCGAAGAAATCTGACTTTTCCCGTCGACGGGAAGAACCGGACGGTCGACAGCGGCCTGGGAACAGTGGGACATTTGGTCCAACTCGAGGAGTAAGGACCGACTTGGAGGCGGTTACCTGGCATCCCGAAGTCGGACCATCGCGCTAGCCAGTAGCCAAAATCTCGGCCGTTAGCCGAGGGATACTCGCCTGACCAGAAAGGGGCCGTTACCGCAATTCGCGCGCAGTCCGCAAAATTACCCGGCCTCCCATACTCGACCACCTTCATATTCCAGACCGGCACTTTGGACGACCTTTGAAGCGTGTAGGCTGCGAACGTATGTTCGTCTTGCCTCTAGTTCGTCCTGTGGAATCGGCACAATACGTCGATGGCCAAACGGATCCACGAAGTCCGCGACGCCGTTCATGGCTTCGTTTCTTACGATGACGATGAGCGAACAGTCGTCGACAGCGCTCCTTTTCAACGGCTTCGACACATCCACCAACTCGCCCTCACCTACGAGGTCTACCCTGGTGCCTCTCACAAGAGGTTTGAGCATTCCCTCGGGGTCATGCACCTCACGGGTCGCGTTTTCGACACCATCACTAGGCCAGACAAGATCTCTGACTCGGTTAGGGAGACGATCCCTGAGCAGTCTCAATCCGATTTCGGCTACTGGAGGGCGGTAGTGAGAATGGCCGCACTTTGCCACGACATGGGCCACCTTCCGTTCTCCCACGCCGCGGAAAAGGAACTACTGCCTGAAGATACGGATCATGAGCGTCTTACCTGGGACATCGTCCACTCGGACGCAATGACGGAGATTTTTGATCGCCTGTCTCCGCCTCTTCGGCCCGACCAAGTCGGGAAAATCGCTGTGGGGCCGAGAAAAGCGGAGAAGATGGGACTCGGTGTCTCTTTTAATGCGTGGGAAGCCATTCTTGCCGAGATAATCGTTGGTGATTCGTTCGGGGCAGACCGCATGGACTACCTACTTCGGGATTCTCTTCATTCCGGCGTCCAATACGGACATTTCGACTTGGAACGTCTTCTTGGGACGCTTCGAGTGATGCCAGAACCCGCGAGAGAAGAGGGGGAAGAAAACGGCGGCAGTGCCGACCCAGTTCTCGGATGCGAACGGGGTGGGCTGCAATCAGCCGAGCAGCTTCTGCTCGCCCGCTACTTCATGTTTAGCCAGGTCTATCACCACCCCACTCGACTGGCATACAACGAGCACCTGAAAGATTTCCTGAAGGCTTGGTTACCCGATGGACATTTTCCGACGGACGTGGACGAACATCTAGGCAGAGATGATTCGGACGTGCTCCTGGCGATCAAGCAAGCCGCCGCAGACTCAGCACTGCCGGGTCATGAGCCCGCGCGCAGAATCGTGTTTCGGGATCACTTCAAGTCTGCCTACGAAAAGCAAGCCAAGAAGCTTGCAAGTGACGCGAACTCCTCGGAATTCGATGGAGACACATCAGCAAATGTCCAAGCATTGGTCGAAGCAGCGAAAGAGAGGTATGGGCCGGACATGATCGCGCATGGGGCGCCCCCCAGCCGGAAACTTCCACCCGAGTTCCCCGTCTGGGTTCGTGAAGGGAGCGACTACGGGAGTTCCTGGTCTACGGGACTCTCCGATGTATTGCGACGGATGCCGGAATCTCCGGATGAGTTTGTGTTGGCCGACGCAGGAATCAGGGATGACGTTGCTGATTGGCTCAAGAAAAACAGAGAGCAAATCTTAACTGAATCAAGGGAAAAACTGGTTCAAGAAGTAGAAAGCGAGGTTCCGCAATGAACAAGCAAGTCCAGGACGCGGTCTTGGTTGGACTGATTGACCGTTTGGGGAGTAGCGGTAGTTGGAGCGGAGAAACTCATGTGCAGAAAGCCGCTTATCTCCTCACGCAACTTCGTGACGTCGACTTTGACTTCCGCTTTATCCTCTACAAACACGGCCCGTTCTCGTTTGAGTTGAGAGATGAGCTCTCGGAGCTTGTGGACGACGGCTTTATAGACCGATTCACCCCTAACCCCAGGTACGGCCCAAAGCTGAGCGCGACTGATGTCGGAAAATCGCTTGAAGCAACCTTCTCGAAAGCGATCCGTCGATACGAGGAATCTCTCGACTGGATTGCAGAAAAGCTTTCGGATCGAAATGTCAAGGACCTCGAACGTCTCGCCACCGCGATGTGGGTAACGAAGAAAAACCCCGGAGCCGACGTTGGATCGCGCGCAACGGAACTAACGGAAGTCAAGCCTCACATTTCCCTGGAATCGGCCATCGCCTCAGTTGAAGAAATCGACACTCTTCGAGATCAACCGTGAGCTAAGGGATGATGAAACGCACAAGTTGCAACGCCAGTTGAATGGACTGATCTTCGATCCTGATAAACCACCGGACTGGAAACCAATCTCAAGGTCTTGACCGAACTAGTTTGTTGGGATCAGCCTTGTAAGGAGATACCCTATCTCGGCAGTTGACCTCTTTGCGCTCGGCCAGATAGTCCATCCCACCTCCATGCCAGTTCTGCGCTCTCGGAGGCCCTGAACTCGCGAAGGCTGTCCAGTTCTCGAAGGGACACTGACGTCGTTCGTTCATCTTCCCAGGACATAGGCGCTCGGGATACCGAGCGAGAGATCCCCTCTGTGAGCGTTCTCGCCCAGTCGTGTGGCAAAAGATCCAAATTTCCCAGATCTCGTAAGACCGCGTAACATGGGTGTCCATGTGGCAGGAACGAATCAAGGAGGTTTCGAATGCCCACCTATTGCGTCAATGTAAACGCCCAACCAGGTTCAGGTGACCACGAGGTCCACGATCTAGCATCTAACAAGGGGTGCCTACCGGCCGCCGTAAACCGGATCGACTTGGGTTGGCATCCGTCTTGTCGAGAAGCCGTTACCAACGCTAAGAGCTACTTCAGCGATTCAAACGGCTGCTACTACTGCGCGAACGACTGCCACACGACCTGATCCAGCCCGAAAGTCCTAAGGGGGACTAGACGAGTGCGCAAGAGACGTCTTACCTGGTTCCTGGTCAAGCCAGAGATCAACCTCGACGACCTCGAGGCAATCATTGAGCCTCCGGAACGAGGCGAGCTCCACAGCTATCGGATCGATGCCCTATCGACGGAGCGCGATTCACTGTTCGTCCGTGCATCACACACTTCCCCTCCGCCTTGGCTTTCGTTTGTTGAATCGCACGTTTCCGATGGGGAACTGCCTCCGATACTGGGGGCGTCGAGCTCCGGGGTGCTGTTGGTGCCGGGGGGAGATCGTCTAATGGCCATCACGTTCGGATACGGGCGTCATCTTGTACGCCAAGAGGCAGTGGTCCAAGATTTCGGCCTGAAGGTTGTGCTTAATAGCATCGACCCAACGCAGATCAAGAGCATCGATGCCCGGACCTTTGACGAACTCACCCTCCACACTCGCAGAGGCGCGAGTCACGATTCTCCGCTCGGTGCCTTCGAGCTTGACAACTCGCGGGACCTGCTTCGCGCCGTCACGGGTCGGTCGGAACAAGGGGGACTCGGCTCGCTCTCGGGCTCGTCTTCACTGGCGATGAACCAGGCGATCGAGCTACCTGATCTCCCCGCACTAGCTGAAGAGCTCGTCGATCTCTACGGCGAAACCAGATACAAGGAGAACTTCGAGTTCATTGATTTCGTCCGAGGCGAAACCGACCCGAAGATCATCTCCAACTTGGACGAAAAGCTCGTCGCCGCCTTGGAAAGCCGCGATATGACTGAGATGCACCTCGCGATCCCCGAAGCGGTGAACTGGCAAGACATCTCAGGGGTTCGGTTCTCCTTCAAGAAGAAGAAGCACGAGCCGGCACCCGATCCGAGGATCAGTGTCTACAGGGATCTCCGCGACGGCGACATCACTCTGGATCGGCTCAAGTCTGATCGAGTTGAAGCAATCAATGCCCTAGACGAAACGGCACCGCCTGTAGACAAATGGCGGGTCTATGACTGTGTCGTCTTCGAGACCGAGTTTAACGGGCACCTTTACGTTCTCTCCGGGGGAGATTGGTATCGAATCGCGAAGTCCCACCGCGACAAGATCGAGCAATACGTACGCGAGATTCCCGAACTCGACCTTGACTTGCCGCCGGCAGACTCGGCTTGGAGTGAAAACGCATACAACGAGGCCGCCGCCGACGCGATAGGGGCGCTCTGCCTAGATGGCCTCCCCATTGGCGTGGGTGGCGTCGATAGGGTGGAGCTCTGCGACCTGCTCACGAAAGACGGGTGCTTCGTCCACGTGAAGAAGCGTGGTCGTTCCTCAACGCTGAGTCACCTGTTCGCGCAGGGAGTCACTTCCGCGGAACTCTTACTCGGTGACGATGAGTTCCGAGAAAAAGCCACAAAGCTCGTGGAGTCCGAAGGCGAAGACTTCGCCTCCGCAATCCCAGACGCGCCACGCGCCCGAGATCGCATCAAAGTCGGCTACGTGGTGCTGAGCCGAGGGCAAAGGCCGGACAAACCCTACGGTCTACCGTTTTTCAGTCTCGTCAGTCTGAAAGCCGCTACCGAGAGGCTCCGGAACGCGGGACTCGAGGTCTATGCGAAGGAAGTAAAGGAACAGACCTAGACTCAAACGATCAAGGTGGCCGTCCGTTCCTCTCAGGAAACTCCGCCTTCGGACACGCTCAATCTAAGGAGAATAATGCCATCGATAATCGATCCGAAAAGCGGGAAGATCTTAAGACCGGACGACCCTGAATTCGTCGAAACGAAGCTTCGAATTCTGGAAGCCGAACACCGAGATCTCGTGATGGCCGTCGCCGACCTTCAGAATCGCATTGCTCGTCTCGACGATGGGAAGGTCGGATGGCCAGGCGACACATACGAGCCCTGACATCAAGCCGATGCTGAGGCGACCTGGACCGGCCAACTTGTCGACTGTCGTTAACAATCCAACTAAATTGGGATGACCGCAGCCTCGCCATGGCGAGGAGCCATCTCTGCCGCTTGAAGGTACTCGTCGAGTTTCGCCGCGGAATCCTGCTCGTTGCCTGGGAATAGGTGGCCGTAGCGGTCCATGGTCATCACGATCGACGAGTGGCCCATGTAGGTGGAGAGAGTTTTCGCGTTGACTCCAGCAGCGATCATTAGCGACGCGTAGGTGTGGCGACATTCGTGATAGCCGAGCCCGGTGAGGTCGTGCTGCTTCCAAATCCGCCTGGCGTTCCGGAGCATGTTGGGTGGGTCGAAGGGCTTGTCGCCGTCCCCGATCACGAGGCTATCCGGGCCACCGCCCTGGGAGAGCTTTTGCTTGATCAGCATCCCGCGAAGTGCCCCGGGTAAGGGGAGCCGTCGGAATGCGGCGCGGCTTTTCGGATCGATGAAACCGGCTTGATAGTCCCAGCCTCTTTCAACCTCGATGGTGCCTTGGTCGAAGTCGACGTGCTGCCAACCCAAGGCTTGGAGTTCCCCGCGTCTGAGGCCGGTGTAGATCGCGGTCGCCCAGATCAATCTGAGGTTGAACGGCAGAACCTCCAACAGTGAGTTCACCTCGTCCGGCGGGGCGACCCGGTCTTTCCTTCGCCGGTCGACGGGCAGGGAGAGTTTCGAAGTTGGGTTGTGGTCGATCTCTTCCCGGTCGATCGCCCGTCGGCAAATCGACCTGAGCGGCAGGATCACGTTGCGAATCGAGCTGGGCGAGTATCCGTCCGAGACCATCTGATCGACCAGATCCTGGACATGGACCCGCCGGATCTCCCCGAGTCGCCGTCGACCGATGTGGGGAATCAGGAAGTGCTCGATCGCGTGCCCATACCTCCGGATCGCCGAGGGTTTGTAGGGCACGCCTGACCTGGTACGGATCACTCCATCCTCAGCAGCTTTCAACCAGCGACGAGCCGCATATCCGAAGAACACCCCGCCTGGACCAAACGACCCTGGCTCTTCCAGAGCCTTCTCCGTCTCGGCTCTCCACTGCTTGGCTTCGTCGATTGTGCTGAATACGCGGCGAAGCTGTCGCTGATGCTCCGCGCACCACACCTGCCCCTGATAGTTCGGGACACAATCACACGGTCCACCTTCCCTTGAGGAACATCGACGGGAGTGGCGGAGATTGATCCCGACCTCGTCGCAGCGCAGCGGACGAGCACCCTCGACGGGCTGACTCGAAGTGTTGATGTTGACACCCTTGGTCGACACAGGACGGGTGTCTTAGCTTGAATTCGAACGGGGTTCAAGTCCTTTCGAAATCTTTCCGATTTGGCTTGCTTACTTGGAACCGTGTGGTTGTGTTGCTGGACCGCCACGACAACAAGAACGACCCCGGCGACGCTGGAACGTCCCGGGGCCTGGCACCGAAGACCAAGCTTCGATGCAACCCGATTCTCTCACCGCCAACGTGGATTGCGGGTTGATCCGGCCTGGTGCCAGACGAAAGGAACCGATGCCGCACCCGCAACTCGACCGGAAACAGCGCAACGCCCTCTTCAACCTCGTCCTACTCGAGCTCTCCCACATGGACGATCTCGCGATCGCCATCGAGAACTGCGACGAGACGAAAGCCAGACAGCTCCGACAACAACTCGAAAACTACTTTCGACTACTCGACAACCTCGGCTGGCAATACCCCACCAACCAAGAGAGCTTTGTTCTCACCATGGATCAGACCACACTACGAGCTGCGCTCCAAAGCCTGAGCGACCAAGCGATCGAAGTACTCCAGATGGACGTGGAGGAACTCCGATTCACCGCCGAACGCCGGTCCGATGACGCAACCTTGGTCCTTTCAACCGCCGTAACAGTACTCGCCATGGCCGAATAGAAGAACAAGTTCCCCGCAGATCTAGCAGTCAGTTTATGTGCCTAGAAAGTGAAACCCGCGCTTTCGCGTCACCGGAAAGAGCGAGACTGCGGTCAAACTGGCGACCGCCTTGACCACAAGCGTGGATGGTCCTCTCGACAACCCGGAGAAGGTCGCTATTTGCAGGTATTTCACATGCCGCTGCCAGCCAATCAGAAAGAAGACCCCCAGTAGGAACCTCGCAGCCGGTACTGGTACTTCCCGATGCCTTTATTGCCTTAATGATCTGGTGGCCTCCGCGAGGGATCTCTCCAACGACCTTCTCCTGGCGCGCGCCTGCTTCACTTGCTGGCGTCGCTGTTCGATCTGCTCGATCGTCGCTTCGGAGTCCGACTGGTCGAGTTCGTCGATCAATCGGTCGAGATCTTGGATTTCTTGGGCGACTCGGTTTAGGAAAGAGTCGTCGATCTTGTACTCACCGGGCTGTTCGGCTCGAACCACGACCGGTGATCGGGACATCTGCGTGAGGAATACCGCAACCGGATCTTTTCCAGAGATCTCTATCCCGTTTCCGACGACGAGCTCGTACCAGGTGCGGTAGTGGATTCCGTTGTTCGCGTGCGTAGTCCCAACGATCATCTGCACCGCGATCTCCCGAATCTGAGCACCGCTTAGTCCTGGTTTCTCGGCGTGCTCGTCTTCCACGATTCTGAGTCGAGGTTCTCCAGGCTGGTTATCGGTTTCTGCAAATCGATCAATCGCCGCAAGCTCCCGTTCCAGCCGGGTCCGCATCGATTGGATCTTGTCTAGCTCACGTTTGTGCCTTGCCTCCTGTTTGAGAAGGCGAGACATTTCTCTCTCGATTCTCTTACGCTCGGATTTTGCTGCGGCTTGTAGGCGCTTGGACGGAGTCCAGTTTGGTGCGGAACTCATGCCGTCGTTCTACGCTAATCCGCTTGTGGAGCGTTGAGAGCGGTTTGGCTCTACAAGTGGGATCTACATTTTTTCCTTGATCCGAAGTTGGGGAGAACCTGTGGATAACCCTGATCACAGTCCCATAGGGCCGCCGAAACGCTTGTTTCCACAGCCAACTTTGCCTGTGGAAAGCCGAAATGCTCGCAAAGATCCTGCAATTTGGGAGATTTCGATTTTTCCATAACACTTTATTCATACGGGCAGAAAAGCCATCCGATGAGGGTGTCATTAATCGGTGTCCCCGCTGATCTGCAAGCGGATCGGCACCAACCGGCTTTGGCCGGGAAGGAAAAACGAATGGGCGGCGGACACGACAACAACAAAGACAGGCCACGACGCACCAGCAACCTGGCGCTCGCGACGGGCGACTTTGAGATGGGCCAGGAGGATGACGCCGGAGCAGAGACGGACGCTTGTGCGGCTATTAGAACTGTGACCTTCAAGAATCGCGGATACGAAGCAATCCAAGAGGGCATCCCGGTCAGTATCGCTGTCGCCGACCCTCCGCTCGTCGTGAACGACGCAGGCAACATTCTCGGCTATCTGACCGATCCCGGGGCCAGGCAAGTCGCGGCCTGCCTGACCAGAGGGTGGTCCTTTCAGGGCGAGATCTCGTCAGTGACGAGCTCCGGAGGAACGGCCACCATAAGCGGGACCGAGTAGGTCCTCCGAAACGGAGAGACGCACGGAACCGACGATGCGACTCTTCGAACCGGAAACCTACTGCGGCCGGTGCCCGTTCAAAGCTGAGTGTCGGCCGCTGAACTCGAACGTCTCCTGTCCCCCTGAGTGGGATCGCTCCCTCCCGGGCGGTCCTTCCACCTCGCATCCAGCCGACCTCGTAACACTCGCGGAGATCCGCAGCTTTGGTGGAGTGTCGCTCAACACGAGTTGGAAGCCTCTCCCTGTCCCGAAGATCGAAATGCCCGGCTACGTTCCCCAGCCCCGATTCCGGGCGTCCTACAGAGGATGGCTCAAGGAAGACAACTACATCATCCGTTTGAACGAGATCCTCAGGAAAGGGCAACTTCTGACCGCAGCTGAAGTTCGCGACAAGATCGGCTTAGATGAGAACCAGCATCTCCACCTGATCCTGTTCGACAAAGACGAGCGGCTGGAGAAATTATGGTTTCGTGGTTCGGATGGCGCGCAGGATCTCGCCAATGCCGGTTACACCAGCATCTCGGCTCCGTCGTTCTCCACCTACTGGCCTCGCACGAGGACGGAGTACCTGATCAACGTGCGCAGGTCCCAGATCTACTTCGCAGCTCTTCAGATGGCCGGAGCCAATGCGATTCCTCGCGTGGCCTGGGGAACCAAGAACGACGCGGCTCGGTTCTCAGAATGGGCGAACCGCAATCCGGCGATCGAGATGTTCAGCTTGGACCTTTCCACCTACAACGAACCGGCGGACTGGAAGACGCAAATGGAAGGACTGTTCACGTTCGATCGCCTCACCGGCGGATCCCACCAGTACCTCATCAACGGCCCCTCGAAGGCCTCCAGGTTCCTGGACATATTCAACGCCACATCACCAGACCGGGTGCACCTCACGAACGCGACATCTCAGAAACGGATCAACCCAAGACGGCTCCGTAGCACTGGCGATCAGGCCGGTCCGACTTTCGAAGAACGGATCCAGACTCAGCGAGCACCGCTCGAGCGTGCTACGAGCAGCTACTGGGCCTCCATAGCGGAGTCTGAAGCAGCGTGAGAGAGGAGACTCGCAGGCACCAAGTAGTTCTGAAGGCCGCTGAAGCGATCCCGAGTCAACTGTTTCCCGTTGTAGATGCACATCGGGCAACTTTCAGGCATGGGCGCCTGGACTGTGAACCAGATTTCGAGGTGGTTTGAACACCCTCGGAAGACGAAAACTCCGACTTTGTGAGATCCCAAATGGGAACGACGAGATCCTTGGGCCACAAAAAGCGATTGCCTGACGGCTTGCCTGGGGACAAGCCCGGACACAGGTGGCTGCGGTGCCGCCATCTCGCAGGCACGGAGCCAAGAGGAGAACGCGCCCGACAGGATTCGAACCTGTGACCTTTGGTTTCGTAGACCAACGCTCTATCCAGCTGAGCTACGGGCGCGGGAACTGGGGGCGAAACCCCGGACCGGCATTGTATGGGTCCAAGGCTGATCGCGATCTTACGCCCGGACCGGGGGTCTTGCTCGCGATCTAGGATCCGGGCATGAGCATCGTCAAGATCAACGTAATCACCGTCCCCCGCGAACGATTCGATGAGTTCGCCGAACGCTTCGCCTCCCGGGCGGGAAAGGTTGAGCAAGCCGAAGGGTTCGAGTCCTTTGACCTGTTGCGCCCGAACGATGACCGCGACCTCTGCCTGGTCGTGACCCGCTGGCGGTCCGAAGAGGACTTCATGGCCTGGGTCAAGAGCCCCGATTTCGCCGCCGGCCACTCCCAGCACCGCGAACGCGGGCCGGTCGGCACCAACAGCGAGATCTGGTCCTTCGACGTGCTCGAAAGCCTTACCGCCGACTGACGCCCAATCGAGAAGGCGGGGGCGGCCGATCGACCGCCCCCGCCCACCGATCAGTCGGGCAGATCCTGGAAATCGAAGAACTGCGCGAATCCGCTGACCTTGACCGGAGCGTTGCTCGGCCCGGCCGGGATCGTGATCGAGACGATGGTTGGATCGTCATCGAACGGACCCGGGCTCAGCAAGCCGTAGCCCGGTACATGCACGGTCCGTTGCTCCCCCGGGTTCTCCGGGGTCACATCGGCTGCGAGCAGGTTTCCGGACTGGTCCTCGGCGTAGATCGAGCCACCAGCGTTAGCCGAGTAGGTGCCCGTCGCCTCCGCCGTGCGAACCGCCGCGGTGGAGTAAATGACGTCACCTGCACTGACATCCAACACGACCGAATCGGCCGTGGCCTGGGCCGCGTTGTTCCCGTCATCCGGGACGTTTGACGTCCAGAGCGTGCCCAGCAGTTCGGGCTCGCCCCCGCCGCGCTCGATCCAGGTCTTGATCACCCCGTACTCGAGGCCATCGAGGTCTGAACCGGGTCCGGTAGCCCCGGTGGCACCGGTCGGGCCGGTGGCGCCAGGCGCACCGTTCTCGCCGGCAGGCCCCGTGACCCCGGTCGCACCGTCAGCGCCCGCCGGTCCCGTAGGACCAGCTTCGCCTGCCGGACCGGTATCACCGGTCGGCCCGGTCGACCCTCCGGCCGGCCCGGTTGGCCCCATCGGGCCCTCCGACCCGGTCGCACCGATGGCCCCCGTGGCTCCGGTAGCCCCGGCGCTGCCATCCTGGCCGGCCGGTCCCGCCGGCCCCCGGGCACCGCGCTTGCCCTGAAGCTGCCTCACCGCGGAAGTGTGAAGCTGGGCCAGCCGGATCGAGTTGTTCTTGATCTGGCGAGCACCTATCGACTTGTTCTTGATCTGCCGGTTGGTGATCGTCTTCGGCTTGATCTGCCAGCCGTCGATCAGATCGACGGCAGCGGAACTCGTGCTGGTCACCGCGAACAGCCCGAGAAAAGCAAGCAGCAAGACAAGCTTGTGCTTTTCCTTGAACATCTATTCGTCCTCCTTGAGCAGAGCCACTCCCTACGACATCAATCCTTGACGCCGCAGCCACTCGTTGTGGTTTCCTAACGACGGACCCCGTTCCGACAAGTTCACTGGCCCGGGGTCCGCTCGCGGCGACCATAACAAGTGGCCTGGACGGCGCTTCGTAGGTTGCCGGCCCGATGCGGCGCTACGATCGTGGGATGAGCCTCGGCGCAAAAATGCTGGGTACGAGGTGGGTGGTTCGGGCGCCGATCTGGCTGTTCAGGGCGCGGCTCGGATTCCTCTTCGGCGGCCGCATGCTGATGCTCGTCCACCGGGGCCGGAAGAGCGGGCTCGAACGGTTCGTCGTACTCGAAGCGGTGGCACGGGAAAGCCGCGAAAGGGTCCTGATCGCCTCTGGCTTCGGGGCCGGTTCCGAGTGGTACCGAAACCTCCGGGCCGACCCGGCCTGCCAGGTTTCGATCGGGTTCCGTAACCGGGTCGACTCCCGGGCGGAGTTGCTCGACCAGGAGGAGAGCCGGGCGATCCTCGAAACCTATTCCGCCAAGCACCCGACCGACTGGAAATACCTGAAACAGTCGATCACCGAGCTGACCGGAGAAGACGAGCCGGAGATCCCGATGGTCCGCCTCCACTTGGGCGAATAACCGCGGCCCGGAACGCGTCGCTCAACCGAAGGTGAAGGCGTAGCCGCTGATGCCGGGCTCGGGGCTGACCGTGAGCAGGTGCTTGCCGGGCCGGGGCAGGTCGATCAGGGAGTAGAGCCGCTGACCCTTCACGGTCACCTTGCCTGACTTGACATCGGCGCCCGCGTCCTTCGCCGTTACCGGTTTGCCGTCGAGTTCGATCCTGGCCTGGCGCGGCTCGCCGGGCGATGAGAGCACCAGGTAGACCCGCCGGGCACGGAAATGGACCGCGATCTGACCGTCGTCGGAACTCGCCTGTTCGGGACCGATGTTCCACTTGCCGCCGTAGGCCAGCCAATCCAGTTTCGGTTTCTTGAGCCGGCCGAAGTCGTGGACTCCGGGCAGGATCAATCCATTCTCGAAGCGGTCAGCCCGCACGGAACCGAGATAACTCTCCGGGGTGAGCAGCACATGGGCAACCTGCATGCCCGTCGCCCCCGACTCGCCGACCCCGGGGTTGTGGCCCGCCTCGGCGAGGAGCTCGCGGATCACGTTCTCCTTGTGGCCGTACTCGCCTTCCCCGAAATGGGCGTAGCGGATGTTGCCTTCGGCATCGACGAAATACTCGGCCGGCCAGTACTGGTTGCCATAGGAATTCCAGACCGTGTAGCCGTTGTCCTGGACCACCGGGTACTCGATCCCGGCCCGTTTGATCGCCGCTTCGACGTTTCCCGCGTCCTTCTCGAAGGGGAACTCGGGGGTGTGGACGCCGATGATGGTGAACCCCTTGTCTCCGTACCGCTGGTTCATCGCGTTGAGCCAAGGCTGGGTGCGGATGCAGTTGATGCAGGTGTAGGTCCAGAAATCGATAAGCACGACCCGGCCGCGCAGCCCGGCCATGGTGAGGGGTTGGCCACCGGGCGTGTTGAACCAGCGCTGGGTTCCGTGGATTTCCGGTGCCCGGCCGATCACCGGCAGCTCCGTTGCCGCCCTCGCCTCCTGCTGGACGGCCTCGGCACCGGCCGCGATCCGCTCGGCGGATCTCGACGTGTGGCCGGAGCGCAGATCCGCGAGACGCTGGATGGAGGCATCGCTCGATTCGAGATCCCGGCTCGGATTGACCAGGGTCGCCGGCAGGTCATCGGCGATCCAGTTCTGGAACTTGAGATCCCACTGGGCGGCCATCCCGATCCCGAAGACGATCATCACCACTCCCATCGCAGCCTGGAACCAGCCGACCTTGCGGGCCAGCGGGGCGATCAGCCGGCGGCCTCCGAGCATCAACAGGTAGAGCACCAGGGCCGAGCCGAGCGCATAGGCGAAGGCGATCGCAAGGCGGCCGAAGGTGAAGGACTGGGAAGCGGTGACGGTGATCACGCCGGCCAGGATCGGTCCGGCGCAAGGCGCGTAGACCAGCCCGAGGCTGGCCCCGACCACGGTGCCCGACCAGAACCCGTCACCTTCGGTCCGTGGGGTGAAACGGGCCGTGAAGCGACTTACCCAGCCCTCGAGCCGCGACGAAAGCGTGGGCAGCAGGAGAACTACGCCGAAGCCGATCAACACCGCGATCGCCAGATTGCGGACCAGGTCATCGGGCAGTCCGAGCGCGTCGATCACGTAGACCAGGGCGACCGTGGCGAAAGTGAACGAAGCGGTCAGCCCGGCCACGGTCCCGGCCGGCCGGCGGCGGCCACCGGTGGCCCCGGCCGAGAGCGCGACCGGCAAGACCGGCAGCACGCAAGGCGAGACCGCGGTCGCCGCACCGGCGATGAAACCGAAGAGGATCAGCAACGCCATGCCGAAACTCTCGCAAATGGACGGTCCCGGGATCGCCGGTGACGCCGCAAACTACCGGCTGACGAGCACCGGGTGGTCCGGTTGAACCGAGACCGTCAGCCGTGGACCTTCAGCTGGACTGGGTTGGAGAGCCGGCTGCGCCGGGCAAAGCGGTCGTCGACATAGGCGGCCAGGCAGAGGCTCGCGCCGGGAAAGTTCGCGGCGGGATGCCTGGCGAGCCTGGGAATGCTCTTGCCCCGCCGGCTGCGGTAACCGAGCCAGAACTGGTCGAGCAGATAAGAGCCAGAGACCAGCGGTGCCACCCGCGCGCCCTTGCGGTAAGGGCAAGGGGTCCTCGGTGTCACCATCACGGTCACGCGGCCGCCGTTGCCGGCGCGGCGGTAGGGCGGTGGCAACGACCCGAGCTTGACCACCAGGCCGAGGGCGCCGTTCTTCTCGGCGACGACCACCAGTCCCGGTCGGCCCGGTTTGCGGAACTTGTCGCAGAGCAGATGGCGCGGCCTGCGGACCGCCACATGGCCGCCGTAGCGTCGCACCGCCCCGGCGACGTCGCCTGGCATCGGAAACTGGCACATCACCTTGACCGGGTTGCGGGGGCTGTAGCCACAACCCGGACGGGGTTTCGTGTTCATGACTAGGCAGGCGGTGTCCCGGTGCCCGAGGCCGATGATGTGGCCGAGCTCGTGGACGGTGACCATCACCTGGACCCGGAAATACTCCGGCACCCTGGACCGGCCCATCGACTGCAGCCAGACGATCCCGCCGCCTCGCTTCATGGTGACGATCTTCACCCAGGGACAGTGCTTGCGGACCAGGCGGATGTACTTCTTCCGCGAGTAGCTGCCGCGCACCGGACAGGCCCGTCGCGGACCCGGATAGGCGATCACCGACCCGCGTCGGACGTACCCGGCGGTCGCCTTGCCGCCGTTCAGGCGATGGTCGGTCCGCACCTCGACCACCCTGGCACCGGGCCGGCGGACCATCCGGAATCTGATCCGCGCACCGGAGCGGTTCCAGAGCCGCGTCGCTGCGCGCAGCACCTTGCCGGTGAAGCCCTTGCCCCGGTTCCACACCGGGATCGTGCGGACCGGCCAGCTGCGACCGACCAGGCGGTAGGGAAGCCGGGCCGAAGCCTCGGCATCGGGCTCCTGCGCCTGCTCGTCGGGCACCGTCACGAAGCCTCGCTCGCCGGCTTCGGCCGGTTGGACCGCATCATCGGCAGAAGCGCTCCCGGTCCCGACAAACGGCATCAGAAAAGCAATCACGAAGATTGCCAGCAGGCTTGACAGCATCGACTTCAGGGGCATCTCAGAGTGGTTAGAAGTTTCCCCGTGAGTCCGGCAGTCGAAACCGAACGCAGTATGGCCGCGTTCCCCTCTTTCCGTCCGCCGCAGGCCAGCCCCCAGGAATTCCCTTGGCACCGCCGGAACTTGGGCTGCCGGATAGGGTTATTTCCAACATGTCGACCGCCCGGAATTACTCGAATCTGACCCGTCGTTACGCCAAGTTCTCCCTCACCGGGGTTCTGGCCCTGCTCGCCCTCGTGGTGCTCGTGTTCGCGGACAGCCCCGAGAAGGCCGAGGCGGCCCAGGTGAAATGCCCGCAGTTCCGGGTCATGAACAACGACCGGATCGGCAAGGTCAGCTTTCCGGCCGGGTACTACAACGTGACTCTGCTGAACGGTGACAAGCTCAGCTGCCCCGGCTCGACCAAGCTCTTCCAGGAGTTCCTGCAGGACTGGGACGGCCGCCTGCGCAGCCCCTGGCACGTCACCCAGAACGGCAACAACCGGGTCTTCCGGGCCGGCAACACCGACAAGGGATTCATCGCCACCCCCGCCAGCAAGAGCGGAGGCGGAGGCGGAGGCACCGACGGCCGTTCCTGCCCCGCCTACTTCAAGGTGCTCCGCAACGACTCGATCGGCAGCTTCAAGATCCCGCGCGGCACCTACCGTTTCACCCTGATCGACCCGAACAAGATCACCTGCGCCCAGGCAGCCAAGCGCTTCCAGGAGTTCCTGCTCGACTTCGACGGCCGGCTCCCCTACCCGTGGAAGCTGAACCCGCTCATGGGCATCTTCTACAACAGCAAGCACGGCCGGATCGGCTTCAAGGTCAACAAGGCCTACGGGCCTTCACCGAGCCCGAAGCCGGACCCCGTCTTCGCCCGCTGCCCCGCCACCTTCCGGGTGCTGCATGATGACCGGATCGGCGCCCTGTCGCTGCCGCGCGGTCCGTACTACATCTACGTGGTCAACGGGCTGAGTTGCTCGAGCGCTTCGAACTACTTCCGCCAGTTCCTCAACCGGACCGACGGCAGGCTGCCGGCCCCGTGGCGGCTGAACGTGGCCAAGGCCAAGTTCAACACCGGCGCCGGCGGCATGGCCTTCCGCGTCCAGCACGCGTAGCTGGACCAGCCAAAGTCGGAAGATTGAATCTGTCAGCGCTATTTGCTGACAGATTCAATCTTCCGTTTCGGCAAGTGTCCCTAGGGCTGGGTCGCTTTGACTACCGCGATCGGGCCGGGGCCCTGGCTGATGGGCTGGGGCTCGAGGCCCGCGGCCCGGAGCCACTCGCCGATCTCTTTTTCGGTCCAGGTCCAGCCGCCTTCGTTCTCGATCACCATCATCGGGGTGAACGATGCGACCCCGGGCGGTGAGGTGCGGCCCTCGTCGATCACCCATTCGTAGATGACCAGGGTGCCGCCGGGGGCAAGCAGGCCGGCCGCCTCGCGGACGATCCGCTCGTTCTCCTCGGCGGGATGGTCGTGCAGGATGTTCGAGACCAGGACGTAGTCCCACTCCTCCCCCTCGGGCCGGCCGAAGCGGGGCTGGTCGATGTCCCCGGCCACGAAAGCGAGCCCCGGGTGACGCTCCTCGAGCACCGGCTCGGCCCCGGGCAGGTCCAGCACCGTCGCCTCCAGGCCGTCGACCGCCTTGACCAGGTTGGCCGCATGGGAGCCGGCGCCGCCGCCGACGTCAAGCAGACGTCCCCCGTTTTCGAGCCCGGCGAGCTCGGGCAGGTCGCCGCCGTAGAGCCGGCAGAGGTCGTCGAGGGCGCGGAGGAAGTCGTGGGCCTGGTCGGGGTCGTTCTCAAGCCGGTCTCGCCAGGCCCGGGTCTGCGTGTGGCCGGTTCGGACCGCGGCCGGCATCTCGGCCCAGAGCTTGTAGAAGAACCACTCCTTTCTGGAGATCATGGCGATCGAGTCGGGATGCTCGTCAGCCAGCAGCTCGCCGTTCGCGGTCAGCGAGAAGGTCTCTCCGTCGCGTTCTACGAGGCCGAAGGTGACCAGCCCGGCGAGCAGGCCCATCGTGCCGCGGGGATCGGTCCCGAGCGAGGCGGTGATGCCCTCGAGGTTGTGCGGCGACCCGTAGAGCAGGTTGGGCAGGCCAACCTCGACCGCGGTCCCGATCAGGGCCGACTCTTGGTAGGCGGCGATCTGGTCGGCCACCTTGTACGCGTCGCCGCTCATGCCGCCTTCCTCAGCTGACGGACGGCGCGGAACGCATCCCGCATCATCGCCGCCTGGTTGCGGAAGGACTCGAGACGGCCCTTGCCGCCGGCCCCGAGTTCCTTGAGCACCGTCCGGGCCGCGTTCCGCCCGGGCATGCCGGTGACGCCGCCACCGGGATGCGTGCCAGCCCCGCTCAGGTAGAGACCATCGATCGGCGTTCTGTAGGAGGAGAGCGACGGCGATGGCCGGTTGGAAAGCATCTGGTCGATGCTCATCTCGACATGGTTCGGGCTGGAGAAGGGGTTGCCGGTCTTGTCGACCCAATCCTGGGCGCTCATCACGTGGCGTTCGGAAAGTTCGATCTCGGTGCCGAGCGCCTTCTCGACCGCCTGCCAGGTGTGGTCGCCGGCCGCTTCCAGCGCCTTCTCGTCCCAGGGCCCGCTCTTCAGCTGCCAGGGAATGAAGGTCGAAACCCAGACCGATTGCTGCCCCTCGGGCGCCCAGCCCGGTTCGAGCAGCGAGGGGAACCCGATCATCAGCGAAGGCCGCTCCGGCAGCTCGCCCAGCGCGATGTTGGCGAAGGCCTTTTCCATCTCCGGCAGGGTGCCCGGCGAGAGCATCAAGGTCCGGCCGAAACCGTCCGGTCCCGGAAGCTTCGGCGTCGAGGCGGTGATCCCGTCAACCTTGAGCTCGGCGACGTTGCGGCCCCCGACGTGGATCCGCCCGACCTCGGCCAGCAGCGAATCGGGCACCTGCGAGTTGTCGATCAGACCGAGGAAGAGGCGGCGCGCATCGACGGTGCTGACCACGGCCTTGCGGGCCTCGATCCGTTCGCCGCCGGCGATCACCGCCCGAGCCGCGCCGCCCGAGACCTCCACCTTCTCCACCGGGCAACTCAGCCGAAGCTCTCCCCCCGCCGCCTCGAGGCAGCGGACGAGCGCTTCCGGGGTGCCGATCGATCCACCCTTGGGCCGGACGGTCGGCGCTCCGTGCCAGCCGCCGAGCACGAGGGCGCCCGCACCGGTGCCCGGATCTCCGGGAGGCTGCTGGGAATGGGCGCCCCAATGGGCGACCATCCCTTGCAGGCGCTCGTCCTCGAAGAACTCCCGGCTGATCGTGGAAGCGGAAGCGAGCAGCTGCTGCATGAGGCGGGCTCCCTCGCTGCCCAGGGTCGCCTCGGCCAGCGCGGAGAGCCCCCTCATGCCCGGAGCGGGACCGTTGTTGACCTGATCCAGCAGCCCGGTCCAGGCGGCGCCCCAGCGGGCGAAGTCCAGGTAGGAAGCGGCGTCCTTCGAACCGACCACCGGCTCGATCAGCTCGGCGGTGCGCTCGGCCGACTCGTGCATCGCGATCGCGGTGCCGTCGTCGAGCGGATCGAGCAGCAGCTCGGGAAGCTCGATGAACTCGAGCCCGTACTTGCTTTCGAGCTCCAGGTCGTCCGCGATGCCGCTGCCTCGCAGCCCCCCGTGGACATAGGCGCCACGCTCGAGACGCCCCCTGCCATCCGGCAGCTCGACGGTCGAGATGCAGCCCCCGGCCACGTCCCAGCTCTCGCAGACGACCACGTCGAGGCCCGCTCGGGCCATGTAACAGGCGGCGACCAGTCCGTTGTGACCGGCACCGATCACAACCACATCAGCACTTCGTGACATTCCTACCTCGCTTCTTCTTCAAAATCGAGCGGGCCGGCGTAGACCGACTCGCCCTTCATGTCGCCGCGTATCGCCAGATCCCGGGCCGCTTCACGGGCCTCGGCTGCGAGTGATACCCGGTCCACGCCGACGGTCTCGGCCCCGGTCACCCGGAGCTCACCGTCGACCCAGACCTCGGAGACGCTGCGCGGAGTAGCGCCATAGACGATCTGCTGGAAAGGATCATGGAGGACCGCCAGTTCCGGCCCGTTGCCGTCGAGCAGCACCACGTCAGCCCGTTTGCCGACCTCGAGGCTGCCGATCTCCTTCTCCTTGCCCAATGCTTTCGCACCACCGATCGTCGCCATTTCCAGCACCCGCGGGGCGGTCATCGCCACCGCCTGGAGGTGATGCACCTTCTGCAGCAGGGCGGCGGACTTGATCGCCCCGAACATGTCCTGGGAGTCGTTGCTGGCGGCGCCGTCGGTGCCGATCCCGACTCGCACCCCTTCGCGGAGCAGCCGCGGCACGGGGCAGACGCCGGAGGCGAGGATCATGTTCGCGACCGGGTTGTGGGACACCGCGACATCCTTGGAGGCGAGCAGGCCGATGTCGTTCTCCGAGCACCAGATGCAGTGGCCGGCGATCACCTCATGGTCGAGCAGGCCGGTCCGGTCGGCGTGTTGGATGGTCGAGCCGCCGTGGAGCAGGGTCGATTCGGTGATCTCCTCCCGCACCTCGGCCAGGTGGGTGTGGACCGCCCAGCCGTTTTCGCCGGCCGCCTTGATCGTCCGGCCGAAAAGCTCGTCGCTCATGCCCAGCACGGTGCCGACCCCGATCCGGAAATCGATCAGCCGTTCCGAGGCGATCCGGTCGGCGAGCGCTTCGTGCTCGGCCATGAACACGTCGGCCGCCGGGGCGCCGTCGTACATGTCCTCGGCCCCGAAGCTGACCACCCCGCGCATCCCGAACTCCGCCAGCCCGTCGACCGCGCCCAGCGAGGCGAGGGAACCGAGGTTGCGATGGCAGGACATGTCGTTGACCGTGGTGATCCCCGACTCCAGCATCTCGACCGCCTTCAGCCGGGTGCCGAGGGCGACCTCGTCCCGGGTGATCCGCAGGCCCGAAGGGTTGACCACCCGCTCGAACCATTCCCAGAGCACGGCCGTCTCCCCCATGCCGGTGATCAGGCCTTCGGTCAGGTGGGTGTGCGCGTTGACGAAGCCGGGCAGCACGATGCCGTTGCCGTCACCGATCACTTCCGCCCCGGGGTTGGCGGCGATCAGTTCCTCGGCCGGTCCGACCGCGGTGATCGCTCCCTCGCCGGTGAAGGCGACGGCTCCCTCGCGGATCGCGCCGGCCGGGCCCATGGTCAGGGCCCAGGCGCCGCGGACTATGGTGGCTGCCTCGCTCATGCGTTCTCCTCGACTTCGAGGTGGAGGCCTTCGCCCTCGGTCTCACGGGACTCGTAGTACCAGGGCAGCAGCACCCGCTCGAGCAGGCTCACGAACAGGAACAGCAGGATGCCGATCAGGGCCAGGGTGAAGATCACCGCGAACATCTCGGTGGTCGCCGTCTGGTTGTTCAGCACCAGGACCAGGTAGCCGAGCCCCTCGGAGGCCCCGACCCATTCGGCGAACACCGCACCGATCACGGACAGGGCGGCGGCCACCTTCAGGCCGGAGAACATGAAGGGCAGGGCGGCCGGGAGCTGGGCCTTGCGGAAGCGCTGCCAGGAGTTCGCCTTCAGGGTCTTGAGCAGGTTGAGCAGTTCCGGCTCGGCGGCCCGCAGACCGTCGATCGTGTTGACCGCGATCGGGAAGAAGCTGACCAGCATGATCACGATCACCTTGGGGCGGAGGTCGAACCCGGTCCAGATCACCAGCAGCGGTGCGATCGCCGGGATCGGCACCATCTGCGAGACGACCAGCCAAGGGTAGATCGCCCGTTCGACCTTGCGCGAGCTGCGGATCAACACGGCCAAGCCGACCCCGAGCACGATCGCGGCGGCGAAGCCGAGCAGGATCTCCTTGATCGTCACCCAGGCGTTGTCGATCAGCATCGAGCGGTTTTCCCAGAGCGACTTGGCGATGTCGGTGGGCGGCGGCAGGGTCGACTCCTTGATGTCGCCGACCACGGTGTAGAGCTGCCAGACGCCGAGCACGAAGATCGCGAAGAGCACGGGCGGCAGGACCGCCGCGGCGATGCGGCGGGCGCGGGTTCCGCGGGCAAACATCAGATCTGCTCCTCGAGGGTCGGCCGGTCATCGATGAAGACGCCACCGCCGGCGGCGGCCTCCTCGAGTGGGCGAAGCAGCTTCTGCTTCAGCACCAGGAATTCCGGGGACATGGTGACCTCCGGCTTGCGGGGCCGTTCCAGGCTCACCTTCACGTCCAGCGAGACGCGGCCCGGACGGCCCGACATCACGTAGACCCGGTCGGAGAGATAAATCGCTTCCTCGACGTCGTGGGTCACGAAAAGAATGGTCTTGCGGTCTTCCTGCCAGACGTCGAGCAGCCACTGCTGCATGTTGGCCCGGGTCAGCGCGTCCAGAGCGCCGAAGGGCTCGTCGAGCAGCATCACGTCACGGCCGGCGAGGAAGGTGCGCAGCAGGGCGGCGCGCTGCTTCATGCCGCCGGAGAGTTTGGCCGGCCAATGCTTCTCGAAGCCGGCCAGGCCGAAGCGCTCGAACTCCGCCTTCGCCTTCTTGTGGGCCTCCTTCTTGCGCACGCCGTTCAGCTCCAGCCCGAGCGTGGTGTTGTCGAGCACCGTGCGCCACGGCATCAGGCAGTCGCGCTGAGGCATGTACCCGACCGAGCCGAGCAGTTCGTCGGGTTGCCGGCCGTCGAGCAGCACCTTGCCGCTCGACGGCCGGATCAGCCCGGCGATGATGTTGAAGAGGGTCGACTTGCCGCATCCAGAGGGACCCACGATCGAGACGAATTCCCCGGCTCCTATTTCGATGCCGACATCCTTGAGCGCGGTGACGTTCTCGCCGCCACCCGCACCCCGATAGGTCTTCGAGAGACCTTCGATCTTGAGTTTCGAACCTGCCTGCAAGTCAATCCTCCTCTGCTTCTCTTACGCCCGGGTCACTCTTTGGGCTGGGTGAAATCGGTGGTCGCGTAACGATCCGGCGAGATTGGTTCCTTGGCCAGATCGTTGTCCACCATGAACGTGGAGAGCGACTCCAGGTTCTTCTTGTTGAACTGCCCGAAGGTGTCGGACGGCCCGAGCAGCGGGGTCCAGGCCTTGAACGACTCCGTAGCCAGCTTCTTGTCGATGCCCTGAGTCTGGGAGATCAGCGCGTCGATCGCCTCGGCCGGATCCGCGAGCGCATCCTGGTAGCCCTTGATCGTCGCGTCGACGAAGCCCTGCATCAGGTCGGGGTCGTCGCCGATCTTCGACTCGGTCGAGAAGACGACCAGGCCCGGGTAGGACGGTCCACCGTACTCGTCGAGCGCGAACGACTTGGTCGGGTAGCCGTCGGCTTCGACCTGGACGCCGTCGGCCGGGATGAAGCCGGTGAAGGCGGCCACCTTGCCGGACTCCAGTGCCTGGACGCCGTTGAACCCGATCGTGACCACGTCGGCATCATCGGGGTTACCGCCCGAGTCCTTCATGATCGTGTTCAGGATCGCGTTGTCCGAGGGGACGCCGGTGACGCCCACCGTCTGGCCCTCGAGCTGCTTCGGATCGGTGATGTCGCTGTCCTTCAGGGTGATCAGACCACCCGGGGGACGCTGCGCGATCGCCATGATGCCCTGGGCCTCGCGGCCGTCACTGATCTGGGTCGCCAGGTCGATGCCGTCGGCGATCCCGAACTCGGCCTTGCCGGCGTCGATCAGCTTCAGGGTGTCGGCCGTCGAGGTCGGCTCGATGATCTTGAGGTTGATGCCGTTGTCTTCGTAGTAGCCCTTCTGGACGGCCTCGTAGATGCCCGAGTGGACGGCGCCGGGCACGAAGTCCAGCACCAGGGTCGCGTCCTGGGTGCCACCGGCCGTGCCGGAGCCGGAGTCACCGGAGTCATCGTCGCTCGAGCCGCAGGCGGCGACCCCGACGGCGAGTGCCATCGTCGCGGCCAGCAACAACATGATCTTTTTCCAACTGCTTGTGAATCTCATGGGTCCTCTCTCTGGTTTTAGTCCGAAATACCTGTCCCGGATCTCACCCGGGTCCGGTTTAACGCGATCCCTCTTTTTCTCCGCCATACCTCCATCGCAACCAGGCCCAGGCCCGGGTCGTTTCCTTTTCGAACCATCTGGCACGGGGCTCCACGAGGTCGGTCCTCCAACCTTCCTCCTGGCCGATCCCCTCTCCCACCAGACACCTCTCCTCCAGGTAGCGGGCGCGGACCACCGCTTCGGCCAGGCTGTGCCCGGTCGCGATCGCACCGTTCCCGCGGATCAGCAGTGAGTCCGCACTGCCGAGGTCTTCTGCGATCTCCTGCCCGGCCGCCCGGTCGGTGACCAGGTCGGTGCGCCCGCAGACGGACACCTCGCCGGCCAGCCCGGCCAGCCCGTGGACCAGCGGGGGCACCTGGCCCCGCGCGCCGGCCCTCACCGCGGCCGGCGAGTGGGTGCGGCAGATCGCGTTCACGTCTTCCCGGGCCGCGTAGACCGCCGCGTGCATCGGCGTCTCCAGCGGCACGTCGGTTGCCCCCTCGGGCGCCGCACCTTCAGCGTCGACCCGGTGGACGTCCTGTTCACTCGCCCCGCCGAGTGGGCGGGTCGCGGTGATCAGGAACCCGTCCCCGTCCCGGGCCGAAACGTGGCCGAAGGCCTCGATCAGGCCGGCCCCGGAGATGATCCGGGCGGCCTCGGCGACTTCGGCGGCGGTTGTCGGGGCGGCGTCGGTCACTCAGTCACTGGTCCTCAGCGCCATCGGGGTCGGGTTGTAGGCATTGACCGCAGAGATGTCCTGGGGGCAAGCGGAGAGCGCGACCGTCATGTCCTCCAATACCTCCATCGCGATCGTTGAACCGGCCGGGTGGGGTGGCTCGTAGGTGACGATCTTGCCGTCCTCGAGCTGGTTGTTCATGAACACGTTCCAGCACATCTCGCCGCGGAGCGGCAGGTTCATGCCTTCGGTCGCTGTCTCCAGCGAGAGCAGGCAGGACCCGTGGTCGGGCTCGCCGTAGTCGATCGAGTAGCGCTCGGGATCGCAGCAGGGCACGACCAGGTCGTGGCGGCCGACGTCGTCGCGAATGATCTTCAGCAGCGGACGGCGGTGGTTGGAGAGGATCGAGTCCCCGACCTCCGGCACCAGCTTGGAGAGCGAAGAGACCGTGTGTGAAGGCGAGAGGTACTCGTCCGGGTCGCTCGCGAGCCAGGCGGCGAAGTCGCCGACCTGCTGGCCCTCGAGGTCGACGATCTCCAGGGTCTGGCCCTTCTTCACTTCCATGGTCCGGGCCTCACGGGCCGGCACGATCACTTCAGCCATTCTTCTCCTTGATTTCACAGGCTCCATCCGGAGCCGGGGTGTTTCTCGACCTGAGCGCCCTGACTTCGCCGTCGACCACGACCGCGGCGATGCCGGGGATGTCCCCGTACTCGATCGACTCGAGCGGGCCGTCCTGCGACGAGCCGAGTGGACGGAAGCAGCAGAAGAGATCGGCCGGCCGGCCCACGTCCAAGATGCCCTGTTCGACCCCGAGCACGGCCCCGTTGTTGCCGGTCGCCAGGGCGATCGCCTTCGGCGCCGACATGCCGCAGAGTGAGGAGATCTCGCAGACGGTCTTGATCATCCCGAGCGGCATCACGCCGGTCCCGGTCGGGGTGTCGGTGGCCAGCACCACGCGGTCGAGACGGTCTTCCTCCCAGCCGATCTCGACGATCTCCATGCTGGAGCGCAGGTTGCCGGCCTGGACCAGCTGGATCGCCCCGGGGGCGTCGAAGAGGCGGGGCAGGTCCTGGTCCGGCAGGGCGGTCGTGCCGCCGTTGGCGTGGCCGATGATGTCGCAGCCGAGCGCCAGCACGTCCTCGATCGTGACCGGCGAGGAATCGGGGATCGAGGCGCCGCCGGTGTGGTTCATCACCACGAAGCCCTGCTCCTGGGCCGCGCGGACCAGGGGCGCCGCGTCGGCCTGCGGACTGAAGTCGCCGAAGCCGACCTTGGCCAGCCAGACGCCGTTCTCCTTCAGCTCGGCGAAGTCCTCGGGTTCGAGGGTCGGCTCGATGATCACCGAGCCGGCCATCACTTTTACGCCGCCGGGCCGGAAGTTCTCGAAGGCCCGCTGGGCGGCGACGGCCAGGGCCTTGACGCCCTGGCGGTCCTTGGGCCGGCCCGGCAGGTGGACCTCGGAGGCCGACATCATCGAGGTGACCCCGCCGTGCATCGAGGACTCGATCCAGCCAAGGGTGCCCTGGCGCGGCGTCCAGTCACCGAAGACGACGTGGGCATGCGAGTCGATCAGGCCAGGACAGATGACGGCTCCACCGGCGTCGAGCACGAGGTCGGGTTCCGGGCCGGGCTCGAAAGCGGTGATGATCCCGTCCTCGACCCGGATCACCTCCGGCTCGGCGACCTCGCCGTCGAGCCGGCCGGTGACCAGACCGGCCAGGTTGCGGATCTCCAGGGTCCGGCTCATCGAGCCGTCCCCGTGGCGGCCCGCGCCGCATTGTCGATGCTGGCCCGGGCCATGGTCTCTACTCGACCTCTTCCTTGGTCTTGCCACCGACCCGGGCGTTGAGCCGGCCGCGCGAAGCAACCGCCCCGACCAGCATGATCTCGTCCGGCGCGGGGGCATCTTCGACCTGGATCGTGATCGTGTCGTAGTGCGAACGAACCCAGATCTCGTCCTTGTAACAGAGGGGCACGTCCACCGTGGCGCCGGGGGCGCAGCGCTTGGTGGTCGAGGGCAGCCAGGCCTTGCCGCCGCCGAAGCCCTCGCGGAAGGGGTTGCCGAAGGCGGTCGTCTTGGCGGCGTTGCCGTGCTCTTGCTCGCCCGCGGTGCCGACCACGACCGCCTTGCCGTGGCTTTCGACCTCGCCGCCGATCGCCTCGTTGGCTCGCTGCCCGATCAAGGTGCCGAGCCCGGCCGAGGCTTCGACCAGTTCGGAAAGGTCCTCGGTGAAGGGCTTGCCGGCGTACGGGTTCTTGAAGACGACGGCCACGGCCACCTTCTTCAGCGGTCCCCCGCCGTCGCCCCGGCCGCCTTCGGTGTGGACCTCTTCGACCACGGTGACGACCTTGCGGACTTCGACGTCCAGGTTCAGTTCCTCGCTCACTTGGGCACCTCCTGATCGGTGTTGGCGACGCCGGTCGGCGTGTTCGGGCCGCAGGGTCGGTCGGGCAGCGACCGGAAGTACTCGATCACCGCGTCGGTCTTCTTCACGTCCCCGTATTTCATCTGGATGTCGAGCAGGTTCACCTTGTGCGAGATCATCGAGCGGTCCCAGACGCATTCCTCGGGCACGATCGAGCGGTAGTTGTACTGGGTGGCGTCAACCGCGCTGGCCCGGACGCAACCGCTGGTCGTAGTACCCGTGGTGATCACCGTATCCGCCCCGAGGTAGATCAGATAGTCGAGCAGGTGGGTTCCGTGGAAGGCACTCGGCTTGTCCTTGACGAAGTAGATGTCCTGGGGTTCGGGCGCGATCTCCTTCACGATCTCGTTGCCGAGCGATCCCTTGACGTCCGAGGCCTCGCCCGAGCGGTAGCTCTTCCAGTTCCAGGCGCCCTGGTCGAAGCCGTCGGGGCGCCGGTCCATGCCTGTGTAGACGATCGGGATCTGCTTCTCCCGGGCGGTGGCGATCAGGCGTTCGAGATGCTTGACCCCCTCCCAGCCGCGCTCGCCGCAGGAGTAGCGCCAGCGCTTGATCGACTCGAGGATCGGCTCGGGCACGTCGCCGACGAAGTTGTAGATCACATCGACGACGAGCAGGACCGGCTTCTCACCGAAGCCGACGTCCTTGCCCCAGCCGGCCGCCTCGAAGACCTGCCGGTCCTCCTCGGGGAGTACGTCGTCCCAGACGTTGGCCATCTCAGGCGCCCTCGTCGTTCATGCCGACCTTGACCTGCGGGCGGACCTCGGCCCGCGCGCCCTCGCCACCGGCGACCGGCAACAGGTCCTGGCCGGGCGTGCGGCGCAGGTACTGGCCGTCGGCATCGCCGATGAACTCGGGTCCGGGCGCACCGTCGTCCCATTTCGACATCTGCTTGCCGCGCAGGAAGGTGGCGACGCCCCAGCCCTTGAGGGTGTGGTCCATGATGCAGGTCCAGCCGGAGCGGGTCAGCACGTTCTCGTTCTTGACGGTGACCTCCTTGTCGAGATCGACCAGGACCAGGTCGGCGTCGGCACCGATGTCGATCAGGCCCTTCTGCGGGTAGACGCCGAAGATGCGGGCCGGCTCGGAGCAGGCGACCTCGACCATCCGCTCGAGCGTGATCTTGCCCTCGTTGACCCCGTTCAGCAGCACCGGCAGCAGCATCTCGACCCGCGAGGTGAAGCCGGTCTTGAGCTCCCAGATGTTCTCGTTGTAGGAGGCTTCGTAGCTGGCGTCACCCCAGGCGACGACGTGGTCGGAGCCGACCGAGTTGATGATCCCGGCCTGGATCGCACTCCAGATGTTGGGGTTGTTGTGGCGCGAGCGCAGCGGCACGTTGATCCGCCAGGCGTTGTGCTCTTCCTTGCCGAAGTGCAGCCAGTGCGGACCGGTCTGGGCGTGACACTCGACCCCGCGGCCGCGGAGCTCGAGGATCTCCTTGTAGGACTCGGGGGTGGTCGAGTGCTGGATGTAGATCGGGCAGCCGAGGTGGGCGGCCATGTCGCCGTACCAGCGGATGTGCGAAGCCTCCAGGTAATGCGGCGAGCGGTCCGACCAGGTCGCCCAGTCGGTCCGACCCTCGGCCTTGAGCCGCTTGTCGAAGATCCGGGCCACTTCCCAGTTCTCGCAGTGCATGCAGACGATGCCGGGGCGGCCCATCTCGGCCACGTTCTCCATGGTCACCCAGATCACGCCGTCGTCGAAGCCGGCGCCCAACCCGGCGCGGCGGCCGGGCCAGTTCGGTTCGGACTCGGGACTCATCGCCTGGAGGTAGAGCTTGTAGGAGGTGACGCCGTGGTCCTTCGCGTACTCGGGGATCTCCTCGGCCTGCTGGTCGGTCTCCAGCATGTAGGTCGCGAAGACGTCGACCGCCGCGTCGTCCTTGACCGCCTGCTCGAAGTAGGGGAAGGAGTCGTGGAAGGAGATCACGTCCTCTTTTTGCACGAACTCGGCGAAGGTCGGGTGGCCCATCCGGGTCGAGGGGGCGTGGATGCCCCAGGTCGTGACGCCGGCGGTGACCGCGGCCCGGGACTCGGAGCCGAGGTCGTCCTTGAGCGGCGAGTAACAGCCGGGGTGGGCTTCGGTATCGACCAGGCCGGGAATCACGTGAAGGCCACTCGCGTCAACGGTCTTCTTCGCCGGCGGCAGGAACTCGTCCTGGGTCACGGCGACGATCTTGCCGTCATCGACCGCGATGCCTACCTTGCGGGTGCCGCTGGGGCTGACCACCGTGCCACCCTTGATGACCAGGTCCACTTCCCTCGGTTCGCTCACTTCGATCTCCTGTCAGAGCTCCCGATCGCCGGGAGACTGTTCAGCATTTCCCTTCCGTCCGGACTTTCGACCCTCAGGTTGTTCAATATGCTGAACCAAGTTCTATATCGTGGACGGAAACCTAACACAGCGGGAACCTTCGTGCCAACTCTTTTTCCTGTACCGCGGGAGCAAATTTCCGGCCGAGGTTCTTCCAGCCCTCCAAGCCGGTGGGCTTGACATCGGATCGGCTCCGACCGAGCAGCTTTCAGCGCCCCGGGGCGCTGGCGCCGGCGGTCGCCATCACTTCGTCGGCTGTGTCGCGCAGCAGTTCGCCGACCTCGGTCAGCCGGTCGCCGTCGAGCTGGGTCGGGAAGCCGAGCGCCAGCAAGACCAGCTCGAGCTCGCCGTCGGTACCCCAGATCCCCGCCGCGACCGCGTTGTTCTCGTTGAGTTCGCCGTGGGAGACCGACCAGCCGCGGGCGCGGACCTCGGCCACCTCGTCGATCAGGGACTCCGGGCTGGTGATCGTGGCCCGGGTGTGGGCCGGGAGCTTGCGGCCCTTGACCACCCGCTTCGCGTCGGCTTCGTCCATCGCGGCCAGCAGCACCTTGCCCAGAGCACCGTCCATCGGCCCGTAGGAGCTGCCGACGGTGATGCCCACGTGGACGTCGCCGGGCGGGTAGTAGCGGCTGATGATCCTCAGCTGCTTCGAATCGATCGGCTGGGCCACCGCGAACGAGAGCCCGTGCTCCCCGGCCAGCGGCGCGACCCGGTCGAGGGTGCTCCGCACCAGCTTGACCTGGCGGGTCGCCTCGTTGCCCAGCGGGATCAGCGCCGGCCCGAGCCGGTACTGCCGCGTGTTGTCGTCCCGCCGCACGAAGCCGTGGCCCTCCAAGGTCGAGAGCAGGTTGTGCATCGTGCTCTTCGAGAGGCCGGTCGCCTGGACCAGCTCGGACTGCGTCGCCCCGGACTCGCCGGTGCCGGACAGCTCGTTGAGGATGCTGATCGCCCCGACCACGGCCGGCACCTGGTACTTGCCGTTCGCGTCCTTGCCCACGATGCCTATCTCCTTTCCCGGAATCCTCGGAAGACGATCGGCTTCTCCCTGGTGAGCTGCTCGAGCGTGTACCCGATCCCCTCCCTTCCGCGGCCGGAGAGCTTCACCCCGCCGAATGGAAATTCCGGCGGCCGGTAATTGTCGGTTCCGTTGATCACCACGCCGCCGGACTCGAGCCTCTCGGCGACGACCAGCGCCCTCCGGTAGTCGGCCGTGAAGACGGAGGCCATCAGCCCGAACGACGATGAGTTGGCGACCTCGATCGCCTGCTCCTCGGAGTCGACCGGGATCAGGTTGAAGACCGGGCCGAAGATCTCATCGTCGGCCGCGATGTCGGCGGTATAAGGGACCCCCGCCAGGAGGGTCGGCGCGAAGTAGGCGCCGTCCGACTCGCCGGTCCCGGCCGCGATCTCCGCGCCCTGATTGCGGGCGTTGGCGACCTGGGAGGCGACCCTCGTCGCGGCACCCTCATGGATCAGCGGCCCGATCGTGGTCTCGGCCTCGACTGCCGCGCCCACCTTCTGGGCTTCGACCGCGGCGACCATCCTCTCCGCCAGCTCGTCGTGGAGCGAACGGTGGACGATCACCCGCTTGCTGGCCGAGCAGGCCTGGCCGTTCATCAGGATGCGGCCACGGAGGATCTCGCTCGCGACCAGGTCGATGTCGGCATCCTCGAGAACCAGGCAGGCGTTGTTGCCGCCGAGCTCGAGGTGGAGGAAGGGGAGCTTGTGGGCGGTCGCGCGAGCGACCGCGATGCCCGCCTGCGTGGAGCCGGTCAGCGAGATCGCGTCGACCCCATCCGCTTCGGCCAGCGCCGCTCCGACGGCGGCGTCACCGTGGACCGCGGCGATCACATCGGCCGGCACCCCGACCTCGATCAGGGCCTGGCGGAAGCGCTCCACGACCAGGGGATCCTCGAGCGGCGGCTTGACCACGACGGCGTTGCCGCCGACCAGCGCCGCCCCGCACTTCTCGATGAACAGCTCAACCGGGAAGTTGAACGGCAGGATCGCAGCGACCACCCCGAGCGGCTCGCGCCGGGTGAAGGCGAGATCCCACTCGGACCGGGCGTTCGACTCGGAGGGAAGCATGCGCCCGACCAACCGCCGCCCTTCGGCCGCGTTGCCCCGCAGGAAGTGAAGGCCACCGCGCACCTCGTTCGTGGCCTGGCCGATCGGCTTCCCGGACTCGGAAGCCAGCAGGCGGCCGAGCGGCTCGACCTCCGGTTCGAGCAGGCTGGCCGCCGCTTCGAGCAGGTCGGCCCGCCTGCCGATCGGGATCTCGGTCCAGGCGCGCCGGGCCCGCACGGCCCGGGCGACGATTCCGGCGACATCCGCCGGATCGGTCAGTTCGACCTCGCCCAGCAGCTCGGTTCCTTCCGGATTCTTGATCTCGATAACGCTCAAATTCCCACCTCGAGGTACGCATGTACCCAACTAGACGCCAGATAGTGGGGTTCAGCCTACAGAACTGAGTTCAAAGCGCCGAATCCTAAGGTACGCGGTGCACCTCGAACAGGTTGGTGCCCAGCTGCATGTCCGAGAGGCCGGCCACGATCGCGATCAGGTCGCCCGACTTGGCTGCCCCGTAGGTCACCGCGTCATCCGCGCACTCGTAGAGCAGGTTGCGAATCTCGGTCGTCTGGTCGTTGACCACCGGGCGCACCCCGAACATCAGCTTGAGTTGCCGCTGGGTGCGCACGCTGTGGGTCACCGCCAGCACCGGCACCCGCGGCCGATGGGCGGCGACCACCTTGGCCGTCCGGCCCGAGGCGGTGGGCACGACGATCGCCTGGAGGTTGAGCCGGTAGGCCGCGATCACGGCCGACTGGGTAACCGAGTCGGAGACGTCCATCTCGTCCTGGCGGACCCGGTTGAGCACCCAGTCCCAGTACGGCAGGTCGGTCTCGGTGCCGCGCGCGATCTGGTCCATCACCTTGACCGCCTCGACCGGGTAGTCCCCGACCGCCGTCTCCTCGGAGAGCATGATCGCGTCGGTACCGTCGTAGATCGCGGTCGCGACGTCGGTCACCTCGGCCCGGGTCGGCCGTTTGGCGGAGACCATCGAGGCCAGCATCTGGGTCGCGGTGATCACCGTCTTGCCGGCCTTCCCGGCGGTTCGGATCAGGCTCTTCTGCAGCACCGGCACCTTGGCCAGCGGCACCTCGATCCCGAGGTCGCCGCGGGCGACCATGATGCCGCCTGTGGCCTTCTCGACGATCTCCTCGACCGCGTCGGCAGCCTGTGGCTTCTCGATCTTGGCGATGATCGGGATGCTCGAGCTCAGTTCTTTCAGCTTGTCGAGGACGGGATCCAGGTCCGCAGCCGAGCGCACGAAGGAGACCGCGATGTAGTCGAGCTGGTTGGCGACCGCGAACTCGACCCAGCCCAGGTCGTCCTCGGAAACCGAGGCCAGCCCCTCTTCGACCCCGGGGAGGTTCATGCCCTTGTGGGAGGAGAGCGGCCCGCCGACTTCTACCTCGGCTTCGACCACCTTGCCGTCGTTGGCGGTCACCCGCAGCCGGATCGACCCGTCGGCCAGGTAGACGGTGTCCTCCAGCTTGAGCGCGTCGCAGAGTTCCGGCCAGTCGACCGGGATCAGGGTCGCCGTGCCGTCGACGTCTTCAGAGGTGATGGTCACGGTCGTGCCGTGGACGAGGTCGACCACGCCCTGCGGGTACTCGCCGACCCGCAGCTTCGGCCCGGGCAGGTCACCGAGGATCCCCACTTCCTTGTCGAGTCGGTCGGAAGCCTCCCGGATGTCCTTCACCACCCGTACGTGGGTCGCCGCGTCACCATGTGAGAAGTTGAGCCGGAACACGTCTACGCCGGCCAAGATCATCTCTTCCAGTACCGCCGGATCCCAGGAAGCGGGTCCGACGGTGGCGACGATCTTCGTGAGGCGGGTTTCTGAATGGATCTGGTTCACGCCCCCATCATGACGACCCAGTCAAGTCATCCCGTGAACGGGTTTCACCGGCAGGGGGTTTGCCGCCCGGTCGTCGGCTCTATCGACTCAGACGACGCGACATGGCGCGCAGCCACCTGGTGGCTTTCCAGCTGGTCGAGTCCTCGTACACGCGCGCCTGCTCGGCCAGGAGGCGTTCTCGCTCGTCAAGGGCGCGCTGGAGTTCGAGGCTCGCGGTTACCTTCTCCCGGTCGACCTCGCCTTGAAGCTGACGGACATAGTGCTTCAGGGCGACGACCTCCCGGGGATCATCGGAGACCTCCTCGACCTCCTCCCGGCTCAGGTTGACCTCCTTCTTGCGCAAGACCGCCCAACTGAAGTTCTGGAACTCCTGGTCGATCTCGACCACCTCGAAGGCCCGGCCCCAATGCTCGCGCAGCCACCACTCGGAGATGAGCACCGCCGGGCCACCGAGGTCCCAGTCCTGGTGCCGATAGAGGTCGTGCTTGCCGATCCGGTCCTCGTCCCAGGGCTCTCCGGCGAAGAACTCCGAGGTCCATTTGCCCATGAAGCTGACGATCAGGATCCCGCCCGGGGCGAGCAGGCGGTGCAGTTCGAGGATCCACGGGGTCGCGTTGTCGGTCAGGTGGGTGAACACCGACACGGTGTAGATCAGGTCGAAGGTGCCGTGCTCGAGCCCCATGGGCGGGTTCATCGCGGTTTGCCACGCGTTGACCCAGTCGAGGTTCTCCTGGATCCATTCGATGCTCTCGCCGTGGATGTCGCCGCCCCAGAACTCGGCCACCTTCGCCTCTTCGGAGAAGTGGCGAAGCGTCCGTCCGGATCCACAGCCGAAATCCAGGACCTTCTTACCGTCCCAGGTCCAGTCCTCGGGCAGCAGCCGGATTATCTGCTCCTTGGTCTGCAGGCCGAGGTTGTCGAAAGCGAGATCCGGGTCACTCCAACCCTCGACCGCGTAAACACGGCTCGCAAGCTCACGCGGCGGCCTGGGCAACTCCGACTTCGTCTCTTCGCTCATCCGGGGATCATAGAACCCGAGTCACGGTGCGATCCGACGGATGTCGCATGGCCGATGGTCAGAGTCGGCGCAGGCCGATCCCGGGCCTCGAGGAGACGTACTTCACCTTGGCCGAGAAGGTGACCGGTACGGACTTTCGGAACTAAGAATTAGCAGCGTTCGGTTTTCGGTTCCGATTCCCGGGTAATCGGAGTACCACGGCCTTAGACCCGTCGGGGCGATTCCCCCCTTCGTCTCGGTGGAAAGGCCTGGCGGTGAGTGCCTGCACCGCCACGGAAAGAGGAAAGCCCGCCCCGATGACCGGGGCGGGCTTTCTCCTGAGTGGGCTTGGCCTTGGCCCCTAGCGGTGACCGTTGAAGGAGATCACCTGCTGGATGCCGGAGGGCCGGTTGGTGTAACGCATGGTGACCAGCGGGAGCGGGGCGAACTTGATCTGCTCGGCCGTCGCGTCCACATGCCAGTCAGCCGGGTTCTCCGAGCCGTACTGGGCGGCGGCGTCGGTGCCGGCCGCGGCGATCGCCTTCCAGATCGCCTTCTGGCAGGCGGCCTTCTTGCCGTGGCCGCAGTACTTGACCTTGAACGGGGACTTGACCTTCTTCCCGAGCAGCGCCCGGATGTCCTTGTCGAAGTACTGGTACCAGCCCGAGTACTGCCCGGCCGGCGGCTGGTCGAACCGCGAGAACAGCGAGTTCAGCTCGTCCAGGTTCTTCTCGGAGCCGAGCACCGGCTTCATGAACGCGTCGGCGATCTTCGGCCAGGCCGCGTCCAGGGACGCGGCACCCGGGGCGTCGATCAGGCCGTCGCCGTCACGGTCGAGGCGGCTGCCGTTCTTCTTGTTCCAGGCGACCATCTGGTTCAGCATCTGCTTGGCCTGGGCGCTGGGGGCCTTCGAGCCCTTCAGCAGCTTGGCCAGCAGCGGCACGGTGAAGATGGCGCGGACGTCCTGGGTGGCGCCGGCGTTCATCGCCGAGGCGACCTGGGCCATGTCCAGCTTGCCCTTCTTCTTGCCGTGCTTGAACTTGTTGCGGTTCAGCATCCGGGTCAGCAGGTTGACCCGCTGGACCGAACCGGCCCGGCCCCACTCGTCGTCGGCGGAACCGAAACCGTGGGCGACGCTGTTGTTCCAGTTGACCATCATCCCCGACTTCGGATCCATCCCATGCGGGTGGCCCTTCTTCGAGAGGAAGCCCTTCCACTCGAACTGGCCGGTGCCCTTGGTCAAAAGGCCCGGATCGACGTACTTGTTGCGGATCGGCAGCTTGCCGCTGGTGTAGAGGGCGACGTGCTTGTTGTCGATGTAGAACGAGTTGAAGGTCTGCGGCGTCTTCGAGGCAGCCTCGTAGAACGACTTCGGACCCTTGATCGACCCGTTCGAGAGTCGACGGTTGAACAGGAGGTCGAGCACGTCCTTGCCGCGGCTGGACCGCTTCGAGGAGATCGCGACCTTCTTGCCCTTGACCGTGGCGTAGCCGACGACCGGCCCGTGGACCGTGGTCTTGAAGGAGACCGGGTCGCCGTTCAGGGTGCCGGCGTCGAAGGTGCCCATGTCGCGGCACTTGCCCTTGTAGCGGTACTTGGTATCGCTGCCGTCGCAGAGCGTCTCCGCATACTGGTCGATCACGTCACCGCTGGCCGAGGTCAGCGTCGTCGCGAAGTCCTGGCCACGGCCGATCAGCAGGTAGCCGGGGAACGGGGCCGAGGTGGCACCGCGCCACTTCAGGCCCGGGGCGTCCATGTCGATCTCGTAGGTGAGGCCGGGTGCGAAGTAGCCGATCTGCGGACCGCCGACCATCAACGGACGGCCGGTCGCCGACTTCTTCTTGGTGATCATCAGCGTGTTCGAGGCCTGGTGGTGCGGCTCGAGCGGGTTCGAGTCGACTTCGGACTTGAGTGACGAGGCGCTGGCACCCTGCACCGGGTTGACCGGCTTGTAGCTGCCCGAGTCGAGGATGACGCTGCCCTTCTTGTTCGACGGGATCGGTTCGTAGGGGAACTTGCCGTCGATCGAGGTCGGGCTCTCCGGGTTCTTGTGTTGACGCAGGTCGTTGAAGACCTTCCAGCCCTTCTTGGTGCCGAGCCGCTTGATCAGCGTGCCGAGGAACTGCGAACGCCGGGCTTCGTCGCCGCCACCCTCGCCGAGGAACTGGTCCTTGAGCGCGTTGACGGCGTAGACGTCGTTGCGGGTCCAGTCCGGATTGGTCGAGTTGTGGGCATGGAGGTAGTCGTTGATGCCACCGATGTAGGTGTCGATGTCACGCAGGACGGCCTTGCCTTCCTTGCCGGCCGCCTCGAGGGCGTCGGTCTGCTTGGCCAGCGCGGCCTCGGTCTGGGCGCTGGGCACGAAAGACTTGAGCCCGGCGACCAGGTTGATCGCACTCAGGCCGGGCACGTCGATCGCGGCGACCCGGGCGTTGTAGCGGGCCTGCTGCAGCAGCAGGCCGCGATCCTCCGCGGCAATCCAGCCGGCGGCCCAGATCCCGCCGTCGTAGGTGGTGGCGGTGACATGGGGCACGTCGTACTTGTCGCGGACGATCGTGACGCCGGCCTTGGGCACGGTCTCGGTCGTGTAGGGACCGTCGGTCGAGGTGCCCAGCTTCTCCGACTTGAAGTACTTGTTGATGTCGGAGTTCGTGACCTTGTTGAAGAGCGGGGTCAGCGCGTCGTACATCAGGGCCTGGGTGGGGTCCAGCGACGAACCGGGCTGGCCCGAGGGGATGATGTTCCGCGCGATTGCCGAGTAGTCCTTGGGGGCGGCGTTCGCGGCGGGCACCGCGAGGCCGAGAACACTCAAGATCAGTAACGCCAGGAAGGCGCTCTTTCGAAGCATGAAGTTTCTCCTTGGTTACCGGGCCCGGAGGGCGGCAGACGGCGTCGCCTGGCGAACCCGGTGGTGAGGTTTATCGAGAGGCTACTGCGAACAGAACACCCGACGGGTGAAATGGATGCGGTCAGGAACTGGCGGGCCCTGCGGCTGCGAGCGGCGATGACGCCGCCACCATCGCGGCCTGGCGCGAGTATCGCCTGATCTGCGACGCCGGCCGCCCTCCCGAGGAACTACTGGCGGAGGGAATCTCCCTGAGCAAAGCGGCAGCACGACTCAAAGTAGAGGCGCCGATCTGCTCGCTCGCCGACCTCTCGGACCTGGAGGCCACTCACGGGGAGTTGCCCGAGAGCCCCAGCGACTGACGCGGCATCCCCGGCCCCCGGAATTCACGAACCCCAAAGAAACGCATAGCGGACATGCACAAACGTCCTCAGGGGTGCACTGGCAAGGAGAGAGCGAGTGGGTGCAGGGGGCGTACTGGAAGTACGTTCCCAAACCCGCGAGCGGCCGACGAAGGTATAGCCGCAAAACGGAGTCCGATCATCTATCCGTTCACGTCTTGATCGGACGGGTTTCCGTTGTCGTCCGGCGCAGACCGGACGACGTGCAGGCGCGAAGACGGAGAGGGAGGGATTCGAACCCTCGATACGGCTATAAACCGCATACTCCCTTAGCAGGGGAGCGCCTTCAGCCACTCGGCCACCTCTCCGGGCCGCTCGATTCTACGGATTCTCGGTTCGGGCGGTGGTTCCGGGCCGGTCCGTGCTCGTCTGGGCGAGCCTCCGGGTTTTCCCACAGAGTTGGTTCGGGAAAACCCTGAAAAACGGCTTTATAGCTGGGAAAACCCGTCCGGGAGGCGTAAGGTCGGGCCACTGCACCCAGCCGGGATCGCAGGTCGGTCCCGCCCATCGAGCCGGTCGCTCCGATGCGACCGCTCGCAAGGAGACGAGAATGACCGAGATCACCGGTGGCGAACTTTTCGCCCGATGCCTGGCAGCCGAAGGGATCGAACATGTCTTCGGACTCCCCTCGCCCGAGATCGACCCCCTCTTCGCCAGCCTCGAAGATCACGGCATCCGCCTGGTGCCGGTGCGCCACGAATCGGCCGGCGTGCACATGGCCGAGGGTCTCTACAAGTCGACCGGCAAGGCCTCCGTGGTGACCGGCAACCCCGGACCGGGGACGGTCAACCTGCTGCCCGGGATCTTCACCGCCCGCCACGAAGGAGTCCCGGTGCTGGCGATCACCTCCCAGCACCGGATGGGCGTCAGCTACCCCTCGCCACCCTCGACCTTTCAGGGGCAGGACCAGCTCGAGGCGTTCCGGCCGGCGGTCAAGTGGGGCGGGCCGGTTTTCGAGTGGGGACGGATCGCCGAGGTCATGCGCATCGCTTTCCGGGAGATGTGGACCGGGCGGCCGGGACCGGTCCAGGTGGAGGTGCCGGCCCCGGTCATGTACGCGGTCGGGGAAGAGGACGAGCAGCTCGTTCTGCCGCCCGACGCGTATCGGCCCTCCCTGCCCAGAGCATCAGCCGGCCAGATCGGCGCCGCGGCGGACCTGCTGGCCGGCGCGAGGCGGCCGGTGATCGTGGCCGGGACCGGGGTCGACCGGGCCGGTGCCAACGCGGAGGTAGCCGAGCTGGCCGAGCTGCTCGGCTGCCCGTTGCTGCCCACCCAGGCCGGCCGAGCCAGTGTTTCTTCCGCCAACCCCAACTACGTGTTCGGGTTCGGCGACGGTGGCGGCCAGGCCCGCCGGGAAGCGGACGTGATCCTGGTCGCCGGCTCGAGAATCGGCAACCTGGACCTCCCCTACGACAAGTACTGGGGCGACCCCGAAGGCCAGCGCTTGATCCAGATCGACATCGAACCCACTCACATGGGGGTCACCCGGCCGCTCGCGCTCGGGATCGTCGCCGACGTAAAGGATGCGCTCGGCGGGATCGTGGCCGAGCTGCGTTCGCGGGGCACCGAACCGGCACCGGAAGCGCTGAGCGCCCTGGAACAGGCGCGCAGCACGGGTGAATCGTGGCGCCTGGGACAGGCCGGACCCATACTCGAGTGGAGCGAGGAGACGATCCATCCGGCCCACGCGCTGGGCGTGATCGGGGAGTTCTTCGGCGAGGATGCGATCTACACGGTGGACGGTGGCCTGACTTCGGTCTGGGCCTACTCGATCCTGCCGCCCACCAGGCCACGGTCCTACCACAGCATCCTCGAGCTGGGCATGCTCGGGACCGGAATCCCTTCGGCGATCGGATCCCGGATCGGACAACCTGACCGGGACGTGGTCTGCGTGACCGGGGACGGCGCCGCCGGCTTCAACTTCATGGAGATGCAGTCGGCCGCCCGGGAGGGGATCCCGGTGATCACGATCGTCTTCGCCGAAGGGTCGTGGACGATGGAGGAACCGAACGAGTTGGCGCTCTACCAGCGGACCTTCGGCTGCGAACAAGGCGAGACCCGCTGGGACCGGGTGGCCGAAGGGCTGGGCTGCCACGGTGAGTACGTGGATCGGATCGACCAGCTGTCCCCCGCCCTCGAAAGGGCCCGTGAGTCGGGACGTCCGGCGGTGATCTGCCTGCGGACCGATCGTGACGCCAACCGCTCGATCCCACCCGGAATGGCCGCCCGCTGGAAGGAGATCCAGGCCGGTCCCTTGCCCGAAGCCTGAGCCAGCACATGGATTGAAGGTCTTCCCATCTGGTTATGTTCCAACCGAAGTAGTTTTCCGACGGTACTTATCGGACTGGCCAGGGGGTCCAATGAAAAGTTTGTTTGCGTGGTCTGCGTTGGGGCTGTTCACCCTGCTTGGATTGGCGACCTTTCCCGCTGTCGCAGCGGGCACCGTGTTCGAAGGGAGTGGCGGCGGCGAACTCGATCCGTCGCTTTCCCCCAACCGCGACGTCACGCGCCTCGGCGCCAGCTACGACGACTCTGGCCGCTTGAGCGCCACGATCACCTTGCGGGGAGCCGCGCCCACCGCCACCACCGACCTGGTCGGCGTCATGTTCGGGTCGAACGTTTCGAACGGCAGCTGCTCCGAGCCGACCGTATTGGTCCTGGCCGGCTTCAACGGGTCCGCCGTCTGGGATATGGGCGATGTGGAGGGCGACGCCAAGGCAAACATCAGCGACAAGAAGGTCAGCCTTGATGTCAAGGACAAACGGTTGGCCCGAAAGCCGTTCCGGTGCGCGACCGCGTTCACCGCGACCGACCCCGGCCCGAATGCAGGCGGTACCGCGCAAGTCGTCGATGTCCTCGACAGCGCGATCCACTTGACCCCGCGCCCGGTGCTCAAACCGAAGCTGAAGCTGAAGATGAACGCCCCCGCATCGGCCAAACCAGGGCGGACGGTTCGGATCATGGTCAAGGTGACGAACTCCGGCCGCGCGAAAGCCAGGACCGTCAAACTGCGCGTGCAAGGCCGCCGGGGAGTGACGGTGAGGCCGGCGAGAAAACTGCTCGGTTCGATCTCGCCGGGCAAATCGCGCCGGGTGCGACTGGCCGCAAAGGTCGCGCGAAGCGCCCCCGGCCGAATCAGCGTCAAGGCGCGGGCCAGTGGAAGAGGCGGAATCTCAGCTTCAGCGCAGGCCGGCATCAAAGTATCCCGGCCTCGCCCCAGCCGCCCCTCGCAAGGTGCCGGCGGGAATCTCGCCGGTAAGTACTTCTGGCACACCGAAAGCCAGATTGACCGGGGCTGGGTCAACAGCGGGATCGCCTTCGTCGATGCCCGTTGGGCCTACCGCGGCTTTCCCGATGCGGGCCTGCCGAGCTGTCGGCGCCGTACCGCCGAAGGCGACTCGGGCGAAGGTTGCCTGCGTTACAGCTACAACCGGCGTACCGGGCGGATAAAGGTCGGCAAGGAGACCGGCAAGTACAGCCGGGGCGGCCTCTCCCTCGGTGACGACAGCTATCAGGAGCTGACCATCCCGAAGGCCGGCTCCCGGTTCAGCGTTTCCCTGATCCACCGGGACTTCGAGGGTATCTGCGGCTCGATCACGGGCTGCTGGACGTACTCCCTCTACTTGACCCTGACCCCGAAGGGGAACTTCGCGCTCTCGAGCTCCTCTCTCGGCACCATGGGCGGCAGCGGGTTCCCCTTCACCGCCTCCTGGACCGCCCCTCCGGACGAATACGGCCGCTACCGGATCTCGGGCCGGGGCCGGATCGTCTTCAACTATGCGGACGGCCACCGCGAAGCCCGCACGATCGGGCTTGAACAGAACTCGCGCGGACGCCCCTCTCCCGGCAAGGAAGGACTGCTCTTGAACTCGCTCAACTTCTACAACGAGTAGCCAGGCATGAAAGGAGGCCTCTTGCAACCCACAGTCATTTGCCGGCCGCGAGCCATCCGCGGCGCACTTGCTTTCCTCGGCGTCGCGCTCGCGCTGGCTTTCTGCGCAGCGGAGCGAAGCTTCGCGGTGCAGGACTTCCCGCTGCCGACCGGGGATGCCGGACTCAGCGACGCGAACCAGGGACCGACCTTTGGCAACAAGGGGATCATCAGTTGGGGCGGCCAGTTGGTTTTCACGGAAGAGGACGCCAATCAGCTGGGCTTCGCCAAGACGAACGGTGAGATCTCCGAGGTGGCGATGCCGTCGCAGGTCGGCAGCCCGGAATACGGGCCCTTCGCCCTTTCGACGAACGGTGGCGACGATCTCTGGATGATCTCGGCCGGCGCCCCGCTGGAAGGGCGGGTCACGCGGTTCAACCTCGACGCCGGCCTCACCTACTGGAACCTCGGCTACACCCGGGTCGTCTCGGTGGCCGCCGACCCCCAGGGCGGCGCCTGGGTGACCAACCAGTACGGGGAGGGAATCTCCTACTTCGACAGTGACAACAACGAGCATTTCTTCGACTCGCCCGATTACACGGACCCGGCCCCGGTGACCGTGGCCGGCGATGGTGCCGCCTGGTTCGGCGACGGCTCGTCGACCATCAAGCGGATCACCAAGACCGGGAACCTGCAGAACTTCCATGCCAGCGGGGACGGAGACATCGTCTCGCTGACCGAGGGGCCGGACGGCGCCGTCTGGTACGCGAAGTTCAATCCCGGCAGCGGCTGGCTCGGTCCGCCCGCCTCCGGCGGCATCATCGGCCGCCTTTCGCTGGGCGGCTCGCCGAAGGTCTTCAAGACCCCGATGGAAAACATGACCCCCTCCTCGCTGGTCACCGGCGGAGACGGCGCGCTCTGGTTCACCACCCGGCTCGGCGAGGGGATCGGCCGCCTGACCACCTCCGGCAAGTACTCGTTCGCCAGCCTGCCCGGCGGACGCCACGCCGACTCGATCGCCTTCGGTCCCGACGGCGCGATCTGGTACACCGACGCGGAGCTCAACCGGATCGGACGCATGACCGTCGCCGAGTTCAACCAGGCGAACAAGCCCCGCAAGCCGGTGATCCTGTCCCGCAGTCTGAAGGCGAAGCGCAAGCGCTTCACCAAGGTGAAGATCGGCTGTCCGGCCGGACCGGCTCCCTGCCGCGGGAAGATCGAGATCCGCTTCCGGGGCAAGCTGATCGCCCGGGGCTCGTACCAGATGCCGGTCGGCAAGAAATCGGCCGGCGCGGCGAGCTTCAACCGCCTGGGACGAAAGCTGCTCGCCAGGTCACGTGCCCTGAAGGTCGCCGTCGTGCTGAAGCCGGGCAACGCCGGCAAGGTCAGCCGAAGGATGAAACTGAGGCGCTGAGCCGAAGCCGGCGCCGCCTTGGCGCCGGACCCCCGGTTTACTCTGCGGTGATGGTTGAGTCGACCACTCGCACCCACGCCGAACTGGAGGAGATCTTCGGAGGAGTCCAGGCGCCCTTCGCCTTCGTCGACCTGGACGCGATGTGGGCGAACTCCGATTCGATCCTCGAGCGATCCGGGGAGAAGCCGGTCCGGGTGGCGACCAAGTCGCTGCGCTGCCGGCCGCTGATCGAGCAGATCCTGGGCCGGGACGAGCGCTTCCGCGGCCTGATGACCTTCACCCTGCCGGAAACCCTCTGGCTGGCCGAGACCGGGTTCGAGAACCTGCTGCTGGCCTATCCGACCACGGATCTCGAAGCCCTCGCGGACCTTGCCCTGCGGTCGGTCGCCAGCCCGGGCGCCGCACCGATCGTGATGGTCGACTGCGTGGAGCACCTGGACCTGATCGAGTCGGTTCTGGGGGCGCAGGCCGCGCCGGTCCGACTCTGCCTCGACCTCGACGCCGGCTGGTGGGCCTTCCGCGGCCGGCTCAAGGCTGGTCCGCGCCGCTCGCCGATCCACTCGCCGGAGCAGGCGGTCGCCTTGGCCGAGGAGATCGGCCGGCGGGAGAAGCTGGAGCTGGTCGCATTGATGGCCTACGAAGGCCAGGTCGCCGGAGTCGGCGACCGGGTTCCCGGCCGCCCTCTGCGCTCCCGGGCGATCCGCTGGATGCAGAAGAAGTCGCGGGCCGAGATCGCCGAGCGACGGGCCGAGGCCGTCGCCAAGATCCGCGAGATCGCCGCGGTCGAGATCGTCAACGGCGGTGGCACCGGATCGCTCGATTCGACCTCGGCCGAGGAAGCGGTGACCGAGGTGACCGCCGGTTCGGGGTTCTTCGCCCCGGCCCAGTTCGACAACTACTCGGCCCTGAGCTTCCGCCCCGCGGCCGGCTACGCCCTGCCGGTCGTCAGACGGCCCGGTCCCGGGGTCGTCACCGCCCTGGGCGGCGGTTATCTCGCCTCCGGGCCGATGGATCCGGGGCGAATGCCCGTGCCCTGGCTGCCGGAGAGACTGAAGTTCGAGGATGAGGAAGGGGCCGGCGAGGTCCAGACGCCGCTGGTCGGGGAGGCCGCGGATTCACTCTCGATCGGTGACGACGTCTATCTCCGCCACGCCAAGGCGGGTGAGCTCTGCGAGCGGTTCGAGTCGCTGATCCTGATCGAGGGCGACGAGATCGTCGACGAGGTCCCGACCTACCGGGGCGAGGGCAAGACCTTCCTCTGAGCAGCGCCGAGGGGCCGCCCGACGGCGCTTCCCGGGCTTCCGCGGACCCTTTTCGCAAGACGACCAAAACGTTTTGGCAAATTTTGATAGGTTGACCTCGAGGTTGGCGGAGTTGCTACGCGAGGAGGCCCCTGATGGCAGGCGATTTGTATTTTCCGATCGACGAGTACGAGGGCCGCTGGGCCCGGGTCTACGAGGAGATGGAGCGGCGGGGATTCGACTCGCTGGTGGTGTGGGGGCGTTCGGCCGGAACGTACGAGCGCTACGGCGACATCCACTACCTGACCAACTTCTACTCGACCCATTCCGGGCATGAACAGGACACGAAACTCTGGACCGGACGCGGGTTCGCGGCGGCGATCCTGAGCGCCGGCGAGCCGCCGGAGCTCCACACCGACGAGGCGGAGACCCCACCCAGCCTGCTCGCGACCGACAAGGTCGAGTGGCACTGGAACGTGCCCGAAGGCGTGGCCGAAGCGGTCAACCGCCTGGGCCTGACCGGCAGGGTCGGGATCTGCGGGACGGACTTTCTCCCGGTCAAGTATTGGCGCCTGTTCGAGGCGGCTACCCCGGCGGTCGAGTGGGTCGAGGACGATCAGCTGGTCGAGCGGGTGCGTCAGCTCAAGAGCGCCCGTGAACTCGACTGCTACCGGGAAGCCGGCGAGATCGTGACCCACGGCTTGAACGCGCTCTTCGACGGCCTGCTGACCGGCAAGCCGGAGGCCGAGGCGGCCGCTGCCGCCGCATCGGAAGTGATCAGCCGCGGGGGCGCGTACCACATGATCCCGGTCTCGCACGGCGACTCGATCCAGACTTTCTGCCGCAACCCGCTGACCGGATACAGCCTCGATGCGCCCGCCCCGGGAGACATGGTCCGGGGCTGGGTCTACGGGCCGATCTGGCAGGGCTACTGGCTCGACCCGGGACGAACCTCGGTCTGCGACCCGGCCAACGCGAACGCCGCCCAGAAGGAACTGGTCGAGGCGACCGCCGGCATCGTCGACTCGATCATCGAGATGATCAAGCCCGGGGTGTCGATCATGGAGGCCTGCCGGCTCGGCGACCGCCTGACCGAAGAAGCCGGCGGGGCCAAGGACCAGGCCGGTGAGATGTGGCCGATCTACGGCCACGGCATCGGGCACTTCTGGCAGTTCCCCTGGATCGGCACCGACCTGCTCGACGGAGACGAGGTCTTCGAGGAGAACTCGGTCCTCGGGATCGAGGCCTTCCTGGCCCATGACGGGGTCGGCAGCGCCGGTTTCGAACAGAACCTGATCGTGACCGCGGAGGGAGCCGAACTGCTGACCAAGACGCCGATGATCTTCTGGTGACGCCGGCGGACCCCCAAACCGATTTGGCACCCGATCGGACTGGTAAAACAAACCGATGAGCACGCCACCCCGGCGACGTCCGAGCATCCACGATGTCGCCCGCGAGGCCGGCGTGTCGATCACGACCGTGTCCCACTCGCTGAACGATCGCGGGCGCGTGCTTCCCGAAACCAAGGAACGGGTGATCGAGATCGCCGAGCGGCTCGGGTACTCGGCCAACGTTCACGCCCAGCGTCTCGCCACCGGGCTCAACAAGACCATCGCCCTGCAGGTCTCCGGCTACGGCCCGGACATCGTCGGCGTCGATTCCGCCTACTACATCGACCTGCTGAACAGCGCCTCCGCCACGGCGCTCGAACTGGGCTACATGCCGATCCTCACGCCCCCGGACGTGACCCATCAGCTCACGCGATTCCCGGCTGACGGCGCCCTGATCCTCGACCCGATCGGCAACGAGCCCTTGATGGACACGGTCAGCGAGGCGGGCGGAATCGTGGTCACCGCCGGCCGGGCGATGAAAAGCCTCAAAAAGGTCGCCGGCTGGGTCGACAACGACCTCCCCACCCTCACGGTCGAGGTGCTCGACCACCTCGAGGACCGTGGCTACCGGCGGCCCGCGCTGATCACCGGCACGAGGGACCGCTCCTACGCCGCGGACACGATCGAGGCATACGAGCGCTGGGTGGCCGAGAGGGGAAGCGAGTCGATCATCGAGGAGGTCAAAGCGAACCCGACCGCCGATGTCGCGATGAAGACCGCCCGGCGCCTGCTGGAGCGGAACTCCCCACCCGACTCGATCTACACCAGCTTCGACGTCTTCGCCCTCGGCGCGCTGCGGGTTGCCGGTGCCCTGGGGTTGAAGGTCCCGGACGACCTCGGCATCGTCGCGACGGTGGACAGCCAGGGAATGCGCAGCGCCACGCCGACCCTGACCGCGATCGAGAACCATCCCCGTGAACTCGGGTCGCGGGCGATCAAGATGCTGGTCGGGCTGCTCAACGGGGAAGTCAAGCCGCCGGTCGGCGAGATCGTGCCGGCCGAGCTTCAGGTCCGCGAGTCGACCTCGCGCCCCTGACCGCCGGCGTGGCGGTCGAGCAGGTCGGCCATCGCCCGTTCGCCCTCCGCGCTCAAGCTCGAAAGCACCTGGCAGCGGATGATGGTCTCTTCGTCCGGGAACAGGGCCCGGTCGGCCCGGAGTTCCGGCGAAAGGACTTCCCTCGCTCGCCGGTTCGGTGTCGAGTAGCCGCCGTTGACCACCGCCAGCGAGGCAAGCTCAGGTTCGATCAAAGTCTCCAGCAGGCGGGATGCCGCTTTCGGATCTGGTGCGTCGACCGGGATCGCCCCGGTGGTCACCCACAGCAGCGCTCCTTCCCGCGGCACGACGTAAGCGAGATCCGGGTTCTGCCGGACACTGAGCGAGGCGGGCCCGCTCCAGGCCTGGTGGACGTCCACCTCGCCCCGCTCCACCGGTCCGGTGAAATCGTCGCTGGAGACCGAACCGACCGAGTCGCGTTGCGCGTCGAGCAGCAGGGCTGCGTCCGCGAGCGGGCCGACAGCGGTTTCGTTCGGCGAGTGGCCCGCGGTGATCAGAGCCGCGCCGACCACTTCCCTTACCTCGTCGAGCAGCCCCACCGTCGTTCTTTCGTCCGGGTCGAAGAACTGTGACCAGAACTCGACCCCCGGCAGTCGGCTCGAGGAGTGGAGCAGCCCGGTCGTGCCGAAGGCGAGCGGCACGCAGAACCTTTCGTCGGGATCCCAGGAAGGGTTCCTCGCCCAATCCTCGAAATCGGCGCGCCGGCCCTCGAACCGTTCCGACAGGTCGATCAGGCGACCTTCGGCGACGAGCTTCTCGACCAGGTAGTCCGAGGGGGTGATCAGGTCGAAGGGCGGTTCGGACTCGAGCAGATCCTCCAGGCCTTCGTTCGAGCTGACGACCTCGATCTCGAGCTCCCTCCCGATCCGCTTGCCTGCCTCCTCGAGCGCGCCTCGGTCGGGCATGCCGGGCCAGACGACCAGGCGAAGCGGTGCCGCCATCAGCTCCCCAGACCCGGCCAGAATTCCCGCTGGACCGAGAGGATCTCGGCCAGCCGCTCGGACCAGCCTTCGGCCGGGCGAGCGCCTTCGGCGAAGACGTCCTCGAGGTCGGTCGGGAAGGATCCCAACCCGCCGAGGATCGCGTGATCGAGCTGGGGCAGGGTCGAGACGTTGTACCCGCCCTCGTGGAGGACGACCAGGCCGATCCCTCGGGCGTCGGTGAAGGCAGCCATGCGCGCCGCCATGTCGCGAAAGCCGGCTGCGGAGATCATCTGATTCGAGAGCGTGTCGGCGGCGTGCCCGTCCTGGCCGGCCGAGACGATCAGCAGCTGGGGATCGAACTGCTCGAGGATCGGCTCGACCACCGCATCGAAGGCCTCGCCGTACTCGCGGTCGCCGGAGCCGGGAGGCATCGGCAGGTTGACGTTGAAACCCTTGCCCTCGCCCGCCCCGACCTCGTCGACCGATCCGGTGCCCGGATAGAGCGGCCACTGGTGGAGTGAGACGTAGAGAACCGACGGGTCCTCGAAATGGATGTCCTGGATCCCGTTGCCATGGTGGACGTCCCAGTCGACTATCGCCACCCGCTCGATCGGGTAGTGCGCCTGCGCGTAGCGGGCCGCGACCGAGGCGTGGTTGAAGAGACAGAAACCCATCGCCCGGTCGGGCGTCGCGTGATGGCCAGGTGGGCGGATCAGGGCGAACAGGCTGTCCGGCTGCCAGTAGGCCTCCATCGCGACGGCATCGACGGCGGTCAGCGCCGCGCCGGATGATCGGAGGGCGAGCTCGAAGCTGCCCGGCCCCGCCTTCGTGTCCGTGTCGAGCCAGGCGGGCCCGTCGATCGAGGCGCGGCGGATCGACTCGACGTACTCGCCGGTGTGCGAGCGGACGATGTCCTCGACCCGGGCGCTGCGAGGGTGCATGACGAAGAGCTTCTCCCAGTCATCGCTCTCCCGCAGCCGTTTCACGACCGGGGGAAGACGCCGGATGTTCTCGGGGTGCTCGCCGGTGTCGTGCTCCTCCTGACCCGGGAGCAGGACCACCCCGGTCAGGGGCTCGCTGCGCTCGTAGTAGGCGTGCTCGACCGACCCGACGCCCTCGACCTGGCCGATCTCCGCGCTTTCTTCACTCATGATTCGCTCCCGGATTCGGGGATGGAAAGGACGACGAGGCCGTTCTGGTCAGCGGTCACCTCGGAACCGGAGGAGTCGCAGGCGAACGAGCCGCCGGCGAAGTCTGGCTCGTCGGGGGCCGGTGCCCGGTTGACCGCGCAGACCGGGATCCCGTGGACAGTCGAGAACCCCGACGCGATCCGGCGGGTGCCCTGCCAGCCGTCGGCGGTCTCGCTGACCGCAACCAGCACCAGTTCGGCGCCGGCTCGCTTCAGGTCCGCCCAGGCGTTTGGGCAGCGGGCGTCCTGGCCGATCAGCATCCCCGTCCTGCCCCATGGCAGACCGACGACGGTGCGCTCTTCGTGGCCGGGTGAGAAGAACATCTGCTCGTAACGGCCGACCGCGGCCTCAGGATGATGCTGCCGTTGTGAGAGGACGGTGCCGCCGGCGGCCGAGCCGAGTTCCCCGGTCACGTAGAAGACACCCTCCCCTTCGCATTCGTAGGCGGTCGCCGCCAGCAAGGATCCGGCCGCGGCGTCGCGTGCCGCGGACATCCGCGGCGAAGGAAATCTCTCCCCCAGCTCCAGCCCCTCCCGGTCCCTGAGGGCCGGGAAGTAGAGAGAGAAGCTGAGCTGGGGGAGCAGGACGAGATCGGCACCGGCCTCGGCGGCCGCGCCGATCGCGTCCAGGAGTCCGCTCGCATCGTTTCCGTCAGGAGTCGGACGACCGGTGATTCCGATCGGTGCGATCCGGATGTCGGCGGACTCGCTCAACTGACTATTCCCACCAGACCCGCTGGAGGCCGTCAGTCAGGTTTTCGACGCCGTCCTCGGTCACGATCACGTCGTGCTCGAAGGCGCCGGTGCCGGCTCCCGGCCTTCCGATCTCGACCTCGATCGCAAAGACCATCCCCGGCTCGAGCTTGGTCGGCTCATTCGGGCAGACGAAGGGATGCTCCCAAGCGAGACCCATGCTGTGGCCGAAGGACGGGAAGCTCTGGGCGAAGTTGCCCTCCGCCTCCCGGCCCGGCACCTCGAAGTCGTGCTCGGCCAGCCAATTCGCGCCGAGCTCGAAAAGCTCGCCGGCGGTGACGCCGGGCTTCATCCCATCGACGACGTGCTCGACCAGGGCGATCGGCGCTTCCAGGACCTCGCGCTGCGCGTCGGTCACTTTGCGTCCCGCCACCGTGGTCCGGACCATGTCGTAAAAGTAGCCGTTGACCGTCCCGTACATGTCGGGATGGATCATGTCGCCCGGCTGGAGCTTGCGCTTGTGGTCCCACGACGGCATCCGGTCCCATTGGAAATGGTCGATGTGCTCACCGGAGGTGACCGGGATGTCGAGCGGGAAGGCACCCTGCGGCACGCCCTTGCTGAAGGCCGCGACCACGCAGTCGGCCTCGGTCGCGCCTGGCACCGCTGCCTCGAGGAAGGCCGCGACCATCTCCGATCCGACCCGGACCGACTCGCGAACCAGGTCGAGCTCGGCCGGGGACTTGATCAGGCGCATCGACTCGATGATGTCGTCGACCCACTCGAACTCCAGGTCCGGCAGCTCCGAGGTGATGCGGTCGATCGCGATGTAGGGCAGGCTCTCGCGGCCGATCAGCCCGATCTTGCCCGAGCCGAGACCGCGCGCGGCGAGGGCGTCGATCGTGCCGGCCCACAGGTCGCCGGCGAAGCGGACGTCGTCGCAGACCACCAGGTCTTGACGCCAGTCCGGGATCTCGACCACCAACGTCGCGTCCTCGTCGACCGGCATGACCACCGAGGCCGATCCGCGGCCGGACCACATCGGGGGACGGTCCGGGATCTGCGGGAAAGGCGAATAGTGGTTGGTCAGGTAGACCACGTCAGCCCCCCAGTCGGCTCCGTTCGCCCCACGGCTGACCACCAAGACACCGTCCAGGTCACGTTCCGCAAGTCGCCGCCGCAGTTCGGCTCGGCGTTCGGCGAACTCCCCTCGCGGGATGCCGCTGATCTTCTCGGTGTCATTCATGCGCTGCTGCTCCTTTTTTTCATGTGGCTATCCGCTCACGAACTGATGCCCGACCACCCGGCCGGGCTCGATCGTGACCAGGACCGCGCGGAGGATTCCCTCCGCGAACTCGCTTCCAGGGTTGAGTGCGTAGGTCTTGCCGATGCTCGCCTTCCCGGGCGATTCGTGGATGTGCCCGTGGAGGGAGAGCAGCGGCTGGTACTTCTCGAGGAACTCCCTCGAGGCGACCGAGCCGACCGGCACGGTCGAACCGGCGATCGGCCGGGGCGGGCTGACGCTGGTGTCGAGCTCCGGCGCGATGTCGAGGCTCGATCCGTATGGCGGCACGTGGATGTTGGCGACCACGTTGTCGAAGTCATCGACCTGGGCTGCGAGCTGGTCGAGCTCGCCGGCCAGGCGCTCCTCGGAGACGTCCCGGGGACATTGCCAGGGCGTCTCGTTGGCCAGCCCGATCGAGAGCAGCTGCCAGTGATCCAGCAGGGGCACCACCTTGCCGTCGGCGCCGGTGACCCATTCGCGCTTCTGTTCGTTGAGCTCGTCCAGCGACCAGGGATCGTCGTTGCCGGCGATCACGTAGGCCGGGATCTGGAGTTCCGCGCAGCGCGCCTCGAGGCGTTCCAGCCACTCGGCCCAGCGCTCCAGCATCAGGCGTTCGAACACGTCGTCCTTGAACTCCTCGTCGTTCCTCAGCCGTTCCAGGCCTTCGGCGTCGACCCGATACGGGTAGAAGCCGAGCTGGTTCGCCCTCGCCTCGTGCTGCTCGATCTCGGCCAGGGGAACCGCGTGCTCCTCGCCCATCCAGCGCATCCGCGCGGTGTCGCCCTCGACGAGGACGGGGAGCAAGCCCTTGCCGGCCACGTCGCCGCCGAGCACCAGGGCATCGGGGCTCCACAGGTCGAGGACCTTGATCAGCTTGGCGAAGGTGTATTCGCTGCCGTGGAGATCTGTGGCGAACAGGATCTTCTTCCTGTTCGCCTTGTCCGAACTCTTCTTTCCGAAAAATCCCAAGGCCTACTCCGGCGGGATCTCTTTGAAGGTGAGGTCGATGTCGACGCCACGGCTCTTCTGCCAGGCCCGGTAGGCGAAGAACCAGATCGCCGAGACGACCAGGCTGATCAGCAGCAGGGTCCGGGCCCAGCCCGTCGTGAACCCGAGTTCGGGTACGAACAGGTTGGCCACGGTCACGCCGCCGGCGCATATGAACGAGACGGCGCCGGCGACCGCGATCAGGGGCAGGCCGAAGAGCCTGTGCTTGGCGACCGGTGAGACGTCGTAGACGTGCTTGGCCCGCTTGACGAAGAAGATCGCCGAGAGGCTGGTCACCGCGATCACGCCGACGCTGGTGAAGGCGCCGCCGAGCACGATCGTGCTCTGGGCTTCCTCGTCATACCGGAAGAGGAAGTTGATGCCGACCGCGACGATGAAGTAGAAGATCGCCGCGTTGACCGGGGCGTGGAACTTCTGCGAGACCCGCGAGAACCACTCGGGCAGGGTCCGGTCCATGCCCATGGCGCTGAGCACCCGGGTCATGTTCATGAAGACGCAGTTGGCGAAGTAGAAACCGACCGCGATGAAGCCGATCGAAAGCAGCAGCGAGACGATCGGGCTCGTGGTCATCATCATCGCCAGACTGGGTATCGAGGTTCCCGCGGCGACCGGGACCCCTCCCTTCACGCCGGCTGCGTTGGCGTAGGCGTACATGAAGTCGCCGCCGACCATGTTCTGGAAGAGGAAGGTCGGCAACACCCAGGCGAACAGGCCGACGAAGAGCCCGCCGATCGTGAACGCCTTGAAGAGCTTGCCGAAGTTGTTCGCCTGCTTGGTCTCACCGAGCAGGCCCTGGGCGCCGAAGACGACGTACCAGATCAGGCCGGTCACGGAGAGGAAGAGGACCGTGTACTTCAGCGAGAAGCCCGGGTCCGAGATCGCGGCCGAGGTCGCGAAGTCGGTGACCTTCTGCGAGGCGTGCTCCATGCCGAAGGCCTTCTCGTGGAAGGCGTCGAAATGGGAGAGGAATGAATCCTTGGAACGGAGCAGCAGGATCAAGAGCGTCAGGTTCGAGATCAGGATCGCCGGCACGATGAACCAGCGCTGGACCTTCCGGTAGACGCCGATCCCCCGCACCGTGGTGATGAAGGCCAGGACGACCAGGACCAGGGTGGTGACGAGCAGGCCGTCGGGGCTGCCGAACCAGTTGGCCTTGTCGATCAGCCAGGTTGAGTCCCAGGTCAGCCCGAGGTTGTAGAGCAGCGGCTGGAGCCCGAGCTGACTGACAACGATCCCGCCCACGGTCGTGAAGGTGATCCACATGAAGACTTCCCAGGCGAAGGTGAAGGTGAAGCCGACCGCGGGATGGAGCGCGCGCGATTGATAGAGGTAGTCACCTCCCATCCGGGGCATCGCGGACCCGAACCCGGCGTAGACGATGAAGACCGGGATCATGATGACCATGGCGATCAACGCCGAGATCGGGACGCTGACCCCGGGCATGAACAGCTGCGGCACCGGGAACACGTATACGAGCCCGAACAGGGCGCCCGCCGCGAGGATCCCGTACCAGGTCATGTCGACGATCGACAGCTGCCGGACCAGCCCCGACGACCGCCGCGAGAACACCCCCAGAGATCCGGAATCGGTCCCCGTAGATGCTTGCTTATCTGACATCTCTCCTCCGATTGAATCGTGTTTCGTTGTGTTTGCTAAAGCGTTTTGGCATGGAGTTCAAAAGATTCCGCCGGGTCGACCGTGGGCCCCACCGGCTATCGGTCCAGTTCCTCGACCTCTTCGTACCAGGTGACCCTGGTCCCCACCTTGGCCCGCATCTTCCACTTGCGTGACTTGGGAGCCTCTTCCAAGTCGCCTGCGAGAGCGCCGATCCGATCCTGCGTCGTCTGCCTCGAAGCCTCGTCCATCTTCTGGTCGAGGATCGCCGCGACCCGCTCCAGGTTTCTCGATGCGGTGTAGTGAAAGCCCCAGTCCTTGCTCAGGAGGCCGGCGATCCGGGAGTCGTCGATGCCGGAGCCGTTGAGGCTCACGGGGTTGGCCAGCATCAGGTAGGCGATGTCGGTCAGATCCTTGTCCGTGGTCTCGACGATCTGGAGTTTCTGGAGCAGCAGTTCGGTGACCGAGAGCGCCACACCCGGCCGGTTGAACTCCTCGTCCGGCAGGTCGAAGCGATGACAGGCCGGCGGCAGCCCGAGGAAGAGGTCGATGTCAACCACCGGATCGCCGTTCTCGTCCAGCTCGAAGTACTGATGACGCTCGTTGCCCCGCCAGGCGATCAGTCTCTCGTCCGGCACGTAGCCGCGCGCCACGAAGACCGCCTTGATGTCCTCGGCGGGGGTTCCCTCCGGCGCGACGAGGTCGAGGTCCTTGGGGCCCTCGCGGACCGATTCGTACTCCGCGCGAAGCTCCTCGGGGAGGCTGGACCAGATCGCCACGCCGCCGACGGAGCGCAAGGGCACTCCCTGGGTCTGGCCATGATCGACCAGATCGGACGCTTTGCTGGCCAGTTGTCGGAAATCGACTGCCATACCTCTGATCCTCTCGCTCGATGCCTGGCGCCTCGGTGCTCACCAAAACGCTTTGGCACGTTCAAGTTAGCGAATGTGACGGCATCACGCAAGCAATAGTTGCGAATCGCCTTGGATTCGATGTGAACAGGGCGCGAATCCATTGTGGATTTGCCCTGCAAATCGGGGAAACGGTCAGGGCCGGAAGGCGTCGATCACCAGGTCGGTGTGACGGCGCCAGGCCTTCGGATCCTTCTCTCCGGCGTCGGTGAGGGTGCGGCAGATGCCGCCGAAGAGGTTCCAGATCTCGTCCGGCTTGGCGTCCTTTCGGAGCTCGCCCTGCTTCTTGGCGGCGGCGACCAGTTTGGCCATGTGCCGTTTGGTGTTCGCCTTGGCCTCGTCCAGTTCCGGGTTCTTGCCGGGCCAGTAGAAACCGACCGGGAAGCTCAGGTGACTGGCCCGGACCGCCGCGTCGTGGAGCACCTGCCGCAGGCCCGCGCCCGGGTCGTCGCTCTCCAGCGCCGCGACGATCCCTTCGTCGAGGCGACGCATGCGCTGGGTGAGGATCGCGGCGACCAGGTCGTCCTTGGTCTCGAAGTTGCGGTAGACGGTGCCCTTGCCGACCCCGGCCCGTTCCGCGACCTCGGGGATGCCCGCCTCGATGCCGTGCTCGGCAAAGACCTGCTCGGCGGCGGCGATCACCTTCTCCCGGTTGCGGACCGCGTCGGCCCGCCGAGGCAGCTCCGCCTCGCCCGGCGCTTCGGCCACGGGTCCGGAACCGTCGGAAACCACTACTTGTCGGCCGCCAGGGCGGGGTCGGGCAGGATCGTGGCGGCGCCGATCTCCTCGGCCACCGACAGGTGGCCATGGCCGGATCCTGGGATCAGCAGGGCCAGCAATCCGGCGATCAACGAGACGCCTGCCCCGACGAGGAAGGCGACCTTGAACCCTTCGCTGGTCGGGAACCCGGTCGCCGCGATGATCGTCCCGGTCAGGATCGACGCCGTGACCTGCGAGCCGAGCGAAGAGCCGACCGAGCGGATCAGGGCGTTGAAGCCGGTCGCCTCACCGGTCCGCTCGACCGGGACCGCTTCCATGATCAGGTTCGGCATCGCGGCGTAGGCCAGCCCGACCCCGGTCGAGGAGAGGACGTTCCAGAGCACGATGTTGAGTGAGCCTCCGTGGTCCAGGCCCAACCCGACCAACCCGACCCCGCAGACCAGGCCGCCGAGGGCGAGCGGCACCTTGTTGCCGTACCGGGCACCGAGCCGGCCGGAGAGCGGGCCGGCGAAGAGCATCATCAGGGCCGCCGGCAACATGACCAGGCCGGCCTGGGTCGCCGTGTAGCCGAAGCCGTATCCGGTGTTGTCCGGCGCTTCGACCAGCTGGGGGATGAGGATGAAGGAAGCGAACATCCCGAAGCCGATCAGGATCGTCGCGATGTTGGTCATCGCCACGGTCGGTTCGGCCAGCAGAGAGACGTCGGCGAGCGGGTCGTCGGTCCGTTTCTGAAGCCAGACCCAGAAGCCGAGCACGGCCAGGCCAGCCAGCACCAGGCCGATCGTCTTCGTGCTGGCCCAGCCCCAGTTGTTGGCCTCGGAGATCGCGTACATCGGGACCGAAAGCCCGACCGCCAGCACGGCCGCGCCGCGGTAGTCGACCTTGGCCGGGATCCGGTTCGGGGATTCCGGCACGAAGATGACCGCGGCGATCGCGGCGGCGACCGCCATCCCGGCGCCGAGCCAGAAGATCCAGTGGTAGCTGGCGTGGTCGATGATCAGGCCGCCCACGATCAGACCGACGCCGCCACCGATTCCGAGCGTGGCGGACATCAAGCCGATCGAGGCGGAGACCCGCTCGGGCGGGAACTCGTCCCGGATGATCCCGAAACAGAGGGGGAAGATCCCGCCGCCGACGCCCTGGAGGACCCGTCCCGCGACGATCGCGGCGACGCTGTCCCCGAGGGCCGAGACCGCGGAGCCGGCGGCGAAGATGAAGAGGGCGATGACGAGCAGCCGGCGCTTGCCGAACATGTCGCCGAGCCGCCCGAAGATCGGGGTGAAGATGGCGGCCGAGATCAAGTACCCGGTCAACACCCAGGCGATCCCGGTGGCATCGGTGTGGAACTCCTCCATCAGCTCGGCCAGGGCCGGGATCAGGGTGGTCTGGGCGAGGGCGAACGAGAGGGCGGCCAGGCCGAGGATCAACAGGCTCCGCATCGGGTGCGGACGGGAGTTTTCAGGGAAGGCGGTACTGCTAAACGGACTCATTGGTCCGGATAGTAACAGCCAAACGGACCCTAGGGTCCGTTAATCGCCCAGTACTTTCGTCACATAGGCGTTGCTGAAGACGCGGTCCGGGTCAAGCCGATCGCGGACCGCCTGGAAGTCTTCCCAGCGCGGGAAGCTCGGGGCGAGGTCCGCCGCGGTGCGGAAGTGGAGCTTGCCCCAATGGGGGCGGCCGTCGACCTCGCGGAAGATCTTCTCGATCTCGCGGAAGTAGGGCTCGTACTCCATGGTCTGGTGCTGATGGACGGCGATGTAGACGGTGGGCCGTTCGTGGGCCTGGCTGATCAGCGCGTCGTCGCCGGCCGAGATGCGGCACTCGATCGGCATCGCCAGAGGAAAGGCCTCGGACTCGATCAGGGCCAGCACCCGGTCCAGCACCTGCGGCCCGACCTCGGCCGGCAGGGCGTACTCCATCTCGTTGAAGCGGATCGTCCGGTAGTTGGCGAAGACCCGGTGTGAGCGGTCGACCTGCTCGGACTGGGACATGAAGGCGGTCGAGAAGCGGGCCATCTTCGGGATGCTGGAGCGGAAACGGCCGGTCAGCCTGAGGGCGAGGTCGCCGAGCCCGTTCTCGACCACCACATCACCGAGGAAACGGTCCGCCTTCGAGCGCGGGGAGAGCGGTCGGTCGGTCCGGTTGCGCTTCAGGGTCAGGGCAGTCCGGGTGTAGGGGAAGACGAAGAACTCGAAGTGCTCGTTCTCCTCGGTGATCCGGTCGAATCCGGCCAATACCTGGTCGAGGTCCATCGGCTCGTCGACCCGGTGCAGGTTGAAGGCCGGGACGGTGCGCAGCGTGACCGAGACGATCCCCCCGAGCGAGCCGACCGCGACCCGGGCCGCCAGCAACTCGTCGGAGCCGGGGGCGAGTTCGCGCAGTTCGCCGTCGGCACCCATCACCTTCATCCGTTCGATCTGGGCGGAGATGTTGGGCAGCGCCCGGCCGGTGCCGTGGGTGCCGGTCGAGATCGCGCCGGCGATCGTCTGCCGGTCGATGTCACCGAGGTTCGGCATCGCCAGACCGAGCCGGTCGAGTTCGCGGTTGAGATCGGCGAGGACCGTGCCCGCCCCGACCTCGACCAGGCCCGAAGCGCGGTCGACCGAGATCACCCCGGCGATGCTGGTGATGTCCAGCAGCAGGTCGTCGGAGAGGGCGGTCGGGGTGAAGGAGTGTCCGGAGCCGACCGTGGTGATCTGGCGACCGGCCTGTCCGGCCTCGCCGACCACTTCGGCCAGCTCGCCTACCCCGCTCACCTTGATGAAGTCCCGGGGCCGGCAGCTTTGGTGCCCGGACCAGTTGGTCCAGCCGTGCCCGGCATGCCCGAGCCTTCTCGCGTCGTAGTTCTCACCCACCATCGGCTGTACCTGCTTCCTCGTTCAATCCCGAGATCACCGGCGGTCCGACGCCGAGCGAACGGGCCGCCGTTCCGGCCACGCCCAGGAACGCCGCGACGACCAGACAGGGCAGAAGGTACCCGGAAGCACCGGCGAGAATGCCCGCGGTCAGCGACCCGAGGGCCTGGCCACCTCCCCAGGCGACGTTCGAGGCCCCGGACGCGAAGCCCTGGTTGATCCCGGCCGCAGTCGCGAGGTCGGTGATCAAGGTGCTGGCCGGGGTGGCGGCCATGCCGGCGCCGAAGGCGAGCAGCACCACGCTGGCGAAGAGCGCTTCCAGCAGGCCGAAGGCCCCGAGCGCGATGATCGCGACGATGATGGTGACCACGCCGATCCGGTACGGCAGGGTGCGGCCGACCCGGTCGCTGAGCCGGCCGATCATCGGCCCGACGACGCTCTCGACGACCGCCCCGGCCGCGAAGGCGGCGGCGATCAGGAATGGCGAAGCACCGAGATCGTCCATGTGGAGGGGTGCGACGACCACCACCGCGCCGAAGGCGAAGGCGGGGGCGGCGATGAGCAGAACCCCGATCGGCACGTCGGAGTGGCGGATCCGATGCCAGGCCTCGGCCAGCGGCTGGGCTTCGACGTCGATCGCGTCGGGGATGGTGAGCGCCAAGCCGATCAGCACAGCGGCCGCCAACAGCACCACGCTGAAGACGATCTCGGTGCCGATCGCGTGGGCCACGGCCCCGAGCGGGGCGCCGCAGAGCTCGCCCACCACCGCCCCGGCCATGACGATGCCGATCATCTCGCCCCGCCGGTTCGTGGGCGCGGCCAGCGCCACCCAGGCGATGGCCCCGGCCCAGAGCATGGCCCCGGAAGCGCCTTGCAGGAACCGGAAAAGGTCCAGCAGGACGACGTCATCCGAGAAGCCGAAAAGCGGGCTGAAGATCCCCATGCCGACCAGCCCCAGGATGACGGTGGTCCTGGCGCCGATCCGCGCAACCAGCCAGCCGGCCGGAATCGACGCCACGAGCGCTCCCACGGCAAGCGCGCCGACCAGCACACCGACTGCGGCCTCGCTGAGATGGAGGTCGCTCTTGTAGCTAGGAAGGAGCGGCGTCAGCACTGCATAGAAGGTCACCTCGAGGAAAACCACTGCACAGGCGAGGAAGATCAGACGACGCACGCACACCATCCTGACAGGCCTCTCTGCCTGCGATACTTGCCCGCATGAGCGACCACCTCGAGACCGAGCAAGAGATTCAGCAGGAGATGGAAGAACTCGGCATCGACAACCACGCCGAGGGAAGCCCGGATGTCTTGATGTCCGGCGCGGTGATCCGGGCCACGGTGGTCATCCTGATCCTCCTTTTGGTCGCCGGCTCCCTGCTGCTCCTCTTCTAGCCCAGCCTGTCAGAATCGGCAGACCCGACCGGGCCACGGAGGGGTGGCAGAGCGGTTGAATGCACTGGTCTTGAAAACCAGCAGGCGTCTTACGGCGTCTCGAGGGTTCGAATCCCTCCCCCTCCGTTGACCGGCCCCGGGAGTAGGGTGCGGGCGGTCCAGATCACGTCCAGGAGGAAACTTTGAGGAGAGTGTTGGGAGTTGCCGTGGGCAGCGCGGTGCTGGCGGTTGCCGGCTGTGGGGGAGTTGCGGAACTCGACTCGGATGAGCTCGAGACCGTTAGCCAGGCCAGGTCCGTGGCGACGGCCGCCGCCGCAAGCGGATCGCTGAAGCCGGCCGGCGAAGAGAAGCTGGAGGCTCTGATGATCCTCTGCCACGAGAAGCCGCTGGCCGAGGCCGACGGAGATTCGGTGCGCGAGGTCATGAGCGAGCTGACACCCAAGGTGAGAAGTGCCGACCCGGCATTCTTCAAGCGGATGAAGCGAGCCGCCGATCACGGCTGCGACTGATCGAAACTGGCCGGAGCACGCGGCCAGCCAGGAACTACGATGTTCCGATGCCGACCCGACAGGATCGAGCAATCGCGGATGTGAACCGGACGACCCCGACTTCGGGTGGAAATCCTCTGCTGGCCGACGCCGAGTTCCCAGACTTTCTGGACCTAACGGCCGAGGAGGCGGCCGAACAGCTGCTCGGATGCTTCCTCGAGCGGACGATCGAGGGAGAGCGGGTGGTGGTGCGGATCGTCGAGACCGAGGCCTACGACCAGGAGGATGCGGCCAGCCACTCCTACCGCGGGCAGACCGCGCGGACCGAGGTCATGTTCGGCCCGGCCGGTCACCTCTACGTGTATTTCACCTACGGCATGCACTACTGCTGCAATGTGGTCACCGGGGTCGACGGCTACGGGTCGGCGGCGCTGATCCGGGCGGCGGAGCCGGTCACGGGACTGCAATCGATCGAGGATCGACGGGGAGTCACCGGGGTGGGCGCGACCAACGGGCCGGCCAAGCTCTGCCAGGCGCTGGCGGTCGACCTCGACCTCCGCGGCCACGACCTGCGCGCGGAACCGCTGAAGCTGCTGCGAGGCGAACTAGGCCCAGATGAAGAGGTGACCCGAACCACCCGGGTCGGCATCACCAAGGCGACCGAGATGGCTCGACGCTTCTACATCACGGGCAACCGGTTCGTCTCGAAGCCTTGGGTCGCATAAGCTTAAGTTGACGCACGTCAACTTTTCCTGTTATAACCCTCCCATGAGCAACGAAAGACCAGCGGCACGGCACGGGGCCACGGCGATCATCGCGGCGGTCTGCCTGGCGGTCCTTGCCTTCCTCACGCCGGCGACGGCCTCAGCCGAGGATCCGACGGCGACCAGCCAACTGCTCAAGAAGGACGTGCTGGTCGGGGCCGACATGTGGACCTGGAAGCCGCAGATGCTGGCCGGCGGGCTCGGCTTCAACGCGATCCTCGGCGTACCCGGGCTGGACGGCAACCCGACCGTAGACGAGGCCCGGCAGGCGGTGCTGGATGTGAACGGCGCCTGGCTCGATGACCTGACCTGCTCGGTCGAGCCCGCGCTCGGGGACTACTCCTCGGCCGCCTCCCCGACCGGTATCGGCTTCGCGTACGGCTGGCCGGTCGACTACGGCGACGGGATGCCGCTCGAGTTCAGCTGGCCGGTGCTCCCCAGCAGCATCGACCCGGCCGACTTCCTGGTCACCAAGTCGAACGGCGAGCAGGTCGTGCCCGAGGGGGCCGCGCTCAACCCGAACTTCGAATACAACGAGCGGAGCACGGTCGTACTGGTCGGCGACTTCGGCAACGACTTGCCCGCCGGCGACCCGGACCAGGTCTTCCCGACCCGGATCGAGGTGGTGGCCGGGGATGACACGCCCCTGACGCTGGTCGGCAAGACCCGCCGGGGGAAGCGGAAGATGGTCAGTGCGGTCGGCATGTACTCAGCCCCGACCAAGAGCCCCTACGACGAGTACTCGAAGCCCTCCGAACGGCCCGGCCCGCGACTGACCGCGGCCAAGCTGACCCGGATGTCGACCAAGGGAGAAGGGGCTCCGAAGGTCTTCGCCGGCAACATGCCGAACGACGGCCGCGCCCTCTACGGCAAGCGGGCCAAGTTCCGGCTGCGGATGCTGACCACCGGCGGCTTCTCGCCGGACGGGATCCGCGGGGTGCGCCCGAATGAGTTCGAGCGTTACTTCCGGCTCGTCGCCCGGGCGCCGGGCGGGCGCAAGGTCGTGGTCAAGAAGCAGGGCCGGACCTACCGGATCGGCCGCGGCTGGCTGCGGGTGGTCGGGCTGGCCGAGCTCGGCAAGAAGCAGAGCTCATACGACCAGTGCTACCAGGAAGATCACGACAACCAGATCGACGTGATCCTCAACGGCACCGCTTCCGCAGTCAAGCGGATCCGTCTGCTGCGGCTGCCGGGGACCGGCAGGTACAGCCCGATGTACAACCCGGGTGGCCCCGGAACCACGCCGCAACCGGGCGTGCGTTACACCGCTCCGAGCCCGCCGATCAACCAGCCGGTGACGATCGACCTGAGGAACCGCATGAACGTGACCTACAAGGCGAAGCGCTAGCGCCAGGGGTCGCCGAGCTTGCGGCCGATCCACTGATACTTGGAGAGGACGAAGCTGGCGCTGAGGTGTCCCTGGTTGCGATAGACCAGGACGTCGTGGTCGACCGCGTGGCACCAGCCGCCCGGACAGAGCATCGGCTGCGGGTCGATGATCGGAACCTTCTTGACCCGGCGCGCCGCCTTGTAGTCGTAGGCGAAGGCCAGCGGCCGCGTCCAGCGAAAGCCGCAGCGGCCCGGGGTCGCGACATTCGAACGCAGGCACATGGTCACGTTGAAGGGGGTGACCGCCTGATCCCGCATCACCACGGTCTTGCGCGACCAGCGTCGCAGCTTACGCAGGATCCTGATCATGCCGTCGACCAGGTAGTGCTCGCTGGCCTCGCGGTCCAGGTCGCCGGCCTCGTAGGCCTCGAAATTGGCGGCCGAGGCGACCAGCACCAGGCCCGGCCGCATCCGGCGGATCCGCCGCAGCGAGTTACGACGCCAGGTGTCGCAGAAGTAATCGATGTGGACCAGGGATGCCGGGCAGCTGGCCCGGGTCAGCGCGATCACCTGCCAGCCTTTCTCCTCGGCGAGGAGGATCAAACCCGGTCCCCACTGCATCGCGTGGGAGTCGCCGAACAAGACCACCTTCTTGTTCGAGTCCCGGTCCCCGAACCGGCAGGGTCCGGAGCGGACCTGGTCGTGCCCGCTCATGCAGCCCTTGCGGTAGACCTCACCCTTGTCGGCGGCGACCCGGTTCAGGCCCGGGATGAAGCGGGCTCCGGCCGGCGCGGCCGTGATCAGCAGCCCGACGCAGAGGGCCGCGACCAGGACCGGACCTGCTCGTCTCACCATCTGTACTTACTCAAAAAGGGTTCTGGAGCCTGGACCCCAGCCAGGGCGCCAGCAGCCGCGAGTAGGTGGCGGTGATGTGGAAGCGGTCACGGAACTTGAGGTACTTGCCGTGGACCGCGCGGCAAGTATGCCGCGGACAGACCTTGGCCAGGGGATCGATCACCTCGATGCCGCCGACTCTGCGTGCTGCCTTGAAGTCGTAAGACATTGAAAGAGGCCGCCGGGCCTTGAAGGTGCAGGCGCCCGGGTTGCTCCGGTTCTCGGAGACGCAGACCGAGGGCAGGAAGTCCTTCGACATCGCCATGTCCCTCATCAGGGTCACCTTCGCGCCGGTCTTCAGCAGCGCCCGGAAGCTGGCCGCCATGCCACGCTCGAGGCGCGGCTCCGCGGCAGCGCGGCCGAGCCTCCGGCCGCCGCTGAGCACGGTCATGTTCGGGCCGGTGTTGCTGGCGACGATGATCAGCCCCGGCTTCTCCTTGCGGATCCGGGCGAAGGCATTGCGCCGCCAGCGGTTGCAGTGCTTGTCGACACTGACCTGGGCGGCTGTGCAGTTGGCGTGGAGGAGGGCGATCAGCCGCCAGTCGCGCTGGTGGGCGATCCGGATCAGGGCGGGGGTCCATTGCAGCGCATGCGAATCGCCGAAGATGACCACCTTGTTCGGAGACTTGGTGCGACCGTAGTAGCACTGGCCGGAACGGGCCGCCGGCCCGGCGACCAGGCATCCCTCACGGAAGACCGGGCCCTTGTCCTTCTTGACCACGCTGAAGGCGGGCACATAGGTACGGGCAGAAGCCGCCTCGTTCGTGAAGGCCGATCCGGCAAATGCCAAGAGCAATGCCGCCAGCAGCACCAGCGGCTTTTTCATCCCCATCGAAGACATCGTTCTCCTTTATCGCCCGGAACCCCTGTGATCCGGGGTGCGCGAGCCTACACCGAAGGCGGTGTCGAATCAAGCGATCCCGGCGATCAGACCGACCCCCAGGCTGACCATCACCGCGGCGATCAGACCGTCGAGGACCCGCCAGGCAGCCGGCCGGGCGAAGAGCGGCTTCAGCATGCGGGCGCCGTAGCCGAGCAGGAAGAACCAGCTGAAGGAAGCGCATATCGCGCCGAAGGCCCACCACCAACGATCGTCCCCACCCTGTTGGTTGGCGATCGAGCCGATCAGCATCACGGTGTCGAGATAGACATGCGGGTTGAGCCAGGTGAAAGCCAGCGTGGTCAGGACAATCGCCTTCATCGAGGCGTTGGCCGGGCTGTCGTCGACCGTCATGCCCTGGGGGTTCAGCGCCCGGCGGGCCGCCATGACCCCATAGGAGACGAGGAAGACCGCGCCGAGCACCCGCACCACCTCGACCGCGGCCGGTGCCGCTTCGAGCACCGCGCCGATCCCGGCCACCCCGGCCGAGATCAGGATCGCGTCCGAGAAAGCGCAGATCAGGATGACGGTGACCAGGATCCGGCCGCGGCCCTCCACCCCGAGCCTCAGCACGTAGGCGTTCTGGGCGCCGATCGCGACGATCAGGGTGAGGCTGGCGGCGAAGCCGAGCATCATCATCTGGAGCAGGGAAGCGTTCATCGGGAGTCCGATTCTGCGCCTGCGGACATCTGTAGTCAAGCTAAACTTACTTAGCTAACATTAGAATTACTTATGTCCAGTTTCCGCACGGAACACCTCGAGACCCTCGTCGCCCTGGTCGAGGAAGGGTCTTTCGAAGCGGCCGCCCGCCGGCTCTCGGTCACTCCCTCGGCGATCTCGCAACGGGTCAAGGCGATGGAACGATCGACCGGCCAGGTGCTGGTGCAGCGCAGCAACCCGGTCGAACCGACGGCGGCCGGCGACATCGCACTCCGCTTCGGCCGGCAGATGCGCCTGCTTGAGGACGAAGCGGCGCGGTCCCTGGCCTTGGAGGAAGGCTCTAGCGGCGCGGTGACGGTGCCGCTCGCGATCAACGCCGACAGCCTCGGCACCTGGTTCATGGAAGCGCTGGCCCGGGTCGACTCACCCGGGGTCGTCTTCGAGGTCTTCCGCGAGGACCAGGAGCACACGACCTCGCTGCTCAGGGCCGGCAAGGTGATGGCCGCCGTGACCTCGAACTCCGAGGCGGTCCAGGGCTGCCGCTCGGAGCTGCTCGGCACGATGACCTACCGCGCGGTCTGCTCGCCCCGGTTCCTCGAGGCCCAACTCGAAGGGGAGGCGACGCCGGCCAACCTCGGCCGGGCAACCGTGGTCGACTTCGACCGCAAAGACCAGACCCAGGACCGCTTCTACCGCGAGTTCACCGGCAAACCGCTGCGGGCGCCGCGGCACTACATCCCGACCACGGCCGACTACGCCCGGGCGATCCTGCTCGGGCTGGGCTGGGGCCTGCTGCCAGACCAGCAATGCCAGGCCGAGATCGGGCGCGGCGAACTGGTCGAGTTCGTCCCCGGCGAGGCGGTCGAGATGCCCCTCTACTGGCAGCGCTGGACCCTCGATTCACCCCTCCTGGAAGAGCTGACCGAGGCGGTCAAGGCGGTCGCCGCCCGGGAGATGCACGGCGGCTAGTGCACCGAGGTTGAAGTTCTCGCCACATAGCGCTCCGAACTTCAATCTCACCGCATCCGCTTGAAACTGACGCGCGTCAACTATAGGCTTACGCCATGGCTTCCCTGCGCTCGCGTCTCGCCCTTGCCCTGATCAAGAAGAAGCTGCCGGAGATCGTCGCGGCCGACCCGGTCGCCGAGCTCGGTGACGGTCTGCACGTCGCGATCGTCGGCTCCGGCTCCCCGTTGCCCGATGAGAAGCGCGGCAACCCTTGCGTGGCGGTGATCGCCGGAGGCAAGGTGTATGTGGTCGACGCCGGCGAGGGGGCCTCGGAGACCCTCAACCGGATGGGGATCGACGCGGGCCGGATCGAGCTGCTCTTCCTGACCCACTTCCACTCCGACCACATCGGCGGCCTGGGCTCGGTCAACCTTCAGCGCTGGGTGGCGGAGGGAAGCGACACCCCGATGCGGGTGCTCGGCCCTCCCGGCGTCGAGGAAGTGGTCGCGGGATACAACGAGGCCTACCGTCTCGATCGCGGCTACCGTACCGCCCACCACGGCGAGGACTTCGTCGACCCGGCGATCGGTGCGATGGTGCCCGAGGAATTCCCGGTTCCCGGGCCCGGCGAGTCGAATGTGGTGCTGGACCAGGACGGGCTCGTGGTCACCGCCTTCGAGGTCGACCACTCGCCGGTCGCGCCGGTGGTCGGGTTCCGCTTCGACTACCAGGGCCGCAGCGCCGTGATCAGTGCCGACACCGTCTATACGGAGAACCTGGTCGCCGCGGCGAAGGACACCGACCTGCTGGTCCACGATGCGCTCTCCGAGGAACTGCTGCTGATGGTCGCGCGCGCCCAGACCGAGGCCGGCCACCAGGCCCGGGGCAAGATCCTCGCCGACGTGACCGACTACCACGCGACCGCACCCCAGGCCGCCGACGCCGCCCAGAAGGCCCGGGCACGTGCCTTGGCGATCACCCACATCGTGCCGCCGCTGCCGCTGAAGGGGCTGGAAGAGGTCTTTCTCGCCGACGCGCCCGATCGCTTCGACGGCCCGCTCTGGATGGCCAACGACGGTGACCTCTACAGCCTGCCGGTCGCCGGTGGCCTGACCCGCACCAACCTGATCCGCCGACGCCGCTGAAAATTCCGCGAGGATTGATTTCCGCTGCCCGGGAGCCGCGGGCGTGGCCGGTAGGCTGGCGGCATGAATGCGCGGGGGTTGTCGTTTCGTCCGGTTCTGTTCACTGCCGTCCTGCTGGGGCTCTTCGCCTTGGCCTCGCCGGCCTCGGCGATCCGGCCCGATGACGACGCCGTGCTCTCGCCGGTCGACTTCCAGGTCCTGAACCGGCCCGCCCCGGTCCGCGGGGCCGACAACCGGCGGCACATGGTTTACGAGATCCAGGCGGTCAACCAGTCGGGAATGGACGTCGAGATCCGCAAGATCGCGCCGCGGGCCCAGGGCAACCGACTAGGTCTCCCCTTCACCGGCGACCGGCTCGGAGAACGGACCCGGATCAACTCGGGGGCAACCGGGACCACGCTCGGCCCCGGCGGCAGCGCGATGATCTTCATCGACGCCTCCTACAGCCTGTCCCGCAAGCGCCCCAAGGCGATCAGTCACGCGATCAGCCTCGCCTGGGCCGATCCGGGGAACCCTTCCGAGCTGGTCCGGCAGACCTTCATCGGCGTCTCGACCAGGGTGTCGGGGCAGCAGCCCGTCGTGCTGACCCCGCCCCTGCGGGGTCCGGAGTGGGTGGCCGCGAACGGCTGCTGCACGATGAACGCCCATCGCGGAGCGACCCTGGCGATCGACGGCACGGTCCGGGTGCCAGAGCGTTTCGCGATCGACTTCGTCCAGCTGAACGGCCAGGACCGGCTCTTCACGGGGCCGTTGAATGACCTCTTCAGCTACGGCTACTACTGGGCCCCGGTCCGCGCGGCCGCGCCAGGAAAGGTGGTCGCGATAAGGCAGAACCTGCCCGAACAGGTCCCGGGTGCGCTGCCCCCGGACGCGACGATCCAGATGGCCGGCGGCAACTACGTCGTGGTCAACATCGGCCACGGCCGCTACGCGTTCTACGCTCACCTCGCCACCCGCAGCGTCCGGGTCCGGCGTGGACAGAAGGTCAAGGCCGGCCAGGTATTGGGACTGCTGGGCAACACGGGCAACACCGACGGCCCCCACCTCCACTTCCACGTCATGAACTCGCCCTCGCCGCTCCAGTCGAGCGGCCTGCCGTTCGTCTTCCGCGGTTTCCGGGGCCAGGGAGTGGTCCGAAACGTGGCCGGGCTCCAAGCCGGTGAAGTAGCCGACATAGCCCGCGACCGGCTGCGCGGGCGCTACCGCGGTGCGCTGCCGATGGAGGACCAGATCGTGAGGTTCGGGAAATAGCCGGAGCCGCGGGAAAGACGGCCGGCAAGAAGCCGGCGAGGAAGCGGGCCGCGGAGCCGCCGGCCGACTCGCCGGTGATCCGGATCTGCCTCGGGGTACTGGCCCTCTCGGCGCTCTCGATCGGGCTCCCGGCCTCGTTCGCGCCCGAGACCTTCTACACCGACTACCCGTTCTACACCGCCCTGGTCAAACTGCTGCCGCCCTACAACGAGCACCTGATCACCGACGTCGGCGGCCTCTACCTCGGCTTCTCGCTGATGCTCATCTGGGCGACGATCAAACCGACAAGGCAGTTGGTCGTGCCGCTCTGCTGGGGCTGGATCATCGCCCAGGCACTTCACTTCGCCTTCCACATCGGCCACCTGACCGGCTTCACCACGAGCCAGGCGGTCGGCCAGACGATCGGCCTCGGCCTCTACGTGTTGATTGCCCTGATACCGATTGTGATGCTGCGTCGCGGGTAGCCTGGACGGCATGGATCTCTGCGTGATGATCGAAGGCCAGGAGGATGTCTCCTGGGAGGGCTGGACCGCGATCGCGAAGAGCTGCGAAGAGAACGGGATCCCGGCCCTCTTCCGTTCCGACCACTACCTCTCGGTGTTTCCGAACGAAGGTCGCCAGTCTCTGGACGCCTGGGCCACGATCAGCGGGCTGGCCGCGATCACCTCCACCCTGCGGCTCGGCACCATGGTCTCGCCCGCCTCCTTTCGGCATCCGTCGATCCTGGCGAAGATGATCGCCACCGCCGACCAGATCTCCGGCGGCCGGATCGAACCGGGGATCGGGGCCGGCTGGCACCAGGCCGAACACGACGCCTTCGGTTTCCCCTTCCTGCCGACCCGGGACAGGATGAAGGTCCTGGAGGAGCAGTTGGAGGTCATCAGGGGCCTCTGGGGCAAGGGCGAGTTCGAGTTCCACGGCGAGTACTACGACCTGGCGCCGGTCGAGGCCGAGCCGAAACCGGTCCAGGATCCGATGCCGCTGATCATGGGTGGCAACGCGGCCCCGAAGGGCGCGGCGCTGGCCGCCAGGTTCGCCTCCGAGTACAACACGCCGAACCCGACTCTCGAGGAGGCACGCGAGCGCCGGGCCGCGATCGAAGGGGCCTGGAGCGCGGCGGGCCGGGATCCGGCCACGGTCCGTTTCTCGGTGATGACCGGCGCGGCCCTCGGACGGGACGAGACGGAAGCCGATGACCGGCTCCGGCTGGCCCGCGAGAAGGCCGGGATCGGGGACGATCTCGACTACAAGTTCAAGGGCTCGCCCGACCGGGTGGTCGAGCAGCTGGCCGAGTGGCGGGACGCCGGCGTCGACCGGGTGATGATCCAGCTCCTGCTCCACGACGACCTCGAACAGATCGAGATCATCGGCCGGGAGCTCGCCCCCGCCCTGAAGTAAACGAAGTAAGGAAAGTTGGCAATAGTTGCCAACTTTCCTCACTTCGGATCGGTTGGTGGCTCAGGTCAGTCGAGCGGGATGATCGTGGTCGTGCTGCTCGAAGTGAAGAACTCGCGGGCGGCCCGGCCCTGTTCACGGGGACCGAAGGAGGACTGGCCCTCGCCACCGAAGGGGGCGTAGTAATCGACGCCCGGGGTCGGGGCGTTGACGCGGCGCAGGCCGGTGGTCATCCGTCCGGCGACCCGGGCGGCCCGTCCGAGGTCGCGGCCGTGGACCGCGCCGACCAAACCGAAGCGGGTCGAGTTGGCGGCGGCGACCGCGGCCTCCTCGTCGGCGACCTCGATCAGGGTGAGCAGCGGCCCGAAGGTCTCCTCCTGGTTGACCGGGGCCGACGGATCGTCCTGCCGGAGCAGGGCGGGAGCGACGAAGTAGCCCGCGCCGCCCGGTGCCGAGGCGCTGGCGATCTCGGTTGCCCCGGCGTCCACCGCGGCCGAGCGGGCAGCCTCGAACTCCCCGGCCGCCGTCTCGCTGATCAGCGGGCCGACGGTCACGCCCGGGCTGGCCGGATCACCGACCGAGAGGGCCCTGACCCGCTCCGCCAGTTTCGCTTCGAGCTCCACCCGGACCGGGGCGACCGCGACGACCCGCCGGGTCGCCGTGCACTTCTGGCCGGCGTAGCCCATTGCGCCGGAGATGATCGCGTCGGCGGCCGCGTCGAGATCCGCGTCTTCGAGCACGATCGCCGCGTTCTGGCCGCCCATCTCCGCCTGGGCCGGCGCGGCCCGCCGGGCCATCCGCTCGGCCACCTGCACCCCGACCCCGGTCGAACCGGTGAAGGTCACCGCGGCAACCCGCTCGTCGTCGAGCAGCTGGCCGGCGTCGGCCCCGGAAAGCGGCAGCACCTGAAGCACCCCCTCGGGCAGGGCCTCCGCCGCGCATTCGGCCAGCAGGTTCGCGGTCGCCAGGCCGGGGGTGGCCGGCTTGATCACGACCGTGTTGCCGTAGGCCATCGCCGGGGCCGTCTTCCAGATCGGGATCGCCAGGGGAAAGTTCCAGGGGCAGATCGCCAGCACCAGACCGAGCGGATGGCGCTCGACCAGAACCTGCGCGCCCGGCACGGACCCGGGGACCACCTCACCGGTCGGGTCGAGTGGAATCTGTGAGTAGAACCGCAGGATCGCCACCGCCCGGTCGACCTCCCCGGCCGCCTCGGGCTCGGGCTTGCCGACTTCGCGGACCATCAGGTCGGTGAAGCGCTGGCGTCGGACCTCGATCTCGTCGGCGAGCATGGTCAGCGCCTTCACCCGGGCCATCGGGTCGGCGGCCCAGCCGGGCTGGGCTTCGACCCCGGCGGCGAGTGCCTCCCCGACCCGCGGGGCCGAGGTGGCCTCCACCTCGGCGACCACGTCCGAGGGATCAAACGGGTTGATGCTCTTGATCGTCGGCATCGGTCAGGCGGTGGCGAGGTGGTTGTCAGAAGTCGCCTGGCCCGGACCCGAGTCGGAGATGACCTTGCCGTCGCGCATCTCGATCACCCGGCTGGCGTGTTCGGCAACCGACCGGTCGTGGGTGGAGATGACCGTGGTCATGCCCATCTCGTGGTTGAGCGTGGTCAATAGCTCGATGATCGCTTCGCCGTTCTTGTGGTCCAGGTTGGCGGTCGGCTCGTCGGCCAGGAGCAGGCGGGGCCGGCCGATCAGCGCGCGGGCGATCGCGACCCGCTGCTGCTCACCGCCGGACATCCGGCTGGGGGTGTGGTCGAGCCGGTGGCCGAGGCCGACCCTCTCCAGCAGCTCGGCGCAGTTGCGTCGGACCTCGTCCGTGTCGACGTCGTCGAAGACCAGCGGCAGCTCGACGTTCTCGGTCGCGGTCAGCAGCGGGATCAGGTTGTAGGACTGGAAGATGAAGCCGACTGCCCGGTGCCGCATGGTCGAGAGCTGACTCTCCGTGAGACCGGAGAGCGGCTGGCCTTCGAGGATGATCTCGCCCTTGGTCGGCCGTTCGAGGCCGCCCATCAGGTGGAGCATGGTCGACTTGCCGCTGCCGCTCGGACCCATGATCACGACCAGCTCGCCCGGGTCGACCGCGAGAGTCACGCCCTTGAGCGCCTTGACCACCTCGTCGCCGAGCTTGAACAGCTTCCAAAGGTCCCTGGTCTCGACGACCGGTTCCGGGCCGGTATCTGGGGCTTCCTGGTTTTCGTTCATGGGATCTCCTTCGGCCGGCGACATCTCTTGGCTCACCAGGCGTGGTTGATTGCTTCTACGGCCGGGGCGCGGACCGCCCGGCGGGCCGGCGCGAGGCCGGCAAGGGTGGCGACGATCGTGGACAGAGCGACCGTGATCGCGAAGGCGCGCAGGATCTCTTCTCCCCCGGGCATCGGGCCGAACACGGCGATCAGGAGGCCGATCAGGCAGCCGATCACCCCGCCCACGAACCCGTAGATCAGGGACTCGAAGAGAAAGACGAGGAAGATGTCCCGGCTGGAGATGCCGGCCGCCTTGAGGACGCCGATCTCCTGCATGCGCTGCAGCACCACCCGGGTCATCAGCACGCCGACCTGGAGCGCCCCGACGATGACCGCGATGATGGTCAGGGAGATGGTCGCCCGCTCGATCGTGTCGACCCCGATCCCACCGACCGCGAGGTCTTGCGCCTGGGCGCGCACGGTCGAGCTCTGGGCCAGCACGAAGAAGGTCAGCGCCGCCGCCACTGCGACCGCGCCGGATCGCAGCAGCGCCGAACCGCGGGCACGGCTGATCATCCTGAGCGAGTACCTGAGGGGACGGATCACGGGGAGCTCCTGAGCAGTTCGAGGGGGCTCTTCTGGAGCAGCCGCCAGGCCGGGATGAGCGCCCCGAGGATGAGCATGATCGGGAAGTAGACCGAGACCAGCGCCACCGCCTTGCCGACTGTCCCGAGGGCGAAGATGCCCGGCAGCAGCAGCGCGAACATGCCGCCACCGAAGATCACGCCGACGACCAGGCCGAGCGCGATCAGCAGCCCGGACTCGACCAGGAAGAGATAGAGCACGTCGTCGGTGATGCCGACCGCGGCGAGGATGCCGAACTCGCGGCGGCGCTCGTCGATCGAGATCAGGAGCGAGGTCAGCACGGCGAGGAAGCCGAGCGCGAGGGTGACCCGGCCGACCACTCCGAGCACGCTGGAGGCGACCTCATTGACCTGGACCGCCTCGAACTGCTGGGCGAAGCTGTAGGCACCGAAGCGGTCGCTGCTGGTGGTGATCAGATAGGCGAGGGCCGGCGCCCCGGCGGTGGCCGCGGTACGGCCCGGATCGGATGAGACGGTGAGGCCGTCGGCCTTCAGTGCTTCGGCGGTCTGCTTGGGGTCGGAAGAGGTGACCTGGAGCGTGCCTTCGCCGCTCCCGGTGACCGGCTTCACGGCGGTCACGGCGGGCATCCCTTCGACCTTGGCCGCGAGCCCGCTGGGCAGCTGGCCGATCGCGTCGACCTGCTGGTCCTTGCGGTTGACCTCGACGCCCTTGGCCGGCACGACCCAGATGTCGGCCTTGCCGATCGCCGACTCGATCGCCTGCGACCCGGAGCTCTCGAAGGCGACCGAAAGCGAGTAGACGAAGACCACGGCACCGACCGAGAGGGCCAGCGACCCGACCGTCATCGCGGTGCGGAGCTTCTGGCGCCGCCAGCTCGCAATCGCAAGTTTCAGCAGCTTGCCCATCAGCCGGTGACCAGGTCCTCCCAGCCAAGGCTGAGCGAAGAGCTGCGACCGCCCTCCTGCTCGAGCATCAGCGAAGCGGTATTGACCAGGTGGCGTTTCATCGCCGAGGCAGCCGCGTCGGCGTCACCCGAGGCGAGCGCCGCGACGATCACTTCGTGCTCGTCGACGATCTCGGAAAGCGAGCGGGTGTTGTCGACCGTGGAGACGCCACGGGTCAGGATCAGGTCGCGCAGCGAATCGACGTACTCGGTCAGGCGGGTGTTGCCCGAGGCGGTGTTGATCAGCTCGTGGAAGCGGCGGTCGTGCTGCATCAGCGTCGGCTCGTCACCTTCTTCGGAGGCCTCGACCATGGCGTCCATCTCCTGCCGCAGCTCCTCCAGGCCGGCCGCGTCGATGCGCTGTGCGGCCCGGTGGGTGGCCGGTACTTCGAGCAGGATCCGCAGGACGAGGATCTCCTCGAGGTCGTGAACCGAAGTCTCGAGGATCCGGACGCCACGGTTGCGTTCGAACTCGACCATGTCGGCCCCGGCCAGGTCGATCAGTGCCTCGCGGACCGGCGTGCGGGAGACCTTGAAGATGTCGGCCAGCGACTTGACCGAGTGGAGCGAACCGGGTTCGAGGCTGCCGTCGATGATCGCTTGGCGGATCGACTCACGGACCCGGGCGGTCAGGCTCGACTCGGCCTTGATCTCCCGGAGAGATCCCTTGTCTTCGGTTCCGGTGCTGCTGCTCATCATGAGTTCCTCTCGTTCAGTTCGCCGATCGCGACGGCCCTGCCCGTCTCCGCCGAACGATAGGCGGCCTCGACCACGGCAACCGCGGAACGCCCCTCGGCCAGGCCGACCTCGGGATCGCGGCCGGCCGCCAGGTCGGCGAGGAGCGCCTGGACCGAGGCGATCACCGACTCGTCCCAGGCGCCGGTCACGGTGTCGTCCGCCCACTCGCCGCCGATCCGGTACCGAAGCCGTGGCTCGCCTTCGAGGTCGCCCTCGAAGAAGGCCTCGCAGCCGAGCACCTCGACCATCGCCGCCGAGGCCTGGATCTCGATCCGGTCGTCGAAGACCCCGTCGGGGCCGTGATAGCCGCCCTGGATCACCCCGAGCGCACCACTCTCGTACTCGAGCGTGATCGCGAAAGCGTCCTCGGAGCGGGGCTTGTCCATCACCGCGCTGACCGAGCGGACCGGGCCGCCCAGGTACTCGGCCATGTAGATCCGGTGGACCCCGGCGTCCATCAGCAGGCCGCCGCCGACCTGGCTCGAATCCTCGCGCCAGCCGCCGTACTTGCCGCCCATCCACAGCCGTTCGTAGATCGCGCGGATCTCCCCCAGCTCGCCGGAATCGATCATCTCGCGCAGGCGTCGGTGTGGCCCGAAGAAGACTTGGTTATGAGAGATCCCGACCCGGCGACCGGTCTCGGCTGCGACCCGGGAGATCTCGTCCGCCCCGGCCAGGTCGACCGCGATCGGCTTCTCGAGCAGCACGTCGCAGCCGCCCTCCATCGCCGCCACGGCGACGGGCACATGGAGGTGATGGGGCAGGCAGATGTCGACCGCATCCGGTCCGGCCGTTTCGATCATTTCCGTCACGTCGGCGAATACGGACACCTCGTCGCCGACCGAGTTCGCGGCCAGTTCCCGGTCCAGTTCGCAGACCGCGACCAGATCGGCCTCGCTCTCGCGGATCGCTCGCAGGTGGATCTGGCCGATCTCGCCGAGCCCGCAGAGCGCGACCTTCACGACGGTTCCCCCAGCAGCGCGGCGACCTGGCCCCGGGCCAGCCGGGCGGCGGCGATCGGGTCGCCCCCGAGCACCTGCTCGTAGTAGCGATAGGCCTCGAACTCGACCGACATCGGCCCTTGGTAGCCGATCCGGTCGAGGGCGGCGAGGGTCTCGGGCCAGGGCACCTTGCCCTCGCCGAGCATGCAGAAGATGAAGTCCTCGCCGTCCATGCCCGGCCGGCCGAAGGCATCCTTGAGGTGGAAGTGGACGATCCGCTCGCCCCAGCGCTCGATCAGCTCGGGTATCGGGTCGCCGGTCATCACGAAGTGGCTGGGATCGAAGGTGACCTGGACGTCGACCGCGTCGAGCACCCGCTGGGCGGTTGCGGCGTCGTGGGCCAGGGTGCCCCAGCAGGGTTCGAGGCCGATCTCCACGCCGGCCTGCCCGCCGCGTTCGCTGATCCGCTCGAGTCCGCCGAGCGCGGCGGCCCAGGCCTCCTCGTCGTCGCGGTCAACCGCGCCTTCTTCCCAGAGGTTCGGCCCGGTCAGTACGTTGACCACGCCGATCCCCGCTTCCGCGGCCGCGTCGATCGCCCGGAAGGTGGCCTCGACCGCCGACTCGCCGCCGGTGACCAGGTCCTGCTGGCAGGCCAGGGCCGAGGCCGGTGCGAGCAACTCGTCGACGTGGGCCATCGTCCACTCGACCGAGTCGTAGCCGGCCTCGAGCAGGGAGTCGCGCACTTCTGCCGCTGGGCGGTCCTCGAAATCGAGGGCCGCGATGAAGCTGATCTCTCGGCTCAAAGCGTCGCCTCGACGTCTCGGAGCGCCCGGGTGAAGAGTTCGAGCATCTCCATCGCGTCCTCTTCGGTCACGTTGACCGCCGGCTTGAACTTGGCGACGTTGCCGTTCGCCCCGAAGACGGGGCCGGTCTTGCCGATCATCAGCCCGTGTTGGAGGCAGGCCGCCATCAGCTGGTCGGTCTCCTCGAAGGCCGGCTCCTTGGTCTGCTTGTCGCGGACCAGCTCGACTCCGATCATCAGGCCCTGGCCGCGGACATCGCCGATCAGCTTCGACTCGTCCTTCAGCTTCTCCAGCTCGCCCATCATCATCGTGCCGATCCGCTCCGAGTTCTCGGGCAGGTCGTCGCGGACCATGATCTCGACCATGGCCAGCCCGGCCGCGCAGGCCATCGGGTTGCCGGCCTGGGTGAAGCCGTACTCCCAGGGCAGCAGGTGGGCGTACTCGGGCGTGGTGATCGTCGCCGAGAGCGGCAGCCCGCCACCGAGTGCCTTGCCGAGGATGATCATCTCTGGCTCGATCCCCGCCCGCTCGCTCGCGTACATCGGGCCGCAGCGGCAGAGCGCGCCCTGGATCTCGTCGACGATCAGCGGCACGTCGTGGGCCTTGGCCATCTCGTGAACCCGCTCGAGGTAGCCGTCGGGAGCCGGCACCATGCCGCCGTTCGCCTGGAACGGCTCAACGATCACGCCGGCCGGCCCGTTCAGGTGGCCCTTGTCAAGGGCCCACTCGACGTGGTCCGCACAGGCCAGGTCACAGGAGCCGGGCTCGAGGTTGAGCGGGCAGCGGTAGCAGTTGTAGGTCGGCACCCGCATCTGCCGCGGCAGGTAGCGGTCGAGCCCTTTGTTGGCCCCTTCGACCATGCCCGGGTTGACGTAGGTCAGCCCGATCGTGGCGAAGGTGCGGCCGTGGAAGGCGGCGTCGAGGCAGACGAAGTCAGTTCCGCCGGTCGTCCGCATCGCCAGGTGCATCGCGCCTTCCACGGCCGAGGCGCCGGAAAGTCCGTAGAGGACCTTGGAGAGAGCCCCGGGCGCCAGTTCCGCGAGTTTCTTTGCGTAAGCGGTCCTCGCCTCGTCCTCGAAGACCGGCGAGACGTAGTCGATCTTGCCGAACTGCTGCTCCATCGCCTGCTTGATCTCGGGGTGGCGGAAGCCGAGGTTGAGCACCCACTCGGCCGAGATCGCGTCGAGGTACTCGTTGCCGTCGGCGTCGTGGACCCGAACCCCCTGGCCCCCGACCAGCCCCATGTCGACGTCACCCATGCACTTGAGGACATGGGCGTCCGACTCGTCGCGCAGCAGCTGGGCGGCGCCGGCCGGATCTCTTTCGGGAGTGTCGTGGTTCACTGCTCGCTCCTTCGGTCGATGGGTCAGGGCAGGTAGGCCGGTTTCGGCAGGTCCCAGTGGCCGATGTTCACGCCTTCGCTGTCGGCCGGATCGGGCGAGAGGTCGAACTCGATCAGGCAGGGCCCCTCGGAGGCCATCGCCCGCTCGAAGGACGGCCCGATATCGCCCACCTCGGTCACCTTCTCGGCGCCGCAGTTGAAGGCCTTGGCGATCGCGCAGAAATCGACCGGCATCAGCTGGTCCCCCTTGCGGGAGCGGAACTCGGTCTCGAAGCCGCGGTCCTCGCCGAACATGCCGCGCTGGAAGTCGCGGATCGAGATCCAGCCGGTGTTGTTGAGGCAGGCGATGATCACCGCCGCGCCGGTCTCGGCCGCCACCGCCAGCTCCTGGATCGTCTGCTGCAGGTCACCGTCGCCGGCGAAGCCGACCACCGGCACGTCCGGCCGGGCCAGCTTGGCCCCGATCGCGGCCGGCATCGTGTAGCCCATGGTCGAGTAGCCGCCCGGGCTGAGCCAGGTCCGCGGCTCGTAGGAGAGGAACTCCTGGAAGGCCTGGATCTGCGGGTGGCCGGCCGAGGCGATCGCGATCGCCTCGCGGGGCAGCACCTCGCGGGACTTGTGCAGGACCTGGCTGAGCGAGAGCTTGCCGGTCCAGCGGCCGGTCAACATCTCCTGCCACTGCTGGCGCAGCTTGGCGATCTCGTCCCGGTACTCGGGCCGGCTGATCGCCTCGCTGCCGTTGTGGTCTACCAGGGCGTCGTAGAGGTCGTTCAGGCCGGCCTTGGCGTCACAGACCGCGCCGACCGCGGTCGGGTAGTTCTTGCCGATCTCGGTCGGGTCGATGTCGAGGTGGACGATCTCGGTCGGCGGCACCGAGAAGGACTGTCCGGCCATGAACGAGGACGAGGTCTGCTCGGCGAAGCGAGTGCCGACCGCGAGGATCACGTCCGCGTTCCTGGTCATGTGGTTGCCGACCAGGGTGCCGTTCGAGCCGGTGTGCTCGGCGTCGAGCGGATGATCCTCGGGGAAGACGCCCTTGCCCATCATGGTCACGACCACTGCCGCGTCGAGGTACTCGGCCACCTTCCTCAGCTCGGCCGAGGCCTTGGCTTCGAGGCAGCCGCCGCCGGCCAGGATCACCGGGCGCTTGGCCCCGAGCAGCTTCGCCGCCGCCTGGTCGATCGCGTCCGGGTCGGGCCGCACGGCGCCGGAGGTCGCCCGCCGCTCGGTCGGGTCCGGTACCGGCAAGTCGGTGATCTCGGCCTGGACGTCCATCGGCAGTTCGATGTGGACCGGGCCGGGCCGGCCGGAGAGCATGTTGTTGAAGGCCCGGGGCAGCACGTCGGCCAGCAGGTCGACGTGCTGGACGTCCCAGTTCCGCTTGACCATCGGCTGGATGATGTGGGGGAAGACGTTGTCCTGCTGGCGCTCCAGCTCCTGCAGGACGCCGCGGCCCAGCATGTAGGTCTGGGGGCCGCCGGTGAAGGAGATCAGCGGGATCGAGTCGACGAAGGCGGTGCCGAGCCCGGTCGCCACGTTCATCGAGCCCGGGCCGATCGAGGTGATCGTGGCCAGCGGCTCGCCACAGGCCCGGTAGTAGGCGTCGGCCATGTGCGCGGCCGCCTGCTCGTGCCGCGGGCCGATGATCTCGATCCGGTCAGACCGGTCCTTGAAGGCGTCAAAGGCCGCCATGTCGCCGTGGCCAGGGATGCCGAACACGTAGGGCACTCCCTCCGCGATCAGATACTCGGCTACGAACTCACCACCGGTCAGTCCCACTTCCCACTCCTTCCTCCGGGGGCCGAACGGCCCCCGGAAATCTGCTGCTGTTTCAAGGTACCCCCCGGCACGGCTATGTCGCCACCGGTTCGTCGTCGACGGCCAGCTCGGCGAGCTGGTCCTCGACCGACTTTCCGCGGTTCCTGGACTCGCTGACCATGAACACGATCACGCCGACGACCAGGGCGAAGATCGCCAGCCCGGCGACCCAGGTCCGCCACTCGCCGGCCGATATCTCGTCGGTGAACGGCAGGTCGAACACGTAATAGATCGCCGCGATGTTGCCGATCACGCCGATGATCGCCGTGATCCACAGACCGACCGTCCCGCCCGGGATCTTCCAGACGGCGTCACCTCGCTCCTCGTACATCGACTTCCAGTTCTTGCGGGCCTGGATGATGCCCGTGTAGAGATAGAAGATCGAGAGGCACCAGACCACGATCAGGGTTGCCAGGTAGAGCTGGAAGGCCGTGTTCAGCGAACCGAGCGAGAAGAAGAGCGCGATCACCGCGATCCCCATCACCGCCTGGAGCAGGATCGCCGGAACCGGCTGCTGCGACTTCTGGCCGACGTGGGCGAAGACCCGCGGCAACCGCCGCTCGATGCCGCTGACGAAAAGCAGGCGCGAGTACGCGTTCATGTAGGCGAGCCCCTGCGAGAGCACGGCGGCGCAGATCCCGAGCGCGACGATCACCCCGAGGAAGCCGGAGACCGATTTCACCGCCTCGGCGATGCCGGTGGTCGGGTTGATGTCTGCCACCGGGGTGATCAGCAGGGTGCCGATGATCCCGAAGAGGTAGCCGACCAGCAGGGCGATCGAACCGAGCGTCAGCATCTGGCCGACGCCCTTCTTCTGGTCCTTGAACTCGGCACCCATGTTGAACGGCGTCTCCACGCCGAGCAGCCAGAGCACCGCGGCGCTGAAAATGAAGCCATAGGTGGACAGGTTGAGCGTGGCGACGTCGCTGACCGACCCGATCGGGTTGGCGCTGCCGTCCGAGATCACGTGGGCGATGCCGCAGACCAGCACCGCGACCGCGGTGCCTGCCGCGATGAAGAAGATCCTCTTGATCAGGCTGAGCGACACGTCGACCTTGGCCAGGCAGAGGATCGTGATCAGGCAGACCACGGCGACCTGGAGCACGACGGTCGCCCAGAGCGGCCACTCGACTCCGAGTGCGACCTGGAGGTGCTGCGCAAAGGCGGTCGAGACCAGGGGCAAGAGCAGGAAGACCGCGACCCAGGAAAGCCAGCCGGCGATGAAGCCGTGGATCTTCCCCATCGTCTTGTCGGCCCAGATGTAGATGCCGCCCTCGCCCGGGAACAGGGTGCCGAGCTCGTAGGAGGCGAGTGCCGCCGGAACCAGGAAGACCACCGCCGCCAGCAGCAGCATCGAGACTGCCGCCCAGCCACCCGCCGCCATCTGGGACGCACCGTAGGCCCCGAAGATGATCGCGAAGTAGACCGTGACCAGTTCGCCCGCACCGAGGTTCTTCGGGAGCAGTTTCTGGGGGACGAGTTCGGCCAGCATTTTCCCCCCCCGGTTGCCGACCGATCCTGCCGTTACATCGTTCGCTGCCATCGCACCTCTCCTCAAAGGTTTGATCTTTCTTGGATACAGCCGGTAACATATTACCTACTACCGGCTACATTGCAAGTCCAAGAACGGAATTGGAGAGGCAGAACCGCATTGGAGAGGGGAATTTCCGAGAACCGCAGCACCAGCCGCAGCCTCGCGGCGGATCTTTCGAAGCTGCTCTCGCCCGGGCAAGTCATCACCGACGGCCCCGAAATGAGGGTCGCCTTGCAGGACGGCACCGGCAACCGCGGGCTCAAGGGCGAGGCCGATGCGCTGGTCCTCCCCGAGGATTCCGAACAGGTCGCGCAGGTGCTCGCCTGGTGCTACGGGCATGACGTTCCCCTGACCCTGCGCGGTGGTGGGACCGGGCTGGCCGGTGGCGCCGTGCCCGACGGGGGCGTGGTTCTCTCGCTCGAGCGACTCAACCAGGTCCGTTCGATCGACCCCGAGCTCTGGCGCATGGAGGTCGAGGCCGGGGTGCGCACCGGGACCGTCCACCGGATCGCCCGCGAGAACGGCCTGCTCTTCCCGCCCGACCCCGGGGCCAGCGAGCAATCGACGATCGGCGGCAATATCGCCACCAACGCCGGTGGCCCCCACGCCTTCCGCTACGGCGTGACCGGGAGCTGGGTGACCGGGGTCGAGGCGGTGGTTCCGCCCGGCGAGGTCCTCACCTCAGGCGGCCCGCTGCGCAAGAACGTGGCCGGTCTCGACCTGACCAGCCTGATGATCGGCTCCGAAGGCACCCTCGGGATCGTCACCTCGGCCTGGCTCAGGCTGGTCCCGGCCCCCGAGGAACGGAGCGTCGTGGTCGGTTTTTACGAGGACACCCATGCCGGCTGTGACGCGATCGCGATGATCATGGGCTCCGGCATCCAGCCCACCGCGCTCGAGTTCCTCGATCGCGGGGCACTCGAGTCCAGCCTCGGATCCTTCCCCGCGATGGCCCCGGATCGGGCCGGGATGGCGGTGATCGCCGAGACGGACGGCACCGCCGAAGAGGTGGCGCGAGTGGTCGGTGAACTGGTCGAGGCGATGGCCGAGGGAGCGCTGCTGCCCCCGGTGACGATCGTCGATCACGCCGCGATCAGGGATTTCTGGACCTGGCGCGACGGCGTCTCGATCGCGGTCACCGCCCAGCGTGGCGGCAAGATCTCCGAAGACGTCGTGGTGCCGGTCGAACTCCTCGCCGAGGCGATCGAGGAGACGGTCAGGATCGGCGAAAGCCACGGCTTGCCCGCCTGCTCCTGGGGGCACGCCGGCGACGGCAACCTGCATTCGAGCTTCCTGGTCGACCTCTCGGACGAAGACCAGATGCAGCGTGGCAAGGAGGCAGCGGCCGGGATCTTCGACATGGCGATGCGGCTGGGCGGCTCGATCAGCGGCGAGCACGGTATCGGCTCGCTCAAGACCGCCCATGTCGAGGACGCTCTCGGCCCGGTCGCGGTCCGCCTTCAAGCCGAGATCAAAAAGGTCTTCGACCCCAAGCTGCTGCTCAACCCGGGCAAGAAGATCCCGCTGCCCTGAGATCTGCCCGGCGGCAGATCTCGTCGACAGCCGAGTTGTCAGACCTATTTGCCGAAAACTCCGCTGTCGGCGAATTCGCGAGTCAGTTGTCCCGAGGGCCGGGGATGTTGCGGAAACGAAACTCCTGGGGCTCGTGACCGGCCTGGACGAAGTGGCAGACGCCGCTGTCGGGCGAGGCCATCAGGTCGACGATGCCGTCGACCACGTGGTCGACCTCGATGATCGGGATGCCTTCGCTCTCCAGCCCCGCCTTGAAACCGTCGATGATCCGGGTGTCGGCGAAGCCGGGGCAGATCGCATTGACCCGGATGCTCTCCAGGGCGTAGACCGGGCCGGCCGAACGGACCAGGCCGACCACGCCGTGCTTGTTCGCCGCATAGATCGGGTCGAAGGGGACCGCCGTCAAGCCGGCCAGCGAGGCGGTGGCGACGATCGAACCGCCGCCCCGCCGCCGCATCGCCGGGACCGCGGCATTGATCCCGAAGACGACGCCATCGAGGTTGACTTGCATCGCCCGGCGGTAGAGCTCCAGGTCGAAGGTCTCGACCAGGCCACAGCCGGTCGAGATGCCGGCGTTGAGGAATGCGACGTCCAGCCCGCCGAACTCCCTGACCGCGAAATCGACCGCGGCCAGGCTGGCCTCGGGGTCGCGGACGTCGCAGTGAACGAACTCGGCCCCGATCGCGTCCGCCGTCTCACGCCCCGCCTCTTCCTCGATATCGGCCAGGACCACATGTGCCCCTTCGCCTGCGAGCCGCGCTCCGGTCGCCTGGCCGAAGCCGTTGGCGCCCCCTGTGATCAGCACCACCTTCTCCGAAAAGCTCATGGCGGGTAGCATGCCAGCTACGGAGGCAGGCCGGAAATCGTGGCTTCGTCTCGACGTTGATCTACCCCGGGAGAGGTACCGAGTTGAATCCGAATCTGGCCACCCTGCTGACCGAGTCCGCAGAGAAATTCCCCGAGCGGACCGCAATCCGTCTGGATGACGTGGCGATCCCCTACGCGGGGCTCGACCAGACCAGCAAGCTCGTTGCCGGCCTACTTCAATCGAAGGGCATCGAGGCCGGGGACCGGGTCGGGATCATGCTCCCGAACGTCCCCCATTTCCCGATGGTCTATTTCGGGGTGTTGCGGATGGGCGCCCGGGTGGTGCCGATGAACGTGCTGCTGACCGCGCGTGAGGTCAAGCACTACCTCGGCAACTCGGGGGCCAAGCTGATCGCGGTCTGGGAGGACTTCGCCCCCGCCGCCGAGGAAGCGGCCGCCGAACTCGGGGTCGAAGTGATCTCGATCAACCCGACCAACGTCACCGAGCTGATCGCGGGCATCGAACCCTTCGAGGACGTGGTCGAGGTGGCCCCGGACGACACCGCGGTAATCCTCTACACCTCGGGCACGACCGGCCAGCCCAAGGGCGCCGAGCTGACCCACTTCAACATCCGTTCGAACATCGATTCGATCGAAGACCTCTTCACCCCGAACGAGGAAGACGTGTTCTTCGGCGGCCTGCCGCTCTTCCACGTCTTCGGCCAGACGGTCGCCATGAACGGCGCGATCTCGGTCGGGGCCGAACTGACCCTGCTGCCGCGTTTCGATCCTTCGAAGGCACTCGAGATCATCCAGCGGGACAAGGTCACGATCTTCCAGGGCGTCCCGACCATGTACGCGGCGATGCTGCAGGTACCGAACCGGGCTGACTACGACATCAGCTCGCTGCGGCTCTGCGTCTCCGGCGGCGCCGCCCTCCCGGTCGAGATCATCCGCGCCTTCGAGAGCGAGTTCAACACCCCGATCCTCGAGGGTTACGGGCTCTCCGAAACCTCGCCGGTCGCTTCCTTCGGGCGGGTCGACATGGAACGCAAGCCGGGCACGATCGGCACGCCGATCACCAACGTCGAGATGCGGATCGTCGACGAAGAAGGCAACGTGCTCGGGGTCGGCGACGTCGGCGAGCTCCAGATCAAGGGCCCGAACGTGATGAAGGGCTACTGGGAGATGCCGGAGGCCACCGCGAAGGCGATCGACGCCGACGGCTGGTTCGCGACCGGGGACATGGCCACCGTGGACGAGGACGGCTACTACTCGATCGTAGACCGCAAGAAGGAGATGATCCTGCGCGGCGGCTACAACGTCTACCCGCGCGAGGTGGAAGAGGTGCTCTACGAGCATCCCGCCGTCGCCGAGGCCGCCGTCATGGGTATCCCGCACGACGAGCTCGGCGAGGAAATCGTCGCGATCATCGCCTTCAAGGACGGCGAGTCGGCGACCGAGGACGAGTTGCGCGAGCACGCCAAGGCCGGTGTCGCCGCCTACAAGTACCCGCGCCACATCCTGATCGTCGACGAACTGCCCAAGGGCCCGACCGGAAAGATCCTGAAGCGCGAGATCGACCTCAGCTCCGTGAGCTGAGGTCACATCGAGCTTGAACATTGGTTCGAGTCGACCTCAGCTCCGTGAGCTGAGGTCGGTGGTTTGCGAACCACGCCTTTGCGGTAGAAAGGAGGCGTGGAACTACGTGCAGGGGCCGTCCTCCACGGATTGATCGCATTGTTCGCGGCGACGCTGGTCGTCGCCTTCGCCCTGCCCGCGGCTGCTTCGGCCACGACTTTTTCCGGAGCAGCCTCCGACCCTTCCGGCGACGGGCCTTCTCCCGGCCAGGACATCACCCGGACCGAGGCCCGCTATGACGACCAGCAGGGAAGCGTGAGCTTCACCGTCCGGCTCGGGGCGGCACCGGCCGGCAGCCTCCAGGTCACCACCGCGCTCGGCCGGACCGCAAGCGACGGCAGTTGCGGTGCGCCGATGATCCTGCTCGGGGCCTTCCTGCCGGACGGATCGACCATCTGGCTGCTCGAACGGGACGGGTCGAGCCCGGCCGAGGAGCAGGATGAGGCGACGCGCCAGGTCTCCGACAAGACGTTGACCTTGAAAGCCTCCGATCCCCGCCTCAAGGGACTCAAGCCCAACTGCGCGGTGGCGGTCCTCAGCGACCCGGACAGCGCGGCCACCGTCTACGACGAGACCGCCTCCTTCCCGGTCAAGCCCCCGCCACCGAAGCCGCGGCTGGCGGCGAAGATGGGCAAGGTCGGCCCCTTGAAGCGGAGAGCCACGAAGCTGATCAGCGTCCGGGTGGCCAACAAGGGCAAGGCGGCCGCGCGCAAGGTTGTGGTCCGGGCGAAGGTGCGGGGCGCCGCGTCCCTGACGCCAAGGGTCAAGAAGCTCGGCACCATCAAGCCTGGAAAATCCGCCACGGCCCGCTTCCGGATCAGGGTCTCCGCCCGGGGCAAGGGCAAGGTTTCGATTTCCGCCAAGGTGACCGGCCGGAAGGTCAAGGCCGGTGCCGCGACCTCGTTCCGGATCAAGGTGCCGAAGCCGAAGCCGTCGCACCCGACCCACCCGCGCTCGTCGGGCAGCCTGGCCGGCAAGATCTACTGGGGTTTCGAGAGCTACCGGTACGACCGCTCGCCCGACCTCGTCTTCCTCCACTTCACCAACCGCAAGTTCGTGCGCTGGAGCACCCCGGCCGCGGACCTGAAGCCCTGCGGGCGGGTCACCGCGAAGGTCAAGGACGGCGACATGCAGCCCGGCTGCCTCCGCTACAGCTACGACCGTCGTTCGGGGAAGGTGAGGATCGGCAACGTCCGCGGCACCTACCGTGGCGGCAAGCTCAAGTTGAAGATGGACGACGACATCTGGCCGAGCGACGGCAGTAGCTGGTACCTGGGCCTGATGGCCAAGCCCGGCACGCGCTTCCAGACCGATCTGATCAACCGCGGCTACTACGGCGCCTGCGGCATCACCCCGTACTGCTCGACCTGGTCCGAGTACCTGTTGATGACCAAGGACGGCCGTTTCGGCCGGACCAAGTCATCGCTGACGACCGGCGGCACCCCGGGTGGCGTCTACGTGGCGATCAGCAACCTCGGGCCGAACGAGAAGGGCCGCTACAAGGTCCTGCGCGGGGGCCGGATCCGCTTCAACTACGCCAGCGGCAAGAAGAAGACCGAAACCCTGATCGTCCAGACCAACAAGCGGGGCCGGCCGGACCCGGTCCATGAGGGCCTGATCCTGGACGACCTCTGGTTCTACGAAGAGGACTGAGCCGCTTCTCAGCCGACGGTGTGGTGCTCGATCACTTCGCGCTGGTCGGGCCAGTACTTGAGCAGCCGCTCGCGTTTGCCGAGCTCGAAACGGTCCCAGTCGAAGCCCGGGGCCATGGTGGTGCCGAGCAGGGTCCAGGCGCCGGTCGTCTCCGCCGCCTGCCAGCTCGCCGCCGGGACGAGGATCTGGGGACGCTCGCCCTCCTCCAGCCCGATGCCCAAGGTCGGCTGCCGGGCGGCGCCCGGTTCCGGGCCGAGGATGTGGATCCGGGCCGGGGCGCCGGCGTAGAAATGGAAGATCTCGGGCCAGGGCAACCGGTGGAGCTTGGTCGGCGAGTCGGGTTCGATCAGGAAATAGATCGAACTGGAGTTCTCGTCACGGAACTTGCGGCGATACATGCCACCCTCCTTGGGCAGCGGCTCGAGCCTCAACTCGCGGATTACGGTCTCGCGATCCATACGTGGACATTACGCCACCGGGCCGACAGGGCCGGTGCTCAGCAGCCGGTCGGCCCCGAAACCTGGTCGGCCAGGCGCGATGCCGCGGCACGGGCGATGTCGCTGAGCATTGTCATGCCTGACTCGAATGTCCCGTCATCCGGGATCGCCGCCATGGCCACGACGACCTGCTTCCCGTCCACTTCCATGACGCCCATCTGCCGGACCAGGTACTTGCCGTCCGTGCCAGGGCCCCAGCCGCCCTTCCACTTGGCCGGAAAACCCACCGACCCGAGCCCGAAGGTGTCGCTGCCGCCGACCGCCGCCATCTGGCCGAGCAGGTAGGAGCGGCCGGCCGAGTTGCCGATGCAGCCCCCGGCCAGGGCGGCCATGTACTTGAACTGGTTGGCCAGTGACCAGTCGGTCTGGCCGTAGGACGAGAAGCTGCCCCGGCCCACGGTCGAGATCGTCGTCTCGCTGTCACCGGCCCGCCGCAGCACCTCACCGACCGCTTCCGAAGCGGGCGCCAGGCCACCGTGTTCCCGCTCGAGGTCACCGAACAATGCTGCTGCCGCATCGTTGTCGGAAAGCGTGATCGCGCTGGTGATGTTGGCCTGCTGGCTCGCACTGATCCCCGAAGGGCCACCGAAATCCTCGAGCACCCTTTCCGCGATCGGCACCTTGATCGTCGACCAGGCGTCACCGGTGGCAAAGGATCCGCCGCTGAGGTCCGGTCCGCCACGACCCGGGGCGCCGATCACCAGGCCCGCAGAACCGGGCTGGCCAGCGAGGATCGAGTTGACCGAGTCGTCGCCACCCACCTCGGCCGTCTTCTCCTTCGCCGCGGCGGCCGCCACCTTCTCCTGGGCCTTGAGCTGCCTTTCGAGACGCTGCTTGCGCTTCTCCAGCTTCGATATCCGGCCACTCTGGTCCGGCGCCACTCGAACCGTCGGCTCCTCGCCGTCACCGCCGCAACCGGCCAGGGCGAGGGCGAGGCAGACGCCGGCCAACGCGACCGGACGCAGACGCGTCAACTCGCGCAGCTGCCTCAAGGCATGTAGACCGCGGCGCCGTTGCCCCCGGTGCAGACGGTGCCGCCGTTCCAGGGGCCGCAGGACATCGTGTAGTAGTCGCCGGTCACCGGGCTGTAGGCGTGGATCGTCGAGGCGCCCGGATTGCTGCCGTACTCACCGGCCACGTTCATGGCGAAGGCGCAGGAGGTGTTCGGCCCGACCTCCACCCCGGTGGCGCAGCTGGACACCGGCCCGCCGGACGAGGAGCCGTTCTCGTAGTAGCCGTCGCCCCGGCCGGAGTTGCCGTTCGAGCGCGAGTTCTTGCGGGAGCCGTTGTTGGTCTTCTTCTGCAGCTGCTTGATCTGGTTCTGCAGCTGGTCCAGTTTGGCCTGCTCCCGAGCCTCCTTGGCGCCTTCGGCCTTGGCCTTGTCGAGCTGCTCCTGGGTGGCCCCGTCATCGTCACCCCCACAGCCGTAGGCGAAGAGGCCGAGACAGAGCAGGACAAGGACGGCTGAAACTCCCTTCGGACGCGACATGACCGAAGCTTAGCCCCGAATCGCGGGTTGTTGTGTCACCTGCCTGAAACTTCACTTCCAACCCCGGGGAATATTCTGTAGCCATGAGGAGAATCCGCATCGCCATCATCGGCGCCGCCGCGCTTTGCGCCGCCGCCGTCCTGCCCGCTTTTGCGTCAGCCGACTGCGGCCTTCCGACCAGCAACGGTGGCGACAACAACGATTTCCTCTCCGGCGGGTCCACCCAGGTCTTCACGGGCCACTTCGACCCCGCGCTGAACGGCAAGTTCATCCAGATCCCGTTCGACGTCGGAAGTGGGATCAAGGGCATGAAGATCCGCTACTGCTTCACCGCCACGGACCCGGCCGAGAACTCCAGCGGTGCCACCAAGCCGACTCTCGACCTCGGCGTCTACGGAGCGAAGCCGGCCGGCGCCGACGTCTGGAACCAGGCTCAGCGCCGCGGCTGGAGCGGCAGCGCCGTGCGCACGATCGGGATCGGCGAGAACGGATACACGGACGAGGCCACCTATCTGGCGGGGAAGAAGAATTACGTCCCCGGTTACACGACCCGGGCCTTCAAGCCGGGCCCGATCGCGGCCGGCGAATGGGCGGTCGAGCTCGGGGGTGGCTGGATCAACCCCGGCGGCCAGGGCGTCGACTGGACGGTCGAGGTGACGACCAGCACCGCCCCGGAGTGGGCCGATGCGACCGACGACGTGCCCGCCGACTCCCCTTACCAGCCGTACACCGCGAACCCGAACCCCGGCTGGTACACGGGTGACATGCATGTCCACGGCGAGATGGAGCCCGGCAACGCCACCATGAAGCAGACCATGGACCTCGGTTTCAAGCCGCTCAGCCAGGGTGGCAACGGCCTCGATTTCATGACCCTGGTCGACCACAACAACGACAACTCCCAAGGCATCCTGGGCCGCAGCGAGTACAGCTTCCCCGGCAAGCTGGTCATCCCCGGGATCGAGGAGACGACTTACAACGGCCACTGGAACGCGACCGGCTCGAGCTACTTCGCCGATTTCCGGTTCAGCGACGTCTACCGCTGGGACGGCAACGGCACCAGCGACATCAGCGACGACACGGTGAGCCTGGTCCGCCCGGCGCTCGAACCGGCCTCGCAGATGCAGCCGGTCCTCGACGGGGGCGGATTCACGCAGGTGAACCACCCCGAGACGCTCAAGACCGCGCCGGCCGCCTGCCGCGGCTGCGCCTGGACGTACACCGACGAGCAGACCAACTGGGGCAAGGTCAACGCGCTCGAGATCCAGAACGGCGCCGCCGGGGTACCGATGGCGAACCCGACCCAGATGAATCCCTTCACCACCGACTCGATCAAGACCTACGAACGGCTGCTCGCGGCCGGCTACCACATCGCTGCGGTTGGCTCCAGCGATGACCATCAGGCCGGCGGGTCGACCGGCGCCTTCGACGGCCAGGTCGGCCGCGGCGCGACCGTGGTCCACGCGACCCAGCTCTCGACCCGGGCGATCATCGACGCGGTCAAGGCGGGCCACACCTACGTCAAGCCCTTCGGGGCCGACGCCCCCGACGTGGAGATGGTCGCCGGAGAGCCAGGCAAGGCCGACCTGGCCGCGCTCCCGGGCGATTCGGTGACCGGGCCGTCGATGAACATCCAGATCCACGTGACCAAGGCCGGAGCATCTGCGACCCGGGCCGGCACGTACACCCTGAAGCTGCTCCAGGACGGCATCGAAGTGGATTCGACCCCTGTTACCGGTGATGACTTCAGCCACACCTTCAACGTCACCGAGTCCGGTCGTTACTCGTTCGAACTCGACCGGGCCCAGGGGAGCGCCACCATGATCGAGGCCTACTCGACCCCGGTCTGGTTCACCTACAAGGAACCGGTCGTGGTCATCCCGCCCTCCAACGCCTTCGCCTTCAAGGGCTTCAAGGCGAACCGCAAGAAGGGCACCGCGACCCTGAAGGTCAAGGTCGCCAGCCCCGGCAAGGTGGTCTTGACCGGTCCCGGCCTGAACAAGGCCACCGCCAAGGTGGCCAAGAAGAACCAGACGGTGACCCTGAAGCTGCGGCCCAAGGCGAAGCTCAAGAAGAAGCTGAAGAAGAAGGGCTCGGCCAAGGTCAAGGTCAAGGTGACCAACACCCCGACCGGCGGCAAGGCACTGGCCAAGTCGAAGACCGTCAAGCTGCTCGGCAAGAAGGCGAAAAAGAAGAAGCGCCGGCACTGACCCTGGCGGGGTCAGCCGTCGTCCGGGGTGAAGGTCGGCGGAGCCGGGGCGGCGGCCATCCCGGCCAGCTCGGATTGAGCTTCGGCCGCTTCCGACTGGGCGGCGGAAGCGCGCTCTTGGCGGAACTTGATCGTCACCGCTGATTCGGCGGCCATGCCCCCGGCGATGATCCCGTGGCTGCGGCCGTCGCGCTTGCCTTCGACGAAACCCCGCCGGGCCATCTCGCTGCTGACCTGTTTCATGGCCTCCTCCCGGGCCTGGGAGAAAGCCTCTTCGGCGGTCAGGTCGGGGCCGGAATCATCCGGTCGGCTCAGGTAGCCGATCCCGAACCCGATCCCGGCCACAGCCACGAGGACGGCGAGCACGGCCAGCAAGGGTTTGCGCCACTGGCTCATTGGGCGGCTCCGGGCGGCCTCGGCTTCTTCTGTTCCTTTTCCTTCTCCGCCTGTTCCGCGGCTTCCTTAGCGGCCCTCACCGCCTGCTTGTAGGCATCGAGCTCGGAACTGGTCGGGCACCATGACGGGGCAGCGGGGACGACCCCGCAGTTCGCCTGTCGGGCCGCGATCTCCGACTCAGCCGATGAAGCGGAGCTCTCGGCCGCCTTCTGGGATTCCACGGCCTGCTCGATGCCGGCGTTGCCGGCGCCGATCGTCCAGCCCTCGCGGGAGCCGGTCTTGGCCCCGGCCAGCTTGCCCCGCTTCGCACCGGCCGTGAACCCCCGCCGGGCCGTCTCCCGATGGGCACCGGCGAAGACCAGCTCGAAACCTTCCGCGTAGCCCCGGTCGTGGGCCGACCGGGCGTCGCGCTTGCCGGTGGCGGCACCCGCCCCGATCACCCAGCCGGCCGTCCCCGCCAAGAGGATGACCAGCGCGCTGCCGATCAGCCAGGGCGCGAGCCGGCCCGGGCTCATGGTTTCGGAACCTCGATGTCCTGGGGCTTGGGAGCGTCCATGCCGGCCTTGCTGTAGGCGCGGATGTAGTTGCGCTTGTAGGAGGCCGAATACGACTTGCGGAAGGCCTGGTCACGACCACGCTTGAAGCCGGCCGCATAGCCCTTGGTCGCGCCTTCGACCGCCCCCGCCCGTTTGCCCGCGAACTCTCCCTCGAGTCGCGCCTGGTCCACGTCGTCCCCGGATCCCTTGCCGAGCAGGTAGCCACCGGCACCGACCATCGCCGCGACCGCGAGGATCCCGGCGACCGCCAGCACCTTCTGGCCATCGATCTCGTGACGGGGAAGCTTGATCGCCCCGATCCGTGCCCAGAAGCCCTTCCAGATGGTCCCGGCCCGCTGCCTGAAGGCGACCAGCCAGGCCTTGAAATCATCGGTGCCAGACTTCTGGGGCTCGCTTTGCGGGACCGATTCGATCAACTCGGTTTCGTCGGCGTCCTCATCCCAATCCTCGTAACCGTCGCCTTCCCAGGCTTCGTCCTCGACCGCTTCCAGTTCCTCCTCGTCGAAGGGCTCGTCCTCCCCGGCTTCGATTCCCTCGTCCTCGACCGGTTCGGGCTCCTCGGTCGGTTCGGGCTCCTCGATCTCCGGTTCTTCGTCGACCGGCACAGGCTCTTCCGCCTCGACCGCGACCGTCTCGTACTCCCGCGTCTCCTCCGGGCCGTCGGGCTGGCCCGGGCCGGTGGTGAACATTTCCTGGGTGTCGTCTGGCCGGGGCTCCGGCTGGGTTTCTTTCTTCGCTTTTCTGGATCGACGCATCGACAGTTCCTTCGTCGTGACTACCCAATGATTACCCAAGACCAACGGAATTCCCTTCCTGCGACCGGGATCGGTCTCAGGCGTACCGGGGCGAGATCGAGAAGCGTTTGAAATTCGCGGCATCCGCGGGGTAGCATCCGGACAACAAAAGGCGGCTCACCCGCCCTGCGGAAAGGAATGGCATGGGGGACGTTTCGATGAGGACAAAGGCGGTTCTGATCACGCTCGTTCTGGGGTCGGCCATGGTTTTCTGCTCCGCCGCCTCGGCGGGCACGGCCCTGGTCGGGGACACGTTCCCGACCAGCTACCTGGACCTGCCGGCCAATGCCGTCCCGGGCGGAAACTCAGGCACGCTGGGTCCCGGGTACGCGACCTCACCGGTGAACACCACCGGCCGATACGTCTTCTTCTTCTCGGATTCAGACAACCTGGCAGCCGGGATCAACCCCGACCTGACCCACCTCTTCCGCAAGGACACCCAGACCGGGGATGTCGTGCTCGTCAACCGCGCCGACGGCATGAACGGGGCGCCGCTCGACAATGCGATCTACAACTGTTTCCCCAGCGGGGACGGCAACCTCGTCGCCTTCTCGACCGACGTGCAGGCCGTCCCCGCTGACACCGACGCCAACATGGACGTCTATCTCCGCAACATCCAGGCCGGCACGACGACCCTGCTGACCCCATCGGTCACCGACGACGCCTACCTCACCGATATCTCTGCCGACGGCAAGTACGTCCTCTTCACCACCAGCCAGGCCCTCACACCGGGGGACTCGAACACCGAGGACGACGTCTACCGGATGAAGCTGGCCGATGGCACCTCGACCCTGGTCTCGGCCAAGTCCGGCGCGTCCACGGCCGGCAACGACCCCTCGGACGACGGAGCAATCAGCGGCAACGGCAAATGGGTGGTCTTCTCCTCCGACGCGACCGACCTGGTGGCGGGTTTCTCCGACAACAACGGCACCTACAGCGAGGACATCTTCCTCCGGGACATGGACAGCGACTCCACCTATCTGGTCAGTGCCAAGTACAACGATGCGACCGCTTCCGCGAACGACGGCAGCGACGAAGCGCTGATCGCCGGCTCACCCGGCGCCCTGAGCGAGGTCGAGGTCGCGTTCACCAGCTACGCCGCCGACCTGCTCGACAACGGCGTGACCGATCCGGACCACGATGCCAGCGTCTACGTGCGCAGCATGGCGGCGATCCCGTCCGAGCTGGTCAGCCGGGCGAGCGGAGCGAGCGGGGCCAACGCCGACAGCCGAGCCCACACTCCGAGCATCAGCGACGACGGATCGAGAGTCATCTTCTCTTCCGACGCCGAGAACCTGGGACCGTCCCCCGACTACTACGGGGTCTACATGAGGGACCGCAGCACCGATCAAACCTCGCTGGTTTCGTACCGAAACAGTTACGCGGTCGAAGGGACGATCTCGGGCGACGGCCAGTCCGCGACCTGGGGCGAGGCTGGCGGGGCCACACCGGACAGCGACCCGGACCTCGCCTCGGTCTTCGAGCGCAGCCTCCCCTCGGGGGCGATCGACCTGGTCTCCCGGCCCAAGGGGACGGCACCGGTCCGCACCCCTGGTTTCGGCGATTACAACTACGGCCGACGGACGATCAGCGCGACCGGCCGCTACCAGATCTTTTCAAGCGGTTCCGCGCACCTGCCAGAGGCGGCGCAGGACGGCGACGGCGGCCAGATCTACCGCCGTGACCTCAAGACCGGCGAGTTCGAGCTCGTCTCCAGGGCCAGCGGCGCGAACGGCGCCAAGGCGAACCGGGCCAGCGACGCCACGATCAGCTCCGATGGCAAGGTGGTCGCGTTTACGGCGGTGGGACAGCTGGTGCCGGCCGACACCAACGACAAGGCCGATGTCTACGTACGGAACCTGGACACGGACGTGACCACCCTGGCCTCCCGGGCCGACGGGGCCACGGGGGCGGTCGGCGACGAAAGCAGCGACGCACCGGTCATCAGCGGCGACGGCAACCGGGTCGCATTCCGCTCGACCGCTTCGAACCTCGGGAGCCCCGGCACCTACGAGACCATCTACGTCCGGGATCTCGCCGCCGGCAAGACTTCCATCATCTCCCGCGCCGGCGGCGAATCCGGTGACCTGGCGAATGCGGATTCGAACTACCCGTCACTCAGCTACGACGGTTCGAAGGTCGTCTTCGTCACCTACGCGACCAACCTGAGCCCCGACGACCCCGCCCCCAACCAGAGCGTCTACCTTCGCAACCTGGCCGGCAACACGACCGCACTGGTCTCGCGCGCGCCGGGCTTGGCTGGAGCGTCGCTGGCCAACTACAACGCCGGGCCCCCGGCGATCAGCGGCAACGGCAGCCGAGTCGCCTTCTCGGCCAGCGACGAGGCCGCGGTGCCGGCGACCGCTCCCTGGCCGGTCGGCACCAACCAAGTGGTGGTTCGCAACCTGGCCGATGGCAGCAACAGCCTCGCCTCGATCTCCAGCGGCGGGCAACCCGGCGACAGTTACTCCAGCTCGCCCAGCCTGAGCCGGGACGGAGACATCCTCGCCTTCGACACCAGCGCGACCAACCTGCGGGATGACATCGACAACACCGGCCACAGCTCGGTCGTGGTTCGGGATCTGGCCACCGGCCAGGTCAGCGGACCGCCGCTGTTCGGTATCGAGCCGTTCAAGGGCTCTTCTTCCGAGCCGGTGGTCAGCGACGGCGGCGACTGCATCGCCTACCGAGGCCGCGGGCACAACGAGGCCAGCGGGGATCTCGGTGACATCTACGCGACTTACCTCTACGTACGCTCCGGCAGCTGTCTCAACCCGGCTGCGATCGTGCCGAAGCTGAGCGGCGTCCGGCTCAAGCCGAAGAAGTTCCGGGTCTCGCCGAAGGCGACCGCGAAAGCTGCCGCCAAGAAGAAACGGAAATCGCCGCGCGGCACCAAGATCAGCTTCAGCCTGAACACCAAGGCGACGGTGACGGTCTGGATCGACCGCAAGCTGAAGGGCCGAAAGTCGGGCAAGAAATGCGTCAAGGCAACCCGCAAGAATCGGAAGAAGAAGGCCTGCACCCGGTTCGTCCGGCGAGGCAAGCTGATCCGGAAGGACCTGGATGCCGGCAAGCGGAAGATCGCCTTCTCCGGCCGGATCGGACGCAAGGCGCTGAAACCCGGTAAGTACCGGATGACGCTCCAGGCCGCGAGCGGTCCCGACAGGTCGAACAAACCGGCACGGCCCTTCAAGGTCGTCAGGCGCTGAAGCCACCGGTGCCCGAGCGGCCGCCGGCTTCCGGCTGGGTCAGCCTTCGTCGCCGCTGGTCAGTTCGGTCGAGAGCATGTCCATGAGCAGGGCGTCATGCCAGCCCTTGCCATCCGGGTCGCGTTCGGACCGGCGGGTCAGGCCGACCGGCTTGAAGCCGACCTTCTCGTAGACCCGGATCGCCGCCGCATTGTCGGCCGCCGGGTCGATCTCGATGCGGTGATGGCCCCGGGCCTCGAACAGGTACCTGGCCACCTCTCGCACCGCCCGAGTCCCGATTCCCTTGTCGTGCAAGGCGGGGTCGATGAACAGGTCGAGGCCGGCGTGACGGTACTTGGGCTCGTCTTCCTCCCAGTACTGGATCATGCCGCCCACCTGGCCGTCGACCAGGATGGTCAGGCGGGTCGACTCGGGCTCGTCCCAGGGGAAGTCTTCTTCGGGCTCGTCCCACCAGCGGATGATCTCCGGCCGCTCGTGGATCCAGCGCAGGTCGCCGACGTGGTCTTCGCTCAACGGTCGGAGGATCACCTTCCGGGGGTCGAGCTCTTCCGGGTCGGGACGGCGCGGGCCTCCCTCTTCTTCCCCCTCCCTACGGGTCAAATCGTCATCCATGATTAATGCAGGCTAACCCGAGCGCCGCCCGGGCCGCGAACCGGCCCTGGCCCGCAACCCGGCTTTCGCCGGTGGACCCGAACTCTCGCCAGCGCATAGGCTTCCCCCATGGCCCAGCATTTCCTCAAGCCGCTCTTCGACCGGGTCGTGATCAAGGAGCTCGAACCCGACCGGATGCGCAATTCCGGGCTGGTCGTCCCGCCCGGCACCTCCGAACCGCCGCCCCAGCACGGCATCGTGCTGGCGGTCGGCCAGGGCATCGACTGGTGGGAGGCGGCCGGGGTCCAGATGCCCGTCCGGCCCGGCGACCACGTCGTCTTTCCCGCCCAGGCGGGCAACTGGGTCGAGGTCGACGAGGAGAGGCTGCTGGTCTGTCGGGTCACCGAGCTGCTGGGCGTACTCGAAAACTCCCGTGACCCGAACGAGCCGTGGGACGCGTCTGAGCCCGATCCCCCCGGATCGGGCTCAGCGCCTCCCTGCTGATGGTTCCCTCCCGTTTTGGAACCCGGTTGTCGTATGTGTATTGAGACAACCGCCCTTATAACCGGATAACCGGAGCCGAGTTTCGGTGGCTCGACGAAGAAGTTTCCCGAGCTGCCGATTCAGCGAAGGCGGGCGATCAGCCAGTCGGCGGAAGCGCCGGCCGCGTACTCGAGGTCGGTGATGTTCTCGTGGGTGCCACCCTCCCAGGCTTCGAACGTGACGTCGGCGCCGGCGGCCGCCAACTCGGACGCGACCTCGGAGGTGTGGGACTCCCAGACGACCAGGTCGTCGGCTCCCTGGTCCAGCCGGACCGGGATTCCGGGGAGCTTCAAGGTGCCGGGGTCGTTGCGGTCGAGCACCGCGTAGATCGACGGCAGGTACTGGTCGGCCTTCGGCCCCTCGAGCTTGCCCGGGGCGATCCCGCCCAGGGAGTCGGTGCCGGCCAGGTCGGCCAGGCAGAGGCGCTGGGTGTCCGGCATCAGGGCCAGCGCCTCCGGGCTGAGGCCACCGTCGCGGTAAGCCTGCCAGAGCGCCGGCTCGGCCACCGCCGCACCCTCGAGGATCAGTCCACCGAGGGCCGAGAAATCGGTGGTGAGCGGGGAGACCGTGGTGAAGTTGCGGGCCAGTTTGACGATGTCGCTGATGTGGCTGGCCGGGGCGAAGGCGGCGGTCCCCCTGAACGACAGGCCGGGGGCGCGGCGCGGGCCGACCTTGGCCGTCCAGAGCGCCGCCATGCCACCCTCGGAATGCCCGGCGGCGGCCCAGCGGCGGCCGAGGCCGAGCTTCAGCTTGCGGCCCGCCCGGACGATGTCGGTCATCGAGCGAGCCAATGAGCTGCCGATCAGGTACGGATGCCGGCCAGGGGTGCCGATTCCCTCGAAGTCGGGCCGGGCGACCGCGACCCGGTGGGCGAGCAGGTAGCCGACCACCTCGTTGCTGCGGGTCATCCGCTCGAGCTCGGTGTTGCCGGCCGTGACCCGGCTCGGCGCACAGTTGTCAGCCCCGCCGGTCGTGACGTGGCCGAAGGTGACGACCGGCCAGCCCTGCTTGGGAGCCTTGCCCTTGGGCAGGGAGATCGTCCCGGTCATCACCGTCGCCCGGTTCCGGATCGAGGTCGACCGGTAGGCGATCGTGAGGACCCGGCCCGCATGAGGTGGGCGGACCAGGCCCCGGGCGGTGCGGGTCCAGATCGGCGTCCCGGCCCGTCCCTTGACCAGCTTCTTGGGCGGCGAGTAGAAGCGGCTTCCGGCCGGGGCCTTGGGCAGTTTCGTCTTCCTGGCCGCGTCGGCCGCCGGGACCAGGGCCGGCAGCGCCATCAGGGCCGCGACGAGTCCAGCTGCCAGACGGGCGTTCAAGGCTCAGTCGGCGCCGGCGGTTTGTCTCCCGGCAGGTCGGCCAGCGGCATCCGGCTCATGCGGGCGATCATCTCCTTGTAGGCCAGGGCCATCGGCCGCAGATGGGGCTTGTAGACCTTGTCCAGCGTGTCCTGCTTGTCGTATAGATAAATCGGGCCGCTGATCAGGCTGACCACCGGCACCCCGGCCGCGTAGGCGAAGGAGGCGTCGGTCGGCAGCGAGGCGCCGAAGAAGGTGGCGGGGATCACGATCGTGCGGCCCAGCTTGTTCTTGACGATCGCGTCCTTGATCACCTGCAGCGGCTTCTCGCCGACGTTCTGCAGGATGCCGGCGACCTCCGGCAGGTTGGTCATCTTCAGCTTGCCGTCGACCACCTCGCCGTAGCGGGCGATGTGCTCGATCGCGAAGTTGACCTTCGGCCGCCTCGCTTCCGGAACCGCGGTCACGTACTTCGCGATGAACTTCTGGTGGGCCTGGTAGCCGCTGAAGTGCGAATCCATGGTGGCGAACATCAGGCTCATCGGCCGGTACTTCTTCTTCAGGGCGCCGAAGTACCGGGCCAGGGCCAGCACCTCGGAGGTGCCGGACCCGTCTTCGACCGCGCCGGCCCAGACCGCGTCGTGATGGGAGGAGATCAGCAGCGTCTTCTTGCTCTTGCCCGGCAGGAAGCCGATCACGTTGCGGGCCGGGGCGGCCTTGCGCTCGCCGTTCATGACGATCTTCGCCTCGGCCCCCGGATCGGTGGAAAGCTGGGCCCGGATCGCGGCGCCTTCGTCCCTGGTCACCCAGAGCCCGGGGATGTCCATCTGCAGCCGGCGGTATTCCTCGTTGAAGTAGTACTTCGAGTCGAAGTAATCGGCCAGCACGCCGACCACCCCGACCGCGCCGTTGTCCATCGCCCGCTGGGTGACGTCGACGAAGTTGGTCAGGTAAGGCTGTGGAATCGAGGCGCCGGGCGGGACCGTGTCATCCGGGTCGTAGTAGAAGTCGGCGATCGCCTTGAAGAGGTCGGCCGGCAGGCCGGTGAAACGCAGGTCGAACATGACCACCTTGCCGCTCACGTCCTTGCCGGCGAAGTTCGCGGCGCTGCCGTTGGCGACGTCCACCACCGGGGCGGTGATCCCCTGAGGGCCGGTGCCGAAGCTGCCGGTCCGGGTGCCGCCCATGAAGGCATGGGCGATCGGGAAGCTGTCGCGTTTGATCCCGGCCACCGAGAGCGAGGAATCCTTGACCTTCCAGTCGTAGGAGCGGACGGTCTGGAACTGCACGTTCTTCAGGCCGAAGCGGCGGAACTTGTCCCGCACGTAGGTCGCCGCCTTCAGGCTCGCTTTCGATCCGGTGCGCCGGTAGCCGAACGAGGTGAGGTCCTTGATGTAGCCGAAGATGGCCTTGGTCGAGGGAATGACCGGCTTCAGCTTCTTCGGTTTGCGGTTCTTCCCGGCCTTGCCCCCGGCCGGCCCCTTCTGGGCCTTGGACGCCTGGGCGACCCCGACGGTGTCCTCGCCCTGGGCCGCCACTGGCGCAGCCCCGATCGTCAACGTGGCCATGAGTACGGCCACTGCCCCTGCGACTCTGCTCATCGCTCAAGCATCCCGGTTCGGGTCTTCCCCCGCAAACCCCGATCGGGTGTTTTCCGCACCCGGACCGGGTGGAAGCCGTTCCGGATCGGGCGTGATCAGCCCCTGGCGGATCGCGATCGCGGTCGCTTCCGCGCGGCTGTGGGCACCGAGCGCCCGCAGGATCCGACCGACCCGATCCTTGATCGTGTGGGGGCTCAGGTGGACGGTTTCCGCGATCTCGCGGTTGGTCCGGCCCAGGGCCATCAGCTCCAGCACCTCGACGTCGGCGGGGATCAGGCCGAGCCGCTGGGCGGAGACCGAGCCGAGCGCCCGCTGGAGCTCGCGGATCTGGTCCTCGCCCGAGGAGCTGGCGGTGAGCGAGGCAAAGCGGCTGTAGAGGGTGGCCATGATCCGTTCCCTCTCCTCGAGCTGGGCGAGCCGTTTTGAGGTCTCGGCCATCTCCACCTGGAGGTTCTTGATCGCGCTGATGTTGCGGACCACTCCCTGCCGGCCGATCAACTCGCCGTTGTAGTGGAGATCAGAAGCCCGGATCTCGAAGTCCAGCACCCGGCCATCGCGATGGTAGGCCTGCACCTCGAAGAAGGGCGAAAGCTCCTCGCCCGCGAGGCTGCGGCTGAAGTGCTCGATCGCGACCTGCTTGGAAGCCGGGGTCAGCAGGTCGAGGAAGTGCTTGCCGAGGAACTCGTCGTAGTCGCGCAGGTTGTATCCGAGGTAGCTCAGCCCGGCTTCGTTGCCCCAGGTGAAGCGGCCTTCGAGGTCGAGCGTGTAGACCGCGTCGCCGAGCCCTTCGACCAACTCACGGAAATTGGGTTCCCACCGGTTTTCACCAGCCGCTGCCTGCGCCGTCGCCACCTCCCTCTCCATGGAAGAAGGATAGACCGGAGCAGCCGTTCAGCGGCGGACACTCCGGCCGCGTTTCACGGTCCGGAGCCGGCCGTCCGCCTGCCGGGAGGAAGCGAGCACCTGGACCCCGAGCCGGCCCACGCGGCGGACGGCCCGGCGGGCGCGGGAGCCGAGCTTGACCCGAACGATCCCTCGGCCCGGGTCGAGCGAGTAGGCCCGGGTTCCGATCCGCACCTGCCGCCGATGCTTCAGCCCGAGGTCGCGCCCCCGGGCACGCAGCGTGACCCGGCCTCGGCAGCCGTCCATCTCGACCACGATGCAGTTGATCCGGACCATCTGGGACTTGGCGCCACGCAATCGCGGCAGGCGGCCGATCTCCACCCGGCTGCTCGGCTCCGGGTCCGGTTCACTGATCCCCATGCCGGTCAGCTCGACCGCGGTGTCGGCTCCTTCGGCATCGGTCTGGACGGTCAGGGATGCCGATTTGGGGCCGGCCGAGGTCGGCGCGAAGACGACTTCGATCGAGCAACTGTCGCCAGAGGCCATCGCGACCTGGGTGCAGCCGTTGCGGACCAGGTTGAACTGGTCCCGGTCTGACCCGTCGAGACCGACCGACTCGATCCCCAGGTCACCCGTGCCCGTGCTCTTCAACGCGAAGCTGACCGGGGCCGAGGCCTGGTCGAGCAACTGGCTGCCGAAGTCACCGGCCTGCGGTGCGAGGGCCGCGCCTGGCAGCAGCCGGGCCAGCCCGGTGCCGGTCAGCGGCATCACGTCGGGCGAGGTGACCGAGTCGGAGGTGATCTTCAGGCTGGCCTGTTTCGGCCCCTCGCTCTCGGGATCGAAGATCGTGACCACGGTGCAGGAAGTGCCGGCCGGGATCAGCCCGGCTGGTTCGAGGAAGTAGCAGCTGCTGCCGTTGGGCAGGATCTTGAACGAGAAGGGGTCCGGGCCTTCGAGGATCGCGTCGTCGAGCTGGACCGGTTCCGGACCGGGGTTGCTGAGGGTGAACTCGCCCGGCTCGCCCAGCTCCGCACCGACGTTGATCGGGCCGAAGGCGAAATGCCCCGGGGAGATCGAAAGGGTCGGCCCGGGATCGGGCTCGTCGGCCATGGCGAGACCAGCCCCGGAAGCAGAGGCGGCCGCGCAGAGGCAGAGCGAAATCAGGAAGGTCAGCTTTCTCATGGCCACATCGTCACGAAGGCACCTTGCGACTTTATTGCCGCCGGCCGCCGCCTTCGGCGCGAGGCCCATAGTCTTTCCGGCGATGGCCCTCTCGATCGGAATCGTCGGTCTTCCCAACGCCGGGAAGTCGACCCTCTTCAATGCCCTGACCAAGAACGACGTGCTCGCCGCGAACTATCCCTTCGCGACGATCGAGCCCAACGTCGGCGTTGTCGGCGTCCCGGATCCACGCCTGGAGAAACTCGCGGGGATCTACGGCTCGGAGAAGATCCTGCCGGCCACGGTCCAGTTCGTGGACATCGCCGGCATCGTCAAAGGTGCCTCCGAGGGCGAGGGGATGGGCAACAAGTTCCTCTCCAACATCCGCGAGTCGGACGCGATCTGCCAGGTCACCCGCGTCTTCCAGGATGACGACATCACCCACGTCGACGGCGAGGTCGAGCCGAAGAACGACATCGAGACGATCCGCACCGAGCTGATCCTCGCCGACCTGCAGACGATCGAGAACGCCCTGCCGCGCCTGACCAAGGAAGCGAAGCGCGACAAGGACCTCGAGCCCCAGGTCAAGGCGGCCGAGGCGGCGAAGGAGATCCTCGAGTCCGGCCAAGGCATCTTCGAGGCCGGCTTCGACCCGGAACAGGTCCGCGAGCTCCACCTGATGACCGCCAAACCGCTGCTCTACGTCTTCAACTGCTCCGAGGAAGAACTCGCCGACGAAGCGCTCAAGGACGGCCTCCGCGAGCTCGTCGCCCCGGCCGAGGCGATCTTCCTCGACGCCAAGTTCGAGGCCGAGCTGGTCGAGCTCGATGACGAGGAGGAGGCCCGCGAGATGCTGGCCGACATCGGAGTCGAGGAACCGGGCCTCGACGTGCTGGCCCGGGTCGGCTTCGAGACCCTCGGCCTGCAGACCTACCTGACCGCCGGCCCGAAGGAGACCCGCGCCTGGCAGATCCACAAGGGCGATACCGCCCCGGAGGCAGCGGGCGTCATCCACACGGACTTCCAGCGCGGCTTCATCAAGGCCGAGATCATCTCCTTCGACGACCTGCTCGAGTACGGCTCGATGGCCGACGCCCGCGCCGCCGGCAAGGTCCGCCTCGAAGGCAAGGACTACGTGATGCAGGACGGCGACGTGGTCGACTTCAAGTTCAACGTCTGAACCCTCGTCCCGACGGCGGTGAAGTTGGAAAAGTTGGCAATTATTGCCAACTTTTCCCACTTCGCCGGTCGCTACGGGTTTTCGATCGGCCAGACCTCGACCACGCCGCTGGCCACTGCGCAGGGCGAGCCGGCCACCATCCGCACGGCTTCCTCGATCGAATCCGCTTCGATCAGCGCGTATCCCGCGACCGGCAGGGTCGACTGCATGTACGGGCCACTCTCGGTGACGATCCCGGCCTGATGGGTGTTGGTCACCCTGACCGGCTCGCCGAACGCGCCCATCTCGGCACCGGCCGCGACCAGCTCGGCGTCGTTCTGGTGCGCAGCATCGCGCATCGCCTGCGGGGTCTGGTCGTAGCCTTCCCGATCGCCGTAGCCGATGGTCAGAAACTTCGGCATCGTCCCGAGCGTACCCAATCGCTCGCGAGAGAATCAATCGCAGTTTCGAGAGCGGACTTCTCGGTAAATAGGTCTGAAAGATCCGCTGTCGGGCCTCAGCGCAGCAGGTCGGCTCGCATGTGGCCGACCCGTTGGGCGACCTGGCGGAGCAGGTTCTCCAGCAGGGTGACCACGAGTCCCGGATCCTTCGCCCGCAGCACCTCAAGGTCGCCTTCGGTCAGCGCCCAGGCCTTGACCGCGGTGTCGGCCCGTGGCAAGCCGGCGAGTGAAGTGCCGGCGATCATCGAGACCTCGCCGAGGGTCATCCCCGGCGAAAGGGTCGCCAGCCGCCGGTAGCCGCCGTCGTCGGACTTGGCCAGCAGGCTGATCTTCCCCGCGGTCACCAGCAGCATCTGTTCCGGCGGCATCAGCTCGGTCCCGTAGAACATGTCCCCCGCCTCGAATTCCACGTGTTCGAGGTGGGAACTGAGCAACTCGATCTCCTCGACGCTCATGCCGAGGGTCGCCCCGTGCTGGGCGAGGCTGAGTTCCGGGTCGGCCTCGACGTCGCCGTACTTCTCGATCAATCCCTGCTCGCACCATTCGAGGGCGAGGTCGAGGTCGGCGAAGGTCCGGACCGGATGGAGTCCTTCCTTCTCCCGGTGCCGGTTCAGGTCGTCGGCGAAGAGCGGGTGCCGGTCGACGTCCGAGAAGGCGATCTCGCCCCCGGCCTCCTCGTAGCTCTCGATCAGGTGGCTGAAGATCGGCACGTCGATCAGGTCGATCGACCGCACCGCGTAGAAGTCGAGCACGGCGAAGTCGGTGTGGTCGGCCCGCTCGAGCGCCGAGCTGGTGACCAGCTCGCCCGCCGCGAAGGAGAGCTCGCCCTGGAGCTCGAGCACCTTGACGCGGTCGCCGTGCTCGGCGAGGACCTGTTGCTCGGCCGGGCTGCGAAGCCGCTTCGAGCGGGAGTCGAGGCAGGTCCTTTCGACCCGGACCGGGGGCGGCGGCCGCCGGGCGGGGCTCATCACATGCAGGTGGAGTTCGTCGGAGAGGTCCTCGCAGACCTTGATCCCGCGGACGCTGTTGCCGTGGACGTCTAGCGGTGGCGAGTAGACGGCGATCCCGAGCTGGCCGGGCAGTACGGCGATGATCCCGCCGGCCACGCCGGACTTGGCGGGCAGGCCGACCGTGTAGAGCCAGTCGCCGGCCGAATCGTACATGCCGCAGCTGGCCATCACGCTCAGGACGTTGCGCACCGTGTCCTCACGCAGCACCCGCTCGCGGGTGACCGGGTTGAAGCCGGTCGAGGCGAGGGTCGCGGCGATCACCGCGAGGTCGCGGCAGGTGACCAGAGTCGAGCATTGGCGGAAGTAGGTTTCGACGACGTCCTCTACCTCGTGGTCGACCACGTCGGCATTCCTGAGCAGATAGGCGATCGCCCGGTTGCGGTGGCCGGTCTCGTTCTCCGAGCCGAAGACCTCCTCGTCGACCGAGAGGTCGCGGCCGGCGAAGGCCGAGTACTCGTTGAGGATGCGGTCGATCGGCTTGTCGAAGCCGAGCGGTGTGATCAGTGAGGTCGTCGCGATCGCCCCGGCGTTGACCATCGGGTTGAGAGGCCGGCCGGTGCCTGGCTGCAGGGTGATCGAGTTGAAGGCTTCACCGCTCGGTTCGACGTCGACGTGCTGGCGTACGGTCTCCTCGCCCGCGGTCTCCAGTGCCAAGGCGAAGGTCAGCGGTTTCGAGATCGACTGGATGGTGAACTCTCGCTGCGTATCGCCAACCTCGTAGACCGCCCCGTCCGCAGTGACCATCGAAATCCCGAACCAGGCCGGGTCGGCGGTGGCCAACTCGGGGATGTAGCTGGCCACTTCTCCGGACATATCGCCGGCGTGCCGCTCATGCAGCCGCTCGAGCAATGCCTGGACCGGAGATGCGGTGCGGGTGGCCTCGTTCATCCTTCCTGCTTTCTATACCCGCCCGGACTCACCTTGTCGTGAGGCTATGGCAATCGGCGAGGGCAAGTTTTGGCTAGGCTCAACTTGTGAGTCACGCTGCTGCCAGGTCATCCGCCGGAAAGGCCGAATCGCTCCCGACCGCCGCGGTCGAGGACTACGCGAAGGCGATCTACTCGCTGACCGGCTGGGGTGAGGAAACTGCCTCGACCAACGACCTCGCCGAGAAGCTGGGGGTCAAGGCCGGTTCGGTCTCCGCGATGATCAAGAAACTGGACGCGGCCGGACTGGTCGAGCGGGTTCCCTACCACGGGGTGCGACTGACCGCCGAAGGCACCCAGGTCGCGATGGCCGTGCTGCGCCGACACCGGCTCTTGGAGCTCTTCCTGGCCGAGGTGCTCGACGTGCCGTGGGACCGGGTCCACGATGAAGCCGAGGTGCTCGAGCACTGGCTCTCCGACGACCTCACGGACCTGATTTCCAAGAAGCTGGACGATCCCGGTTTCGATCCGCACGGTGATCCGATCCCCGACCGGGACCTGGAGATAGTCGAAACCGAGACCGCGGCCCTGGCCGATCTCGCCCCGGGCGATTCAGCCCGGTTCGTGCGGGTCTCCGACTCGAACCCGGAGATGCTCGCCTACCTGAGCGAATGCGGGATCGCGGTCGGCGACCAGCTCCAGCTGATCGAGCGTCAGCCCTTCGACGGACCGATCACCGTGAAGATAGGGAGCGAGTCGCATGTGCTCGGACTGACCCTCGCCCAGGCGATGCGGGTCGACCACAAGGCCTGAAGCGCCCGTTCCGGATCAGCAGGCAGGACCGCCCACCACGGGGACGCACGGATCGACCACAGGTGGCTCCGGCTCGGGTTCCGGCTCCGGCTCTGGCTCCGGGGTCGGGGTGGTCGGTTCCTTTGGTTCACTCACCGGCTTTGAGTCGCCGGTGGCACTTGAACCGCCCGGGTTGCCGCCCAGGTCAGCGTCCGAATCCGGGGCGGAAGACGCTCGCGAAGAGCGGTCATCCGGGGCCGACACCGGTGCCTGCACCTGGTCGTCGGCAACCACCGCGGTGGAAGTCTCGGCCGGGCCCCGACTCGAAGCCCGCTTCCGCCTGGGCGCCTTCTCTTCTGCCTTCCGGTGTTTCTTCACGGGACCGGATGAGGAGCGAACCACCGGCTCCTTCGCTTCGGGAACCTTCACCGGCGCCGTGGCATCGGCAATCAAGAGGGCGGCGAATACCCCGGCGACCAGCATCGAGCCACCGGCTGCGATCAGTGCCCGCCGCCCGCGTCCGGAGGCCGACGTCGATCCGTCAGACCCGGCCGGGATCGCGGGGCCGGCGCCCGACGAGGGCCGTTCGACCCCGGACCAGCCGTGGCCACTGATCTCGCTGGCCCGGGCCATGACTTCGCGGAAGAGCCAGGCGGCCGGGACGATCGGCGCCCAGGCGCGGTAGGAAACTCCGGCCTCGGCCATCTCCTCCGCCGCCACCTGGCAGTTCGGGCAGAGGGCGAGGTGCGCGTCGAGCCACTGACTGTCGAACCCCTTCGCCTGACCGTCCTGACGGCAGGCGAGCTCGCCGTGGGCCCGTTCACACTCGTCCGTGGCAAAGGAGATCGAGGCCGCGGCACCGACCCTCATTTCCTTGCGCAGGGCGATCCGGGCCCGGGAGATCAGCTGGGCGACTGCGTTGGACTTCATGTCCATCACCCCGGCGATCTCGTCGTAGCTCATCCCGTCGAGCTCCCGCAGGGCGAGAACCTCACGCTGCCGCTCGGGGAGCCTGTGGTTTGCCGCCTGGACCGCGGCCTCCTGTGATGAGGCCAGGGCCGAACGTTCCGGGTCCGTCTCGAGGTCCGACAACTCGCCGCGGAACGGTTCCGCGGCTTCATCCGGGGCCGCCCCGGAAAGGTCGACCTTTTTGCGTTTGGCGATCACGTCGTAACCGGCGTTTCTGGCGGCGGTGTAGAGGTAGGCGCCGAACTCGAGGTTGTCGTGGTCGAGCTCGGGCAACTTGGCCATGACCTTGATGAACGCATCCTGGGTCGCATCCTCGGCTTCATGGCGGTCTCCGACCAGTCGCAGCAGGTAGTTGAAGATGCGCCGCTCGTACGACTCGTAGAGAGTCGCAAAAGCAGAGCCGTCCCCAGAAGCGGCAGCCCCGACGAGGCGGGTTTCCTCGGACCCGGAGGGCACGGTGTCAATGTAACACCGCTCCGGACCCGAGGAAGCGCCTTGCATCACCCTGGCTGCCTCTCGCGCGGGTCGCTCACCGGCTCCCCGGTCCGGTGAGGCGGACGACCCTGGCGGTCTGGCCCTTGTTGCCGACGGTGTCGCCGACCTTCACCCGGACGACGACCTTTCTCGCGGCCGGGTTCCTGCGAATGGCCTTTCGCACCGCCTTCCCGACCTTCAGGGTGAGTACCCTGGCCTGCCCGGCGGGCACCGAGAAGTCGGCCTTGCCGACCGTCAGTTGCCGGCGTCGGGAGCCGATTTTCACTCTGTTCTTGGTCTTGACCACCGCCTTGCCCGCGCAAGGACCGGAGACCTCCCCGGCCGGGCAGCCGACCCGCACCCGGATCCGACCCGCCCGGTCGACCCGGAGCTTCTTCTGCGGCAGTTTGACCCTGGCGAGGCTGTCGTCCGTGACCCGCCAGATCTCGTAGCCGGTGGTGCCATCGTCCGCCGAGAGGTAAAGCGAGCCACCGAACTCGGTCAGGTAATCCGGGGCGCCGGATCCCGACCCGGCCAGGATGTCCTTGACCAACTCGACGCCGTCCGTCGTGGTCCGGAACAGCTCGTAGCCATGTTCAGGGTCATTGGCCGTGAAGTAGAGCGCGTCACCGAACGAGGTCAGGTCGCTCGGCGAGGAGTTCTCCTCCCCTGGCCCGATGTCCGCCACCAGCTCGACTCCGCTGCCCGAGGTCCGCCACAGCTCTTCACCGGTCGAAGCCTGCTTCGCCCGGAAATACAGGTGGTCGCCCTGGACTTCCAGGGATGACGGCCCAGACTCGGTCGCGCCGGGGTTGATGTCGGCGACCAGCTCGGTCTGAGCCAGCGGGAAGTCTCCGTCGGTCCGCCAGAGTTCGGACCCGTTGGTCCCGTCATCGGCCCGGAAATAGAGGTGATCCTTGAAGACGGTCAGATAGGACGGGTAGGACGACTCCGACGCCGGATTGATGTTGGCGACCGCGCTGACGGTCGGGCCGTTGGTCCGCCAGAGCTCCTCGCCAGCGCCGGGCGTCCGGGCCCGGAAGTAGAGGAAATCGCCGAACTCGACGAACAGGGCCGGGTACGAGTTGGCGGCACCGGCGGCGATGTTCGCGTGCATATTGGTGACGACGCCGTCGGTCCGCCAAAGCTCGGTGCCGGCCACGCCGTCGTCGGCCCGGAAGTAGACGAAGCCCTTGTAGTCCGTGTAGGAGCCCGGCATCGAACCGTTCGCACCGGCCCGGATGTCAGCCACCATCGAGGTCGTGTTCCCGTCGTACTGCCACGGCTCGGTTCCGGCGACGCCGTCGTTGGCCGAGAAGATCAGCCGGCCGGCCGCGACCGTGAGGTCGGTCGGGGTCGAGCTTTCGTCACCCGGGCGGATATCGGCGACCAGCTCCGCCGTCTCACCGTCGGAGCGCCAAAGCTCGCGACCGTTGGTCTTGTTGCTGGCGGTGAAGTAGAGCTGACCCTGGAACGGAGTCAGATAGGACGGATAGGACGATGCCTTGCCCGGCGCGATGTCCGCCACCAGTTCGGGCTTGCCGTCCTTGAGGCGCCAAAGCTCCGCTCCTTGCGGGCCTTCGTCGGTGGTGAAGAAGAGCTGACCTCCGACCGCGACGAAGTCGCCGGCATCCGAGCTGCTCGGCCCCGGATTGACGTCGGCCGCGAGATGGGCGACCATCGCCGACTTGGCGGGAGTCACCGCTGCCGCCAACTGGGCGGTGGCGAACACCGCGAAGGCGAGGGCCAGGATGGCCAGGGCAACCGACGGGCCGAGCCCTGCCGTGGTGCCGGTTCTGTTTGCAAGTGGGTTCATGTCGATCCTCCTTGGATGTGGTTGGCCTGCGAAAGGCCCTTCATCCGTAGAACGGCGGATCGGCCCGTTTCTTACGCGGGTCTCGAAAATCTTCCGGACGGCGGGGGCGCCGGCGGGCGGGCCGGTTGGCTTCAGGCGGTCTTCTTCGGTTGCGGTTCGGCCCGCGGTTCCAGCTGAAGCTGCCGTTCAGCACCGGCCATTCCGTCGCTGATCTCGCGCTTTCGCTCGATCTCGGAATTGAGTTCCAGGCCGAAGAGGACCGCCAGGTTGGAGATCCAGAACCAGATCAGCAGCACCACGAAACCGCCGAGCGTGCCATAGGTCTTGTTGTAGGAGCCGAAGTTGCCGACGTAGATCGCGAACCCGGCCGAGGCGAGGATCCAGACCAGCAGCGCCACCGCTGCCCCGGGCGTGAAGAAGCGGAACTTGCCGGGGTTCACGTTCGGCGAGAAGTGGAAGAGCACCGCGAACATCACCAGCACCAGGGCGACCATCACCGGCCACTTCGCGTAGCCCCAGACGTCGACCGCGGTCGAACCGATCCCGAGCGGTTCCGCCACCGCGCGGACCACCGGACCGGTCATGACCAGGCCGATCGCCAGCAGGGCGAGGATCAGGATCATCGCCAGGGTGATCCCGAGCTGGACCGGCTTCAGCTTCCAGAAAGGCCGGCCTTCACGGGTCTCGAAGATCACGTTGGAAGCCCGGCCGAAAGCGCCGATGTATCCGGAAGCGGCCCAGATCGCCAAGGCCAGCCCGACCACGAAGGTGACGCCGGAAGCACCCCGGTTGGAGGTGAGGCTCTCGACCGGTTCCTTGAAGGTGTCGGCCGCAGCGTCGGGGCCGAGGTTGGAGACGATCTCGGTCAGCTTCTCGGCCGTGCTTTCCGGGTTGGCGAACAGGCCGATGATCGAGACCAGTGCGATCAGCATCGGAAAGAGCGAAAGTAGCCCGTAGTAGGTGAGCGCCGCCGCCCAGTCGGTCATGCCGTCTTCCATGAACTCGGTCCCGCTGCGCTTCAGGGTCGCGAGCAGAGAGTCGTCTCGCTCGACCCCTTCCGGCTTCATCTCGGTCGGGTCTGACATGGTCAGCCGGTACCCGATCGCGGAAGCTCAGACGCCGAGTTCTCGCCGGAGGTCGTCGACCAGCCCCCGCAACTCCGCCAACGCGGCGGTCAGTTCACCGACCTGGTGCTCCAACGCTTCGATCCGTTCCGTCTCCGGCGTGTCGACCGGGACCAACAGCGGCTCGGCGGCATCCGCGCGCGTTTCGGGGGTGATCGCATCCCTATTCGGTGGGTGATCGCCCCCGGAATCGGAGGCAGTGGCTCCGGCTTCTTCAGCTTCTTCGAGCTGGTTGCCGCCGAGCAGCTGCCGGTAGCGGTCTTCCTTCTGACCGGGCCTGCGGGGCAACCGCTCGACCAGCTCACGCGAGCTCAGAGCGTCGAGCGTGGTCTGCAGGGCATCGAGATCATGGAAGCCGAACATCCGCTCGGTTCGCTGCTTGAGCTGGCCGGGGGTCTGCTCGCCCCGCAGCATCAGCACCGCGAGCACCGAGATCTGATCCTCGGCGAGCGAAAGCTCCTGGTCCAGCAGGTGGCGGTACTTGGGCGAGCGGCTGGTGTGTCCGGAGGCGCCGCGGATCCAGCGCCGCCGGCCGAGCTCGCCGAGTGCCTTGCGGATCTCCGCCTCGTCGTAGTCGACCACCGGTTCGCGATTGGTCGACTGGTTGCACGCCAGCCGCAGCGAGTTGAGCGTCAGCGGATACTGGTCTGGCGTCGTCCGCTGCTTCTCGATCAAGCAGCCGAGCACCCTGATCTGCACGTCGTCGGGACCGATCATCGGCGCCGGAGTCTATTTCGTGCCGTCGAGGCCGGCAGCCTCGATCACCTTCTGGGTTGCCTGGGGAACGGTGATCTTCTCCGCATCCACATCGTCATGGGCCTGCTCGATCGCCTGCTCGACCCCAGCCCTCGCGTGGACCGCGGCCAGCACCGCTTCCTCGATCATCGAGTCCAGCCAGCGCTCGGTCTGACGCCGGCGGCGCTTTTCGAGCAGGCCGGTCTCCTCGAGGTGGGCGCGGTGCTTCTCGACCGACTCCCAGACCTCGGCCAGGCCGGTTCCCTCGGTCGCCGAGGCGATCTGCACCGGGGTCTCCCATCCGGGGGTGGAAGGCAACAGCATGCGCAGGGCGTGACGGTAGTCGCCGCGGGCCCGCTTGGCCAATGGCACCCGGTCACCGTCGGCCTTGTTGACCACGATCAGGTCGGAAAGCTCCATGATGCCCCGCTTGATCCCCTGCAGGTCGTCACCGGCCCCCGGGACCAGCAGCAACATCAGGCAGTCGACCAGCTCGGCCAGCTCGGCCTCGGACTGCCCGACCCCGACCGACTCGACGATGATCACGTCGAATCCGGCCGCCTCGCAGAGCAGCATCGCCTCGCGGGTCTTACGGGCCACGCCGCCCAGCACTCCGCCCGAAGGGGAGGGCCGGATGTAGGCGTCCTCCTCGGCGCTCAGCTTGTTCATCCTCGTCTTGTCGCCGAGGATCGAGCCGCCGGTGCGGGCGCTGGTCGGGTCGACCACCAGCACCGCGACCTTGTGGCCCTCCTTGATCAGTTGAAGGCCGAGCGCCTCGATCGTGGTCGACTTGCCGGCCCCGGGCACGCCGGTGATCCCGACCCGGATCGCCTTTCCGGTTTCGGGGAGCAGGTCGGCGATCAGTTCCTGGGCCTGTTCCTGGTCATCGGCCCGGCTGCTCTCGGCCAGCGTGATGGCGCGCGAAAGCGCCCCGCGGTTGCCCGCCAGCACCCCCTCCTTCAGTTCCTCTGGAGACTGGCGCGCCCGCACGTGAAGCCCGCTAGATGATTGCGACGTCGAGACCGAGACGGCTGATCAGGAGCCTCAGCAGCTCGCCGGCCGCTTCACCGATCACGGTGCCGGGCGGGAAGATCAGGTCGGCGCCCAGCTCCCTCAACTCGTCGAAGTCGGCCGGCGGGATCACGCCGCCGGCGACGATCGCGATGTCCTGACGGTCCAGCTCGTCGAGCGCCTTGCGCAGGGCCGGAACCAGGGTCAGGTGGCCGGCGGCCAGGGTGCTGACCCCGACCACGTGGACGTCGGCCTCGACCGCCTGGCGGGCGACCTCTTCCGGCGTCTGGAAGAGCGGGCCGATGTCGACGTCGAAGCCGAGGTCGGCGAAGGCGGTGGCGATCACCTTCTGGCCGCGGTCGTGACCGTCCTGGCCCATCTTGGCGACCAGGATGCGCGGACGGCGGCCTTCGGCTTTCTCGAAGCGCTCGACCAGCCGCTTGGTATCTCCAAAGGACTCGTTTTCCACTCCGACCTCTCCTTGGTAGACCCCGCCGATCACCTTGATGTCGGCGGAATGACGACCGTAGACCTTCTCCAGGGCTTCGCTGATCTCGCCGGCGGTGGCATGGACCCTTGCGGCCTTCACGCCGAGGTCGAGCAGGTTGCCTTCGCCGGTTTCGGCGGCCTTGGTCAGATGCTCCAGCGCCTGCCGGACGTCATCCGCGTTGCGTTCCTGACGGAGACGTTCCAGCTTCGCGACCTGGGCGGCATATACCTCGTTGCCGTCGACCTTCAGCACGTCGACCCAGGTGTCGTTCTCAGGCTGGAAGGAGTTGACCCCGACCACGGTCTGCTGGCCGGAATCGATCCGGGCCTGGGTGCGGGCGGCCGATTCCTCGATCCGCATCTTCGGGATGCCGGCGGCGATCGCCTCGGTCATCCCGCCGTACTCGTCGATCTCCGCCATGTGGGCCAGCGCCTTTCGGGCCAGCTCGTTGGTCAGGTACTCGACGTAATAGGAACCGGCCCAGGGGTCGATCACCCTGGTCGTGCCGGACTCCTGCTGCAGGAAGAGCTGGGTCTGACGGGCAATCCGGGCCGAGAAGTCGGTCGGCAGGCCGAGCGCCTCGTCGAGCGCGTTCGTGTGGAGCGACTGGGTGTGGCCCTGGGTCGCGGCCATCGCCTCGATGCAGGTCCGGACCACGTTGTTGTAGGCGTCCTGGGCGGCGAGGCTCCAGCCGGAGGTCTGGCAGTGGGTGCGCAGCGAGAGCGACTTCGGGTTCTGCGGATTGAATTCCCGCATCAAGCCGGCCCAGAGCAGGCGCCCGGCCCGCATCTTCGCGACCTCCATGAAGAAGTTCATGCCGATCGCCCAGAAGAAGGAGAGGCGTGGCGCGAACTTGTCCACGTCGAGGCCAGAGTCGAGGGCGGCCTTCACGTACTCGACCCCGTCGGAGAGGGTGTAGCCGAGCTCGAGGTCGGCGCTGGCCCCGGCCTCCTGCATGTGGTAGCCGGAGATCGAGATCGAGTTGAAGCGCGGCATCTCCTGCGAGGTGTAGCCGATGATGTCGGAGACGATTCGCATCGAGGGCTTGGGCGGGTAGATGTAGGTGTTCCGCACCATGAACTCTTTGAGGATGTCGTTCTGGATGGTGCCGGTCAGCTGCTCGTGCGGCACCCCCTGCTCCTCACCGGCGACGATGAAGAGCGAGAGGATCGGCAGCACGGCGCCGTTCATGGTCATCGAGACCGACATCTCCTCGAGCGGGATCCCGTCGAAGAGGGTGCGCATGTCGTAGATCGAGTCGATCGCGACGCCGGCCTTACCGACGTCACCGGCAACCCGGGGATGATCCGAGTCGTAGCCGCGGTGGGTGGCGAGGTCGAAGGCAATCGAGAGGCCCTTCTGCCCGGCCGCGAGGTTGCGGCGGTAGAAGGCATTCGATTCCTCGGCCGTGGAGTAACCGGCGTATTGCCGGATCGTCCAGGGCTTGTTCACGTACATCGTGGGGTAGGGGCCGCGCAAGTAGGGCGCGAACCCTGGCTTGGTGTCGAGGAAGTCGATGCCTTCGAGCGCAGCCGCCGTGTAGGCCGGGTCGAGGGTGATGCCTTCCGGGGTTTCCCAGTGGACCTCGTCGTCGCTGAACGGGTCCCGGTTCGCCTCGAGCAGCGCCTCGAGCTCAGCGCCATCCGCCGGTTCGGACTGGACCGGGCCGAGCTCGACCTCGGAGAAATCGGGGATCCCACTCATGACTTCACCTCCACGCCGAGTCGGCCGAGTGTGGCGGTCAGCACTTCGATCAGGTTGACCCCGTTCTTCACGAGTTCGTCGGCACCTGCGTTCATCGCGGCCTCGTTCAGTTCCGGGGTCGTGTTGACCATGTAGATGTACTTCGCCCCTGCCTCGCGGAGCCGCACGACCAGGTCGGCGACGTCCTCCGGCGTCTGGTTCTTGCCGGCGCAGATCGCGACCAGCTCGAAGCCGCCGTCGCCGAAGGTCTTCGCCTGGCCCTCGTTGCCGTCGAGCGCACCGCTGGGCACGGTCTCGACCCCGGCCACCTCGAAGAAGCTCTTGGCCCAGTTGGCGTAATTGACGTGGCTGGCGATCGAACCCATGCAGGCCAGGTAGATCTGCGGGCGTTCGCCGCCGTTCTGCTCGTGCTCGGACGCGGCTCGTCGGAGCTTCTCGAAGGGTGTCGAGTCATGCCGCAAGTTCAGGGCAGGCAGAGAGAAGATCTCGGTGGCCAGGGCGGCATCGAGCTCGTCGATGCGGGCCCCGGAGGCAGCCAGTGAGATCGCCGTGGCAAGCCGGTCCCCGGGGGCGGCCGAACCGAGTTTCTCAAGCCCGCTGAGCGGGGGACGTTCGTTCAGCCGCTTGGCGTCGCCGGCCACCTTCGAGCGGTCGGGGGCCACGGGATCGGTTCCGTCGTCGCCGAGCAACGGGAACTCATTGACCCCGGTCATCACCCGGCGACGATGGCTGAGGTCATCCTCGCGCTCATCGGCGAGACCGGCCAGCGTGGTCGCTATCAGGCCGGAACGAAGCGCTGCCAACGCCCCGCCTTCGCGTTCGATCTCGCGGAAGCGCTCCCAGCCGGCCTTCGCGAGCTCATCGGTCAACTCCTCGCCGTACCAGGAGCCGGCCAGCGGATCGGCGATCCGGCCGAGCGAGGACTCGTCCCGCAGGATGATCTGGGTGTTGCGGGCGATCCGTCGGCCGAGGCTGTCCGGCTGCCCGATCATTCGGTCGAAGGGAGTGACGCTCACGCCGTCGCACCCACCGGTGCTCGCCGCGAAAGCGGCGGTGGTGACCCGCAGCATGTTGACCCAGGGATCGACCGCGCTGATCATCCGGGCCGAAGTCTTGGCGTAGGTCGGCGAGTGGCGGGCCGCTTCTTCCACTCCGGACTCTTCCAGTACTCGTGCCCAGAGCCGGCGGATCGCCCGGAACTTGGCCATCTCGAGGAACTGGTCGGGACCGACCGAGAGGGTGAACTCGATCCGGGCGGCAGCCTCGGCCGGTTCCAGGCCGCCGGCGACCGCGGCGCGCAGGTATTCGACCCCGGTCGCGATCGCGATGCCGAGCTCCCAGGCAGTGGCGGCTCCTGCCTCCGCGTATATGTCGGTGTCAACCGCCAGCGCTCGGACGTTCGACCAGTCACGAGCGGTCTCGGCGGCCAGCGCGCCGGCGGCGGCGAGGGCTTCCTCCGGCGAACACGGCAGCGAGCCCGTGCGGGCCAGGGTGCCGAGCGGGTCGTAGCGGAACGAGCCGAGCGCAGCCTCGGGGGCGACACCGTTCTCGCGCCAGTGGGCGGCCAGCAAGGCGGCCGCGGCAGGCGCCGAAGCACCGGCTTCCAGCGCGACACCGGCCATGTCGAGGAATACGCCTTCGAGCACCTGGCTGAGATGGTCGAGGTTGGAGATCGCGATGCCGTCGTCCCCGCGGGCCGCGTCGAACTCGGGGCTGCCCGGGGCGAAGCCCTCGCGGGATGCCCGGTCGAAACGCAGGGTGACCTCGGTGACGCCACCGTTCAGGTCCTCGAGGATCTCGGCGTTGGCCCGGGCCCGATCCGGGTTGGTCTGTTCCTGGCGGATCTGCCAGGGGCGGCCGGCGCGGGTGCCGCGGATGAAGGGAGCCTTACCCGGCAAGCCCGCCGGGTCGGGGGCGATCTCATCTTCGGGCGTGTACAGCCACTTCGCTTCGACCCCGTTTTCGAGCAGGGTCATCATGGCGACGTTTTCGTCGCCCTTGGTCGCGGCTTCGCTCCATTGCTCGAATGAGACAGCGTCGAAACCGTCGGCGAGGGACTCAGTCATGGCGCTCCAGAGAGGTAAACACGGGCTTTGCAGGGTACCTGTCCGAGCCCGGCCGCCGCCTTGCCGTACACGGAACCCACTGTCGCAGGTTCTATGCTGCTGCCACTTGAAACGGAAGCGAAAACCACCGCCGCCGTTGCCGGTCGCGCCCGCGAGGTTCCGACTGATACGGGTTCGCCAGGATCCATTGATGGCGATCCTCCAGCGCTTTGCGCTGGCCACCATGCTGCTCCTGATCGTCACCTTCATCACCTGGTTCGGGCGCAAGGGCTACATCGACAACGAGCATCCGCATCAGCTCCTGTCCTTCATCGACGCGCTCTACTACTCGACGGTGACGATCACGACCACCGGCTACGGCGACATCGTCCCGGTCACCGAGGCGGCCCGCCTGATCACCACGGTCGTGGTCACCCCGATCCGCGTTCTTTTCATCGTCCTGCTGGTTGGCACTACGCTTCAGGTCTTGGCCGAGCAATCGAGATTCCAGTTCCGGATGCGCAAGTGGCAGCGTGACCTTCACGACCACGTGGTCGTCTGCGGCTTCGGGATCAAGGGACGATCCTCGCTCGAATTCATCCAGAGCCACAACGACGAGATCGACGCGGTCGTGATCGACGAGAACGACTCGGCCCTGGAGGAGGCGAATCGCCTCGGTCTGAACGGCATCGCCGGCAAGTCCTACGACCGCCAGATCCTCGAGGCGGCGAGGGTCAGGACGGCCCGCTTCGTGATCGTCGCGCTCAGTTCCGACGAGCAGGCGATCCTGACCGTGCTGCGGGTCCGCGAACTCAACGACCACGCCAAGATCGTCACCTCCTGCAAGGAGGAGTCGAACGTCGAGCTGCTCTACTCGTCGGGCGCCTCCGAGGTGATCGTCTCCTCCAGCTCGGCCGGCCGCATCCTCGGCATGGCCGCCGAGACCCCGGAGGCAGCCCGGGTCGTCAACGACCTGCTCACCTTCGGCGACGGCCTCGACATCAACGAACGCTTCGTCGACAAGCACGGCGAGCCGATCGAACGCGACGGCTCGGAAACCGCGATCGCCGTGATCCGGGACGGCAACGTCCATCGCCCCGGAGACGAAGAATGCCGCGTCCTGAAACGCGGCGACCAGGTCATCTACATAGACCAGACGATGGTTTCCGACTCTGACGAGCCGGAGACGCCAGCTTCATAAGCAAGTCGGGCGCGGTTTTACCTGTTGCTCTTGCCTCGGGGGTTTTGGCTTTTCCTTTGTGCGGGACTACGCAGTCGGAAAAACCAAAACCCCCGAGATGCCTACGAACAGGTAGCCCTCATGGCAACAGGAGAAGCCGAGCCGAAGTGCTTCGTAGTGAATGGGCCGGCTCTGCAGGTCATCAGGCTGAGCCCCTCCCAACCATTCATTGCCTCGAATGGGAGGGGCGGGTTGAACTTGGAGGGCGGGCGAAGACCCGCCCGACTGCAGTTAAGCCAGTTCGACGCTCTCGATTACCTGGGGCTCGAGGGGCATGTCGCGGCCGTCGGTCTGGGTTGCTTCGATCGCGTCGACCGTGTCCATCCCCTCGGTCACTTCGCCGAAGACGGTGTGTTTGCCGTCGAGCCAGTCGGCGGCAGGGATCGTGACGATGAAGAACTGCGAGCCGTTGGTGTTGGGGCCGGCGTTGGCCATCGCGAGGGCGCCGCGGACCACCTTGTGGTCGTTGAACTCGTCCTCGAAGGTGTAGCCGGGGCCGCCGGTGCCGGTGCCGAGCGGGCAGCCGCCCTGGACCATGAAGTCCTTGATCACCCGGTGGAAGGTGAGGCCGTCATAGAAACCATCGGCGGCCAGCTTGCGGAAGTTTTCGACGGTCTTGGGAGCATCATCGTCAAAGAACTCGATGGTGATCGGACCGGCGTTCGTGTTCAGCGTTGCTTTCGACATGCCCCGACCCTACAGGCCAAGGTCGTGCACGCCGCCCTCGTCGTAGCCGAGGTGGTGGCCGAGTTCATGACGGACCGTGCGCTCGACCTGGGCCGCGAGCAACTCGCGGTCGTGGCCGAAGTCCCGCACCAAGGTGTCCTTGAAGATGATGATCCGGTCAGGGAAGTTGTCGCGAGCGATGCCGTCCCCTTGGTAGAGGCCGTAGGCATGCCGTTCGCGGCCCTGGTCGGACATCACCACGGGGACCTTGCTGATCACTTCCTGAAACTGCTCGGGAAGCCGCTCGATCGCCCTGACGATCAGGGTCTCGAATTCTTCGTCGCTGACGTGGGCGTTGTGGGCCTCCATGCCCCAATCATGCCAACCCGGCCAGGACCAGCTAGCCACGGAGTCCGACCATCCATTCATGGATGTAGTGGTCGGACGGGTTTCATTGGCGATCCGGCGAAGACCGGATCGCGCGTTAATACCGGATCGCGCGTTAATTGTTGAGGATCTTCGCCTTCTGGGCGGCGAACTCCTCGTCGGTCAGCACGCCGCTCTGGTGGAGCTCACCGAGGTCCTTGAGCTGGGCGATCGGGTCGGGCGCAGCCGCGGGGGCAGCCTGCGGGGCAGCGGCCGCCTGAGCCTGCTCCTGGGTCTGGTAGGCCAGATCGGCCCGCGGGTTTGCGTACTGCGGCCCGTCCTGCTCGGCCCACTTGGCGGCCTGGCGACGGGAAACACGATTGCTGACGGCGGTCGCGGTGCCGGCGATCGCGGCGGTCCGGGCAACGCCTCTTAGTAGTCCTGGCATCTTCTTGCTCCTTGCTTTCTGTGGATCGTGAAGGCCCTAGGCCTCGGTGGCGTCGAGGCTCTCGACCAGGTCCTGGATCGGGATGCGGCCGCTGGCGACCAGCTGCCCGCCGGAGCGCCGTACTGCCGAGGCGAACGGGCCGGCCCAGCGGTTTTCATACACGAGGATCGCGGCCGAGGTGCCGTTCTCCAGGGCATTGGCGGCTTCTGCGTGGTCTTCTTCCCCGATCACCCCGGTCGAGACGCCTTCGAACACGGCGAAGTCGCCGTCCCCGAGGTTGGCGATGTCCAGCTCGGCGACGTTGCCTTCATCGTCTTTGGTGATGAAGGCGAGGTCCAAGATCCTGATCAGCCCGCTGTCGACCAGATCGACCAGGTACGGGATCGCCTCGCCGGTCGGCTGCTGGCCGACCCATTCGACCACCACGTAGTCGATCGGCCCCATTTCGTCGATTTCTTCAGTCACGCCTCAGTCCTTCCTCGAGTTCACCTTGTTCTGAACGGAATCTAACCGCCCCACGGACCCCGCCATCACCCGATGGGGATGAACGGCCGGAACGCTCATTGGCTCTCGCCTTCGAGCAGGCCGAGCCGTCTTCCCTCCATCACCGCCTCGGTCCGTGAGTTCACACCGAGCTTGCGGTAGAGGGAGTTGGCCTGGGTCTTGACCGTGTTCTGGGAGAGATAGAGCTGCTCCCCGATCGCCCGGAACGAATGGTGGCTGGGCAGGAACTGGAGGGTCCGGATCTCTGCCTTGGTCAGGTTCAAGCCGCCGGCGGTGGACGATCCCGGTCGCTTTTCGATTTCTTCCCGACACCACTCGATCCAGCCTTCCAGTCGCGACGAGCCGGGCACGCGCGCGGTCGCTGCCTCGGCCTTCTTCAGCTGCTCCAGGGCGAGATCCCGTTGCCCCAACCGGAGCAAGGCACGACAGCGGGTCGTGGCCAGTTCCGCCTCGTGCCAGCCGATGAAGTCGACCATCCCTTCTCCGATCCGCCGGCTGGTTTCGAGTTCCTGGGCGGCCAGCTCCACGTCGCCCTGCCTGGCCTTGACCAGAGCGAGGACCGCGTAGATCAGCGACATGACCCGAAGGATTCGGAGGCCGTTTCGCTCGATCGCATCCCGGGCCCGGATGATGACTCCGTACGCCTCTTCGACCTGGTCGCGGTCGAGCGCGTCGAGGGCGATCTGGACCTGCGCCATGACCTGGATGATCGGTGAAACAGAAGCCGCCTCCCGGGCGGTTTCCCGGAGCAACGGAACCGCCGCCGGGTCCTCTTCCAGGTAAAGCCCTATCCCCTTGTAAAGCTTGGCCGGCACCTGCCACGGACTGGCTGGGTCGACCAGCGCCGCGGCCCGGTCCCCGTCCGCGACCATTCCCGCCGGGCCGTCCGGACCTGCGGTTGCCCGCAAGGCGAAGAGATCCCCGTAGACCGGCGAATCCTCGCCGATCTCGCGTTCGGCTACCGAGAGCCAGTAGTAGGCCTCATCGCCGCAGCCCATGGCGATCTCACGATGGGCTCGCGAGAGGATCAACGACGGGATCCTGGCGATCCGGCTGTCCCCGATCGCCTCAAACCAGCGGTCGAGGCTGGCCACCCTGCCGCGCCCCAGAGTGTCGGGCAGGTCAAGCCAGATGAACGCCCCGGCCAGCTCGAAATCCCCGGAGGCGATCGCGTGGTCCGTGCCCCTCGGGATGTCTCCATTGGCGGCCAACCAGGCCGCCGCCCGGCGCTGGAGTTCGGGTTCCGACCCCGGGTCACGCAGCTTCATTTCCGACCGCAGCATGTCCCGGAATAGGTGGTGGTACCGGAATCTCGTGTTGCTGCGGTCAAGCGGCACCACCAGGGCGTTCTCCTCCGAGAGCGCGACCAGCGTCGCGTGGGAATCGGCCCGCCCCGTCACTGCGTCACAGAGCGGACCGTTCAGCTCTTCGAGGATCGAGGTCTTGTAGAGGAAACTGGCCTTCGCCTCCGGCATGTCCTGGAAGAACTCGTCGCGGAAATACTCGACGACGATCCGGTCACCGCCGTCGAAGGTGACGGCTTCCGGCCGGGCTTCCCCGCTGCCGCGGATCGCGAGGCCGGCGAGGTAGAGCGCAGCCGGCCAACCTTCCGCCCGTTCGTGGATCTCGTCGGCCCGTTCGCCGAGGTCGAGGCCCAACCCGGCGAGGAGTTCCCGGCTCTCGCGCCGGGTCAGGGCGAGATCGGCCATGTTCAGCTCATGCAGCTCCCCGCGTGCCCGCAGCCGGCCCACCGGCAGGCCGGGATGGGCCCGGGTCGAGACGGCGGCCTGGGTTCTCTCCGGCAAGCCACCGATCACCGTGTAGATGACCTGCCAAGCGGCTTCGTCCTCGATCAGGTGAGCGTCGTCTAGGACCAGCACGAACGGGTCGAGACCGGCGACCGCGTCACTCGTCCGCTTGAGCCTGAGGGCCAGATCGGGTACCGGGTTCTTCAGCTCTTCGAGAACCGACCGGTCGATGCCGGTCACCCCGAGCGATCCGATCACCGCTTCCACGAGCAGGGCCGGGTCGTCGTATCGGGGTTCGAGGCGAACCCAGGCGAAGGGGCGCGTGTCGGCCTCGTCCCACAGCTTCAACGTCGTCGTCTTCGAGTATCCGGCCGGCGCCTCGAACAGGACGACCCTGGCCGAGCGCGCGTTGATCAGCCCATCGATCAGCCTGGTGCGAGGCAGTAACCCGATCGTTTCTCCAACCTCATTCCCTGCGGTGCCTGTCGCCGGGTTCATCCGGACAAAGGATACGCCCGGCTGAAAAGTCTGCTTCACGCTGGCTCCTGCCGGAACGGTCGGCGGGAGCCTTTCTTATGGTGGGAGAGCGCAACCGAGGCGGTCCCGCCCGGTTGCCTTAACCATGGTCCACGCCCGCCAGACCAAGATCCGACTGCTTTGTACTGCGCTCTTCGGGGCGCTTCTTTTCGTTGCCTGCCTTACATCGAAGGCCGACGCGGCGGTTCTGAAACCACCGCCCGGAAAGGTGTTCTTCGGGGTCACCGACACCGGTGACGCCTCCGATTTCCGTGACTTCGCGCGCTCGGTCGGCAAGCATCCGGCGGTGATCCAGACTTTCCATCAGTGGGGCAACAGCTGGGAGAAGTCGATGCCTCGCTGGCGTTCGCTCAGGGCTCGACCGATGCTCCACATCACGACCAAGGCCGACAACACCGGCGCCGAGTTGATCACCCCGAGGCAGATCGCTCGCGGACGCGGCGACGACTACCTGATCCGGATCAACACGATGGCGGCCCGCCGTCATCTGCGCATGTACGTGCGGCCGCTCGGTGAGCCGAATCGCTGCCTGAATCTTTACGCGGGCGTTGACTGCTCCGGCAACGTGCGGGGCGGCAGCTATTCCTATGGCTGGTACAAGCAGGCTTTCCGCCGGATCGCGATCATCATCCGCGGTGGCGCCAAGCGCGGCACCATCAATGCCCGGCTGAAACGACTTCGCCTGCCCAAGGTGCAGAAGGTCGGCGTCGCCAAACGGCTTCCCCGCCGCCTTCCGCGCGCTCCCATCTCGATCGTCTGGAGCCCTCTGCCGGCCGGTTCACCGACCGTCCGCGCCAACCTGCCCCGCTACTACTGGCCGGGCAAGAAATGGGTCGACTGGGTCGGTACCGACTTCTACAACAAGTACAACGACTGGAAGCACCTGGCGAACTTCTACGAGAAATGGTCGCTGGCCAAGAACAAGCCGATGGCACTGACCGAGTTCGGCCTCTGGGGCAGCGACGGGCCCGGCTTCATGAAGCGGATCTTCGGCTTCGCCCGCAAGCGGCCGAAGGTGCGGATGATGGTCTACTACCAGGATTTCGGCAGCTCGAACTCGTTCCGCATCCAGAACTTCCCCAAGGGGCGCAAGGTCCTGTCGCAGTTCCTGAACAAGCGGAGCTACCCGAAGTTCGCCCCGGCCTACCCGCGCTTCCGCTAGCGGAAGGCCGCGATCCCGGTCAGGGCCATACCGATCGAGAGGGTGTGGATCTCGTCGGTGCCCTCGTAGGTGTAGACCGATTCGAGGTTGTTGGCGTGGCGCAGTACCGGATACTCGAGCGTGATTCCGTTCGCCCCGAGCACGCCGCGAGCGGTCCGGGCGACATCCAGCGCCATCCGCGCGTTGGCCCGTTTGCCCATCGAGATGTGTTCGGGCTGGATCCGCCCTTCGTCCTTGAGCTGGCCCAGCCTCAAGGCCAGCAGGTAACCCTGCTGGACCTTGGTCGCCATGTCCGCGAGCTTGGCCTGGGTCAGCTGGAAGGAAGCGATCGGCTGGTCGAACTGCTTGCGGGTCATCGCATAGTCGAGGGCGGCTTCGAAACATGCACGGGCCGCCCCGACCACGCCCCAGGCGATCCCGTAGCGGGCCTCGTTCAGGCAACTGAGCGGTCCCTTCAGCGACTGGACTTCCGGCAGTCGGTTGGCGTCGGGGACCCGCACGTCGTCGAAGGCGAGTTCGGAGGTGACCGAGGCCCGCAGTGAAAGCTTGCCGTGCATTTCGGGCGCGGTGAAGCCCTCCATGTCCGGCTCGACCAGGAAGCCCTGGACCCCGTCGTCCGTCTTCGCCCAGACCACGGCCACGTCGGCGATCGAGCCGGAGGTGATCCACATCTTCGAGCCATTGAGGATCCAGTCCTCGCCGTCGCGCCGCGCGGTCGTGCGCATCGAGCCGGGATCGGAGCCGGAGTCGGGCTCGGTCAGGCCGAAGCAGCCGATCTTCTCGCCGGCGGCCATGCCGGGCAGCCAGCGCTCTTTCTGCTCTTCGCTGCCCCATTTCCAGATCGCGAACATGGCCAGCGAGCCCTGGACCGAACAGAAGGAACGCAGCGCGCTGTCGCCCGCCTCTAGTTCCATGCACGCGATGCCGTAGGCGACCGCGCTCGAACCGGCACAGCCGTATCCCTTCAGGTGCATGCCGAGCACGTTCAGGTCCCCGAGTGCCTTCGGCACCGCGGGGTCGAAGGTTCCGTTCTCGAAGTGCTCAGCCACGCCCGGCAGGTACTTCTCGTTGACGTAGCGGGAGACGGTCTCCTTGATTAGGCGCTCCTCGTCCGAGAGGAGCCGGTCGATTTCAAGAAAGTCGCGCGGGTTCACAAGGACAACTTAGTCGGTCCGAGTCCGATCGGACCTCCACTCGAAACCCGTCCGCTCACAGAAGCAACTGATGGATGAGCGGACTCTGTCCGTCGAAATCTCCCGACAGGAGGTCAGGGCTGAGGCATGCATTCGCAGCAGAGTCGCGCCTCAGAGTTTTCGGACCCGCACCTTGCGGGCGACCTTGCGGCGGAGGCCGCCGTCCGGCCGGTACCTGGTCACCACCTGCAGCTCGGCGCCGTGCTTGCTGAGCTCCTTGCGCATCGCGTCGTTCAGCTTCAGCTCGATGTTCACGTTGCCTGCCGCGTGGAGCTTGCGGCGCAGCTTGCCGACCCGCTTGCGGCGACCGTCGATCACCGCGAAGACGCGCTGGTCGACGATCCCACGGCCCGGGATCCTCAGCTTGGTGTGGACCGTCGCCCCTTCGACCCGTACCTTGCGCACCGCGAAAGCCTTCTGCGGCAGCGGCTGCAGCTTCTGGTTCTCGAGCCGCTTGATCCGTTTGCGCAGGCGGGCGAAGTTGGCCCGCTGGACCGCGTTCATCCGCTTCGGCCGGTAGGCGAGGTTCTTGCGCTCCAACGGGTCGTTCTTGAGGTCGTACATCTCCCACTGGGTCTTGGCGTCGCCTTCGGCGTCGTAGTACTTCGACAACTTCCAACGCCGTTCGCGCACCGTGACGATGTGGTTCGGGGCCGGGATGTAGGGGCCGCTCACCTGGCCGGCCTGCCAGTCGTCGAAGGTGAAGACGACCCGGTCCTGGGTCGGCTTCTTGGTCTTGCCCAGCACCTGCTTTGAGTAGTCGACCCCGGCCCACTTCGGGTTGCGGGCCGACCGTGGGGCATCGAAAAGCCCGGCCAGGGTCGGCAGCAGGTCGACATGCGATACCAGCTGGTCGGACTTTCTCGCCCTGGGGAAGAGCTTCGGGTTCGAGAAGACCATCGGCACCCGCAGGGTCTCCTCGTAGGCGTTGAAGTTCTTCTGCCTCATGCCACCGTGGCACTGGCCCATCTCGCCGTGGTCGGCGGTGCGGATCACGACTGTGTCGTCGAGCTGGCCGGTCGCCTCGAGCGCGTCGAGTACGTCGACCAGATAGCCGTCGACGACCTTCATCAGGTTGGCGTAGAAGTTGAGGTAGTTGAGCTTCTTCTGCGGCGTGTTGGTCGCCCCGGCCAAGGCGAAGAGCTTGACGAACTGGGCGTGGCAGTCGGGCTTGGTCGAGAGGTCCTCGTTCACGGTCGGCGGCAGCTTGATGTCGCCTTCGAGCCAGGACTCGTCGTAGCCAGCCTGGATGTACTTGGGCGGGTCCATGTTGGCCGGGCCCGGGTACATGAGCACGTCGTGCGGGTTGACCAGCGAGACGATCATGCACCAGGGCTTGGTCGAGTTCGCGCGCTCGTTGATGAACTTGAGCACGCCTTCCCCGCCGTCTTCGGCGTTGCCGTCTGCGTCCATGAAACGGCCGTCGTGGTCGGTCACGCCGCCGCCGGCCTCGGAGATGTCCTGGTTGGCGCCGCCGTCCGGCGGATCCCAGCGCATGAAGCCGAACTTCTCCAGATCGGAAGGTGACCAGTCCTCGCCTTCCGGCTTGGAAATGTGCCACTTGCCCTTGTAGACCACTTCATAGCCGGCCGCGTGCATGACCGAGGCGACGTTCTTGAACTCGGTCGAGAGCTCGACCTGCGGATACTCGTCCGCCGGCATGTCCTCCTCGAGCGTGTACTTGACGCCGTGCTGGGCCGGATAGAGGCCGGTGAACATGGTCGCCCGCGAAGGCGAGCACATGCACGAATTGCAGAAGGCGTTCTCGAAGCTGACTCCGTTCTGCTTCAGGCGGCTGAGCCCGGGCAGGTTCGCTTCTTCCCAGCCGTCGGGGAAATGCATCACCTTCCGGTCCTGGTCGGTGATGAAGATCACCACGTTCTTGCCGGCTGCCGGGCTCTTGGCCTCGGCCAGGCCGGAAAAGGCCTGGGTTCCCAGCATCATCGCCGGGGCCCCTGCCGCGGCTGATTTCAAGAGCTTTCTTCTTGTGAGCACGATTGCCTCCCAAAGACAAAGTTGACGCGTGTCAACAACTTACCGAACGGACCGAAACTTTGCAACCACCCCACAGAGCCCCTCCCAACCATTCACCCCACAGAGCCCCTCCCAACCATTCCTTGATTCGAGTGGGAGGGGCGGGTTTCTGTGGTCATCCGGCGTAGACCGGATGACATGCAGTTAAGATGGTCGTGTTCAGACACATACGCCTAATCCGTCACCGAGGTGACGGAGCGGGGGAACCATTGGCAACCGGTGTAAACCGGTCGCCGGGGGCGAATCGGACCACCTGGCCCGTAGCGCCGCTTCTTCAGCGCGAGCCCGTCAGCTAACCCCGCAGGCATGACGAAGAAGGAGGTACCCATGGATCTGGACAGACACGTGGTGAGACCGATGACCGAGGAGACCGGCGTTCGCGCCGCCTTCGGCATGCTGGTCGGAGCCCTGGTGGGGATGGCCATCGCGCTGCCCCTGCTGGTCAGGATCTTCGGAATCTGACCTGACGGGCCTGGGCGGCCGCCGCAGGATCGCGGCGGCCGCCCAACCCGGCAATCCAACCGGGATGCCCCGGGTGCTTCGACTTTGTTAGCGAGAACTGAATTAACTCGAAGCACCCGCCCACGCCTTCTAACCTCGAACCCGGATGACCACCGGCTTCGAGGATGCCCCGCCGTAGGGGAAGCGAGGCGAGGGGACGAGGAGCGCGCGCAGCCGGATCCGGGCCACGCCGGTGATGTACCGGAACCGGTAGCCGGCCCGGTAGCGCCCGAACCGATCGGTCCGGGTCAAGACGACCGGCCGCCAGCGTCGGGCCGACTCCTCGAAGTACTGGATCTGCACCAGGTTGCCGTGGGCCGGGTGCCAGGCGCCCCGGGCCTGGACTCGGCCCCGGAAGAGGACCCGCTGCCCGGTCTTCAGCCGCTTCGGCTTGGCCCGGAAGCCCAGGCTCCCCCTCACCTTCAGCTCCAGCGCGCCGGAGTTCGATTCCTCGAGCAGTTTGGTCCCGTCGAAGCCGACGCTGACCTGGCGGCCGGGGCCACGCGGCAGCGACAGCTCGAAGAAGCCGCGGTCATCGGAGCGAACCGTGTGCGTGGTTGCCTTCTGGCGGGAGCCGGGATAGGCCGTCTCGGTCACGGTCAGCTCCGCCCCGCCGATGCCGCCGCCCTCGGCACCGGTGAGCCGGCCGGCCAGGTGCGCACGCTGGCCGTATCCGAGTTCGATCCGCCCGGCCGCCGGGCGGTCCCGCCCGGACAGGGTCGCAGTGATCGAGGTCTCGTCCCGAAGGGGCGTCTTCACGACCATCTGCGATCCGTTCGCCCGCCGGTCGGTCACCGTGAAGTTGCCCGCCTCGTCGGCGATCGCCGCCCGCAACACGAACGATCCGCGCGGCAGGTCGTCGGGGAAGCGGGCCTGGAGCCGCGAGTGATTCGCCTGGTAGACGGTCGGGATCGAGTGCCAGCCGGCGCCGGCGGCATCCCGCCAGGCGATGCTGCCGCCGGCCACCCCGGAGTATCGGTCGGCGACCGGCACCTCGATCAGCGCCGGATCGTCTTCGGGCGGGTCGGCGAAGTACCCGGTCGGCGGCACGTCGTCAAGCCGCAGCGTGGCCTCGGCCGCGTGCGATTCGCTCGAGTTGCCGGCCTGGTCGGCCAGCCAGACCTTGACCTTGAACTCTCCTGGCCCCGGCACCTGGATCCCGCCGATCTTCCCCGACCCGTACCGGCCCCAGGGGCCGCCGGAGTACCCGTCCGGCCCGGACAGCCGGAAGAAGCTGGCCACGATCGGTGCGCCTGCGCCCTGGTCCGGGTTGGTCCAGGAAATGTCGAAGCCGTTGGCCCGGTGCCAGCCGTCTCCGCCGGCCACGGCCAGGCCCTTCGGTCCGGCCGGCGGATTGTTGTCAATCCGGATCGTGCGTTCCGCCGCGCAACCCGAGCTGCCGGCGAAGTCGAGGGCGCAATGCCGGAGCTTGTGCGGGCCGTCGGCGAGGGTCCGGGTGTCGAGTGACTGGCTGCCGGTCGCCGTGGTCGGGCAGGGCTGCATCTTGGTCCCTTGCCATTGGCCCGAGACCATCACCTTGGCGCAGTTCATCTCCGAGTTCGCCCGCAGCGACCCGTCGACCAGGGTCTGGGCGAAACGCAGCCCGGCCCCGGTGTCCTTGTTGCTGAAGGTCAGCGACTGGATCCCACGGAGCCAGCCGGTCCCGGTCAGGGGACCACTGACCTGTGCGGTCGGCTTGGCCGCGTCATCGATCGAAATGGTGAGCGAACGGACCCCGGCGAGGATGGTCCCGTTGGCGGCGCAGGTCTTCTCCGAGGGGCGGTAACAGACCAGCCGGCTTTCGAAGGCCCGGGCATAGGGCGAGAAGCCCTGCCAGAAATCCCGCTTGGTCCCGTCGCTGGTGTCGAGTTCGAGGAAGGGCTTGAAGGTGCCGTTCTGCGGCACGCCACCGAGGCGGTGCTGGAAACCCTCGCGCAGGTACTGCCAGCGCTGGCCGTGGACGTTCACGATCCCGGTCCCGCTCGGAGCCTGCCAGCGCCAAGAGGAGAACCGGGTTCCACCCACGGTCGAGGTGGACGACTTCACCTGGCTGATCAAGTGCACCCCCTCGAAGGGGTCGGCCGACTCCGGCGTCTGGCAGTAAGAGCTCTTGCCGAACTTGTCGGCGCTGGAGTCAAACCAGCTCGCGTCCTGGCCGGCATGCCAGCCGCATTGCGCAACCACGTACCGGGCCGCCGCAGCGCCGTCCGTGGCGGCCACCGCGGAGATCGCGAGAAAGGTCAGGGCGAGCAAAAATACCGCCAGTGCGGCAACGCGATTCCGGAATGCCATTCTGGGCTCCTTGGTCGGGGTCATCTGCCCGACTAAGCGACCGGGGATCGATTCTCTCCCCCCTCCTTGCCGCGGCCGACCCTGCGGCTTTGCGAGAATCAGGGCATGTCCCTCCCGACCGAAGAGCAGATTGAAGAGAAGCTGACGGCGGTCATCGACCCCGAACTGCGCCGCAACATCGTCGAACTCGGCATGGTCCGCAGCATCGAGATCAAGGACGATGGCCAGGTCAACGTGACCGTCTCCCTGACCACCCCGGGGTGCCCGATCCGTTCCCATTTCCAGGAGGCCGTGGTCAAGCAAGTCTCCTCACTCGAAGGGGTCACGGGGGTCGGGGTCGGTTTCGATGTCCTCTCGGACGACGAGAAGGCCGGGCTGCGCGACACGCTCGGCCGCGGCAAGCTGCCAGAGGGTGCCCTGGCCCAAGTCAAGAACGTGATCTGCGTTGCCTCGGGCAAGGGCGGGGTCGGCAAGTCGACCATGACCGCGAACCTGGCCGCCGCGCTCCAGGCCGAGGGCCAGAACGCCGGCGCCCTCGACTGCGACGTCTACGGGTATTCGATCCCCCGCATGCTCGGGGTCGACCAGAAGCCGGAAGTGAACTCGGAGCGGAAGATCATGCCGCCGGTGGCCGACTCAGGGGTCAAGACCATGTCGATCGGCTACTTCGTCGAGCAGAACTCGGCCGTGGTCTGGCGTGGCCCGATGCTCCACAAGGCGATCCAGCAGTTCCTCGAGGATGTCGCCTGGGGCGAGCTCGATTACCTGCTGCTCGACCTGCCGCCCGGCACCGGCGACATCGCCATGACCCTGGCCCAGCTCCTGCCGCAGGCCAAGATCGCGATCGTGACCACGCCGCAGCCGGCCGCCCAGTCGGTCGCCCGCCGCTCGGCCGAGATGGCGGCCAAGGTCGATCTCGAAGTGATGGGCATCATCGAGAACATGTCGGGCTTCACCACCCCGTCGGGCGAGACCTTCAACGTCTTCGGCGAGGGTGGCGGCCAGCTCTTGGCCGACGAGCTCGAGGTGCCGCTGCTCGGCACCGTGCCGCTCTCGGAGGAGCTTCGCGAGCATGCCGACGTCGGCAACCCGCTTTCAGTCGATCAGCCGGATTCTCCGGCCGGTCAGGCGATCGTCGAGATCGCCCGCAAGCTCATCGCCGCCTCACCCCGAGAACTACCGATGATTCAGACGGTCCAAGCCGCCGCCCCCGAGCTGGCCCCAAAGATGGGCGCCAACGCCCGCGAACTCCCCGTTATTTAGCCACCCGCCCCAAACTGAGCTGGCCCATCCGTCATTTGCTTCTGTGGGCCAGCGGGGTGCCTGCTCAATCTGAAGGGATTCGCAGATGTGAAAGCTTTGGGAGCGCCAGCTCCGCTGGCGCGACTGCAGTTAAGCCTGCTGGAAGTACTGGGCGTTTTTCTCGGCGAAGTGCGCCCATTCGGCCGGGAGCTGGTCTTCGGCGAAGCAGGCGTCGACCGGGCAAGCCTCGACGCAGGCGTCGCAGTCGATGCACTCGTCCGGGTCGATGTAGAGCATTTCCGCCGCTTCGTAGCCAGGCTCATCCGGGGTCGGGTGGATGCAGTCCACCGGACATACCTCGACGCAGGAATTGTCCTTTTGACCGATGCATGGCTCTGCGATGACGTAACTCATGGACCGCATATTAGACATCGCCCGCCCCGAACCTTCACCTCGCGGAAGTTACGATTGCCACACCTTCGCCGCCGCTCTGCCGAGCAGCACGGGCCCGTAGACTGCGCCTCGTGATCCTTCTCACCGGTGCCACAGGATCGATCGGCTCCCGCCTCCTGCCCCGCCTGCTCGAGGAGGGCCATCAGGTGCGCTGCCTGCTCCGTGAACCCCGCAAGCTGGGAGACCACCGGGTTGACGTGCAGATCACGATGGGCGACCTGCGCGAGCTCCGCGACCCGTACATGCTGCGCCAGGCGATGCGGGGTGTGGACACGGTGGTTCACCTCGCTGCCACGGTTCGTGATCAGCCTCCGTACCGGGTCGAGGAGCTGAACGGCCTGGCCACGATCCGGCTGCTCGAAGCGGCCGAGCGGGCCGGCGTGAAGCGCTTCGTCTTCTTCAGCGCCCTCAATGCGTCGGCGGTCCAGCGCACCCGCTTCTTCCGCGCCAAGTGGGTCGCCGAACAAGCGGTCGCCAAGGCGAAACTCGATTCGACGATCTTCCGGCCCTCGATCGTCTTCGACCACTCCGATCCCTGGATCACGCTGTTACGCCGCTTTTCCTTCCTGCCCGCGATCCCGATCTCCGGCAACGGCAAGTCGCGCTACCAGCCGGTCTGGGCCGATGATGTCGCGCGGGCGGTCGAGAACTCGCTGAACGGCGATGGCCCCGGCGACCATCTCTACGAGCTGGCCGGCCCCGAGACCATGACCTACGCCGAGATGGCGGAACTGGTCGGCCTTCTCGCGGGACGGCCACGGCCGGTTATCCGGGTCCCGCTCCAGCTGGTCCACCTCGGGCTGACCGCGATCCACCGGCTGGTCGGCGAGAACGCCTTCGCGACCTGGCAGGAAGCAGAGTTGATGCGAGTCTCGATGGTCAGCCGCCGCGGCACCACCGATCTCGAGTCGCTCGGGGTCGAGCCACGCGCCATGGCGGCCGTCCTGGCCGAAGCCTGATCACCGGCGGTTCAGGGTGATCCAGCGGTGGCGGAAGCGACTCTTGCCGCCGGTCGGCCGGTAGCCAACCGTCACGTAGACCCGGCTGCGGAGCCGCTTCCGGAGCCGGCGGGCAGCTCGCCCCCTCGAAACGACAGGCAGCGTCACGGTCGCTGCCGAGGTGAGCTTGCGGGTCCGCCCGGCCACCGTCCTCGTGCCCTTGATCCAGAGCTTGCCGGCCTTCGAGACCCGCACCTTGATCCTGGCCCGCCCGTTCGCGGTCCGGGAAATCGCGACGATCCGCATCCGAGCGCCCGCCACGACCGTGGTGCCGCCCCTGCCGGTGTCCTCGGAGTTGTCGTTGTCGTCACCGGAGCTTTCCTCGGCCGCGGCCCTGAGGGCCGCTGCCACGTTGAGCCGGCCGCCGGTCACGGTCTTGCCGTCAAGCGACCTCAACTCGTTGACCGATGAGAGCAGCGCGTCCCTCGCCTGTTGGGCATCCAGGCTCGGCAGGTACCCGTCCAACAGGGCAGCGGCACCGGTCACCTGCGGTGTCGCCATCGAGGTGCCGCTGTATATGTCGTAGCTGCCGGCCGCTGACTGCGTGCCGATGCAGCTGACCAGCGGGTAGGCGATGTCGATGCTCGGTGCCTGGGAGCTGGCTCCGGTGCTGGCGTAGCGGAAACGAACGAGGACCCCGTCATCACCGTCGGCAGCACCGAGCCAGCTGCTCATTTCGTAGAACTGCTCGTCGTCGATCCCGCTCTGGGAGGTGATCGCGCCGTAGGGACCGGGGCTCTGCCAGGTGCTGCCCCCGTCGGTCGAGTACTGCTCGGTCAGCGACTGGCCGGTCCTCAGGCGGGCGCTCAGGTAGTAGGTTGAGGAGCAGCTGCTGTCGCCGGAGAAGTCGAGGGTCTCGGTGGTCAGGGTCGCGTTGGTGGTGCTGCCGCTGACGTTCAGGTGGATGTATGGGTCACCGTTGGTGAGCGATCCGAGGGTCCAGCCTCCAGAAGGGCTCTGGCTCCAACCCGAAAGTCCGTTGCCGAGTTCGTCGTCGGTCTTCTCCTCGATCTTCGGGACCGTGCTGAGGATGTTCTCCCCCGGGGCACCGAGATCGACCGAACTCGAGCCGTAGTTGGAGAAGTCGGCCAGCTGATCCTCCTGGTCGGTGGCAGCGACGCAGATCACGTTGTCGAGATCGAGGCTGCAGGGCCAGGTCTGAGTCTGTTCGACGTTCTCGCTGTCGTTGCCGGCGGCGACCACATAGAGCGTGTCCGGGTACTGGGCGATCGCGCTGCGGAGCGCACTCGCCTCGGAGGCGGTGCCGCTGAAGCCGAGGCTCACATTGACCGCCCGCGCCCCGACGCTGCCGGCGTAGGCGAGCGCCGAGGCGACCGTCGCCGTGTCGCAGTACCCATCGAAGTCGCAGGCTCGCACCGCCACGAGGTCCGTGTCCCAGCTGGTGCCGGCGACGCCGATCCCGTTGTCTCCCTCGGCGGCGATCGTGCCGGCCACATGGGTGCCGTGGCCGTTCTGGTCGGCCCAGTCCGACGAATCGACGTTGCCGGTCGCGATCGAGGCGGCGAAGTTCTTGCTCAGGCTCTGGTCGACCTCGTCTTCGAGATCTGGGCTGGTCGCGTCGACCCCGGTGTCGACCACCGCGATTCTCGCCCCGGCGCCGGTGCTGGTGTCCCAGGCTTCGTCGACATCGGCGTCGGCGTCGGCAGTCCCGGCGGTTCCTGCCACGTTCTGACCGGTGTTGCGGAAGCCCCAGAGCTGGCTGAAGTCGGGATCGTCAGGGGTTTCCGCGATGTGACCGACGATGTTCGGCTGGGCCCAGGCGACCTCGTCGTCCTCCCTCAGCTCTTCGAGAGCTTCGGAGATCGTCTGGCCGTCTTCGAGTTCTATCCGCCGAGCCCGAGGCAGGCCGGAGATCGCGTTGACGTCATCCGCCCCGGCCGACGCCAGGATCCGTTGACGGGATCCCGTGGTCGTACCGGGGCGGAATCGGACCAGCACCTCATGGGGGGTGCGGTTGCTGGTCGTTGCGTCCCCCGGGCCTACGTCCGCGGCCCGGGCCAAGGATGGACCGAACCAGAGAACCGCAGCGAACAGGCCCACGGCCACAATGGCCATGACCAGCTCGGTTCTCGAGTTTCGCTCCACCTCGGGAAACCTAGGAATCGAAGCTGAGATTTCCGTGAGAACGAGCCGAGAGTTCATCGATGCTTCACGGTCGCCGATGCCCTCCTCGGCCCGGCCTGTTACTCATGAAGGCATGGTCGGAGCACTCAAATGGCTGGGGGCGGTCCTGCTCGCCGCCGTGATCGTCGCCGCCGCCGGGCTGCTCGGCCCGCGGCTGGCCGGGACGACCGAGGCCTCGACCGAGTTCGGCCAGGTCGCGATCCGCCTCTCGCCGACGCTCACGGGGGGGATGGAGGGTTACGTGCCGGTGGCCGACTGGGGAATCCGCTTCGAGGGTCCGCCGGTCCCGTTCAAGGTCCGGGCCGAACTGCGCTCCCTGAATCGTGATGCCTTGCTGCGTACGGCCGACGGGGACCAGGGCGTGATCGACGCGACCGAGGGCGAACTCCGGAACGGCCTGCGGGACGCGGTGCTGCGGAACCTGGCCTGGTCGCTGGCGGTCGCGCTCGCCTTGCTCGTGCTGGCGGCCCTGGTCTGGCGTTCGCTTCGCCCGCGCTGGGCGCTGCCGCTGGCCGGACTGGTCATCTTCGCCGGCGCGACGATCACCATGGGCTTGATCGCCCGCTCGGCGGTGGATCGGAATTCCTTCGACAATCCGACTTTCTTCGCTTCGGGCGGCGAGCTGAAGCGGATCCTCGAGGTGATCGACCAGACCGACGTCGAGAGTCCGTACGGATCCGAATTCGAGAGCATCGTCCGCAGCATCGGGGCGGTGCTGGCGACCGGCGGCGAGCCGGAAGCGGCCCGCAAGGAGATGTACCTGGGCTCGGACCTCCACGCGAACCCGCTCGTGATCCGACCGGTCTCCCGCCTGGTCGGCGATCAGCCCGTCCTGATGGTCGGCGATTTCGGCCAGCGCGGCAGCCCGGCCGAGTCGGCCCTGCTCGCACCCCGGGTCGCGGCACTCGGCCGCCGGGTGGTGGCGGTATCCGGAAACCACGATTCGACCGCGCTGATGCGCAAGCTGGCCAGCGACGGCGTGACCGTGCTCGGCCGCGACGGGACCTTGCGGCCCGACGGCAGTTTCAAACCGCCTCCGGTGATCGAAGTGGACGGAGTCGCCGTGGCCGGCTGGGCCGACCCGCTCGAGTACGGCGGCGACAGCCCGCTCGGAAACCGTGCCGTCACGCTCGACGACCTCGACGATCCCGAGGCCACGGTTTCCAGGTGGGTCAGCCAGATGCTGCGCTGGTTCGATTCGCTGAAGGACAAGCCCAACCTGCTTATGATCCACCAGCAGTCCCTGGCGATCCTGCTCGCCGAGGCGCTGGACAAGGCCGGCTACAGGCAGCCGTTGACCATCGCGACGGGCCACACCCACGAGCAGGAACTGGAGAAGATCGGCCCGACGGTGGTTGTGAACCCTGGCACGATCGGCGCCGGCGGCGCCTTCGACGCAGGCCAGCAGGAGATCGGCCTCGCCCACCTGCGCTTCAACGACGATGGCTCGCTTCGTTCGGCTGAACTGATCTCGGTCGAACCGTTTTCCGGCGCCGCCCGGGCAACGAGAATCGTGATCGACAGCCTCTGCCCCGGCGAGGAGCGCTGCTCGGCGGTTGTTCCCGACCAGATGGTGACCGAGTAACCGACCGCAACGCAGGTGCCCGTAGTCTGTTCCAGAAGTTGTGAAGCCCGCCCTCCGGCTGATCCATCTCGCCCTGCTCGCCCTCTTTGCCCTGGCCGCTCCTGCCCAGGCGGGGAACGTCTTCGGCCCCCATCTCGGCAAGAAGCTGACCGGCGTGAGCGACAACGGCACCCTTGAGGGGTTCACGAATTTCGCCGAAGCGACCGGCAAACACCCGGCCGTGCTGCAGACCTTCCATCCCTGGGGCAACGGACTCAATCTCGCGTACCGTCGCTGGCAGAACGCCGAGGCGATGCCGATGCTCCACATCTCGACCGCCGACGACGAGACCCGGGCCGAGCTGATCACCCCCCAGGAGATCGCGCGCGGGATCGGGGACGCGTACCTGATCGAGATCAACGGCTTCTTCGCCGAGAAGGGCCAGCGGGCGTTCATCCGGCCGCTCGGCGAACCGAACCGTTGCCTGAACCCGTACACGGCGGTGACCTGCTCGGGCCAACGACGAGGCGGCGCCCACACCGCGTACTGGTACCGCAAGGCATTTCAGCGGATCGCCCTGATCACCCGGGGCGGCCTACCGGCCGACAACCTCGATCGCCGGCTGAACCGGCTGAAGATGCGCAAGGTGAACTGGGGCGCGACCGTGCGTCCGGCCCGGCTGGCCGCCGCACCGGTCTCGATCGTCTGGAGCACCCTCCCCGCCGGCTCTCCCCGCGCCAAGGGGAACTGGCCGGGCAACTACTGGCCCGGCGCGCAGTTCGTGGACTGGGCCGGGGTCGACTTCTACTCGGACTATCCCCACTGGCGCGACCTGAACAGGTTCATGCGCGGCAAACCCTGGCGCGGCAAGCCGGTCACCATGACCGAATGGGGCGTGGCCGGCTCCGACAACTACACCTTCGTCCGCCAGCTCTTCCACTGGATGAAGGAGCGGCCGCGGGTCCGGATGTTCGTCTACTACCGGGGCTTCGGCGGCCTCGAGGACCGCTACAACCCCTACAACTACCCGACCTCGCTCAAGGTCCTGAAGAACAAGCTGAAGGATCCCGCCTACCTGCCCTACGCCTACCTCCACGCCCGTCCCTGACGGGCATCGTCGCTACGTCAAACTCCCAGGTAGTCGCAGACCCGACTGGCTTCTTCGTTGAGCGTTTCTTCCAGCGAACGGTCCAGGCGGTCGAACGGGGCCAGCTCGACCTTCCCGCCCGGCATGGTCCAGGTTCCGACGATCCGGCCACCGGCCAGGATGGTCGGCCGGAAGATCCCGTTGGTGGTGACGACCTTCCGCCCGTCCTCGTCTGGGATCAGCCACTCGCGGGACTCCCAGCCGTGCAGGATCGGATCGAAGGCTCCGAGCAGCCGGGGCGCGGGCTCCCCGCCGGGTTCGGGACGTCCTTTGAGGTCGAGCAGAGTCCCGGATCCCGACTCTTCCTCGGTCAGTTCGTCGGTGATCGCCTGCAGCCCCTTGCGGGCCTGGCCGAGGGTCACTCCGGCCCATTTCGCCAGGTCACGATCGGTGGCCGGACCGTGCCCGGCCAGGTAGCGACGGGCTAGCTCAGCCAAGGCGGCGTCGGGGTCGACTTCCGGCTGCGGGTCCAGCCAGTCCTCGACCAGGACGAAGGCATGTTCCCCCTCCTTGACCGGACCCCGCAGGATGAGTCCCCGGAGCGAGGCGAAGAAAAGGATGTGGACCAGGGCCTGGCCCTCGACCGGGATCCCCTGGCCTTCGAGCAGCTCGCGGATCTCGCTCCGGGTCGCCGGGCCATCGGCCAGTCGATCGACGATCGACTCGACTCCTTTGTCGGCCTGCTTTTCGGAAACTCCCTCCTGCCGGAGGCGGGTCTGGTTCGAGGTGACCTGCCGCGGGGCGGTCAGGTCGCGGAGCCACCGGTAGTCCTCGGCGCGCACCAGGTGGAGGGTGCCCCGGTTGAGCCACCCGATCACCAGCGAGCCGTCATTCAGCGCCTGGTCGACTGCCGAAGCCCCGGCCTCTTTCGCCTTCGGCCCCAGCCGCGGCCGGATCGCCAGCCGTGCTCCCCGCCCGTCCTGCGCCTGAACCGCCAGCAGTCGCCCGACCACCTCCTCGACGTCGACCAAGGTCGATTCGATCAATCCCTGCGCCACGAGCCTTCTGACCGCCGTATCCACAGGACAAGGCTATGGGCCGCCGACAGCGGACTTGTCAGACCTATTTGCCGAAAAGTCCGCGATCGGTTGGTTTTCGACCCCAGGAACAGAAAAGGGCCCCGGTTTCCCGGGGCCCTTTCGTGAGGCCGAAGCCTCGACGGATCGAGATCCGTCTTACATCATGCCGCCCATTCCGCCCATGTCGGGCATCGCGGGCGTGCCGGCGCCACCTTCCTCCGGCGGCTCGGCGATGATCGCCTCGGTCACCAGGATGTTCTTGGCGATCGACGCGGCGTTCTGGAGCGCGGAGCGGGTCACGACCGTCGGGTCGAGTACGCCGGCCTTGACCATGTCGCCGTACTCGCCGGTGGCTGCGTTCAGGCCTTCGCCTTCCTTCAGCTCGCGGACCTTGTTGACCACGACCGAACCCTCGAGACCGGAGTTCTCGGCGATCTGCCGGACCGGCTCCTCGAGCGAGCGATGGATGATCTGCGCACCGGTACGCTCGTCGGCATCGTCGAACTTGTCGACGTCGAGAGCGGCCTGGGCGTTGAGGAGGGCGACACCGCCGCCCGGGACGATGCCCTCTTCCAGCGCCGCACGGGCAGCCTGGAGAGCGTCCTCGACGCGATGCTTCTTCTCCTTCATCTCGGTCTCGGTGGCAGCGCCGACCTTGACCACGGCGACGCCGCCGGCCAGCTTGGCGAGGCGCTCCTGGAGCTTCTCGCGGTCGAACTCGGAATCGGTGTTCTCGATCTCCGACTTGATCTGCTTGATCCGGCCCTTGATCGCCTCGGCGTCACCGGCACCGTCGATGATGGTGGTGGTGTCCTTGGAGACGACCACGCGGCGGGCCTGGCCGAGCTGGGTCAGCTGGGTGTTCTCTAGCTTGAGGCCCATCTCCTCGGTGATGACCTCGCCACCGGTCAGGATGCCGATGTCCTCGAGCATGCGCTTGCGGCGGTCACCGAAGCCCGGCGCCTTGACCGCAACACCGGTGAAGGTGCCACGCAGCTTGTTGACCACCAGGGTCGCCAGGCACTCGCCCTCGACGTCCTCGGCGACGATCAGCAAGGGCTTACCGCCCTGCATGACCTGCTCGAGCACGGGCAGGATGTCCCGGACGGAACCGATCTTCTGGTTGGCGATCAGCACGTAGGGCTCTTCGAGCACGGCTTCCATGCGGTCCTGGTCGGTGACCATGTAGGGCGAGATGTAGCCCTTGTCGAACTGCATGCCCTCGGTGAACTCGAGCTCCATGCCGAAGGTCTGGCCCTCTTCGACGTTGACCACGCCGTCCTTGCCGACCTTGTCGATCGCGTCGGCGATCGTGTTGCCGATCTCGTCGTCAGCGGCCGAGATGGCGGCGACGCGGGCGATCTGGTCCTTGCCGTTGACCTCCGCGGACTGCTTCTCGCGCAGGTTGGCGACGACCTCGTCGACTGCCTTCTCGATGCCGCGGCGGAGAGCCAGCGGGTTGGCGCCGGCGGCCACATTCTTGAGGCCCTGGCGGACGATGATCTGGGCCAGCAGGGTGGCGGTGGTGGTGCCGTCACCGGCGACGTCATTGGTGGCAGTGGCGACTTCGCGCACCAGCTGGGCACCCTGGTTCTCGAAGACGTCCTCGATCTCCACCTCGCGGGCGATCGTGACGCCGTCGTTGGTGATGGTCGGGGCGCCGAACTTCTTGTCGAGCACGACGTAGCGACCCTTGGGGCCGAGGGTTACCTTGACTGCGTCGGCGACGGCGTCGACGCCGGCCTGCAGGGAGCCCCTGGCATCTTCTGCGAACTTCAGCTCTTTGTGAGCCATATCTTTCAGTTACCTCCTGGAAGTTGGTTGGATTCAGGCCGGGCTAGGCGACCTTGGCGAGGATGTCCGACTCACGCAGGACGAGCAGTTCCTCGCCCTCGACGTTGATGTCGGTCCCGCCGAACTTGGAGTAGAGGACCTCGTCGCCCTCGGCGACGTCGAGCGGACGGCGGTTGCCGTCATCGCCGATGGCGCCGTCGCCCACGGCCACGACCTTGCCCTTCTGAGGCTTCTCCTTGGCAGTGTCGGGGAGCACCAGCCCGCTGGCGGTGGTCTCCTCTTCGTCGACCGGCTTTACGATCAGCCGGTCCCCGAGGGGCTTCAGCTTCATTGATTACCTCCGATGGTGATTGGAATACGTGTTCTCAGCTTCTTGGCACTCTAAGGGGGAGAGTGCCAGCGACCAAGGACTTTACAGGTTTAAACCCGTCGGTCAACCCCAAAATGTGAAAAATCTGAGTGTTGGCCACTCAATCTTGAGTGCGCCCGGTGCGGCGGTATCCGAAAAAAGATGGATAGTGAGCGCAGCGATATCTTTTTTCGGATACCGCCGTGCCGGCCACCGACTCAGTCGGCCGAGGCGGAAAAGTCCCGCAAATCGCAGGAAAGGTGGTTCGCCAGACCCTGGGCGCCCTCTTTCATGACGTGGTCGTGACCGGAGACGAAGAGCGGTCGCGCGACCGGGGCCAGGGCGACCATCCACCGTTTGGTGGCCCGGACGTTCCAATCGAACTCGATCGAGGTCCAGCCGTCGCCGCCGTCGCCGAGGCGCCAGACCCCCTCGCCCTCGACGTCGCCCGCCGCGACCCCGCGCAGATAGTCGGGATGGATGCGCTCGACGGCTTCGATCTCCATGTTCAGCGAGTAGCCGAACGGGCCGCGCCATGCCGCGGTCGCCTTCTGGCCGATGCCGTCCGGACCGCCGTGGATCGTCTCGACCACCTTCTCCAGCGCCGGCCACCATCGCGGCCAGTTGTTGAAGTCCACCAGGGCGTCCCAGACCGCTTCACGGGGGGCCGAGAGCTCCCAGCGCGAAACGAAGGCGAATGCCGCCGCGTCGCCCCCGTCGGACATGTCTAGTTCGGTGATGGGACGGTGCCGTAACCGGTCAGGCCGGGTTCGATGATCTGCGAGAAGTGGACCACGGTGACGATCGCATCCTCTTCGATCGGGCGATCGTAGATCTTCTCGAGGAAGTCACGGGTCTCCTCGACCCGGCGGAACTCGGGGTTGTCCCGCTCTATGTCCCGTGGTGAAAGCTCGGAAAGCCGCTTCACCTCGACCTCGTCGATCACGGCCGAGAAGATCTTCTCCCGTCGGGAATGCCTCGAGCCGACCGTAACCCAGACGACCTGGCTGCGCTGGTACTTGCCGGACTTGTTGCCGAGCCGGATGGTGGCGGTCTTGCGGCCGCGCTTGAGCTGGTCGATGAAGAGGGGCGAGTAGAAATTGAGGGCGAGCAGACCGGACATTGCGCTGATCAGAATATGTAGTTGCCGAGCTTGGCGGGTTCGAGGATCGTGACCTGCCCACGGCCCGCCCGGACCACGCCGGAGCGTTCGAGGTCAGCCAGGAAACGGCTGACGCTTTCGCGCGAGGTGCCGGCTAGCTGGGCCAGGTCGGCCTGGTTCATCCGGATCGTCACCTGGCGCCCGTCCTCCCCCTCCTCCGCGACCATCTGTGAAAGCACGCCGGCGACCCGGGAAGGGACGGTCTGGAAGGACTGCCGGGAGATCCGCTCGTTGGCAGCCCGCAGGCGCCGGGTCAGGGCGGCGACGAACTTGACCGTGATCTCGGGGTGGCGTTCGAGCAGCGTCCGGACGTCGCCGGCCGGCAAGGCCAGCAGTTCGCCCTCGCCCCCCAGGGTCTCGACCGAGGCCGAGCGGACCTCGCCGTCGAGCATCGCCAGCTCACCGACGATGTCGCCGGTGCCGAGCGTGGCCAGGGTGATCGCCCGCCCGTCGGGATGCTCGCGAGTGACCCGGAAGGTGCCGGACTTGACGATGTAGCAGGCGTCGGAATGATCGCCTTCGTGGAAGACCCTGGTCCCCTCCGGATAGGAACGGGGAACGGCGACGCGCGAAAACCGCTCGAGCTCGGCATCGTCGAGCTCGGCGAAAAGGGGCACGCTCCTCAGCAGCCCGACGGTACTCTCCTCGGCCGAAGTCACCGCCGGAGTATTTCGCATCCGTCCCGAAAATCAAAACGTTCCTGATCAATTGAGGTCAGAATCCTCCACCAACCCCACCTTCTGGGGGTCTTTGTCCACGTATTCCGTGGGCGATCGCCCCCAGAACGCAAGAGGTTGGGGGTGCGAGAGGTCAGGCCTGGCAGTTCGGGCACCAGTAGGTGGTGCGGTTGTCATCGCCCTGGCCCCTGGACCGGATGCCGGCCCGGCGGCAGCGCGGGCAAGGGCGGCCGGCCTTTTTGTAGACCTGGCCGGGCCTCCTTCCGGTTTCCACCGCATCGAGCATCTGGCGGCGGGCGATCTCGATCAGGCGCCCCGCCTCGTTTTCGGTCAGCGAGGCCGCCGGACGCCATGGGTCGAGTCCCGCTTCGAAGCAGGACTCGGACTTGAAGATGTTGCCGATCCCGCAGACCACGGCCTGGTCGAGCAGAGCGACCCCGATCTCCTCCGGACTGGCGCGGAGCCGTGCCGCCGCAACCTCGGGGTCGAAGTCCGGGGCGAGGATGTCCGGCCCAAGCCTCGCCAGCCGGGGGTCGCGGGCGAGCTCGGCGGTGCGGACCAGCCGCAGGGTGGTGCCCCCGAACTGGGCTACGCGCGCGTCGTCGGTTTCCAGCAGCAGCCAGGCGGCGCGCTCCGGTTTGCCGAAGCCTCGGCCATCGTCGACCCGCCAGGAGCCGTTCATCCCGAGATGGGAGTGGATCGTCAGGCCGTCGTCCAGGTGGATCAGCAGATGCTTGCCGCGGGTCTCGATTCGCTCGACCCGACGGCCCTCCAGCCGCCGCGCGTGGGTTCTGATCGACGAACGGGGGTTGGGCGCCGAGGCGGCGAGGATTCGCTGCTCGAGGATAGCCGGGTCAAGCCGCCGGGCGATCCGAACCAGCGAGTCCCCCTCAGCCATCAGGCGGGGGCGACCAGGCGGCGAGGCTGGCGGCTGAAGCCGGCCGCGACCAGGAGTTGCTCGAAGCTGGAGCCGAGGATCGGCTCGCCGTCGAAGCGTTCGATCTTCAACTGGCCGAGGCGACCGGCGTTGGCTTCTTCGGCCAAGCTGGCGAGTGCGGCGGCGAGATCACCGCCCTCCAGGCCCGGCTCCAGCCGCAGGATGCCCTTGCCGCCCCGCTCCACGTAGAGCAGCGGGTGGCCGGCCCGGGCCAGCACATAGGCGCCGGCCGAGCGGGAGGCCTTGCGGCGCGACTCCAGCTTCGGCCAGGGCAGGGTCGAACCCCAGGGACTGGCCGGGTCGGTGGCGGCCAGCACCGTGAAGTCCTCCGGGCCGTTCTCCTCGGCCGGCAGGGCACGCAGCCGCTCGACCGCCCCGGAAAGGGCGAACTGGGCGCCGCCGAGTCCTTCGACGAAATAGCCGCGCCGGGCGGTGCCGAGCACCTCCAGGTTCGAGAGCTCCGGGTAGAGGGTCGAAAAGCCGCCCGGGATGCCTTCGGCCAGGGTCATTTCGCGGGTCAGGATGCCGTAGCGCTCCAGCATCAGCTCGGCCTGGGCCCGCAGCTTCGGTCCGGCCGCGGGGGCGTTCCGGAACAGGGTCTCGGTCAGCGACCAGCGGCCCTGGACCGTCGGCCCGGTCGCGGCCCGGCGCCGGGAGAAGCGGCGGCCACCCGGCTCGTAGGTCGGAACCGACCTGAGGCGCGGCGCCCGGAGCGGAGCGAAGGAGTCGTTCGTGATCTCGCCCCCGAAGGCAAGGTCCCAAAGCGCCGAGTGGAGCTCTTCCGCCGGGTGGTCCAGCTCTCCGACCAGGTCGAGCCAGAAGGCCGGGCCGGCCGCCAGCCGCTCGCGGATCGCATCGTGGATCTCACCCTCCGGCTTCTCCAGCTTCGCGTTGGCCGGCGGTGGCCCGGCCAGGCGGACATCCTCACGGAAGTAGAGCGCGACCCGGCCGTCGGTCCGCCCGACCGCCCCGGCCCCGATCCAGACCACCTCGCCGCTGGTGCAGAGTTCGTCCAGCCAGGTCGAGCTGTAGGAACCGAGGCGGCGGGGCAGCACGTCGTTCTCCCAGACCGACTGGGTCAGGGCGACCCCCTGCAACGGCACGAGGACCTCCCGCAGCCGGTCGGTACCGGCCCCGGGCCGGGCATCCTTCCTCAGCGGCCGGTGCCGGTCGATGCCCTGCCAGGACGCGAGGAAGCGGGCGTAGGCAGCGCCGTCGGCCGGTTCGACCTCCTGCCGCAGGTGGGCGAGGCTCGCTCGCCGGACCCGGCGGAGCACCTCGGCGTCACACCATTCGCGTTCGGTGCCGCCCGGCCGGATCTCCCCTCGCACCACCGAGCCACCGGCCTCGAGTTCCTTGAGCGCCGGGGTCGGGTCGACCCCGTAGCGCTCACGGGCCCAGGCGGTCGGGAAGGGGCCATGGGTGCGGGCGTACCGCGACAGCAGCGCCACCATCGGGTCGTCGCGTTCGGCGAGGAAGTCGGCCGGCAGCCCGGCCGGCGGCGAAACCCCCAGCGCATCCCGGTAGAGACCGGCATCCTCAGCCGCGATGAAGCGTTCTTGGCCGTTGATGCGCACCTTGGCGGCCCGGCGCTCGCCGAGCAGGTTCTCCAGCATCGAGGCGGCCGAGTAGCCCTCGGCCACCCGGGCTTCGGCTTCTTCGGCGGTGAGGTCGCCGATCCGGCGCAGGATCTGCTGGAGACCGTCGCGGTCACTGGCCTGCCCCTGCTCGGTCAGATGCTGCAGCGAAGCCTCGACCTCGGCCAGGGCGTCCTCGTCGATCAGCTCCCGCAGCTCGTCCTGGCCGAGCAGCTCGCGCAAAAGCTCCCGGTCCAGCGAGAGGGCGGTGGCCCGCCGCTCCGCGTTCGGGGTGTCGCCCTCGTACATGTAGGTCGCGACGTAGTCGAAGAGCAGCGAGGAGGCGAAGGGCGAGGCGGTCTGGGTTTCGACCTCGACCAGCGAGATCTCCCGGGAATGGATGCCGCGCAGCAGCCGGTCCAGGGCGGGCAGGTCGAAGACGTCCTGCAGGCATTCGCGGTAGGTCTCGAGGATGACCGGGAAGCGGGGGAAGTCCTGGGCGACCTCGAGCAGGCTCTGCGCCTTGAGCCGCTGCTGCCATAGCGGAGTGCGTTTGCCCGGATAGGCCCGGGGGATCAAGAGCGACCGGGCCGCGTTCTCGCGGAACCGCGCCCCGAACAGAGCCGAGGTGCCGAGTTCGCGGACGACCAGGTCCTCCAGCTCGTCCGGCTCGACCAGGACCAGGTCCGCCGAAGGCGGCTCGTCGGCATCCGGCAGGTGCACGGCGATCCCGTCGTCGGAATGGATCGCATCCGCCTCCAGGCCATGCTCGTCACGCAGCTTGCGAGCGATCGCGAGGCCCCAGGCGGCGTGGACCCGGCCGCCCCAGGGCGAGAGCACGACCAGCCGCCAGTCGCCGATCTCGTCGCGGAAGCGCTCGATCACGACGGTCGTATCGGAGGGCACGACCCGGGTCGCGTCCTGCTGGTCCTTGAGGTAGGCGATCAGGTTGCGGGCCGCGCGCGGGTCGAGGTCATGCGATTTCTCCAGTTCGGCCGGGTCGGCGTTCACCGCCTCGCGGGCGAAGGCGCCGATCGCCTCACCCAGCTCGGCCGGCCGGCCGATCCCGTCCCCCTTCCAGAAGGGGATCGCGCCCGGCACCCCGGGGGCGGGGACGACGATCACCCGGTCACGGGTGATCTCCTGAATCCGCCAGCTCGATGCGCCGAGCAGGAAGACCTGGCCGGCCCGGGCCTCGTAGACCATCTCCTCGTCCAGCTCGCCGACCCGGCGGCCGTCCGGCAGGTGGACGCCATAGAGCCCTCGGTCAGGGATCGTGCCGGCGTTGGTCACGACCAGCGAGCGGGCGCCCTTGCGGCCCTCGATGGTCTTGCCGGTCCGGTCCCAGACCAGCCGCGGCCGAAGCTCGGCGAAACGATCCGAAGGGTAGCGGCCGTCGAGCATGTCGAGCACGTTCTCGAACTGCTCGATCGAAAGCTCGGCGAAGGGCGTGGTACGCCGGATCAGCTCGAAGGCCTCGTCGGTGCCCCATTTGTCGAGCGACGCCATCGAGACCAGGTGCTGGGCGAGCACGTCGAGCGGGTTGGAGGGGATGACCGTCTCTTCGATCTGGCCTTCTCGCATCCGCCTGGTGACCACCGCGCTTTCCAGCAGGTCACCGCGGAACTTGGGGAAGATCCGCCCCTTCGAAGTCTCGCCGAGACCATGGCCGGCCCGGCCGATCCGCTGCAGGCCGCGGGCCACCGACTTCGGCGATTCGACCTGGACGACCAGGTCGACCGCCCCCATGTCGATCCCCAGCTCCAGGGAAGAGGTCGCGACCAGGCAGGGGATCAGCCCCGACTTGAGCTGCTCCTCGACCTCGGTCCGCTCCTCATGCGAAAGCGAGCCGTGATGGGCCCGGGCCAGTGGCAGCCCCGCGGATTCGGCCGGCTGGATCGGCACCTCCTCGGTCGCGGTGCGGTTCGGCGACTCGACCTCGCCGGTCTCCTCGTCGAGGTCGTTCAGCCGCTGGGCGAGCCGTTCGGCAGCCCGGCGGTTGTTGACGAAGACGATGGTCGAGGTGTGGGCCCGGACCTGGGCCAGCAGCTCGGGATAGATCGCCGGCCAGATCGAGCGGATCGGCGCGTCATCCGCGGAACCGTCGTCCGCGGAGCCGACCTCGTGTACTTCCGCCTCCGGCGCGGTCATGTCCTCGACCGGGACCACGATTTCCAGGTCGAGCTCTTTGCGCTGGCCCGGGTCGACCACCCGGCATTCGCGGCCGGGGCCGGAGAGGAAAGTCGCGATCCGCTCCAGCGGCCTCTGGGTCGCCGAGAGGCCGATCCGCTGAACGACGGCGGAATCCGGCTGCCCATCGATCGCCAACTGCTCGTCGGCGTTCTCCCGGACCAGATGTTCGAGCCGTTCCAGGGTCAGGGCGAGGTGGGCGCCGCGCTTGGTCGCCGCGACCGCGTGGATCTCGTCGACGATCACCGTTTCGACCCTGGTCAGGATCTCCCGGGCCCCGGAAGAGAGCATCAGGTAGAGCGACTCGGGAGTGGTGATCAGGATCTCCGGTGGCTCGCGTCGCATCCGGTTGCGTTCGTTCTGCGGCGTGTCACCGGTGCGGAGGCCGACCGAGATGTCGAGGCCGATGCCCCGCAGCGGCGCCCGCAGGTTGCGCTCGATGTCGTAGGAGAGCGCCTTCAGCGGCGAGACGTAGACCAGCCGGACCCCAGGTTCGGGCTCCGGAACCCGGCCGGCCCCGATATCGGCATGAAGGCGTGAAAGCCGGTCGATCCCCCAAAGGAAGCTGGCCAACGTCTTGCCGGAACCGGTCGGAGCGCAGATCAGCGTGTCCGCGCCGGAGGCGATCGATTCCCAGCCCGAAGCCTGGGCCGGAGTCGCGCCCTCGAAGGACGCGGAAAACCACTTGCGAACCGGCTCGCTGAAGGGAGCGAGGGGATCCCCGAGAGTAGTTTCCATGGTCGGTTTTCCAGACATCCTCAAACCCCTGATGCTACGCCCCCGGCAACCTGGGACGTCAGACCGCATCCAAACGCCTGTTTGGCGGTTATGTGTCTGGGAGAATTGATTTACGAGTGACTCAGTCCGGCCCAAGAACCAGAAGCAGTGAGCGAATGGCAACCAGCCCGGTGGCCGGGTCGGCCCCTGCGCCGACCCGCGAGCAGGACCAGGTCCGGCAGCTTCAACGCCTGCGGCGCTGGGCGCTTGCCCTGGCCGACGCCTCGGCGATCGGGATCGGGGTGCTGGTCGCCGACCAGTTCACTTCACTCAGCAACGGCGAAACGGTCTGGGCCCTGCTGGCGATCCCGATCTGGATCCTGGTCGCGAAGATCGACAACCTCTACGACCGCGACAGCCGCCGGATCCGCCACTCCACCCTCGACGAGCTGCCGGAACTGCTGGCCACCGCCGCGATCACGATCGCGGCCGCCTGGGGGATCACCGGGATCCTCGACGCCCACCTGTCCAGTTCGGTGATGGTGGTGATCGGGTCGGTTGCTTTCTTCGCTGCGATCTTGCTGCGCAGCGGCGTGCGCTGGCTGTATCGCGGGATCGCCGCACCGGAGCGCACCCTCGTGGTGGGGGCCGGCCCCAAGGCCCGGCTGGTCGCGATGCGGCTGCTGGTCCAGGGCGGCGACCATCTCGAACTGGTCGGCTACGTCGGCGAGAACGAGGGCGGCGAGGTTTCGGGGCCGGCCAGCACCGGGGCCCACTATTACGGGCCGCCCGAGGATCTGGCCGAGATCGCGACCGGACAGCGGGTGAACCGGGTGGTGATCGCCGACGACGAGCTCAGCGCCCGGGCGGTCGGCGAGATCATCACGACCTGCCGGAGCTCGCAGGTGTCAGTGACCATGGTCCCGGCCAACCAGGCGGTGCTCGGCCCCGGCACGGAGTTGAACCGGATCGCCGAGGTGCCGATGCTGGACTTCCAGTTCGGCGACCCGCCCCGCTCGACCATGGCGATCAAGCGGACCATGGACCTGATCGTCGGGGTCTCGATGCTGACCATCACCGCGCCCCTGCTGGCCGTCGCAGCCCTGGCAATCCGCCTTGACTCGTCCGGACCGGTCTTCTTCCGCCAAGTGCGGGTCGGCCGGGACGGCCGCAATTTCACCATGTACAAGCTGCGGACCATGGTCGAGGGCGCCGAGGAGCAACTCGATTCGCTGATCGACCTCGACGCGCTGGACGAACCGGCATTCAAGATCGCCAACGACCCGCGGGTGACCCGGGTCGGCCGGCTGCTTCGCCGCTCGAGCTTCGACGAAGTCCCGCAGTTCATCAACGTGGTCAAGGGCGACATGTCGTTGGTCGGGCCCCGGCCCGAGGAGGAAGCCGTGGTCGCTCTGTACGACGAGCGCCAGCGCCAGCGGCTGCGGGTCAAGCCCGGCCTGACCGGGCCGATGCAGGTCGCGGGCCGCGGTGGCCTGACCTTCGAAGAACGCCTCGCGCTCGAACGTGACTACGTCGACAACCTGACGATCACCGGCGACCTCAAGATCATGCTGCGCACACCGCGGGCCGTGATCCGCGGCGACGGCGCCTTCTAAGAATTAACCTGCCTCCATGAGTCGGCCAGAGTTGGAGGTGGTGATCGTCAGCCACGGGGCGCCCGGGCTGCTCCGCAACTGCCTGCTCTCGTTACGCCAGCATCCGCCGTCGGTGCCGATGCGGGTGACCGTGGTCGACTCCGGATCACCGGATGAAACCCCGGACATGGTCGCGGCAGAGTTCCCCGACGTGCGGCTTCTCCGGCTCGGCAACGTCGGCTTCTCCGCCGCCAACAACGAGGTATTGGGTGAAGCCACCAGCCCGCGGGCCGGGGCCGGGAGCGAAGGGCCGGCCATGTACCTGCTGCTGAACCCGGACACCGAAGTACGGGCGGGCACGCTCGACGCGGCGATCACCCGGCTCGGGTCGGACGATTCGATCGGCATGGTCGGGGTCAGGCTGACCACCCCCGACGGCGGTTTCGACCACGCCAGCAAGCGGGCCTTCCCGACCCCGCTCTCCGCCTTGGCTCACTTCAGCGGGATCGGCCGCCTACGGTCGGCTCCGACGCCGCTCAGCCAGTACCGGGCGACCTGGCTGGATGAGGACGACCCCGGACCGGTCGACGCCGTCAACGGCGCCTTCATGCTGGTTCGCCGCGAGGCGCTGCGGCAGGTGGGGCCGCTGGACGAGGGCTACTGGCTGTACATGGAGGACCTGGATTGGTGCCGGCGCTTCGGCGAGGCGGGCTGGACCGTGATCTACGAGCCGGCCGGCGAGGCACTCCACGTGAAGGGCGGCTCCAGCCCGGATCGCCGGCGGCTGCGCCAGGAGATCGCCTTCCACCGGGGCATGGGGCGCTTCTACCGGCGTTTCGACGCTCCCGGCAACCCGGGCCTGCTGAACCTGCTGGTCTATCTGGGAATCGGCGCCAAGCTGGCGAGCAGCCTGCTGATCAGCTGGTGCCGGTCGGTTTGCCGCCCTTGAGCGCGGTCTTCAACCGGTCCTTGGTCTCGTCGTCACCGGCCCGGTAGCGGGTCCACCCGTAGTAGCCACCGGCCCCGATCAGCGGTACGCCGATCAGGATCGCGATGATCACCGGCAGAGCGGAACCTCCGCCGCCGTCACCGTCGTCACCGCCCGCAGCGGTCGCGGCCACGGCCGTATCGTCGGAGTCGTCGCCACGGGCCTTCTTGCCGCGCTTGTCCTTCGAGTCGGCCTGCTTGTGCTTGCGTTTCGCCTGCTTCTCGCCTGACGTGCCCTGGTCATCCCCGGAGCTGGAACCGTCGTCGTAGTAGCCCGAGCCGGGGTCTTCGCTGCCGGTGCTGACGTTTTCACCGGAGTTGGGCTTGCCGCCGTTGTTGCTGGCGCCACCGTTGTTGCCACCATTGTTGGTGTTCGGGGTGGCCGGCCCCGGGTCCTCGGTGTAGATATCCGATGCCGACGAAGCAAGTACCGTGCCCGGTGCCACACCGAATGCCAGGACCATCAGCCCCAAGATCGACGCCGCAAGGCAGAGCAGGCGCCTCGCGGCGACATTCGCGGGCTCGCCGTGGTTCGCATGAACGTTCATACGCACGGAAGATAGCCGATCCGTTGGCATTTCTGGTTCCCTTCTTGCTCCTCGCAGGCCTTGCGGTGAGCGGTGGTGGCGTGGATGTCCTGGCCCGGCACCTGAGCGGGATCCTGGCCTGGATCCTGGTCGCGGTGCTGCTGCTCGGACGCTGGCCGGATCAAGTACGGCCGGGCCGGTCGCTGTTCCTGGTCGGCGGGTTGATTCTCGTTCTGTCACTGCTTTCGGCAATTTCATCGATCTGGTCGCTTTCGGTCCCCTCGAGTCTGACTGAGTTCGAACGGGGTATCGGGTACCTCGGCTACTTCACCGCCAGTTACCTCACGATGAGAACCCCTAAACAGCGCGAATGGTTCGCTCGGGGAATCGGAGCGGGCCTGGCGGTGATAGTGGTGTTGGCCCTCGGCGAACGTCTCTACCCGAACGGCGGCGTCGAACCCGCCGTGGGGTACAGCCGCCTGACCTATCCGCTTGGCTACTGGAACGGAGTCGGGATCTGCTCGACGGCCGGCTTGGTCCTGTTCGTCTGGTTCGCCGCCGCAGCGACCGACCGGCGGGCCCGGGCGGTGGCCCTTGCGATGGCGACGCTCAGCGGGGTCGCGCTCTACCTGTCCTACTCACGGGGCGCCTTGCTGGCCGCGATCGTCGCGATGCTCCTGCTCGTCTTCCTCTCGGAACGCCGCCTGCGGGTGACCGTGGTCACGACGGTCGTGGCCGGCGCAACCGCGGTGATCCTGCTCACGATCAACCACTATCCGGCGATTTCCGGGGACACGAACGGCAACCCGAACCTCGGTGAAAGCCTGGTCGTGACCCTGGTCGCGCTGGTCGCGATCGCCCTCGGGGTCTCAGCCTTCGAGGGCCTCGGCCGGCTGGCCCGCAGGCATGCGCCGACGACCCGGCGGGCACTCGAACTCTCCAAGGACCGACGGCTGCTGCTCGGGATTGCCAGCGCCGGGATCGGCGTGCTGCTGGTTCTCTCGCTGGCTTTCGGCAACCACGTGTGGGACCAGTTCACCGACAGCAACGTCCCGGTCACGGCCGAGGGCAAGTCGCGCCTGACCGAGCTCTCCGGCTCATACCGCTACGAGTTCAACCGGGCCTCGCTCGATACCTTCGCCGACCATCCGCTGCTCGGCAGCGGTGCCGGCACCTACCCGATCGAGTGGACCCAGCGCCGCGACATCCCGGTGGTCAGCCAGGACGCACACTCGTTCTACCTGCAGAACCTGGCCGAGCTCGGGATTCCGGGCGGGCTGATCTCGCTCGGCCTGGTCGCGGCCCTGATCGGGCTCGGCCTGATCGCCTGGCGTCGGCGCCTGGGCCGCGACGCACCGGCCGTCCTCGCGCTGACCGCGGCCCTGCTCCTCGCGCTGGCCTTCGACTGGTTCTGGAAACTGGGTGCGACCGCGGCTCTGCTGATGTTGCTGGCCGCCTGGATCGCCTCGGCCGAGGCGGTCGACCCGGACCGCCGCCGGGCGGGCGCCGGGCCGGCCCTGCGGGTTTCCGGCCTGCTCGCCGCCTGGGCGTCGATCGTGGTCCTCGCGGTCCCGGCGGTCGCGGACCATTACGTTCGGGCCAGCGCCGATTCGGTCCGGGCCGACCATCTCGACAAAGCGATCGACCAGGCGAACACGGCTTCTGAGCTGGAACCCTGGTCCGCGGATCCCCATATGCAGCTGGGGGTGATCGCCGAGAGCCTGGGCCAGTACGCGCGCGCCATGGAGGAATACGACCGGGCGATCGAGCTGGAACCGAACAATTGGCATGCCGTCCTGCTCCGTTTCCGTCTCAGCTACCGCCGCGAGCATTTCGGCACCGCCCGCAAGGACTTCGAGCGGTTGCGAGAGCTCTATCCGTTCTACTTCGGCCGGTCCTCATTCGACGAAGTCAGGCAACCGGATTCCTGAGACGTTCGGGCAGATGCCCGCCGGGTTCGCTACTTTCTGCCCTCGGCGATGTTCCAACACACAAGCTCCACCTAAGCCCTCGCGCCCCTCGAGCGAGGCTTGACCCTCCGAAAGGAACCCTTGCACGCCATCTCCAATCGTGGACTGCTCCTCGCAGCGATGCTTCTCAGCCTGATCGGGATCTCGACCTTCGCCAGCCCGGCCGATGCCGCGCGCTCCTTCACCACCGGGATAGTCGATGGCGACTCCTATCACCTGGACTCGGAGACCCCGTTCAATCGCACCGCCTCGAGCGGCGCGAAGCTGATCAAGAACAATCTCTACTGGGTCTACATGGTGTCCAACGGCGACTCAGCCGATCGTCCCGGAACCGAATCCCAGCCCTTTGTCCCGACCGATCCCGCCAGCCCCTATTACAACTGGGGCGGCTACGACCGCATGGTCCGCAAGGCCGACGCTCACGGTCTCGAGATGGTCTTCTCGATCGTCAGCGCGCCGCGGTGGGCTCGCATCGCTTCCTGCGCCGGCTCCGACGTCTGCTCGGCCAAGCCGGCCGACCTCGCTGACTTCGCGACCGCCGCGGCGACCCGCTACAGCGGCTCCTTCGACCCCGGGGACGGCAACGGCGTGCTGCCACGGGTCAAGTTCTGGCAGATCGGCGTCGAACCGAACTTCCACCTTTTCTACAAGCCGTTCCTGAAGGCAAACGGAACCCCGGCGGCGCCGTATGAGTACCGCAAGTCATTGAACGCGGCCTACGACGCGATCCATGCGGTCGACGACTCGAACATGGTGATCTCCGCCGGTCTCGCACCGAATGGCAAGAAGCGCCAGTCGATCGCGCCGCTCGACTTCACGCGGCGGGCGCTGTGCATGACGGGCAACTTCAAGAACCCGCGGCCGATCCGCGGCTGCAACTTCACGGTCAAGGCGGACGCCTGGTCGATCCACCCGTACACCACCGGTGGGCCCACGCATCTGCCGAACAAGGGCGACGACATGTCTGTCGCTGCCCTGCCCCGGCTGCAGAAGCTGCTGACCGCGGCGACCCGGGCCGGCAAGCTGACCAGCAACCTTGGCCATACGGACCTTTGGGTCACCGAGTTCAGCTGGGACTCGAAGCCGCCGGATCCGGGCGGACTGCCGTGGAACCTGCAGACCCGCTGGGTCGCCCAGGCGATGTACCTGATGTACAAGGCCCGGGTGACCACGATGTTCTGGTTCGGCCTGCGCGACCAGCCGAAGGGCCCCGGCAAGTGGTCTTGGACTTTCCAGTCGGGCCTCTACCTGCGTGGCGCGACGATCGAGAAGGACAAGCCGAAGAAGGTGCTGAAGGCCTTCCGCTACCCGTTCTACGCCCAGCTCGTCGGCAAGAAGGGCTTCAGCTTCTGGGGCCGGACCCCGACGTCCAAGACCGCGACGGTGGACCTCTTCGCCCGTCGCCGTGCCCGTGGCGGCTTCGCCCGGGTCGGAACCGTCAGGGCGAACGCCAACGGAATCTTCACCGGCATGATGCGCCGCCGGGGTTTCACCGCCAAGGGATCGGTCTACGCCAAGATCCGCGGCGGCCAGGCCTCAGTCGCCTTCGGCCTCTGGAAGACCAAGGACATCTACCAGCCGCCCTTCGGCTGATCCCGGATCGGATTTCGGTCGGCGGCCCGCCTAGAAAGGCAGGTCGCCGGCCACTTCGGCCAGGGTCGGCGCTTCTACGTCCCGCTGGGAAAGCAGCGGTTCGCTGACCGGCCACTCGACCCCGACTTCCGGGTCGTTCCAGCGGATGCCGGCCTCGGTCTCCGGGTCGTAGTAGCTGGAGACCAGATAGGTGACGTCGGCGACTTCGGAAAGCACGCAGAAGCCGTGGGCGAAGCCGACCGGCACGAAGAGTTGCCGGTGCTTCTCGTCGTCGAGCACGTAACCCTCCCACTGGCCGTAGGTGGGCGATCCCTTACGCAGGTCGACCGCCACGTCGAAGATCTTTCCCCGCGGGCACCGCAGCAGCTTGGCCTGGCCGGGCGAGGTCTGGAAGTGAAGGCCACGCAAGGTGCCCAGCGAGGAGCGGGAGTGGTTGTGCTGGACGAAATCCACGTCCACCCCGAGCTCGTGCCAGGCTTCCTGGCTGAAGGTCTCGACGAAGAAACCGCGTTCGTCGCCGAAGACCTGGGGTTCGATCAAGACGAGGCCCTCGAGGCCCGTTTCCAGACGTTCGGCCACGGTCACTCAGCCAGGGCCTGGCCGTACTGGCGCTGGTAGTACTCGCGGTACTCACCGGAACGGAGCGGCCCCCACCACGCTTCGTTTTCGCGATACCACTCGACCGTACGGGCGATGCCTTCGCGGAAACCCACCGCGGCCTGCCAGCCGAGGCCCTCGGTCTTCTCCGAAGCGAGCGAGTACCGCACATCGTGACCGAGCCGGTCGCCGACGTGCTCGATCAGCGATTCGTCGCGCCCGGTCAACTCGAGGATGGCCTCGACCACCTCGATGTTGGGCAGCTCGTCGGGTCCGCCGACGTTGTAGACCTGCCCCGCCTCACCCTGGTCGAGCACTCGCTCGATCGCGGTGCAGAAATCGCGGACGAAGAGCCAGTTGCGGACCTGGCTGCCATCTCCGTAGACCGGTATCGGGTCGCCGTGCAAGGCGTTGAGGACGGCCAACGGGATCAGCTTCTCGGGGTGCTGCTGGGGACCGTAGTTGTTGGAGGCGCGGGCGATCAGGGTGTCGGCGCCATAGGTGTGCTGGAAGGCGCCGACGATCAGGTCCCCGCCCGCCTTCGAGGCCGAGTAGGGCGAGGAGGGGACGATCGGGGATGCCTCCGTGAAGGAGCCCCGGTCGATCGAGCCATAGACCTCGTCGGTGGAGATCTGGAGGTGTCGTATGCCGGCGTCACGGGCCGCTTCGAGCAGGACGAAGGTGCCGAAGACGTCGGTGGTGATGAACTCGCCAGGCGACTCGATCGAGCGGTCCACATGCGATTCGGCGGCGAAGTTGACTACCGCATCGACCCGGTCGACCAATCCGCGGACCAGGTCGCGATCGCAGATGTCTCCCTCGACGAGCTCGACGTCGAGCCCGTCGATGTTCTCGGGACGGCCGGCGTAGGTCAGCTTGTCCAGCACCACGATGCCGTCGCCCTTGCCGGACTCGACCATGTGGTGGACGAAGTTGGATCCGATGAAACCGGCCCCGCCGGTCACCAGCAGCTTCATGACTCACTCCCTTCGCCGCCGTCGGCTCCCTGTCCCTTGACGCTGCCGCGCTGGTCGAGGTAGGCGGCGAGGCCCTCCTGCCAGTCCGGCAGGGTGATCGCGTGCTCGGCCGCGCTCTGGAGCACCGACCAGGCCGGCCGGGGCGCTTTCGCGTTGAACATCTCCGTCGTCGCGGAGAGCGTTGTGACTTCCATATCCGACAGTTTGAAGATTTCCCGGGCGAAGTCGTACCAGGAGCACCGGCCGCCACCGGCCATGTGGTGGATGCCGTAGGCATCGGAATCGAGCAGACGGACCAGGCCGTAGGCGAGATGCCAGGTGTAGGTCGGGCAGCCGATCTGGTCGCGGACCACCAGCACCTGTTTCTGGGTTTCGCCGAGCCGGATCATGGTGTCGACGAAATTGCCGCCGGCGATGCCGAAAAGCCAGGAAGAGCGGACCACGAAGCAGCGCCGGTTCGCGTTCATGGTCGCCACCTCGCCGGCCAGCTTCGAGGTTCCGTAGGCCGAGATCGGCCCGGTCTGGTCGGTTTCCAGATAGGGCGTGGTCTTGCTGCCGTCGAAGACGTAGTCGCTGGAGACGTAGAGCACCTTGGCTTCGACCGCTGCCGCCGCTTCGGCGACGATGCCGGCCCCGGTGCCGTTTACCGCCATCGCCCCTTCGGGCTCGTCCTCGGCTCCGTCGACGTCGGTCCAGGCAGCGCAGTTGATGACCGCGTCGGGACGGTCCAGGCGCAGCCGGCGGGCGACCTGGCCGGCATCGGTGATGTCAACCTCCGCGTGGCCGTAGCCCTGAACCTCGTGGCCCTCGTTCTCGGCCGCCAGCATCACGTCGTGGCCCAGCATGCCGCGGGCTCCCAGGACCGTGATCTTCATCAGACGATCTCGATCTCGGACCGGTCGCCGACCAGCAGCCGCATCGTCTTCGGCAGCGAATCGCTGCGGGTCAACTTCACGTCGCGTCCGAGCAGGCTCGCTTCGATCCGTGCGCCGAGATTCTCGACCGAGGAGCCGGAAAGCACGATCGAATGCTCGATCTCGGAGTTGAGCACCCTGACCCCGTCCCCGATCGAGGTGTAGGGGCCGATGTAGGCGCCGTCCACCACCGCGCCCTGGCCGATCACCGCCGGACCCCGGACCAGCGAGTTGCGCAGGGTCGCCCCTTCCTCGATGATCACCCGGCCTTCGACCCGCGAATCCTCGACCTCGCCGTCGAGCCTGGTGACGATGTCGTCGAGGACCAGGCGGTTCGCTTCCAGCATGTCGGCCAGCTGGCCGGTGTCCTTCCACCAACCGCTGACCACTTCGGAGCGCACTTCGCGACCTTCGTCGATCAGCCCCTGGATCGCCTCCGTTATCTCCAGTTCACCGCGATCGGAAGGCTCGAGCTTGCGGGCGGCATCGAGGATCGCCGGTGAGAAGAGGTAGACCCCGACCAGGGCCATGTCCGAGGGCGGATCCTCGGGCTTCTCGACCAGGCGGATGACCCGGCCCTCGTCCAGTTCGGCCACCCCGAAGGCGCTGGGATCCTCGACCTGGGTCAACAGGATCATCGCGTCAGGCGATTCCTCGCGGAAACGCTCGACCAGCCCCGGCACCCCATCCCGAAGCAGGTTGTCGCCGAGGTACATCACGAAGGAGGAACCGGCGAGGAACTTCTCGGCGGTCAGCACCGCGTGGGCGAGCCCGGCCGGCCGGTCCTGTTCGATGTAGGTCACCCGGGCGCCGAACGCCGAGCCGTCACCGACCGCCTCCCGCACCTCGTCGCCGGTCTGGGGGGCGATGATGATGCCGATCTCCTCGACCCCGGCTTCGACCAGCGCTTCGATCCCGTAGAAGAGCACGGGCTTGTTCGCGACCGGCACGAGCTGCTTCGCGTAGGTGTGGGTGATCGGGCGCAGCCTCGTGCCCGAACCGCCGGAAAGAATCAGGCCTTTGATCCCTGTCATGAAACGCCAAGGTTATCCTGATTGGCTCTGGCTACCGCGACCGTGTACATCCCGACCCTTGACGGCGGCGAGCGGCTCGCGGCCTGCCTCGACGCGCTCGCCGCGCAGAGCGTCCAGTCGACCGTGGTCGTGGCCGACAACGGCCCCGGCGACGGTTGCCGGCCGATGCTCGAATCCAGCTTCCCGGATGTGGTCAGAATTGGCTTTGGAGGCCGGAATCTGGGCTTCGGTACCGCGCTCAACCGGGCCGTCGCCGCACATGGCGAGGGGCCGGTGATCCTGCTCAACGACGATGCCCGCCCGGCCCCGGCCTTCGTTGAAAATCTCCTTGCAAGCTGGGATCGGGGCCGGGTGGCGATGGTCGCGGCGGTGTTGCTCCAGGCCGACGACCCGAGCCGGATCGACTCGGCCGGGATCATCTGCGACCAAACCCTGACCGCCTGGGACTACCTCACCGGGGAGCCGGCCGACCGCTTGGAGTTCGCGCCGCCGCCGCTCGGGCCGACCGGTGGCGGGGCGCTCTTCGACCGGGGCGCCTTCGAGGCGCTCGGCGGTTTCGACGAGCGGATCTTCCTCTATTACGAGGACCTGGACCTCGCCCTCCGCATGCGACTGGCCGGACACGAGTGCCGGCTCGCGACCGATGCGATGGCGCTCCACGACAGCTCGGCCACGCTGGGCCGCCGGGCCGGCGCCAAGTACCGCCAGACCGGCTTCGGCCGCGGCTACCTGCTCCGCAAGTACGGGATCATGCGCCACCCGTCACTGGCCTTGAAGACCGTGGTCAGCGACGGCACCGCCGCCCTCGCCCAGGCGATCGCCGACCGCACCCTGGCCGGGACCAAGGGGCGCATCGAGGGCTGGCGGGCGGGCGCTTCAACCGAGCGGCTGGAACCACCGGTCGAGGCCCTGGTGCCGGCCCGCCTCGGCCGTCAGTTCGCGGTCCGCCTGAACCGCCGGCGTCGCTGAGCAACTCCTCGGCTAGTAGGCCCCGCCGAGCTTGCGGTGGTCCCAGCTGACCGTTCTCACCGGCTGGAACTCCAGTACCACCCGCTTCGGCGCCTGTTGGCGGAAAGCATCGATCATCTCCGGCGTCGGTTCGCTCCCGTCGGGCGAGTAGCGGGCCGAGACCTTGGCGGCGTAGTCCAGCACCGTTTCGGGGTCATCGTGGATCACCGTCTCGGCCTCGTACATCACGCCCCGCAGCTGCTCGTACCGGTCGTAGCCGGCCTCGACCAAAACCGTCGCCCGGGGATCCCGTTCGAGGTTTTTCACTTTCTGGGACTTGCGAAAGGTCCAGGTACGGATCCGACCTGCCTCGACCACGTACCAGAGCGGCATCGAATGGGGCCAGCCCCGCGGACCGAAGCTGGTCACGATCGCGACCTTCTCTTCGTCGAGGAAGGTGAGGATCTCCTCCTCGCTCATCTCGATCTGCTTGCGCTTGTTGGCCATACGCCGACCCTACTCGGCCAGGTCGTCGGGCAGCCGGCCCTCGGCTTCGAGCTTCTGTAGGTGGGCTTCCATGACCACGTTGGCAGCCGGCCTGAGCTGCTCCGGCACGTCGGACCAGACCTCGTCCAGCAGGTTCATGCGGGAACGTTCCCCGCGGTCGATCGCGTCGAGCAGGCTGTGCTCCCGGGCTTCTCGATGCTCGAGGTACTCGGTCACCTTGGCTGCCGGATCGGTGATCCAGGGTCCGTGGCCAGGGCAGATCAGGGCGGGCCGGCGGCGCTGGATCAGCCGCAGGGAGTCCATGTAGGCGGCCAGCGAACCACCGTCCGGAGGCACGTAGGTCGAACCCCAACCGAGGATCACGTCACCGGAAAAGCAGACCCCGTCGTCGGTGAAGAAACAGAAATGGTCGGTGGCATGGCCGGGCGTGGAGACCGCTTCCAGGCCTCCGTTGACCGCGCCGTCGGCGAGCCCGGTCGGCTCGATCCCGAACAGCTCCACCCCACCGGTGTGGTCGGCATGCGAGTGGGTGAGCAGCACCCCGGCCACTCCGCCCCGCGCGTCGATCGCCGCCTCCACCGCGGCTATGTGGGCCTCGTCCTCCGGCCCGGGGTCGATCACCCAGGAGGGATCAGACCCGTAGAGATAGGTATTGGTCCCGGTCAGGGTCATCGGCCCCGGGTTGTCGGCCATGACCCGCCATATCTCGGGATGCCCGGGCGCCGGCCCGTCGGCCATCTCTTCGCTCATGGGCCAACCCTAGAACCCTGGCCCCGAGGAAAGGTTCAGTAGGCGCCTCGACGGCCGAAGACCGCGTTGACGGTCCGCAGCAGCAGCCGCATGTCCTCGGCCATCGACCATCCCGCGACGTAGGAATAATCGAGCCTGATCATGTCCTCGAAGGGGATGGTGCTGCGGCCATATGCCTGCCAGGGCCCGGCCAGGCCGGGCTTGACGCGGGTCCGAGCGCTGAACATCCCGGTTGCCTGATCAGCCTCGTCGTACGGCAACGGTCGCGGCCCGACGATGCTCATCTCGCCCTTCAACACGTTCCATAGCTGCGGCAGCTCGTCGATCGACCAGTTGCGCAGCTTGCGGCCGAACTTCGTGACCCTGGGATCCTCCGCGAGCTTGAAGAGGACATCGCCGCCGCGTTCCTCCTCCGACTCGGCCCGCAGCTGGGAGCGCAACTCGTCGGCGTCGTCCACCATCGTGCGGAACTTGACGACCTCGAAGGGCTGCCCATCCACCCCGCAACGCACCTGGCGGAAGAAGACCGGTCCGGGCGAGTCGAGCTTGATCCGGATCGCGGCCCAGAGCAAGATCGGCGAAGTGAGGAGCAGACCGAAACAGGAGACCGTGATATCGAAGATGCGCTTCACGTGCAGATCGAACGGACGCATGCGTGAGGATCGCACGCTCATCACCGGCAGGCCCTCAAGATCATGCAGGACCGAATTCGAGTAGAGCGACTCGGCCCCGCCAGCGACGAGATCGACTACCAGGCCACGCTCGACCAGCAGGCTGACCAGCCGGTTCCGGTCGATCAGCCCCTCCGACCCGCCGATGATCATCACGCGGTCGGTCTCGAGCTCACCGATCCGGTCGGCCAGGGATTCGAGCCCATGCCGGTCGTCACGGCCGAACTCGAACTCGGCCTCCACCTGGAGGCCCCACTCGGGATGCCGGCCGATCCGGTCGCGGATCACGTCCGGCTCGGTCGGCCACCCGACCACCGCGACGCGGTGCGGGTGCAGCACGCGACGGCGAGCCACACGCCTGGCCAGTATCCGACCCGTGAGCACCAGACAGATCACGAGTAGCCAGAGCATCGTCGGCCCGAGCATGGCCGCCGGAAAAGCAGAGAAGACCATCCGGAATATCAACATCAGCCAGCTCCAGGCCGTGACCGCGATCACGACCTTGCCGATCTCGTCGATCACGCTCTGGCTGATTCTCAGCTCCGCCAGGCCATAGAGACCGACGACATAGGCGACCATGAACCAGACCGGCAGCAACAGACCAGCGGTGACGCCGACCCTGACGGCGTTGATCTCCCGCCCGACCAGAAACACCACGGCGATGGTCACGGCGAGCCCGACGACAATCGAAAGCGTGTCGGCCACGACCAGCAGGCGCGGATAGGTGGAATCGACCCGAACTGCGTGGTGAGCCTCGTTGAGACGGGCGTGATCGTGCCTCGGAGCCGCCTCCTCCGGCAGGGCCGGGGCGGGATGGGGCATCGTCCCAGCCGCATGGGCAGACATATTGGCCTGTTCAGCCACCTGCCGAATTGACTGGATATCCGGACGGCTCACTTGACTACTCCGATTCAGTTGACGAGACGAGATTTAACGACGCTCCACTCTTGGAACACCCGAAACGGAGCAGGGGTGCGGTACCGATCGCTCTTCGATCAACCGAATGGCCTCGCCGGACGGTCCTTGACGGCCTTAAGCGAAAAGGGGACGGAAACCTGGCCCCTGAAAACCGCCCGCACGGTACCCGCGCGATTGGATCCGGCGGGAACGCGGATCACCCGCCGGAAGAGCCCGCCGGAATCAGCCATGACCGGCTTCAACTTCTGCCAACGGCCGTGCCGGAACCGCTGGATCGAGACCCAGCCACGTTGAGCCTGGGGGTTGCGGCCCCAGACGAAGATGGCCTTCTTGCCTTTGCCAAAGGCCACGAACGGGAAGCGGAAGGCCTGAAGGATCGGCTTGGCCCGGTCCTGCTCGACCGTATCGCCACGGAAATACAGTCCTGACTGCGTCGTCGCGCTCCAGGGCAGGCCGTTCGGCGACTGGTCGCGCAGGCTGTACCAGAAGAAACGTGCCACCTTCGCCTTCCAGGCCTGATACACGGCCTGGGAGGTCCAGCGGCGGAGCAGGTTCATCGGGACGCCGCCTGGATCGGGACGATTCGAGTCCCAGGACATCTCGGTCACCCACAGTGGAGTCCGGGCGTACATGCCCTTGATCCGGTGCGCCCGGTCAGCCGCCGCCACCAGCTTCTTCAGCTTGCCGAGGTCGCCGAGCTGGATACCGTCCAGGTTGAGCGCTTTGTGGGTGGGACCGCCGGAGGTGTAGGGATGCATGTCGACGATGTCCGCCTTGACCGTGCACTTGGCTCTGGTCGGCTTCGGTTTGGCCCTGCCTACCATGCAGAAAAGGCGCCGGGCGAAGTCGAGCGGGGCGAGCGCCCAGTGGTTGGGGTTGGGGGCCAGGCCGGCCGAGATCACGATATTCCTCGAATCCACCGACTTCACCGCCTCGTAGAAGCGGTTGAGCAGGGTCCGGTACAGGCGAGGCGAGACCGGTACTCCCCGCGCGTTGCGCTGTGGGCCGAAGAAGAGACCCAGGTTGGGCTCGTTCTGGCCCTGGAAATAGCGGACCTTCGGCAAACCGAGCGTGTTCCCGTCGTAGCGCTTGGCGAGTGCGCGCCCGAAGTCCGCCATCGCCGCAGGATCTGGGTCGCAAGGTGGGTCGGTGATCGTGATCGGCGGGTTGGTCACGCATCGATCGGCCCAGTCCGGGGAGTAGTAGACCTGCAACATCGGGGTCAGGCCGGCTGCCACCGCGTTGGTGACCCAGGTGTCGAGCGCCGACCAGTTGTAGTTCGGATCCACCGGGTTGCGAGGGTTCCACGACTCCGGCTCGACGGCGGGCGCGATCTGGTCCCATCGCACCCAGCTGTGCACCATTGTCGCCCCGGCGCCCGCGACCCGGCTGAAAGTTGTCGGGTCGTTGTCCGAAACGTAGGAGACGCCGGTCGGGTAGCCGGCCGCCGAGGCCACGCCGGCATGCTGCGCAACACCCACGAGCATCGCAAGGAAGACGAATGTCAGCGAGAGGAGGCGCCTCAACTGTGCCGTCCTCCGCGCGCCCGCCGGTACCACGCGGTGGCACCCATCGCCGCCGCCAGCAGGATCACGAAGATGAACAGAGGCAGGTTCAGCCCGGAGACCTCTGTCGCCGATCCCAGCGAATTAGAGATGCCCGTGGAACGATCGAGCTTGCCTGCGTCAGCGGAGGCACCGCCTGCCTTCGCCGTCCCGTTGCCCTCATCCCCAGCCGTCGGACCGCCGGTCGAACCGCCGTCGGAGGGCCCTGAAATCGCGGCGAGCGCCAGCAACGCCTCGCCGGTCTTGCCCTCGCCGGTCAGCTCCTTGGTCCGTTCGGGATCGAGCTTTCCCTTCTGGTCCTTCCCGTCACCGTTGCCGTCGCCGTTCTGGCCGCCACCGGTGCTCGGCACCTCCTCGACGTACTGATCGAGAGCGGAGTTGGCCTGGGCCGGAACGGCCGGCAGGACCACGACAGTGGCGCATATGAACAGCGCCAGGGCCGCTTTCGCGGTATTCCTGATTCGCATCATTCTCCTGAGGGGATTTGACGGGGAGGTGCGGACGGCTGGTGCCCCTGCTTGAGAGACTTCCTTGCCGCCTGCGGATGAAATTCGACTGGACCCACTATAAAGCGCTGCATGGATCAAGTAACCAGCCCTGGCCCCCGAAGTTCCGCTCAGGGCGATCAATTCCGAATCGAGATCAGCCCGATCGCCAGCTGGATCCTCGGTTTCGGGCTGGTTCTTTTCGCCGCAACCAGCGATGGAGCCTTCGACCTCAGACTATTCGGCCAGATCGGCACCTTCGCCTGGCTGCTGCTGGCGCTGGGGCTGCTGATCGGTCTCTTCCCGATCGACCGGCCAGGCCCCACCAGCTGGCTCGGGCTCTCGCTTTGGCTGGGTCTGATCGCCTGGGCGGCCCTGGGCCTGCTCTGGACCGACAGCCCCGACAAGACCTGGGTCGAGGTCGCCCGACTCGCGACCTATGCAGGGGTTTTCGCGCTGGCGCTAATGAGTCGCGGCGACCGGTCCCCGGGCAACCAGGTCGGCAGCGTGGCCGCCGGTGTGACGGTGGTCGCGGCGGTGGCACTCATCTCGAGATTCCAACCGGATCTCTGGCCTTCGGCCCATGAAACCGGGCGGACGCTGACCTCCGAGGCCGCGCGGCTGTCCTTCCCGCTCGACTACTGGAACGGGCTCGCAGCGTTGGTGGCGATCGGACTGGCGCCGCTGATCGAGGTCGCCGGCGGCGCCAGGCGCCTGGCCTTCCGGGCCCTGGCCACCGCCGCCCTGCCGATCTGCTTGCTGGTCATCTACTTCACCTTCTCCCGCGGCGGCATCCTCGCCGCCGGCCTGGCGGTGCTCGCATACTTCTGCCTGGCCAGCAACCGTTTGGCCCGACTGTTGCCCGCCGCCCTCGGCCTCTGCGGAGGCCTGGTGCTGATCCTCCTGGCGAGATCGAAGAGCTCCCTGAACGACGGTCTGACAAACTCGGTCGCGCAGAGCCAAGGCGACACGATGATGCTGCTGAGCATCGCGACCTGCGTGCTGGTCGCCGTGGCCGCCTTCCTGCTGCTCGACCGGGTCGGTGATCTCTCTCCACCGGCCCGCTTCAGGCCGGGACGCCGGCAGCTAGCCATCGGCGCGGGCGCAGTGGCCCTGGTTGCGATCCTCATCCTGCTTCTCGCGGGGGTACCGGGCCGGATCTCGAACGGATGGGAGAGCTTCAAGTCCCCCGAGGCACCGACCAGCGGCAGTTCCAGACTCGAAGCCGCGAACGGCAACGGCCGGTACCAGTACTGGTCGTCCGCGGCGAAGCAATGGAAAGAGGCTCCGGTCCAGGGCCATGGGGCCGGCACCTTCGAGTTCTGGTGGGCGGAGAACGGCGACCGGACCGGCTTCATCCGCGATACCCATTCCCTCTATTTCCAGACCCTCGGGGAGTCCGGGCTGATCGGCCTGCTTCTGCTGCTGGGCCTTTTCGGACTGGTGATCGTGGTCGGTTGTCGAGAGGCCACGGTCAAGGTTCTGGACCGGCGCGGCCCTCGGGCCGGCTGGCTGGCCGCCGCGACGGCCGGCTGTCTGGCTTTCATGATCTCTGCCGGGCTCGACTGGTCCTGGCAGTTGCCGGCCGTGGTCCTCCCTTTCCTGCTGCTGTCCGCAACCATCCTCGGTCAGACGGCAAAGGAGGCAAGCTTCGGGCTTGGGGCCCGGGTCGGGCTCGCCGCGGCACCGCTGGTCGCCGTGGTGCTGATCGCGATCCCGCTGACCTCGGCCCTGTGGCTCGAGCGGAGTCAGGAGAGCGCCAGTGCAGGGAATCTGACCGAGGCACTCGACGCGGCCCGGTCGGCTCACGCGATCAGCCCATCGACGGCCGCGCCCCTGCTGCAGGAAGCAGGGCTTCTGGAACAGCTGGATGACCCGACGACGGCCATGGAAGCGGCCCGCGAGGCGACCCGCAAGGAACCGGTCAACTGGCGCAACTGGCTGGTCCTCTCGCTGATCGAGGCCCGTCACGGCAGCGCCGAACAGGCCCTCGAAGATTTTCATGAGGCCCAGCGCCTCAATCCGAGATCGCCACTCTTCACGACCCCAGGCACCGATTGAGTATGCGCCCTCTGTCCGGCTCACTCGGTGGTGGCGGCATCTTCCGCATCGGTCTTGTCATCGGGCTGGCCGTGCTGCTGGCCGGCTTGCCCGTGCCGATTCCGGTCCGGGCTCTGGTCGAAGTGGGGGTCATGGCGGCCGCCACCGTGGTCACCATCATCGGGCTGGCCCGCCACTCGCCGATGCAGGTGGCCCGCGTCGCCTTCCTGCTGATGCTGGCGCTGTACACGGTCCTCATGGCCAACTCGAACGTCCCCGACCTTAGCACCGGGATGCAGGGGGTGCGCTACACGATGGTCGCGATCAGCGGGCTGATGCTGGGGCTGGGCCTGCCGGACCGGGAAGGCGATCGTCTCGGCCTGATCGAAGCCGTCTCGCTGCTCTTGCTGGTCGGTGCCCTCGCCTCGCTGGCGGTCCACGCCTTCGCCCCGGGCTACGAGGAATCGCTCAAACGCAGCGCCGACGCCACGACCGCCACGCTGGGCGGGGTGAAGCGGATGCAGGGCCTGCTCTCCGGGCCTTTCCACGTCTCGATGCTCGGCTCCTTCCTCGCTCTGGCCGGCGCTTGGACGCTTGCGCTGGGGCGCCGTCGGATCGCCCTCGCGACGGTCGGCGCGGTCTTCCTGGCCACCGGGATCACCCTGCTGGGACTCGCCCGGGTCCGCACCGGGATGCTGGTGACGGGCGTGGGTCTGCTGCTCCTCCTGGTGGTCGGCATCCAGCAGGGGCCGGGGCTCGGACAGGCCGTCCGGTCGCTGAAGCCGAGGGGCGCGAAAGACTGGGCGCTGTTGGCTGGGGCGGTGCTGGCCCTGGCCGGTCTCGGCGCCCTCGCCAGCCAGAACGTGGCCGTGCAGGAGATCGGCGATCTGCCGCATGATCACCGGGTTCAGTCGCGCCTCGACGCGATCGGCGAATCGGGCGATCTTGTACTGGATTCTCCGCTGACTGGCTGGGGTCCGGGCAGCGCGTCGAGCGGCCTGCGCCAGGATTTCGTCGACGCCGGCAAGCAGCACGAGACCCCGCATAACGGCCCCCTCGGACTCCTGCTCGAAGGAGGAGTTGGCGCTCTCCTCTGTTTCTTCGTCATCTTCGGCACCGCCCTGGTCAACCTGTTTCGCCAGTTCCGTCGCGGCCGACAGCCGGCCGCGACCGGGATCGCGATCGCCGCGATCATGCCGGTGCTCGGCTTCTGGCTGGTCGGGGACGCCCTGGCCGCCCTGCCGATCTCGCTCTGCCTCTGCCTGATCACCGGGGTCTGCCTGGCCAACGGCATCGCCCTCGACCGTCGGCCGGTGACCGCGGATGGCTGACCGGGGTCTGCTCGCCCTGCCCATGCACGGCGAGGTCAAGCTGCGCCAGGAGGGCTACCGGACCCGGGACGGGCATCTGCTCGAATGGATCGGGCGCCTGCGGCCGGAGCTGGCGGTCTCGGTGCGGAGCCGGCCCGAACCTTTTCCCCGGGTCTCGTTGGCCCGGCGGCATGGCCACGCCAATCCGGCTTGGGACTGGCAGTCGCCCCAGCCGCTGACCGTGCCGCCACTCCGGGCGAAGCGGGCATGGTGGGTGCGCAGCCTCCGGCACGAGCCCGCCGCCGAGGGCAGCTACGAGGCCGCGATCGTCTGGAATCCGCTGGCCGGGGCCCACCTGCTCGCCGGCCCGGTGCATGCCGAGCGGGTGGTCGTCGATCTCCTGGATGACTGGTCGCTCCACATCGCCTTCGAACCGGTCCGCGATGAGGTCGAGCAAGCCTATGCCCGGATCTTCGAGCTGGCAGACGCGATCACCGCCAACAGCGAGGGCACGATGCGGCTCGCGGCCCGGTTCGGTCGCGACGCCGAGCTGATCCCCAACGGCTGCGATCCCGAGAAATTCGCGCTGCCGGGGGACCGCCGCGGTGGCGGCAAGACGACCGTCGGCTATGCCGGGAAGCTGAGCGAGCGGCTCGATCCCGAGCTCATCGTGAAGACGGCCGCCGAACTGCCCGAGGTCCGTTTCGAGATCGCCGGCCCCTTCGCCACCGCGAGCCGGGCCGAGAGCCGCCGGATCAGGGACGTGCTGAAAGGCCCCGAGAACATCCACCTGCTCGGCGACGTCCCCTACGAAGACCTTCCCAACCTGATCTCTGCCTGGGACATCGGCTGGGTCCCGCACCGCGTCGGTGCCTTCGAGGTGGGCGGTGACGCGATCAAGATCTACGAGTACCGGGCCGCCGGGCTTCCGGTCCTGACCGCCGCGATCATCGGAACCGAACGGGCGCCGGCCGGCGTCTCGGTGTTCGAGGGCGTTGCCGGTGCCATCGCGCGCATCCGCCGGCTCACGGGTGCCGACCCCCATCCGGCCCGAATCCCGATTCGGCTGCCGGACAATATGACCTGGCGGGCCAAGGCCTCCCGGCTGCTCGAACTGGCTGGGTTCTGAAAGGACGCTTGAACCGATGAACCGCATCGCGATACTCGGCAGCCGCGGCTTTCCCAGCACCTATGGCGGTTACGAGACCTTGGTCCGCCACCTGGCTCGCGCTTGGGTGGCGAGGGGCATCGAGGTGACCGTCTACTGTCGCGAACGCCCGGCCGGCAAACGGGCCTGGATCGAAGAGGGTGTCCGGTGCCGCTGGACGCCGGGCATCGAGTCGGTCAGCGCCTCCACCCTCTCCTTCGGCCTGACCAATCACCTCGACGCCTCGTTCCGCGACTTCGACGCCGCCCTGGTCGTCAACGTCGCGAACGGCTACTTCTTGCCGTTCCTGAACATGCGGGGCATCCCGGTCGCGATCAACACCGACGGCATCGAGTGGGAGCGAGGCAAGTGGGGCACGGTGGCCCGCAAGGTGTTCCGCAACGGCGCCGTGGCCAGCGCCCGTTTCGCCGACGTGCTGATCGCCGATTCGGTGGTGATCGCCGAGATCTGGCGGGATACCTTCGGGGTCGATTCCGAGTTCGTCCCCTACGGGGCACCCGTCCTGGACGAGGACTTGCCGACCGACAGGATCGAAGCCCTCCGGCTCGAGCCCGGCGACTACCGGCTGGTCGTGGCCCGCATGGTGCCGGAGAACAACGTAGACCTCTCGCTCGACGGGATGCTCGAGACGGATGGCGTGAATGTGGTCGTCGGCGCCGGCAAAGGCGATACGCCGCTAGAGCGGCGGCTGGCCGATCTCGACCGCAGCGGCAAGGTCCGGTGGCTCGGTCACGTTGCCGACCAGGAACTGCTCGATCAACTTTGGGCTCATTGCAGCCTCTACCTGCACGGCCACTCGGTTGGCGGCACCAACCCTTCCCTGCTCCAGGCCATGGGGGCCGGCGCTCCGGTCATCGCCCTCGACACGCCTTTCAACCGAGAGGTGGTCGGGAACGACCAGCAGTTCTACGGCGGCAGCCCGGACTCCCTAATCGAACTGATCCGGAAAGCCCAGGACGATCCCGGCCTGCGTGACGAGTGGCGCCGGCGCGGCCGCGAGGTGGTGGCGTCCCGATACTCCTGGGCAGGGGTCTCGCAGGGTTACCTCGATGCACTTGCCCTCGCGGCCGAACGGAATCAGCGGACCGGATGATCTCGATGACCGCGATCCCCGAGTCCCTCCCCGCCACAGCCGGTTGGCCTGGAACGGGATTGTGCGAGGGTTGCGGCCATGTGGAATGAACCGACCAGCCAGTTCGAAGTTTTTCTCTTCCGACGAAGCCGCTTTCGTGATTCCGCATCCCTGCCCGAAGGATTCGCATTCGAAGCAGAACCTTCACGGGAAGCGGAACAGCGCCTGCTCAAGATCGAGTATCCCCAATGGGAGATCCCATTCGATCGCAGATTTCCGGGCGGCAGCGACGCCTCGGTCCTCGGGGTTCGCGACCTTTCTTCCCCTGGAGACGACTTGGCTGGATTGATCTACCTCAGCTTCGAGAATGAACTCGACCTGCCCGGCTACGGCCAGATTCATTACCCGGTCGTCTCCCCGGAGTTTCGCAGGCGTGGAATATACGCGCCGATGTTGACCTCTCTGCTCCGGGAAGCGGAGAGCGACGAAACCGCGGGCCTCATTCTGGTCTCGGACCGGGAAGACATGGCTGACATCTACGAGCGGTGGGGTGCCGAGCTCGTCGGCGCGTATTCTCGGCCCGGCAAGATCCGGCGTCGGTTAGGTCGAGTAGTCGACCCTCGACGAAAGATCCGGGCGAGGATCATAGATGGAGCGGATCCGGCCCGAAGCACGAGCCCGACCGGAGGTGGCGACGATGGCGCGTGAGACCAAGAACATCCTGATCAACTCGATCGCCGAACGACACCTCCGGTGGGCAGCAAAGCGCTGGGCCAGAGGCAAGATGCTGGACATAGGCTGCGGAGTGAAGCCTTACAAGAAGATGTTCGCGCCGTATGTGGACCAACATATCGGCCTCGACCATGCCGACACCCTGCACAGTCGGAACGAGATCGACATCGAGGCAACGGCATACGAAATGCCGATCGCAGACGAAACCTTTGACACCGTGCTCTGTTCGATGGTCCTGGAGCACCTCGAGGAACCCGGCAAAGCCTTGAGTGAGGCCCACCGAGTCCTGAAACCGGGCGGGTCAGCCATATATATGGCTCCGTTCATCTGGCATCTGCACGAGCAACCCAGGGATTTCTTCCGGTATTCCGAACATGGCCTCACTCACCTTTTTGAGAAGACCGGGTTCGAGGTGAAGGAGCTGGTTCCCCTGTCCGGCTTCTGGGTGACATTCGGTCAGCTGTTTGTCTATTACATCTACAGGTTCAATCGGGGTCCCATGCGCTTCGTCCCGATCGTTCCGCTAGTCGGCCTGGTGGTCCAGGGACTCGCGGCGGTCCTTGATAGGCTCGATCGCGCCGAGGCTTGGACTTGGGCGTATTTGATCGTGGCGGCTCGCCCCGAGCAAGGTGGGCCTGCCCAGTGACGCGCCACTCTCAACACGAGGTGCTGGTCACCAATCCTCCGTCTGACCCGCACGCCCGACCCGGCCACTGAAAGAACAGAGTTCCATGCGAAAAGAATTCCTCGTGTTCGGCAAGCCAGCGATCGAAGAGGCTGAAATTGCCGAGGTGGTCGACTCCCTGAGATCAGGTTGGATCGGCAGCGGGCCGAAAGTTCAACGATTCGAGCAGATGCTCGGAGAGTATGTGGGCGAGAGCGAAGTCCGCTGCGTCTCATCCTGCACAGCTGCGCTCTTCCTCGCGATGAAGACCCTCGGAATCGGCGCCGGCCACGAGGTGATCATCCCGGCAATGACCTTCGTCGCCTCCGCAAATGCGGTCGAGCACACCGGGGCCAAGGCGATTCTCGTCGATGTCGACCCGGAGACAGGACTGATCGACCTCGATGCCGCCGAAGCGGCGATCACGCCAAGAACCAAGGCGATCATGCCGGTTCACCTTTGGGGTCTGCCAGTCGAGATGGACCGAGTCAACTCGATTCGCGACCGCTGTGGGATCGAGATCATCGAAGATGCCGCTCACGCCCTCGGCGCCGAGTGGAATGGCCGGCCAATAGGCTCATTCGACAATCTGACTGCGTATTCGTTCTACGTCAACAAGAACATCACCACTATTGAGGGCGGTGCCTTGGTCGCACGGGACTCGGGCACGGCGACCAGAATCGAGCAGCTCGCCCTCCATGGCCTCAGCGCCGGCGCCTGGCAACGATTTTCCGACGCCGGCTTCAAGCACTACGAGGCGACCGAGCCGGGATACAAGTTCAACATGACCGACGTCCAGGCCGCCCTCGGCATCCATCAGTTACCCCGACTCGACCGGTGGATCGACCGTCGTGCCGAGATCTGGGACTCCTACGACCGAGACCTGGCCGACCTACCGCTTACTTTGCCCGCAGCGGTTCCTGATCACGTGCGGCACGCCCGCCACATCTACCAGGTCCGGCTGCGGCCCGACGCTGGCCTGACACGGGACCAGCTGCTTGAGGAGCTGCATCGACGCAACATAGGCACCGGGGTTCACTACCGCGGCGTACACCTGCATCCTTACTACCGGGACAGAGACGGCATCGATCCTTCTTCGCTGCCAAACGCAACCGAGATATCGGAGACCACCCTCAGCCTGCCGCTCCACTCCTTGCTGACCGAAAAGGATCGTGTTGATGTCGTCGAGGCGCTCCAGGAGATACTTGCCCAGCCCCAACGTGGCCGACGCTCGGCCTAAAGCACCGCTCTTCGGGCCAACCGGGGCCTTCGCCGGGCCGGAATCCCCGTGGATTCTGCACTCGACTCCGGTTCTCGGCCATATCACCCAGCGCTGGATTGACTCCCAGGTGAACGCGACCGATCGGTACGACTCGAGGATCCTGGGAGCGAGTGTGGCTGACGAGTGCACGGTTGAAGACGAGCGTTGGATCGTTCCCCGGCGAGGAAGCGCCGCCTGGCTCTCGTACCGGGGCATGTCGGTCACCGACGGTTTCAGCCCGCTCTACCTCGCGGCCCGCATGCGGCAACACCGACCGGACGTCATTCACGTCCATTTTGCCCCGCCGGCCGCTCAGCTGACTCGCTTCGCTTCGCTGCTAGACCGACCGCTGGTGACCAGCTTCTACGGCTACGACGCAACCCTGAACAGATACCGAGAGAGCTGGCTTTGGCGGCGGCCTTACATGCGTCTCTTTCGGCGGGCCTCGGCTTTCGTGGTAGAAGGCCCGGCCATGGCCGACCGGGTGGCGGGACTCGGCTGCCCCGAAGAGCGGATTCGGGTCGTCAGGCTACCCGCTGATCAGCAGAGCCTCGGCTCGGTCGTACCTCGAAAGACGGATGAATTCACCGTGGTCGCAGCCGGACGCTTCGTGGAGAAAAAGGGGTTCGACTTAGCCATTCTCGCCTTCGCGCGGGCCTTTGCCGGTCGCACCGATGCAAAGCTCATTCTCGTTGGGGGCGGCCCCCTCGAAGGTGCTTACCGGCAGCAGGTGGCTGAACTCGGGATCGAACCGCAGGTCGAATGGGCCGGGAGGCTGCAGCATCATGAGTTCATGACCCGGGTCGCCAGCGCCCACGTCGCCGTCTATCCGAGTGTCACCGCCTCGAACGGCGATGGTGAGGGTGGGGCACCGGTTACCCTGATCGAGGGCCAATGGCTTGGTGTACCATCGATCGTCAGCGCACACGATGACCTGCCCTTCGTGGCTGCTCCGAACGGATCGATCACCTTGGAGACGCGTAGCCCGCACAGCTGGTCCGATGCGTTGAGATCGCTGTACGAACAACCGGCGAAACTCGAGGCAATGGGTGTCGCCGCCCGCGAATTCGCACGCTCCAAGCATGGTCCGGAGGCGAATGCCGTCGGCCGTGAAGAGATCTACGACGAAGTCTCCGCCTAGGTGACCGACGTCGAAGTCCAGACTTCCGAAAACCTGGGCGACGCAACTCGCGCCGGCGCCCGCTGGCAACTAGCCTCCCAGATCATCGATCTGGTCTCGGCGATGGCGATCATGCTATTGCTGGCGCATTACGTGTCTCCCGATGAATTCGGCCTGATCGCTTGGGGCACGGCGCTGGTGACGATCCTGATCGGAATTCTGGCCATTCCAGTCGGAAGTGCCGTGGTCGCAAAGAAGATTCCAGCGGGGGCTCAATTGGACACCGCCTGGTGGCTCGCCCATGTTCCCTGTGTGGCTTTGTACATCGGCGCGGTCATATTTGCCTTGGCGATGGGGACTCATGGCTCCGACTTGATCGTGGTGATCGGCGTGGGGATCTCCATGCCCTTCATGGCTTCTCGCCAGATTCTGGTCGCTTACCTTCAGCAGAGCTTGGAGTTCCGGTCGCTGGCGACCTCCCGGATCGTCGGAGCCGCATTTAGCACCATCGTCTCCCTCCTACTACTGGCTCTGAACGAACCAGTAGCTTCCCTCATCGCCAGGACCACCCTGGCCCCGCTCTTCCAGTCGCTCCACATCCTCGTGGTATCTGAATGGTTCCCGAGGCTACGCTTCGACCGGCGAACTACCGGCGAGATCATCGCCTATGCCCGTGGCGTGGCGGGCTTCAATGCGATCAACCAGTTCGCCCGAAAAGGGGATGACATATTGGTCGGAGCGTTGGTCAACGCCCGAGCCCTCGGCCTGTATTCGATTGCTTACCGGTTCATCGAGGTGCCGGTTGGTCAGGTCGGCACGATCGCCGAGAACATCGCATTCCCAGCGATCGTCCACATCAAGGATGAAGCGCGTATGCGCACGGCTTTCCTGCGGTCCCAGCGGATGCTCGTTTGGTTCACGGCACCGGTCAGCATTGCCGCCGTCGCGTTGGGGGATCTTGCCATTCCCGCCTATCTCGGGGCCGAGTGGACGGATGCCGGGCCGATCGTCCAGATATTCGGCCCGATCGCGTTCCTGCAGACGGCAAGCACACTCGCCGGGATCATATTCCTGTATCGCAGCGCGACCGGGCTCCTGGTGAAATGGGGGATATTCGCTACTTCCGTCAACCTCGCCGGCTTCGTGATCGGTGCGCGATGGGGAGTGACGGGAGTTGCCTGGGCTTATCTGACCGCGAGCTTGATCCTCTTCTATCCATCGTGGTACGTCCCGGGTCGGCTGATCAAGCTGAAGCCCACGAGGGTATTCAGGAGCCTGTCCGGGGTCACTGTGAGCGCCTTGCTGACGGTGCTGATACTTGTCGGACTGCGCCAGCTCGTCGATCTCACCGGGGTGGTGGCACTCTCGTGCCTCATCGTCGCATCAAGCGGGCTGTACTGGGGCCTTGCCATGCTGCTGGCCCCGTCGCTGCGCGCCGACGTTCTGGCGACAATCCAAGCCCGTGGCTGAGCCAGTGCGGGGTTATGGACAGGCGAGTCGAACTAAGCGAGGCGCTCAGGGTCAGGCGGCGAGTTCTTTGCTGATCGCTTCGCGGGCTTCGGCCGGTTCGAGGACGACCAGGTCGCCCGCGCCCTTGAGGATCTCGCGGACCAGCCAGCTGGTTCCCGCGTAGGGGAGTTCGACCACCACGGCGCCGTCGGCCAGCTCCTCGACCACGTTGCGTTCCTCGCGCATCCAGCGGGAGCGCTCGGGCGAGACCCAGACCCTCGCGACCGAGGCTTCCGGCACCTGGCCGTCGCTCATCCAGCCCTCGACCCCGGCCAATTCCTCGGCTTCGGGTCGCGGCTCGAAGGTTTCACCGGTCGGCTTCGCTTCCTTGATCCGGTCGAGCTTGAAGTGGCGCATCGCCTGCCGGTCGAGGTCGAAGCATTCGGCGTACCAGCCCTCACGGCCGTTCTCCAGCCGGTAGGGCTCCACCTTGCGCTCGGAGAACTTGTCCTCGTTCTCCTTGTAGTAGTTCAGCTCCAGGACCTGGCGACCGGCGATCGCCTCGTTGACGATCCGGGCTGCTTCGGCGCCACCGGATTCGGAGACGATGGCGAGGCCTTCCCGGGCCGGGTCACGGCCCAGCGCCTCGACGATCTTCTCCCGGGCGGTGTCGAGCTTGGCCTGGGGCAGGTGGTCGCCGACCAGGTCGATCGCCGCGACCAGGGCCTTCGCCTCCAGCGGCAGCAGCCGAGCCGGGCGGGCGAAAGAGTCGCCGTAAGGCTCGGAGTCGACCTCGATGATGTCGCCCTTGATCTCGGCGTACAGCACGTAGGTGCCGCCACCGAAATTGACCACGTTGAGCACGTCGATGTCGTCGCGCAGCTCCTCCTCGGAGAGCTCGAGCCGCTGGCAGAGGTCCGACATCGAGAGCGCGGCGCCTTCCTTGGCGGCGCCGATCAGCATGCCGGCCAGGGTGACCAGCCGGCCGAAGCGCTCGGGCCGGATCGCGGCGGCGGAGCGGTCCTTGCTGCGCTGGCGCCGCTCGCGGATTGGGGTCGGGAAGTCGGTCTGGGCCTCGGCCACGTCGAAGCCGTTGATGTGGCGGTCGCGCAGCAGGGCGATCCGTTCCTCGGCCGCCGCCTTGAACTCGGGCGGGCCGAGCACCTCGGCGTTCTGGCGCCAGCGCAGCACCCAGGCCAGCAGCTCGCGTTCGCTGGCGTAGGAGGTCTCCAGCACGATGCCTTCGCGGCCGCCGGTTTCCGCCGGGTCGGCCGGGCTGACCTCGCCGTGGTTGCCGAAGTCGCGGCTGATCAGCCAGGCGATGCGGTCGCTGAAGAAGATCCGGGCCTTGCCGACCTCCTCGCCGAGCTGCCAGTCGGCCAGCTCCGCGTAGTCGCTGCGCTCGAAATCCTCGGGCGGGTTGAAGTCATGCTCGGACTTGGTCGCGTAGCCGACCTTGCCGCGAATCCGGGAGAGCCGGAAGACGCGGACCGCATCCCTTTCGTGGGAGTGGCCGATCAGGTAGAACTGCCCGCCGCGGAAGACCAGGTGGTACGGGTCGACCTTGCGGTTGTTGACCTTGTCGGAGCCGATCGTGTGGTACTCGAAGGTGATCGTCTTGTGGCGGGAGATCGCGGTTTCGATCCGGGCCAGTCGCTGGGTCAGATCGCGGGAGGAGGTGGCCGAGAATTTGGCCATCGAGACCGGGATGTTGTCCGGGTCGGCGAGCGGGTTCGGGTGGCCCCAGGCGACCTGCTGCAGGGCCAAGCGGAGGGGTTCCGCGTAGGCGAACTCGCCCTCGGTCAGCAGGCTGAGCGAGGTCCGGAGCGCGGCCAGTTCGTCGTCGGTGAACTTGATCTCGGGCAGGTAGAAGTTCTCCGGCGGCAGCGAGTAGAGCTCGGCCTCGAAGAAGCCCTCGCCGGGCCGGTCGACCTGCAGTTCGATGCCGAGGCTGTCCAGTTCGGCCCGGTCCGCGTAGAAGCGGCGTGCGAACGCGTCCTCGTTCATCACGCTGTAGCCCTCGACTTCCCGTTTGATCTCCAGGGCCGATACGGGCCGGCCCTGTGCCATCAGAAACGAGATCAGCGAGAGCTGCCGGATCAGCTTCTCGGTGTCCTTTGCCATCAGCGTCTGACTTTACCTGCGCAGACCCTTCGGCCGCCTCCCTGACCTCCGCGAAACCGGCTTTCAGACCGCAAATGCCGGATTTTTTTGCGCTTCCTTGCGCAAGTTGTCACGAAGTCGTAACAAAGCCGAGTCGCTCGGCGTATCGCTCGGAGCGCTCGAGGGCGTCTTCCTTCTCCATGTAGAAGACGAGGATCGAGTAGAGCAGGTCGGGCCCGACCTCGGGCAGTAGCTCGGTGCGCTCGTCCACGATCTCGGCCCGGATCACCACGGCCGCGCCACCGACCACCATGTTGGCGATCGACTCGGGCACGTCCTTGCGATCCGGCATCATCGTGCGGCCCGCGTCGACAAAGGTGGCGATCATCCGCACCGCGGAGAGGTAACGCTCGAGCGCGGCCGGGCCGGCCGAGAACATGTCGACGATGCACATGCGGGCGAAGGCCGGCTCGGCGGCGAGGAACTTGAGGCTGGCCTCGATGCCCAGTTCGATCATCTCCGGCCAGGTCAGGTTCGGGTCGTCGCAGGCCTTGATCACTTCGGTCACGAAACGGCCGAGGATCGCGTCGTAGGCCGCGAGGAAGCAGGCTTCCTTGTCGGGGAAGATCTCGTAGAAGGTCGAGCGGGAAACCCGGGCCCGGGAGACGATGTCGGCGACGCTGACCTCGGCGTACCGCTTCTCGGCACAGGCCTGGGCCATCGAGTCGAGCAGACGGTCACGCTGGGAGGTGACCACGAACTCGCGCGGCAGGTTGTGGCGGCCGGAGGGAAGCCGGGAGGGGGTGATCTCGTTCACGCCGGCACCTCGGTCTCGTTCATCGCCTCGATGCCCTTGTCGTGGCCGAAGTACGGGGCCACGGCCAGGTACATCATCTCCGGCAGCATCTTGGGCAGCTCGGCGGCGTTGCCGTTCGAGGCCTCGTTGAACATCAGGGCGGAGACCCCGCCGACGATCACCCGGGCCACCTGGGTCGGGATGCGGTCCGGCTCGTCGACCATCGTCCGGGCGGAATCGAGGAAGGGGAAGAACGAGGAGACCGCCTGCTGGTAGCGGTCGCGGGCGCGGGCGCCGGCGCCGAAGCCCTCGACGATGCCGACTCGGGCGGCGACCGGGTTCTCGGCCAGATAGGTCAGCAGGGCGCCGATGCCGCCGCGGATCTGGGTGATCCAATCGTCGGAGCCGCCCTGGGCGAAACCATCGGCGACGAAGGTCAGCATCCGTTCCATCACCGTCCCATACGCGGCGATGAAGCAATCTTCCTTGTCGGCGAACTGCTCGTAGAAGGTGGCCCGCGAAACGCCGGCGGTGGAGATGATGTCGGCGACCGTGGTCTCGGTGTAACCCTTCTCGGCGACCACGCCGATCATCGCTTCGACCATGCGTTCGCGCTGGGAACGGACCACGACGTCGCGAGGCAACCCGTGACGGCCACTGGGGAGCTTGCCCGTACCAAACGGGTCGAGTTCTTCCTGTACCTGCTCCTGCGGCATAAGCCGATATTACCCCGCTGAATCTGACGCCGAAACGAAACCGTACCTCAATTCTAGGCCGACATTTAGACTCCGCGGCGTGAACGCGCACTCTTCAGACGGTCCGGCCGTCGGCATCGTCGGCCTGGGATACGTCGGCCTGCCGATCGCGGTCGCCTTCGCCGAGGCCGGCCGCGAGGTCATCGGCCTCGACACCGACCCTGCCAAGATCGATTCGATCAACCGGGCCGAGAGCTACATCGAGGACATCCCCTCGGCCAGCCTCGAAGCCCTGGAAGGACGCCTCAAGGCAACCGGGGATTACGCCGACCTGGCCGACTGCGAGGCGGTGATCATCTGCGTCCCGACCCCACTCACCGGTTCGCGCGAGCCCGACCTCAGCTACCTCGAATCGGCGGCCGGGCAGTTGGCCGAGGTCCTCACACCAGGCCAGACCGTGGTGCTCGAATCGACCACCTACCCGGGTACGACCCGGGATCTGCTCGCGCGGATCCTCGAGGCCGGTGGCCGTCAGGCCGGTACCGACTTCCACCTCGCCTTCTCGCCCGAGCGGATCGATCCGGGACGGACCGACTTCACGGTCCGCACCACACCAAAGCTGGTCGGTGGCCTCACCCCGGCATGCACCGAAAGGGCAGTTGCCCTCTACGAGACGATCTGCGACCGGGTGGTCCCGCTCTCCGGGCCGGAGGCCGCCGAGCTTTCGAAGCTGCTGGAGAACATCTTCCGGTCGGTGAACATCGCCCTGGTCAACGAGCTGGCCCAGCTCTGCGACCGGCTCGGGGTGGATGTCTGGGAAGTGATCGACGCGGCCTCGACCAAGCCGTTCGGGTTCATGCGCTTCGAGCCGGGCCCCGGCATGGGCGGCCACTGCCTGCCGGTCGATCCCTTCTACCTCGCCTTCAAGGCCCGCGAGCATGACTTCTACCCGGAGTTCATCGAGCTGGCCGGCAAGATCAACCAGTCCCAGCCGCTGTTCTGCGTGAACCGGATCGAGCGGGTTCTGAATGACAACGGCAAGCCGGTCAAGGGCACGAAGATCCTGATCCTCGGGGTCAGCTACAAGGGCGGGGTCGGCGACACCCGCGAGTCGCCTTCGATCAAGATCATCCGGCTGCTGCACGAGCTCGGCGCCGACGTCCGCTACCACGACCCGCATGTGCCGGAACTGGCCGAGGCCGGGCTGTCCAACTCGCCGGACCTCGAGGCGGCGCTCGGGGATGCGGACCTCAGCGTGATCGTCACCGCCCATCCCGAGTTCGACTTCACCCAGGTGATCGCGGGCAGCAAGCTGGTCTTCGACCTGCGCGGGGTCACCCGCAACCTCGACGACCCGGGCAACGTGACCCGGCTCTGAGCGGTCGTGCCCGGGAGGCAGGTCAGGTGATCCGCGGACTGGCCAGCCGGGCCTACGGGGTGCTGCCACGGCAGGTTCCGCACTCGCACTGGCATGAGATCAAGAACGACAAGGCCACCCTGGGCCTGGCCGTCGGCACGGTCACGATCGCCGGGCTGGTGATTGCCGCGCAGTACACCCGGCTGCTCAGCCGGCGCACCCACTCGGAGGAGACCGAGGGGCTGATCGACTCGGCCCCGGCGGCCGCGGTCGACACGGTCGGGGTCGCGGTCGAGGGTTACTCGGCGACGCCGAACCGGGAGCTCGTCCTCTTCAACCTGCTTTCGGGTTTCCTCGGCAGCTTCGCGGCGGTGCGGATGACCACCTGGGCGATCCGTGAGAACTGGGGTCCGTTCCGCAACGTCAAGATCGGTGGCCGCCACATCCATCACTTCGTCCCGGGGATCCTGATCGCCTTTGCCTCGGGCATCGCCGCCCTCCTGCTCAGCGGCGAGAAGTCCGACCGCCGGATCGCCCGGACCCTCGGGATCGGCATGGGCTTGACCTTCGACGAGGCCGCCCTCCTGCTCGACATGCAGGACGTCTACTGGACCCGGCAGGGGCTGCTCTCGGTCCAGATCACGATGGCCACCGGCGCGACCCTCGGCGCGAGCATCCTGACCATGAGGATCCTCGGCCGCGGCGAAGCCCGCCAGGAAGAAGCGGGCCAGATTCCCGCCGCCGATGACCAGACTGCCTCGGTCATGCCCTGGCCGCACCCGGCCTCGTAGCAAGCACATCGGGGTGGGACAGAGAGGCATGAACACCGGCGTACCGGCGCCATTTCACCCCGCCATAGACACGGACGTACTGATTTGCAACGTTTCCGGATCGTGTTGGGCCGCGTCGGAGAAGCCCGAGATCTGGCTTTACCGCTTGGCTTTGCCGCCCAGGGGAGGATTTCCTGATTCGCGTCAGGAAAAACTGATTTCCCCACGCACATTGAGGCATAAAAAATGTCGGTGGTCGGGCCGACCCAAGGGAGAGTGGGCCAACCCGACTTCACCGACTAAGCGCTGCTGAGGGTAGGGAGGGACCCCAGTCAACGATGTTTTCGCAGCTATCACGTCCAGTGATCTAACTGCTGATACGAGATAGTACACCAAACACACACGTTTATGGGCCGACCTGAAAAAAAGATTTCTTAAAGGGACTCAGGCCTCGATCCAGACCACTTCATCACGCCCTGGCCCTACCCCTACCAGGCTGATCGGCACGCCGACGAAATCGCTGATGAAGGAGACGTACTCCCGAGCGGCCGGCGGCAGGTCGGCCTCGTTCCGGCAGCCCGTTATGTCCTCCGAGAAGCCGGGCAGGTCGACGTACTCGGGGGTTGCGTTGTGGAGGATCGACTGGTGGTAGGGGAAGTCGTCCAGCACCGCCCCCTCCTTCGAGCGGTAACGGACCGCGACCTTGATCGTCTCCAGCCCGGTCAGCACGTCGAGCTTGGTCATCGCCAGATGCGAGAGGCGGTTGAGCCGCACCGCGTACTTCAGCGCGACCAGGTCGAGCCAGCCGCAACGGCGACGGCGGCCGGTCGTGGTGCCGAACTCATGCCCTTTGTCGGACATGTGCTCGCCGACCTCGTCGAAGAGCTCGGTCGGGAAGGGCCCGGACCCGACCCGGGTCGAGTAGGCCTTGACGATCCCCCAGACCTCTTCGATATCGGTCGGGCCGACCCCGGCCCCGACGCAGGCCGCGCCGGCGATCGGGTTTGACGAGGTGACGAAGGGATAGGTGCCGTGGTCGAGGTCCAGCAGTGCCGCCTGGGCACCCTCGAAGATCACTTTGTTGCCGGCGTCGAGCTCGTTCCAGCAGAGCCGGGCGGTGTCGGCGATGAACGGTTCGAGTCGGTGGCCGTAGCTCAGGTACTGCTCGGTGATCGTGTGCAGGTCCAGTCGGTCGTCGATCTGGATCTCCTCGTCCGGCTCGGCTTCCTTGTGCAGCTTGCGCCGGCGCACGGCCAGTTCCTGAAGCGACTTCTTCTTGTGCTCGAGGGCGGCCATGATCTTCTTGCGCAGGATCTTCTCGTCGAGCAGGTCCTGGACCCGGACCCCGATCCGGTAGGCCTTGTCGGCATAGGCCGGGCCGATCCCACGGCGGGTGGTGCCGATCGAGAGCTTGCCCAGCTTCAGTTCCTCGGCCGCATCGACCAGCACGTGGTAGGGCATGATCAGGTGGGCGTTCGAGGAAACCCGGAGGTTGGAGGCAGAGACGCCGGCCCGGTGGAGCCCTTCGATCTCCTCCAGCAGCACGCGCGGGTCGACGACCACGCCGTTGCCGATCACGCAGAACTTGTCCTCATGCAGGATGCCGGAGGGGATCAGGTGGAACTTGTACTCCTTGTCCCCGTGCACGATGGTGTGGCCGGCGTTGTTGCCGCCCTGGAAGCGCACGATCGCGGTGGCGTCCTTGGCCAGCAGATCGGTGATCTTGCCCTTGCCTTCGTCGCCCCACTGGGTTCCGACTATTACGAGTCCTGGCATGAATGAGTGAGTCTAGATGGAAGCCCGGAAGCGGGGTTATACGCCGGTACAGGCTCAGCTGTCACGCAGCTGGGGCTTCTGGCGGGCGTCTTCGCCGAACATCGGTATCTGGTACTCGCCGCACATCTGGATCAACCTGGAGACGGTGCGTGGACCGATCTGCAATTCCAGTTCGTCCTGGGAAAGGTTGGTTGTGACGACGATCGATTTCTGCCGCTCGTAGCGTTCGTTGACCAAGGCGTAAAGCTGTTCGAGCACCCATTCGGTCTGTTTCTCAGCCCCCAGGTCGTCGACGTGGAGCAGGTCGACCTCGCAGAGCCGCTCGAAGAACTCGTCGTAGGACTCCTCCCCGGCTTCGGCGCCGTAGGTCGCGCGGATCCGGGTCAACAGGCTCGGCATCGAGTAGATCGCGACCGTGTAGTCCCGTTTCAGGGCTTCCTTGGAGACCAACATCGCGAGGGTGGTCTTGCCGGTGCCCGTGTCGCCCATCAGCCAGAGGCCGTTGCCGGCTTCGAAGTTCTGGTCGAGCGCCTCGATCCACTCCCTCACCGCGCCGACCGCGCCGGGATCGATCTCGGTCACCGGGGGTCGGTCGAAGGAGACCCCGCGATAGCGCTTCGGCAAGACCGAGTTGATGCCCGAAGCCCGGGCCTTGGCCAGGCGTGGCTCGAGGCAGTCGCATTTGCTCGCGGTGCCGTCTTCGTTGAGGATCCAGCCGTCGCCGTCGCAACGCCCGTAGGGGCAGGGCGGCAGGCCGTTCGCCGTGGTGCCGTACTCCTCGATCGCCATCAGGCGTTCTCCACCGCCGCCTGGACCGCCACCCGGGAGCCTTCACCGGCCATGTGCTCGGGGGCCTGCTCGATGAACTTGGGGATGTGTGCCTTGAAGACCAACGGGCTCATGCCGATCGGCCCGTTTCTGTTCTTGGAGACCAGCACCTCTGCGGTGCCATCCCGTTCGTTGGGGTCCTTCTTGTAAACGTCCTCGCGATAGAGGAAGAGGACCAGGTCGGCATCCTGCTCGATGTTGCCCGATTCACGCAGGTCGGAGAGCATCGGGCGCTTGTCGGGCCGGTTCTCGTTGGCTCGGTTGAGCTGCGAGAGGGCGACCACCGGCACGTTCAGTTCGGCGGCCAGCAACTTGAGCCCACGGCTGACCTGGCCGACCTGTTCGGCCCGGTTCGGGATCCGGTCGTCCATCCGCATCAGCTGGAGGTAGTCGATGATGATCAGGGAGAGGCCCTCCCCTTCCTGCTCAGTCCCCTCCTGACGCCGCAGCTCCTGCGCCTGCAGGCGCCGCGCCTTGGCCCGCAGGTCGAGCAGGCCGAGGTCGGAGGTGACGTCGATGTAGAGCGGCACGTCAGTCAGCTCGTTCAGCGCCTTGTTGACCTTGCGCCAGTTGCGGTCCCCGCCGTTGTCGGCGCTGAGCTTGCCCTTGCGCAGCACGTCGCCATGCACCTCGGACTGCGAGGCGATGAACCTCTGGGAGAGTTCGCTCTCCGACATTTCCAGCGAGAAGAAAGCGACCGACTTGCCCTGTTTGACCGCCACGTTCTCGGCGATGTTGGCGACGAAGGCGGACTTGCCGACCGAGGGCCGGGCGGCAAGGATGATCAGGTTCGAGGGCTGGAAGCCGCCGGTCTTGTCATCGAGGTCGCGGAAGCCGGTGTTGGTGCCAGATGCCTTGAGCTCGCCGGTGATCCGTTTCTCGAGGCGCTGGTGCTCGTCGAAGAGGATCCCGCCGAGATCGCGGAAGTCCTCCTGCTTTTCCTTGTGCGCAACCTTGAAGAGCTCCGCCTCGGCCCGCTCGGAGAGTGTGCCCGCGTCCGCTTCGCGGTCGCTGACCCAGCTCTCGATGTCCTGCGCGGCGCGGAGCAGGCGGCGCAGATGGGCGTGCTCACGGACGATCTCGGCGTGATGTCGGGCGTTGCCCGGTGCGGCGACCTTCTCGGCCAGCTCCGCCACGTAGTTGCTGCCCCCGGCCTCCTCGACCTTGCCGGCGCTGGCCAGCGCCTCGGTCACGGTCAGCGAGTCACAGGCCTTGTCGGTCGCGTACAGATCGACCATCACCTCGTAGATCGCCTGGTGACGATCGAGGTAGAAGTCCTCCGGATTCAGTTTGACTTCGTCGACGGCCCAGTTGACGGCGGGCTCATAGACCAGCATCGATCCGAGGACTGCCTCCTCGGCCTCGATGTTGTTGGGTGGTACCTGGGCTATTTCTCTTCCGCGACGATCGTCTTGACCGAGGCGATGGCGCCACCGGCCACTTCAACGTCAATCATGTAGGTGCCGACCTGGTGGATCGGCACGTCGAGGCGAATCTTCTTCTTGTCGACCTTGATGCCACGGGCATCGCGGATCGCCTCGGCGATCTCCTTGGTCGTGACCGAGCCGTAGAGCTTGCCGTCGTCGCCGGCCCGGTGGTTGATCGTGAGCACGGTCTTGGAGAGCAGCGAGGCGTTCTCCTTGGCCCGCGCGATCGCTTCCCGTTCGGCCTTCTCGGCGGCTTCCTTGCGGCGGATCGCCTCCTCCAGGGCGCCCGGCGTGGCCGGCTGGGCCAGGCCGCGGGGCTGGAGGAAGTTGCGCAGGTAGCCGGGCGAGACCTCGACGGCGGTGCCGTTCTCCCCCAGGCCCTCGACGTCAGCGAGCAGGATGGCCTGGGCCATTACTTCTCACCCACGTACGGGAGCAGCGCCACTTCGCGGGCGCGCTTTACCGCGACCGAGAGCTGGGCCTGATGCTTGCGGGAAAGGCCGGTGACCCGGCGGGAACGGGTCTTGCCCTTGTCCGAGATGAACCGACGCAGCAGGTTCAGGTCCTTGTAGTCGATGTTCTCGGCGGAAATCTTCGTGTACTTGCGGGGGCGTACGCGCTCGTTGAAGCGGCGCCCGCGTCGCGATGATGCTTCTCGTGTCTTAGCCAATGCTTTCCGGTGCCTTACATGGTTACGGCCCGGGAGGGTTCCCGGGCAATCAGGACCAGGAATCGTACCGGTTTTTCGGAGTTACAGGCACCACCGGACAGGAAAAACCCGCAATTACCGTGGTGACGCAGGTTTCGAGTCATTACGACACAAAACCTGCGTCACCAGCACCGGGGAAGACCTGCGAGAGGCCCGCCCGACTTGCAGTTAAGCCCTAGAAGGGGATGTCGTCGTCGGGGGCGTTGCCGCCGCCGGCCGGGGCGAAGTCTCCGGTGTCGGCGGGGACGTCCGAGGCCGGGGTGAAGCCGCCGCCCTGCTGGCCCGGGCTCTGGCCGCCTTGGTTCTGGCCGTTGTTGAAGTTGCCGCCAGGGGCCGAGCCGTCGCGAGATCCGAGGAACTGGACCGTGTCAGCGACGATCTCGATCGTCGAGCGCTTGCCGGAGCCGTCCTTGGCCTCCCAGGAGCGCCAGTCGAGCCGGCCGTCGACCGCCACCGGGCGACCCTTCGAGAGGTAGTTGGCGCAGTTCTGGCCCTGGGCTCCCCAGACGACCACGTTGAAGTAGTTGGGCTTGTCGACCCACTGTCCGGACTCGTCCTTGCGGCGGCCGTTGACCGCCACCCCGAGGGTGCAGACCGCGGTGCCGTTGGCAGTCTGTCGCAGCTCCGGATCCCTGGTCAGGTTGCCGGTGATAGTGACCCTGTTGATGTTCTCAGCCATCGTGTGTTCGCTCCTTATCGCGTTTTTCGTACATCGCGGAACCCTCTCCGGACCCGCGGGTCGGATCAGGAACTTAGCGATGCTTGTGGACGCTTAAAGGCGAAGGGGGCGAAAACTCGCCCCCCGAAAACCCAATTTGCGGGTTATTCAGTCTTCGCGGTAGCGGCCGCGGCCGCGGCGCTCGTCGTCGTCGCCGGTCGGGGCCATCACCACGGCGGTGGCGGGCGGGGCCGGCAGGACCGGAGCTTCGGGATCGACCTTGAAGATGCGGAAGCGCATCACGCCATCGGCGATCTTCAGGCTGTGGTCCAGGGTGCCGAGCAACTCGCGTTCCGCGTCGAAGCGGAACCAGCGGTAATCGGCTTCGCTCTTGCGGTCGATCTCGTAGGCCATCTCGCGGATGCCCCAGTTGTCTTCATGCTTGAGCGAACCGTTGGCTTCGATCGCCGACTTGGTCTCGGAGACCAGTTTTTCGCGGTCGGCTTCCTCGACCTGGGGGTCGAGCATCAGGACAAGTTCGTATTGGCGGGTTGAGTCAGTCAAAATCGACGGGGGACTATACCTTCATCGCCCAAGTTTCGCGGTGCCATAGGCATTTGAAAGGTGGAACGGGATCGATCGGCGGCCAGAGCGTGGGCCCGCCAAGGCCGGTTCTCGTTGGTTTCCTGCCGGTCGGGGGGAGAGTTTCGCCGCCCAGGGCCTTGTGGTGGCATGCGCAACAGCTTCCGGAGCCTCAGCGTCGACCGGGAACGGGCAATCAGGGTCGCGGCGATGATCGGCCTGGTCGTGCTTGGCGTCTCGACCCTGCCCGGCCTGCTCCGGACGCCCGACCCACCAGCGGTCCCGGCCGGGGTGGGTTTCAGCCCGGACGAGATGGCCGACTATGCGAGCCAACCGCGCGAACCCCCGCGAACGGCCGAATCGAAGCGAAAGAAGCGACGGCCGGAACCGACCCGCGACCAGCGCCGGCGAGTCCGCCGGCTTCACCTCCGGAAGCAAGAGAAGGCCCGCGGGAGGGCACCGAAACGGCGTGGTCGTGAGACCCGAAAAGACGCGAGGCGCAGCGCGCCTTCGTCGCCGGACGCCGGACCTTCGGCCAGCTCGACTTCCGGCGGCTCGTCCTCGGGCGGCTCGACTCCAGGCGGCTCCCCGGCCGCGGCGCCGGCCCCGGCCCCCGTCCCTGCCGCTCCTACCTACTCGCCACCTCCGGCACCGCCTCCCGCGGCCCCTCCCACGCAGGCCGCTCCCGCCGACGGCTCCCAGGAATTCGCCCCTCGCTGACCTTTCTGGGTGACCTTGGGGGTCTCCTCGAGACCCGAGGTCACCCAGAATCGTTCGAGGAGGGTCAGCGGTTGAGAGCGCGGACGAAGTGGCGGATCCGCGGGGTGGCCGGGGAGGTGAACGGGAAGTAGAGGTCGGACGCGTGGCCGCGGCTGGGCACGATGTACAGGCGGCCCCGCGGGAAGCGAGCGGTCACCGTGCGGGCCTCACGGACCGAGGTGATCGAGTCGAACTCGCCGGCCAGGACGAGCGTGTCGAGGCGGCCCGGCATCTTGCCTCCCTTGGGGATCGGCGGCTGGTAGCCCTTCGCGCGGGCGGGCCAGGAAAGGCAGGCGCTGATGTCACTGGCCGAGTCATAGGCCCAGGTCTTCTTGCGAAGCGGGGACCACCAGTTCGAGGGACGGAAGGCAGCGATCGCCCGGTTCAGCTGCTTGCGTCGCTGGGCGACCGGAGCGGATCGCTGCCACGGGACCGGATAGTCGTTGCAGACCACGGCCGCGTACATGCCGACCGAGAAGTAGTCGGCCGGCCCTTGGTCGGGCCCGTAGGGATGGACCAGCTCGCGCAGCTCGCGGCCGTTCCCGCGCAGATACTCGGTGACCACCCGGTTGAGGTGGTCGTAACCGCCCGGGGCGTAGCTCGAGGCGTCGCCCATCAGGTAATTGAGGACGTTCGACGAGAGCTTCGAGCTGGTGCCGGCCCGCCGCAGCATCCGGTGGAGCCGGCCGAGTGCGTTGCCGGAACAGTTCGGGGCACGGTTGCAGGAACGGGTCACCGCCCGCTCGGCCGCCGGGTAGAGAGTGCGCCAGAAGGGGTCGTTGCCGGGATAGGCGGAGGAGAGGATCAGCCCCCTCATGCCCTTGCCGTAGCGAGCCGCGTAGGACTGGCCGAGATAGGTGCCGTAAGAGTCGCCGTAGAGGATCATCTTCCGCTTCGGCAGGCCGAGCGCCTGACGCACCGCCTCGATGTCCGCGGCGGACTCGGCGGTCGTGTAGCCCGCCCGCCGCGGGCCGAGTTGCTTGGCGCATTGCCTGAGGCCGCGCTGGTAGCTGACCGTGCCGCGCTGCAAGCCCTTGCAGAAAAGCGGGCTGGAGAGCCCGGTGCCGCGCTGGGAGATCGCGATCATCTCGTGGCGTTTGAGGAAGGGCGCCAGCACCGCGGCCAGCGGCTTGAACGAGTCAGGGCTGGTCGAGGTGTAGCCGGGGCCACCCTCGACGTATACGAACGCGCCCTTCGACGGCCGGCTGGTGTCACCGCGGCGGCGGACCACGAAACCGATCTTCTGGCGGCCGACCGAAGGGTTGCTGCGGACCGCCGGGACCATGATGTGACCGCAGAGCACCGGTTTGTTGGCCCCGATGTTGCACTTGTGGAGCTTGGGCCGGGCATCGGAACCAGCCGGGGCGAGAGCCAGCGTGGCAAGCGCGACCACGGCTAACGCCAGACGAACCACCGAGCGACGAGACGGGAAAGCGACGGCGGCCTGCGCTCCCCCGGCCCGCATCAGACCTGCTCCCGCTCCGTCCGGGCCAGCTCGATGTCAGCGAGCTGGTCCCCGATCCAGTCCGCCGGCGTACGCGAGTGGATGATCCGCTTGAGCCCGTCGGCCCGGTCACGCCGTTCCTCCGGGGACATGGTCAATGCCCGGTAGATGGCGTCGGCCTGGTCCTGGATGTCGAAGGGATTGACGGTCAACGCGAACTCCTTCAGTTCCTCGTGCGAGCCGGTGTTCTCGGACAGCATAAGCACTCCGTCGCGGACGTTTATGACCGGCGCTTCCTTGGCGACCAGGTTCATGCCGTCGAAGATCGCGTTGACCATCAGCAGGTCGCAGTGCTTGTAGCGGGCGACCGCCTCGTCGAAGTCGTCGTAGATCCGCAGGTCGATCGGCATCCAGTCGGTGGTGCCGTGCCGGTGGTTGACGACGGCGACCAGGGCCTCGATCCGCTCCAGGTACTCGCGGTACTCGGGCACGTCCTGACGGGAAGGCTGGAGGTGGGCGACGAAGGTGACCTTCTCGCGGAACTCGGGGTGGTCGCTGAGGAAGGTGTCGAAGGCGGTGAAGCCGCGCAGCACGTTCTTGGAGAGGTCGGCCCGGTCGACCCTGAGGATCAGGTGCTCGCGCCGGCGGGCGAGGATCTCCTTCTCGAGCTCGGCGACCCGCTCGGAATGGACCGCCCGCTCGAGCCGGTCGGCGTCGATCGAGAGCGGATAGGCACGGACGATCGTGCGGCCCCCCGGATGGGTCACGGCGAGGTTTCCGTAGTCGACCTCGTAGCCCATCAGACGCTGGCAGCAGGCCAGGAAGTTGGTGCAGTAGGCACGGGTGTGGAAGCCGATGATGTCGTTGGCGAGCAGCCCGTCGAAGATCGCTCGGCGGATCGAGGTCGGCAGCACCCGCCAGGAGTCGGGCTGGGTCCAGGGGATGTGAACGAAGTGATGGAGCATCACGTCCGGCCGGGCCACCCGGATCTTCGCCGGGGCCGTGTACAGGTGGTAGTCGTGGAGCATGACCAGCGGGTCTTCGCGGTCCTCGATCTGGGAGATCACGCAGTTCGCGATGTCCTCGTTGACCACCTCGTAGCCCTCGTACCAGGCGGTGATCTCCTCCTTGCGAATATCCGGGGCGTTGGAAAGGTCCCAGAGGTAATGCTGGATGAACCAGAGGATCGGGTTGGCGATCACGTTGTAGAAGTTCTCGTAGGCCTCCGGGTCGCTCTCGACCATCAGCACCCGGTAATCGACCCCGTTCAGGTTCACGTCGATCGGCCGGCCGCCGTTCTCCTCGGTCACCGCGATGTCCTCCGCGGTCATCGCCGAAGCGATCCAGAGCGCGTCCCGGTCCCTGACCAGCCCCGAAAGGGCGGTGACCAGCCCGCCGCCGCCACGGGAAATCGTCCGTTCCCCGTCCGGCCCCCGGTCGAACTGCGCGGGACCCCGATTGGAAACGATGATCAGTGGCTGTCCGTCCTTATCCACGCGTTCATCTTAAACGCAGCCATTTGGGCTACCTGAAAGAGGTCAGGGGCGGGTTATGGCGGTGGGGCGATTTTCAAGCTCCACCTCGATCTTCTTGTGATCGCCGTCGCGGACCACTTCGAGCTCGGCCGTGTCCCCCGGCTTGAGCGCACCGACCAGCCGCCCGAGATCCTCGGCGTGCTCGATCGGCACCCCGTCGACGGCCACGATCACGTCGCCGCCGACGTCATAGGTCGCACCCTGGAAGATCATCTCGCGGTCGCCGCCCTTGATCCCGGCCGCCTCGGCGGGGCCGCCCTTGACTACCTGGGAGACGATCGCCCCCTGGTCGGTGTCCAGCCCGAGCTTCTCGGCCAGCTGAGGGTAGAGCGGTTGGGTGCTGACCCCGATGTACGCGTACTTCGGTTCGCCGTCGTCGCGCAGCATCTCGGCCGAGCGCTTGATCGAGTTGGCCGGCACCCCGAAACCGACCCCGTCGCTGGAACCGGATCCGCTCTTCATCTGCTGGCTGATCCCGATCACGTGGCCATCGCCGTCCAGCATCGGCCCGCCCGAGTTGCCCGGGTTGATCGAGGCGTCGGTCTGGATCGCGTTCTCGATCTGGAAGTCGGTCAGGCTCATCACCGAACGCCCGGTCTGGGAGACGACCCCGGTGGTCAGCGTCTGGTCTTCACCGAAGGGACTGCCGATCACGGCGATCGGCTGTCCGACCACGACCTTGTCGCTGTCGGCCAGGGTGAGCGGCTTCATATCGACCTGGTCGGTCGGGACCTTGAGCAGTCCGACGTCGGCGAACGGATCGAAGCCGACGATCTTCGCGTCGAGGACGTCGCCGCTGGAGAACTCGACGTAGACGTTGTCGGCCGCCTCGCGTTTCTCGCCGGTGCCGTTGCTGATCACATGGGCGTTGGTGATGATCTCCCCGTCATCGCTAAGCACGAAGCCGGAGCCACCCGCGATCGAGGCCGTCTCCGGTGATTTCTCGACGTCACCGAAGATCGACCGGATCGAGACGACCCCGTCGATGGTCTCGGCGTAGACCTTGGAAGGATTGAACTCGGAACCGTTCGCATCGAGGATCACCGGGTCGTCATCGGAAGTGGCGACCCGGGCGCTCTTCCCGCTGGTGCCCGAGTCCGGCTCCGAACCTGAATCTTGATCTGACCCGCATCCGGCCAGGGCGAAAAGTCCGAGCAGGCCGGCCAGGAGAAGGGCTGTGTAGCGCTTCGACATGGGCGCCGGAGCCTACCGGGAGCCGGCAGCGGGACCGCGGAAGTGGTCGTGACCGCCGGGGGCGACGACTTGGCTGCCGTCCTCGCTGACGATCCGGGCCGCGGCCTGCCCTCCCGCGGCCGCCTCGACCGCACCCACCGCGAGCAGCTCGAACCCGGTCGCCTCGATCAGCGCGGTGTCGGCCGCCTCGAAGCGTTCCTGCGGGATGGTCAGCGCGAGCACGTAGTCCTCGCCGCCCGCGACCGCGAACTCGAGTGGATCGGCGCCTGCCGTGGTCGCGACCTCGCGGACCCCGGGGACGATCGGGATCTCCCCCGCCTCCAGCCGTATCGCCACCCCGGAGGAGGCGGCAATGTGGCCGAGGTCGGCGACGAGTCCGTCGCTGACGTCGATCATCGCGGTGGCCCCGGCTCGGGCAAGCACCGGCGCCGCGGCCAGTTGGGGCTGCGGTCGCACCTGGCACTCGACCAGCAGGTCACGGGCCAGATCGCTCAGCTCCGGCACCTCGAGGCCTTGGACCAGCTTCAGGCCTGCCGCGGCCCCACCGACCGGCCCGGTCACCGCGACCACGTCACCAGGACGGGCGCCGGAGCGGCCGACCACCGGAGCCTCGCCGTCGAGGTGGGCGATGACGGTCACGCTGAGGAAGATCACCGGCGCGGCGACCACGTCGCCGCCGGCAAGCTCGACCCCGAACTCCTCCGCCGCTTCGATCACCCCGTCGGCCAGGCCCTCGAGGTAACGGTCCGGTGTTTCGGGTGGCGCCCCGAGGGCAACCAGGATCTCTGTGTCCCCGGCGCCCAGACCCATCGCGGCCAGATCGGAAACCGCACCGGCCACGGCTTTGCGGGCGTTCTCGGCCGGCGGTCGCTGCCGGTCGAAGTGGACCCCTTCGACTGCCGAGTCGACCGAAGTGACGATCCGTCCTCGGGTCCGGATCACCGCGGCGTCGTCGCCGATACCGGTCTCGAACCGGCCGGCGCTTTCCGCCTTCCCCACGATCCGCCCGATCAGTTCGAACTCGCCCAGGTCCATTGCTCTGACACTATTGCCCTACAGATGAGTGAGGAATCGAGAACCGACTCAGGCGAGGGAGAGAAGCCCAGTCTGCTCCACCGGCTGGGGCATCTCGCCGCGACGGTCGGCAAGACCGGCCCGAAGAAGAAGTCGACCCGGATCATCCTGCAGGGATCGGTCGCCTTCCTGATCTTCGGCTTCCTCGTCTTCACGGTCGTCTCGCAGTGGTCGGAGCTGAAGGAGAAGGGCGTCGAGTTCGACTTCATCTGGCTGGTCCCGGCGGTGCTGATGATGCTGGTGTATTACGTGTCCGGGGCGGCCGTGTGGGGACTGATCCTGCGCTTTCTCGGCAGCCCGGTGCCGGTCATGGAGACCCAGAAGATCTGGGCGCAGCCGTTGTTGGTCCGCTACATCCCCGGCACCGTGCTCTTCCTGCTGGCCCGGATCCTGATGTCCGAGAAGGCCGGGGTCCAGCGGCGGGTGACCACGGCGGCCCTGGTCTACGAACAGGCGGTCTCGATCGCCGGTGCGCTGACCATCGCCACCTGGTTCCTGATCGACCACCCGGACCTGCAGGGGCAGCCGGCCCGCTGGCTGCCGCTGCTGATCCTGCCGGTGATGGTGCTGCTGCTTCACCCGCGGATCTTCGGCCCGGTTTCGAAGCGGCTGCTGACCGCGCTGGGTCGCGAACCGCTGCCCCAGCTGATGCCGTTCCGGGGTGTCGCCACGATCTACGTCACCTACGTCCTGGTCTGGGCGACCATGGGGGTCGGCGTTTTCTTCGCCGCCCGCGCGGTGCATCACCTCAACCTCGACGACCTGGCGATCGTCGCCGCCTCGCAGATGATCGGCTTCCTCGCGGCGGTCGTCTCGGCGGTCACCCCGGCCGGGCTCGGCGTGCGGGACGCCGCCTTCGCCTGGGCGGTCAAGGTGGCCCTGCCCTCGGACAGCTTCGGGGTCGGTGCAGTGATCGCGATCGCGGTCCGGGCGACCCAGACGGTGGTAGAGCTGGTCTACGTCGGCGGGGTCACGGCGCTGACCCGGGTCGAAGGCGACGAAGACGAGATCGAACTGGCCGAAGAAGCGGCGGAAGAGGCAACACGGCTGCAGCCCGAGTCGGGCGCCTGAGGCCGGCCGCCCGTTCCTAGTTGGCCGGGGTTATCCCGCCGGTCGTGCTACCGCCGGTGCCGCCACCCGTACCACCGCCGGTCCCGGCCGGCTGCTGGCCGACTCCTGGGGCGTAGGCGTCGTCCGGGCCGACGGTGCCGTTGTCCGCATCGGTGTCGTCGGTGCTGTCGTCGGTCCCGTCCGCGCCGGTGGTGCCGCTGCTGGGGCCGTACTCGCTCTGGGTGCCGGGTGAAACCGTGTAGCCGCCGCTGAAATCGCCCCAGTCCATGGTCTCGGACGGGACCGGCGTCTCTTCGCAGGGCACGGCGGCGTTGCTGTAGAAGCTGTTCCAGATGCTAGCCGGCACCCCGCCGCCGTCCGACCCGGTGCTGACGTCATTCGAGTCCGGGTAGCCGTACCAGACGGCCGTCGTGAGGTTCGGCTGGAAGCCGACGAACCAGGCGTCGATCTGGTTGTCGGTGGTGCCGGTCTTGCCCGCCTGGCCGCCGCAGCCCGTGTAGGCACCGGTACCGGTGCCGCTGGTGATGTTGTCGTGCAGGATCTTGGTGACCTCGTAGGCCACGGATGCGGGAAGCACCCGGACGCCCTTCGCCTTGCTTGGGCGGTCGACCTCGCCGTTCGGGAAGACGACCTTCTCGATCGCGGTCGGGTCGTGGCGGATGCCGCCGCTGGCCAGGGTCGAGTAGGCGCCGGCCATCTCCAGCGGCGAGACGCCGATGGTCAAGCCGCCGAGCGTCTCGGCCGGGTAGCCGTCGAGGTGGGTGGTGATGCCCATCTTTTTTGCCATGTCGGCGATCTTGTCCGGACCGACGTCCAGCGCGAGCTGCGCGAAGACCGAGTTATCGGACTTGAGGGTCGCATCGTGGATGTTGATCGTGCCGGAGTAGGAGTCGCCATAGGTGTGGACCTCCCAGTGCCCGTAGACCGGGTCATCGATGTTGAGCGGCTTCGAGACGTAGTAGGTCGTGTACGGGTCGATGCCCTCGGAAATCGCGGTGGTCAAGGTGAAGACCTTGAAGGTCGAGCCGGGCTGGCGCTTGCCCTGGGCGGCGAGGTTGTACTGGTTGTCCGAGTAGGAGCCGGAGGAGACCATCGCCCTGATCTCGCCGTTGCGCGGATCGATCGCGACCAGCGCACCGGAGGGGCCGCCCGAGTAGAGGTTCGAGTCGAGCGCGGCGAGGCCCGCCTGCTGGTCGGAGGGCGAGACCGTGGTGTGGACCTTGAGGCCGCCCCGGCGGACCGTGTTGACGCCGTACTTCTTGATCAGCTCGGTCTCGACGTAATCGAAGAAGAACGGATCCTCGCGGTCGAAGAGATCGTCAGCCGGGTTGAGCTGCAGGCCGGAGGCCTTCGCCTTGGCCGCCCGCGCCTCGGTGATCATGTTCTGGTCGGCCATCGCGTCGAGCACCTCGTTGCGGCGTGACTTCGCCCCGGCCGGGTTCTGCAGCGGGTTGTAGTCCGAGGGAGCCTGGGGCAGGCCGGCCAGCATGGCGGCCTGGGGCAGGTTCAGGTTCTCCGGCTTCACCGAAAAATAGACTTTGGCGGCAGCGCTGACGCCGATTGCGTTGCGGCCTCCGATCGTCCCGTAGGGCGCGGTGTTCAGGTACTTGTTGAGGATCTGCTGCTTGGTGTGATCCTTCTCGTAGTCAAGTGCCATCTTGGCTTCCTTGATCTTCCGCTTGTAGTCCCGCTCGGGGTTGGCGATGTAGAGGTTCCGCATCAGCTGCATCGTGATCGTCGATGCGCCTTCGGTGATCTCGCCCGATTCGAGGTTCTTGACCAGCGCGCGGAGACCGCCCTGGAAGTCGATGCCGTCGTGCTGGTAGAAGCGCTCATCCTCGATCGCCACGGTCGCGTCTTGGATCGTTTCCGGGATCTTGGAGAGCGGGATCGGGGTCCGGATCTCATCCGAGTCGATCAGGCCTAGCTTGGTTCCGTCGGCAGCGTAGATGACCGAGTTCTGGCCCTTGTTGATCTCCTTGAGATTGTCCGGGTTCGGCGCCTCGGCGGCGATCGAAATCACCCAGCCACCGCCGGCCGCAATTGCGGTAAGCAGCAATCCGCCGAAAACTGCGGCTACCGCGACAAGGACTTTGCCGGGTGAGCCACGGTGTCGGCGCACCCTTCTCTGGCGCCTAGTCATCCCCTACAGGGTAGCTGGAAGCGCCTCAGGATCCTCTAAAGGGAGGGTCCGGCAAAGCCCGGCTGCAGGATCGGTTGCGGACCGGCCGGCAACGCGAACCGGCCTCCGGGCTGCCGAGGTGTGAGAATCAGCAGCCGCGATGGACGTCAACCAGCCCGCCCAGGAGCCCCAGCCGCCGACCGACCCGGTGGTGTTTCCCGCTTCACCGCCAGGGATCGACCCGCCCGAGGATCCGAACCGGTACCCCTACGCCACCTGGAGCCCCTGGATCGCGGTCGGCGGGGCGGTCGCCGCCCTGCTGATCGGGGTGGTCCTCGCCCTGCCGGTCTTCGCCTTCACCGGCGGTGGTGATTACGACGAACTCAGCTGGCAGGCCAAGGCCTTGATGCAGGTGGCGACCGTCGCCGGTTTCCTGCTCGTCCCGCTCCTCTTCGCGAAGGAGCTGCCGGGCGGTATCGACTGGCGCCAGGCGGTGGGCCGGCTCGGCTTCCACCGGTTCCGGGTCGGCAGCGCGGCCAAGTGGATCGGCCTCGGCTTCCTCGCCTACATCGCCTTCGCGATCGTCTGGGCCGTGGTTTTCGGGTCCCCGAAGCAGGACGACATCGCCGGTGAGCTCGGCCCGCTGTGGTCGCAGATCATCCTGATCGTGATCCTCGCCCCACTCTCGGAAGAGGTCTGCTTCCGGGGCATGCTGTTCGGCGGCTTTCGCACCCGGTTCAACCTGCCGGTGGCGGCGATCGGCGCCGGCCTGGTCTTCGGCGCGCTCCACTACTCGACCGGCATCAGCGCCGTGCCGCAGTTGATGGTGCTCGGGGCGATCTTCGCGGTCGTCTACGAGAAGACCGGTTCGATCTGGCCCGCCATCATCTTCCACATGATCAACAACGCCTACGCCATGACCGCGCTCAACTCCTGAAAGGAACGCTTTGACCGACCGTGAACAGACCCGCCAGCAGTTGATCGGCCTCCTGCGCGAACACTCACTGGTGCTGGGTGAGGTGACTCTCTCGAGCGGGGCCAAGGCGAGCTATTACGTTGATGCCCGCCGCACGGTGATGCGGCCGGACGGCCTGAAGGCGGCGGGAACGCTGATCGCCTTGCATGCCCACGAGCTGGGCGCGACCGCGGTCGGTGGCCCGGTGATGGCGGCGATCCCGCTCGCCTGCGCCGCGATCGCGGTGCCGGAGGGCAAGGACCTGGGCGGCTTCTTCGTACGCAAGGAGCGCAAGGCCCACGGCCTTCAGCGTTGGGTCGAAGGTGCGGCCGAGCCGGGGGACCGAGTGCTCGTGGTCGAGGACACGGTGACCACTGGCGGCTCGACGATCTCGGCGATCGAGCGGATCCGGGACGAGGGCTTCGAGATCGCGGGCGTGCTGGCGGTGGTGGACCGGTTGGCCGGCGGCGGCGAGAAGATCGCGGCCGAGGCCGGCGCCCCCTACGAAACCCTGACCACGATCGACGACATCTACCCGGAGCGCCCCGACAAGTAGGCCGGTTTCACCCGCCCTTGTGCCGGGCACCCCGGAGTGAAACGATGCTGGTAGCGGCATCATCCACACCCGAAAGGAGCCCGGTTTGGAATTCGACCAGTACCACGAGCCACCCGAGGAGCTGAGCCCGGAGCTGCGGACCAAGGCCCGCCTGTTCGCGTCGCTGGCCGAGGAGGCGGAGGCGATCAACTGGTATGAGCAGCGGCTCTCGGTCGAACCGGATGCCGAGGCGCGGTCGATCATGGCCAACGCCCAGCACGAGGAGTTCAAGCACTTCGCGATGGACCTCGAGTTCCTCTTCCGGCGGATGCCGGTCTGGAGGCAACTGGCCGAAGGGGTGCTTTTCAAGGATGGCGACATCGTCGAGCACGGTGAAGCGGCCGAGGCCGGCGAAGACGAAGACGGATCAAACCAGGAGGGTTCCGGCGGTTCGCTCGGAATCGGCAGCCTGAAAGGAGCGGGACTTTGAATCACCTTCTGCGGGGTCACGCCCCGATCACCGATGAGGCCTGGAAGCAGATCGATGAGGAGGCCTCGGACAGCCTGGTGCCGCGGCTCGGCGGCCGCAAGCTGGTCGACTTCGACGGGCCGCATGGCTGGGGCCACTCGGCCACCGACCTGGGCCGGGTTACCGACACCGCCGACGGACCAGCCGAGGGCGTCAACATGCGGGCTCGCAAGGTACTGCCGGTGATCGAGCTGAGGGCGCCGTTCACGGTCGCCCGGTCCGAGCTCGAGGCGCTCGACCGGGGCGCGGTCGACACCGACTTCGATTCACTCAACGACGCCGCCCGTCAGATGGCGGTGGCCGAGAACGCGGCGATCTTCCACGGTCTCGCCGAGGCCGGGATCGAAGGGATCGCCGGCGCTTCCAGCCACGACCCGATCCCGCTCGGCGGCAACGGCTTCCAGGACTATCCGGAGCACATCGCCAAAGCGATCGAGGTGATCCTCTCCTCCGGCGTCGAGGGACCGTACGGGGTCGCGCTCAGCCCGGAGTGCTACACCGGCGTGGTCGAGAGTGCCGAGAAGGGCGGCTACCCGCTGCTTTCCCACATCCGCAAGATCCTGCGTGAGAGCGGCGACGGGCCGATGGTCTGGGCGCCCGGGCTCGACGGCGTGGTCGTGGCCAGCATGCGTGGCGGCGACTTCCTCTTCGAATCGGGCCAGGACCTCTCGATCGGCTACGACAGCCACGACGCCGAGCTGGTCAACCTCTACATCGAGGAGAGCTTCACCTTCCGGGTCGCCACGCCCGAAGCCGCGGTCGCCCTGCCCAAGTAGGAGGCGAAATCGGAAAAGTTGGCAATAATTGCCAACTTTCCCGATCTCGATGCGGCATGGTCAGGTTCGGGACTTCTCGGACTGCTCGGCGGCGTCGGCGCCGGTCTTGGTCGTGGTCATCTGGCCGGCGCTGCCCCGCATCACCTTGCGGACCAGGGCGGGGGCGATGATCTTGAGGACCGCGATCAACCCGTACGGGCGCGGGACGTAGCGCTCCGGACGGTCGAGCACGCCCGCTTCGTAGACCGCCTCGGCCGCCTTGCGCACGTCCGAGACCATCCAGCGGGTGGCCAGCTTCGAGGTCAGCTCGTCGGCCGGGAAGCCCTCGGTCTTGATGAAGCCGGGCAGGATCAGGCCGACGTGGACGCCGTGCGGCGCCTCCTCCAGATAGAGCGAATCGCTCCAGCCGATCAGAGCGTACTTCGAGGCCGAGTAGGCGCCGGCGCCGGGCCGGGAGATGCGGCCAGCAGTCGAGGCGATGTTGACGATCGAACTTGGGGCGCTCGCGCGCAGCATCGGCAGGAAAGTCTCGGTCACGCGGAGCACCGCGTCGAAGTTGATCTCCATGGTCCGCCGCACGTTTTCGTAGCCGCCGTCGGCGAAGGTCGAGCGCCAGGCCGCACCGGCGTTGTTGACCAACAGGTTGAGCGGCGGGTGATGCTCCTGGACGTGGGCCAGCAGCCGGCCGGGCGCGTCGGCCTCGGTCAGGTCGGCGGCGATCCAAGTGGTCTCGCAGGGCAGCCGCTTCGCCAGTTCGCGCAGGCGCTCCTCGCGGCGGGCGACCAGGATCAGCCGGGTGCCGGGCTTGCGGGCCAGGCGCCAGGCGACGGCCTCGCCGATGCCGCTCGAGGCGCCGGTGATCAGGGCGACGGTCGGCTTGTTCTCCATGGCTGCTTCCACGATCGGGAGCCTACCGCTGCGGGTGTGGCGCGGTCAGGCCAGCAGGTCGGCTACCGCCTCTCGGAAGACTTCGGTGTGGCGGTCTACGTCGGCTTCGGAGGTTGCCGGGGACATCAGGGCCATGTTGTGGAAGGGGGTGATCAGCACGCCGCGGTTCAGGGCATGCAGGTGAAGGAAACGCTCCAGCTCCGGGTCGGAGGCCTCGTGGGCCTGGGTACCGTTGCGGGCCGGTTCCGGCTCGAAGCGGTACTCGGCCCGGGCCCCGAGCTGGGTCACGTTCCAGGGCAGGCCGTGTTCCTCCACCACTCCCATCACGCCCTCGCTGAAGCGGGTCGCCAGCGGGATCGTGTGGGCGAAGGCCTCGTCGCTCAGCACCTCGGAAAGGGTTGCCCGGACCGCGGCCAGCGAGAGCGCATTGCCGGCCAGGGTGCCACCGACCCCGCCCGTGTCCTCGTAGTCGGCACCGGACTGGTTGAACATCCACTCGACCACCTCCTCGGTCATGCCGAGCGCGCCGGCCGGCACCCCGGAGCCGATCGCCTTGCCGATCGAGAGCAGGTCCGGCTCCAGCCCCCAGGCGGCGGTGCAGCCGCCGGGCCCGGCCGAGAAAGTGTGGGTCTCGTCGATGATCAGGAGGGTCCCGTACTGCCGGGTCAGGCTCCGGAGTGCGTCGTGGTAGCCCTCGTCCGGCAGGACGATGCCCATATTGGTCATCACCGGCTCGGCCAGCACACAGGCGATCTCTTCGGTCGCCAAGGCCCGTTCCAGTGCCTCGAGGTCGTTGAACTCGACCGCCACCGTGGTGACCGACGGGTCGACCGGCGGCCCGACGTTGCCCTCGCGGGAGACCGTCGTACCACCCGGTCCGGCCACGGCGAAGGCTTCGTCGACCGAGCCGTGGTAGCTGTAGCTCATGACCAGCACCTTGGGCCGGCCGGTCACCTGACGGCAGATCCGGAGCGCCGCCCGGTTGGCATCGGTTGCGGTCAGGGTGAACATCCAGCGGTCAAGCCCGAAACGCCGGGTCAGTTCCTCCCCGACCCAGGGTGCGTCGGCGGTCGGCAGCATCGTCGTGATGCCCTTGCGCTCCTGGTCGGTGATCGCCCGCACCACGGGTTCCGGGTCATGGCCCGGCATGGCGCCGGTGTCACCGAGGCAGAAATCGATGTAGGTGTGGTCGTCGACATCGATGATCCTGGCCCCAATCGCCAGCTTCGCGAAGACCGGGAAGCCGCCCGCCCAGCGCATCATCCAGGGCATCGGCACCCCGCCGATCAACGATTTCCGGGCCCGTTCGTAGAGCTCCTTCGACTTCGGATTCGCAGCGACGAAACGGTCCAGCTCAGACGCCGTCAGCGCGGCCAGGCGCGTGCGGTCGATCTCGGTCATCTCTCCTCCTCTGGGGTCGGGCCGATCATACGACCCAACGGGACTGGGACGATCCGACCAGGCTCCTAGGTGGCTGAAACCGCAACACGCGGCGACTTAGACTGTTCGAAGCAAGTACCGAACAGGCAAAAGTAATTCAGGCGAAGGACGCGGGGGATCATCAGATGAAGTTGAAGGCGCTATCGGTTGCAATCGCAGCGGCGATCCTCGCTGCCATCGCGATGGCAGGGGCGGCCAGCCCGGCCACCAGTGCCGAACCGGCGTCCAAGTGCGCCGGGGACAAGGCTCCGACCACGGTCACGGTCGGGATCGTCCAGATGAAGGGCTGCTGGACGGAACGCACCACTGACGGGGTCAAGAACTACGTCGCGGACCTGGCCAGCCAGCCGACCTATGGCCCGGCCAACCACAAGGTCAAGGCCCTCGACATGAACGGCCTGCTGATTGGCGCGGTCAAGGACCAGGACAAGATCGTGGTCAACACCAAGACCAACGCGATCCGCAGCGTCAACGGCACCGGCGAAGCCGCCACCGACATACAGCTTTACTCGATCGGCTTCCCGATCCCCAACGACTGGTTCGAGGTCGGCGGTCCGCTCGCGATCAACTTCGTGCCGCCGAACCAGGGTTCGATGGTGTTGGAAGACCTTCAGCTCGGCCAGAGCTCCAAGTACATGCAGTCGCTGGCCGGGTTCTCCCCGGTCGGGGGGGTCGAAACCCCGATCGTCCTGAACGAGGACGGCACCGGGTCGATGGACGTGACCGTGAGCATGGCCGGGATCTTCACCCTGAAGGGCAAGCCGCAGTCGCTCACGATCAAGATCCCGTCCAAGGTCGGCGAGGGTTCGAAGGTCGATGGCTTCCACCTCCACCTGCAGGAGATCGACGGCATCAAGTTGCTCAAGATCAACGACCTCGAGGCCGAGTACTCGGCCGAGGAGAAGAAGCTCGGCGGCGGCGGCGACTTCTCCCTGCCATTCATGAACGGCAAGGGCGTCAGCTTCGCCTTCGAGATCCAGAACGCGGTGCTGACCAAGGCTTCGGTCGGAGTCTCCGGCATCAAGGTGCCGATCGGCGCGCCGCCCGGGGGCTTCATCACGGCTTTCAACGGCGGCTTCGGCTTCAAGCAGATCGACAACTACTTCGTGGTCAACCTGAACGCTGGTGCGACCGCCGAGTTCGGCCCGGAACTCCCCACCCCCTGGGGCAAGGTCGTGCCGATCGAGGTCAACTCCGCGATCCAGGTCGGCAAGGAAGGCCAGGATTGGTACTTCCACTTCGACGGCGGGGTCAAGGTGTTCCGGCTCGGGGTCGGTGACGTCTACTTGAAGATCCACACCAACAGCGGGGTCGATTTCGGCTTCAGCATCGGGATCGGCTTCCCCAGCTACAAGAACAGCCCGGATGACCCGTTCTACATCGGAGCCGGGGTCAAGGGCTGGGTCGCCAAGCAGCGCTTCCAGTTCTCCGGCAACGGCCGGGTCCGGCTCTTCGGCCTGAACATCTTCGACGGCCAGATCCTGATCAACACCAAGGCTGCCGGCGCCTGTTGGAAGGTCCTCTGGGCCGACGGCGGCGCGGTCTACCCGTACGGCGGGAAGGTCCAGACCTTCGGCGTCACCTGCGGCCTGGACCGCTACCGGGAGGCCTACCCGAAGGCGACCCGGGCCGGCGACGTGGTCGCCTCGGCCAGCCAGTCCCGCCAACTCAAGACCGGCAATCGAACGGTGATCATGAGCGTGCGCGGACAGGACGGCGCGCCCCGCTTCAAGCTCACCTCGAAGGATGGCCGCAGCTTCGCTGTCCCGAAGGCCAAGGACGCGGTCAAGACCAAGACCTACATGATCGTGGCCGACGAGAAGCACAAGGTCACCCACGTCTTCACCCCGCGCCTGCGCAACGGCGACTGGACGATCACCCCCTACGCGGACTCGACCCCGATCATGGGACTGAAGACCGGCCAGGAACTGCCGCCCGAGAAGGTCCAAGCACAGATCGTCGGCAAGGGGCTCAACCGCACCCTGGTCTGGAACTCGAAGGGCAACCCGCACACCAAGCTGAGCTTTACCGAGGTGATGAAGGGTGGCTACGAACAGCCGATCCTGACCACCGACAAGGTGAAAGGCCGCTACCAGTTCAAGGCGACCAACGGCAGCCACTACGGCAAGCGCCGGCTGCGCGCCTACGTGATCCACGGCGGCACCCCGCGGGAAGTCACGATCGAGGATCTGTACACGGTCCGCAAGCCCGGCAAGCTCAAGGCTCCGCACGTGGTCCGGGCTTGGCGCAACCTCTACACGGCGACCGCCACTTGGCGGGGCGTGCGTGGCGCCTACGGCTACGTGGCCGAGATCGCGATCAAGAACGCCAAGGGCAAGAAGATCAGCTCTTACCGCCGCGTGGTCGGCCCGAAACGGCACAAGATCGTGATTCCGCGCTACCCCGGTGGCAGTTGGGCGATCGCTTCGGTTCAGGCCCTGAACGCGGATGGCGTACCCGGCAAGGTCCGGACGAAGCGCTTCCGGCTCGCGCCGCCGAAGAACCTGACCCTGAAGGGGGCCGGGCGGCGCAGCGCCGACTCGGCCCGCCGGGTCGGAGGCAAGGTGAAGGTGCGGACTCTCTGCCCGATCAACGGGCACTGCCAGACCGCGGTGATGCTGAAGCTCCGCGGCAGGACGGTCGGCCGGGCCAGCTTCCAGCAGGTGCCGGGCACCTACCGCTTCGTGACCATCGCCCCGAACTCGGCCAAGCTCCGGCGCAAGCTCGCCCAGGGCCGGCTGCAGGGACTCAAGGCCGTGGTCCGCCAACACCGGGTGAGCCACAAGCCGGTCCCGGTCCTCGGCGCCCCGGTCGACGATCTTTGAGCACCCCAGACAAAGCCTCTAGAATATTTCGATCAATTCGGTCGATGAACTAGACATTGTCTGGCGACTCGCCTTGGCCCTCGCCCTCTCATCGGCGATCGGGATGGAGCGTGAACTCAGCCAGAAGAGCGCCGGGCTGCGCACTTATACGCTGGTCGGCCTTGGTTCGGCCCTCTTCATGATCGTCAGCAAGTACGGCTTCTTCGACGTGCTCGACCCGGATACCGTCGTCTTGGACCCTTCGCGGGTCGCGGCCCAGATCGTTTCCGGGATCGGCTTCATCGGAGCCGGCCTGATCTTCGTCCGGCGCGATTCAGTTCGTGGCCTGACCACGGCAGCCGGGGTGTGGCTGACCGCAGCGATCGGCGCAGCGGCAGGTGCCTCCCTACCGATCCTGGCGATCGCCACTACCTGCGCGTACTTCATCGTCGTCTTTGGCCTGGCGCCGCTTTCGCGACGACTGCCCGCTTCCCCCTACGCGCCTTCAGCCTTGAGAGTCGTCTACGAGGATGGACGCGGAATCCTGCGCCGGGTCCTTGCGACGAGCACCTCGCGCAATTTCAAGGTCGCCGATATCAACGTCGACCGAACGGACCGCGTGCCGGAGCTGCACCCCGGTGCGGTATCGGTGGCGCTGGAGATTCACGGCCCTGGTTCAGTCGCTGAACTCGCCGCGGAACTAGACGAGATCGACGGTGTGCTGAGCGTCGCTGCTGGCGACGTAAACGAAATGTTCGAGTGACCGACCGCCTCGCGTGAAGGTCGTCAGCCACCTAGATCCGAACGCCCCGAGCTGGATTCGAACCAGCGGCCTTCCGCTTAGGAGGCGGACGCTCTATCCGGCTGAGCTATCGGGGCCGGAGCCGGATGCTATCCGGGCGCTCAGTAGCGCAGCAGGGCCAGCACGCCGCCGGCCTCGGTCAGGGCCGGGGCTTCCTCGGCCGAAGCCGAACTGACCCGGGCGTTCGAGCGGAGCGCGAGCTCGACCAGGGCTTCCTGGACGCTGGCTTCCCCGGCCACGTCCACGGCGGCCCGACTGTCGTCGCTCAGGCCCGCCTGGTCGGTTTCCAGATAGGGGTCGAGAATCAGATGCTCGACCCGGCCCTCGCTGAGCGCGAGCAGCACCTGGTCTGCCCCGGCCGCGCCGCGCTCACCCGCCTTCGATTTCTCCAGCGCGCGGCCGGCATCGCCGGCGACCTCGTCCCGCCAGGCCTGGCGCAGGTGCGGGTCGAGCGCAGCCCCGGCTTCGGCGGCCGACATGTCGATCAGGTTGAGATGGACCGTGGTCGCCAGCTTGCTGCGCATCTCGGGCGGCAGCGCCTCGTTGAAACCGGCCCCGAGCTCACCCTCGGCCGCGGCGACGAGCCGGTCGAAGCCGAGCTCGTTGGCACTTTCGGCGATCGCCTTCGCGGCCGCCTTGACGAAACGGGCCCGCCAGACCTCGACCCGGTCGTCATAGGCCGACACGTTGGAGACGCCACCACCGGCAACCGTGCCCTGTGGCCGGGCCGGGCCTCGGTACTGGTGCCAATCACCGAGTTCGAGGTCGAAGGTCGATTCCTCCAGGTCCCTGGTCCGGCCGTCCCACCATTCGAGCAGGCGGATCCGATCGCCGCTCAGCAGCACCAGGCCGGTGCGCTGGCCGCGGTCGATCACGTCCAGCATCGGCCAGACCACCGGCCCGGAGTCCACGGTCACGTAGTCCTGCCGAACCGGGATCTGGAAGGTCGTGAACGAGTCGACCGCGCCGGTGCCGCTGAGGAAGAGCGCGACGCTGCGGCCCCGGTCGGCCGCGGAGGCGCTGTTGATGCGCCGTTCGGCCTCGGCGCAGAGCTTCTTCACCGACTGTTCTTTGCCGTGGTTCCCCTCGCGGAATCCCGCCACGTGGGTGAGACCGTTCTTCAGCGCGATCGCCCAGGCGGGCGTCTCGCTGCTGTTGGCGGGGTCGCGCGGATCGGTCCGGCAGAAGACCGAAAGGACGGGGCCCTCCGACTCCTGATCGATCAGTTGGCGAAGTTCCTCAACCCTCTGCTGGTTCTTCATGGCATGAAAATACCCGCATGCATTCCCATCTACTCCCGAACGGGAAACTAGCCATCCGAGCTTGCGGCGGCTACCGCTTCAAGATCAGCGTCACCTGGCGTTTCTTGGTGCGTGGCGAACCGCCGCTGGGCGTGTAGGTGACACGGAGTTTGGGGCGGATCTTCCCTCTGCGACGGAGCTGCTTCAGATTCCGCTTGCCCTTCAGTCGCACCTTGACCCGCAGCTTGCCCCCGGCGGTGATCGTGCGCTTCATCTCCTTCAATTTTGGCCCGGCCAGAAGGACCTTGCCTGGACCGGGCGCGGTCACAGGCAGGAAACCGATGCCCTTCCTGACCTTCCGGTCTAGGTTTCCGATCCGGAACTGGTTCGAAGGCTCGATCCGGCTGAAGGTAGCGGTCACGGTCCGGTCCTGGTCCATGGTGAGTTCACAGATGCCTTCCCTCACCGAGCAGGGAACCGTGTATCCAGCCAGTCCCCAACCGGTCGCCGCAGCCGCGTCCAGGCTGACCACCGTGCCGTCCTCGTAGGACTGCGAACAATCGGTCGCCTCTTGGCCGCACTCGATCCCGGGACCGGTCACCTTGCCTTCACCCTGCACCTGGACGTTCAGGGTGTGGAATGTCACCGGTGCGAAATCCGCCGTCACTTCGGTCGTCTGGTCCAACTCGACCACGCAATCGCCGGCCCCGGAGCAACCGCCGCCGGACCAGCCGGTGAAAGTCGAGTTCGGGCCGGGCACGGCGGTGAGGGTGATCTCGGTGCCGTAGTCGAAGCTGCCGGTGCAGCCGGCCGGCTCGCCGTCGCAGTCGATCCCGGCCGGGGAGCTGGTCACGCGCCCGGCCCCGGTGACGTTCACCTTGAGATCGCGACTCTGCAGGATGAAGGTCGCGGTCACCGCCCGGGCCTGATCCATGGTCACCACGCAACTGCCGGTTCCGGAACAGGCACCCGACCAGCCGGTGAAATCCGAGCCGGCCGCCGGGGTGGCGTCCAGCGTCACCGAGGCGCCGTAGTCGAAGTCGTGATCGCAGGGGGTCGCCGCGCCACCGCAGTCGATGCCGGCCGGTGTGCTGGCTACGCCGCCGCTGCCGTTGCCGGCCAGGTCGACCGTCAGGCCGCGGGTCTGAAGGTCGAAGGTCGCGGTCACCGCCCGGGCCTGGTCCATGGTCACGACGCAACTGCCGGTTCCCGAGCAAGCACCCGACCAGCCGGTGAAATCCGAGCCGGTCACCGGGCTCGCGGTGAGCGTGACCTCGGTGCCGTGCGAGAAGCCGGCCGAGCAGTCCGTCCCACCGGCGCCGCACTCGATGCCGGCCGGGGAGCTCGTCACCTCACCGGTGCCCGTTCCCGCCGTTGAGACGGTCAGCTGACGCTGGACCGGTGCGAAATCTGCGGTGACATTCCTCGACTCGCTCATGTCGACGACGCAGGCACCGGTTCCGGAGCAGCCGCCGCCGGACCAGCCGGCCAGGACCGAGTTCGGGCCGGGCGTGGCGGTCAGGGTGACCTGCTCCCCGTTCGAGTAGGTGTGGGTGCAGTCGGTGGCCGCGCCGCCGCAGTCGATGAAGCCGTCGTCGCTGGTGACCGTGCCGCTGCCCGCCCCGGTCGTGGAGACCGTCAGCTCGGGCACGTCGTCGTCGGTGATCGTCCCCGTACCGGTCGCGACCACGGCGGCGGCGCCGGAGGCCGCCGTGAGGTCGACGTAGAACTGCCGCTGGCTCAGGTAAGCCTCGTTGTCGATCAGGTCGACCGTGATTTGGCCGGAGGTCTGGCCCTGGTCGATGGTCAGGTCACCGGAGGTCGCGACGTAGTCGGTGCCGGCCACCGCGGTGCCGTCCCGGGTCGCGAAGTGGACCGAGACGTCGGTCGGTGCCGGTGCGTCGAGAGTGACCGGGAAGGTCAACTGGGTGTCGGTCCCTTCGGTCCCGGCTGCGTCGCCGATCCGCATCCGATCGGCCTCGTAGGCGCCGATGTCGCATGGGTTGGGCGGGTTCTGGCCACGATGCCAGCCGCGTTGGTCGATCAGCGACCCGCCCTCCTGGGGAAGCTCCGCATCACAAACCGACTGGTCGCCCGCGTCGATCGCCGGGCTGCCCGAGAGCAGCGCGACCGTCCGGGTCCGGCCCCCGTTGTCGGCGAGGCCGCCGAGGTGGAGGTCGGCCAGGGAGCCGGGGACGGTGAAACCGGGAGTGAGGGCGCACCGGCTGTCGTCGCTCAGGCTGGCGGTCACGTGCATCCCGCTGTTGGAGTTGGGGCAGCTGCGCCGGCTGGTGCCGCCGGGCGTGTACGCGGCCCCGGCGAGGATCGAGTTCTTCAGGGTCACGTGGCTGCCGCCGGAGACTCCGTAGAAGTTGTTGCCGCCGGTTCGGTTGCCGAGCAAGGTCGAATTGATCACGGTTGCTGCCGAGTCATCGTCACCCGAGTTCACCCGGAGTGCCGCCCCGCCCTGGCCCGAACTGTTGCCTTGGACGGTCGAGTTCACCACCTTCAGGTCGCCTTCGGTCACGTCGAGTGCGCCGCCGTCCAAACCGGCGTGGTTGCCGGTGAAGGTCGAGCCGGTGACCGAGACCAGTCCGCTGCCGCCCCAGTAGCTGGAGATGTAGACGTCGATCGCCCCGCCGTAGTTCTCCGCTTCGTTGTCGGTGAAGGTCGAATCGGAGACCGTCGCGTTGACCTCGTAGTCGGAGGCCTGGACGTCGATCGCTCCGCCCCAGCCGCTTTCGTTGTCGGTGAAGCTCGAATCGGAGACATCGAGACTGGCACCCCGGTCATCTCCTTCGAACGCGAAGATCGCGCCGCCCGAATAGCCGGAATTGAAGCCGTAGGTGGTGGAGTTGCCGACGAAGGAGGATCCGGAGACGGTCACGTCCGCCCCGTTGATCACCAGCCCACCGCCGTAGCCATCGAGGCCGTCCACGCCGTTCGTGGTCCCCGGATTGACGCCGTTGGCCACTGTCACGCCATCGAGGTTGAACTCGGCGTCTTCCTGGGCCGCCAGGACCACATGAACGTGACTCGCATCGATGGTCGAGTCGTCTCCGGTGATGGTGAGGGAGTGGCCGTCGTCGGGACCGACGGTCAGCATCCCGACGGACCCGGTGTCATAGACGCAGCCGGGCCCGAGGAAGATCTCGTCGTCCTGGCCGTTGCCGTTGGCCCAGGTCACCGCTGCGGCCAGCGCCGCGGCGTCACCGACCCCACCGGTGCATGCCGGATGTTGATGATCGGGCTGGTCGTCGTTGATCACCGTGCCGGTCGCCACCGCGCGGCCGATCGCCACGTCGCCGGCGGCGGTGGTGACCCCGGTCAGGGTCACCGTGAAAGTCTCGTCGGGCTCGATCGTCGTGTCACCGGAGACGTCGACCTCGATCGCGCCGGATGTCTCGCCCGGATCGAGGACGAGCTGGCCGTCCTCCGGCACGAAGTCGGAGTCGTCCGTGGTGACGTGGTCGACCTCGTAGTCGATGGTTACCCCATCGGCCACGGCCGGGGCCAGGGTGACCGGGAAGCTGAGCGTGGTGGTGCCCGAATCACCTTCGACGGCGGAGGTGTCCTTTACCGTGATCGCGCTGCCGAACTGGTAGGCGCCGACGTCACAGTTCGTCGCCGAAGGCCGCAGGAAGTCTCGCTGGTCGGTTGCCGGACAGTTCGACGTGGCGCCGGCACGGGCAACGCTCGCCGCCCCGATCGGGACCGTCGGGGTCAGGCCGCCGTTGTCGGCCAGACCGCCGAGGGCGAGGTTCGCCTGGGAAACCAGTGCGAATCCGGTCGAGACACACCCGGAGCCACTGATGTTGCTGGCGGTGAGGTTGTTCGACCCGGAGTTGGTGCCACCTGAGATGTAGCAATCCTGGTTCGGATCCCCGTTCGGCAGGTTCCCCGCAAAGATGGTGTTGCGGATGGTCAGGTTGGAATTACTGCTGAAGATGGCGCCGCCGAATGCCGACGTGGAGCTGTTTCCAGTGGCGGTGACATTGGTCAGGTTGTAGGTCGCGGACGCCGCGTAAAGCGCTCCGCCCTGACTGCCGACATTGCCGGCAAAGGTCGAATTGGTGACCGACACGATGCCGCCACTCTGGAGATAGATGGCGCCACCGAAGTTGGAGGCAACGTTCCCCTCGAAGGTCGACCGGTTCACGTTCAGGTTGCCCGACCCATACATGTTCACGCCCGCGCCATAGCTGGCTGACCCGCCGGTGACCATCAGGTCATTCAGGGTGAGGGTCACGGATCCGTCCACATCGAAGACCCTTGTCGCACCGCCACCGTCGATGGTGGCACCGTTGCCGTTGACCGTCACGTCGGCACCGGATTGACCGAGCGAGAGGGTGTTGCCGATCCCGTACTCACAGCCGGCGGCCAGGTTCAGCACATGGGTACCGGTACTGTCGGCCGCGCTGAACGCCGACTGCAGTGCCGTCGGTGAGCAAGCCACGTTTTGTTCGGCCGCAGAGGCCGACGCCGGTGCCAACGCGACCAACGCAAGCCCGGCCACAACGAACGCTCTGTGGAACGCTTTCAACTCAGCCCCCGTCCTGTTCCGACTCATCCGGACGCCGGGAATTCGAACCGCCGTCCTCTTGACTTAAGCGATCGTATTTGCTCGCTCTCGCGTTCGCAAGTCGGCGTCAGTCACCGGGCCCGTCGACGGTGGCGGGACCTTCCTCCGGCTCCTCTATCTCGTACAGCGACTCTCGCGCCACCTGCTTGCCACGGGAGGTCCAGAGCTTCACCTCGAGGTAGGCGTCGTCGCCATAGTTCTTGAGCGCGTCGGGGGCGATCAGGGTGAAGCGGTCGGCCCGGGTGCCCTGGCCACCGAAGAGCGGGTCCTGGTCGACCGTGACCCCATCGAGTTCAGCGGTTACCGCGAAGGCGTCCCGCACCAGGGAACGGCCCCAGACCAGGGTCATCGCGGCCTCCCGGCCCTGCTCGCCGTGCCAGGTGCCGATCACTTCGTCGGAGATGTCGATCGTCCAGTCCGGGTTGTCAGCGGCGACGACATCGGTGAAATCGGCTGAGGCCTTGAAGTCGGTCGGGTCGCCACCCTCGGGCTGGACGAAGCTGACGAAGCCGAAAAACTCGATCGGCTCCGCTTCCGATCCGTCCTCCAGGACCGCTTCCGAATCACCGGAAACGGGTACCCAGACGCGGCCGGACCAGGCCCGCTCGGGAAACCAGGTCAGCTCCTCCGGGATCGTCGTGCCGGCCGGCAGGTCTTCGATCTCTTCGCAGGCGGCCGCGAAGGCGGTGGCGAGGCGCTCGGCGAAGCGGCCATGGGGGATGCCGTGGCGCGAGGCATCGGCGACGAAGCGGGGAAAGGGACGATTGTCGATCGGCATCAGCGCAGCCTATTCAGTCGATCGCTTTGCGGAGGGCTTCGGCGGCGGTTTCGGGGCTGACGATGTTGATGTCCACCCCGGTCGCCATCTCGAAGGCGGAGGCAGGCTCGAGCCTCGGGATCAGGTCGAGATGCCAGTGGAAGTGCTCAACCCCGCGTGGGGCGGTCCGGACCCAGAGGTTGAGCTGGCAGGGATTGCCGAAGAGCTCGGTCAGGGCGCGGAGGGCGCGGCCCAGCATCGCCGCACCGCCTTCGTCCTCTTCGAAACGGGCGGTCGGACGACGCGGGATCAAGCGCATCTCATAAGGGTGGCGAGAGGCCCAGGGGCAGACCAGTGCGACCTCGTCGTCGATCGCGACCAGGCGATCGCCGCGGCGGATCTCCTCGCGCAGGATCTCGCCGAGCAGGCTGGCCCCGGCGGTCCGTTCTCGGTAAGCCCCCACCCGCTCGCGTTCGCGGGCGACCGCGGGCGGCACGAACTCCATCGCCCCTAGCTGGGCGTGGCTGTGTTCGAGCGAAGCGCCGGAATCCGGGCCCTGGTTGAGGATCAGCTGCACGTAGGCCGAGTCCCGGTGGGCCCGCATGCGACGGCGCCAGGCCGCCACCGCCGTGGACAGTGAGTCGCCTTCGAGCTCGGCCAGTGAAGCGAGGTGGGAGGGCGAGTTGACGATCACCTCGTGGCTGCCGTAGGCGGGGCGGGAGACGAACATGTCCGGCTCCGAGCCACGACCGGAGGCGAGCAGCGGGTCGGCCGGGCTGGAAAAGGCGCTGGATTCCGCCCCGGCCCGGTCGGGCACGATCCGGGCATCCTCCGGCTGGCCGGCCTCGCGGGGGGTCACAGCCGGGTAGAGGTTGGGCACGGTGCGGGTGGCCCAGCCCGGCCCGTTCTCGGTACCGCCTTCGGGCCGATCGGCTTCGACCTCCGGCGGGGTCGCCGATTCGTTGCCCTCGCAGAAGGGGCAGCCCTCGTGGCCGGCCGGATGCCACTCCCCCGGGGTGAAATCATCCGGCCGCTCGGCCCGGCCGGGCGCGACCAGCACCCGGCCACCGGTCAGCTGGTCGATTCTGATTTCGGGGTTGCTCAAACTGGGCGGCTCAGGATGCCGGCGGCAGGTCTTCGGAAGCACTGCCGCCGATGGTCGGCTGGACGCCACCGTCCGATCCGGCATCGGCGTTGCCGATATTCCCGAGCGACTGCTGGAAGGCGGAGATCAGGTCCATCGGCAGCGGGAAGATCACGGTCGAGTTCTGATTGCCGCTGATCTCGAGCAGGGTCTGCAGGTAACGCAGCTGCAGCGAGGCCGGGTTGCGGCTGATGATGTCGGCCGCGTCGGTCAGCTTCTCGGCCGCCTGGTACTCGCCCTCGGAGTTGATGATCTTGGCCCGCCGTTCACGTTCGGCTTCGGCCTGCCGGGCCATCGCCCGCTGCATCTGCTCGGGGATCTCGACGTCCTTGATCTCGACCGTGGTGACCTTGACGCCCCAGGGCTCGGTCTGCTCGTCGATGATCTTCTGCAGCGATTCGTTGAGGCGCTCGCGCTCGGAGAGGATCTCGTCCAGCTCGGCCTTGCCGAGCACCGCGCGCAGCGAGGTCTGGGAGATCTGCGAGGTGGCGATCAGATAGTTCTCGACGTCGGTGATCGCCCGATTGGGATCAACGACCCGGAAGTAACAGACCGCGTTGACCGAGGTGGGGACGTTGTCGCGGGTGATCACTTCCTGGGGCGGGATGTTCAGAGTGACCGTGCGCAGGTCGATCTTGACCATGCGGTCGATGAAGGGGATCAGCAGGATCAGGCCCGGGCCCTTCTGGTCGATCAGGCGGCCGAGCCGGAAGATCACCCCGCGCTCGTACTCGCGCAGGATCTTGATCGCCGAGAACAGGACGATCAGGAAGAAGATCGCCAGGATCACGACCAGGGTTCCGATGACTTCCATGGCTACTTTTCTCCTTGGTTGGTTTCGGATTGCGGGGCGACGAGCAGGGTCAAACCCTGGACTTCGAGCACGGTGATCTTCTCGCCGATGCCGAGCCGGGCTTCCGGGTCGGCCAGCCGGGCCTGCCAGAGGCCGCCGTCGACGAAGACCTGCCCGTCGGGCCGGAGCGCGACCCGCACGTCACCTTCCTTGCCGGCCAGTTCCTCGGGGCCGTAGCGGATCGGTGCCGCCCGGGTGACGCTTGCGCGCTCGATCACGAAGAGCATGAAGAGGCCCAGCACCACGGCGCCGATCGTCACCGCGACGATCGAGGTCGGGTCGCTGTCGCGGTCGAACATCCAGATGCCGGAGGCGGCCAGCGAGACCACGCCGGCGATCGAGAGCGGCCGGTAGAGATGAAGGGCGACGGCAGCGATGAAAAGGGCGATGGCGAGCAGCAACAGCCCCAGGCCGATCGCGGTCGGACCGATATCGACCATGCCGATCACGCCAAAGACCAAGGCGAGAAGGCCGAGGATCGCCGGGATGAACCCGCCCGGCGTCACTGCCTCGATCCCGATCCCGGTCAGCCCGAGGATGACCAGGAGGTAGGCGAGTGTCGGATCACTGATCTCCACGAGCATCCAAGGCGAGCGTATCGGCTCAGCCGGTTTGGCCCTCGATCGCGTACTGCTGGATCGCTTCTTCGAGCGACTCCTGATCCGGATACTGGCCGACGTGGGTATACGTCAACTGACCTTGGGAGTCGTAGAAGGCAGTGGCTGGAAAGTACCTGGCTCCGATGTCGTCAGCGATGTGGCGATCCGAATCGCTGAAACTTGGATACGGAACCGGGAAGTCCGACAAGAGATCCTTCGCGTTGCCTTCTCCGTCGTCCGAATTGACTCCGAGGAAAGCGACCCGCTTGCCCATCTTCGCCGAAAGCTGCTGGAAAAAGGGAAACTCAACTCGACAGGGACCGCACCAGGAGGCCCAGACGTTGACTACGGCCGGGAAACCCTTGAGAGAGGCGATCTGGGCGTTGTAGGCGTCGAGTCCGCCCGGTAGGAGCTCGTTGCCCTGGTCGTAGAGCGAGGCGAGCGGGGCCGGTGCCCCGGCCAGTTTCTTGGCGTAGTCGGGGGCCGGCGAAGGCGGCTCGTCGCTCTTGCCGCAGCCGGCCAGGACCAGCCCGCTCAGGGCGACGATCAGCAGAGCCAAAACGGCCAGACGTCTGTGAACAGCCAATTTCATCGCAGTAATGATTAAATACAGAAGTCCGATCCGCTAGTACGCGGGTCAAGGAGGAATCCGGCGTTCGTCCGTCCAGCGTCGCCGTCGGATACTTCGATTACCTACTCATCCGGGCCGGGTCGATTCACCGGGTTCGGAACACTTGCGAAGGCTAAGTTGGCCACGACTACTGCAGCACCCGCAGCTTCTGCGGTTCCCTCAAAGAAAGACATCGAACGCGCGTCAAAGTTCGCGTGTGAACCGCTCCTGCTGAATGGGGACGGCCCCGAGGCCCTGATCCCGGGAACCGCCCGCCGTCGCGCCTTCGACGCGGCGATCGCCGAGCTCGACGCCGGCCTGACCGAGCCTTCGGTCGAGTGGCGACGGAACTTCTCCCTGCTGCTCGGCCTCGAGCGGCTGATCGGGGACGAGCCGCCGACCCTGAAGGACGGGGCCGAGCTGAATCCGCATCAGATCGACGCCCTTTCCGGCACCCTGACCGAGTTGCTGGCCGAGCAGCAGGTAAGTGCGGTCGATGACGTCGAGACCCTCGAGGTGCTGGAGGAAGAAGGCGACGCAGCGCTGCCCGACGCCGACGAAGACTCGGACGAAGCCGTCGACCAGGATGGCGAAGAGACCGAAGCCGAAGAGGACGAGGAGTCGGAAGAAGACGGTGAACTCGCCCAGGAAGTGATCGACGAGGTCGTCGCCGAGGACGAGGAGCCCCAGGACTGGGAGGACCGTACCGGGGACGAGCAAGACGAAGAAGAAGTCGGCGAGGTCGCCGACGATCCCGGGGCCGCCCGCCGCTTCTGGTTCGAGCACGCGACCGGGGCCGGCAAGACGGTGGCCGCGGTCGGCTTCATCGAAGCGACCCGGACCGGCGGCGTCCTGATCCTCACCCACCGCCGCAACCTGGTCGACCAGTTCATCGGCGAGATCTCCGACCGTGGCTACAAGGACCGGCTGCGACCGCCGCTGCTCGACGGCCGCGACGAAGCCGACGGCCCGGTCACGGTCGAGACCTACCAGTGGTTCGTCCGCAACGCGAAGCGGGTCTCCAACGCCTACACGGTGATCATCTGCGACGAAGCCCACACCGCCCTCGGCGAGAAGACCTCGGCCTGCATCCGCTCGATGCCGGGCCCGGTTTACATCGGCATGACCGCGACCGGCGCCCTGATCGCCCGCCATGTCGCCGACCTCTTCCCCACCCAGACTTCTCGTTTCGACCTCGCCCAGGCCGCCCGCCGCGGGGTGATCGCGCCGCTCCGCTGCCTGCGCATCCCACCCGGGCCCGGCGTCCGGACGATCGCCAAGGTGCCGCTCCGCAAGGGCGAGGTGGATCAGGACTTCGACCAGGAAGAGTTGGCCAAGCTGCTCGACCAGGCGCCGTTCAACATGGCGATCGCCGACCTTTACAAGTCCCGTTTCCGCAAGGCGCCGGGTGTGCTCTACACGGCCGGCGTCCAACACGCGAAAAACGTGGCGGCCGCTTTCCAGGAGTTCGGGATCAACGCCAAAGCGGTGTCCGGCGAGACCCCGAAGCGCGAGCTCTCCGACACGCTGGCCGCCTTCGAGCGCGGCGAGGTCGACGTGCTCTGCAACGCGCAGCTCTTGGCCGAGGGCTGGAACTCGCCCCGGGCAACGATCTGCATGCACCTGGCCCCCACCGCCTCGAAGCGGATCTACCAGCAGCGGGTCGGCCGCGTGACCCGTCGCTCGCCGAACAAGGAAGCCGGCCTGGTGATCGACTTCGTCCATCCGGCGACCACGCACGACGAGTCGATCGTCACCCTGCACAGCCTGCTCGACCGCGACGTCTACCGTGGCGGCGCGATCGTGGTCGGCCCGGTCCGCCGCGGCCGGGGCCGCAAGGTCCGGGTCGAGCGTCGCATCGTCCCGGTCTCCGACGACCCGCAGCGCCGCATCGAGGTGCTGGAGCGCGACATCTGGCGGATCGCGGTCGAGAACCTCGACTACGCCGAGCAGCATGTCTGGGCCGCCCTGGCCGGGGCCCGGGTCACGACCCAGGGCTGGCGCCGGGCGAAGGCGATGCTGCAGCACGACCGGACCAAAGAACTGCGGCGCCGTTACCTCTTGACCTGCGTCCAGCGCAACCGCAACGCACAGCTCCGGGTCAAGGCGCTGGGCGAGATCGCGAACCTGAAGGATCCCGAGGCCTTCGACGACGCGATCGACATCGTCGGAACCTGGTCTCGCGACGAGAAGCGGGCCGGTACCAAGGTGCTGCTGCAGGCGCTGGTCGACAAGCGGATCGGCCGCCGAGACCAGGCCCAGGCCTGGGTCTGGCGGCTGGCCTCCTACAACCGCGAGCTCCACGAGGAGTACGCGGTCCAGCGCTGGCCGGAAACCAAGCGGCTGCTCGGCCTGCTGGTCAACTCCGCTGGCCGCGCCCACGGCAAGAACGCCCGCAAGCTGGTCCAGGCCGCCCGCAAGCAGGACCGCCGCCTGGCCGTTTCGCTGCTGGCCGCCGCGGTCGCCCACACCCCAGAGGGTGAAGAGGTGCTGCGCGGCGCTCGCATGCGGATGGCCCGCAAGCCTTCCGCCGTCGCCCGCGAGCTGCTTCGCAACTTCCCCAAGGGGGGCAAGAAGCGCCGCCGCAAGAAGAACAAGAAGAAGGAAGCAGCAGCCAACCCCGAGGTCGAGAACACCGAGGCAACCGAGACGACTGCGGAAGACGAAGCCACCGAGACGACTGCTGAAGTCGAAGATCCCAAGGTCGACCAACCAGCGGAGGACGAACCCCAGGATGAAGCTCAAGACGAAGATTCTGAGTAGCGCTCTCGTGGTGATCGTCGCCGGGCTGGCCGCATCCGGCTGTGGCACCGACAAGCAGGAGAGCCTGGCGCTCAACCTGGACGCCTTCACCTCCCCGGCGGGGAACATCGGTTGCATCGCCGACGACAACCTGGTCCGCTGTGACATCAAGAAGCACAGCTGGGCCATCAAGCCGGACCCGAAATGCCAGCTCGACTACGGCAACGGCCTATCCGTCTCGGCCGAAGGCAGGGCCCGGGTCGTCTGCGCCGGGGACACCACGCTGAACGACGGGCCGGAACTGGCCGACGGCTACATCAACATGGTCGGCAGCTTCGAGTGCCGGACCGATGAAGAGGGCGACAGCATGCGCTGCGAGAACCTCACCACCGGCCACGGCTTCGAACTCTCTCCGGACGACTACGAACTCTTCTGAGTCGGCTAACCCAGGGCGTGGCAGACCGCGGCGACCTGGGCACGGCGGATTCGGGCGCTGACCTGACGGGCGTTGGGGTTGCCCTTCGTGTCCTTGAGGATCTGGCTGTTGGCGACGAAGGCGATCGAACGCCTGCCGTTCGCCGATGAAGCGGCGAAGACCCGGTAGCCGGGGAAAGAGCCGGTGTGACCGAACATCGTGCCGCACTTGGTGACGTAACGGAAGAGGCCCATCCCGGCCCAGTTGCTGCCCGGCCCGGCCGGCTGCGACTCGCCCTTCAGCCAGCGCCGCTGGGCCTCGGTGATCCGGGCCCGGTTTCCGCCCATCCCGAAGAAGCGGCCGGAAACATAGGCCCGGAAGAAGTTGCCGAGGTCAGGCAGGGACGAGACGATGCCGCCCGAGGCCCAGGCGCCAGAGGGATTGATCAGATGGGAGACGTCCTCCGGCTGCTTGCCCGGCGCAATCTCGTATCCGTGCATGTAGGGGCCCGGCATCTGCACGGTGCGAGGCAGGAAGGTCGACCTGAGACCGCCGATCTGCCGGCCGAGCCGGCGGATTTGACGCAGATAGGGAACCCCGGTCACCTTTTCGGCCATCAGGCCGACCACGATGTTGTCGGTATCCGAGTACTCGTATTTCGTACCGGGCCGGTGGGCCAACCTGGTGCCGCGGACCCAGGAGAGGATCTTGCGCGGCGAGACATAGGCGGCGGGATGATTGCCGACCTCGTCGATGAAGCCCTTCGAGCGGATGTACTCGGGCAGCCCGCCGGTGTGGTGCAGAGCCTGGCCCAGGGTGACCTGCTTGGCCTTCGGCAGCATGCCGGGCAGGACCTCGCCGATCGTCGAGTGAAGCCGGAGCTTGCCGCGGGCGACCAGGTTGAGGGCGACCGCGCCGCTGAACGCCTTGGCGACGCTGGCGATGCGGAAGCGCTGCCGGAGCTGCGGCTTCTGGCCGGTCTTGACGTTGGCGACTCCGCGCCGGAAGTACTGCGACTTCCCGTTCTTGACGACCTGCATCGAGATCCCGGGAGGGCCGTTCGGCACCGCCATGATCTGGTTCAGGGCCCGGTTCAGGCTCGAGCGAGTCGACGCTTCGGCCCACGATTGGCCCAGCCCGATCACGAACAGCATGCAGACAGCCAGAGAGGCGAACACAGTCTTACGGCCGCATGAACTACCCCCGATCGCCATAGCGCCAAACTAGCCGATTCGCCGAATTGGGGGCGATCAGCCACCGATCTGGTGGCTGATCGCCCCCAGAAAGGAGTCAGATCAAGGGTTTCCAGCGGAGGAGGCTCCGTTCGTTGGCCCGCAGCCAGGTCGCTTCCGTCTTGAAATCGGGGAAGGCCAGCGCCAGGTCGTCCCAGAAAGCCCGGGAATGGTTGTGGTGGCGGATGTGGATCAGCTCGTGGACGACCACGTAGCGGAGCGCCTCTGGCCGGCCGATCACCAGCCGCCAGTTGAACGAGAGCGTGCCGCTGGTCGAGCAGGATCCCCAGCGGGTGCGCTGGTTGCCGATCCGCACCTTCTTTGCCTCCAGCCCGAGCCGACGGCCTTCGAGGGCGACCAGGGGCTCGATCCGGTTCCGGGCCTCGCGCCGGTACCAGCGGTCGATCGCTGCCAGCACCTGCGCCCGGCTGCCGCCACCGACCACCAGCCTGCCATCGCGCGAGCGGGCCAGCGCCTTGCCGGTGCCGGTCGGCTCGACCGGCAGCGGCAGCCCTTCGAGCCAGACGACGCCTGGCCGGGTGAGGTCGATAGCGCCGCTCACGCGGCGTCGGCCGGGAGTGAGAGGTGGACCTCACCGGCGTTCAGGGTGGCGAGACAGCCGGTCGGGGACTCGACCAAGAGGTTGCCCTGGCGGTCGATCCCGGCCGCGATGCCCTCGCCTTCGCCCCAGCGGACCTGGCGGCCCTTGAGCGCATCCCGGGCGGCGAAGGCCTCGAGGGTCTCGGCCACCGGTGCCTCGAGCTGCCGGCCGACCCGCTCGTTCAGGGCGCCGACCACCTGGTCGAAGGTGACGTCCCGGCCGAGCGAGGTGGCCCGGCCCCGCAGCTCCTCGGGAAACTCGTGGTCGGCGATCGAAAGGTTGAGGCCGACCCCGGCCACGGCCCAGCCGTCCTGGGGCCTCGCCTCGACCAGGATGCCGGCGCACTTGCGGCCCTCGATCCAGATGTCGTTCGGCCATTTCATCTCGACCCCGGCCACGCCGAGCGCTTCGACCGCTTCGCAGACCCCGACCCCGACCTGGAGCGGCAAGGTCCCGGGCAGTTCAATCGACCGCCGGATCAGGACGCTCCATGCCACCGCCGCGCCGGCCGGCGTCGACCAGGGCCTGCCCTGCCGGCCGCGGCCCGCGGTCTGCTCTTCGGCGGTGACCAAGGTTCCACCCGGGGCGCCCTCGTCCGCCGCCTGACGGGCCCGCTCATTGGTCGACCCGATCTGGCGGAAATGAAGGTGGGGAAGGCCGATGGTCACCTTCCGCAGGGTATCGGGGTGCCGAGGCCGCCCGGCTCCGACCGTTCACGGACGGCAATCGCATCCCTTGGCCCTCAGTACGGCCCGTTGATCATCGATCTCGGGCGGCACCGCGGCCTCTCCCGAGATCTCGGAATCGATCACGCCGGGCAGCGGGCTCCGATGGTTGTAACCGCGGGCGAGCATCTCGCCGACCAGAGCCTCGTGCCGGTCGTAGAGAGCCCGCTGATGACCGATCCAGCGACGGGTCTCCGGATGAGCGGCGTAGCCGACCTCCGACGGATCCTCGCCGGACTCGATCCGGAGCAGGATGTTCCAGAGGCCGTGGAGTTCACGATGTTCACCGAGCAGGTGGCTGCGACAGAGTGAGCTCGGAGGGATTCGGTCCCAGATCCTCACTGGGAAGGCACCGGGGTGATCCGGAGTTCATTGTCGGGGCCGAGGCCGAAGCGACTGGCGGCGCTGCCGCGGTTCACGGCGAGGGCGAGGTATCCGGTCGAGTCGGTGTAGATGACCGGTTCGCCGGGTTCGACGTCGCCGAAGGTGCGTCCGAGCGGGACCACGATCGTCTCGAGGCTGGTTTCGAGTGTGACCGCGACGCCCTCCGTGAAAAAGGTGCCGTCGAGAACCTCGGAGTGGAGGTTGAGGATCACGTTTCCGTACTGGTCGAGGTAGAGCGCCTGGGCATCCACCTGCTGCGGGGTGACCACCGGCTCGGGCAACTCCAACGGGACCAGCTCCCGAAAGCCGACCGCGTCACCGAGCTCGCCCGGTGCCGCCCCGCGGGCCAGTTCGGCCGCGACCGGACTGAAGATGTCACGTCCGTGGAAGGTGTCGCTGTCCCCGGCCCGAACCGGGGTCGAGGAGATGTCGAAGGCGGCTTCTATCCCGCCGAGCACGGCCGCGGCCGGGCCCAGCAGGCCGTTGTCGGGACCGACCAGGTGGTGCTCGCCGCAACTCAATGCCAGGGCACGGCGGGTGCCGCCGACCCCCGGGTCAACCACCGCCAGGTGGACCGCCGGCGGTGAGAACCGCACCGCCGAGGCCAGGGCCAGCGCGCCCCGGCGGACATCGCCCGGCGGGATCCCGTGAGTGATGTCAATCACCTTGATGTCCGGATCGACCCTGGCGATCACCAGCCGGCATACCCCCGGGTACTCGTCGCTGTAGCCGAAATCGGTGGTGAAGGTGACCGGCCGACAGATCTCAGGGGAAGCGGAAGGCCTCACAATTGCTGTCCTTGTCCTTGAGATCCATCCGGGCCAGATCGTGCCCCTCGCCGCAGTCGTCGATCTCGCCGCCGCGCCGGTCCTGGCTGTCCAGCAGGTCGTTGCCCGGACCGCCATACAGTTCGTCCAAGCCCGGACCGCCCCAGAGCTCGTCGCGGCCACCCTCCCCGGACAGGACGTCCCCGCCATCGCCACCGTCGAGATAGTCCTGGGCGCGCCCGCCGACCAGCACGTCGTCGCCGGCCTCGCCGTAGAGCGAGGTCGAGAGCGGAAACGGCCCGACGAAAGCGACCTGCGAGTAGTCCAAGGTGCCCGCGACCACGTCATCGCCCTTGCCCGCCTTGACCAGGAGGTTGGCGGAGCGGGCGTGGATGCGGGCATCCACGTTGTCGCCTGACGTGCGGAAATTGCCCGGGGCGATCGAGGCGAAGTCGACCCCCGGCAGCCGGGAGGAGCCGAGCGCGCCCATCTCGATCAGGTCGGGGCCATCGGTGCCGCCGATGCCGAAGCTGAGCGAAGGCCCGTAGAGCTCGAACCGGATCCCGGCATCGCCGCCGCCGTACCCGCGCGCCCCCGGCTTGAAGCGTGGCGCCCGGTCGACATACAGAGTCGACCCCGTGGCCCTCCGATTGACCCGGAACACGACCTTGTCGATGTTGCGCATGGTCGGGCTGCCACCGCGGCAACGGACCGGCTTCATCCGCTGATCGTCCGACACCTGGATCTTCTTGCCCGGGCCGGGTGTCAGGGCAACGACCTCCTCGAAGCGGGTCACCTTGATCCGCAGCTTGTTGCCGACCGCTCCCTCGGGGCCGGCCTTGACGTAGCGGCAGCTGATCCCGGCCTCGGCCGGCGGTACGGCCAGGGCGCAGAAGAGCACCGCGAGGCCGGCTGCCACCACCGCGAACATCTCCCTGCTTCCGCCACGGATCAAACCCATGTGGGGATTCTACTTCGACCTAGAAGAGGCCTTCACCGATGAATCCGCTTGAACCGGAGACTCCGGGCGGAACGGCGAAGAGGGCGCTGCCGGTGTGGACGATGTACTCGTTCAGGCTGTCGTTCTGGCCGAGCCGCTCCTGGATCGGGACGAACTGCTTGCGCGGGTCGCGCTGGAAGCAGATGAAGAAGAGGCCGGCGTCGAGCTGGCCACGGACCGTGTCGAAGCCGTCGGTGAACGAGTAGCCACGGCGCAGGATCCGTTGGCCACCGTTGACCGAGGGGGCGGCCTGGCGGATGTGGGCGTCGATCCGGATCAAGGGCCTGCCGTCGGGCCCGGTCGCGTCCAGGTCCACCGGGTCGTTCTCCTTGGATTCACCCAGCGGGGCGCCGCTTTCCTTGGCCCGGCCGAAGACGTCCTCCTGCTCGCGCAGGAAGGTGCGGTCCCAGGGTTCGATCATCATGCGGATCCGGCGGGTGACCAGGTAGCTGCCGCCGCGCATCCACTCGGGACCTTCCTCACCGGCCCAGACGAAATCGTCGAGCGCGGCCTGGTCGTCGTTGAGGATGTTGTTCGTCCCGTCCTTGAACCCCATCAGGTTGCGCGGGGTCTCCTGTTCGGCCCCGGTCTTCGCGGTGCGGCCGAAACCGAGTTGGCACCAGCGCATCACCGCCCGGCCCTGGGCGATCTTGGTCAGGTTGCGGACCGCGTGGAAGGCGACCTGGGGGTCGTCGGCGCAGGCCTGGACGCAGAGATCGCCGTCGCTGATGTTGCGCTCGAGCTCGTCGCCCGGCAGCGGTGGCAGGTCCTCGAGCTGTTCGGGGCGTTGGCCGGCGAGCCCGAACCGCTTGTCGAAGATGCCCGGGCCGAGGCCGAAGGTGACGGTGAGGTTGGCCGGGCCGAGGCCGACCGCTTCACCCGTGTCCTCCGGTGGCAGCAGCGGCGCGCTGTTTTCCGGGCCGGCCGGTTCTCCTCGGACCATCCTGCGGCCGGCCTCGGTCCAGTCGACCAGTAGCTGCCGCAGGTCCGCGCGGCCCTCGATGGTCAGGTCGAAGGAGGCGAAGTGGAGCCGGTTCTGGGCCGGGGTGACGATCCCGGCCTGATGGGCGCCCTCGAAGGGCACCGTCTGCTGCTCGGGGTCCGGGGATTCGGGCGCCGTGGCCCGGCCCCCGGCGAACCCGGCGACGACCAGCCCGCCGGCCGCCCCGGCGCCGAGCAGGCGCCGGCGGGTGATGCGGCCATGCGGGCTGTCGCCATCCGGGGTCATTGGGTCACTATTTTGCCGCCAATCTGGGCCAGAGGCAGGGCCAGGGCGTCAACCTTCTGGCTGAGCTCGCGCCTTTGCTGCTGGTTCAGCTTCGAGTAGTTCTCGTAGACCTCGCCCTTGACCTTGTACTTGTCGAGGGCCGCGTAGAGGTCGTCGAAGCGCTGCTCGACTTCCTTGGCCAGATCGGGATCGGTCTTCTCCAGCTCCGGCTCGAGCAGGTCGAAGGCCTCCTTGGCGCCGTCCACGTTCGCCTTGAAGGTGGTCAGGTCGACGTGCGAGTAGCGCTCCTCCTCGCCGGTGATCTTCGACTGGCTGACCTCGTTCAGCAGTTCGACCGCACCGTTGGCCAGCTGGACCGGGTCATAGGTGTTGTTCTTCACCTTGGCCTGCAGTCGCTTGACGTTGGCCATCAGCTGGTCGGCGAGCTGGTCGTCGGCGGCGGTCAGGCCGGTCACCCAGAGCGCCTTCTCGAGCGGGTGGAAGCCGGTCCACGGGTCGCCCTTGGCGACGTCGTTCTCCCGGGCGTCGATCGCCGGGTCGAGGTTGCCGAAGGACTCGGCGACGGGCTCGATCTTCTCGTAGGGGACGCGCGAGGTCTCGTAGAGCTCCTTGGCCTTGACCACGTTTCCGGCCTTGACCGCAGCGACGAACTCGGCCGTCCGCTGGGCCAGGATGTCGGCCTGGTCGACCACGTAGGCGGCGTACTGGTCGGCCGCCTTGGCGAGGCCCGGGTTGGTGGTCGCGGCCACCTGCTTGCCGGAGACGACCAGCTTGCCGGTCGGCTCGCGGTTGCCGGGGTTGCCGCAGACGATGTCGTAGGTGCCCGGGTCGAGGTTGACCGAGACGTCACCGGAGAGGCCGGCGACCAGGTTCTCGCGCTCGCCGAGGATCAAGGCGCCGTCGAGCACCTCGAACTCGTTGTTGACGTCACTCGACGGGTTGCTGACCGTGAACGTGGTTGGCCCCGACTTGGCCTTAAGGTCGGTCGGCTGGCAGCCGTCATCGGTGATCTCGACGGCAACCTTCTGAGCCGAGGAGTCCGAGTCGTCATCGGAGCCACAGGCAGCCAGCAGGGCCGCCGCGGCCAGCAGCAACGCCAGGGTGAGCAGGGGGAGAATCAGGGAACGGCGATCGTTCGAATTCGATCGGAGAGACATTGAAAATCCTTTCGGTGGTGGGCCGGACGGCCCGGAACGGAGACGGGGCTAGGCGTCGACCGCGTTCGGCGCCCGGGCTGCCTTCTTGCGCAGGTTGCCCAGCCGCCAGGGCTCGGGCCAGAGAACGAAGGCCAGCATCGGGATCAGGTAGCCGAGGTAGAGGATCACCTGCGCCTCGGTCATCGTGGTCTGCAGACCGAGCATGCCGGTCAAGAGGGCCGAGGTCCAGGTGCCCGGCACGACCAGCCAGCCCAGGTCGACCGCCTGCCCCTGCAGGATGGTGAGCCAACCGGCCTCCCACGCGGTGTGGGCGGCATTGGCCAGCAGCCCGGCGGCGACGAAGACCAGCACCACCGCGGTCAGCTTGAAGAAGCGGGCAAGGTTGAGGTGGATGCCGCCACGGTAGATCCCGTAGCCGATCACGATGGCGAGAAGGATGCCGAGCACCGCCCCGAGTCCCGCCGCGGTCGGATCCGTGGCTCCTTGGAAGATCGCCAGGAGGAAGACCACGGTCTCGATCCCTTCCCGCAGGACCGCGAAGAAGGACATGCCGACCAGGGCTCGGGCCGAACCCTCCGCCAGCGCTTCTTTGACGCTGCCCTCGAGGTCCGACTTCAGGCCGCGCGCGTGCTTGCGCATCCAGAAGATCATGAAGGTCACGATCGCGACCGCGGCCAGGCCGATCACCGTCTCCAGCATTTCCTGCTGGCGCTGCGGCAACTCCTCGTTCAGGAGCTGCAGGCCGACCCCGATCCCGGTGCAGATGAGAATCGCCAGGCCGACTCCGAGAAGGACGTAGCGGAGCATCTCCTTGCGGCCCTGCTGAGCCAGGAAGGCGGCGACGATGCCGACGATGAGCGACGCTTCGACGCCCTCACGCAGTCCGATGACGAAGGTTGGCAACATGAAATCCAACCTGTTTATACCGGATTACTTTGGCTTACCTAATTCCGGGCTAGGCAAGCCTGATGTTTTTAACCCCCTAGGCCGGTGATGATTTCACCCAGCGGCCGCCTCACTCCGTTGATGAAGGGGAGCTCTTCTCGGGTGTGGAGGCGGGCCTTGGCGGCGCGGAGCTCGCGCATCAACTGGACGAAGCGAACCGGCTCGGCCGCCTCGAAGGCGAGGAGCCATTCGTAGTCGCCGATCCCGAAGGAGCTGACCGTGTTGGCCCGGATGTCCTTGTAGGGACGGGCGAGCATGCCGTGCTCGGCCAGCATCTCACGGCGCTCCTCATCGGGCAGCAGATACCACTCATGCGAACGCACGAAGGGGTAGAGGCAGATGAAGTCACCGGCCGGTTCACCGGCGACGAAGGCGGGCACATGGCCGCGGTTGAACTCGGCTGGCTGGTGAACGCCGACCGCGTTCCAGTGGGGACCAAGCGCCGGGGAAAGGCCGGAGGTGCGGATCGCGCGCGCCGCCTCGTCCAGTTTCAAGGTCGAGTCGGCCAGCAGCCAGAAGAGGATGTCGCAGCCGGCGCGGAAGAGGGTGGTCGCGTAGGTGCCGCGGATCTCGACCCCGGCTGCCTCGATGGTGGCGACCAGTTCATCGGCCGCGGGGGCAAGGCCGTGGCCGTACTCGACGTCCCAGGAGTAGGCGAGATAGGCGCAGTAGTGGAGAGGTTCTTCGCTGTCAGTCATTTCGGGTCCCTTCGATGATCGAATCAACAGTCTTTCGCACTCCGGCGATCGAGCGCGAGATGCCCGGGCCGTCGAAGTCGGCGCCGGCCAGGCCGATTCGGGGGCTGGCGGCCAGGGAGGCGCGGGCGGCGGAGACCGCAGACTCATGGTTTTCGTCCCGCACCACCAGTGCTTCGGGGTAACGGGTGATCATCGTGCCGATCGGCTCGCCTTCCAGTTCCATCACCGGGCGCAACTCATCCATGACCTTCGCCACGATCTCTTCGTCGGGCAGGTCGATCACCTCCCCTCGGCCGTCCTCGCGGATCGAAGCGCGCAGGATCGCCGGATCGCCGGACAGCCGCCGCCATTTGGCCGAAGACCAGGAGCAGCCGGTGACCAGCCTGCCTTCCGCCGGGTCGGCGAGGTAGCCGGTCCCGTTCATTTCGCGGCCGATCCGGCCTTCCGGAAAGGCGAGGTGGACGAGGGTCACCGAGATGCCCTTGATCCGAGCCAGCTGTTCGGCTGACGCTCCGCCGATCAGCTTGGCGGCGGCCCCGGCTCCGGTGGCCACCACCGCGGCAGAGAAAACGTCCTCGCTGCCGTCGACCCGGACCGACACCACATCATCGCGTTCCGTGACGCTCTCGACCGCGCTGCCGAGTCGAAAGCCGACCCCGGCGTCCCTCAGGCTCCGTTCCAGATGAGCCGGCAACGAGAAGATCCCCCCGGCCAGGCCGAACATCGCGCCGCCGCCGACACCGAATGGCTCGAGCTCCCCGGCAGCGGTCAAGCGGAAGGCCTGGGGCGGATCGGGGATCTCGACCTGTCCGGCCAGGCCGATCCCGTCCAACAGCTCGTCGATTGCCGGGTCCGGGCCGAGCGCGTCGGGGCCGGTGTCGACCTGGCGGCCGGCAAATTCAGCGGAGCCCACCCGGCCACCGACCCAGTCGACCGAGTCGAACACGACCGTCTCGGCGCCGGCCCGGTTCAGGTGCCAGGCGGCAGCCAGGCCGGTGACGCCGGCGCCGACGACCGCGACGCGGGTCAAGCCTGCCCTGCCTCCCGGGCGACGATGCCGGCCAGGGTGGCGCAGAAGCAAGGGTCGTCATTCGGCATCGCGGTCCGGGTCAGGGCCAGGCCGGCCTCTTCCGCGGCTTCCTGAGCTTCGTAGTCGATGTCGAACTTGACCTCGAGGTGATCGGAGACGAAGCCGGCCGCACAGACCACCACGGCCGTACGTCCCTGGGCGGCGAGATCGGGCATCACATCGCAGATGTCGGGGCCGATCCACTCGGCCTCGGTCCGGCCCGCGGACTGCCAGGCCAACATGGTGTCGGCGAACTCGGGCCGGCCGGAGAGGTTGTCCCGGGTCTTCTCCAACTCCTCGACGTAGATGTCGCCGCGCTCGAGGATCGCGACCGGCAGGCTGTGGGCGGTGACCGCCAGCTCGACCGAGCCGCGGGCGTCCTCCGGCAGTTCCGCGTAGGCGTCGGCTATCGCCTGGTTCAGGAACTCGAGATAGCCCGGTTCCTCGTGCCAGGACTCGATCACGGCGACCGGCACCCCGGCCGCAGCCGCCGCCTCTTCCGCCCGGCTTCGGTACTGGGCGATGCTCATGGTCGAGAAATGCGGCGCCAGCACGATGCCGATGATCCGCTCGACCCCGCGCTCCAGCAGTTCCGCGACCGCGTCCTCGATGAAGGGGGCCGAGTGCTTCTGGCCCATCGCCACCGTGAACCGGCCGGGATCGGCTTCTTCGAGGGCGGCTGCGATTCCTTCGGCCTGGGCCTCGGTGATGCCGAGCAGAGGTGAACCGCCGATCATCTCGTAGCGCTCCTGCAGTTCTTTCAGCGCCTCCGGCTCCGGTGGACGGCCGTGGCGGATGTGCGTGTAATAGGCCTCGACGTCATCGGGGCCGGTCGCGGTCCCGTATGCCATGACCAGCACCCCGGTCGGCCCTTCGCTTCGGTTGGTATCGCTCAATTCGCTTTCTCCGTGATTTGGTGGACCAGGCCTACCAGTTCGGTCAGCATCGCAGGATCGGTCGAAGGCAGTACCCCGTGGCCCAGGTTGAAGACATGGCCCAGCTCGGGCGCGTCGGCGAGCAGGGCTCGGGTCTCGCGCTCGAGCACTTCCGGGCCGGCCAGGGGAACCGTCGGGTCGAGGTTGCCCTGCAGCGCGAACCCTTCTCCCAACCGCCGGCGGGCCTGGGAAAGGGGGGTGCGCCAGTCCACTCCCATCGCGTCCGGCCCCGCCTCGGCCATCGCCTCCATCAGGTGGCCGGCGTTCACGGCGAAATGGATGCGCGGCACCCCGAGCGACTCGATCTCGGTGAACAGCCGCCTCGAGACCGGCAACACGGCCTCGCGGTAGGTGGCTTCGGAAAGCGAGCCGGCCCAGGAGTCGAAGACCTGGACCGCCTGCACGCCGGCCTCGACCTGGGAGCGCAACGAGGCGATCGAGATGTCGGCCAGGCGCTCGAGCAGGTCGCGGAACAGGGCCGGCTCCTCGAGCTGCATGGCCCGAGCCCGCTCCTGTGATTTCGAGGGACGGCCCTCGACCAGGTAGCTGGCAAGTGTGAAAGGCGCCCCGGCGAATCCGATCAGCGGGGTCTCGCCGAGCTCGCCGGTGATGATCGAGATCGCCTCGGCCACCTCGGGCAGGTCCGCCTCCGGTTCGAATGACCGCAGCCGGTCGAGGTCGGCCCGGGAGCGGAACGGCTCGGCCACGACCGGCCCCACCCCGGACTGGATCTCGACCCCGATCCCGATCGCCTCGATCGGCGTGACGATGTCGGAGAAGAGGATCGCCGCATCGACCCCGTGACGCCGGACGGGCTGCAGGGTCACCTCGGCGCAGAGGTCCGGAGTGCGGCACATCTCCAGCATCGGCACGCCTTGCCGGACCTTCCTGTACTCGGGCAGCGAACGGCCCGCCTGCCGCATGAACCAGACCGGTTTGCGTTCGACCGGTTCGCGGCGGAGCGCCCGGACCAGCAGCGGCGTCGGCCGGTTCTCTTCCGGGCCGGCCGTCATCGGCGAACCGCCTCCTCCCCCGTGCCGAGCGCCTCGGCCACCGCGGCAGCCAGGGAATCGAGGTCGCGCTGGGCTGCTTCGGCCGACACTTCGATCCCGGCTTCCCGCATCGCGCCTGAGGTGATCGGGCCGATCGAGATCCCGGCCACACCGGGCAGGCCGCCGGGTACCGCGGCCAGCAGGTTGGCCACGGTCGAGGCCGAAGTGAAGGTGATCGCATCAGCGCTCGCCGCTTCCTCCAGGGTCGCCTCGTCCGGGGTGACCGGGACCGTGCGGTAGAGCGGTATGACGCGGACCTCGGCGCCCATCTCCCGCAGACCCTCAGGCAGGATCTCCCGGGCCGTCTCGGCTCGCGGGATCAGGACCTTGCGGCCTTCGAGGTCTTGCGAGCGGAGCGATTCCAGCAGCGATTCGGCCACCGCCTCGCGGGGCACGACGTCGGCGCTGATCCCGTGCTCGGCCAGCGCCCGGGCGGTCGAGCCGCCGATCGCCGCGACCTTCCAGCCGGCCAGCGCGCGGGCGTCGGCCTGGATCGCCGCGTAGAGGACGAGGAAGAACTCGCGGACCGCATTCGGGCTGGTGAAACAGATCAGCCCATCCTGCTCGTCGAGCAGGAGGTCGATGCCGTCGCCGATCTCGTCGCTGGTCATCGGCAGCGGCTCGATCTCGATCACCGGCATCTCGACCACCTCGGCCCCTTGGCCGCGCAGGAGCGCGGCCAGTTTGCCCGCCTGGTGCTTGGCCCGGGTGACCACCACCTTGCGGCCGAAGAGCGGCCGCCGCTCGAACCAGGCCAGTTTCTCGTGGTGACGGACCACCTCGCCGATCACGATCAGGGCCGGAGGCCGGATGCCCTCGCGCGCGACCGTTTCGGCGATCGTGCCGAGGGTCGCCGTGGCCACCCTCTGTCGGGGCGTGCTGCCCCGCTCGATCGCCGCGGCCGGCTGGTCGGCGGGCCGGCCACCGGCGATCAGGTCGGCCGCGTTCTCGGCCAGGCGTTTGACCCCCATGTAGAAGACCAGGGTGCCGGGGAAGCGGGCCAGCGAGCCATCGGGATCGATCGCCCCTTCCCCTTCGCCGGTGCGGTGGCCGGTGACGAAGGCGACCCCGGCCGAATCGTCGCGGTGGGTCAGGGGGATGCCGGCCGTGGCCGTGGCGGCGATCGCTGCGGTCACTCCCGGCACCACCTCGAACTCGATCCCGGCCTCGGCCAGCTCCTCGGCCTCCTCGCCGCCCCGGCCGAAGATGAACGGGTCACCGCCCTTGAGCCGGACCACCGCCTTGCCGGCCCGGGCCGCATCGACCAGCCGCCGGTTGATGTCGGCCTGCGGGTTGTAGACCGTGCCCGGCATCTTGCCGACGTACTGAAGCTCGGCGTCATCGCGAGCTCCGGTCAAGGCGCCCGGTGGGATCAGCCGGTCGTAGAAGACCACGTCAGCCTCGGCGATCAGCTCCATCGCCCGGGCGGTCAGCAGCCCCGGATCTCCCGGGCCTGCCCCGACCAGGCTCACCCTTCCTGGGGTCGGTCCTTTGTCCGCTGGTTCGGCCATCACCCGGAAAGGGTAGAGCCGGCCATGGCCTCGGCGGCCCCCGCGCTGATCATCCGCCGGGCCAGTTCCTGGCCGAGCGACTCGGGCCGGGCTGGATCGCCCTCGATCCGGTCCCGGACCCAGACGCTGCCGTCCGAGCGGCCGGCGAAACCTTCGATCGTCAAGGAACCCGCCTCGTGCCGGGCGTGGATCCCGACCGGGCTGCTGCAGTCGGCGTCGAGGCCGACCACCGCGGCCCGCTCGGCCAGCAGCCGGGTCATCGAGCCTTCGTCACCGATGCCGGCGACCAGCTCTTCGCGCCCGGCCCGGGTCTGCACCACCAGGCAACCCTGCCCGGCCGCCGGGGTCAGTTGGCGTTCGTCGAAGAAGAAGGAAATGACGTCGGTCCGGCCGAGTCGCTCGAGCCCGGCCGCGGCCAGGACGAGGCCGTCCGCTTCACCAGCTTCGAGTTTGCGCAACCGGGTGTCCACGTTGCCCCTCAGTTCGACCATCCGCAGGTCCGGCCTCAGGGCCAGCAACTGGGCCCGGCGTCGCAGGCTCGCGGTGCCGACCCGCGCCCCCTGGGGGATCTCGCCGATCGAGGAGCCCGGGCCGATCCAGACGTCCCGGGGGTCGGCCCGTCGAGGCACCGCGCCGATCGCCAGCCCCGAGGTCATCTTTCCGGGCAGGTCCTTGGCCGAGTGCACCCCGGCCTCGGCCGCACCGTCCAACACCATGCGTTCGACCCCGCGGACGAACCTCTCCTTGTCCCCTGATTCGGGTGGCAGGTCACCGGCCGCCTCGACCAGTTCCGCCTCCGGCCCGAGCGCCTCCGCAACGGTCCCGGCCTGGGCGAGCGCCAGGGCGCTGGACCGGGTCGCGACCTTCAGGACTTCCGCTCCTTGCGGATCGGCGTGACCGTGGCGATCTCGCCGTCACCCGGATCGGTGCCCGCATCGAGGCCGAAGAGGTCACGGACCGTGGCGAGGATCTCGTAGGAATCGTCGCTGCCGGCGATCTCCTTCAGCCGGACGGTGGGTTCGTGGAGCATCCGCCCGACCACGGTGCGGACCATGGTCTCCACCCGCTGCCGGTCGGCCTCGCTCATCTCTTCCCAGCGGTTCTCGTTCTCGGCCATCACCCGGGTGACGATCTCGTCCGCCTTCTCCCGCAGCCCGACGATCACCGGCATCACTTCCAACGACTCCATCCAGTGCTCGAAGAGCTCCAGCTCTGCTTCGACCACATGCTGGGCCCGGCGGGCTTCGGCCTCGCGCCGGCCGATGTTGCGGGCCACGGTCACCTGCAGTTCGTCGACGTCGGCCAGGGTGACCCCCGGCAGGTCGCGAACCCGCGGATCTATGTCCCGGGGGACGGCCAGGTCGACCAGGAAGACCGGCCTGCCGCCGCGGCCCGCCATGATCGGCTCGAGCAGTTCCCGGTCGATCAGGTGGTGCGGGGACATGGTCGCCGAGACGACCAGGTCGGCCTCGGCTACCTGCTCGCTCAACTCGGTCAGCGGCGCCGCGGTCCCGCCGAAGCGCTGGGCCAGGTCGCAGGCCTTCTCGAGGTGGCGGTTGGCGACGAAGACGCTCTCGGCACCGCGCGCCCGGAGTGCCCCGGCGACCAGCTCGGAGGTTTCACCGGCCCCGATGATCAGGGCGCGCCGTTTGGCCACGTCGCCGATCGCGCGGGTCGCCCGCTCGACCGCGACCGAGGCCATCGAAACACCGGTGCGACTGATCCCGGTCTCGTTGCGGGCCCGGCCACCGGCGGCGAGAGCGCCGCGAAAGAGCCGGTTGAGGATCGGCCCGGAGACCCCTTCCACCAAGGCGAGCTCGTGGGCCCGCTTGATCTGGCCCTGGATCTCGGACTCGCCGACGATCATCGAGTCGAGGCCGGCCGTGACCCGGAAGGCGTGACGGGTCGCGTCGGGGCCGCGCAGCGAGTAGAGATGGCCGACCAGCTCGGTCGGCTGGATCCCGGCCCGGCTGGCCAGGGCGGAGAGGATGCTCGATTCGGCGACCACCGGGTCGGCGGCCAGCACGTAGATCTCGGTCCGGTTGCAGGTGGAGACGACGGTCGCTTCGGAAGCGTCGCCGGACTCGGTCAGATCCGCCATCAGGCGGGCGGCGCGGCCTTCCGGCAGGGCGAGCTTCTCGCGGAGCTCGAGCGGCGCCGTCTTGTGTGAAAGCCCGAGTGTGAGGAGCTCAGACACTGGTCGGCTCTTGCGCCTCGTCCGCCTCGGTGGCGGGCCGGCCTGCGGGTTTGGGCTTGCGGCCTGCCTCGACTTCGTCGGTCAGCTGGGCCACGTCACGGTTGATGCGCTGGAACTTGGCGCCGAGGATCCCGAGATAAACCAGCAGCAGGGCCAGGAAGACCATGTATGCGGCGAAGACGTAACCGGCGTCGCCGGGCAGGACATCAGACATCTACTGGGCCTCCAGATTGGGTGCGATTCGGCGGCCGACGGTCCCCGTCGGCTCGTCGTTGCCGTAACCCTCGGCCTCGAGGGCGCGGCGAAGTTTCGAGACCTGGCCGGAGGTCTGCTTGCCGAGCAGTTCGAGCTTGACCAGGGTGACCCAGAGCAGGGCCATGCCGACCAGGCAGACCAGGAAGGTGAACATCATCGAGCCGGGCAGCCCGCCTTCGCTGGTCGCGAACACACGCGGGTGGATCAGGCTCTGGGCCATCCGTACGGCCATGAAGTTGAGCGGCACGAAGGCGCCGGCCGTGATCGCGAAGACCGAGGCGTAACGGGCCTGGCGGTCCCGGTCCTCGATCGCGTAGCGGAACGGGTAGTAGGTGCAGTAGAGGAGGAAGACGATCAGGAAGCTGACCAGGGTCGGCTCGTCCCAGACCCAGTAATGCCCCCAGGAGGCCTTGGCCCAGAGCATGCCGGTGATCAGCGTGGCGACCCCGAAGACCACGGAGATGTGGATGAAGACGTAGGAGTTGGCGTCGTGCCGACGGTCGTCCGTGCGCAGATGCCGGAAGCCCTCCACCCCGCCGGCGACGAAACCGCAGAGCGCGACGATCGCCAGCGGCACGTGCAGGTAGAAGACCTTCTGGCGGAAGCCTTCGAGCGCGTCCATCGGCACCCAGAAAAAGACAAGCAGGTATCCGGCCAGCAGAACCAGCGCCGTGAGAATCGAAAGTTGTTTGAGACCACGTCCCGACATTTCGGTTTCCGCCCGGTGCGGCTAGTCCTCGAGGAGGAATTCAAAAACGGCATAACCGACGAGGCAGAAGATCCCATCGTATAGACCGAGGACCAGCAACCACGTCCCGAACTTGTCGTAGGAAGGCCCGCCCGCGTCGAGCAGGTGTGAGGTCGCCCCGGTCGCGGCGATCATCAACGGCACCACTAGGGGCAGCAGGAGCAGCGGCACCAGCAGGTCCCGGGCCCTCGAGTTGACGGCCATCGAGGAGATCAAGGTGCCGAGCGCGGCAAATCCCAGGTTGGTCGCGAGCAGGATCACGACCAGCGGCACCAGCCCGCTCCACTCCTGGAGGAAGAAGACCGCGAAGACCGGGACCACGACCACTTCCAGCACGACCAGGTAGAGGAAGAGCACCGCCGCCTTGGCCACGAAGAGCACCGGCCGGTCGACCGGGGCCAGCCGGAAGGCGTCGAAGCCGCCCTCTTCCCGCTCCGGCAGGAAGATCCGGTTGATCCCCAGCACCGCGGCGAAGAGCAGAGTGGTCCAGATCACGCCTGAGGCGAGGCTGCCCGAAAGCGCGGTCCGGTCGAGCCCGAAACGGAAGATCACGAAGGTCGTCACGGCGAAGAGGACCATCGCCGGCAGCGAGCGCATGGTCCGCAGCTCGGTCCTCAGGTCCTTCAGCACGATCGCCCCGAGTGCCTGGCGAAACGGAGTCATGCGAGCGGACTTCATGCCACCGCCCTGCGGGCTACCGGAGCACCGCCGATCGTCAGTTCCAGCACCTGGTCGGCTTCCGCCCGGGCCTTTTCCGGATCATGTGAAACGGCCACCCGGGTGACCGGCCGATCGGCCTCGCTCTCCCAGCGCAGTTCGTCCGGGCGCCCGATCAGTGCCCGCGCAGCCTCCCGGCCTTCGGGATCGAGGTTCGAGTCCGGTTCGTCGAGCAGGAGCAGGGCCGGCCGGTGGAGCACCGCCCGGCAGATCGCGATCCGCTGCTTCATGCCGGCCGAGTAGTCGCTGACCCGGTAGTCCGCCCGTCGGCCCATACCGAGCAACTCGAGGTCGGATTCGATCCGCTGGCGGGCCTCGGCGGCGGGCAGCCCGTAGAGCCGGGCCTGGAACTCCAGGTTCTCCCGGCCGGTCAGGTCCTCGTAGAGCAGTGGTTCGTGGCCGAGGTAGCCGATCTGGCCGCGCAGCTTCCAGGCCTCGCGGGGCAGCGAACAGCCGAGCACGGAGACCTCGCCGCGGCTGGGCCGGAGCAGGCTGGCGAGCACCCTGAGTAGGGTGCTCTTGCCGGAACCGTTCGGGCCGAGCACGGCCAGCGAACTACCGGCCGGCAGCTCGAGCCCGACCCCGTCCAAGGCCGGCCGCTCACCGTAGTCCCGGCCAAGATCCCTCAGCCGGATCGCATTTTCACTTTGCGACATGGAACTCTTCTACCTGGATCTGCTTTTGACCGGCGTGGCCGGGATAGACCGGGCCGGCGCCACCGACCAGGTCACCGACCCCAGGCAGGGGGTTCGGCCGGAGGTCGGCGCGGACGTCGAATATCGTGATCCCGGGCAGGGTCACCCCCTGCTCCGAGGCGGCGACGAAGTGGGCATCGCCGTCGCCATCCGGGTCGACCTTCTCGACGTAGATCACCCGGCCGCTGGCGACCACGCAGTTCGAGGAATCGGCCGCGCAACGGGAGGGCGGGAGCTTCGCCTCCCGGGCTTTCGTGGGTTCGGTGTTCCAGTCGTTCGCCGGCTTCTCCCGGGCTGTCGTCGACTTCGACGAACCGGATTCATCCCCGCCCCGACCGAACAGCAGCCAGCCACCGCCGAGCACGACGATGACCAGGCCGATGAACGCGAAGAGCCTCAGGAGCCGCGTTTACGAGCCGCGTTTAGTGATGCGTTTGCCGACCTGGAGCAGCGGGCCGGTGCCCGACTTGAGGGCCTCGATCCGCTGGCCGCCCTTGCCGTAGAGCAGCTTGGCCGACGACTTCATCGCCTGAGCGAGCGTCTGGTCGTAGGGATGCCACCAGAAGTTGCGGGTCAGGCCGGGCTCGTAGGTGACCAGCTTGATCTCGACACATTCGTAGAAACCGAACTTGGAATGCGAGTGACCGAGACCTGAATCCTTGACCCCGCCCCAGGTGCACTGGCAGGCGCCGTGGGTGAACATGTGGTCGTTGATCCAGACCATGCCGGACTCGATCTTGTCGGCGATCCGCTCGCCGCGCTGACGGTCCTTGGTCCAGACCGAAGCACCGAGACCGAACTCGGAATCGTTGGCCAGGTCGAGCGCCTCCTGGTCGGACTCGACGGTGATGATCGGCAGCACCGGCCCGAAGATCTCTTCCTTCATGATCCGCATGTCGTGGTTGACGTTGGTCAGGACGACAGGGGCGATGAAGTTGCCTTCTCCGAAGCCCTCGACGTCGACCGCGCCGCCGCAGCGGAGCTCCGCGCCCGCCGCAACGGCATCTTCTACGAGCTCCAACACCAGTTCATATTGGTCTCGGGAAACCATTGGGCCGATCTCGGTGTCGACCTCGGAGGGGTCACCGACCTTGAGCGCGCTGGCCCCGGCGACCACGCCCTCGATGAACTTCTCGCTCACCTCGCGGCGCACGTAGGCCCGCTCGATCCCGGCACAGGTCTGGCCGGCATTGGCGAAGCCGCCCCAGACCGCGCCGGAGATGGCGAAGTCGACGTTGGCGTCCTCGAGGACCAGCATCGGGTCCTTGCCGCCGAGCTCGAGCACGCAGCCCTTCATCAGCTTGGCGCACTCCTCGCCGACCTTGTAGCCGACCGGCACCGAACCGGTGAAGAAGATCTTCTGGGCGCTGGACTTGGTCAGCGCGTCACCGATCCGGCCGCCGCCGTGGACGTTGCGGACCAGGCCCTTGGGCAGGCCGGCCTCCTCGAAGACCGACTGGATCGCCTCACCGAGCAGCGGGGTCAGGCTGGCCGGCTTCAGCACGACGCCGTTGCCACACATCAGGGCGATCGCGATCTCCTGCATCGGGATCGTCCACGGGTAGTTCCAGGGGGCGATCACGCCGACCACGCCGAGCGGCTGGTACTTGAACTTCGAGCGCTTGGTCTTGAAGAAGGGCTGCGGGTAGGAGATCTTCTCGTCCTTGAGGATGCCCGGCCCCTCCTTGGCGCACCAGCGCAGCGCGTCGATCGAGGGGATCAGTTCCATCGTGTAGCACTCGGAGATCGGCTTGCCCTGTTCCTGCGAAAGCAGCGCGGCGATCTCGTCGAGGCGATCGAGCAGGACCGTGGCCGCGCGCTTCAGGTACGTCGCGCGTTCGGAAGGCCTGAGCTCGGCCCAGGCCGGCTGGATCAGCGCGACCTCGTCGACGATGCCCTGGACCTGGTCCGGGGTGATCGTCTCGACGGTGCCGACCAGCTCACCTGTGGCAGGGTTGAAGGACTCGAGCGGAGGCGTGGAAGCGGGTGCGGATCCGTTCGAACCGGAAGCTTCGGTGGAGGCGGTTTCGGTGGCCATGAACCGAATTGTACGCCGACCACCCTGAACCGGAGTCCGCTGGAGGCCCGTATTCCCGTCCCTGCAAACAACTCGGCCGGAGACCCCCAGTCCGAGTCTCCGGCCGACACAGCACCCCACCTGGCGTCTTGCTCAAGTTGGGTCTGGTCCATGAAACCCGCAGAACCTCAAAAAGTTTTGGGAACTGGCTAAAGGTTGCCTAAGAGTTTTCGGCTTGGTTGCTGCCCTTTTCGCGGATCTTTGCGGCGGCTTCACGACGGCGGGCCAGTTCCGCCTCGAAGCCGTACCGGGTCGGCTCGTAGAAGCGGAGACCCTCCAGGCCTTCCGGCATCAGGGACTGCCCGGAAACCCCGCCGTCGACGTCATGCGGGTAGACGTACCCCTCACCCCGGCCCAGCTGCTTCGCCCCGGCGTAGTGACTATCCCGCAGGTGGGCGGGTGGCAGCTTCGGGCCGTTTCGGCGCACCTCCTCCCGGGCCGCGTTGATCGCCGCATATGACGCATTCGATTTCGGGGCCAAGGCCAGATAGGTTGCGGCCTGGGCCAGGTTGAGAGCGGCCTCGGGCAACCCGACCCGGTCCACCGCCGCGGCGGCCGAGGTCGCCACCACCAGCGCCTGCGGATCGGCGTTGCCGATGTCCTCGGAGGCGAGGATGACCATGCGCCGGGCTATGAAGCGGGGGTCTTCCCCGCCCTCGATCATCACCGCCAGGTAGTAGAGCGAGGCGTCCGGATCGGAGCCGCGGGTCGCCTTGATCCAGGCGGAGATGTAGTCGTAATGGTGGTCGCCACCCTTGTCGTAGGCGATCGCCTGCGCCTGCAGGGCATCCTCGACCTCCGGAATCCCGGCCTGGCCGCCGGCGGCGGCGAGCCGTTCCAGGGCCGAGAGCGCGGCCCGGGCGTCGCCGGACACCCGCTCGGCCAGGGCCGTCAGCGCCTCTGGGTCGACTTCGACCTGGCCGGCCACCCCCCGTTCGTAATCGGCCAGGGCCCGCTCGAGCAGGGTTCGGATCTCTTCTGGCCCGAGCGGCTGAAGCTCGTAGATCTGGCTGCGGGAGATCAGGGCCGAGTTCACCTCGAAGTAGGGGTTCTCGGTGGTCGCGCCGATCAGGGTGAGGACGCCGCTCTCGACCGCCGGCAGCAGGGCGTCCTGCTGGGCTTTGTTGAAGCGGTGGATCTCGTCGAGGAAGAGCACGGTGCGGCGCCCGTGCTTCTGGCGGTCCTCGGCCCGGGCGATCACCGCCCGGATCTCGGCCCGGCCGGCGTTGACCGCTGACTCCTCCTCGAAGGCCCCGTCGGAGGTGGCGGCGATGATCCGGGCCAGGGTGGTCTTGCCCGAGCCGGGCGGCCCGTAGAGGATCGCGCTGTGCGGGCGACCCGCTTCGACCGCTCCCCTGAGCGCGGTCCCCGGGGCGAGGATGTGGTCCTGGCCGACTACTTCGTCCAGTGAACGGGGCCGCATCCGGGCGGCCAGCGGGGCGTCCGGGCCGACCGCCGGCACGCCGGAAGGTTCGGGTTCGACTTCTCCGGAATCGAACAGTTGGTCTGCCATCGGGTGAGATTATCCCTGCTGTGAGTCCGGTCGAGATCGCGATCCTGCTGGCCTGGTCGTTCACCGTTTCCTTCGCGGGCGGGATGGTCGGGCTGGTGCTCGGCAACCTGCGGCTGCCGGTGGTGGTCTGGCTCGGCAGCTCGGCCGCGGCGGCGGCCGGCGCCAATGTGGCGATCTCGGCCTTGGCCGCCCTCACCGCCACCACCGTTCACATCCGCAACGGGCGGCTGGACCCGCGCCTCTTCCTCTGGATGGTGCCGAGCTCGTTCCTGGGTGCGATCGCCGGTGGGTTGCTGGCCGGCATCCTGCCCGACCGGATCCTCCTGGGCGCGATCAGCCTGGTGGTCATCTACGGCGCGGTGGAAGTCTGGCGTTACCGGCGACCGAAGTCCACGGACGTCGGGCCACGGCCCGACCGCCGCCGATTGCTGACCGAGGCGGTGCTGATCGGGTTCGGGGTCGGGCTGCTGGGCGGTTTCGTTGGGCTGATCCTCGGCTCGCTGCGCCTGCCGGCCATGCTCAAGTACATGGGAGTCAGCCCCCAGAAGGCGATCGGGACGAACTCGGCGGTCGGGGTGACCGTCGGGATCGGCGGCCTGCTCGGGCACCTTCCCTCCGGGGTCGACTGGGACATCCTGTTGATCGGGGCCGCGGCCGCGATCCCCGGGGCGGCCTTCGGCTCCCGCCTGACCGGGCGCCTGCCCGAGGCGGCCCTGATCAAGGCGATGGCCGCCGTGCTGGTGATCACCGGCCTGGCCATGGCCGGCCAGGCGATCGTCTGATCCTTCCCAGGGTAGGTTGCCCCGTATGCCCGGAACCCGCCGCCAGGACGCGCTGCCCTGGATCCTGCTCGGGCTCCTGCTGGCCGGGGCGGGCCTGCTGCTGCTCTCGCTGACCGCCCACATCGGCTTCGTCACCGACGAGTGGAACCTGCTCTTCCTGCGCCCGGGCTGGGGCCCGGACTCGTTCCTCGAGCCCTTCCACGAGCACATCATCATCGCCCCGACCCTGATCTACAAGGTCCTGCAAGGGCTCCTCGGGATGGATTCGAACCGGCCATTCCAGGTCGTCGCGATCACCGGTTTCCTCGCCACCGGCGCGCTGCTGTTCATCTGGCTGCGCCGCCGGGTCGGCGACTGGGCGGCCCTGCTCGGGACGGCGTTGATCCTCTTCCTCGGGGCGGCCTTCGAGGATCTGCTCTGGGCCTTCCAGATCGGCTACTTCGGCTCCCTGGCCTGCGGCCTCGGCGCCCTGATCGCGCTCGACCGGGACGACCGCAAGGGAGATCTCACGGCCGCGATCCTGCTGGTCGCATCACTGACCTTCTCGTCCCTCGGGCTTCCCTTCGTGGCCGGGGCGGCGGCCGAGTGGCTGACCAATCCGCGCCAGCGCGGGCGGCGCTGGCTGATCCCGGCGGCGGGGGCGGCCTTCTACGGGCTCTGGTGGCTGGGCTGGGGCCACAGTGCCGAGACCACGTTCAGCCTCGCCAACCTGCCCCATGCTCCGCGCTTCGTCTTCGACGCCGTGGCCGCCGGGTTCACCTCGCTGCTCGGCCTGGCGACCGGGGACGGCAGCGAACCGGACCAGCCGCACCTGATCTGGGGCAAGCTGGCGCTGGTCGTCCTGCTGGCCCTCTCGGCCTGGCGGCTGTGGCGACTGAGGCGGCTCCCCTCCGGGGTGGTCGTGACCGCGGTCATCGCGCTCACCTTCTTCGGACTCTCGGCCCTGGCCCAGAGCGACACCCGCCTGCCCACTTCCAGCCGTTACCAGTTGCCTGGCGCGATCTTCCTGCTGCTCTTCTTCGCCGAGATCCTCCGGGGCGTGAAGCTGCGGATTCCGGTCCTGGCCGTGGCCACGATCGCGGTGGCGATCACCTCGTACATGGGGGTCGACCTGATGCGTGAGCAACGAGACACTCGTTGGGTGCCGGCCACCGCGGCGACCAGCCTCAAGATCGGCATGGTCGAGTACGCCGGCCCGGCGCTTGACCCCGGCTTCGTGCTCGACCTGGGGCCGGGCTCCGAGGTGCCGCTCGACCGTTTTCTCGACCAGGTCGAGGCGAGCGGCTTGCCGGGCTATTCGGCCGACGAGGTCGAAGGCAAGGACGCTGTGACCCGAGCCACGGCCGACCAGTACCTGGTCGAACTGACCGCGCCGCAGCTGGTCGGGGTCTACCCCGGCGGCAGTTTCGAGCGCTGTGTCAGGCATCCGGCACGGAGTGCCGCCCAGGTCAGGCCAGGCCGCGACCCGGTTGGCCGCACGGAGACGATCGAGATCAGGAACCACGGGAATGCGGTGCTGAACGTCGGCCTCAGCCGCTTCGGCGACCCGCCCGGCTACCCGCTCGGCTCGATCAGGGTCCGCTCGATGGCCTGGCTGGAGTTGCCGCAGATCGACTCCTCACCCCGGTGGACGGTCGAGGCCGACGGGCCCTTCTCCGTCTGTTACCGCTGAACCTCAGGCGGCGGCTTCGACCGCGTGGTCGTGGATCTGCTGGAGGATCTCGGTGATCCCGAAGCGGCGCTGCCAGTTCGGGTAGTCGCGCTCGAAGGCGCCGAGGTCGGAGATCCACCAGCGGTGGTCGCCGATCCGGTTCTCGGTGCTCATGGTCCAGTCGAGCTCGCGGCCGGAGATCTGCTCCGACTCGGCGATCGCCTCCAGCATCGAGCAGTTGCTGCCCCGGCCGCCGCCGATGTTGTAGACCGCGGCCACCCGGGGCGCGGCGGCGAACTCGAGGAAGGCGGAGACCAGGTCGTCGCAGTGGATGTTGTCGCGGACCTGCTTGCCGCCGTAGCCGAAGACCGTGTAGGGCCGGCCGGTGACCACGCACTTCATCAGGTAGGCGAGGAAGCCGTGCAACTCGGCGCCGGCGTGCTGCGGGCCGGTCAGGCAGCCGCCGCGGAAGCAGACGGTCGGCAGCTCGAAGTAGCGGCCGTACTCCTGAACCAGCAGGTCGGCGCTGGCCTTGGAGACCCCGAACAGCGAGTGGGTCGAGTGGTCGATCGACATCGCGGTGTCGATCCCCTCGAAGTAGGGATGGTCCTCGGGCAGCTCGAGCCGGGTTTCCAGCTCGAGCAGCGGCAGGGAGTTGGGGGTGTCCCCGTAGACCTTGTTGGTCGAGCAGAAGATGAAAGGAGCGGCCGGCGCGTGCTTGCGGGCCGCCTCGAGCAGGTTCAGCGTGCCGAGCGCGTTGACCCCGAAGTCGGTCTGCGGATCCCGGGCCGCCCAATCATGCGACGGCTGGGCGGCGGTGTGGACCACCAGTTCGACCGGGGCGCCGGCGAAGACCCGGTCGACGCCCTCCGCGTCACGGATGTCGAGCTCGATCGGCTCGAACTCTTCGAGGGTCGAGGCAAGGCGGTCGCTGACCGGCCGGGTCGAGGCTTCGGGGCCGAAGAAGCTGGCCCGCATGTCGTTCTCGATCCCGATCACATGCCAGCCGGCCTCGACCAGCTTGAGCACCGACTGCGAGCCGATCAGCCCGCCGGAACCCGTCACCAGGGCGGTCTTCACGCGGTCATCCGGGGTACTGGGGAGAAGGACATGCTGGGTAACGTAACAACATGGGATCGGACCTCATCGGCGCCGTCCGGACGACCCGGCGGCAACCGTGGCTGTGGGTTCTGGGCTGCGGTCTGATCGTTTCGGCGATCCTGCTGGTCACGCTCCGGGCGAATCTCGGTTTCTTTCTCGACGACTGGGCGCTGATCTTCTACCGCGAGGACAGCCCGACCGACTGGCTGCTGCCACATCACGAGCACATCATCGTCTTGCCGGCCGCGATCTACAAGCTCTCGCTCGCCACGTTCGGCATGAACGCGTTCCCGCTCCACCTGGTCGCGGTGACCCTGTTCCTGGTCAGCGTGACCCTGCTGTTCCTCTGGCTGAGGCCGCTGGTCGGCGAGCCGTCGTCGGCGCTCGGCTGCCTGATCCTGCTCTTCCTGGGAGCGGGGGCCGAAGATCTGCTTTGGGCCTTCCAGATGGGATTTTTCGGCTCGGCCGCGGGCGGGCTCGGGGCGATGCTGCTGATTCGGCGGAATACGACTGCGGCCGACGTCTGGGCCTGTGTGCTGCTGATCGTCGCGCTGCTCTTCTCCAGCCTGGCGATTCCCTTCGTCGCCGGCGCGGCGACGCAGATCCTGCTCCGTGACCGCCAGCCGGGCCGGCCAAGCGGCCGGCACCACTACTGGGTTTTCCTGGTGCCCGCCGCGGTCTTCGCCGCCTGGTGGTTGGGCTGGGGCCATCTCGCCGAGAGCGGCATGAGCGTGCACAACGCCGTGGCAGATCCGCTCTACGCGCTTTCCGCGCTCGCCTACAGCGGCGCCGTGTCGACCGGGCTCTTTCCCATCCACCGGCTGGATTCGTCCTACATCTGGGCGGTTCCGGGACTGGTCCTCCTCGCCTTCCTGGCCCTGGCGGTCCGTCGCCGGGGAAAGTTGCCGCCGGAACTGCTGGTCGCCCTGGTCGCCGCTTTCGCCTTCTGGCTGCTGACCGGCCTGAACCTGATCCCGGGGCGGGGGTTCCACACCAGCCGCTACCAGTACCCCGACGTGATCTTCGCCCTGATGATCCTCGGCGGTGCCTTCGCCGGGCTGCGACCCGGCCGGCGGGCAACCGGGTGGATCATCGCGCTGGTCGCCGCTTCGCTCGCGGTCAACCTGTTCGTCCTCATCTACGCGTATCACCACACCTATCGCGACTACGCCGAGCGGGACCTGATCAGCCTCACCACCTTCGACCTGGCCAGGGACACCGTCGATCCCGATTTCAAGGTCGGGGTCAGCACCGACGACCAGACCTACGTCGACGCCAGCTCCTACTTTGCCGCGACCGGCAAGTACGGCTCACCTGGCCTCTCGGAAAGGCAGGTAGAGCGGGCGTCCGCCGAACACCGTGACCGCCTGGATCAACTGCTGGCCTTGGCGCTCGGGGCCAGGCCGCTGCCGGCTCGGACGGTCAAGAGGCCTGAACCCCAGAAATGCGGACCGTCACGGCTGACGGGACGGCTTCCGAGACCACGGTCGTCCCGGGCCGGAGGCTCTGGATCCGCTCGGCCGGACCGGACCGGATCCGGCTCGGGCGTTTCGGCGAGGGAGCCACCGCGGCGACTTCGGGGACGACCTCCAGCAGGCCGACCGGTTACCTGATACCGCCCGACCGCTCCCGCCGGCCCTGGCGGATCGGGTTCGAGGGGATCGGCAAGGTCGAGGTCTGCCCGGCCATTCCGGCGAAGTAGACTCCGCCGGGATGCGAGCGGAATCCGGAGCCCTCACGTTCGTGCGAAGGCGACCTTGGCTCTGGCTCCTGGTCGGTCTCTTCGTCCTCTCGGCCGCCTTGCTTTTCTACCTGCGGGCGAACATCGGCTTCTTCCTCGACGATTGGGATCTGGTCTTGATCCGCGACGGCGCCAGCGATTGGTTCCTGCCGCACAACCAGCACATCATCATCCTGCCGGCCGCGATCTACGAGCTTTCCCTGACGCTCTTCGGCATGGATGCCCTGCCGCTCCATCTGGTTGCCCTGGCGCTCTTCCTGACCAGCGTCGTCCTGCTCTTCCTCTGGCTTCGGCCGCTGATCGGTGAACCGGTTTCGGTCCTGGCCTGCGCCGTCGTCCTCTTTCTCGGCGCGGCCGCCGGCGACCTCGTCTTCGCCTTCCAGATCGGGTTCTTCGGTTCGGTGGTCGGTGGCCTCGGTGCCCTGGTGCTGTTGCGGGGGCAGACCCGGCGCGGCGACATCGGCGCCTGCCTCCTGCTCGTCTTCTCGGTGCTCTGCTCGACCGTGATGGCGCCCTTCGTGCTCGCCGTGATGGTCCAACTCCTCTACCGCGGCGATGAGCGACCTGATCTCTCCCGCCTGCTGCGGTCCGCGTGGATCGTCCTTGTCCCGCTCGCGATCTACCTGATCTGGTGGTTCGGCTGGAACCAGAACGGCTCCCAGGAGGCGACGCTCGAGAATGCGCTGAAGACCCCGGCCTATGTGCTCGCCGCCCTCGGGTTCGCCGGCGCCTCGCTGACCGGAGCCTTTCCGCTCCGCGACGTCGTCACCAGCTTCCTCTGGGTGATCCCGGGAGTCGCGATCGCGGTCGGTTTCGCCTGGATCCTCCGGCGGCGCGGGAAGGTGCCACCGGAGTTCCTGATCGGCCTCGCGGCCGGCCTCGGATTCTGGGTTCTCTGTGGGCTCAACTACACGGAGGCGCGCGACTTCTACACCAGCCGCTACCAGTACCCGAGCGTCATCTTCCTGTTGATGATGCTGGCCGGCGCCTGCCGCGGCCTGCGGCCGGACGCCCGACAGCTCAAGTGGCTGGCCGGACTCACCGCGGTCGCGGTGGCGATCAACGTAGCCGGTCTCTTCTACGCCTTCCACAACGTCTACAAGGAGTACGAGGAGAAAAACCTCGTCAGCCTCGCCACGGTCGACATCGCCTGGGACACGGTGGACCCGGAGTTCCGGGTCGGCCTCGGGACCGATGGCGGCGGAGCACAGCTGAGCGCCGAGGACTACAAGGCCGCGGTCGGCCGTTACGGCAGACCCGACCTGACCGAAGGAGACCTGACCGGGTTTTCCGCCGAGAACCGCGCCCGGCTCGACCAGCTCTTGGTCCTGGCCCTGCCGGTACGAGTGTTCCCGGCTTCGAGAGTGGTCCCGATCCGGACCGGCTGCCAGACCTTGGCCGCGAACAGCGGCGCCACCGACAGAATCGAGCTGCCTTCCCCCCTGACCTACATCTCAGCCAGGCAGGATTCCGTGATCCGGCTCGAGCGGTACGGGAACAGCCCCGGCGCGGCCGGATGGCTCAAGGGCGGCAAGCCGATCGGGTACCTGGTCCCCCGTGACCGCTCCGACCGTCCCTGGCGGATCGGGTTTCAGGGTGAGGGCGAAGTGACCGTGTGCCCGGCCCGGCCGGCAGGCTGACTCGGGCGGAATGCGGTTCCGGGGAAGGGCCGGACCCGCATCCGGAAGAACTCGTACTCGAGATCCCCGGATCGTCCCGTCAAGGCGATGGTCGGAGTCTGGGGAGCCTGGGCGAAGCGCCCACGACCTTCGGTGAGGCTCCCGCCCATTCGCAGCATCAGGCCATCGGTGGCAGTGTCAGCGACCAACCGATAGGAGCCGTCGGCGGTCACCGCCCTTCGTTCGTCGGCCCGGAAGAGCAGGGACTTCAGGCTCTCGATCATCCCGACCCCGGCCCCCTCGATCTTGACCAGGGTGACCTCGCTCGGACCAGGCCGGGGCACTGGCACCGTCTCCCCGAACGAGGAGTCGACCGTCCCGGCTGGGACCAGCGAACCGCAGCGATCCGTGGTTCGTGCCAAGACCTGCCACTTGTCAGATTGGACGGCGGTCCGGAAGTGGCACAGGGTCGCGACCGCCTGCGCGGGCGGATCCCAGGCCAGGAACCTGCCATCCAGTCCGATGGTCGGATCGGCCGAATCCTCACCGGTGTGACGGAGGATCCGGTCGGGACCGTCGCCCGAGGCGACGCGGTCCGCGTTGAGCCGGTCGAGCTTCGTGGTGTAGGCGCTGTAGTTCTGGAAAACGGGCACCGGCAACCAGTCAAGGTCGAAAGCCCAGGCGGCGGTGGCCTCCCAGGGGTCCACGCTCACCCTGTGCGCCTCCAGTTCGCGGAGCATCGCCGGGGTGAGCGAGTACCCCAACTGGAGCAGTGCGCGGTTGTCGTCGATCTCCTTTCGCTGACGATCGGGGCTCGAGGCCATCCGGGTTTCCCGGATGAAGCCGTTGACGTTCTCGATCAGGTTCAGGCCCGGCCTCGGGGCGCCGCCCGCGGCGTACATCGACACGACCGCCAGGCAGGCGAGACCACCGAGTGAAACCGGAACGAGACCCGGTCGCGGCGGGATCGCCAGGAACAGCAGCGAGGCGAGCGCGAAGAAAACCGCCATGTGCATGCGGTCGACCCGGATCACCGACTGCTTGTAGAAGGCGAAGGCGACAAGTAGCGCGACCAGCCCGGCCGCCCACCGGGCCCGGCGATCCGGATACCCGCCACAGAAGGCCCATGCCACGCAGGCCGCAGCACCGGAAAGGACCATGACCGTGTACCAGCCCGATCGGCCGTGCAGGCTCATCGCTTCCTGATAGCCGCTGACGATCTGGGCAGAGTTGGCGATGAAGTCGGGGACGTCGCCCAAGCTCTGGCCGGTGGCAAACCACGCCGCGAGCATCGACACGACGAACGCCAGCAGATAGACCGCGACGACCCGGCGACTCGCCCTGGCACCGATCAGGCCGATCAGCAGCACCAGCACGATCACCGGCCCGCCGGAAAGCTTGATCAGCATTTCGACCCCGGCCAGGATCCCCCGGAGATCGCCAAGGCGAACATCCCGCGCTCGCTCGGCGGCCGCTCGACGATCAACATCGCGGCCATGACGCTGATCGCGACCGAGACTTCCACCCAGCTCAGCTGGACCACCACGACCAGCGCGACGAACGCGGCTGCGAGGAGGTTCAACCGGCGCCTCAAGACGGCGACCAGGAGGATGCAGAACCCGACGAAGAGGGTCGCCGAGTACAGATACGAGATCAGCGAGAGATCACCCGGATAGACCAGCCAGGGAAACCGCAGAAAACCGAGCGGACCGTAGGTGAACACGACCTCGGTTCCGAACCGCAAGTGCTCATGGGCTGCCATGAAGAGGCCCACCACCCAACTCGCATCGAGCCCGCTGACCGGATGGCCGAACCCGGGCTTCCAGCCAAGCAGGGCAACGAGAATGCCGATGGCCCAGGTGGGCGGGTTCAGCCGGGAGACCCGGTCGAGCCATCCCCTCGCGGTCGACTCGAGACCGTTCACCGAACCGTCATCCGGAAGAAGTCGAATCGGAGGTTGCCCGAACTCCCGGTCAGCTTCAGTGAACGCAGGTCCGGGATCTGGGCGAACCTGCCCGTGGCTTCCGGGGTCCCCGGGCCGGCCCGGAGCATCAGGCCGTCTGCCGCCGTGCCCGGGACCAGACGGGAAGAGCCGCTGTCCGACTCGATCCTTCGCTCCTTCGGCCGGAAGAGGAAGGAGCGGATCCGCTCGAGGCCGCCGACCTCGGCCCCGTGGATCCGGACCAGGACGACCTGCCCCGGGCCGGGCTGGGGCACCTGTACGGCTTGGCCGAAGCTCGAGTGGACCGAACCGGCCGGGACCATCGGGCCGCAACGGTCTGGGATACGGGCCAGCACCTGCCAGTCGAAGCTCTGGCCGACCGGCCGGAAGTTGCAGAGGGTCGCCACCGACTGGGCGGGCGGGTCCCAGGCCAGCCGACGGCCGTCGATCCCGCGGGCCGGGCGCTTCGGGTTGCGGCCTGGATGCCGGAGGATCCGGTCAGGTCCGGACGCGGAGGCGATCACATCGGCGTTGAGCTGGTCGAGCTTGGCTGTGTAGGCGCTGTAGTTCTGGAAGACCGGGGCCGGTGACCAGTCCACCTCGTAAGCCCAGGCTGCCATCACCTCCCACGGCCCGACGCTGGTTCGGTGACCGTCGAGCTCGCGGAGCAGGCCGGGCGGCACGCCGTAGTGGTCCTTGAGCCTGTCGCGGCTCGCTCCGATCTTCCGCTCCTGGCGACCGCTGTCGAATGCCGTCCTCGTGTTCGAGACGAAGCCGCTGAGGTTGGCGACCGGGTCGAGGCCGGGGCCCGGCGCCACGCTGGTCGCGTACAGCGAGGCGGTCACGGCGAAGGCCGCCATCCCGGCCAGCGAAAGCGGCAGCAGGCCGGGGCGAGGCGGGATCGCCACCCAGAGCAACGCGACCAGGGAGAAGAACGCCGCCATGTGGAAACCGTCGATCCGGATCACCGCCTGCTTGTAGAAGGCGAAGGTGATGACCAGGGCGATCGCCCCGGCGGCCAGGTCGGCCCGGCGGTCCTCGTAGCGCCCCCCGAGTATCCAGGCCACGGTGGCGATCGCGGTCGCGACCACGAAGTAGAGGTTGATCACCGGGGACTGGTCGTAGAGGCTCATCGCTTCGCTGTAGCCGGCGACGATCTGCAGCGAGTTGGCGACGAAGTCCGGCAGGTCGGCCAGCGGCTGGCCGGTCAGCAGCCAGAGCCCGATCATCGATGTCACCAGGACGGCGAAGAAGGCGCAAAGGTCGCGGGCCTTGGCCCGTGCCCCGACCAGCCCGAGCAGCAGCACCACCACGACCACCGGACCGACCGAGAGCTTGCCCAACATCTCGATCCCGGCCAGCAAGCCACCGGTCGCCGCGAAGGCCAGCATCCCTCGCTCACCGGGTCGCCTTTCGATGATCAGGATCGAGGCGAACATCGCGATCGCGACCGCGAGTTCGGTCTGCTCGAGCAGCAGGAGCAGGGCCAGCGAGATCAGGGCCGCCGGCAGCCAGCCCACCCGCCGCCTGAGCACGGCGACCAGGGTGATGCAAAAAATGGTGAAGAGGACCGCGTTGTAGAGATAGGGGATCAGGCTGAGGGCGCCCGGGAAGAACAGCCAGGGTTCACGCAGGATGCCGAGCGGGCCATAGGTGAAGACGATCTCGGTGCCGAACCGCATGTGGTCGTGGGCGGCCATGTAGAGGCCGGCCCACCAACTCTGGTCGAGGCCGTTGGTGGGTGTCTCGAAGCCGACCTGCCAGCCCAGCAGGGCGACGATCGGCCCGATCAGCAGACTGCGGGGGTTCCATTCCTCGACCCGGCCCAGCCAGTCCCGGAAAGTCGACCCGCCCGCGCTCACCCCGAACCTTCGGCCTTGCGGTAGTCACCGCGGCTGAGGTGGTACTCGAGCCAGATGTAGAGCACGATGAACAGGTAGCGGCTGCCCATCTCCCGCATCGCCAGTTTCGCCTCGCCGGAAGTGCGGTTGGTCCACGAGGTCGGTACCACCTTGAAGCTGTGACCGCGGGTCACCGCCTTGAGCGGCATCTCGACGGTCAGGTTGAAGTGCTTGGAGAGCAGCGGGCCGATCGTCTCGATCACTTCCCGCCGGTAGGCCTTGAAGGCGTTGGTGGTGTCGTTGTAGCCGAGCCGGAAGAGCACGTTGACGAAGGCATTCGCCATCCGGTTGACGACCAGCTTGACCCGCGGGTAGTCCTTGACCACGGCACCGGGCATGAACCGGGAACCGAAGGCGCAGTCCCAGCCTTGCTCAAGGATGTGGTGGTACATGACGAGGTCCTCGGGGTCGTCGGACTTGTCGGCCATCATGATCGCGACGCCGTCCCCGGTGAACTCTTCGAGGCCGGCCCGTACGGCCAGGCCGAACCCGCCCGAATACGGCGAGGGGCGGCAACGGATGTTCGGATTGTCGTCGCCCGCCCGTTCGACCAGATGGCGGGTCGCGTCCTTACTGCCGTCGTCGATCACCAGCACCTCGTACTCGATCTGCTCCCGCTCCATGACCGCGACGACCCCGTCGATCGTCTGCATGATCGAGCCTTCCTCGTCACGAGCCGGGATGACTACGGAGAGCTTCATCCGAGCACCTCCCCGACCCGGTCGCGGTCGGAGCGGATCCAACCCAGGATGTCGGCCAGCACGCATTCGGCGTCCCGCTTCGGGCGCCAGTTCGTGTGGGCGAAGAGGCGGGAGCAGTCGGAGATGTAGAGCGGCACGTCGCCGTCACGGTCTTCCGGCACGGCTCCGACCTCGAGTTCGTGGCCGGTCAGACGGGCGCAGATCCGGCTCGCCTCGACCAGCGAGAGACTGACATCGCGACCACCGCCGACGTTGAAGGTCTGGCCGGCCCAACCTTCCGGGTCGGCCAGCTGCTCCTCGATCAGGTCGACCAGGTCGTCGACGTGGAGCAGGTCCCGCACCTGCTTGCCGCTGCCGCCGAAGCCGATGTAGGAGAGCGGCTTCTCGAACTCGTGGGCCAACATCCAGTGGGTGAAGACCCCCTGGTCGACCTTGCCCATCTGCCACGGCCCGGCCACGACGCCGCAGCGGTTGACCACCACCGGCAGCCCGAACTGGGCGCTGAACTCGGCGCAGAGGAACTCGGCCGAGAGCTTGGTCGTGCCGTAGAAGGTGCGGGCGCCCTCCAGCGGCATCTCCTCCGAGACCCCGGCGGCGCTCCAGCCGGCCGCGGGCTGCTCGGTGGCCAGCTCGAAGCGGGTCGCCTCTTCGACCAGGGCGGCCTGCCGCAGGCCGGCCATCGGGTAGACCCGGCTGGTCGAGAGGAAGATGAACTGGCAGCCGGCCCGGCGGGCCAGTTCGAGGCAGTTGTACGCGCCGGTCAGGTTGGTCTCGTAAACGTAGGAGGTGTCACCGTCGGTGCCGGACATGACCGAGGGCTCGGCCGAGCACTCGATCAGCGCGTCGATGTCGGCGAACGAGGCGAGGTCGCCGGGTTCGCGGACGTCCCCGCGCACGAACTCCACCCCGGCCGCGGCCAACCGGTCGAGGTTGAGCTCGGAACCGCGGCGGTAGAGGTTGTCGAGGGCGATCACCTCGCTGTCCGGATGGGATTCGGCCAGCGAGATCGCCAAGCTGGAACCGACGAAGCCGGCCCCGCCGGTGATCAGGATCTTGCCCAGTCCACTCATGAGAGCAGCAGCCTAATCGGATTCAGAAGCTCAGGGGACTGGGATACTTGGCCATGTGAAAGCACCCGACCTGCTCCAGAAACTGATTCGTTTCAACACGGTGAACCCGCCCGGCAACGAAGGGCCGGCCTTGGATCATCTGCGGCGGTTGCTTGAACCGGCCGGTTGGGAGTGCCAGATGCTGGCCAAGGTCCCCGAACGTCCGAATCTGGTCGCCCGCCTGCGCGGAGCCGAGCCGGGGCCGAACCTCGCCCTGATCAGTCACGTCGACACGGTCCCGGCCGATCCGGAGGAGTGGTCACGGGACCCCTGGTCGGGGGATCGGACCGACGGCATGATCTGGGGCCGCGGCGCCCTCGACATGAAGGATCAGGTCGCGGCCGAGACCGCCGCCTGCGTCAACCTGGCCGAATCCGGCTGGCGGCCCGCCCGGGGCGACCTGATCCTGGTCGTCGCGGCCGACGAGGAGACCGGCGCCCACTTCGGTGCCCGCTGGCTCTGCGAAGAGCGCCCGGACGAGGTCCGGGCGGAATGGGTGGTCAACGAGGGGGCCGGCGAGCGGCTCGACTTCGATGGCCGCCGCCTCTACACGCTCTCGACCGGCGAGAAGGGCACCTTCCGCTTCACCGTGGTCGCCGAGGGCGAAGCCGGCCACGGCTCGATCCCCCGGGTCGGGGACAACGCCATGCTCAAGCTCGCCCCCGCCCTGGCCAAGGCCCACCTGCAGCCGCCGCATGAGTCCACCCCGGACACCGACCTCTTCCTCGAACGCCTGCTCGGGCATCCCGTAGAAGAAAGCGACGCCGCCCTGGCCGAGATCGAGGCGATCGACCCGCTGGTCGCGAAGCTGCTGGCCGATCCGATGCTCGGGGTCACTCTCGCCCCGACCATGGCCAAGGCCTCCTCACGCGAGAACGTGATCCCCTCCCGGGCCGAACTCATAATCGATTGCCGCACCCCGCCCGGGATGACCGGCGAGGAAGCTCTTCAGCGAATCAACGCCGTGCTCGGCGAAGGCGACTGGCGGATCGAGTTCAACGACCCGGTGGTCGGCAACCGCTCCGACTACGGCGGCCCGCTGGCCGAGGCGATCGAGGAGTGGGTGGAGCTGGTCGAGCCCGGGGCCGAGGTGCTGCCCCAGGTCATGCCCGGCTTCTCCGACAGCCACTGGTTCCGCAAGGCCTTCGGCGCCACGGTCTTCGGCTTCGCCCCCCAGCGGATGACCCTGGCCGAAACCAAGCCCCTGGTCCACGGCAAGGACGAACGCATCACGGTCGAGGACGTAGAGCTGATGGAAAACCTCTACACCTGGCTCCCACCGCGCCTTTTGGGCACCGCCCCATAGCGCCAGAACGGAATATTGAATCTGTCAGCGCTATTTGCTGACAGATTCAACATTCCGAAATCCAATGCTGGCGCTAGGGTTGTCAGCCCATGTTCACTCGCATAGATCACATCGGTGTCGCGGTCGAAGATCTCGACGCTGCCATCAAGCTTTATGAGCGGAACTTCGAGATGGAGCTCGTCCACCGCGAAACCGTCGAATCCCAGGGAGTCGAGGCGGTGCTGCTCGACGTCGGTGACGGCCACGTCGAGCTGCTGGCGCCGCTCGGGCCGGACACGCCGGTCGGCAAGTTCATCGCCAAGAAGGGCCCGGGGCTCCACCACGTGGCCTACGCGGTCGAGGACATCGACGCCACGCTCGCAACGCTTACGGAGCAGGAAGTGAAACTGATCGACAAGGAAGCCCGGACCGGCATCCGCCAGAGCCGGGTCGCCTTCCTGCACCCGGCCGCCACCGGCTCGGTGCTGACCGAGATCGTCGAACCGGCGGGTGACCACTGATGGCCGGGGGCAAGACCTCGGTCGAGATCGGCTTCGACGGCGGCCAGGTGATCCCGGCCCGCCTCGACGACGACCAGGTGAAGTCGCTGCGCAAGGCGCTCGGCACGGGCGACAGCCCGCACGAGATCGAGACCGAGGAGGGCAGCCTGCTGATCGACCTCGGCAAGGTCATCTTCGTCCGGATTTCCTCCGATAAGAAGACCGTCGGGTTCTAGCCCGACGACCGGCCGGCCCGGCCGCTTCGGTTACCCCGCCGTCCAGATCGGGGATTCTCATTCTGGATGACCGTTTCTGAAAACCGGCTCAGTCGAAGGAGCCTGCTCAAGCGGGCCGCGCTGGCTGCCGCCGCGATCGGGCTCGGCGGCGGCATCGTCGTCGGTCGTCGAGCCGAGAACAGGGAGACCGGGCTCGGCTACCTGCCGGGTTTCAACGACGATTTCCTCGACTACAGCGTTTCGAGCTTCGCCGCCGCGACGATGACCAAGGTCAGGGCCTGTGGCGGACGTTGTGTCCGGACCGGGGTCGATTGGAGCCGCGTCCAGCCCGACGGGCCGGACAGCTACGACTGGTCGGCTTTCGCCAGGCTACGATCCGAAGCGCAGCAGGCGGCGGTTGAGGTTCTACCGGTCATCAGCGGCTGCCCCGAATGGGCCGGGCCGGTCAGGACCGCCGGCCGCCGCACCGGCACCGGCTCGCCCTACCCACCGGACTACTTTCGCACCTGCAGTCCCGCCCACGACGGGGACTTCGGACGCTTCGCGGACTCGGTGATCCGCTATTTCGACGAATCGGTCGATCCGGATGGACCACCCACCATCTCGGCCGTGGAGATCACCAACGAACCGAACACCTGGACCTTCGGCGCGGTGCCGGCGGCTCGTATCTCGGAACTGGCCAACGCGGCATCCCGGCAGGTTGCCGAAAGCCAGTCGGCGGGCAACTACTCGGGTCCGATGCGAGTCGTCTCGGGCGGCCTCGCACCGGTCAGCGCCCTGGAACCGGGCAACCCGGCGGGCTACCCCGCCCGCCAGTCGTGGCAGGAGTATCTCGCCGAGCTGGTGGGCACCGCCCCGCCCGAGTTCGACGTCGGTTTTCATTCCTACGAACTCTCGAAACCGCCGCCCGGGACTCTGACGACGCCGGAGGACAATCCTCCGCAGCCTTACGCGAGGGCGGTGGAGTTCGCCATCTGGCAGGCCTCGCAGATAGTCGGCCTGATCGACCAGGCGCTGGAGATCACCGATCAGGACATCTGGCTGACCGAGACCGGCGCTTCCTCCGCATCGACCTGGTCCCAGGACATATTCAGCCCGGGATACCGGTTAGCCCATGGCCAGGAGATCCAGGCCGAGGTCCTTTCCGGGGTCGCGAACGCCCTCAAGGCGACGACGCGATGCCGCGCGATGCTCGTGCACCGGCTCTTCAGCGACGAGCTGGCCGAGCCGCCTCCCAGCGAGAGCAGCGACTCGCCCTATTACCAGTACGGCGTCTATGACTCGATCAACGGCCGACCGAAGCTGGCCGTCGAGGCGCTGGCCCAGACCTGGGCCTAGGAGGCATCGCCCTTGCCGATCAGCTTCAGGTACTCGACCCGGCGGACGAAGGTCGCTTCCATCTCGTCGGTGATCCGGCTGAGGAATTCCTTGCGGTAGAGATCGTCGGTCAGCATCGAGATCGCGAAGTAGAGCCCCGTGAAGGAGGCGATCGCGGTCGCCACGCGGAGGAGTTCGCGGGTCATCGCCGCTTCCCGGCCGGCCAGCTGGAACTCGAACCAGACATCGGCCGGGTGGGTGGTCCAGCTGGTGACCGTGTCGGCGCCGATCGTGAGCAGGCCGAAGATCACGAAGAAGACGGCGACCGCCAGGGCGACCAGCAGCACCTGGAGTGACTGGCTGACGAAGAGGACCAGGCCGACGTTGAAGCGCTGCCGCGGCTTGAGCGGCGGGCCGCCCGACCCTGCCTCCTGCTCCAGTGCGGCGACCTCGTGGGGAATCCGGGCGATCAGGAAGGCCGAACCGAGCAGCATGAAGAGCCCGACCAGCAGGAGCAGCGAGGCGTCGGGCAACTGGCTGAAGACCTGCCAGAGCTCCGGGGTCAGGAAGAGGATCAGCGAGAAGATCATCAGCAGCGGCACCGCCTTGACCAAGAGGCCCAGCGAACGCGAAAGCTCGCCGAGCAGGCGGGCCAGCGCCCAGCGGACGATCGAGATCAGACCGAAACCGACCACCCCGAGGATCAGGAACAACAGACCCAGGTTGAAGAGCGCGGTGAGGGAGGCGATGCCCCAATGGCCAGAGATGATCCCCGGCAACAGCGCCGGGACGATCACGAAGGCGGCCAGCTCCGGCCGTCCTACCTTGCGCGGCAGAGAGAAGAACGGACGGCCGCGCATGCGGTTGATCACCCCGAGCGCAACCAGCATCAGCAAAATCGCGGTCACGACCGAGGCTACGTTGCCCAGGGTCGTCCAGCTCTTGTTCAGCGGGCCCAGCACCTCGAGGATGAGCACCAGCCCAAGCAGCGGCACCGCGCGGTTGAAGATGTCTTCCGAGGCCGAGTAATTCTCGGTCAGGAGCGGCAGGCCGGCCCGCCTGAACTCACGCTCGAACTGCTCCTCGGTCTCTGGTTCCGGACGCGCCACGCGGCGATCATCCCGAATGGCTCCGTATCCTGCCCTTTTCATGAAGCAGCTGGATTTGAAAGTGCTGAAGACGATGCGGACCCGAGGCCACCACCCGGTGGCCGAGAAGTCGGCGATGACGATCTCGAAGTCGGGCGAGAACGGCTATCTCTGGTTCGGCATCGGCCTGGCCGGGGCGGCCTTCGATGGCAAGCACCGCAAGCAGTGGCTGGCCGCCTCGCTGCTCGGCCCGTTGGCGATCGGCCTCAACTTCCTGGTCAAGCTGGTCGTCCGGCGGCCACGGCCCGAGCTCGAAGGCCTACCCCCGCTCGGCGGTGCCCCTTCATCGCTTTCCTTCCCTTCCGCCCACGCGACGGCATCGTTTGCCGCGGCCACCGCGATGAGCCGGATCCGCCCGGAAATGAAGCTCGCCCTCTTCGGCGCCGCCGCCGTGATGGCCGTCTCCCGCCCCTACCTGGGCATGCACTACCCCAGCGACATCGCTGCCGGAGCCGTGCTCGGCATCGGCCTCGGAGCGGTCGCTGGCAACGTACTTGAGGGTCTCGAAGAAGACCCCGACGCACCGTACGACTTCTGACTTAACTGCAAGTCGGGCGGGGTCCAACCCGCCCTCCCAGTCAAACCCGCCGGCCCATAGAAGCAATGAATGGTTGGGCCGGCTCCGGTTAGTGGCCGGATCAACATCGCACGCTTGGGTCGCTAACGCTTGGCGATCGAGAGGATCAAGCGGTCTGGCAATCCCAGAGCGTACTGGAGGGAGTCGCCGCGGATTCTCGTGACCCCGCCGGTACCGTAGAGCCGGGCCCAGATCACTCGCTTGGAGACCCCGTACTTGGTGATCTGGACCTTCTTCAGGCGGCCCGAGACGTAGCTGCTGAGCAGCGAGTTCATGCGGGCCGGGGTGTAGCTGTAGGTCCAGCGGTGGTAGGGCGAGACCTTGTCCCAGGGGTCGGGCACGCCGCGCAGGTAGGGCACCGGGTCGCCGAACCAGACGTTTTCGACGTTCTCGGTATGTCCACCCGAGGAAGCGGAGAAGAGCGCGACCGCCACCTTGCCGCCGTACATCAACACCTGGTTGGCGGTCTTGGCGCAGCCCCGGTTGGTCTGCGGGTACTCGGATGAGATCGGTCCATAAACCTGGCTGCGGGTATCCGGGTAGACGTCGAAGCCGGTGTGGGTCCCCTTCGACGAAAGGCCGATCGAACGGGCCGCGAGCGCGAAGGCCTTGATCGTCTCCAGCGGCCAGGAGGGGATGATCTCGTTGGCGAGCACGCCCCGGCAGTAGAGGTTGACCGGCACGTTGTTGACCACGTAGAGCGAACCGCCGCCGCGGGTGATCTCGACCCCGCCCCGGTAATGGCCGAGGCCTTTGAAGACGACGCTCTCGTTGGCTTCGGTCCTCAGCACCCGACCGCATTTCTTGAGCGGCTTGCCACCGGCCCCCTTCAGGTAGATCCCGCTGCGGCCGAGTGCCGCCCCGTAGGTCAGGCGAGGCAGCAGCTTGCGGCCGCAGGCCCAGCGGGCGCCGCTGAACCAGGGGGTCGAGTCGACGTCGAGCAGCACCTTGATGTTGCGCTGCTTCTTCAGCTTGCGGATCTGGATGCCACGGTAGTACTGGCGCAGGATGCGGCCGTACTTGTAGCCGTCGAGGCCCATGCCGTAGGCGCCGTAGGCGCTCATCCCGATGCCGTGGCCGAAGCCACCGCCACGGACCTGCCAGGTGACGGCCCCCGAGGACGCGGGCGAGGCCAAGGAGGGCAAGAGCAGGGCCGCTGCGATGAGGAGCGGCAGCAGCAGCCGACGCCCGGGGCGGGTAGGCGGGCACGAATTTGACGTTTTGTCAGGGTGGGAGGGCATCTCTTGTCCCAACAGGTTCCGGGGCAGAAGGTCGCGGCCTGGCATTATCTTTGAAAGGAGTCTTTCCGGGGGACGGACCAGCCCCAATCAGCGAAATCCGAGGAGAAGTCGCGTTGGATCACAAGTTGCTTTTGGCAGGTGAATGGGTCGAAACCGGTGACTGGGACGAGGTGCTCAGCCCGTGGGACGAAAGCCTGGTCGCCCGGGTCGCCCAAGGTGACGAAGGCACCGTAGACCAGGCGGCACAGGCCGCCCACAAGGTCTTCACCGAAGCGCCGATCCCTCAGTACGAGCGGGCCGAGATCCTCGACCGGGCCGCCCACCTGATCAAGGAGCGCCAGGAGGATCTGGCCCAGACGATTTCGGCCGAGGCCGGCAAGCCGATCAAGACGGCGCGGGGCGAGGCCGCCCGGGCCGCCGACACGATGACCTTCTCGGCGGTCGAGGCCCGCAAGCTGACCGGCGGCACCGTGCCGATGGCGGCCTCTTCGGCCGGGGTCGGCAAGCTCGGCGTGATGCTGCGGGTGCCGCTCGGGGTGGTCGGCGCGATCAGCCCCTTCAACTTCCCGCTGAACTTGGTCTGCCACAAGCTTGGCCCGGCGATCGCGGCCGGCAACGCGGTGGTGCTGAAACCGGCCGGCCAGACCCCGGTTTCGTCGATCAAGCTAGCCGAGATCCTGATCGAAGCCGGCCTGCCGGTGGGTTGGCTTTCGATCGTACCCGGCGCTGGTTCCACGGTCGGCAACGCGATCGTCGAGCATCCCCTGACCGCAGCGATCTCCTTCACCGGTTCGGCCCCGGTCGGCTGGGGCATCCGTTCCAAGGTCCCACACAAGCGGGTCGGGCTCGAGCTCGGCTCGAACGCCCCGCTGATCATCAACGATGATGGGGACTGGGAGACGGCCGCCGACAAGGCCCAGATCCACGCCTTCTCACACGCCGGCCAGTCCTGCATCTCGACTCAGCGGATCCTCGTCCACGAGGCGGTCGCCGACCAGTTCATCGAGCGGTTGGTCGCCAAGGTCGAGCAGCTCAAGGTCGGTGACCCGGCCAGCGACGAGACCGACGTCGGCCCGCTGATCACCCGCGGCGACCGGGACCGGGTCAAGGAATGGGTCGACGAGGCGGTGGCCGGCGGGGCGAAGCTGCTGACCGGCGGTGAGCTGGTCGACGAGGACCGCTGCCTGGCCCCGACCCTGCTCGAAGGCCCCTCGCACGAAGCCAAGGTGTGGTGCGAGGAGATCTTCGGGCCGGTCGCGACGATCGATCGCTTCAGCGATTTCGACCAGGCACTGGCCGATGCCAACGATTCCAAGTTCGGCCTCCAGGCGGGCGTCTTCACGCGCGACATGGGCCTCGGTCTGAAGGCAGCCAACACGCTCGACTTCGGCGGCGTGCTGATCAACGAGGTGCCGACCTTCCGGGCCGACCAGCAGCCCTACGGCGGGGTCAAGGATTCCGGCAACACCCGAGAAGGTCCGGCCTACTCGATCATCGAGATGACCGAGGAGCGCTTCATCACCCTGCAGGGCGGCTGATCGAGCGGTCCCCCTGAATCCGCCTTAGCGTTCTGTTAGTTTGTCGTTAGCACTCGCTGACGCTGATGCGAGCGAGCCCGGCACCGAACCTTGGAGGGAAGATGAACCGTTGGGGAAAGATCATCGCGATCGCCGTCGTTTCGATCGGACTGGTCGATATCGGTGGCACCGCCAGTGCCGAATCGGGTGTCGCAAACGTGGACCGCAGCCAGGTCGGAACCGTCCGGGCCCTGGGCCTCAACGTCAAGCCCCGGAAGCTCCCGGCCACCGGGCTGACCCGCGCGATCATCTACATCCGCACCAGCAAGGGCTCGAAGCGCCAGACCCTCGAATTGAAGGTCCGGTCGTCCAACCCGCACGTTCTCACCCCGCGGCTCGTCGGGATCCGAAATGTGAAGCCGGGCGCCGTGAGCTGGATGCCGATCGCGATCCAGCCCGGCCGCAAAGCCCGCGGCAGGACGGTCATAACGGTCACGACCGGAGACCTGAAGGTAAGCGACTCGCTCCGCATCACCCGCCCCACCCCAGACGCCGACGACTGGAAAGATCCCGACTGGCGACCCTGACCTCCGATCTCCTTGCCTCTGGTCACTGGCAGGCCTCGCACTCCTCCCCGTTACGGGCGGCCTCGACCGAGCAGGCCATCTGCTCCGGGGTCAGTGTCGTGTCGCCCATCGCTTCCTCCGGTTCGATCACCGCCTCGGGTTCGGATTGTGCGACTACCTTGCTCACCGTGGACTTCTCGATCGCCGAGGCGCCGAGGGTCCGCAGGTAATAGGTGGTCTTGAGCCCGGCATGCCAGGCCCGGCGGTACATGTGGCTGAGCGACTTGAGGTCCGGTTCGGCGAGGAAGAGGTTGACCGACTGCGACTGGTCGATCCACTTCTGGCGCCGGGCGGCGGCGTCGATCAGGAACTCGGACGGGATCTGGAAGGCGGTCCGGTAGCGCCGCTTGATCTCATCCGGCACCGTCTGGATCTCGGTCAGGTCGCCGTCGAAGTACTTCAGTTCGCCGGCCAGGTCCTCGTTCCAGAGTCCGGCTGACTTCAGCTCACGGACCAGGTACGGGTTGAGGATGGTGAAGTCCCCGGAGAGGTTCGACTTGGCGAACAGGTTCTTGTAGATCGGCTCGATGCAGGGTGAGGTTCCCATGATGTTCGCGATCGTCGCGGTGGGTGCGATCGCGATCACGTTCGAGTTCCGCATGCCCTGCGCGGCGATCTTCTCGCGGACCGGCGCCCAGTCGAGTTTGCCGCCCCGTGGCACCTCGACCGGTTCGCCGCGTTCCTGCTCGAGCAAGTCGATCGTGTCCTGGGGCAGCAGGCCGCGGCTCCACTTCGAACCTTCGTAGCTCTGGTAGGCGCCACGCTCGCCTGCCAGGTCGCTGGAGGCCGAGTAGGCGTGGAAAGCGATCGCTTCCATCATCTCGTCGTTGAACTCGACCGCCTCCGGCGAGCCGAACTCGACGCCCTTCTCGTAGAGCGCGTACTGCAGCCCCATCACGCCGAGGCCGACCGGCCGGTGCCTCGAGTTGGCGGTCTTCGCTGCCTCGGTCGGGTAGAAGTTCACGTCGATCACGTTGTCGAGCGCCCGGACCGCGATCCGGATCGTCTCCTTCAGCTTCTCGTGGTCGATCTCGCCTTCGGACGTGAGATGCCGGTCGATCACCACAGAGCCGAGGTTGCAGACCGCGGTCTCGTCGGGGCCGGTGTTCAGCGTGATCTCGGTGCAGAGGTTCGAGCTGTGGATCACCCCGGCGTGATCCTGCGGGCTGCGCACGTTGCAGGCGTCCTTGAAGGTCATCCAGGGGTGCCCGGTCTCGAAGAGCACCTTCAACATCTGCTTCCAGAGCTCGATCGCCGGGATCCGCTGACCGAAGATCTCACCAGCCTCGGCCTTCGCCTCATATTCCTCGTAGCGACGCTCGAACTCCTGGCCGTAGATCTCATGCAGGTCGGGGACCTGGGAGCTGCGGAACAGCGTCCAGTGCCCGCGGGCCTCGACCCGCTTCATGAAGAGGTCGGGGATCCAGTTGGCGGTGTTCATGTCATGCGTACGACGGCGATCGTCACCGGTGTTCCGCTTCAGCTCGAGGAAGTCACCGATGTCGTTGTGCCAGGTCTCCAGGTAGGCGCAGCCCGAACCGGCCCGCTTGCCGCCTTGGTTGACCGCGACCAGCTGGTCGTTGTGGAGCTTGAGGAAGGGGACCAGCCCTTGGCTTTCGCCGTTGGTCGACTCGATGTGAGACCCGGTGCCCCGGACCTTGGTCCAGGAGCCGCCCAGTCCGCCCGCCCACTTCGAGCACATCGCGTTCTCGGCGATTCCTCGCTGCATGATCGAGCTGAGCGTGTCGTCGACCACGTAGAGGTAGCAGCTCGAAAGCTGCGAGTGGAGGGTGCCGGCGTTGAAGAGGGTCGGGGTCGAGGAGCAGAAGCGCCGGTCCTTGTAGACCGAGTAGAGGTCGAGCACCCGCTGCTCCCGGTCGCCTTCCTCCGGGAGGCAGACGCCCATCGCGACCCGCATCCAGAAGAGCTGGGGAGCTTCGATCCGGCGGTCCTTCTCGCCCGTCTTGTCGATGATCAGGTAGCGGTCGTAGAGGGTCTGCAGGCCGAGGAAGTCGAAATCGAGATCGGCGCTGGGGTCGATCGCATCGGCGAGTCGATCGAGGTCGAACTCGAGCAGCCTGGGGTCGATCCGCTTGATCTGGGCACCATGTTCGAGCATCGGCTTGAGCGCCTTCTGATGGGCTTCGCGCAGGTGCCCGATGCCGTCCCTGGTGATGCTCCAGTCGAGCGTCTCCTCGTAGACGTAGCTGAGCAGGATCCGGCCGGCGAACTTCGAGTAGTCGGAGTCCTTCTCGACCAGCGACTTGGCGTTGAGGATGATCAGCTTGGAAAGCTCGGCCCGGCTGACGCCGGGCTGGACGCCGCGGCGCAGCTCGGCCTCGATCCGCTGCTGGTCGTGTGGCAGGTCGAGCCCGATCGAGGCGAAGGCGATCCGCGGCCGCAGGTCCTCGCCGTCCCAGACCGAGGTGGTCCCGTTCGTGTCGGTCACCGCGATCGGCACCGGCGTCTCGAGGGTCTCTCCCTCCCGCTTCTCGCGGGCCCGGATCAGGCCGCGCTCGGCCCGGTAGACGATGTACCGCTCGGCCACCCGCATGTGTCCGGCCAGTACGAGCTCTTCCTGGACGAAGTCCTGGACCGTCTCGATCGGCACGTAGGCGACCCCGAGCCCTTTGGCCCGTTCGGTCACCCGGGCGGCAAGCGCCGAGGCCGGTTCAGGATCGCGCTCGAGCGAGAGGAATGCCTTGCGCACGGCGATCTCGATCTTCTCGTCGTTCCAGGGGACGACCTGGCCGGAGCGGCGGATCAGCCGGATCTCGGCGCCCTTTTTGGCGTCCGCGGCGCTGCGCGTGGTGCGACGGATGACCAGCGCCTTGGCGACTTCGTACTCGCCCTCGGCGATCAGCGCGGCCTCGACCAGCGAGGAGAGGTCGGCTTCGGTGACGGTGGCACCGGCCCCGAGCCGTCCGAGCTGCTCGACGACCCGGCTGGTGGTGCGGTGGATCAGTTCACGGGCAGCCGCGGCATCGGTGATCTCCTCGCCCCGGGCCGAAGCGACCGTGCCGAGCGCCGCGGCCGCAAGCGAACCGGCATCGGCGGCGCTGAACGGCCGCTCGCCGTCAGGGCGGGCCACGGTCAGCCCGCCGTCGCCCGTCTCCAGCCCGGCCAGCGCTTCGGCCACGCCGGCCAGCGGCAGTTCCTCGGTCGGAAGCGTCGCGGCCCGCTTCAGCTCCAGGTCATGCAGGATTTCGTCGAATTCGATCAGCATCTGTATTCCTTCTCTTCTCTCTCGTCTCTCAAAGCTCGTCGTCGCTGACCGCGGCCAGCGATGAAGCCTTCTGGTACTCGGTGACCCGGCCCTCGAAGAAGTTCTGTTCCTTGCGCACGTCCATCAGCTCGGCCAGCCAGGGCAGCGGGTTCTCGATCCCCTCGTTCAGCGGTTCGAGCCCGAGCCCGGCCAGGCGGCGGTCGGCGATGTAGTCGATGTAGGTGCTGAACTCCTCTTCGGAGAGCCCGATCCCGCTGACCGGCAGGCAGTCGGCGATGAAGTTCTTCTCCAGGGTGACCGCCTCCCGCATCAGCTCGCGCAGCTCCTCCTTGAACTCGGTCGAGGCGACCTCGGGGTTCTCGCGGAAGAGCTCCAGCAGCAGCTTGCGGAACAGCTCGATGTGGTTCGACTCGTCCCGCAGCGTGTAGCGGAACATGGTGCCGATCCCGGTCAGCTTGCCTTGCCGGTAGAGCGAGAGGATCATCCCGAACAGCCCGTAGAACTGGGTGCCTTCCATGCATTGGCCGAAGACGAAGATGTTCTTGGCCAGCAGGCGCTGGTCCTCGAGGATGGTCATGTCGAGGTCGCGGCGGAGCTCGCGGGAGACGTTGGTCACGAAGGCGTTCTTGGCGTTGATCGTGGCCACGTCGTCGAACATGGCCTCGCACTCGTGCGGGTCGATCCCCAGCGAGGAGATCATGTAGAGCAGCGAGTCGGCGTGGATGTTCTCCTCGTGGGCGTGACGGCCGAGCACCAGCTTCAGCTCGGAGGCGGTGACCAGCTCCCGGACCACGTGGATGATGTTGTCGCCGACGATGCCCTCGGCGGCCGAGAAGTAGCCGATCCCCATGCGGATGATCCAGCGGTCGATATCGGTCAGGGCATCCGGGTCGCGCCACTGCTCGACGTCCTTCTGCATCGGCACGTCCTCCGGCTCCCAGTGGTTCGCCTTCATCGTCCGGTACAGCTCATAGGCCCAGTCGTAGCGGAGCGGAAGCAGGTTGAAGGTCATGGTCTCGCGGCCGCCGATCACCCGCTTGGCGGCCAGAGCCTGCTCGGCCTTGGCCTGATCGAGGACGAAGGTCCGGGATCCGATTTCGTATGTCTTCTTCAAAACTTCCTCCGTTTCATCGGAGGAAGGGATCCCTGCTCGACGCGTCTCGCGCAGATTGGATCGTCCTTCTTCCGAGGACTGGCCAACGACGGGGAGCAGGCGACCGGGCTGATCCCCTCGCGGGAGGGGCTTTACCGTTGCGGGACAGCGCCGGGATCTAACCGGACTTCGCTGGCTTCCACGCCACCCGGTATTCCGGGGTGAAGATGACTGTAGGACGAGCCTCGGACGCCATCCGCGCGCGAAATCGCAATTTGCGGGCTGAACAAGTGGGGGTGAGCTTTGCCGGCTGAGCCCTTACAGGGCCATGGAAACAACTCAAAGATGCTTTGATGCTTAAAAGTTTGATGTTATGATGCTAGCCATGAGAACTACCTTGACATTGGATCCCGATCTGGCTGCCCAGCTCAAAGATCTGGCTCATGAGCGGGGGATTCCCTTCAAACAGGCCGTAAACGAGGTGATTCGCAAGGGCCTGACCGGCTCCGCTATTGGGCGCCCGGTCAAGTTGCCGTCCTTTGACATGGGAGAGCCGCTGATGGATCTGACCAAAGCGGCTCAGCTGGCGGACATGCTCGACGATGAGCGAAGGATCGAACAGCTTGAGAATCCCTGACGTCAACGTCCTCATCCACTCCGTCAATCAAAGGTCGCCGCGCCATGAAGAAGCCCAGAGCTGGCTCAGGGGAGCCTTATCTGAACCCAATGTCTTGGGTTTGCCTTGGATGTCGCTTGCCGGATTCTTGAGACTGTCGACCGATCCGCGCGTCCTCGCTGACGCGCTATCACCAGCCAACTCACTTTCGGTCGTAGACGATTGGCTCTCTAACCGCAACGCTCGTCAAATTGCTCCGGGTAGCCAGCACCTCTCGATCCTTGGTCGACTGATGATCGAACACAGCGTCACGGGCCGCGACATCACGGACGCGCGCTTCGCCGCAATCGCGATTGAGCACAACGCCATCTTCGCTACCTTCGACTCCGACTTCCATCGCTTCGCCGAGCTCGACCTCGAATACCTTGGGGCTCGTTAGCCATCGAACCGAAGATCGCTACGTTTGCCTCGTGGCCGAGGACGAAGAGCAGAAGGTTCGCCCTTTCCGGGTCGCCCTCGAAGGGTCGGTCCGACCTGGGTACGAGGCTCAAATCGTACGGGGGCATTCGCGTCCCTTCGCGCTGATCGGAGAGTGGGCCGACGGCGGCGCCCTGGTCGGATCGGAACCGGTGCGGGTGGCCGCAGAGGACGAAGATCCTTTCGCGCTGGCCGGGAATGAGAGTGACGTCTCGATGCCGCGAGTCGTGACCGACGACGATTCGCCGGAGCCCTTCGTCGGCGGGGGCTGGTTCGGTTATCTCGGATTCGGGCTCGGCGTCCCCGGCGAGACCCCGACTGCCCAGCCCCCTTCGCCGGAGCGCCTCCCGCGGTTCTCCCTGGCCTGGTACGACCATCTGCTGCGCCTCGACCGCAGCGGCCAGTGGTGGTTCGAGGCGCTCTGGACGGAGGCCCGTGCGAAGGCCCTCGAGGAACGGCTGGAACTGCTGAGAAAACGGCTGCTCGACGGCGCGCCTCCCCGTCGTAGTTTCAGCACCGGGCCGTGGCGCTCCGACCCCTGGCCGCAGGGCCACGCCCGAGCGGTCCAGGCATGCCGCGGGCGCATCGCCGCCGGGGATCTCTACCAGGCCAATGTCTCGCTGCGGCTGCGCTCGACCCTGGAGGGGGATCCCGTCGACCTCTTCAGCCAGGCCGCCGGCGCCCTCCAGCCGGACCGCGCCGCGTACCTGGGTGACGGTCAGCAGGCGATCGCGAGCCTTTCGCCGGAGCTCTTCCTGGAGCGGCGCGGCAACCGCGTCCGCAGCGCCCCGATCAAGGGCACCCGGCCTCGACCGGCAGACGATGAAGCCGCCGTTGCCGCCCGGGCCGAGCTGGCCGGATCGGGCAAAGACCTGGCAGAGAACACGATGATCGTCGACCTCGTGCGAAACGACCTCGGCCGGGTCTGCCGCTCGGGCAGCGTCGAGGTCACCGCGCTGGCCGAGCCGCAGGCACACCCGGGCGTCTGGCATCTGGTTTCCGAGATCGAAGGCGAACTGAAGCCGGGGGTAGACGACGCCGACCTGCTGGCCGCAACCTTTCCGCCGGGGTCGGTCACCGGGGCGCCGAAGCTGGCGGCGATCGAGACGATCGCCGAACTGGAATCGAATGCGCGGCAGGCCTTCACCGGGGCGATCGGCTTCGCCTCCCCCTGCGCCGGGCTGGAACTGAACGTGGCGATCCGGACCTTCGAGGTCAGTGGCGAGCAGGTCTGGCTCGACGCCGGCGGCGGCATCGTCGCCGATTCCGATCCGGAAGCCGAAGCGGAGGAGGCAGCCTCCAAGGCGAAGCCTCTGCTCGACGCGATCGGGGCCACCGCCGCGCAAGCAGCAGACCCGGCCGACGCGCCGGCTGTCCGGCGCCTCGGCCCTCACGCTTCGCCGCGCCCGGATCCAGCGGCGGGCATCTTCGAGACGCTCGGAGTCTCGGACGGCCGTCCGGTCAACCTCGAAGACCACCTGGCCCGCCTTCGAGCCAGCGTCTCCACCCTCTACGACCAGTCCCTCCCCGGCGAGCTCGCCGATCGGATCCTGTCCGAAGTAACCGACACGGAAGGCGACCTGCGGTTGCGGATCGACTTCGTCCCCGGCCAGCGAATCGAGATGACCTTCTCTCCTCTGGCCGGCCTGCTCGGTCCGGTGCGCCTCGCCCCGGTCACGGTCCCGGGCGGACTGGGCGCCCACAAGTGGCGGGACCGTCGCCTGCTCGACGCGCTCGCGGCCGCCGTCGCGCCGGCAGTCCCCCTGCTGGTCGACCTCGATGGCTATGTCCTGGAGGCGGCCTGGGCCAGCGTCTTCGCGGCCGGGATCGACGGCGGGTTCGCCACCCCACCGTTGGACGGCCGCATCCTGCCCGGGGTCGGCCGACAGCGGTTCGTCGAACTTGCCGGCCGGGACGGCGAGAACGTGGCTGAGCGGCCGGTTCGCCTGAGCGAACTCCGGACCGCCAGCCAGGTTCTCGTCGTCAACTCACTCCGGGGCTACCTGCCGGCCGAGATCACCTCCTGACCTTGAAGGCCTTGACGCCGCGGCGATCCTTGGTGACCCCGAAGACCTTGATCTTCTTGAGTCCGACCGCCTTGCCGACCTTGAAGGCCTTGGCGACGGTGCCCTTCGCGGATGCCTTCAGGGCGGCGATCTTCTTGCCCTTGTAGACGATCCGGACCGGTTCGAAGGCGGCGAGCCCGGATACGTTCACCCGCTGCTTCCCGCCCTTGTGGACCTTGGACTTCTTCAGCTTCAAGGTGAGCTTCTTGGCAGCCACGATCCGCAGGCTGGCCGAACCGGCCCGGTCCCTGTACGACAGCACCACGGTCGGCGGGGTCGAGATCGGTACGGCCAAGTCGAACAGCGCCGGCGACGCGACGCTCAGCATCAACCAGACCGGCGAGGCCTGGGTCAAGGCTGTCCGCGAGAACTCGGACGCAGCTTTCGGAGCCAGCCCGCTCGGCGCACAAGGCCGTTCGGAAGCGCACGAGATCTGCGTCTACGACCTCAACTCGGGTGACTGCGGCACGCCGGTCTTCACCCCGGCCAGTTCGGTTGATGCCGGCCAGGCCCCGGTCGGCGGCGTCGGCAGCCCGGTCAGCCTTGACGTTGCCGCCCCGAACCATGCGAATGAAGTGACCAGGATGCGGGTCTTCGGCCCGGACGCCAGCGACTTCCTCGTCTCGGCCGGCAACTGTGTCGACGAGTTCGTGGGCCAAGGCGACTCCTGTCAGATCAAGGTCCGCCTCGCGCCGACCGTCGAAGGCGAACGAAACGCGACTCTGCGGGTGGTCAGCGACAGCGAAAGCCTGCCGCGGGACATCAGCCTGACCGGGGTCGGCATCGCCGGCACGAACCCGTCGACCGGTTCGGCGAAGCTCGGCGTCCGAGTGAATCCGGGCAAGGCCAGGGTGCGGCGCGGGAAGACGGTGAAGGTGACCGTCCGCACCACCAACACGGGTGACGCGCCGGCCGATAACGTCCTCACTTGCCTGCGGGTTCCTTCCGGCTTCCGTTCCGGTCGGCTTTGCGGCAAGCGAGCGAAGCTCGCCGCCGGAAAAACCGTCTCGTTCTCCTTCACGGTGAGGGCGAAGCGGAAGGCGCCGCTCGGCGCCCTGAGGAACGCCCAGGCGCGAAGCACGGCGGACGGGCTGGGCATCACCACGGCCCGCATGAAACTGGGCGCCCGCCGCTGACAACCGGTCGTCTCCGGCAACGAGTCCCGCCCGGCTGACGTCGGGCGGGGCTCGTCTGCATCCGGCCGCAACAAGTCGGCCTTTGACCGGTTTCTTTACATGGCGATAACGTGTCGCCATCGTCCCCGCAGGCGCATGGGTTAGCGCCGGCAACTCGCTGTCAGCCAAGGGCCGGTTCGGGGAATCGGCCGCAAGGAGAATTCATGAACCGGTTCAGGAACAAAGTTGCCGCTGCGCTCGTCGCCGTGCTCGGCTTGATGGGAGTCGCGATCGCCCAGGCCGCGACCGGCGACAACACCGGGGTCAGCACCGTCAATCAGCGGATCGTGCCCGACTCGTCGGCCGGCTTCAACTTCCTGACCACCGGGCCCGGTGAGGGCTACACGGTCCGCGACGGCTCCGAGGAAGGCGGCGTCGCGCTCGGCACCGCCGTCCCCGGCCGCGAGAAGCGCCGGACCTCGCTCAGCTACTTCGGCCAGATCACCGACTTCCAGCTGGCCGACGAGGAAAGCCCGCTGCGAGTCGAGTTCCTCGATCCCCTCGGCGGCGCCTTCACCTCTGCCTGGCGCCCCGGCGAGGCCCTGAACCCGCAGGAGGAGGACGCGATGATCCGCCAGTTCAACGCCTTCTCGACCAAGCCGCCGAGCCTCGCCAAGGGCGGTGTGAAGCCGAAGATGGACTTCGTCATGAACACCGGCGACACCACCGACAACAACCAGTACAACGAGGCGCTGTGGAACCTCGAACTGGTCGAGGGCAAGACGGTCAACCCCGGCACCGGGACCGACCCTTCCGCCGCGGTCGGCAAGAACCCGCTCTGCCCGACCGGCATGAACGTGCTGAACGCGAATGACCCTTCGAAGTACACCGGCGTGCAGGACCGTGACCTGTGGCCCGCCCCGACCATGGGCTACTTCTGGGATCCGGATCAGCCGAACCCCGGCCCGGTGACCGTCAATCCCTTCACCGACTGGCCCTCGTACCCGGGCCTGATGGACCGGGCCCAGCGCCCCTTCAAGGCAACCGGCCTGAAGGTGCCGTCCTACTTCGTCTTCGGCAACCACGACAACCTGGTCCAGGGCAACGGCTGGGGCAGCCAGATCTTCAACCAGATCGCGACCGGCTGCCTGAAGCCGATCAACGACGACGCGGCCAACAGCGGCCGTTCCACCTCGCCGCTGCTGGCCCTCGTGACCAACCCGAACTTCACGGCGCAGGATCTGCTCACCATCCGCAGCAACACCCCGGACTACTTCATGGAGGTCCCGCCGGACCCGGACCGCCACCTGGTCTCCAAGAAGGAAGCGATGGACCTGTACCGCAGCACCAGCAAGTCCGACGGGCATGGCTTCGGCTTCGTCGACAAGGCCAGCCGCGACGCCTCCAACGGGTACGCCTCCTACTACTCGTTCAGCCCCCGCCCCGGTGTCCGGTTCATCTCCATCGACACCACTTCCGAAGGCGGCCAGGTGCTGGTCTCGGACAAGGGCAACCTCGACGACCCGCAGTTCCAGTGGCTCCAGGCG